>Ga0187892_10000312_pt1 | contig 129528 bp, 108 predicted proteins | sample MA1701073metaG_FD_139345 | JGI IMG/M metagenome (GOLD analysis project Ga0187892, IMG submission 139345) | Bio-ooze microbial communities from a basaltic lava cave in the Kipuka Kanohina Cave System on the Island of Hawaii, USA - MA170107-3 metaG ... | reverse complement strand
GTTCGCCTGCTTCAGGCGCATAGGCTTGTCGAATTTCGTTCAGGGAGGTCTTGAGCCCAGCTGTCGCCTTTTGGAGTTGCGGTCTCAGTATATCGAGATGAAGATAACGTTCGATTCTCTTGCCTAACGACTCTCGGCTAAGCTGCCCGGCTTCCCACTGGTGTGGAGCCGGAGAAAACTTTGGCGAGTTCCTTCGCCGTTTCCAAAAAGAACGCGAAGGCCGGGTCAGCTTGAGCCGAATGTTAGACCACAACTCTTGGTTCGGAGCTGCCGGAGCCGGATTCGCGAAAGCTGGCCGGACGGCCCCGCTGCGCTGTTACGGTCTCGGCCTGCTTTGCCTCCCCGATGACCAGAACGCGGTCTGGAAACGGATCTTGCCAAGTGTGTGAGAAACCGGTTGATTTCCACTGCACCCATCTCCGACGGATGCCGCTTGTTGTGGAAAAGCACAAACCGGCGTATCCAGCCTGCGCAGGCCTCCTCGGTACGAAGACTGTAGTGACGCGTGCGAATGGCAGCGCGCACGCGATCCAGCAGTCTCGGCGCTTGCGGCGGTTGCCCAGACACGATGGGCAGACGTTGGGCTGGCTGAGCCATGCGTCGAAACCCTTGCGGGGAGAGGGAACACCAGGAGTTTAGATACGGCGTCCAGGGATGTCAACAGAACTCGCGGGTAGATGCTCAGCGCGATCCATTTCAGCCGCGCGCGGTTGTTTGCCAGTGGGCTGCAGGGCGGGTCTCGGGGTGCCTGACTCTTTCTGCATCTCCGCGTCTCTGCAGAGATCTTGAGGTTTTGGTGTTCCGCCCCTCACTTCGAAGCAGGCACTTCGTCTTCTGCCAAAATGGGAAGCGCAGTTTGGGAGATTCCAGCCGAACAGTGTGCTTCTCTGGCGATGCTTCCTTGATGTCCTGTGATGACGATCACCGCCGCGATGATCACAGCTGCCGCCAGAATCATGCGAGAAGTCACAACCTCTCCCGCCAGCAGCCATCCCAGAAAGACGGCAATGACAGGATTCACATAAGCGCTGGTGGACACATGGGCAGGAGTGGCTACCTTGAGGAGCCACACGTAGGCAGTGAAAGCAACAAGGGACCCAAAAACAAGCAGGTAGGCAAGCGCCAGCCAGGAGCGCAGACTGCCGGCTGCCAGATCGAGAGAGTTCCATTCACCAGCCAGCAGTCCTGCTGCGAGGAGCAAGACGCCTCCGGCCAGCAGTTGCATGCCTGTCGCCAGCAGAGGTGATGCCGGCTGTTCAGACCGGATGGAGTAGAGTGATCCCGCTGCCCAGCTGAGCGAAGCGACTAGAGCTGACAAGGCTCCGATCATATTGATGGGAACGCTTTCCGCACCGGTTGAGGGAGAAAAAAGCAACGCCGCTCCCGCGAAGCCAAGAACAAGCCCAGCGGCAACGGCCGGAGTTGGCCGCCGGCCGCCCGGCCGCAACCAATCCAGCAACACCACGCACAGCGGCTCGGTTGCGATGAGCAAAGCTGTCAATCCTGATGGAATCAACCGCTCGGCATAGACGACCCCGCCATTTCCAACCAGTAGCAGCAACGCCCCGATAAGCGCGGCCTCCCGCCAATGCCGGTGAAGGGGAAGGGGTGCTCCGCGCACGCGTGCCCAGCCGTAGAGAATTGCCCCGGCAATCACGAACCGGCCGCCGGCCATCGTGAGCGGCGGCAGTGTCTCGATCGCGTAGCGGATTGCCAGATAGGTCGATCCCCAAATGAAGTAAACGGCCGCAAAGGCCGCTATGAGTTTCCAGCGAAAGGCACGAGCAACCATAGTTCTTCGGTGATCGTAGTTTTCTGCGGCGGCAGGCACACGCCTCCAGCACCGCTCATTGCGGGAGTGGCTCTTATTGCAGATGCAAAACGACCATCTTCAATTCCGTCATCTCTTGAACGGCGTATTTGGGCCCTTCTTTCCCGAAACCGCTCTCTTTGAGTCCGCCATAGGGCATGAGATCGGCACGCCACTGAGGTCCCCAGTTGACATGCAGGTTGCCAGACTCGACTTCGCGCGCAAACTTCATCGCCCAGTCAAGATTCTGAGTAAAAATGCCAGCCGACAATCCGTAGTTTGTGTCATTCGCCAAAGCGATCGCTTCCTCGATGCTGTTCGCCGAAGACACTGCCACAGCCGGGCCAAACAGCTCATCGCAGGAGATGCGCATTTCAGGCTTTACGTCGGCCACGAGCGTCGCAGCGTGAAGGGCTCCCTCGCGTTCTCCGCCGGCGACTACCCTTGCGCCTGCAGATTCGGCCTGCTTCACCCACGACTCCACGCGCGCTGCATCCGCTTCCCGAATCATCGGACCCATTTTGACAGACTCGTCGAGCGGGTTTCCCACTCGAATCCCTTGAACCCGAGGTTTCAACGCCTCAAGCAAGTCCGCGTAAATCGGGCGAAGCGCGAGGACGCGCTGGGTGCTGATGCAAACCTGTCCGGCATTGCTATAGCCCGTCACCACTACGGCCTGGCAAACCTTCTCAAGATCGGCATCGGGCATGACAATCAGAGGCGCATTGCTGCCCAATTCCATCGTCACTTTCTTCAGTCCAGCCATGAGGCAAATCTGTTCCCCCACGTCCCGGCTGCCTGTGAAAGTAATTTTGCGGACGCGCCGGTCTGAGCAGAGCGCCTTTCCAATCTCTCCGCCACTGCCGGTGATGCACTGGATCGCCGCTGAAGGCAGCCCCGCCTGCAAGAGCAGCTCGGTGAGCTTCAGCGCCGACAAAGGGGTGTCGGTGGCCGGCTTCACAATCAGGCTGTTGCCAGCCGCGATGGCTGGCCCCAGCTTGTGGGCGACCAAATTTAACGGGAAGTTGAACGGACTGATCGCCAGCACGACCCCGCAGGGAACGCGAAGCGTAAAGCCGATCCGGCCGCTTGCGCCTGGAGCTCCGTCTAGCGGCACCATCTCTCCGGAAATCCTCTTGGCCTCTTCTGCAGAGACCATCAAGGTCTCGGCTGCCCGAGAAACTTCGAACCGGGCTTCGGCCAGAATCTTCCCTTCCTCCAGCGTAATCGTTCGGGCCAGATCGTCGGCTTTTTCTTCGACCAGTTCGGCAGTGCGCTTCAAGATCCGATATCGATCAAAGCCAGAAAGCTTGCGCATTTCCCGAATTCCTTCAAATGCCGTCTTGAGCGCGGATTCCACATCGTTCAGGCTGGCTCTCGGAACCGTGTCGACCAGCTGGCCATCGTAGGGGCTACGGACCTCAATCGTGTCCGATCGTTCCTGCCAGGATCTTCCCAAGTACATTTTCATAATTCGATTCCTTTCAGAGAGGGGTCTTCCCTGCCGTTAGTGGGCGGCATGAGCGAGAATGAAAAAGCACTGAAAAACTCAATGAAACAAATCCCTAAAACCAGCTTGACGCTCTATTGCCGGCATTGTATAACGCTCCTCACACCAAAACCGCTTACCAAATACTTCAAAGCTCGAGGAGAGAACCATGAACAAAGCTGATCTAATCGACAGGGTCGCCAAAGACGCGAGCATTAACAAATCCCAAGCTGAAGCTGCAATCAATTCCCTGATATCTGGAATCGAAGGTGATTTGAAGAAGGGTGGACGCGTCACCCTGGTTGGTTTCGGAACCTTCTCCGTTGCCGGCCGCAAAGCGCGGACCGGCCGCAATCCACAGACTGGAGCAGCCATCAAGATTGCCGCCAAGAAAGTTGCCAAGTTTTCTCCTGGCGCAGACCTCAAGGCAGCCGTCAACAAAAAGAAGTAGGCGGGCTGACGCAGGTCGTCCTTCATGAGCAAGCAGCCTCCCGCCAGCGGCTCTAGATTGCTGGCCGCCGAGCGGGCGGCTACTGCTTCATCCCTCGCGGCGCTGACTCTGAAACTGTTCAGGTTGGGCGCTCGCCGCCTTCAAACCTCTCTTGGTTATCGATCCACAAACCGAGTGCCCAAGCCCATCTGAAATGCCGTCCGCCTCGGAAACAGCCTCGCCGCAATCAGGTCACTCTGGCCGGCGTTTCCATCTGAACCGGCTCTTGGTTGCGTCCGCACGGTGGGTCTTCGCTTGCCTGCTCCTTCTGGCGACTGGAGCACAACTCTGGAAGGAGTTGCAAAAGCTTCAGGGTCGCGAGATCCGGTTTTCCACGCCTCAGTTCTTGCTGAGTGGCATCCTCTACGCCGCGGCGCTGGCTTGTTTTGCGGGCTACTGGCGGCAGGCTGCCTTGCATATGGGTGCAAGAACGGGCATTCTGGAATCGCAGCGGGCCTATTTTGCCAGCCAACTGGGCAAGTATATCCCGGGCAAAGCCTGGGTGGTTCTCATCCGTTGCGGGCTTACTGATCGTCGAACCTCAGCCACTGCTGTGATCATTGCCTCGACGTTCTATGAAACCCTGGCGATGATGGCCGCCGGGGCTTTTCTAGCTTTGATTCTGTTTCTGGTTTCTAATGTCAGATCCACGCCAATCCTCATGGCAGCTGCCGGACTGGCTGCAGCGCTGTCCCTTGCAGTGTTGCCCCCGGTCTTCCGAAGACTGGTTTCCTGGACCTCGCGGCCGTTTCAGAAGGAGAGAACCCCGTTAGTCGCCGCGGTCACCTATGGCATTTGGCTGAAGGGGTACTGTTACTTCCTGCCGGGATGGGCGCTGGCCGGAGCCAGCCTGATAACCGTCGCCAACAGTGTTGAAGTGTCACTGAACAGTGCGCCTCTGATATTGTTGGCGACCGGCGCCACGGCACTGTCGATGGTTGGAGGCTTTGCGATCCTCGTCGTTCCGGCAGGCCTGGGAGTCCGAGAGTGGATCGTGATGCAGACGCTGGCTTTCAGCATCGGGGCTGGCAACGCAGGATTAATAGCAATCCTGGCAAGGATTATGAACACGGCTGTCGAGCTTCTAGTCGCTGGATGCCTGTATCCTGTGAGAATGCGGAAAGAGGGCAAATGATCAGCCTCGTCGTACCCGTGTTCAACGAGGAACAGAGTCTCCGGTTGCTGCACGAGGAAATCGTTACCGTCCTGGCCGAGGCCAAGCTCGAGGCTGAAATGATTTTTGTGGATGACGGTTCGACCGATGCCAGCTGGCGGGAGATCCAGCAGCTTGCGAGCCGCGACCCACGTGTCCGTGCCCTGAGGTTCCGTCGCAATTTTGGAAAAGCGGCGGCTTTGAGTGCTGCGTTTGAGACCGTCCACGGACAGTTCGTCATCACCCTGGACTCGGACCTGCAAGATAGCCCCGCTGAAATTCCCAAGTTGCTGGCAAAACTGGGGCAAGGCTACGACCTCGTCAACGGTTGGAAAAGGAGGCGCTTCGATCCCTGGCACAAGATATTTCCCAGCCGGGTCTTCAACTGGATGGTTCGCAGCGTGAGCGGGCTGAATCTGCATGACCACAATTGTGGCTTGAAATGCTACCGCGCTGAGGTTGTCCGCGAGATCTCCATTTATGGCGAGTTGCACCGATTCATCACACTGCTCGCACACGCCCGAGGCTTCAAGGTTACCGAGGTGGAGGTGCTGCACCGGCCGCGGGCCTATGGACAATCGAAGTACGGCGCTGGGAGATTCTTAAAAGGACTGCTCGACCTGCTTACAGTCAGAGTACTCACGATATTTGGCGAGCGGCCTCTGCACTTTCTAGGCATCGCGGGCCTTCTGGCCTTCGCCATCGGCTCTCTGGGGATGTCTTACCTGGCCTTCTTATGGGTGATGGGTCATCGGCCCATTGGGAATCGGCCAGTTTTGATTTATTCAGTGGCCTTCCTTTTGCTGGGTGCTCAGATGATCACAGCCGGTATTCTAGCCGAGCTGATTCTGTCGCGGTTGGGTGCAAACGGTCGGAGTTACAGTGTCGCCGAGCAGATCGGGGAGGGCACTCCAGCAAAGATCCGCTGAACCCGTTTCTAGGCCCGCAAACGAAGCGTGCTCGTCGTCAATTGAAGCAGGAGAAGCTTAGGCTACTGGATCGAGGGCAAAACCATGGCAGGACAAGGTTCGGCGGGAAATGTGCTTGCGGCTCTCTGCAGTTTCTTCGTCCCTGGACTCGGACAGTTGCTGCAGGCCCGCTTGGGACGAGCAATTATCCAGTTCCTGCTTGCCATCGTTCTTTGGGTTGTGCTGCTAGGCTGGATTATCCATTTATGGTCGGTTCTGGACGCGGCCAGGTTTGACCCGAAAAACCCTCCCGGGCGAGCCTAGTATTACTCTGCCAAGTCTGGCGCCGATTCCTTGGGTAGCACACACATGGCGCAGTTTGCCATGTGCGCGAACAAGTCCGCATATATCGCAAAATCACGATGTAAGCGCCACCCAGAGGACAACTTAACAAGGTAGTGTTACCAGTCTGTCGTCGAATTGTGCCGGACCGAAAGCTGGAGGGTGTGATCGAGAGGCAAAACCGCGTGGACGAAAACAGGTGGACTGCTGGCTTCATCGCTCTGCTGGCAGCAGGGTTCATCTTTGGCGTGCTGCTTCGCATGCAAGCTGTTTCGGGCGCCAATGACGGGTCACGCTGGAACACGGTCTGGAGCCTCACCAACGGCAAAGGCTACGTCATTGACGAAGCCCCTTACAACACGATTGACAAAGTGCGGCGGGAAGGCCGCTTTTACTCCAGCAAGCCTCCCCTCATGCCCACGGTTCTAGCGGGAGGAGCGTGGATGCTGAGGGCCGTGACAGGCTGGGCGATACCTGACCAGGCTCACATTGTGATCCGGTTCCTGCTGGCACTCGTCAATGTCGTGCCCTTCTATTTCTTCGTCCTCCTGTATGCAAAGCTCCTCGAAAGGCTCCAGGTCAGCTTCGCAGCCCGCATTTTCTGTATTTGCACCGCAGCTTTCGCAACTTATCTGACCTCCTACAGCGTAACGCTGAACAACCACACCCAGGCTGCCTGGGCTGCATTCTTTGCAATTTACTGTGCCATCCGCATCTGCTACGACGGAGAAACGGGCTGGCGTTATTTCGCTGCGTGTGGATTGTTTACGGCCTGGACCGTGGCCAACGAGATGGTCTCCCTGGTCTTTGCCCTGTTCCTGATGGGTTGGCTGCTGAGCCGCCATCCTCGAAGAACACTTCAGTACTTTGTTCCGGCAGCGGCGGTGACAGGTGCCGCTTATCTCTATACTGTCTACATTTCCACCGGCGGCTTCCTGCCTTACTATCTTTACTTCAATACGGATTACTACCAGTACGAGGGAAGCTACTGGCGCGCTCCCCGAGGCATTGACGCAGCCAGCGAGCCCAAGTGGTTTTACCTGTTCAACCTCCTTTTGGGCCATCACGGCATTTTCAGCCTGACACCGGTTTTTCTGCTGAGTTTCTATGGCATGTTGCAGCGAAAAGTTGTCTGGCCTGCCGTCCAGCGCCCGGGACTCTTTTTGAGCGTGGGCCTGATCGTTTTCTACACGTTCAAGACCAACAATTATGGTGGCGTCTGCCAAGGCGCGCGCTGGCTGTTCTGGCTTATTCCCTTTTGGCTCATCAGCCTTGCTCCGGTCGTCGACCGTCACTTTGCATTTCGCAGGTTCCGAATTGCTGCCGTCATTGCGCTATTGCTGTCTCTCGTGTCTGCCAGCCACGCCCTCGGCGGCAACCGCGACAAAGGGCGTCCTGGACCGTGGAGCCAGTCGTGGATCCAGATCTGGATGCACGACCGTGGGTGGATTGACTACTGACTCAACTAAAGCGTTTCCCGCCAGTGAATATCGAGCTTGAACTCCTCGCCGACAGCAGTCCGCAGAAAAGACCAAAGTCCCTGTTGGCGGGCGAGGACCTGCGCCACTGGTGGCGCGCAGCGGGAGACGGGAAAGCCTTGTGCTATACTCTCGCCCTGGCCACTCACCCGTTCGGGAACCCAAGCCAGGAAGCTGTTTGGGTTCAAATCATCAGGTAACCGACTATCGAAACTATCCGTACTACAAGCTTGGAGTAGCGAGGAACTGAGGACCTGCATGTCACCCATGGAAACCTGCAAGTGGTTCAGAAGAATGGAGAGTTCCGGGCTGGTGCTAGTGGCGTTGCTTGCATCGGCTTGCTCCACGAAGGAGCCGCCAGCAGCCGCCTCGACCCGAAGAACTGACGGCGTTCCGGTTTCAGTGGCCATTGTCGCGCAGAGAGATGTTCCTATGGAAATCCAGGTCATTGGGAATGTCGAGGCCTACAGCACGATTCTGGTGAAGGCGCGTGTGGCCGGGCAGTTGACGGAGGTCCACTTCCGAGAGGGAGATTACGTAAAAAAGGGCGACCAGCTCTTTAGTTTGGATCCCCGGCCTTTCGAGGCTCAACTGAACCAGGCCGAAGCAAATCTGCTGCGCGAAGAAGCACAGCTCAACCTGGCTCAGGCCAACTTAGACCGCGATCTGGCCCAGCAGAAGTATGTTCGGGAGCAGGCGGTTCGTTTCTCGCGACTGCTTCAGGAAGGAATTGTCTCGACAGATCAGGCTGAGCAGATGCGGACAGGCGCCGACACTATCTCTCACGTGATTCTTGCAGACCAGGCTGCCGTCCGCAGTGCCGAAGCAGCTGTTGGGGCGAGCCGCGCGGCTGTCGCCAACGCCAAGGTTCAACTTTCATACACGAAGATCTCCTCCCCCATCGACGGCCGCACCGGGAATCTGGCTGTCAACGAAGGCAATCTGATCACGGCCAACGCTACAGATCTGATCACGATCAACCAGGTGAGGCCGATATACGTGGTCTTTGCGGTTCCGGAGGCTCATCTGCAGTCGATCAAGCGTTATATGGCAAAGGGTGTCTTGCCGGTCGACGCCGCTCCTCAAGAAGGCTCTTCCGAACGTGAGACCGGACAGTTGGTCTTCGTCGACAACACGGTCGATGCGACGACGGGCACCATCAAGCTCAAAGGGACCTTCACAAATCAGGAAAACAGGCTGTGGCCTGGGCAGTTTGTTCGGGTCGCTTTGCGTTTAACGACGCACTCGAACGCGCTGGTGGTTCCGAATCAGGCAGTTCAAGCGGGCCAGGAGGGAGTTTTCGTCTACGTCGTCAAGGCAGACCGCTCCGTGGAGTCCCGACCCATCGTGACCGGCGCTCGGGTGGATCAGGACATCGTCGTCCAGAGTGGCCTTCAGGCGGGTGAGAGCGTAGTCACCGAGGGCCATCTGAGACTCGCCCCTGGAATGCGCGTCCAACCGCGGGACGAAAAGGGAGTGCCTTTGAAAGTTAAGAAGAAGGAAAGTTGAATATCGAATCCCGAACGACGATGGACCAAGAGCCAGCGCCTTCAAGGCATTACGCCTCCTAGCTTCTTGAGTCATTCGAGCTTTGTCAATCGCTATGGGTTCACCCAGTTCAAGAGAGCAAAGTTGGGCCTAGACTCTTATGAACCTCTCCGAAGGTTTCATTCGTCGTCCGGTCGCCACCAGCCTGCTGATGTTCGCAGTCGCCTTGTTTGGCATTCTGGCTTATCGCGCCCTGCCGGTTGCTGACCTGCCCAACGTCGACTTCCCGACCCTGTCCGTCTCAGCCAGTCTGCCGGGCGCCAATCCGGATACGATGGCCTCCGCCGTCGCCACGCCGCTCGAACGCCAGTTTACGGGCATTTCCGGACTGGACTCGATGGTGTCGGTGAGTTCCACTGGAAATACCCAGATTACCCTTCAGTTCCAGCTTAGCCGTCAATTGGACAGCGCCACGGTCGACGTTCAAACGGCGATTGCTGAAGCCTTGCCTATGTTGCCGGCAGGAATGCCCAGTCCCCCGTCTTTCCGCAAGTCAAATCCGAGCGATTTTCCAGTGATGTTTTTGGGACTCACCACTTCCACGTTGCCCATGTGGCAGCTCAACGAGTACGCGGAAAGCAACATTGCCCAACGCCTCTCAATGATCAACGGCGTCGCCCAAGTGAACGTCTTCGGCGCTCAGAAGTACGCCGTGCGCGTGCAAGTGGACCCAGCCCGGCTCACAGGCTATCAGCTTGGGATCAACCAGATTCAGGATTCGCTGCGGGAATGGAACACCAACCTCCCGACTGGAACCTTGAACGGCCCCAATCAGGCCTTCAATATCCAAGCGAGCGGCCAGCTCAGCAACGCGGCTGCCTACCGATCAGCGGTTGTTGCTTACCGCAACGGCGCCCCAGTTCGGCTGGAGCAGGTGGCCACTGTCATCGACGGTGTGGAGGACGACAAAGCAGGCTCCTGGTTCTACAACGTCAAGGGAGGGCGTCCGGCCATCAACCTCATGGTGATGCGCCAGCCCAGCAGCAACGTCATCGAGGTCACCGACGCAATCAAGAAACTGCTTCCCGAGTTCCAGAATGCGCTGCCCCCAGCCGTTCATCTCGAGATCCGGGGCGATCGATCTCAGGCGATCCGGGAGTCCTTCCACGACGTCCAGCTAACCCTTTCGATAGCGCTCGGCCTGGTTATCGCCGTCATCTTCCTCTTCCTGCGTAAAGGCTCGGCCACGCTCATCCCTGGAACAGCGCTCCCGTTCTCCATCGTGGGAACCTTTGCTGTCATGTATCTCCTGGGATACACGCTCAACAATATCTCCATGATGGCGCTGATCCTGTCGGTGGGGTTTGTGGTGGACGACGCCATCGTTATGTTGGAAAACATCGTCCGGCACATCGAACGCGGGGTCTCGCCGCTTGAGGCTGCCTACGCCGGGTCAAAAGAAATCGGCTTCACCATCGTTTCGATGACCCTTTCGCTTGCCGCAGTCTTCATTCCAGTTCTGTTCATGGAGGGCATTCTCGGCCGCCTTTTCCGGGAGTTCGCGGTCACGATCTGCGCCGCTATCTTCATCTCCGGCTTAGTTTCCATCAGCCTCACGCCTCTGCTTTGCAGCCGCCTTCTGCGTGTCCGCAACAAAAAACAAGGTCGCTTCTTCCGTATCACCGAGCGTTTTCACAGCGGGATGCTGCACGGGTATGATCTCAGCCTCCGCTGGGTGCTTCGCCACCGTGTGGTCATGCTGGGTGTGTTTTTCCTCACTATTGCTACCACCTGGTGGCTTTTCCTCGAAGTCCCCAAGGGCTTCATCCCGGATACAGACACGGACCAGATGTATGCCTCGACGGAAGCCACGCAGGGCACCTCCTATTACCAGATGGACAAGTACCAAAAGCAGGTGGCCGACATTCTACGGGCAGATCCCAACGTCGAAACATTCATGTCAAGCGTTGGCGGCAATTTCAACACTGGCGCCAACACGGGTCGCATGTTCATTCAGCTCAAGCCCCGCCGAGAACGCGATCTCCATGTCAACCAGATCATCGAGAAACTGAGACCGAAGATGGCCGGACTCGTGGGCGCGCGTGTCTTTCTGTCGGCGCCTCCATCCATCCGCATCGGGGGCCGCATGTCCCGCAGCCAGTACCAATTCACGCTGCAGGGTCCTGAGACAGACGATCTTTACGAGCAGGCCCAGCGGTTTGAAGGTGAGATGACCCGCCTGCCCAGCCTCACCGACGTCAGCTCTGACCTTCAGCTCAAGAATCCCCGTGTGAACGTCGCCATCGACCGGGACAAGGCCGCAGCCTTGCATCTGAATGTAGCTCAGATCGAAGGTTCTCTCTACAGTGCCTACGGACCGCGCTGGGTGTCGACGATCTATGCTCCCACGGCTCAATATCGAGTGATGCTAGAACTTCTGCCTGAGTATCAGGCTCATCCGGATTTGCTTTCATTGCTGCACGTTCACTCTGCGGAAGACCGGTTGATTCCTCTGGAGGCGTTCGCGACGCTCAAGACCGATGCAGGCCCGCTCTCCGTGAACCACTCCGGCCAGCTTCCCTCGGTCACACTTTCCTTCAACCTGAAGCCTGGCATCCCGCTCGGAGCCGCTGTTAATGAAGTTGATGAACTGGCACTTCGCACACTTCCGGCGACGATCGGCACCAGCTTTCAGGGTACGGCCAAGCTTTTCCAGGACTCCCTGCGTAACCTGAGCGTCTTGCTGCTAGTCGCCATGGGCGTCGTCTACATCGTGCTGGGCATCCTCTATGAAAGCTATGTTCACCCCCTCACGATTCTCTCTGGGCTTCCCTCGGCGGGTCTTGGCGCTTTGGCCACGCTCCTGCTGTTCAAGTCGGACCTGAATATCTATGGTTTCGTGGGCCTGATGATGCTGATCGGTATCGTCAAGAAGAATGCCATCATGCAAATTGACTTTGCCTTGGAGGCCGAACGACTTCATGGCAAGAACCCTGCCGAGGCAATCTATGAAGGTTGCCTGGCTCGCTTCCGGCCCATCATGATGACCACCATGGCGGCTTTGCTTGGTACCTTGCCTATCGCTCTAGGTCATGGTGCGGGCGGCGAGGCGCGACGGCCGCTCGGGCTCACCGTCGTTGGAGGCTTGTTGACGTCCCAGCTCGTTACCCTCTACCTGACTCCAGTCATCTATACCTACATGGCTGCACTGATGAAGCGCTTCAAGCCAGCCCGCAAGCCGAAGCCGTCGCTGGTGCCTGTTCAGCATTAGTACCGCTGCTGCCGAAGTGCACACATCGGTCAAGAATTCGGTTGGGCACGATTAAATCGCGAAGAGACCAAGGTGCCCAGGCGATTCAAGAATATCTCATTTAGGATTGATTCAGGCCTGCACCTGGCACTCCGGGGCGGGTCATTCGGTTGATCATGAACATCTCTCGGATTTTTGTTGAGCGTCCCATTGCTACGAGTCTCTTGATGGCGGCCATCCTGCTTTTCGGCCTGGTTGCCTATCAGTCGCTGCCTGTCAGTGATCTGCCGAACATCGACTTTCCGACGCTGCTCGTCACTGCCAGCCTTCCGGGCGCCAACCCTGAAACCATGGCAGCGGCCGTTGCCACGCCTATGGAGAACCAGTTTTCAACGATCGCTGGGCTCAACTCCATGACCTCGGTGAACTCGCTGGGATCGACCCTGGTCACGCTGGAGTTCGATCTGAGCCGGAGTCTCGACGGCGCTGCTGTGGACGTGCAGGCGGCCATCACCCAGGCTTCACGTCTGCTGCCGCCCAACATGCCGACGCCTCCCACCTTTACCAAGGTCAATCCAGCGGATCAGCCGATTCTCTACATGGCGCTGACATCGGCCACGCTGCCCCTTTGGACGTTGGATGAATATGCCCAGACACGAGTCGCCCAGCGCATTTCCATGGTGAGCGGCGTCGCGCAAGTGCAGGTTCTCGGCGCCCAGAAGTATGCAGTGCACGTGCAGATGGATCCGCACGCCATGGCTGCCCGCCAGATCGGCATTAATGAGGTGGAAGCGGCGCTGCGGAATTGGAACGTGAATCTGCCTACCGGCAGCATCATCGGACCGCAGCGCTCCTTTACTCTGCAAGCCAGCGGTCAGTTGATGAGCGCCGCAGCATTCAGACCCGTGGTAGTGGCCTACCGCAAGGGTTCTCCCGTGCGCTTGGAAGAGCTGGGCGACATTATCGATAGTGTTGAGGATGACAAGAGCGCCTCGTGGTATTACACCCGCGAGAACAGCCAGCGCGCGGTTGTACTGGCCGTCCAGCGGCAGCCAGGAACCAACACCGTCGCCGTTACCGATGGTGTGAAGGCCCTGATTCCTCTGTTCGAATCCGAGCTTCCCCCGTCGGTAAAGATGAACGTCATCTATGACCGGTCTGAAACTATCCGCGAGTCTTATCACGACGTGCAGTTCACCATGATTCTGACGCTGGGCCTGGTGGTGATGGTGATCTTTCTGTTTCTTCGCAACTTCTCGGCCACCGTTATCCCCAGCCTGGCGCTGCCTTTTTCCATCATTGGAACCTTTGCCGTCATGTACCTCCTCGGCTACAGCCTGGACAACCTCTCAATGATGGCTTTGATTCTCTCCATCGGCTTTGTCGTGGACGACGCCATCGTCATGCTCGAGAACATCGTGCGTCACATGGAGATGGGCGAGAGCGCTATGACTGCCGCGCTCAAGGGTTCTAAGGAGATCGGCTTCACCATTGTGTCGATGACGCTGTCGCTCGCGGCTGTGTTTATCCCGGTGCTGTTCATGGGCGGAGTTTTAGGCCGGCTGTTCAAGGAGTTCGCGGTAACAATTTGCGTCGCGATTCTCATTTCCGGCGTGGTCTCGGTCACCCTCACGCCCATGCTCTGCAGCCGCTTTCTGCGGCCCCCTTCACAACAGACGCACGGGGTCTTCTACCGCGTCACGGAGCGGTTTTTTGACCGAATGCTTCGCGTTTACGAAGTGAGTTTGTCCTGGGTCTTGCGCCACCGCGCGCCCACGGTGGCAGTTTTTGTAATCACCCTGGCCGCGACGGTCTGGATGTTCATCGTCATTCCTAAAGGCTTCATCCCCGACCAGGACACCGACCAGATGATCGTGGTTACCGAGGCCGCCCAGGGCACTTCTTACTTCAAGATGGTTGAGCATCAGAAAGAGGTTGCGGAAACGCTCCGGCAGAATCCTAATGTCGAATCGCTCGTTTCCAACGTCGGCGGGACTGCGTCAACCACACTCGGCGGGCCCAACTTTGGCCAGATGGTCGTTCATCTCAAGCCAAGGCGCGAACGCAAGCTGTTGGTGAATGAGATCATCGAAGACCTTCGCGTCGAGCTGGATGGGTTCCCCGGCATGCGCGTTTACCTTCAAAATCCGCCGACGGTTCAACTCGGCGGACAGGTAACCAAGAGCCCTTACCAATTCTCGCTCTATGCTCCCGACAAGAAGGAACTCTACGCGGTAGCCGCGTCGCTGGAGAAGGAAATCGCCCAACTGCCTGGCCTGATCGACGTCACCAGCGACCTCCAGATCTCCACTCCCCAAGTGAACGTGCAGATCGATCGTGACCGCGCCGCCGCTGTTCAAGTCAGCGCTCAACAGATTGAGAATGCGCTCTACGATGCTTACGGGCCCCGCTGGGTCTCGACCATCTACGCCGCGGTGAACGAATACAAAGTCCTGCTGGAGCTGAAGCCGCAATTCCAGACAGATCCCAACGTCCTTTCTCTCCTCTACTTCAAATCCACGGCTGGCCGGCTGGTCCCTCTGGACTCCGTGGCGCACCTCAGCCAGGAGACGGGCCCTCAAACCATCAATCACTTCGGGCAGCTGCCGGCCGTGACCATCTCGTTCAACGTCCAGCCCGGAGTAGCCCTTGGCGATGTCGTCGATCAAATCCAGAAAATCATTCGTCGTGACCTGCCTTCTACCTTCAGCACGGCCTTTCAAGGAGCAGCCAAGGCGTTCCAAAGCTCGCTGTCAAATCTCTGGGTTCTGCTGGTTGTCGCCATTGCTGTCGTCTATATCGTGCTGGGAATTCTCTATGAAAGCTATGTCCACCCGCTCACCATCCTTTCGGGCCTGCCGTCAGCAGGCTTCGGTGCACTGGCAACTCTCTTTTTGTTTGGCATGGACCTGAACATCTACGCCTTTGTCGGCTTGATCATGCTGGTGGGAATCGTAGAGAAGAACGCTATCATGCAGATCGACTTTGCGCTGGATGCTGAGCGGAACAGCGGCCTCGGTCACCTGGAAGCCATCTTCCAAGGCTGCCTCACCCGCTTCCGCCCCATCATGATGACCACCATGGCCGCGTTACTGGGCGCGGTTCCCATCGCATTGGGCTATGGCGCTGGCGGCGAAGCCCGCCAACCCCTGGGCCTGGCCGTTGTTGGTGGCCTGCTCTTTTCTCAGCTTGTCACACTCTATCTCACTCCAGTTGTCTACACTTACATGGCCGCCGCCGTCGAACGCTTCCATGCCCGGAAGGGGCGGAAGGTGGCGGTCACAGCTACCCCGGCATAGCTCCGCATTCCTGCCCGCCTCTTCATATGCGCTCGTCGGTGCTCAGTACTATGGCACCGCCGTTGCAGAAAGAATCAAAACTCCACCTGACAGGCCCGTATGACGCCCATTCAGGTTCCTTCCTGGAATCAGTCTGGGCTAGATTTTCACTTTCGAGGAGCCTATCGATTGCGATAGGACCCGTTCAAATCTGCTGGAACCGCTTTGTAGGTGCGGCAGTTATATGCGTCTATTCTTACTATCCATCCTCGGTGAACTTAGAAAATTCTGGATACATGGCCTTTAGGGCTGGCCTCTGGTGACTTTCCCTACTGTTTTCTACTTCTTCTATTTTCGGCGGCTTCATGACGCGACTGCTGCATCATCTCATAAAGCTGTTGCCAGCGTTGTTTGGCAGGCAGCAGCTGCTGGCTTACCTCTGCCTCTCGTTGGGTAGCGACGGTATGTTCCACTCGCACTCTTTCCAGCTCGTTCTCGATCAGTTCCGCCTTGTTGACTTCCAGCTGTTGGCGCTCCTCGACCAAGAGGCTGGGTTCGCCGAGGGCTTGGTCGAGCTGAGCGATCTCCTGTTGGAGGGTGCTTTCCTGGGCTTCTAGCCGCTGCCGCCTCCATCCCGTCTGCGCCAGCTCCTGCTCCAGTGGAACGATCCTGGCGCGCAGTGTCTCCAACTGTAGTTGCCGCAATTCAAAGGTCAGCCTTTGCACTTCGCTGGCAAGCTCAGCGACGTTTGCCTTCAACCTCTCCGTCTCCTCCTCCTCCTTGACTGAAGCGAGCGCGGAGTTTCCTCGAGCGGAACTGGAATCGATCGCAACCGGATGGTTCTGAGCAAGAGCCCAGGGCGCTGCCAGTAGTATCGAAAACATTGTCTGAATCAGTGCGTGGTGTCGCATGGGTACTCCTTATGTGTCTACTGAGCCTGCGAAGCCGGTCTCCGCAATTGGAGGACCGGCTCCGTGGAGGCAGGGTTCTTATGGTTCAAGGCTGACGTCATAGGCCGTGACGTTGGGTTCAGCCGCTACGTTCTTGCTGAGGGAGATGCGGATATAGTAGGTGAACTGGCTCAGATCCAGGGTCACGGGGGCAAAAGGGCTGGAGACAAACTGGAATCCGTCACCAGGGATATTGGCGGTCGTGACGGATCCGAGAACCACAGCAGGCGCAGCATTCGCATTGCGGGACTGCCTGATGAATTCCGCCCGTACAAAACCGTTGACTGTGTTGTCTTCTGCCCGAAGGCCTACCTTCGAGAAGGTTTCTGCATTATTGGCGGTCACAGGCAGGTAGAGGTAAATCGTGCCGTTGAGCCCGTCCAGATGGCGGACTCCTCTGCCGTGAGCGCCCAGGTCGAAGGTTTTCGATCTCACGCTTCCGTCTACCTGGACATGAGGTGTCGCCGTGGCTGCGTTAGCGCTCCACCAGGAAGCCGCTGCCAGGGCAGATTTGACGGGAGTTAGGGACAATAGAATCAGGGTCAAAAGCGATGTGAGTTTCATGATTTGTTCTCCTTAGTTTCGATTTTACGAAGGTTAGTAGCTTTTGTTTTTGCAGCCCGAAGGCTAGCGTCCGGTAATCGTCTTCAATGGACATTGGTCATCACTTCAGCAGGGAGTGGGAGTGGTTTCGGCGATTCTCCAGAGCAGGTTGGCTACGCCGGAGGGTAGCCTGGGTCAGCCGTTCCAGGCCCTCACCGCTAAGCATGCCAATCAGTTGTTCATGGCTTCTCATCTCCTGTCTGAATCAAGATTTCGGCGGAATGTTGCCGATTTAGCGATTCAAGACAGGAAAGGAAAGCAGGCGGGTGAGTGGAAGGCGAAAGTTCTTGCAGACAGCGCAGGCTCAGCGAGGAAACTCGATGACCGGCGGGCTGGCCGAAGGCAGGTGAGACAATGGGCAGGCACGTCGATTTCGGGAAGGGCTGGGACCAGAAGCCCAGCGTGTTCCCTGTTGCACAGAGGGAGGCCACGCTCCGCGGGGTGGATGCGAGTTCAAGTCAGAATTCTGCAAATGGCCAGGTCCAGCGATTTGTTCCCATCAAGATGACAAGAGTTTGAACAGCTCGGGTCTTCTCTGCCGAAGCGTGTAGTTCGGTTTGCTGCGGGCTTCCCAGAGTTTCTCGGGAAGGAGATCAACCACAAGCATGTCTTCCTGAATTCGCTCACGCTGGGATTCAGCCGCCACTTCACCCAAAGGATCAATGACCACACAACCTCCAGCATGGTGAGGCTGGTTGGGACTGTCCTTGGGATAAACGTCGACGTACCCAGCTCGCCCCGCCTGGTCGCAGATTACAGCATAGCAGGCGTTCTCATAGGCCCGCATCGGGTACATACCGAGAAAGAACTTGCGAGTGTGAGCCACAGCCGCCCGCTCCGATTCCGGATCATCCGTCCACATCTTCAGTCTGGCAGCGTGCGGCATCATGAGAACGTCGGCTCCTTGGAGCGCAAGAATACGAGCCACTTCTGGGAATGAGTTATCATAGCAGATCACGATTCCAACCCGGCATTTGCCAATGTCGAAAGGCCGTATTTCCGATCCTCCCTCGTAGTAAATGACTTCGTCACGAGAGAGATGGATTTTGCGCTGTGAGCCCAGGAAGCCCTGCGGACCAACCAGGACTTGGGTGTTATAGACGATGTCTCTTTCCTTTTCGCTCAGTCCCACACAAAGAAAAAGACCCAGCCTCGCAGCCAAGTGGCAGAGGCGCTGTGTGCTTGGGCCTTCGGGGACAAGTTCGGCGTTGTACCAGGTGTTCGGATCGCAATGGCCATGCACGACCAGTTCCGGGAAGAGCACGAATTCGGCGCCCGCTTCCTTGGCTTGGACAGACCATTCCTCAATCCGCCTCACATTTCGGTCCGCTTGGCCCAGTAAACCATTCATGCTCACGGCTGCAACTCTCTGCTTTTGCATAGCACCTCTCCAAAGCCTTTGATGTTGGAAACCTAAGAGAGCCTTCGGACCTCACAATATTCGGCGGCTCTGTCTTGCATTCCATACTTCCTCATGTTCTTGCTTCAAGAAAATTTGCGGCGGCTCATGGAGCCCTCATGTGGGAAAAAGCCTTCGGGCGTGAACGTTCCAAGAGCCAGTGCTTGTCTTACGATGTTATGCCACTTCTCTCGCCCCTCTCAAGAGCTCTGCAACATCTTTGATCCCGACACCGGGTCCGCTGGGCACAGTCATCATGCCGTCTTTCACCTTGATTGGAGGATCAAACCAGCTGCCGTACTTCTCGGTGCCCAGCTTGTACTCCTGATAGCGTCCGACATCTGCTACACAAGAGGCAAAATGCAGCATGTAGACGAACCCGAACCCGCCAGAGAGGTGTACGGTGGTCGGCATTTTCGCTAGCTGCGCCATGCGCGCTATGCGCACCGACCGGATCATGCCGCCGTAGTAGAACAAGTCCGGCTGCACAATGTCCACGCCGCGATTAGCGATCATCCACCGGAACCGCCAGTCGCTGTATTCCTGTTCCCCTCCTGCCACAGGGATCGTCAATGTGTCTGCGACCACCTTGGTGTCCTCCAGGTGATCGAAGGGGCAGGGCTCTTCGAAATATACCGCCTTGATCTCCTCCAGCATCCGCCCCACCCGGATTGCCTGGGGTGGGTCGTAGGAGCTGTTGGAATCGGCGTGGATGTCGAAGGTATTGCCGAACGTTTTTCGTACCAGTGGGATGAGCGTCTCCGTCCGCTTCGGCATCGCGTCTGCATTCCTACTCATGCGTCCGCCAACTCGAAATTTCAGAGCCTTGGCTCCTGACTCTGCGACCAGCTTTTGCAGATACTCAATCTCCTGTTCCGGAATCGTGTCCCTCCGGCCGCTGGCCACATAGATGGCCACTTCTTGCCTCAGGACGTCCCCTAAAAGCTCGCCGATCGGCTTGCCCGCTACCCGCCCGAGAAAGTCCAGAATTGCAAACTCTACCCAGGCCTGCGGACTCCACAACGCCAGACCGTAGAGCTTGTAGTTGTCCTTATAACGGTAAAGCTCCCAAAGCAAGTCCTCCAAGTCCCGCGCGTCTTTGCCGATGAAGAATGGAATCACCAGTTGGCTCAGGATTCTGTCCAGGTATTCCGCGCGCGGTGGGTTGGTCAGAGAAACTCCTTCTGCTCCATCCTTCGAGCGCACATGGACCAGATAGTCTCCACCTTTTTTCAACAGCTTGATCGATTCGATAATCACGGGAGACCTCAGATTGTCCAACTTCAAGACCGGGGCTGCAGCCGCACGGTCGAGTTCCTGCGGGCTGGGTCTCCGGGCGTCATTTTCCTTGCCGCCAGACGCCGAAGCCAACGTGGCAACGCCTGCGCCCAGCGCGCCAGTTAGAAGACTACGCCGGTTGAATCGCATGAATGGCTCCCTCCTGAGGCCTGTGGCGGGATGAGAGGAGCATCATACCAACGACCTTCCCTTGAAGACATTGAAACCGTCGCCTCAGCAAAAGGCATTTGAAGACTGAGGAAACCCGAGCTCCCACGCCGGTACTAACCTGTCTTTGGGTCAGCCGCCACGTCTCTCGGCGGCGGGTACCCATCGAGCATGCTGGCAATTGGAAGCCTCAAGGCGGTGGAAGAACGTGATCAATTCGACTGCGATCTGCCAGAGGAGAGCTGCTTAGAGTTTGGAGAAGTTTTCGGACAGAGACACAGGGCACGGAGAGGTACTGGCATCTGACGCCAACAATGGATTCGCGTTTCGCGGGCGCAGAACTTCAAAGTCTGCTGATGCGCGCAGGACCGCACTACACTGCAAATTCTTTCGCCATGGCATATCTGGCCTTCTTCAGCTCAAAACGTGCCCGGCCGAGGTTGGCGTCTTTTCTGAGAAGGACAAAAAGGAAGTACTCTGGCGTAATCATGCGGATGGCCACTATGCTGCAGTCCGTAGCGACAACCATTTCTTCCATAGATCCCAGCCCGATGTCCTGGGCCGTCGAAGATGAGGAGCGGAGGGCCGAGGTGTATTCTGCGGCAAGCGACTCGATGTTGACGCTGGCGTCGGGCAGCCGCTTCTCTATCGAAATGCCATCCATGCCCATCACTGCAGCACCCCGCGTGCCCTCAACCTTTTCAACCAATTTGTCGAGAAGCTCAGAAAACATAAGAGTACCCGGGAAGCCGCAAGAATTACATCACTGCAAAACAGTGAACGCCGGTTGGAAGGTTGCGGAAGCTGAGCCTGTCTCCAAAGCAGGCCTCGCACTCACAGCACCATGCCGACCTGGCTCTGTCCCAACTTCAGTCCAGCTCAACTCAGGCCGGCAGGTAATGTCGTGACGGCCAGAGCGGGCTACAGAATCTTAGGTGACAGGAAAAATATCAGCTCCTGAGTTTGTTTGGTGACTGAACGATTCTTGAACAGGTTGCCAATGAGCGGGATGTTTCCGATTCCAGGCACCTGGCGAAGGTTGGTCTGTTCGCTGTCGATCAAGACACCACCAATCACAACAGTCCCGCCATTGTTGACCAAGACCGTTGTTTTCGTCTGTTGTGTGTTGACCGTGGGAACGCCCTGGACTTGGCGTGAAAAATCTGGCGTCGAGTTCTCGACGTCGACTTTCAAGACAATCGTACCTTCGTCAGTGATCTGCGGCGTCACAGTTAACTTCAGGGAGAAATCGAAGAACTGAACGGATACCGTGTTGTTGATTGTTGTCTGCACTGGAATCTTGACGCCCTGCTGGACGAAACCTTCGATATTGTCCTGCGTAATGATCTTTGGCTTGGAGAGCAGCTTGGCGTTACCCCGACGTTCGGCTGCTGTAATGATTGTGTCGAGCAGGAAATTGTCGGCCACGCCGGCGAAAAAGCTGATGGCACTCGAGGGTGCGTTGGCCCCCAGATTAGAAATCAGAGGCAAAGCGTTAGGAGCACCCCCCGAAGCGCCAGGCTGCATCGTCACATTCGGGGGCGGATTACGAGTAAAAGGATTCCCGGGGATCGCGCCAGAAACTGTGTTCTTGTCGTTGTTGCCATAGATGGCACCGATCTGAACGCCGATATCTCTGAGAAAGTCACGAGTTGCCGCAATCACGCGAGCTTCAATCTCCACCTGCTTGATTTTCTTGTCGAGTTGCCGGATCAGGGCGTCGATAGCGGGAAACTTTTCCGGGATGTCCTGGATGATCATGGCGTTGGTGCGGCTGTCCACGATGATATCGCCGCGCGTTGACAACACCTTCTTGAGGACGAGGCTCAATTCTGCCGCTTTCGCATAGCTCAAGACGCGAGTTTCGGTCTGAAGCTCAGCCGCCACAACACGGGCATCGGCTAGCCGCTTCCGCTGAGTCTCTTCACCTTCCAGCGTGGCGTTTGAGGCGATGCGCAGGACATTGCCGTCCAACTGCTTGCCCAGCGAGTTGTTCCGGAGAACCACGTCCAACGCTTGATCCCAGGGCACTTCGTTGAGGAAAATCGTCAAGACGCCCTTGACGTCGGGATCGAGCACGATATTTAGTCCGCTGATTTCTCCAATCAACCGGAAGAAATCCTTCAAGTCAGCGTCCTTTAATTCCAGCGAGAGCGGCTCGCCGCTGTACTTGGGTATTTCGACTTGTGGGGCCGCAGATATCACTTGGTTGCCGGTCTGAGGTGTCACGGCTTGCACCACAACAGGAGCCAGCGCCGGCAAGACAACACTCGGCGGAGCGACTGGCGACTGCGGCTGGGCCGCTGCGCTTCGCGCAACCGGGGAAAGAGCGGCACTGGGCTGCGCGTCGTTAGCAACTTGCTGCGCTTGTGGCACTGAAGCCTGTGCAGCGGCGATCTGAATCGGCGGTGGCGATACCCGCTGCTCGACGACCTCCGGAGGTACCGGCTCTTGGCGGGCCTCAGAAACGGCCGGCCCTGCCTCCAGCTTCGCCGGAGCCCCCATCAAAGCTGTGTTCTGAGGGTGCGCTTCTGCAGCTGGCACTTCAGCTTCCGGCTCGGTGAAGGCAAACGAGGTCGGGGCGGGAGTCAAGTGGGCAATCTGAATCTCTGCCGGCCGGCTGACGCGGGACGGTGGCAAGGGTTGTGCCAGCTGGATTTCCATGGCAAGTAATCGCGTGTCGGAACGCTTATCCCGTGGCGCAACTTCCGCCACGTTCAGCTCCTCTTCCAGTACCGGAAGAGTACTTCGCACAGAGGCCGCTGGCTCAGGCACCACGAGCTGTTTCATCTCAGCCCTGAGGAATGAATCCAACAATCCCGTAGAAGCATCATTTGCAACTGAGACAGGCCCGACTGGAAGCTCTGGCAGCGCCGGAAGCGCCTGAGGCAAAACTGCCGGCTTCTGAGGCGCGGCTGCCACGGCCTTCTCCTTCTGTTCCTTCTGCAAGCGAATCACGATGCCATTGTCTGCAGCCTCGATTGCATATTGGGTCTCGCGCGACAAGTCAAATACACAGCGAACCAACTTGCCCTGCTCGGTATCGCCGAAGCCGAATCGAATCCGGCGGATCAGGTCGGAGTCCAGTTTCACTGCCTGACGAGTCACCTTATAAACCGAGTCGCTGACATCCACGACGAGCCGGTTAGGTGTCTTTAACAGGAAGTGCTTAAAGGAAGGCTTGCCTGCGGTGGGCAGCACCAATTCGATCTGTTCGCTGTCTTCGCGCAGAGTCACTTCGCGGGGCTGCGAAGCCGTAGCGTTTGGCAGAGCTTCCGCAACTTTGGCAGGTTCCACAACTTTCGCTGTCTGCGACGCGGTTTCCGGCAGGGCCGGCGCCAGCGAACGAAAGGTTAGAAACAGTCTGTTCCCCTCAGGCTTCAGGGAATACTGAATCGCACGGGCCAGGTTGAACTCGATGCGCACCATCGGTTTTGGTCCCTCACCGATCTGCGAGACGCTTGCGAAATCGACCTGGGAGGTCTTGACGTCGATGTAGTTCTTTTCCAGCCGGGACTGGGCGTCCGTAATATCCAGAATGAAAAGCCGAGGATTCGGATAATAGGAGGTGTAATCGAAGGCCCGATTGGCACGCAAGGCAATGTTGGTCTGGTCGCTGCTACCGCCGAACGACAGATCCTGCAGAAGCGCCGGGCTGCCGCTTAAGGTGCCAGGCGTCTGCGCCTGCAGCGCCGGGCTGCAGAGCACACACATTAGAAGCGCCGCCCTCAGGACTTTGTCCAACACTCTACTTCGCATCGCTTCCTTCTCCTCGGGTCGCATAGAGCTTCTTGACCACTTGTTGAGATAACTTCTTACCTTGGTTGTCTGTCAGGATCTGGTTGAAGACTACGGCATCGCTGCGAATGTCCAACACTTTGCCGTCATAAAGCTCATCATTCGCACGGATGAAGAAGGTCTTCCCACGGAATCCTGTCGCCATCGCCAGGAGCTCGTTCTTGGATTTCACAATGCCTACCAGATTAATCTCGGACACAAGTTGCCCCTTCAATCCTGGCGGTCTCACCAGGGGAACTGCGGCAGCTTGGACGGTTGTGACAATGTCCAGGCTACGGAATGGATCTCGCCGCCCCCTCGCCTCATACTTATAGTTGGGAACAACCACGGCCTCACCGGAGTGCCCTGGAGCCTGGGCCGAAGCAGGCGGGGGCCCTGCCGGCTTGTCTTGTGTGGCTGGCTGAACAGGCTTCTGGGCGAGCACTGTAAGGCCGATCCAGAGGCATCCCGGCAATATTTGCAACTGCAACAGAGTTCGTTTCATTTCTTCTTTTGGGGCACAGACAGCGCTTTCTGGATCTCTGCGTTGTCTTTCTCTTCGTTATACACAAACGTTGTAGCGACGCAGGTGGCACCGATCGTCCGCGCCGCTCTCTTGTTTTCGACGATCTTCACATCGGAAACATTCACGATGCGCGAGAATTTGCTGAGCTTGTCGAAAAAGGAGCCCAGACTGTGATAGGTGCCTTCCACTTCAAGGTTAATCGGCCATTCCGAGAAAAAATCCTTCTGGTTGACCGGCAATGGTTGAAACTTGCGAATCTGAAGACTAGAGGTCATGGCGCCTTCCTGAACCTGGCGCAGCAACTGATCCGTTTGCTTGGCTTCCGGCAATATGATCTTCAGCGTGGCCAGCTTGTTCAACAGCTGCTTGTTTTGCGTCATGTATTCCTGATGCTTCTGCTCGACCGCCTGCCCTCGCTGGATCTCTCTTTTCAGTGTGTCGAGCTGGCCCTGCTTGACTCCGATTTGCTCTGTGAGTCCAGAAACAAAGAAATACCAGCCCAAGCCCAGGATGATGACCCCAAATATCCAGAAGATCCCCAGTTGGCCATACCACGGAATGTTGTTAAAACTCTTAAGATTCAGATCGATTGCCATAATGAGTTCCGCCGCTTATGACGCAGGGCCCGTCTCGGCGACAATGTTGCCTTCGAAGGTGATCGAGAAAGAGTAACGGTTCTCCGCTTCCTGCAGATTGATCAGGTTGACGTTCCTAAAATCACCAACCCGCATGAGGTTGGTAATAAAGTCCGCTACGGCGTCAGGCGATCCCATTGCCGTGCCGTTGAGGGTGATCAGGTTGTCTTTCTGGGTGAGGTCCCTGAGCCAAACTCCCTCAGAGCGCTGGACACAATCGCTCAAAAGGTCAAGAACGCGAACTGGTCCTGACTGGTTTTTCTTCAGCGACTCGATGACGTTGATCCGCGTTTCCAACAGCTTCCTGCGCTTCTCGAAGACTTCATTCTCCTTTAAGAGTCCTTCCTGGCGTGCTTTCTCTTTTTTGGCGGCAATAATCTGCCGGCTGATGTCTTCATCCTGTTGAGACAGCATTCGCTGCCAGAAGTAGACGATGCCCATTGACATGACGATCACAGACACGGCCATGACGAGCATCAACACCTGATTCGATGCTGTCGCAACTTTCCGGGCCTTGACGGCCTTGACCTTGGTTCTGCCGAGAAGGTTGATCTTAATCATCAGTGGTCAAAGCTCCTGAGGGCCAGCCCCACAGCCACCGCCATACTGGGCGCGACCTCGTCCAGATAAGAAATATCGATCCCTTTCCCAATGGCGATATTTTTGAACGGATCCAGCATTTCGACTGGCAATCCCAGTCGTCCTTGCAACAAATCGAGAAAGCCTTCCACCTTGGCACAACCACCGCTCAAATAGATGCGCTGCAGCTGTTCTCCCACGGTTGTTGCCCGGAAGAAATCGAAGGTCTTCTGGATCTCTAGCATTAATACCTCAGAGACCGACTGCACGAGAGCCGAAACGCTGTCGCCCTGGACCCCTTCAATAGACCTTCCCTGCTTGACCTGTTCGGCCTCTTCAAAGCTGAGGTTCATGTCCTTCTGGAGGGCGTCAGTGAATTGGTTTCCACCCACAGAAACATCGCGCGTGAACAGGGGAGTTCCACCCTTGGCAACAACAATGTTCATAATGCTGGCGCCGATGTTGAGCAGCGCGACAGTGGCATTGGGCGCGGGAGTGTAGTTAGCTTCGAAAGCATTCTGCATGGCAAAGGCATCGATGTCGACGACGATCGGCACTCTCCCGGCCTGCGTGATCACATTCGTGTGATTCAAAATCTTGTCCTTCTTGACAGCGACTAAGAGAACATCCGTTGTAGACGCGGATTCCGTATTCAGGATCTGATAGTCGAGGTTAACATCCGAGATATCGAAAGGAATGTGCTGCTCCGCCTCCCACTGAATGGACTCTTGCAGCTCCTCTTCACTCATTACGGGCAGCGGGATCTTTTTCACAATGACGGAATGGCCGGAGACTGAAGTGGCGACGTTCTTGGTTTTGATCCGCTGGCTTGAGAACACTTTGTTGATGGAGTCGGAGACCGAAAGAGCATCCATGATGGCCCCGTCCACAACCGTATCTGAGGCAAGTGGCTCGAGTCCGGCATGAACGACTTCAAATCCCTTCTTTGCCCGCCGGAGCTCCACAGCTTTGACCGAGCTGGATCCGATATCCAGACCTACCAGTGGTTTTTGTCTTGAAAAAAGTTGCACGATGTCGTCCCAAACATTGAATTTCCAAAGCCCTCATATCGTGATACCGAGGGCACAACTTTACCCTTTTTTGTCGGCCTTCTTGCTCTTAACTTCCATCCACTCATCCAAAACTGTTTTCTTGAAACGCCATCGGTTGCCAAGCTTAAAAGCCGGGATTCTCTCCATCGAGACATATTTGTAGAGCGTATCCGGAGAGACCCCAAGGTATTGGGACGCTTCCTTGATATTCATGACTTCTTTGTGTTGGGCCATCAGTCCATCCCCAAACGTTGGTTTTGTCCCTCTTATCGGCAAAGTTTTGCCGGACGTTAGTATAGCTAATCTAGATTGTCAATCCTGTTACTCCGAGAATTACCCCGTTTTCTTGGAAAGATGGCGTTGTGTTTTCGTACGCTGTGGCATCGAGAACCGCAAAATATCGGGGGCGCAAATCCTGAGTACAACAAGTATTGGGTGAGTGGGGAGAGTTTGCAGTTTGGCGAGAAGTCTTAGAGAAAGTTTTTGGAGAACTGAAAGTAGATGATAGGACGCAAGGCGGCTCACTCTCCAAGGAGAAATCAGAATGGTTCTCGCTGAGGATTTCTTGTGGTGGAAAGTGGTGAGAAAGGGTTAGCACGAACCGCCGCGGCCCGCATCCCCGACGATCGGGAACACGCGCCTGCCAACGTTGCCGGTGCGGACGGCGATTCTCCCCTTCCCTGCGATCGCTTCCAGGGCTTTCCTGCAGTTGTTCAGCAGCGCCTGTTCCATCTGTTGCCGGTGCATGAAAGTAAGAACGTGTTCGGTCTGGAGATTCCAGCTCTAGGTGATCTGGCGGCGGTTCACACTCAGGTTCGAGCAGCAATGAGATTTGCTCCAGCAGCCGGTTTAGGTGATCGGTATGTAAGATAGCCGTGCGCAGGGTTCGAAGTCCTGGCAGTCTTCCTGCCTGAGCTGGTCACGGTCGTTGAGGCAAGAATCCAGCGACGAATTGTTGGTGCCGATCAAGCTGTTCACCTGCATGTTGGCCGTTAGCCAGCAGGTTTATGTATCGAGACCGTCGCTTCCCGTTGCTGCTATTTTTGAGCTATGCTAGTGCCGTCATCGTTTCAGACCTTCGGCCACAACATCGGTGTTTGAACCACCGGAATTGAGGTTGCCGCGGTGGGCCAGTTGACGCCAGACGCAACTCGCACGCGGGTTTGGCCCTGGTTTCGCTGAGAGAGAGCCATGTCAACTTCACTAACGAAGAAAGTTTTGGGAAACTCTGGAATTCGGGGGATCTCGCGAATGCACCACAATCTGCCTGCTGCAGCGCTTTACGAAGAGGCAGTCCGCCGGGGCGAAGGGCAGATAGCACAGGGCGGCGGCTTGGCGGTTCGCACAGGAACTCACACTGGACGCTCGCCGAACGACAAATTCTTTGTCCGGGAGCCGACCAGCGAAAGCCATATTGACTGGGGTGAGGTGAACCGTGCTTTTGCCCTGGAGAAATTCGAGGCACTGCATGGCCGGCTGTGTCGCGCCCTAGAAGGGAAAGAGCTGTTTGTGCAGGATTGCCTCGTGGGTGCCGATGCGCGCTATCGAATGCCGATCCGGGTGATGACGGAAACCGCATGGCACAGCCTCTTTTCCCAGAATCTTTTTATCCCACACTCAGCCAGCCCGCCCCAAGAGCCAGAGTTCACGGTGATTAACGTCCCAAGTTTTCTGGCAAGGCCGGAGGAGGAGGGAACGAACTCAGCAACGTTCATCCTGGTCAGCCTGGCTCGCCGGCTGGTGCTCATCGGCGGAACGAGCTACGCCGGTGAAATCAAAAAGTCGATCTTCACCGTCATGAACTACCACTTGCCGCTGTCGGGTGTGCTTTCCATGCACTGCTCGGCTAACGTTGGGTCTCACGGGGACGTTGCGTTATTCTTCGGACTTTCCGGAACTGGCAAGACGACGCTTTCGGCAGATCCCGCACGCGGCTTGATTGGAGACGACGAGCATGGGTGGAGCGACGAGGGCATTTTCAATTTTGAAGGCGGGTGTTACGCGAAAGTCATTCAACTCTCCCAGGAAGCTGAGCCGGAGATTTACGGCTGTGTTCATCGCTTTGGAACCGTTTTGGAGAATGTGACGTTCAACGCTGACACCCGCCAGCTCGATTTGAACGACGCCTCAATAACCGAGAACACGCGAGCTGCTTATCCTTTAAACTTCATCAGCAACGCCGTGATTCCTAGCGTCGCGGGTCATCCACGAAATATTGTCATGCTGACCTGCGATGCCTTTGGAGTATTGCCGCCCATTGCGCGGATGACACCAGACCAGGCCATGTACCATTTTCTTTCAGGTTACACGGCCAAGGTGGCCGGGACTGAGAAAGGACTGGGTAGCGAGCCCTCAGCCACGTTCAGCACCTGCTTTGGCGCGCCATTCATGGTACTGAAGCCAACAGCTTATGCGGCCTTGCTGGGAGAAAAAATCCTGCGGCACCAAGTGCAATGCTGGCTGGTCAACACGGGCTGGAGCGGCGGCCCGTTCGGCACGGGCCATCGAATGAAAATAGCGCACACGAGGGCGATGATTCATGCTGCATTAGATGGCAAGTTGGCCGGTGTGCCCTCCACTCCCGATCCTATTTTTCGCGTGCATGTACCGCAATCTTGCGAAGGTGTTCCGGCTGGAGTATTGCAGCCCAAAAATACTTGGCCAGACAAGACTGCCTACGACAGCGCGGCACGCAATCTGGCCGGACGCTTTGACGAAAACTTTGACCAATTCGCTCGTCTGGTGAGTCGTGAGGTTCGCGACGCCGGCCCCTGCCGCAGGTGAAGCGAAGGCATCAATCCTGGCATCAGCCCGTGGAAGATGAGGCCGTTGAAGACTTGTGCGGCTGAGGATCGCTGTTACTTGGCTTTAAGCTGGCCAGCGAAGGCCTTGTATTGCTCTACAATCCCGGCTTCCTGCGCAGTTCCGGGATGAATGTAAACCCGATAGCGGAAGGAAACAAATTCCCCTTTTTGCAGTGTGTGACTGCCATCCTTGGACTTGTCGTTGTAGAAATCGTGAAGGCCAAAGGGATTGACAGCAAAGAGGCAGTAGCCCCGCACGTGCCAGTGTGTCGGGTGGCGAAAGCTGGTTGGATGGTCGAAGACGGCCACACCAACGGTCTCGCTGCCGATCTTTGCCGTGTAGTCGACCCAGCTCGCGGATTTTCCCCAGCAGGCCGCTTCTCCGATGCCTCCCCTCGAGTTCTCGATGTGACCGCCGGTCTTCTCGGAAAAAGGCTGAGCCAGACGCATTCCAAAAGAACCCTCTTTGGTATCTCCAAACTTCACCTGGCCGCTTGCGGCTATGAGTTTCAGATCAAAATCCATCACACGAACTCCCGGCTGATTGTAAATCGTCACCCCACGAATCTCTTTCAAAACCACTTCGCCGACGGGTGTGATCCATTCGTTCTCTGACGCCAGCACAGCGGACTTGGAACCACTCTTCACCATTGCAAACTTGCGGTGCACAATCTTGCCGGTCTTCTCGCTCTCGGACCAGAAATCTATGCCATTGACGTCACCGTGAGTGAACCAGAGACCCTTCTGGTGTGGATGGTCTTTGGTCTCACCGGCGACGTCTGGGATCATCGGATAGCCGCGGGTGACGACAGTCCCGCTGGCGGCACGCAGTGGAAAAAAGATGGGCTTGTTGTATCCCTCGAAGTAATAAGTGGTGAACGGCTGCCCGTCCGCTAAGATCTCAACCTTGTCGGCTTCCTGCTTCAGTGCAATCCCCGATCCTGCTGACTTACCCCCTTCAGCCAACGAAATCGGTGTGAACTGAATCGGGACCCAACAGCAAATCCACGCCAAGAGCGCCATCCTTTTCATGATCTTTTCTCCTCTTGAAAGTCTCCCGATAAAAGCAGGGCAGAAGGTGTCAAAAAGTTCTCTGGATAAATCGAATGGTCCCGGCTGCGAGGCACACCCATGATCCCAGAATGATGGCCGAACGGACCGGGAAGAGATATCGCGTCGCCAAAATGACCAAGGCCACTACTGCCGCGCCGGCCATCATGATGCCGAGTTCGTAGGACACGAGCGCAGTGATCAGGCCTTTTTGAGGCAGGCCTACCTCCTGCCCGATGGCACTGAAACTACATCCATAAATCACTCCAAAGAGCGCGGCAATCAGGCTGCGATGACTGATCTCCCTGAGCAACAGATTCTCTGCAGCTACATACATCAGGCTCAAGGCCAGGGCAGAAGCAACAAAGCGCGCGGGCAAAGACAAACCATATTGGGTGCCAGCAATAAACCCAGCCAGCTGGGCGAAGAAAAAGGCCAGTGGTGGCAGCAGAAATCCCCGCCAGGACTTGGCAACCAGCACCAGCCCTCCCAAGAAACCTGCCATCTCTGGCCTGTTGCGCAGGCTGTCTAGTGAAAGGGTCAGGAATCGCCCAGCCAAGCGAAGATAACTTCTCCATGTTTGTCCCAACGCGATTTTTGTTTCCGGATTCTCGAGATTGAAGTACCTCTGCTCTACTGTCCCATTGTATTGAATCTGGGCCAGGTTCCAATGGCCGGAATCGGTCAGATGATGCAGGGCCATCTTCATCGTCAAATCATCCAACCTGTGGCGAAAGGAGTACACAAAGCGACATTCCAGCTCGCCACGCTCCACTTGCAGATTCACTCCTGCCAGAGTCCCTTGGCCCTCCTCTGAAGGTGTCCAAATTCGGCACTGCTCCAGCAGGAGTGGCGCAAAACGAGGAAACTCTGTCTGTACTTCTTCATCGGTGATTAGCCGGTCGCCGTTGGCATCCAGCTGCGGCGCAAAACGGAACTCCCGCAAGTTGATCTGAAGCCTCAAGTCGACTTGCTTGTCGCCAATCTTGAAGTCCGCAAAACTGACGCCGGTTGTATGCGCTAAGACTTGAGCGGAAAACTGCAGCAAGAGCAGAATCAGCATGCAGTGGAACCACAGCAGTGGCATTGCTATTTTCTGGCCTGCTCCATGACGTGGCGCATCGAATCGTGGAGCAAGCCGTTACTCGCGACGACGGCATCCATATAGATGGAGTAGGGGCTGCCTTCGATGTTGGTTACCCGTCCGCCCGCTTCCAACACCATTAAGATGCCCGCAGCGGTGTCCCAGGGCTTCAGGCGAAGTTCCCAAAAGCCGTCAAAACGGCCCATGGCAACATAGCAAAGATCAAGGGCAGCCGAGCCATCGCGTCGCACGGCCTGAGAAGCATCAATGAAGCAGCTGAAGTCTCTCATCGCCTGCCCGGGATTCTCGAGCACATCGTACGGGAACCCCGTCGAAACCAGCGCCTGCCGCAACTGGTCAACACGCGATACCTGGATCCTGCGGCCGTTCAGATAAGCCCCTCCGCCCTGCTCTGCGACAAACAGCTCTTCAAAGATGGGCTGATAGACAGCCGCGACAATGATCTCGCCATTCCGTTCAAGAGCAATCGAGACGCAAAAGATCGGATAGTCATGGGCGTAGTTCGTCGTCCCATCCAGCGGATCGATCACCCATTTGTATTCAGAGGACTGCATTACGTTCGTGCCTTCTTCACCCAGGATGGAGTGCTTCGGGAAGCGGGATCTCAAAAGCTCCACAATGAGCTTTTCCGACCGCTTGTCGACTTCCGTCACGATGTTGATCTCACCCTTGTATTCGATTTGCTTAACCTGCCCGTAAGACTGCTTCAAAACATCGCCACCAAGCCTGGCAGCCTCGATAGCCACTTCCAGATAATCACGCATGGGATTCCTTGCTGATGAAGTCGCTTCCAAAGGCCGAAACATTATCATAAGTGCGGAGCCGGTTTGAGGTATAATCCTTCTGCCCGAACAACTCACAAACGAGTCCGAGAAGAGATTCAACAGTCGCACAAAAGGAGAGATTGTATGACGCTCAGTAAACTTCTTTGCAGCGCTGTCGTCGTTGGGGGCCTCCTGATTGTGCTGCCTGCAAGCCAGCTACCGGCCAAGGACAAGCCTATGCGAAAGGGCATGGCGCGAGCTGGTCTCCAGATGCTGCCGACAGCTGCGGCAAGGAGCTTGGCAGCCGATTCATCGGTCGTGCCGCCAGCCGATTCCCCCAAAGCGATTCTTATCCTCCAGACGAGAAATCACCGGCTGACCGTTTACGGTTCGGAACACACGTCTCGGTACTCGGTTGCGACAAGCGAAGGCCTTGCTCTTGCAGACCAGCTCACGGCCACTCAACTGCAGGACAGGTTCCCGGAGCTCCACGAAATTCTTACCGGCGTAGCTTGGGCAGGAATGTGAGAGCCATGGCCAGGGGATGGGAAAGCAAATCCGTTGAGGCCCAAATGGAAGATGCCGACAAGGAAAAGAAAGGGGCAGCCACCGCGGCTCGCCATGTTAGCAGGCCAGTGTATCATTCGCGTCAGCATGAAGATCTACTCCTGGCCCGGACCCGCCTGATGAAGGATATCGAGACCACCGACAACCCCCGTTACCGGCAGTTTCTTGAGGTTTCTCTCGCAGCGATCAACAAGCAGCTGGGAGAAACCGAGTAAGTCTTTCTCTCGCTGAGGTCTCAGATGCGGGTGCTGGGAACTGAGGGAGCCATCACCACCCCGCCAGGGCCTGCTTTTGGCGACAGGTCCCTTCACACGGATTTCTCAACTTGTCAGGAGGCATGGTCATGGAAGAAACGCTAGAGCAGAAGGTATCCCGGCTGGAGGCGGAGAACCAGGCGCTTAAGGGAAGACGGTTGGGAAACCTCTCACTGAAGATCAGTGAAAAGGGCGGGGTCTCCGTCTACGGGCTGGGACGGTTCCCGGTGACGCTCTACAAAGAGCAGTGGATCAAGTTGCTGGGGTTTGCCGGCGAGATCCAAAGTTTCATCAAAGAGAACGACTCCCAGCTTAAGGCAAAAGGATAAGTATGCCCGCTTTCGAGAATCTCTTGCCGCCTCCAACATTCTCTGGCAGGACCTCTCTTAGCTTATCCGCCTGACAGAAAGAGTTCTGTCAGTGCTTTCCCTTTCCCATCTTTGGTCACGTGAACCGGGCGGCGTTCCACCTCATAGGCAAGGTCGGGAGCAATGCCCATCGCGTGATACAGCGTGGCATGCAAATCCGTGATGGTCACCGGGTTCTCGATGATCTTGCACGGCCTCTCATCCGCCGTTTTTCCATAGAGAAACCCCTTCTTGAATCCACCGCCGAAGACCAGCACACTGCTCGCCTCCGTAAAGTGCCGGTGCATTCCATAGTGTTTGGGTTCCGTCATGATTTCCGGCTGCTGAATCTGCTCTTTCACCGTCTTGTCAGGTTTGCCCTCGATCATCATATCGCGGCCGAATTCGCTGGCCAGCACCACGAGCGTGCGCTCGAGTAGTCCCCGCTTTTCCAAATCCAGGATCAACTGGGACACTGGACCGTCAATTTGCTGTTTCATCGTCAAGGCCCGAGTGTGCCCGTTTTCGTGAGTGTCCCAGTAGCGGAAAGGAATGTATTCCGTAGTCAATTCGATGAACCGGGCGCCGGCTTCCGTCAGCCTGCGTGCCAGCAGGCAGCCTAGTCCAAACCGTCCGGTATTGTAGATGTCGTAGCTTTTCCTGGGCTCCAGCGAGAGGTCAAAGGCCTTGGCAGCTGGCGAATTCAGCAGACGATGCGCATTCTCAACCGAGCGCAGCAGTGAATCCTGCTGGTAGTCGCTGCCGAGTCCTAGTACCGGGCTATTGGCCATCAGTTTACGGTAGCGCTGGTGACGCTGGCGAAAGCGCAGGGCGCTGATGTGAGCGGGAGGACGTGTGCTGGCCACGGAGTCGTTGGGATCAGAAATGAAAAACGGTCCGTACTCTGTGCCCAGAAAGCCCGAGGTGTGGAATGCCTTCAGAGAATCGCTCTCAGCGCCGATCTCGAGGTTCTGCCCAATATCGATGAAAGCGGGAACGTCGGGGTTCTTGGGCCCCAGAGCGCGGGCGATGAATGCGCCCATATGGGGGACTGCCACTGACTGGGGTGGTTCATAGCCTGTGTGCCAGTGGTACTGGTGGCGGGAATGAAGTATAAACCCGAGGTCTCCGACGCGGTGGCTGCGGATCAGCGTGCCTCGGTCCATGATCCTCGCGATGCGTTCTAGCCCTTGCGAGATTTTGATATCGTCCACAACTGTGTCAATGCTGGGAAAAGTGCTGAGTACACGCTTCGACTCCATTCCACGTTCGAAAGGTGTGTAGCGCTTGGGATCGAACGTCTCCGTTTGAGCCATTCCTCCCGCCATCCAGAGCAAGATGAGCGTATCGGCTCTCGGCTCAATCTCTCTTGAAGCCGCCGATGCCAAGAGGTTCGGTGCGCTACCTGTCAAGGCCGCGAGCGTGGCTGAAATCGAGGTCTGCAAAAAATGGCGGCGGTTGAAATCCAAAAGCCCGTCATTCATCTTCCATCTCACGGGGCAACTCCTTTCAAACTGATTCTGACTGAGGAAACAGCGTGTGAGGAGGCGAGGTCTCACACAGCACCGAGGAACACGGAGGATTCATTGGACAAACTGAAACTCTGGCGACAGGCAGAGTGCCCAAAGCAAATCCTCGAGCCCATCGGAAGAGATTCCGGCCCGCGATCCCGCGCCCCCACGGAGAAACTCCAGTGCCAGACGGCGTTCCTCAGCAGTTGCTTTCCGCGTCAGCATTTGTCGGTAGACGCGGTTGATCAAGCTGTCGCTCGTAAAGTTCTCCGGCTGGAGCATCACCGGCGGTGGTCCCCCCACTCTGACCAGCTGGCGTGAATCCGGCTTTTCCGTGAAAGCGAAGAAGCGAACGCGAGGACTGACGTCGCTGCGAAGCGAACTTTCGTCTACACCCACAGCACCCTGCAGCCGCGTGAATCCCTGCTCAGCAATCTCAAGAACCGCCTCCGAGGGAACAGGTGTGACCAGGGATTCGGGCAAGTCGTGGCCGTCCACGCGCAGAGAGCCTTTTTTGACTCCAGCTTGGCGGACAAAATCAGTCAGCGGCTTCTCTCCAGCCGGCCCGGAAAGCCGGGCCGTCGCCCAGCCAGCGACGACGAGATTACGGTCGTAGGAGCCCGCATCTTCCGTCAGCAACCAGATCTGCTTCGCACCAGAAATATCGATATCGAAGGATGCCTGGCCCTTGGCTAGAGGTCCGCTGTCGAACCGATTTGTCGCGGGTGAATCGAGAAGGTTGAGCATCCTCTTTGCTCCACGATGCAGCAAGTAGGACAAATCCTCCCCGTTGACTAGTTCCATGGCCTGCAGCGTGCTCGCATCTTCATTGCGCGAAGTAAAGACCTGATCGCGAATCGGGCGGCCCAGTGCGCGTGTGAGCGGCGACGACTTGAGCCGCCACTCCCGGCTGTAGCTGCCCGTGCTTCCCTGCTTCGGCTGCAGGACTTTCCATTCGCCAGTTACAGAAGACACTGCATCAGCGAACTGCTCAGCCGTGAGCCGTCGCAACAGTGGCCCTTTGAAGACGAAGGTTTTCTCTTCCTTCTTGGCCGACCGGATGGCAGGCATTTGGTAGGTTCGAGACGTCAGAATACGGCGCAAGAGGTGCTGGAGATCGTAACCGTGATCGGCCAAGTCACTGGCCAGCCAGTCCAGCAAGTCACTGTGCCACGGCTGTTGGTCCATGTCATCTACGGGCTCTACCAATCCCCTTCCGAACAACTTCTTCCAATAGCGATTCACCAATGTTCGGGTAAACCGGCCGTTCTGCGGCAGTGTCATGAAGCGGGCCGCCGCGGCTCGCCGTACCGCCAGCGGCGCTGTGGTTTCGACATCTCCGAGTTCCGGGTACAGGAACCTTGTCTTCGAGATCTCACCTAGCTTGACATCGCAGCGCACCAGTTCGAGCTCTTTATCCGAAAAGAAGCCTGCAAACCCGTAGCTGTCACGCAGCTTCCACTGGTTTATGAAGCTATCGTGACAAGAGGCGCATTTGAGGTTGACCCCCATGAAGACCTGGGCACTGTTCTGTGCTGCCTGCATAGGAGGAATCTGACTGGCACTCACCTCACCGCGCCAGTTCACGCCAATCAGATAGCCCTTCGGGTCGTTGGGTCGCTCTGGGCTGAGCAGCGCCGATACAAGCTGGTTGTACGGCAAATTCTCCTCGAGGGCCTTCAAAAGCCACTCCGTGATTGACTGCCGCTCGCCGTGATAGATGACCCCCTCGTCGTTGCGTAACAGGTCGTTCCAAAAACTAATCCAGTGCTCACTGTAGTTCCCACCATCAGCAAACAAGTCGTCAACGAGCCGCGCACGCTTATCCGCGCGCTGATCCTCGAGAAACGTATCCTGCTGAGCAGGTGTGGGGAGCAGCCCCCACAGATCCAGATAGACGCGGCGTACGAAGAGCGCATCCGAAACAGCCTCGGGAATGATCAGGTTCCTCTTTTCCAGATAGGTTGAAATGAACCGATCAATGGGATTGTCTGAGAGAATGGCTGCCTGAGGCACTTCGGGGCGTCTCGGTCCCACAGCCGGTGACCACCGAGCTGCCGCCGAGGATCCGGCACTCCACTGGGCTCCCTGGTCGATCCAAGCCTTTAGGAGAGCCACTTCTTCAGATTTAAGCGGTTCGCCCCCTACGGGCATCAAGGGTTGCTTCTCTCCCGTCACGCGCTCGATCAGCAGGCTCTGCCGGCTCGAGCCCGGCACGATGGCAGGTCCGGTCTTCCCGCCCTTGAGCATGCCTTCACGCGTGAGCAGCACCAGCCCCGCCTGGGGAGCGCTTTCATTGTGGCAACTGCCGCAGCGGCCATGAATCAAGGGCTGAACTTCCCGGGCATAGTCCGGATTGGCATTTCCAGAGGACTGGGCCGAAGCAGACTCAGCCCACAAAGCGCAGAGAGTTAGGCAGAAAAGCGACGTTTGTAATAACAGCCAGAGGAACCGCAGCATTGCAAATCTCCGTGAACACCTTATCTCAGATTGTCGTGCCACTAGTTAGATTATCAGGCTGCTGAAAGACTCTTCTGACAAGAATCCAATCGCCCCGTGCTCAGTGCAGGTTTTCCTGTACCGCGACCGTCACGGAGCAGATTTCAAGTTTTTCAGCAACCTCGTAGTTTAGAGCAGGCGTGCATCCTGCAGCCAGGAACGCAGAAGTCCAAGGTCTCGCCGAATGTCGGCCAGCAGTTCAGCCTCATCTTCTGGACGCGGCTGGTTGTGCTTCCCGTACTCGAAGTGCATCGAGATCGGCCCTGCAAACTCGATCTCCTTCAAGTATCCCAGGAAGGTCTTGAAGTCCACCATGCCCTGTCCGAGCGGACAAAACTCCGGCTGCCAGCCGGAATCCCGCTTCGCCCAGACGAAGTCTTTCAGCGCAAGCATGCGGATGCGGCCGTCGGCCGCCAAAAGGCGGAATCCGCTACGCCAGCCACCCAGACCGCCCTCAATCGTGGCATGTGACACATCAAAGTTCGAGCCCATCCAGGAGGGATCACAAGCCTTCACAAGCTCATGAACCTCCCAAGGTGTGGCGCCGAGGTCAAATCCGGAGTGGTTGTGAATGCCCGCGAAGAGGCCATACTCTTTGTTCAACTCGGCCAACTCGAGAATTCGGGTCTGCAATTCAGCGATTCGACGCAAGGGACTCCTGGCCCCCAGCCATTTTTCGCCGTCGCGCCGGTAGCGGCGGATGCCAAGCATTGCCGCAGTCTTCAAGATCTTGCGTGTCACGGGATCCCTGGGGTCTTCGATCCGGGTTGTGATCATCGCAACCGCCACGCCAGCTCTCTTCAGGGCCTCATGAGCGCGCGGAAGATCTGTTTCAACACGATCCGGCAGAACGTGTCCACCAGGGCGCACGGTGAGGTCTATGCCCTCGAACCTCAAAGCGGCCACAGTCTCGGCCAGCCGCAAGTAATCCTTGATCCAACCGAGATGCTTGGAGAACAGGCAGACAACAGGCTTTCTGAACACTCCATCGCTGAGGGGACTTTCTAAAGCCACTCTTGAAACAAAGATGGCTCCGCTCAAACCCTTCAACAGTTCTCGACGGCTGGGCAAGACAGTGCTTGGCTTCATGCTAGCGTCCACCAAAGACAGGGCAGTCCTGCTGCTGCCGCCCCCTATTTTACCTCTTCAAACGGCGAGAAGCTGATGGTTTGAGTCCTGCGCTCAACCCAGAGAGGCACTGGCCTTTTCAAGTGGCTAAACTCGACGGTGACGATCACGCCGCTGCCATGGTTTTGCGAGCTCAGGATTTGGAAGTCCCTAGTCTTCCCGTAAAAGCCCTTGCCGCCCCAGTCGGCCATGAAGTCACCGAAACGGTAGCCCTGTGAGGGTCCCCAGGTCTGGTAGGCCTGCTCAAAATTGCCGGAGCGCAGTTCGTTGGCAAACTTCTCGACGAGGCGCTCCTCACGAAAGTTGGCAAATCTATAGATAAGCAGAATGACCGCGACGGCCGTGAACGCGGCAAGCACCGGGGGACGCAAGATAGGACTCTGCTTCAGGGACATGGCAGGTTGCCGGTCGACTCAGTGCCGTTTTCGCGCTTCGCGCTACTTGACGGCAGCAGCGTTCAACCTACAAAAACAATCCGGAGCGGGCCCTCTCGATCAGATTTACGGGGACGTTCATTTCGCGATTCTGCCGGAAGACTTTCAGGTCCAGCACATCTCCAGGGCGCTTCTTCTCAACCGCACGGTCCAGCTCAACCATAGACCTGACAGGCTGCCCGTCCGCCTCGAAGATCAGATCGCCACCCAGAATCATCACTGAATTTCCCACCAGATACCTTTGGTTCCCACCGCGAATGCCAGCCTGAGCGAACGAATCATCCTGCTGTGTTCGAACCACGAGTATGCCGTGTTGAACAGGGAGCTGGAGAGCTTCAGCCAGCTCAGGAGTCAGTTCGTAACCAGCCAGACGCGCATAAGCTCGGCGCACACGCCCTTCGGAAATGAGGTCTGGAATAATGGCTTTGGCGGTATTGACGGGCACTGCAAAACCAATGCCAATATTTCCACCGCTCGTCGAGAATATCTGCGTGTTGATGCCAATCAATTCGCCATGTGAGTTCAGCAGCGGACCGCCAGAATTTCCAGGGTTGATTGCAGCATCTGTCTGGATCACATCGTCGATCAGCTTTCCATTCTCCGCGCGAATGGAACGGCGCAGGGAACTAATGACCCCTGTTGTCAGCGTCCCCTCCAGTCCGAAGGGATTGCCGATGGCCAGCACTTTCTGACCGACCTGCAGGTTTGAAGAACTCCCCAGCTGCGTGATCGTGAGAGTCCTGTTGCCCGGATCGATCTTGATGACCGCCAGATCGTTTGAAGGATCAGCTCCAATGACTTTAGCCTTGAGCTTACTCTTGTCGGAGAGTGTCACTTCCAGCATGCGGGCGCCTTCGATGACATGGTAGTTGGTGAGGATGTGTCCTTGTGAATCGATGATGGCGCCCGAGCCGGAGCCCTGCTTTGGCATCGGGTTAAAGAAGAAGTCGAAATCCACTGCCGTCGAAGTGATGTTGACCACTGCCGAGCTAGCCCGCTTGTAGATCTCGATGCTGTTGGCCTCATCCTGCGTCGCCGGAACATAGGGCTTGTCCGCAGCGGAGGCAGAAGGACCCTCCGTGAAGAACGGACCCGAAGGAGAATACCGGGTAAACAGTGTTGCTGCGGTCCATACTGACAAGCTCGCCAAAGCGAGCAGGAGGACCAATGTTCGCAGCTTGATGGTAATCATCGACGTCTCTTGGGATGGAACCTGGCGTTCCGATGCGGTGTGCTTGGGATACTATCCGACTAATTCCTTGATAATTCGCTCCATGTCCGCAGCCGGCGGCAATCCGATGTACTTCTTGGCCACGTTCCCTTGGCGGTCAATGATGAAGGTCGTTGGCAGGCCGATGATGCCGCCGAACTCTTCCGCGATCTTTTCATCACCTAAGACAATCGGGTACTGAATCCGAAACTCTCTTGCGAAATCCTTGACGGCGTCGGTTCCGTCAACGTCCATCGAGATGCCGACAATTTCGAGCCCCTTTCCCTTCAACTCGGCATAGAGCTTGTTGAGATGAGGGATTTCCTCCCGGCAAGGACCACACCACGTCGCCCAGAAGTCCACAATAACGACCTTGTTTGCGAGGTCCTTCATCGCGACCGTCTTGCCCTCAAGGCTGGAGAAAGAAAACTCCGGCGCTGCCTGAGACTTCGTGCTGGATGAGCTCGACACGCAGCCAGCCAGGCCGGTAGCAACAGCCAGCGCAATAAATAGCTCAGAAAGCTTGAAACGATTCAATCGCATATAACCTCACTCTACGGTCACCAGCAACATCCATCAACAGACAAAGGACAACCGGCGATCCATTTTGGATATTCAACTTTCTTATAAGAAACCATCCCTGGATCGCCAGGCGACCAAACAGAGCAGCGAATAACTAGGCGACCGTCTTCATTTCAATACGCATAGTTAAAATAGCCGGCCAAGCGAGTGAACTGATTCGTGAACACCATGACACCCAGAATGATCAGGAGAGCCGCGCTCGCGTATTCAATCTGGCGGTAGTGACGTTTCACCCATCCGAAGAAGCCAAAAAAAGTATTGAGGGCAATCGCAGTCAGAAAGAACGGGATCCCCAGCCCGAGCGAATAACTTGCCAGCAGCAAGACCCCCTGTACGCCCGTCGCCTGATTGCTAGCTACCACCAGGATAGCCGTCAGGATCGGTCCGATACACGGCGTCCAGCCGGCGGCAAAGGCCAGCCCCACAAGGTATGTGCTGACAATTCCGCCGGTCTTTCGGTTCATGTTGAAGCGCTTCTCATAGTTGAGAAACTTGATCTGGAAAAGCCCCGCTACGTGCAGGCCAAAGATAATGATAACGATGCCAGCAATCCGGTTAAAAAGGATCTTGTTCTTCAGCAAGAACTGGCCAGCCACGGTAGCCGAAGCACCTAGCAGAATGAAGATAGTGGAAAAGCCGGCAATGAAGATGAGTGAAGTCCAAACCACATTCTTTCGCCGAGTTTCCCCAGGGTTTTGCCGCAACTGTTCCAGTGACACGCCGGAGATAAAGGAAATATAGGCCGGGACCAGCGGGAGCACGCAGGGAGAGACAAACGAGACGACTCCGGCGATGAAGGCTGAAATCAGTGTCACATTGTCCATACGGTGTCTTCCAAATTCTCTACGAGTGTATCCACTTGTTGGCGTGTTTGTTCCAACTGTCCCGAGTTGTCGATAATATCAGTGGCAAACCGCCGCTTCTCGGCCAGTGGCATCTGCAGAGCGATGCGCTGGCGGGCCTGCGCTTCAGAAAGATTAGCACGGCGCATCAGTCTTGCCACCTGCTGTTCTACTGTACACGTTACCAGAATCAGGCGCTGAAAGGTTCGATGAAAACCGGATTCAATCATGAGCGACGCATCCACGATGACGCGCCTTACAGCCAGTCGTTCAAACGTATTAAGCTTTGTCTGGATGTTTTGGATAACGTGCGGATGAACCAGTTCGTTCAACTTCTGCAGCAAGGCCCTGTTCCCGAAGACTAAGGTCCCTAGTCTTTTTCTATCAATTTCACCGTTTTCTTCAAGTATCCCCTTTCCGAAGGATTGGACTACAGGGTCATATCCGGGCTGACCCTGCAGCAACAGCTCGTGTGCAACGACATCCGCGTCGATGATCGTGCAGCCTTTGGCTTCCAGGTAGTGGCAAACCGTGCTCTTGCCGCTCGCAATGCCGCCCGTGAGTCCCACATGTGTCATGGCCGCGGCACCCGATCAATTCATTCGATGCCCCGCCGAACTCTGGCAGCCTGCACCGTGTTCTTCATGAGCATGGCAATGGTCAGCGGTCCGACCCCTCCAGGAACGGGAGTGATCGCCGAGGCAACAGCAATCGCGCCAGAGAAGTTGACATCCCCCGTGAGCACGTAATCTTTCCCTTCGTGGCGATTCTTTTCGTACTGGGCTCGCACCGAAGGGTCGGCTTCCAGAACCCCCGCAATCGCTTCACCCGCGATTTTGTTTATTCCGACATCGATCACCACAGCGCCGGGCTTGATGAACTCCGCTGTAATGAACCCAGCCCTGCCGATCGCTGCGATCAAGATGTCAGCCTGGCGGCAGATCTGAGGCAATTGCCGCGTCCGCGAGTGACAGATGGTCACCGTGGCATGTTCCTGCAGCAACAGAAGAGCCTGCGGTTTTCCCACGAGATTGCTTCGGCCCACGACTACCGCATGGCTTCCCTGCAGCGGAATCTTCTCGCGTCGAAGAATTTCAACCACGCCGCTGGGTGTGCATGGGGTCAGTGACTTTCTGCCTAGCGCCAGGTTGCCGGCGCTGATGGGGTGAAGTCCGTCCACATCCTTGCTCGGGCCAACCTTCAGTAAGGTCGCCGCTTCATCGATCTGCGGTGGCAGCGGCAACTGGACCAGGATGGCGTCAATTGAATCGTCAGCATTGAGTTCTGCAATCCTCGAGAGCAGTTCCTGAGTCGTCGTCTCCTTCGGAAGCCGCACTTCCAGGCTGTGAATGCCGAGGTTCTCGCAGGCCCGGATCTTGCTTCTCACATAAACCTGCGAGGCTGGATTGTCGCCCACCAGAACGGCAGCCAAGCCGGGTCGAACGCCCCGAGTCGTGAGGAATGCCACGTCGCTCCGGACTTCTTCCCGTATCTCCCTGCCAATTCGGCTACCATCTATGATCCTTGCAGTCATCAAACCTCAGCCTCTACAGAATTCAGCCTGCCCGTGCAGCAAAAAATCATAGCACACGGCCGAAACACGAGCCATAAGGCGCTGTGGTGAACCGGCGCCCTCGGGAGTTGGCTCATGGACACTCGAGTCCGGCAACTCAGAGCGACTGCATTGCCTTCTCTTTGAGTGTCTTGATCTGATCCCGCAGCCGTGCTGCCTTTTCGAACTCGAAGTTCTTGGCTGCTTCGCGCATTTCTCTCTGCAGCTTCACAATATGTGCTTCGAGCTGTTCCGGAGTTTGAAACTCCAGGGGCCCGACCTGAGGCAGCTCCACAAAGTCTGCTTCCGTCATTGCTACAAGGCTCATATCCACTGGCTTCACGATGGTCTCGGGCGTGATGCCATGCTCTTGGTTGTACAGAACCTGGCGCTCGCGCCGACGGTTGGTCTCGTTGATGGCATTCCTCATGGACTCGGTCATCACTTCGGCGTAAAGGATGGCCCGTCCTTGCACATTGCGGGCAGCGCGTCCTATGGTTTGAATCAGCGAATCTCTGGATCTCAAGAATCCTTCCTTGTCGGCATCCAAGATCGCTACCAATGAAACCTCCGGCAGATCAAGTCCTTCGCGCAGGAGGTTAATGCCAATCAGAACATCAAACTCTCCGCGCCTTAGGTCGCGCAGGATCTTGATGCGCTCCAGCGTCTCAATTTCAGAATGCATGTAGCGGCAGCGCACTCCTACTTCGCGGTAATACTCGGCCAGGTCTTCAGCCATTCGCTTGGTCAGGGTTGTCACCAGCACACGCTCTTTGCGGGCTTCGCGCAGGCGGATCTCGTGGAGCAAATCATCCACCTGCCCTTTCACGGGCCGGACCTCCACTTCCGGGTCTACCAGCCCGGTCGGTCGAATAATCTGCTCGACGACGACTCCGCCGCTGTGGGTCAATTCGTACGGCCCAGGTGTCGCGGAGACGTAGATCACTTGGTTCAAACGTTGCTCGAATTCCTCGAACTTTAGCGGCCGGTTATCGAGGGCCGATGGCAAGCGGAACCCGTAGTTCACGAGGTTCTCTTTGCGCGAGCGGTCGCCTGCATACATGCCTCGGACCTGCGGAACGCTCTGGTGGCTTTCATCGATCAAGATGAGATGGTCCGGTGGGAGATAGTCGAGCAGTGTCGGCGGCGCGTCTCCTGGGGCGCGGCCGGAAAGGTGCCTCGAATAGTTCTCGATACCGTGGCAGAACCCGATCTCCTTCATCATTTCAATGTCGAACATCGTACGCTGGTGCAAGCGTTGCGCCTCCAGCAGCTTGCCTTGTTCCTCCAACTGGGGACGCCACCATTCCAGTTCTTGCTTGATGGTCTGAATAGCCTTCAGCACCGTACTGCGGGGGGTGACATAGTGGGATTTTGGATAAATCGGGAGACGGTCGTAGCGGAACTTGACCTCGCCATAAAGCGGATCAATCTGAGACAGCGACTCGATCTCATCACCAAACAGCTCGATGCGGTAAGCCATGTCATCATAGGCAGGAAAGACTTCTACACAGTCGCCGCGCACACGAAAAGTGCCGCGGCGAAACTCGCTGTCGTCGCGTTCGTACTGGATCTCGACCAACTTCCGAATGATCTCCTCGCGCTTGACCCGCTGGTCTTTGTCCAACAGGAGGAGCATGCCAAAATAGGCCTCGGGCGAACCGATGCCGTAGATGCAGCTGACACTGGCGACGATCACGCAATCGCGGCGTTCGAACAGGCTGCGCGTTGCCGACATGCGCATTCTGTCGATCTCGTCGTTGATGGTCGCTTCCTTTTCAATGTAGGTGTCGGTTGCAGCGATATAGGCCTCCGGCTGATAGTAATCGTAGTAACTGACAAAGTACTCCACGGCATTGCCCGGGAAGAACACCCGAAACTCCTGGCAAAGCTGCGCTGCCAGAGTCTTGTTGTGCGCCAGCACGAGCGTCGTCCGATTCACGGCCTCGATGACTTTGGCCATGGAATAGGTCTTGCCGGAACCCGTCACGCCGAGCAGCACTTGGTGTTTCTCACCGTCCCTGAGTCCCTTGACGAGCTGCTCGATGGCCTGGACTTGGTCGCCCTTCGGCTGAAACTGGGCAACGTGGAAGGGCTTCTGGGTGGGAATCATGGAGAGGACAATCGAGGGGAAGATGCCGGAGCGGCCGTTTCAGCTCAGTCAACGGCGCACGGACGAATTCTGCACTCCAAACACAAAGCGAACAACGCGCGACCGCATGCTTTCAGGCATGTTCATAAACATCAAGCCCAGGCGGTTAATCCTGTTGCGCTGGGCATCCAGCCCGGACATACAGCGCATAAGCTTGGCGGAGGTCGTAAACAGATCGGGGTTGTCTGGCAGCTTGAACTTCACCTCGAAAATCGTGCCAACAGGAACCGTATCCCGGTAGTAAATAGCGAATCCTCCGCCGCTAATGTCAAGCGTCATAGCCTTGATCATAAGCACCACGGGTTCCGCCCCGCCGACTTCGTGCGTCGCTGGAACTCCCACAAGTTCCACGGGAATGCTGGTTCGCACTCGGACATTGTCCCGCCGCTGGGTGCGCACCACAGCACCAATGCGTGTAACCGTCACTAAAGGGAGCGGTTCTGAAATCGTCTTGTCCACCTTGCCGCGAAATCCATAAGCTGCGTCCTCACGCGTAAACGATACAAAGAGCTCCTCACCGGACCTCAGCGCCACGCGGACGCCACTCTCAGTTGGCCAGGCGATCTGGACACTCTTGTCCTGGACATCTTCCGCACGGCTGGAGTAGCTGCGTGAAGAGTCCCCGCCAAGACTCACCTGCAACAGCTCGTTGACTTCGATGACAATATCCTTCATAGACTTTCGCAGGAGCAGATCCAATACCAGAAGCTGACGGCTACAGCCAGTGGAGCAGTTGCGATCAGCCGGGCGATTAGGGCGGCGTCCTGTCCATGTCCGAGACGTTCAATGAACTTGTGCAATCCAACTGTTGAAATTGTCTTCGAAAAGCATCTTTACGTCTCGACGGATGTGCGATTCTGTCAAAGTCCATCCAGTTCGAACCAAATCGGCATACTTGTCTGCCAGCACCTTGCTGATAACAGCCCGTGAATGAGGCCATTTGTAAAGCAGCTGGTCAAGCACTCGGGCGTCGGAGTGCTGCGGAATGAAGCTGGTCCCCAGCATTTCAAAGCGTTCCTGCGTAATTTCCTTTACGAGGCTCGGATTGTTCATGAACCACCAGCAGCCAAACGGCATCAGGTTGCGGAACTTGCGCGCCGCCACACAGAGTGCATGTTGATTCTCGCGGGCTAACATCGAAACCAGAAACCGGTTCTCTGGAAACTCCGCGCAGAGTCGTTCGACTACTGACATATCGGCAGGTCCTACGCTATCCCCTGCCAGACGGAGAGCTGGGTTAGCCAGTTTGCGCACGCCGATCATCATCGAAAACGGCAGGCCGTGTTCCCGGCAAACGGGCAGCACGCAATGGGCAATAAGCTGGCTCCGCACTGAAGAATCAGGGAAACGAATATCTGGCGGTAAAGAGACAGCCATGTAGACTGGATGCATGCGCTTCACCCAGTCCTCCAGAAAACGGCGAACTTCGGCCATCGTCTTTCCACCGAGTCCAGCTTCAACCTCGTAACCCCAGGCCGCGAGATCCTGGTGAGTTTCGCTCCATTTCATGAGCAAAGGATCCAGCCGGAGCACCGCCTTAAAGCGCGGGTCCACTTCCGGAGCCTCTTTCCAAACTTCGCGCTCCGCTGCATCGAAAGGATCATTCGTCATCACCACGCTCTTGACGTTGGCCAGTTTAAACACCTTGTCGGTGTATTCGCGGCGATTCTGTTGCCGGAAGTACTCACGAAATGTCGGGAGACTGGGCCTGGCAGTGTCCAGTCCCAGCATCTGCAGCGCAGTCAAGACACCTCGCGTGGCCTCGGAAAGCGGCGAGTTCTCTTCAAACAGCGATCTCCAGATCGTTTCTGCCTGCCGAGCTCTGTCCATCTCCCAAAATTCTCGATAGGAAATCGGCGAGCAGCGAAAGTTCTCGGCGATTAGGTAGTGATAATTGATCAACTCGTCCAAGCCCCACAGTCCGATATCGCCAAATTGCTCGCTGTAGAGGTGGGTATGCATGTCCACGATGGGCGTTTCGTCTACAATCCGCTCAACAAGACTGCCCAGGGCTGCCAGGTTGACTGCCTGGTTCATTGTCGCCATCAACTTCTTCTCTCCTCGCTCCCAGGCCTGAATCTGAGCCCGTTAGGGTGTTACATGAAAGCTGCCGGTACGGCCTGAAAATACCAAATCTCCCTTCTGCAATGCTATCGATTTCGTGCACTGAGAGTTCAGTTGGGTGCGGCGCGCGCGTTGCCGGACTGCGCTTTCCAACTTCCGACGGGTCTCACCCGTTGTTACTGGCGGTAGCGAGTGAAGGGCATTGACTGAAACCGGCCCCTCTGCTGACACGCGCAAGTCAAATACTTGCGACCATTTGACATAGATGGCCGAGATCGCTAATCTTGGGGCGATTGTGAACCGCTGATTGGCCGGTGGCGGCTCCAACCATCCGGCACTCCTTCACGTTCCCCCATTTCTAAAAGAGAAAAGGATTCCACGATGCTAAACAACTCATCCAAAGCCCTTGCCCCGGGCAGAAACGTGCGCACTGCGCTGGCTTGGACCGTCGTCATCTCTCTGGCTTTAGTCCTGTACGCCTGCGCCCCATCAAAAGAAGTAAAGCAAGAAGCACCCAAGAGTCCAGTTGTTTATAAGATTTCTTACCCAGCGGGCCTGGATCCCGAGTCTGCCAACATCCCGAAAGACAACCCGCTGACAGAAGAGAAGATCAAGCTGGGTAATCGGCTGTATTTTGAGAAGAGCCTCTCCGCGGACGGCAGCATTTCCTGTGCCTCCTGCCATATCCCCGAAAAGGGATTTGCGGACCCGAATCGCTTTTCGATTGGTGTGGGTGGGAAGAAGGGAGGCAGGCAGGCACCGACCGTCATCAATCGGCTGTTCAGCACCAAGCAGTTCTGGGATGGCCGTGCAGCTTCCCTGGAAGACCAAGCCTTGGGGCCCGTGCAGAATCCTGTTGAAATGGCCATGCCTAGCATGGAAGTTGTGGTCGGGAAACTCAGCGCGGACCCGAGCTACACGGCTGACTTCAAGGCAGCATTCCCCCCCGAGGGGGCGATCACCGATGTTCATATCGCGCAAGCGATTGCCAGCTTCGAACGAACGGTTCTGTCAGGCAACAGCCCGTTCGACAAGTTCAAGGCTGGAGACAAGAGTGCCATGAGCGAGGCAGCTCAGCGCGGGTATTTGATCTTTAAAGATGAGAAAAAGGGCAATTGCGAAACCTGCCACGTGGGATTCAACTTCACTGACGAGAACTACAACAACATAGGTGTAGGCATGGCCGCGAAGCAGCCCGACCTCGGGTACTTCGCCATAAGCAAGCTCGAAGGCCACAAGGGGGCGTTCAAGACTCCTACGCTGCGGGAAATCGCCAGCACAGCGCCTTACATGCACGATGGCTCTCAAGAGACGTTGGAAGAGGTGGTCTCCTTTTACAACAAAGGTGGACACAAGAACAAATGGCTCTCTACAAAGATCAAGCCCTTGAACCTGACAAAACAGGAAGAGTCTGATCTGGTGGAGTTTCTGAAAGCCCTGTCAGGCGAAGTGACGTGGTTCGGGAAAGGACAATAGACGCTGCCGCATCATCGATTCCTTCAGATTTGCCTGGGCTGAAGAGCTGAACTCAGAGGTCTAAGGCAACCTGCCTTACCGCCAAAGACGCACTACTCAGCGATGTGAGCTAGCTTCACTGAGGGGGCATCATACTCTTTGCCCTTCGAATCTCCTCGAATCGCTTCAGCTCCTTTGCTGCGAGTTCTTTCTTCCCCTGCAGATTGAAAGCGCGCGACTTCAAGTAGTGCAGCTCGTCGTTTTCCAATCCACTGGCTCGGGCTCTCTCGGCCATTCGCAAAGTCTCCGCTGGTTTGCCAAGGTCGAGTTCAATTTTCATCAACCCCAGGTAGCCTCCGAGGTGGTTAGGATTCGACTGGACTGTTCTCTCAAAATATTGCCGCGCTTTCTCAACATTGTTCCCATAGTTGAGAAAATAGGCCCCTAAAGAATAGGCTGCGTCGGCGCTCCGGGGATTGTTGCTCAGCTCACGTTGGAAGGCCGCAACGGCTTTTTCGTAGGCATGAAGATCGCTGTGGAGAACGCCCAGCCGGTAATTCACCTCGGGCAGGCTAGGCGCCAGAGCGAGCGCTGTCTCGTAGTCTGCGATGGCTGCTGGGAGCTGCTGCCGGCTGCGATGAGCATCGGCCAGAAGGACATGGAACTGAGCTTGCGTCTCTGGGTTCCTGGGCAATTGCTGTAGCAGGTTTTCGGCAGCTGCTGGACGACCGCTCAGGTGATAAGCGACCGCCAGTGTCAACCGAAGCACGGAGTCATTCGGTACAAGCGTGGCGAGTTTTTCATAGAAGGAAGCGGCCTCACCGTATCTGCCTTCGGCAAAATGAGCCACGGCCAGGGCTGTCAAAACCCGCTGATCCGACTGTCGCGCCTGGAAAACCTGCGTGAGGGTCTCGGTAACCTTGTCGAACTGCCCCAGCTGAAAATAGATCATGCCCAGGTTGGTCCGCATATCGGCGTTGCTGGGATCGTACTTGAGCGCGTCCTGGAAAGCAGCTACCGCCTTTTCGAACTCCTGCTTCTCGAAGTACGCAACACCCAGTGAGTTCAGAGTCCGGGAGGCGGTCTGGCGCAGAGCCTCTGCTTTCGAACTCGAAGAAGCGCTCTGGCCAGCTACCTGCGGAGAGAGGGCAGCCTCGACCATCGGAATGTCGGACCCGAAAAACAACAGGACAAGTGTTGTTTTGGTGACCCGCTTCCGCAGCCTCACTGAATGTAGTCCACAGAACGCCGTTCTTAGAATCTGGACCAATGTGTCTCCCTCGCTGGGCCAGCTGCTCAGGCTGCTTAGCGTCTCACCTGTCAGCTATCCACGACACCAGAACCGAAGAATCGCCGGGTCAGGAACCCGGCCTGCAACGGTCGCTGCAGGCTTGAAGCTTTCTCAAGGCCTCCACCTTACGCTGCGTTTTCTGTATGCGCAACGATCTATTACTTAGGATGTTCTGCTTTATTTACGGCTGTGCTGTCTTGTACTTCTGAAACAATTCGATCTCCTGCTGGGCCAAGTCAGCCTGACCGTTTTCCCGATAGAGCTGCCCCAGAAGATAGTGCCCATCTGGAAATGTCGCATCCAACCTCACACTCTTCTGAGCCGACTCAATCGCTTTCTCCAATTGGCCGCTCTCCCGATAGGCTTTGGCCAGAGTGTAGTGAACCAATCCAACCGCGGGCGCACTTCTTTCGGCCAGTTGAAGCTGCTCCAGCGCCTGAGGAGTCTGGCCCTTCTTCAAGAAAAGCTCTGCCAGCGCCACGCGAGCCTGAGCATTGGAAGGCTGGTATTCGATTTCAAGCTTCAGCTCCTGCATAGCCTTGTCCACAAAGCCATTGTTGGAGTGAATCTGGGCGATGTGGTAGTGCAATGTCGGGAAGCGGGGATTTTTCCGGGCAACCTGGTCGAACTGCTCAAGCGCCAATTCACTGAAGTTGCCGATCCGAAGCGAGCGGTGACTGCTGACGTAGGTACGGCCCAACAGAAAGCGAGCCATGACGTTTTCCCCATCCAGCTCCACAGCTTGCCTGAGCACAGGGACCGACGCATCGTATTTCCTTTGCTGGTAGAGAACAAAGCCAAGGTCGTAGTGGTAGTTTCCGACACCTGGCTTCAAGGCGATGGCTCGATTGAGATGCTCTTCTGCTTCTCGAAAGCGCCCAACAGCAGCCAGACTCAACCCGTAGATGTGATGACAAGCCGCGTTGCTGGCGTCCTGCTGGACTGCAGGGGCCGCTGCCGCCAGAGCTGCCGGGTATTCCTTGGCGCGGTAATGGCCGAGAGCCTGCTCACAGAGGGACTCCGCGGAAGGGACTGGCAATGATTGCGGGTAGAACAGCAGGCTGGCAATGGTTAAGGAAGTGATCATCTCAGAAAATGATGTATTACCCGGTCATTTTGACTTTGATTCCGGCCGAACGCTTGCCAAAGACCCGCCCTGCTTCAATACATATCGCTGATTTGCCGCCACGCTCTCGAACCGCTGAGTTGGTCCGTTCGGCCATCGGACGGCGATTGATTTGACAAGTTCGTGCGGTCCCAGGCCAAAGCTCAGCCTGGAATCGTTGCAGGCCTGGTAACTTGATCCTCCCTGGATTTCCTGCATTTGCCGGGCATTCTCCGTTTCCACAACCACGCGACTTCCGATGGCACTGCGATTGGTTTTCGCCTCCCGCAGGTCAAGCATCAGCCAATTCCCGGCTCGATTTCCACCATCACAGAGAAACAGCGAGGGTCGCCCATCCATGTTATTGACAGCGATGTCCACATCTCCATCGTTGTCGAAATCAGCAACCGCGGCGCCGCGGCTGGACCAAAGCTCTGCCATTGCGCTGCCCAAAGTTTTGGAGACCTCTTCGAACTTCCCGTTACCCAAGTTGCGGAATAGCTGCTTCGGCTGGGCGAACGTGATGTCGATCGGAAAGCGGTCGACCTGCGGGTACACATGACCGTTCGAGACGAAGATGTCCTCCCAACCATCGTTGTCGAAGTCTACAAACGCAGTTCCCCAGCCGAGCATGCGCCAGCTCGGAATGGCAATACCGGAGCCATAACTGATGTCCCGAAAGACACCCTTGCCCAAGTTACGATAGAGGTTGTTGTAGTCGTCAGAGAAATTGGTCTTGTGGAAGTCGAAGAAGCCGTCGTGATCGTAGTCGGCCATTGCGACACCCATGCCTGCCTGTGCCTGGCCATCCTCACTATAAGCCACGCCCGAGGGGACTCCAATCTCCCGGAAAGTGCCATCGCCCTGGTTCTGAAAAAGGAAACTGGCCATGGAGTCGTTTGCCACGTACACATCAGGGTCGCCGTCGTTGTCGTAGTCACCCCAAATCACGCCCAGGCCGTAGGCCGGCAGTACGGCCATGCCTGCCTCTCGGGTAACATCGGTAAAGGTTCCGTCCCCATTGTTGTGGTAGAGAACATCTGGGGCCGCTACAAATCCCTTGGGACCGCAGTGAACCTGGATGCCTCGATACTGGCACTCCTGGATTGTTGGCGGTTTGCTGGAATCGAAATCCACATAATTCGCCACGTACAGGTCCAGCCAGCCATCACCGTCATAGTCTGCAAACGCGGCACTCGAACTCCAACGGAGGTCGCTGACTCTTGCAGATTCGCTCACATCCACAAAGGTTCCATCCTGGTTGTTTCGGTACAGGGTGTCTGGCCCATAGTTGCAGAGATACAGATCAGGCCAGCCGTCATTGTCGTAATCACCCACGGTGACGCCCATCCCCCAATGCTTTCCAGCCACACCGGCGGCGTGAGTGACATTCGTGAAGGTGCCATCCTTGTTGTTCTTGTAGAGCGCATTCGAGACCGTTCGCTTTCCTGAGTCCAGCTCTTCCCAGCGGCCGCCGTTGACCAGATAAAGATCAGGCCAACCGTCCTGGTTGTAGTCGATCCAGGCGACACCGCCGCTGAAGGTCTCCGGCAGGTACTTTTTTTCCTTACTCCCGCTGAGGTGCAGGAAGTCAAGTTTGGCTTGGACTGCCACGTCTCGAAACTGAATTCCCGGAGGCCTTCGCGACGCAACGGCCGGCGCAGGTTTTGGCGGCTTGTGGTTCTGGAGAGCCGCTGCTCCGAGGGGCGCTAGCATCCAGACGAGAAAACTCAGTCTGCTTGAGGATTTGAAGTCCAACATCGACGTTATCTTGTTACCTGTTTCAGTATCTGCTTTGCTTCTTGGTTCTGCGGGTCCAGCTGAACGACTTGCTCCAACAGCGCTCTCCCTTTGACGATGTTTCCCACTTTGAGATAACAGATTCCAAGAGCGAAGAGAACCTTCGGATTTTGTGGATTCTTCGTGCTCGCGAGGGTGAAAGCCTGGATCGCCTTGGGAAAGTCCTCTTTTCGAGCGTAGAGGTTGCCCAAGTTCATGTACGTCACTTCACCCGCCACACCGCGAGATGCGGCCAGCTGCAGAACGGCCACCGACTGCGCAAAGTTACCTTGACGGTCTGCAACAACCGAAAGCGCATTGTAAATTTCTTCCTGGGTCGCATCGAGACCTAATGCCGCTTCGAAGAAGCCCCTGGATTCGCTGAGCCGGTTCTGCTGACTGTAAAGGTGTCCCAGATCCAAGAGGGCAGGAAGATACTTCGGATTCAGCGACAGACATTCTTGCAGTTCTGCCATTGCCTTCTCGCTCTCCTGCCTCCGCAGGTGTATTTGTGCCACGCGGTAGAGGGAAGCCAGGGAACCCGGGAACAGACGAATGGCATGCTCGAAATGCCGCACCGCTTCGTCAGGACGGCCCGCCGCTTCGGCCAACGCCCCCAGGCCATGAATGGACGGAACATGTTCCGGGAACCGTTGAAGTACCTGGGAAAAATATCGCTGGGCTAGCGAAAGCTCGCCGCGACCGGCAGAGATCAGCCCTAGGCTGTAGGCCGGCAGCAACTGTCTGTCGTTCAACTTGAGGGAATTTTCGTAGTGCAGAGCAGCTTCTGCGGGTTTGTCCAGCGCCTGATAGCCCTTCCCCAGGAGAGCCTCGGCCCGGCTGAGATACAGCGGGTTAACACTCTTCGCTGAAACGCTGTGGAGATAATCGTTAAGAAGCTGAATTCCTTTGTCAACGAGGTCCGGCCTGCCCATCAATTCTTCCAGCGGCGCGTCCAGGTAAGCAGCTCCCAGAAAGAACAGCTTATCGTCCTCTGAGAGCGAACGGTCGGCGTCTCGGAGGGCCGGCCGAATCGCAGCTCGGGCAGAGCGCCGCGATGCCGCTGAACCTCCGCCTGAATAGATGCCGACGCGGTGATTGGTGAAAACGGTATGGCCGCCATTGGCGGGCACTCCGCGAGGCATGTGACACTGGCTGCAGTCTCCGGACCGCTGGACTGCCGTGTGGCGAGTCAGTTTTCCGGCGTCATGGCACTCGAGACAGCGCTGGCGATAGTAGGCCGGAGCGTAATTGGAAGAAACCTTGCGGTGCGGATCGTGACAGCTGGTGCAAGTCATGCGGCCTGCGCTGGCCTGAAAGCATCGCGACGCCTCCATCAGCTCGGCATGCTGAACGACTTGGAAATCCCGGGCGCCCGGTCTCTCCACGGAGAACTGGATGGCATATGAGGAGAACAGCCGGCCGGGACGAAATGAGAAAACGTCTTCACCGGGCTTGATCACACGCGTTCCCAAACTGTCTACGCTGACTTCCATGTGGCACTGGTAGCAAACAGTGCTCTGGGCTTCCTTGGTGTCGCGCCCAGGATTGTAGATCGATTGTCTGAGTTGCTCTGATTCTCCCTGCGAGGCAAGCTGAACATGAGCTCCTCCCGGACCATGGCAACGCTCGCAGCCAATTCCTTCGGGGATGGGACTCGGGAAGTAATGGGAGTCTTCAATTCGTTCGGAGAGCAGCCGCGGGTAGGCCGTGTGGCAGAAAACACATCCTTGTGGAACAGCCCGGCTGAAGTCGAGGTGGTTTGGGACGTCATATCCAGGAGACATGCCCCAGCGCTTCTCCCGGCTATACCAGGTCACTGGCAATTGTGTGACGACTCCGTTGGGGTGATGGCGAAGGTAGGAACGGGCATGATTTCCTGAACCGACAACATAGCTCGCTTCCTCTTCGTGAACGTAGACCGGCTGTTTGTTGCTATCCAGCAGATACCGTCTTTGAAGGAGGTTTCCATTCTGGCGCAGCATCGTGTAATAAAAGCCCGACTTCTCGTGGTAGAACGTATTGTTCTTGGAGTAATCCTCAATGACTTCGGCCGTGGCTGGAGTCATCCAGGATCGGCCCATGCCAAGCTCCTTGAAAGCATAAAAGATCTCCTGATGACAGGGCGCACAGGCTCTTTCTCCAACATATCCTTCTGGCAGTGACGGCTCGCTGCGGGATGGTGTCTCTTCCTCTGCCGTAGCGAGAAGGCCAAACATAGCAAACGTCAGCAAGGCCAGGCAGCTGCACAATAACAGTCCTGAAGCGGCAAGATTCCGGGCGAGAGACATGCGGCGAATTTTGAAAATGATCGACCTCAAGATGGGCCGCTTTCGTTGAAACGATACGCAGGTCTCTGCCTGCTCTCGATCGGGTTTCTTGGGGTCAACGCGGGAATGGAAGCGGGCAGGTGTTTCATAATCGTGCTTCTGCTCTTGCTTGTCCTGAAAGGCTCTCCTATCCTAGCATAGAGCACTAATCCCGAGTGAAGCCGCACCCTGGCAGCCGCCTGGAAGAGGAATCCACGATGTCAAACAGCATGACCCAGCAGCTTGTCGAGGAGTTTCAGGAACGAGGGTTCCTGACAGTTCCGAATTCTCTCAGCGCCAAGCAAGTCTCAACTTTCAATCAAACCGTGGACTGGTATCTGAAAGAATTTCCGCAGGAATGGATCCATTTTGATTCCTCTCTGGTTCAAACGGTGAACGTCTTGCCGCGCACTCCTGAGTTTGATGCAGCGATCGAGAATTCGGTCACTCTCGATATTCTACGAAGGTTGCTCGGTGAAGAAATCAGCTTTGAGGAATTCTCGATGATGATTCGACATCCAACCACGCGCACGATGGACATTAAGAGCTGGCACCGGGATTTGACGCGAGACTACGAGCGGCGTTTGGAGATTCAGGCCATCTCCTTGATTTACTACCTGACGGATGTCAGCGAAAACGACCATTGCTTCAGCATCATTCCCGAGACGCATAACCGTCTCATCGACATGAAGCCTGACGATGTCGTGCCCGGAGCGGAATGCGATCTGCTCGGTGCCGCCGGCACTGCTGTGATTTTCCATGCCCGATGTCTTCACTCGGGCAAGCTCAAGCCAAACTCAAGCGAGCGGCGAACCTTGCACTTGTACTATGCTCGCAGCAATCAGGCGAGAACATCGGAATGGTCCGATATCCCACCCCGTCTGTATCAAAGAAGCGATCCCAGACTGCCGCCGAAGCTGTATTCCAAATGGAACGTGACTGAAATCTTCGAAGGTACCGGCAAGAAGCCGAAAGACCTCGATCCGTCGATGACTTCTGCCGAAATGATCAAAGAAGTTCAGCGTCGAGCGAATCGGCCGAAGTGAGTCCTTGCCGGGTTTCATTCTTTGGGTTCCCCTGAGCTCATAGCGTCGTCCAGAATCTTGGACGAACGTTCTCTATGCTTTCGCCGGAGTCTCTCCTGGTTACCCAACTACACTGTGAAATTTCCCCGTTTTCTGGCGTTCCAGCAGGATTGCTTCCATCAATCGGGACCTGTCCAGACCATCGAGTTTGAGTTCAGAATAGTGGACAGATGTCAGAAAGCCCTTGACCTTGTCCGCTTGGACGATTAACTTTCCAACTCTGTGGAAATGTTGATGCTCGACGTTGCTCCGGCTGCGAGTGGAGCAATTTGATGCAGTTGCTGGAGATGGCGATCCAGACTCGATCAATTGGGAGAACGCCGAAAAGCTTCTGGCCTATGAAAGAAAAAGAAGTTCCACTGTCGGCGTGGATCCTTCTGGCTGTATCGTGGCTGACTTTCCTGCTCGCTTATGTCGGGCGGCAGTCTGTCTTCTCGATTTTCCCAGTCTTGCAGGCCGAGCTCGGTTTCTCGAATGCGCAGCTTGGGCTGACCGGATCGATATTTCTCTGGATCTACTCGTTTGGGTCTCCGGCGGGAGGTATGGTTGGAGACCGGTTCCAATATGCTTCGGTGGCTCAGTGGAGCGTGGTGGTGTGGAGTCTTGTCACGCTAGCAACGGGCTTCGCCACATCGCCCGAGGCAGTGTTAGGTCTAAGGGCCCTGTTGGGCGCTTCGCAGAGTGTCTTTGTTCCGACCGCTCTGGCAGCCATCGCGTCCGTTCATCCTGGAACGACAAGATCCAAGGCTGTGGCCATTTGGGGCACGGCACAATTAGCTGGCATTGTCGTGGGCGGCTGGTATGGAGGCTTCGTCGCGGAGCGACTGGACTGGCGATGGGTGTTCTGGCTGGTGGGAGGAATCGGTGTGGTCTACGGCTTGGGGTTGCGGCCTGTCATCAGACGGCTGTTGCCGCTGGATAAGAAAAGCTCATCTGAAGGCCATTCCTCGAGGCTGGCGGCCAATCCACTGATCCTTCTCGGCACGCCAACATTTGCGCTGTGTTCCGTCTCGTTCTTCATTTTTTGTGCCATGTTATGGGTCATCTATACTTGGCTGCCCACTTTTTTCGTTGAGAAGTTCGCCCTATCGCTCACTGAAGCAGGACTCACGGCGACTTTGTCTGTTCAGGTGACCACGGCCTTGGGCTTGCTGCTTGGAGGCTTTGCGGCTGATTGGCTGGTTGTGCGTTCCCCGGCGGCACGAGTCTGGCTGTTGATCGTTGGAATGTTGGGTGCTGCTCCCAGTCTCCATTTGCTGGCCATCGCTTCTACTTTCGGCACGACGCGATTGGCTGCAGCTGTTTTCGGACTGTTTAGTGGACTGTATATGTCGAATGCTATGGCTTCTGTTTTGGATGTTGTGCTCTCGAGACGTCATGCGACGGCGGTTGGAATGATGAATTTGGTCGGCGGGATTTCCGGCGGATTGGCCGCCTATCTGATTGGACAGCTGAAGGCGCAGTATGGCATCGAGCGCATCATGTCGTTGGTGGGAGCAACCGGGGCCATTGCGTTGATCGTTCTTCTTGTCGCGCTTTTTGCATTTTTTCCCTCGGACTACCGGAGGGCTCAGGAAGCGTGAGCGGCACAAGAAATTCAAACCAGACCATGCCAAAGATCGAAGCAATTTCTACCGAACGTGTGCTGGTGCCGCTTCGGCCCGAATGGACAATTAAGGGCGGTCGAGGCACTCATGACCGGTCTCCGTTCCTGCTGATCCGCATCAGGGTTGAAGGCGTGGAAGGCGTCGGAGAAGTCAGTGGAACCTATCTCTGGAGCGGCGAGGGCTTCGAAACCGCCGAGGCTGCAGTGGCCGCCGTTCTGACGCCGGCACTAGTCGGCGGAGAGCTCTCTCCGCGCGTCGTGCGGCGGGAAATGGACCGCGTGCTCGCGGGGTTCCCATTTACCAAAGCCGGCGTCGAAATGGCGTGCTGGGATGCTCTGGGCAAGATGTGTGGCGTTTCTGTGGCCACGCTGCTGGGAGGGCCAATCCGAACTTCGGTCATTTCCAAGTTCTCGATCTCCGGTGTTGCTTCCCGCGAAGCGGCTGCCATCGCTCGTCAGGCTTGGGAAGCCGGGTTCCGTAAGTTTAAGGTCAAAGTAGGAACGGGACTGTCTCACGACATCGAGCGCGTGGCTGCTGTTCGAAAGGAACTGGGCGAAGCAGTTCCCCTCGGAGTTGATGCCAACGGCGGTTGGACCTTGGGCGAGGCCCGCCAGGCATTGCCTGCGTTGGAAGAAATGAACATCGGCATGATTGAGCAACCACTCAAGGAGAAAGACCTTCACGAGATCGCCCGGTTACGGGCTCATTCACCCATCCCTATTCTGCTCGACGAAAGCGTCTGGACTGCCAGCGACGTCGCCATGGCTTCCCGCGTCGGAGCAGCCGACGCTGTGAACATCTATGTAGGAAAGGCCGGCGGGATTCTTCCGTCTCTCGAAGCCGTTGAGGTAGCCAAAGCAGTCGGAATCGGCGCCACGCTGGGGTCTAACGGAGAACTCGGCATTGGCCACGCCGCGATCATGCAGGTACTGAGCGTGGGCGATGGATTTGATTTCGACGTCTACGCACCGGACGTCGCTGCTCCGGCCTACTATGTTGAAGATGTCGTAGAGCCGAAATTTCGCATTCACCAAGGCGAAGTGGCTGTTCCAACCGGACCTGGTCTGGGTGTCCGGTTGAATGAAGAGATCCTGAAAAAGTACCGAGTGAACTAGCAGTCTGGATCCGAAGAGTGCGCTTAACGGACGCATGAAATTGACTGTCCCCCTGCAGCTCGCCGCTTGTTGTGCCAGTCTGGTTTTTGTCCTGGCTATTCTTCTCTCTAATGCGTCGCTTTTGGGGGGTGAGAAACCTTGGACACTGGACTCGATCATGGCTCTGAAGTCAGTCTCTGATCCGCAGATCAAGCCGGACGGGTCAGAGGTAGCCTGCGTCGTTCGAAGCGCCAACTTTCAGCGGAAGGCCTACGATTCCAAAATCTGGGTCATCTCCATTTCTGAAGGCAAGCCTCGTTCGCTTAAGACGCCTCATTTCTCGGACTCGCGACCGAGGTGGTCCAAAGCGGGAAACGGCTTCGCCTTTCTTTCCCGCAGGAACGGAGAGCCGCAAGTGTATGTTGGAGAGTCGCCGGACATGGAACCCAGGAAGTTGACTCACTCACCCACCGGTGTCATCGACTTCAAATGGTCTCTAGACGGCAGTCAAATCGGTTACCTCGCCGTGGAGCCTTCCACACCGGCGGAGGAAAAAAGGATCGACGAGGGTGACGATCCAATTGTGGCCAACCAGGGCTTCAAATGCACTCGGCTTTATCGAATATCAACCAAGGGCGGAACTGCCGAATCGCTGACCGCCGTAAATCGGCACGTAGTTTCGTTCGACTGGTCTCCCGATGGATTGAAAGTGGTCTATGCCGCGCAGCCAACGCCGCGCAACCGAGACACGTTTCATGTTGATCTTTCTGAGCTTGATCTGGCGAGCCGGCGCGAAACACCGTTGGTGGTCCAGGAGGGACGCGACGCAGATGCCTGTTACTCGCGGGACGGCCGTCTGATCGCTTTTCACTCTCAGGCGGGAAAGATCAATTACTTCGAGGAGCGTCACGTCGGGATTGTTCCTTCGGGTGGCGGCGAGGTTCGGTATGTTACCCGTAACCTGCCGGCGGATGTCTTTCGTGGCGGCAATGAATTCTGGTGGGGTCAAGACAGCCTGGAACTGATCTTTGGCGCTGGCACGGGAACTCAGGATGATCTGTATTCAGTTCAATCAAAGGATGGGACTGCGTCCCGGCTGATCGATGCGTTGGCAGGCCCGTCGAGCTTCAGCATCAGCTTAGACGGCCGGCGGATTGCTTTTCTCAAGAGCTCATCGGGTGCTCCTCCCGAGCTGCAATTGGCCACGAAGGCCGGCTCACGCTGGACTGAGAGACCACTCGCGGTTTTCAATCCTGAAGTCACGTCGTTCCCCCATGTGACTGCAAAGACCTTGCGCTGGAAATCCAGAGATGGTCTCGATATAGAGGGAGTGCTGCGTTTGCCTTTTGGCTACAAGGAGGGCACACGAGTCCCACTGCTAGTGGAGTTGCACGGCGGTCCGACAGGAGTGGCTGTGGAGGGCTTTCCTATCCCCAGAACCTACCCGGCCCAGATGTTTCTGCAGGAGGGTTTCGCCTTCCTGGCGCCTAACTTCCGAGGCAGTTCCAACTATGGGGGCAGGTTCCGATTGGCCAATATCGAGTCTCAGGGCTTCGGCGATTTCGAAGACGTCATGGCCGGAATCGATCTTCTGGTGAAGCAGGGAGTGGCTGATCCGGATCGCATGGGAGTCATGGGCTGGAGCTATGGCGGTTTTTTGAGCGCCTGGATTCTTGGGCACTCGGATCGGTTCAAGGCCATATCGATTGGCGCACCGGGCACCGACTGGATCTCTTGGTACGGGAGGAGCGATGGACCGCGAGAAGTCCTCTGGACCTATTTTGGAGGCCAGCCCTGGGACCGATTGGAAACCTACAATCGCCACTCGCCGCGGTATTCACTGCGGCATGCCAAGACACCGAGCCTGCTCGCACACGGCGAGCAGGACATCGATGACGTTTCAGAGATCTTTCACGCCCTGACAGACCTGAATGTGCCTGTAGAATTCGTCACCTATCCCCGCGAAGGTCATGGCATCAGCGAGCCGTCGCACCAGCGCGACCTGATGCGGCGCAATCTGGAGTGGTTCAAACACTGGGTGTTGAAGAAAGATTGATAGCCAGAAGTTGCAGGCCGCTTGAGCTGCGTTGAAGAATGAGTGCCACCTCGCGACCCGGGCTGACCATTCGTTCTTGTTCAGGCGCTCGCGAAGACTTCCCTCGTCCCCGTCCTTGCCAAGGGTGGAAAGTCCTTCTTGAAGGAAAGGAGCAAAGTCGGGCTTCCTCTCTCGCGGGAGGATGTCCCAGGTTGGATCCTAGCGTCCTTTCGGGCACTTTTCCTGGCAACCAATACTACCGACGCGGATTCTTCCGCAGGAGAGAGCTTTGGGCTACTTTTTGGTTTTTTGGAGTCTCTTCAGCTACGGCATTTTGGGAATTTGTCACAAATTAGCCGAACGAAAGGACTGTCGTCCCCAACCTCTGTCCGCGATTCTCATGTTCAGCGCCTTTTTGGGAATGAACGCCTTTGTGTTACTCGGTACGGGCTATTCGATTCCTTCCAAGGCACTGTACACAGCGCTGATCTGTGGCGCCATTGCGCTCTGTGCCCTGTGGGCCTTTCAGGAGGGGATCAAGCACGGAAAGATCGCAACGAGTTGGCTCATTATCAATCTCTCTGCCGCGATTCCCACCGTGGCGTCAATCCTCATTTATAAAGAGCCCGTCAGTTTGAAGAAGCTGGCTATTCTGAGCCTGATCGTGATTGCGATCATTCTAGTCTGGTTGGACCGCTTGGAGGATCTGAGACGCCTCGACAAATCTCGAAAAAGCCTGGTCGAATCGTCTTCCTTAGGTTCAGCTCCCAATAAGTGAGGAGGTGTGACTCGAAGTGTGGCTTATCCTGATGTTGATAGCGTTCTTTTTCAACGGCTGCGGCGTTTTTGGGCTGCGTATCCTGGCAGGAATGGGGCTGACTGAAACTCACGTCAACCAGTATCTCCTCTATTTCTATCTCGGTGGCTTTCTGTTCATGGCGGTTTTGTTGATCATGAAGAAAGTGCGGCCCAGCTCCTCGGAAGTGTTGATCGGAACCCTGATGGCAATCTGCAGCCTTTCTGGCACGGCTTCCCTGGCCTACGCACTTGGCAATTACCATATTCCTGGAAACATCGCTTTCCCTATTTCAAACGGTGGAAGTCTGTTTGTTGTCATCGCCGGGGGCGTGTTGCTGTTCCGTGAGCGTTTGGGAATGTACGGAATCTGTGGCTGTGCTCTGGGCACGCTGGCAGTTTTGCTCTTGAGCGTTGCGTAGTCCTATAGAACGACGCGGGCCAGATCAGGCCGCATTCAGATGCCGTTTTGAATTCGGTTTCAGAATCAGATGCTCACTCATTCTCCTGAAAGGTCCATTCGGGTCTTGGCACTTAGCATTCTCTGTGCCGCTACGCTGGTTCTTGCGCACCGTCCATGGGGTGACTGTCTTTTGATCATCGCGGCTCCCCAGCCCCAAGTTCAAACACCCACAGGTAGAGTCTGGCAGAGCGGTCAGTCACGGTCGCTGGACTCTGCTGCTCACGACGGGAACGAAGAAACCTATGCGGTCATCACACCCGAAAATAGAGACTCTCAAGTTCAGGTTGGACTGGAGTGGGCTTTGCCCAGACGGATCAGCGGGCTGAGAGTCGCCTACGCTTCTCTGAACGGGAACACTTACGAACCAACGCCAGACTTTCAGTCCTTGGAGTACCGCGATGGCCAGGAATGGAAGACGCTGGAAACGCAGCTTCTCATTGACTACCGCCGTAACAAAGCATTGGCATCGGCTCAGGAGAGTGGGCTGGCCCTCTGGGACTATAGATTTGCAGCCGTGGAAGCCGCGGGCATCCGGATCAAACTGAGCAGAACAGTCTCAACCGTTCGCTGGGAACAGAGATATGTGATCCGGGAATTGGAACCCTACCTGGCGGAGAGTGAACGCACCCAGCCCAGCCGGGTTCTCGTTCTAGGACAACCGTTGGGAGCGAAACAGTGGGAGTCCTCGACCAACTGGGCATCTGCCGCGGCGGGTGCGGTGCAGTCTCGTGATGAGAAGGGCACGGTGATCTCCTGGCCCCGGCCAAGAATGCTAAGTGAACTGGAGCTGGCTGCGGAAGATTGGTCGGGCCCGTTGCAGTGGTGGGATGGTCAGCGTTGGCGGGATATCGAACTCACGCATGTTGAGAAGGACCTGTCTCAGCCTCCGCGTCTCCGAGCTCGTTTCCTGCCCCGTGCCATTCGACGTCTGCGAGTGGTGAACCTGTTCGACTCGTCGACTCTGCAGCTCCGAACGGAATTCGCTCGGGAATACTTTGATCGCGTCTATCAGAGCGGCCGCGATTTGCTCATGGAACGTATTCTGCACGAACCGTCGGAGCCGGACTATGCGGGAGCTGCTTCACTTTTGTTACCGCTCGATATGCAGACCAGCGTGATTGGCCGGCCGGGCGACCCGGTTGAGTGCCTGGTGCACTGGAACGGCACCTTGGTTGAAACCGAAAGTGGTGACCAGGGGGCATGGAATCATGGTGCCAAGCAAACGATTCCCGGCAAGGAAAAGTGGATTGACCGCTGGTTTGCCTTTGCCGCTGACGGAGAAACTTTCGGAAGCAACCTGGATCGCACCAGTCGATCTTATCTTGACGGATTCCTGCCCGCTGTCGTGACACGCTATTCAAAGGGGGAGATACAGTTTGAGGAGGAAGTCTTTACCACTGCTCCGGGAGATCCTGTTTACGCACAATCTGTGACAGTGCGAATCTCCAACAGGGGAAGAGCGAACGGGAAGGCAACCCTTTCGCTCATTGCCGGACGCCGGCGCAGCGCCTCTTCCGCTCAACGTGCAGCTCCGGCAGGCGGTGTCCCGAGTCCCATGAATCTTGACCCGCTCGATACCGAGTACCAGTTCGATCCGGATCGCCAAACGGTGAAAAACGGTGCCGGCGAGATCGTTCTGTTTGCGCAGAGTGCCTTTGAGCACACAGGAAACGGACTGGAGCATACTCTGTCTTATCCTGTCGAGCTGGTTCCCGGCGCTTCAAAGGAACTCCACTTTCTTGTTCCCTCGGTTAATGAGCCTCTCACCAGCATCGCGGCTCTTCTCAGCTGGAGACTTCAAGAGGGCCGCGATCGCTTCAGAAGATACTGGAGCGAGCAACTGCAGGGAAACGTGAAGCTAAGCCTGCCTGAGCCTCCGCTCAATGACATACACCGGAATCTCGTGGCTCAGGCCATGATCATCCTGAACGATGAGCAGAAACTCAAATATGGGGCCTATTGGTATGAGTGGTATTTCGGGGTCGAAGAAGGGTGGCCGATCACAGCCTTGGCTCAGTTCGGCCATCCTGACCTGGCCAAGACAGCCATTCGCACGATGCTGTCGCAGGAATTGACAGACAAATCTAACTACCATCATCAGTACCGAAATGGCTTGGCACCCATGTATGCTGCCCAGGTCTACCGGCTCACTCGGGACCGCGAGTGGCTGCGGACGATTGCGCCTCAACTCAAGGAGTCGGCCAATTGGATCGTTCAGGCCCGTCACCAGAAGGAGGGGAAGTTGCCCGAGTATCAAGGCCTGCTTCCTCGACATGCCTACGGAGGGGACGTTCACACTCCGGCCTACAGCATTTACTCCAACGCGACTTGCTGGAAAGGACTTCAGGATACCGCCTATTTGCTGAGAGAACTTGGTGAGACAGAACTAGCAGAAAAATATTCAGCGGATGCCATCGAGTATCGGCGCACGATTGAGCAGGTTGTTTCGACCTACTCGAATCGGGATTTTCAGCCGCCGTTTGTTCCTGTTGCCCTGGAGATCGGAGCGCCAGGGAGTCATGACTATCGAAAGGTCGAGACTCCCTATCCATTTATTCCATCAGATCCCTTGGGTAACTATTGGATTCTCATGGCGCCGTTGATGCTCGAAACGGCGATATTTCCACCAGATGGCCTCGTCTCCCGATGGGTTACAGACTTCATGGAACAGCGGGGAGGGCTTTTGGCAGGCTTGGCTCGATTCTATCGCGGTGTCGATCACATCTATGGGTTTGCCTACCCTCTGCAGTTGTTCGAACGCGGCGACCGGAAGAAATTCCTGGCGACTGTCTACTCGGTCCTGGCTCATGGGAATTCCCGCGATAGCTTCACCAGCCCGGAAGTTGCGGGTGTCTTTCCGCTGAGAACCGACAATCTAGCGTGGCAGGAAGCTTTTCGGCGGACGATGTGGAATTGGGATCTGTATGGCAGCGGGTGGATGCAGGGAGAGTTCGGAAAGGCGATTGGTGCCGAACCGCTGAGCGCCGGCACTGGTATGGCCCTGCAGTTGGTTCGAAAGATGGTCGTTAGCGAAGAGTTGGATGGGAGTGGGAATCCCACCGGAAGTTTGGATCTGTTGAAGATGGCTCCATCAGGCTGGCTGGAAGACGGCAAAAGGATCGAGGCCGCAGGAATGCCCACCTATTTTGGTGGAGTCACTCTGAGGGTGGAATCTCAGTTGTCTCGAAACAAAATCGTTGGGCGATTCGAACCCTCCTCGAACTTTGCCTTATCGGGAAAGCTGACCCTATGGCTCAGGCACCCCAGAGGCCTTCCGATCAAGGCCGTCCGGTTTGATCGAGCTCTTGATCGCAGTTTCACAACAGAGGCCGTTGCGTTACCCACAAGCGGCGTGACCGAGTTTGAAGTAGAGTTCTGATGGATCATGCTGCTCTGGGTGAGCACGATCCTGGCGAACGGCAAAACAATGGGCGCATCCACTTCATGCATGCTGGATGGAGGCCTCTGATGGTAGAGATGGAGGGGGCCCAAGGAAATCTGGAGTCTCTTGCCCTGTGGACATTTGGAGAATCGGGTTTCGCCGCACTAGATCAAGCCAGGCTGCAAAGCCGCAGCGAAATGAAGCGGTTCTGGTTTACATCGCAAGAGACTCTGGATCACACCGAGGCGATCCGGGGTGAGAAGGACAGGATCGAGAAGATAATACAGCCCCCTGTGAAGCGAACCCAATGAAGATGCGTTACAGGAACATTGCTTCAACTGTTTTATTCATTGCCTGGCTCTCGGTTGAGAGCGGTGCAGCCCCAGCTGCAAACGAGATGAAGCTTCGAGTCTCGTGGGGCCATGGTTCTTCAACTCCGAAGCCTTTCCATGTCAAGTTGGCAGCGGCCGGCGATGCTCTTCAGATACTCTCTCCAAAACCTTATTCTTTGGAATCCGGAGAGGGCCTCAAAGCCGGCGCCTGGCAGACGTCAGCAGGAGGAGGCGATGTCGATGGAGTGGAGTTGACGCTTCATTATCCTTCGGACGCTGGAAACAGGATTCAGAATCTTCACATCATCTGGGCAGATCTCATTGCCCAGAGTGACCCCGACACGGCCCGCCGACTCAGTGAGGACGCCGCCTTCACTCCAGGCAGTCCAAAGCTCAGCGTCCAGCTAAATCCTGAAGGGGCGGAAGGTTTTTCCGTTAGCCTGGCGCAGCTTCTGCGGAATCGGGCGATCTGGGTTCCCGCGCAGGACATTTACGTTACTGGTGGGAGCGAATTCGTCGATTTTGCGACTCATCAGAAAGAGCTGGACCGCTGGAAGGGGCAACGCATTCTGGATCGCGTCAAAAGCGAGCCGGAGGCGAGCTACGAGCAATTCACTTCCCGATGGGAGGACATGGGGAGCCCAGGCTACCAACATCCGCGTGCTCCCGAGCCTGGTCACATCATCTGCCTGACCTGGGACAGTGCCATCGCAAAGTTTGGAATCGATCGAGGTGGAGGAGTTTGGAACGACTATGGGAATCCGGATCGGTTCCGCTTCTGGTTCGACTTCGGCGATCTGACCAAAGGCCTTGAACCGGGTTGGAAAAGCCAATCTCTCAAAGACGGCCTCCCAATTGTGACGACCGTGTTCGAAGAGGAACGGGTTCAATACGAGCTCGAACAGTTTGCCCATCCTCTCAATGGCACACCCAAAGAGAGGCGTGGAGACATTCCCATGGTGTTGCTTCAGAAAGTGAGGCTCACCAATCTCGCGCCGAAGCCGCGCACGATCTCCGTGACAATGATTCATCGAAGACAGTTCCCGCCACACTTCGACTCCAACATCGAGATCGATAAGCAGGAGGGGCAGGCGGTATTTCGGGAAGCCAGCCAGCAAAAGGCTCTACTCGATATTCAGGGCGTCGACCTCAACCTCCAGTGGAGCGGCGTTCGCGGGTACGAGAGAGAGCAGAAGCGGATCGATGCAACGGTCTTTCTGGAACTGCCTGCGAATGGCGTGCGCGAGTTTGTCGTGAAGCTGCCCTCGTCCACAGTAGGACAAGAGGACCAGAAGGCGCTCAGATCGATGAACTACGACGCGGCACGAACCGAAACGTTGCGCTTCTGGTCGGACTACGTTGCCAGAGGCGCACAGTTTCGAGTCCCCGAAGACGCGGTGAACCATCTGTTTCGCGCCACCCTCTGGCATGCTCTGCGACTGCCGCGCCGGCACGGGGGCGAGAAGCCCGGAGTGGAGATTGATTTCCCCTATTCCAACTTTGCCTACAGTCAGACCGGAACGCCGTGGCCCGTCAATCAAGCGGTCTACGTGGATTACATGCTGTATGACCTGCGCGGCTATCATCGCATTTCGGCTGAAGAGTGCTTGGTGATGTTTCGCAACAATCAGGAGCACAGCGGACATGTCAGCGGCTATGCGAATTGGCTCGTGTACACGCCTGGAATGCTGTATGCCGTCGCCAAAAATTATTTGCTTTCTGGCGACCGCGAGTTGCTGGATGGCATGCTGCCGCAGAGCCTGAAGGCTTTGGACTGGTGTCTAGCGCAGATCCGAAAAACCTCGGAGCGGAGCGGACCGTCCGGTGGGCTGGTGAGTGGTCCTCTAAATGACGGAACCGGGGAAGGAGTCTGGGCCTTTAATCAGGCCTATCTGTTTGCCGGATTGGATTTGTTTGGACAGGTTTTGAAGCAGATAGGTCATCCTCGGTCCGAGGAATGTCTTCGAGCCGCGAACACTCTTCGTGATGCGATCGCCCGAGGCTTTGGGGATGCCATGCAGCGATCGGCGCTCGTGCAGCTCCGAGATCATTCGTGGATTCCTTACGTCCCTTCGGAAGCCCAGACACCACGGCGAATCCTGGAGCAGTGGTATCCCAGTGACGTTGACACCGGAGCGCTGCACTTGGTCCGACTCAAGGCCCTGCCAAGCACCGGAAGCTTGGCTGAATCTCTCCTCAACGATCACGAAGACAATCTCTTCCTGAACGGCTGGGGTATTGCCAATGAGCCAGTGTACAACCAACAGGCCACAGCTTATCTCTTGAGAGATGATCCCAAGGCTGCGATTCGGTCATTCTACAGCTATATGGCGAGTGCCTTCAGCCACTCTACGCTGGAACCCGTTGAACATCGCTGGACCCACGGCCAGTATTTTGGGCCTCCCAGCACTGATGGCGCCTGGTTTGAGTTGTATCGCCAGATGTTAATTCGGGAATTGGACGACAACTCGCTACTGCTCGGGCAAGCGACGCCCAGGAAATGGCTCGAGGATGGAAAGACGATCGAGGTTGAGCGGGCCCCGACCTACTATGGCACCCTCTCCGCAAGTATCGAGAGCCAGGCTGGTTTAGGAAGAATCATGGCGAGGATCCGTATGCCTGAGCGCAGCCGCCCCAAGACGCTTTTGGTCCGACTGCGCCACCCTGAGGCCAAGTCGATGCGTTCGGTAACGATCAATGGCGCTGACTCGACGGATTTCGATGTTCAGAAGGAGTGGGTTCGAATCGAGAACCCAAACGCAGCACAGTATGAGATTGTCGCGAGGTATTAGGCAGCGTGCTCTGAGCCTGGGATTCCAACGTTGATGCGTGGCAACTTCGCTTTGATGAGCGAAGCTAATCTTCCGGCCATCGCGGCCGTGGCAGGTGTTTTTTATGAACAATTTCAGCATCAAAGAAAAGAACTCGGTGGACACAGAGATCGTGTTTCAGTCCGATGCTGAGGTCTTTGAATTCGTGAAGAGCAAGCTTTACGTCGCTGCAGTCTGCGACATCCTGGATGATCTGGGATTTCGTAATCAAGCGATGCATCATCGGCTCCGGCCGCTCTTGCCGGATCCCAAGAGTTGCGGGTTTGTGGGCCGGGCCCGCACGGCGCGCTGGATGGAAACTGATTACGTTGTTGAGGGAGACCCTTACGGATTGGAAATCGAACTCATGGACTCGCTAAAGCCAGGGGACGTCGTGGTCCATTCCACGGATCACGGCGGCACCAATGCTCCGTGGGGAGAGCTCATGTCGACGGTCGCCCAGAAAAACGGGGCAGTGGGTTGCATTTGCGACAGCCAGATTCGGGATTGCGTGAAGATTCTCGAATTGGAGTTCCCGGTCTATTATGCAGGGATTCGTCCTTTGGATTCCAAAGGGCGAGGATTCATGGTGGCTTGCGATGTGCCTGTTCGATGTGGCGATGTCCTGGTGAAGCCTGGCGAATTAGTGTTCGCGGATTTCGACGGCGTCGTCGTGATTCCGCGTCAAGTGGAAGATACGGTACTGTGCCGGGCTCAGGAAAAGGTCAATCGCGAAAACCTGTCTCGAGAGGAACTCACAAACGGCAAGACTCTGCGTGAGGTCTACACCAAGTATGGGGTCCTCTGATAACGCGCGACCGGATTCCCAATGGCAAAACAGATCATCGTCCATGCACCCGGGGATGTACGTATTGAGGACATCCCGCCGATTACCAGGCCGCTGGGCGATTATGAGCTTCTGGTTCACACGGAAGTGTCGGCCCTGAGCCCAGGCACAGAGACCCGGATCTACACCGGCCTGGAAGCTCCAAGATTCGGCTATCGGGTCAGTTATCCATTTCAGTTGGGGTACAACAACGTAGGCCGCGTGGAGAAGGTCGGAAGCAAGGTGCAAGGCTATCGTCCCGGCCAGCGTGTCTTCAGCCGAATGCCCCATCTTTCGGAGTACGTTGTCGCCGAGCGAACCGTCCAACCACTGGCGGGACCGGGGAATCTGAACGTCCCTCCAAGTTACGACGTCATTGCCCCGGTGCCGGAGAAGGTTTCGTCGGAACAGGCGGTATTCACCCATCTTTTTGTTCTGGGATTCAATGCCCTGCAGCGCGGCCAATACCGCTTCGGCGAGAATGTCGTCGTTATTGGGCTTGGAGTGGTGGGCCTGGGAGCGGTCTGCATGGCGAGAGCGGCCGGCGCCCGAGTCGCCGCTGTTGGCAACGCTCCTTCACGGCTTGAAGTGGCCCGCAAAATGGGGGCCGACGAAGTGTGGTTGGCTGGGGATGAAGATCAGCGGAACGCAAAATCGTTCGGCGGTGAGGAAGGAATCGACCTGATTATTGTCTGCGCCGATTCCTGGTCGGCGATGAAAACAGCCATCGCTATTTCGCGCCGCAACACTCGAGTCGCGGTTCTGGCATTTCCAGGAGTCGGTCAAGGTCCCATCCCGTATGACCCTTTTGAACCAGCCGATTTCTATAACCGCAGCCTTTCCTACATTGCGGTTTCCTGGATGCCTGCGGATGATTACCCTCCGGAGTATCAGCGTTTCACTGTCAAACGTATTTACCGATACATCCTGGATCTCATGTCCCGCGGTCGCATCAACCTCTCTCCGGTTGTTACCCACCGCTTCCCAGTGGGGCAGATCCGAGATGCTTTCGACTTGGTGCTGAGCCGAGACAAATCGGTCATCGGCATTGTCTTCGACTGGAACCAAGCCTGATTCTGAGTGGAACAGTGATTCACTTGAGGTGGCGAGACACTTCCGCGCCTGGCTCGGGAAACAATCGAGAGAACCTGTCTCGAAAGGAACTCACTAACAGCAAAACACTGCACGAAGTTTACGACAGATACGGGGCGCTTTGCGCTTGGAACAATGAACCGGCTCAGCTTGCTGGCCCACTCAGGGTCTCGACTCTTGATACTCGTCAAAGAAGCTCCAGCTTTTAGACCGATCATGTTCACTCGAATGTGGCGTTCTGTTTTCTTGCTGCTGGGTCTTTCGGCCTTGGCCGCTCTGCCGCGGACGCCTGCCTCGGTCTCGGCTGGAGCAGAGCCTGCCGATTCCGACTACGAGAGTCGAGTCAACGCAGCCTTGCGCTCAAGCGCTGACTTGTGGGGCGAGCGTTTGATCGCCCGTCCCGAAGGCCCCACTTACGAGAACATGGTGGAACAACTGCGTCCCCTGATGCTTTGTGGCAAGGAGTTCACCGCTTCGGGCGTCTATTATCTGGTCTTTGGCCGTCCAGCCAGTCCCGCTAGAGGGGAAGAGGCTGCGCTGCACGTTGCCGACGGCAGTGAGGTCATCTCGCGACATCATAAAACAGGAAGCCGTCTGACGGTGTTTGTCGGCCCAGAGGGGCAGGAACGCTATGGACAGTCGTTATCCCGTCTCAACGCGCCAACCCTTCGGACCGGTTATCAACCGGTGTTGACCACGGAGTACACCGACGCGGCCGGGAATCGATATCGCCAGGAAAGCTTTGCGGACACGTTACCGGATGCGAACACCACGGCTAGCTTTATTGCGTTAGAAGTAAGTCCTGCGGAGCGACGTGTGGCGAATGTCAAGATTCGCCTCGAGGTAAGCGAGCGAGGGCTGTCTTTGTCGAACTCACGACTTGTCCAGGGTCAGCGACTGCTCCTCTCGTTGTCACCAGGAGCAGAAATCGACGATCGAGGCGTGGTCTATCGGCTTTCCGTGCCTGCAGGGGAGAAGCGAAGAATCTTTCTGATCCGTCCTCTCGATCCGCTGACGGGGCCAGTCGTCAGTGCCTCGGACTCCGCATTTCTCGCGGCCCGCGAAGGCCTCTGTCGTTACTGGGACCGGAAGCTGGCAGAAGGTTCGCTGTTCCAGGTTTCCGAACAGCGAGTGATGAACGCTCAGCGCAATATCCTTATCCAGAATCTCTTCCTGGGATGGAAATACAGTTACGGCAATGCTTATGAGGATTTCTTTCAACCTGAGGGAAACGATGCCGCAACCCTGCTGGGGTTGTTTGGTTACCCGGCCGAGCAAAAGGCTTGTCATCTCGCTCTGCTGGAGAAAACCAAAGGGCGCGGCCATTATTTCAATTGGGAGAACGGAGAGAAGCTGGCCCATGCCGCTCATTATTATTTTCTCACGGAAGATCGCGCCTTCATTAACTCCCAGAAGAAACGGTATGACGAGTTCATTCACGAGATGTCGAAGCAGATGGGCCAGGATCAAAATGGTTTGCTGAAAAAGGAACCCTACTCAGGAGACATTGCCACGGCAGGCTACTATCTGCATCAACAAGCGGTCTGCTGGCGCGGGTTGCGAGACATGGCCAGGGTGTACCAGAAGCTCGGCTACAGTGCAGAGAGTGAGGCATGTTTCGATGTGGCGTCCCGTTTAAGAAAGTCACTGAACGCTGCCATCGCCAAGTCTCAGACCGAGATGGATGATGGGACCCTCTTCGTTCCGACAGAACTGCTGAGTGACCGGCGTCCCTACGACCCAGTCACGCAAACCAAGCTGGGAACATACTGGAATCTGGTTTTTCCTTATGCTCTGGGCTCTGGCTTGTTTCCGCCCAAGGACTCCCGAAGGATTCTGGACTACATGTTTCGACATGGAAGTTTCTTCCTGGGACTGCTGCGATGCAACTACTACCCCGTGGCAGTGGGTTCCTATCGCGAGAACGGTTTGGCGGGCTACTCGACACCTGGGGCCGATAACGTCTATCTGGTTAACGTCATCGATGCCTTGGCTGAACAGAATCTGCCGGATCGTCTGGTATTGGCACTCTACGGGAAGATGTGTCACGGAATGACACACGAGACCTTCGTTTCGGGCGAAGGAGATTCGTACGGCGTTGTTCCAGGTGAACATTATCGCGCCATGTATCTCCCTCCGAACAGCGCGAACAATTCTCTCTTCCTCAAAATCCTGCGCACCATGGTGCTTTTCGAAAAGGAGGATGAGCGAGGAGAGGCCGCGGATCTTCTTCTGACACACTTCACGCCGCGCGGCTGGTTGGCTGACGAGCAAAGAATTTCCTTCTCCAACTCTCCCAGCCTCTTCGGGAAGGTCAGCTTAAGACTAGTTTCCGAGTTGTCGCGGAATCAAATCCGGGCCGTCCTCGAAGCTCCCGATCGTCGCCGCCCGTCAAGGATGAGGCTGCGTCTGAGGACTCCGGGCAAGCGGCGAATCACCTCAGTCACGGTCAACAGGCGCAGTCACGATCTTTTTGATCCCTTGACGGAGACGATCGATCTGAGCGGACTCTCACGGACGTTAAACATTGTTGCGCAGTATTAGCACTGCTTGAGTGTCGAAACGGAAACATCGAATACACGATTGACGGAGAAAGCTATGCGACCTTCGGATCAGCGGCTGCTGACGAGCTCAGTTCTCACGGGCCGTCCGGGCCACATCTGCGGAAGTGACACGTTTGACACCTCCAACGTCATCATGGCGCCCGATCGCTATTCTTACGAAGGGAACTGGCTGTTCTGTATGTTTTCTGAGCCTGAAGTGGCGGCAGCTCGCATTGGATTCGGCCGGGGAAAGATGGATTGGCGCGATTACGGCCTCGAGGGCGTACCCATCTCCGAAAGTGCGCTCTTTTGCCGGATTGAGGTGGTCGCCGCCGAAGGGATTTATGCCTATCTCTTTTCGGACCCTGCGTCGGGTCGGGCCGTTGAATCGAGGACGGACGAACTCGATGTCCGTTTCAGACAGGACGGGACCGACTTGGTTCGCCTGTCTGGATGGCCCTTGAGTCATTGGCATTTCTGCAACCCGCAGGACACGCTTGAAGTCGATCTGAAAGTCCAGATCCAGGACCTCACCGTGTGGCCTGACTTCTTGATGCCTCGAAATACTTTCGGAATGTGTGTCGGTACATCGGAGGTGGCCGGAAGTATTCGGTTGGAGAACCGTCGGATTCCAGTTTCGGGAGCAGCTGTCTACGATCATCCACGAATCGTTGTCCAGCCCAATTCTGTTGCGCCGTTTGGGTGGTACCTGTACGCACCCATTCGATTTGCTGATGGCACCCTTGTTGCCAGCTACTACAGTGAAAACTGTTTGGGGCAAAAGGACTTGGTCTACTCGGCAGGCTTCCTGAGTCTTGCGGATGGCAGCCGACACTGGCTGCAGAGCTGCCAGGTGAGAAAGCTCAAGGTGGGCGAAGACCGTCTGCCAGTCTGCTGGGAAACGGAACTCGAAGGACCGGAGGTGTTACTCAAATACCGAGTGGAAATTGTACCGGTCCCCTTGGCGCGGGGGTGGGGCGGAGCAGATCCTGAGGTCTCTAAGGGGCGGTACGTCGCTTATCCGTTGCTCATGGAGGTGGAAGGGGAAGCTCAGATCCTAGGCGAACGAACTCGACTGCAGTGCGGTCGGGGCATCGCCGAATTCCTGGTGCACAATGAACTGCGACCTAAATTTTCTTAATGGCGGTGCCTCGACTAGTTGCACGACTTCTCCCGTCAATTGCAGGGGCATTCTGCAGGGTCCGCATTAGTTTGTGCTTTGCCTCGCCCGCGTGCGCTCCAGAAACGCTGCAGCTGCCGCAGCTAAGGCAGGGCCTTGGTGATCCTCACTCAGCAGGCCAAAAAGAGCTGCGCTCAGATGTTCAGGCGGGCTGAATTTCAGCGCCTCGACCGCGTCCGGCAATTTGAAGGTAAGACCCTTAAGCTGCAGATCAAAATGCCGCTGCATCTTGCCAAACCGAGCAAGCTCGACAAAACCGAAGGTTGAAGCAGAGATCTCGGGGACTCCTTCCTGCTCTTTCCCCTTTTCTTTATCTGCCGCGCCGCCCGCATCCAACTGATTGAACACGTTGATGGAGTCCTCAAGGACCCTCAGACCAACTTGCTGGTCCGTGGAGGCTGCAAGAATAGACGCAGCCACAAGGAGATACTGCCGATGCTCACGGTCAGTCTTGGCAATTTCGCGGAGAGCGTGATTCAAAACGGTATTGGCCAGTGCCGAGTCCTTAAGCTGCAGATGCTGGCCCGCCATACCAAGCAAAGCCAGTGCACGGAGGACGGGAGAGCCGAGGCTATCGAAGGCAACTTGAGCCTGAGCGATGTCAGACCGACCGAGGGCCAACTGAACCCTTCTGAACGCTACCAATGAGAGAAGCTGTGAGCGCAAGCCTTTGTCTTCGACGGCCGCGGCCAGGGCTTCGGCTTTTGCAGTTTCCGGCGCAAGCCAGTGCCAGGTAAAGAGCTTGAGGCGGAGCTCATCTCTTTGACGATGTTCAGCTGCCTTCTCTAGCTCCTCCTCATCCAACTTGAAGCTGTCGCTGGGTGTCATCGAGAGAGTGCGAGTTATTTTCGACTTGAGCGCCGGGTCGGTAGTTGACTCGGAGAGTCTGTGGAAGGTGGTCTCATAGTCTGGCGCCACACCGGGTGCAATCTCGTTCGATCTCTGAAGCAGCTGTTGCGCCGTCGCATACGCCACGCCCGCCTCTGCCGATGAGCGAGGAGAAATCCTCGAGAGGACGTCAGACGCAGTCTGAAGATAGGCGTTCACAGTACTCGGAGACGCAGCCGTCCTCTGGACCTCGAAACGATACGCGCGTGCGTCGTTGGCATCGTCGTCGAAAGGCAAGTGCCCAGTCACACTGTCGCGGAAACGCTCGAATCCGGGCGGGAGATAGGCGACGACAGGGCCGAAGACATAGTTTCCCAAAGCAGTGACCGCTCTGAGCGGACTCGGAGTCTGGCGCACTTTTTCCAGTGCCTGGAAGAACATTCCGTCCGCAGCCTCGGGGGCCTCCTTTCCTAATTCCTGCAGCTCCCCGACAAAGCCTAGCATCTGAAGACTGGAAAGATCGGGGAAACGACTGGAAGATTCCTGGGAGAACTGGGCAAATTTCTTCGGGTCCGACTGCAGAGCCAGGTGGGCGGTCTTGAGGTTTGGCCAAGAGCCTGCAGCATCCGCTTTATCCTCGTCTTCCGTCTTGAGGCGGTGACCCATTCCCTCGGCAAGCGCGGCATCGCACTGGGCGGCGAGTGAAATCATTCTGTACCTGGTATAACGGAGTCGATCTCTAACCTGAAGTCGTTCCTCACTGCCTAGTGCCGCTTTTACCAAGTCGGTAGCCCGGAGATAGAACACAGAAGCCTGTGCTTTGTCGTACTTGCAGACCACGGAGGCCAGCGTTGCCAGCGACTCGCCAGCCTTCGCCGCGTTGCGATACTGCTCGAACTTCGAGGCGAGTTGCTTGACGTGGCCCATGGCCTCATCGAAAGCGAGCTGGCCTGGGGCGAGTGTCTTCGGGTTCGTGACGCTTGTTTTGGGTTTTGACTCTCTGGTGGGTTTGCTGGAATTTTTCTGAACAGAGGCGAAATCTGCACTCGCAAGCGGGAGCAGACAGCACAGCGAGCCAGCCAAGGACAGCCGGGAAACGGTCATCATGCCCTCCGGATATCCTGCCAGCGTCGAGAGCGGGAACCTTGATCTGATTAACCCTACACGATCTCGGTGATAGGCTGTCCGAAATCGATTTCCAGCCGCTTCTGGCCTGGAACTTCGAGCTTGCGTGGGTCGAGACCCATTTGATGAAGCACGGTGGCATGGATGTCTGTGACGTAGTGCCGGTTCTCAACAGCATGGAATCCCAATTCGTCAGTGGCGCCGTGAGCGACCCCGCCTTTGATTCCCCCACCGGCCATAAACGTGGAGAATCCAAACGGATGGTGGTCGCGTCCGCCCTTTTCTCCTTCGACTCCAGGAGTTCGTCCAAACTCGGTCGCCCAGACCACGATCGTCTCTTCAAGCAGACCGCGCTGTTTGAGGTCCTTGATCAAACCGGCGATAGGTTTGTCTACCTTCGCGCAGAGTTCCGAGTGATTCTTGCGCAGCTCTGAGTGTGCGTCCCAGGCGTTCTTTCCACCTCCGTGAAAAATCTGGACGAAGCGAACGCCCCGTTCCACCAACCGTCTTGCCGCCAGACACTGCTGGCCAAATTCCTCCGTCTCCTTCTGGTCAAGACCGTACAGTTTCTGGGTTTCTGCGTTCTCGTCGGAGAACTTCAGTAATTCTGGCACGGCGGTTTGCATCCGGAAGGCCAGCTCGTAGGACTTGATGCGCGCCCGCATGGCTGCATCGTCGGGATACTGAACGCTGGCCAGCTTGTTCAAGCGTTCCAGGAACTGAAATTCCCGGACCTGCTGTTCAGGATAGATGTCGGATCCAGGCTTGGCGTAAGGCAGCGGGTTCTGCGGGTCGACTTCCAGCTTGACCCCACTGTGTTCCGGGCCCAGATAGTTCCCGCTTACCGTGGCACTTCCTCCGCAACAGGGGCTGGGCATCTCGCCCAAGACAACAAACTGAGGCAGGTTCTCGTTCAGAGCTCCCAACCCGTAGTGCACCCATGAGCCGATGGAAGGAAAAAAACCCTGAAAAAGGTGCCGGCCCGTATGAAACTGTAGTTGCGCGGCATGGTCGTTGTCGGTGGTCCAGGTCGATCGGATGATGGCCAGGTCGTCGACGCAATCACCCACATGTGGAAACCAGTCACTGACCTCGATGCCGCTCTGGCCGTGCTTCCGATAGCCGACCTGCATTGGGTAGAGTTTCATTTTCACTTCGTGCTGGCCCGGCACAAACTCCACCACGTTCTTCTTAGTGAACGGCGAGTCAAGAACACTCTTATGGGGCGTCTCATCGATCGACTTTCCCGCATACTTGTTGAGGACAGGCTTGGGATCGAACGACTCTACGTGACTGACGCCGCCCAGCATAAACAGCCAAATCACACTCTTTGCCTTGGGCGCGAAGTGGGGCTTGCCATCCGGCGGCAACCAGGCTCCGTGGGCATCCGCCTTTAGAATGCCATCGCGCTGCAGCATCGAACCCAGAACCAGGCCGGTGAATCCCATGCCGCAGTCTGCGAGGAAGACGCGGCGATTGACTCGGCCGCAGCAGCTCGTCTGGTGAGTCAGCAATTTAGTGTCGTTCATAATCACTCCTTGGAAAATCGTCCAACAGGCCCCTGCCCAAGAATGCGCGGCGTCCGCTTGCGGCCGCCTTCTAGCGTATCGTCACAAAATCATTGTGATTAAACAAAACATGCACCAGGGTTTCCCGGGCGCGTAGATCGGGCTCATCGGCCGGGGGCACCTTGCCTGCCACAGCAGCTGTCGCAGAACCTGCTGTTTTTTTGGCTGCAAACAGGCTTTCCTGCTGTCGCAGGAAGTTCTGGCTCTCTGCCAGTTCTTTCGCCCCAGGCTGACGCCCGAGCGTCGTTTCAAAGGCTGCGCGAATGAACTGAGAGCTATCCGACCCGCTTTTCAACCGGTCAGAAATGCTGCGTGCGAGCAGCCGCGCTTGAGTTCGGCTGAGGCCGCTGTTCGCCAGGGCCAGGGCCTGCTGTGGAACAATGCTTTCCTCACGCCTGTAACAATCCGTCGGGTCGGGAGCATTGAAGAGTTTGAGGAACGTGGCCTGGGAATCCGGCGTGTGGTGAAAATAAAGGCTGCGCCGGTAAGTCCGCTCGGCCTGGTTTTCCTCAATCTCAGGCCCTCCCATCGTCGTGTCCAGTTGGCCAGACACGCTGATCAGGCTGTCTCGAACAATCTCGGCTTCCATGCGGCGGGGGTTCATGCGCCATAAGTAGATGTTCTCAGGATCACGCGTGCCGCTCGCATAGTCCGGATCCGGCGTGGAAGACCGCATACGGTAGGTATTGCTGGTCACCATCAGCCGGTGAATCCCCTTCATGCTCCAGTCTTTCTCCATCATCTCAGACGCCAGCCAGTCAAGCAGTTCCGGGTGGCTCGGAGGTTTTCCGTTCAGTCCGAAGTTCACAACGGTCGGTACCAGCGGCTTTCCGAAGTGCCGCATCCAAATGTGGTTGATGGCGACACGAGCCGTCAGCGGATTATCCCTGTTCACCATCCATCGAGCCAGAGCCAGTCTGCGGCCGCTACTCGTTTTGGGATACTGCTCAGCAATCGGGGTGAACTCCTTGCTGGGTTGGGTCAAGGCCGTCTGGGCGGATTCGACTTCTTTACGAGCGGCAGCGACCTTTCGGTCACGTTCTTTCTCGGCCTTTTCGTTGGCAGCCTTGGGCAGCGAGAGGACCTCGGTCAGTTTCTGCTGTGCCTTAACCAAGCTTTCTTCGGCTTTGACCAGCTGGTACTGACGCTCGGCCTGCAGCGCCGTTTTTGCGAGGCTCTCGGCCTGAGGTTCAGGCGGATCGGAAAGCCTGGCTCGGTCTGCGGCAATGCGGGCTTCGACGGCCGGAAGATAGGCGCGCGAGGAAGCCAGCTGCTTTTCGGCCAAGAGCGCGGCTGTTTCGGCCTTTCGCAAGGCGACGGCGGGTTCCTCTTCAGGAAGTTGATCAATCCACTTTTGAATCAAAGCGATCTGCGTTTCAGGCAGAGGAGCGCTGCCAAATGGCATTTGTGGCTTCTTTTTGCCCTGGAGATAGAGGATCAGGGGGCTTTCACTGCTGCGTCGAGGAATGACAGCCGCGCCGTTCAACGTGCCGCCTTCCTGAATCGACTCGAAAGTTTCCAGCGCGAGCCCGCTTTTGGCATTACCCGACTTGTGACAGGAGAGGCAGTTCTTTTCGAAGATCGGCCTGATCTCTTGGGCAAAGTCGATCGGAGTCGCAACTTCAGGCCCAGCCGCGGCGCCGGGAGCGGCAGCGCTGATGGCGGCCGGAGCTGCAGCAGGTTGTGATGCCAAACGGTGTTGTGCCGCCTCGCGTGCCGCCTGTGCCTTGGCCACGCTCGCCTCGGCCTTGGCGATTTCATCCTTCGCTTGCTTCACGACATCTTCTTGCACGTAAGCACGCAGCGCCGGAAAAGCGGCTTCCCGTGGCAGCGTCACTGCTTGAATTTCAACCCTCCGATTCCCAAGGACTTCAGGCACTGCCGGTGCCAAAGGATGCTCCTTATCCGGGCTCTTTTCGTCACCGCGAATGAATCGGTAGGTCTCCGCGTAAATGGCTGTAATGTAGGGATCTTTGTTGGTGGCTTCCCTCGGCTCGGCATCATAAGCGCGGGGAATACCGCGCTTGCTCACGTCTGGCTCTCCTGGGACTCTCTCGAGGCGCACGTCGTAGGGCTCAAAGAATGCACGGAACTTGTAATACTCTTCCTGGGCGAGAGGATCGTACTTATGGTCGTGACAGCGGGCGCACTTCAGTGTGATCCCCAGAAAGCCTGCCGCAACGTGTTCGACAGTCTCCTGCATCCAGACGTTGCGGTTAAAGATATACCAGGTGCGAGCCAGATAGCCCGTGGCTCGAAGCGTATTCAGATCCAGAGGGGCGAGTTCGTCACCGGCAAACATCTCGAGCACCATCCGGTCATAGCCTTTGTCCTGGTTTAGCGATTCGATGATCCAATCGCGCCACTGCCACATATGCGGCTGGCTATTGCGTATCTGGCTTCCGAATCCGTACCAGTCACTGTAGCGCCAGATATCCATCCAGTGGCGGCCCCAGCGCTCCCCGTAACGCGGGCTGGCTAGCAACCGGTCAACAACTTTCTCATAAGCATCGGGAGAGGTGTCTGCTACAAAATTCCGGATCTCCTCTGGTGTCGGAGGAAGCCCGATCAAGTCCAGATAAACACGTCTCAGCAGGACCGGCTTTTCCGCCGGAGCCAGGGGGCTCAGCTTCTTTTCTTCCTGCTTGGCGGCCACAAAGGCGTCAATAGGATTGCGCACCCAAGCTTGATTCCTGGCTTTCGGCAGCTGCGGCCGCTTCACGGGTTGGAAGGCCCAGTGATCGCTCTGATGATGCTGCGAGAGCGGGACCTCTGTGGGCATTTCCAGAGGCCGATCGTAAGGAACACCGGCGTTCACCCACGCAGTCAGATCGATAATCGCTGTCTCCGGCAGTTTGGCAGCTCTATAAGGCATTCCCGGCTCATGCTCATGCCGAATTTTCTTAACCAGCAAGCTTTCGTCCGCCTTGCCCGGAACAACCACAGCACCGTTGTCACTGCCCCGAAGCAGCGCTTCACGAGTCTGAAGATTGAGTCCCGCCTGTTTGAACTTCCCTCCATGGCAGTTGAAACACTGCGCTTGGAGAACCGGACGAACCTTCTCCACAAAATGCTTCTCGCTGCCGCCGGCTGCGCTGGTGACTGCCGGCGCGGCCACTACTGTCGCTGAGGGCTCTGCTGGCGCCCTGGCACCCAGGTTGATCCACATCTCCAAAAGGGCAATGGCTTCCTTGGACAGCTTTGCGGCTTTGTAAGGCATGGCGGGCTCTTGCTCATGAGCTACAAGTCTGTAAAGCAAACTCGCCTTCGCGTTTCCAGGAACAACGGCAGCGCCCTTGGTTCCGCCCCGCATCAACGCCTCGGATGAGGAGAGGTCAAACCCGCCCTGCTTGGCTTTGGCCGAGTGGCATGCCTGGCAATGCTCTTCGAGCAGGGGACGAATATGGGAGAGGTAAAGCTGGCTGCCGACTTCTTGAGCAGTCTGCGACGAGGGTTGTGAAGGGAGAGGCGAGTCTTTCGGCAACATGGCCGCTAGATGCCATGCGGCGGGGAGGCAGAGCGCGATTGCAATCATCCATCGAAATTTCATGGTCTGTTCCCGAGAGGTTCTAACCCGTCACCCTACTTCATGCTGCGTGGTCCGGAGAAGCGCCGCCTTTTGTGGCGGATACACTTCAAAAGTAACAATCACGTTATAGCTGGTCAAACGTTTTTTCGGACGCATCCACAATGATGGACATAATCTTGCGTCCGGTTCCATCGTCTCAGGCTGAGAAGACGGCCGCGCTCCGTAGCTGTTTGATGCAGCGCATCGAATTCCTTTAAGAAATAAGGCCGTCGCTGTTTGTGCCTTGTTTATCTGGTGCCGGGTTTCAAGATCAGACCCCTGTCCGTCCGTCGTCGGAAGACCGCTTGACTTTTCTCATTGGCTAACGGATAAGAACCAAGCAACTAGAAATTCGTCCATGATTGTGGACAGCCCGTCTCTCGATCAGCATGCAGCTGTTCCGGGCTTTCAACCTTACACACATCTCATTGAAAAGGCCTTCAGCATGACGATCAAGAATGTGGAAGCGATGGTTCTGAAATCTTCCCAGCAGTATGCAGCGCCATCTGGCGCCGAAGAGTCGCACGGGGTTGGCTACATGCTGGTCATCAAAGTCACGACCGATAATGGCATTTCGGGCTACTCCGATGTGGAAACCCAGCCCCATGTCGCGAAGGCTGTGATCGATGCGCCGGCCGGAGGAGCCGGCATGATCGACGGCTTGGGCCAGGCGCTGATCGGTGAAGACCCGTTTGAGGTCGAGAGGCTCTGGCACAAGATGTACAAATGTTCCGTCTACTATGGCCGGCGTGGCGCAGCCATTCAAGCTCTTTCCGGAGTAGACAATTGTCTCTGGAGCATCATCGGTCAAGCAGTGAAACAGCCTGTCTATAAACTGCTCGGGGCGCATCGCCGGAGCCGAGTGCGCGCCTATGCGAGCACGTTGTTCCGGCCTACACCTGAAGCGATGACAGAGGCTTGCCGGGGTTACGTCGAACAGGGGTTTACCGCTGTAAAGTTCGGCTGGGGCATCTTTGGAGAAGACCCGAAGCTCGACATTGAGCTGGTGCGCGCTGCGCGAGAAGCGCTTGGCCCAGATCGCGACCTGCTGATTGATCCGGGCTGGAGAGTGGAGCGCACGGCTGAGGAATCTATTCGCATGGTCAAAAGCATCGAGCCGTTCCGACCCTTCTTCGTCGAAGACTGCATGCCTCCTGAAGACTACGACGGCTACGCAAAACTAGCCGATGCGGTGGATACGCCGATTGCCGCGGGAGAACAGGAATCGACACATTGGGGATTCCGGCACCTGATCGAGCGAGGCAGGATCGACATTGTTCAGCCTGACCTGACCCGCTGCGGGGGTCTGACCACGGGACGGCGCATCGCCCACATGGCCGAAGACTACAACATAGGCCTCATCCCCCACGCCTGGAGCTCCGACATCCTCACGGCAACGACCCTGCAGTTCCTGGCCTACATCAAGAAAGCGTATTTTGTTGAATTCAACGTGAGCACCGGCGAGATCAGCCGCCAGCTGGCCAAGAATCCCATCGCCATGAAAGACGGTTACGTTGAAATCCCCGACCGTCCTGGGACAGGGATTGAGGTCGACGAAGCTGTTCTGGAGAAATATCGGGTGTTGTGAGAGTGGCCGAAGTCCAAAGCTGCGGTGACGATAACAACCTGTTCCTGGAATCTCCGGTCGTCAGAATCCTGATATCGTTTTTTCAAGTGATCTGGTGCAGCGTCACTCCGAGGTTGTCACACCGCGCGCCGTTAGCTCTTCAGCGATGGCGCGCATCACAGGTCCCTGGCCCCACGGGTACACTCCAAGCTTCAGCGATTCGTAGCAAGCCAAATCGCCTTCCGGCGTCGCCTCCGAGACAAGTATTTGCCCGTTCGGCTGAATGGCATTTGAAAACGCGTTCCAGGCTCTCAGAGTGCACGCGGCAAAAGACCCGTCGAGAAATCCAAGCCGCATGGCCTTTCGAAAACTGGTGAACAGGAAGGCGGCGATGGAGTTCTCTAGATAGGTCTCTGGATAATTTAGAACGGTGTGCCAGTGGCCGTTCTCAGCCTGGAGATCTCGCAGGGTGGCAGACATCTTGTTGACACTCCGAAGGAGGCGGTCTCGCCCGGTTGTTTGCGCGGGCAAGTCCTTTAGAGTATCCACCAGGCCCAGCAGCGCCCAACCCACGCCGCGGCCCCACAGCAGGCCGATGTGTGAATGCGTCGTTTCGCTATAGCCATGGTATAACAGCGGAACTTCGGGATCGACCAGCACCTCCCAAAACTCAACTGCGTAATTGGCTGCTTCGGCAAACCACCTGGAGTCTCCGGTCGCAAGGCCCAGCTTGCAAAAGAGCGGCGGGTCCGAGTAGAGACAGTCCACGTAAACATGCGTGTTGGCATCGGGGCGCAACAGTCGCGCGCCACGCGATGAGCGTGTAGAACTCAGCAGCAGCTTCGCCAAGGCCTGCGCTCGATCCAGATAAACCTCCTGTTGCGTCATCTGGTACAGCCTGAGCAAGGCAACCCCGGGAGAGACGTGATCGGCGGGCACCAGTTGGTTGCGTTTTGAAATCCAACCACTCACCAGACCTTCGACAAAACCCAGATAGCGCGCGTCGCCGCATAGTTCAGCAGCGGCCAGCAGACCCTCCATGGCGATCCACTCGCCGTAGCCCCACGCTTTGTAGCGGTATCCCGGATAGTACAGGGAAGCTTCCGCTACGCGGCACAACAGCGGTTTCAATTCTGCGTTCGACGGTTGTAGCATCGGAGTCGTTGTTGGCAGACACACCAACAGTTTTTCGGCAGTCGGCGTTTCACGCTTGCTAGAGAATCATGCGCGATCGGGGAATGAACCTTCTGTCGGAAGTCGAAGTAAAGACCCGATCCTCTCCCTCCAGCTTCGAGTATTTCTCGATCTTGGCGGCGTCCAATGCAACGCCCAGACCAGGCAAGCGAGGCACGGTGAGGCAAGCCTGCGCGTCGAACTCGAAAGGGCGGGTGATGTAGTCGTCAGCCACCAACCCGTAAGCAGTGTCTGAGGCATGCTCAAAATTTCTGGAGCTGGCCACCAGATGCAGAACGGCAGACTGGCCAACACCTCCTTCTCCCCAAGTGCCAATGACACAGGCGATGCCGGCAGTGTTGGCGATGGCTGCAATTTCTCGTGCTCTGGTGATGCCGCCGCTTTCGGTAAGGTACACGTTGAAGGCTTCCACCGCCCCCGACTCTGCCAGCACCATGGCATCGCGAACACTCATGCAGCTTTCGTCAGCGGAAAGCGGTGTGTCTACGGCTCTGGCGACTTCGAGAAAGCCCTTAATATCCCATGAAGGAACCGGTTGTTCCACCCATTGAAGGTTGAACTTCTCCATCCTGCGAATCCAGCGCACCGCGCTGCGAGGGCTCCAGGCCATGTTGGGGTCAATGCGGAAAGGAATCTTTGGACCCACCGCCTCGCGAATCGCGGCCAACCGCTCCATATCCTTTTCGAGATCGAATCCGACCTTGATTTTGAGAACTCTGTGCCCTTTCTCCTGCAGTCGAACCGCCGACGCGACGTCTTCCTCCACGCCGTGCATGTGAATGAGCCCTGTGACTTCCATCTTCTCGCGATACAAACCGCCCAGCAGTTCGTAAGCAGGCACATGCAACTCTTTGCCTTTGATGTCGTAGAGTGCCATGTCTATAGCAGCCATGGGGTATGCGGCAAAAGAATTCCAGCTCAGGAAATGTTCCAGCTTGTGATTCAGGAACTCGATCTGCAGGGGATCTTCGCCAATCAGCAACGGCTTCAGCTCGGTGTGAATGAAGGTGTCGGCAGTCTCGTAGAACAGTCCGTCGTGCTCGCCATAACCCACGATTCCCTCGTCGGTCTCAATCGTCACGAGCAGATAGGAAGCGTGACTGCGCCCCCCATAAGCTGCCTTCAAGAATTCCGTGAACGGAACCCTCATGAGCTGGGTATTGATGCCGGTGATTTTCATGGGAGTGGCTCAGGCTTTTGTCAGGTCTGACTCGTTCTCTGAATTCGCGAAATGAGCAGGATTCTGGCCTTCTCGATTTGACTGCGTGCGTTGGAACTCTGTCGGCACCCAGTCAGAGCAGCATTCGACTATGTAGTGTAGGGCTGACCCGCGACACCCACAAGATCGCCCAATTTGATCGGTGGACCGTCCAGAATTCTGGACGAACCGAAAGTAACGCTAACAGAAACGGCTTGACAGTTCAACCCAACTGTATACACTGCGAGCCTTCAGAGAGAAGCTGATTGTCCAGCATTTTGGACGTGTTGACTTCGTCAAAGAAGGCATGCCCAGCCGGAGTTCGAGACCCATGGTCTGCGTCGCGGCTGCCTTGAGAGGGCCGCGTATCTCGCCTTTGAAAAACCCGGTTTCGACACGACGTCTTTTCTGATTGGACTCGTGGGTTTGCCTGAAGTCCAACGGCCGCACTGTAAAAGCAGGGTCCGGAACTTCCCTGTCCTCGGATTACGCCTGAAACGATCAGGGGTGGCATTGTCTGCCTGTTTGTTTCCTTGGGTAACCTTGCTGGGCCTCAAAATCCGCAGAGAATTGAATCAAGAAATGAACAAGCCAGGCTTCTGCAGGAATCTTTGTTCTGCCAGTTTGTGCCGCATTCCGATTCTCGTCATTGCATTCCTTGTCTTGGATTGTCAGTGCAGAGCGGACTCACACTCAGAGTGGAAAGCGGGTGTCGCGTCGATTTCTATGACTCCGGAACATCCTGTCTGGCTGGCAGGATATTCGGCTCGAACGAAGCCGTCAGAGGGCACGGCACAGGGACTGTTCGCGAAGGCCCTGGCTTTGGAGGACCCCTCTGGCAACAGGGTTGTTCTGGTGACAGCGGATATGCTCGGCTTTCCGGCAGCGCTCAGTCGCAGAGTGGCAGAACGCGTTCAGCAAAAGTATCAGCTTCCCCGCCAGAACCTCATGCTGAGCGCCTCTCATACCCACAGTGGCCCTGTCGTTTCCAGAATGCTTGCGGTTGCTTACGACATGAGTGACGAGCAATGGCTTGCTGTCGACAGGTACACGAGCGAACTCGAGGACCGAATTGTTTCGCTGGTCGGAAAAGCCATCCAGGATCTTGTTCCTGCACGTTTGAGCTTCGGACGCGGCGAAGCTGGGTTTGCCGCAAACCGGCGCAAGGCTGGAGGGCCCGTAGATCACGACGTCCCCGTTCTTCGAATTGAAGGGGAAAAAGGAAACGTGCGGGCGGTCGTCTTTGGCTATGCGTGCCACAACGTCACGCTCGACGGCGACTTCTATCAATGCCACGGCGATTATGCCGGTGTCGCACAGGAATGGCTGGAGAGCCGCTACTCCGGGACTCTGGCATTTTTTGTGGCTGGTTGCGGCGGGGACATTAACCCAAAGCCTCGCGGGTCACTCGCGATCGCCCGGGAACATGGCGAAGCACTGGGCAAGGCTGTGGATCGAGCGATGTCCCGGTCGATGTTGAAAGTGCGAGGGACCCTCAGATCTGCATGGGAAGTGTTCCCGGTAAGGTTTGCCGTGCCGCCCGACCGCGAAGAGTTGCAGACGCGACGGGCGAGCAACGACAAATTCATTCGCCGCCACGCGCAAGAGATGTTGAAGATTCTCGATCGAGACGGCCGCCTGCCCATCGAATATCCCTATCCACTCCAAATCTGGTGGTTCGGTGCTGATCTGACCCTGGTTGCGCTGGCCGGTGAGGTGGTTGTCGACTACACCCTGCGGCTGAAGCGAGAAATAGGTGGTCAGAATCTATGGGTGGCTGCATATTGTAACGATGTGTTCGGCTACGTTCCTTCACTGCGAATTCTTCGGGAAGGTGGTTACGAAGGTGGCGGCGCCATGATCTATTATGTACAGCCTGGCCCTTTCGATTCTTCCATTGAGGAGACAATCATTCGAAAGGTACATCAACTTCTAAAAGGAATTGATACGAAGTGATTTGACAGTGTCCGGGTCGGTTGTGATCAACTCGGTACGCTGAACAGAAGGTGCACATGAACAACAGGACAACGAGACGTTCTTTCTTGGGGACTTTGATGGCGGCAAGTCCAATGCTTGCGCCCACGAACTCCAGGGCTGCCTGGGCTTTGACACCCGATCCTTCCTCTCCGAAGCCAGCACTTTTGGGTGGGACACCTGTCCGCACAGAACCATTTCCTTCCTGGCCGAAGATCAGTGACAACGACCGAAGAGCCTGGGGTGAAGTTCTGGAGGGAGGTTTATGGTGCCGTCTGGGCGCCAAGCATGCCACACGCTTTGAAGAACGGTGGGCTGAAGCCTTGCAAGCCAAGTTTTGCCTGGCAACCAGCAGTGGCACCACGGCGCTGCACACTTCTCTCAATGCCCTGCAAATAGGCCCTGGAGACGAAGTACTAGTGCCGCCGTACACGTTTGTCGCAACGATCAACGTCGTCCTTCTGCAATACGCTTTGCCGGTGTTCGTGGATACCGACAGGGAAACCTTTCAAATCGACGCTGGCAAGATCGAGGCGGCCATCACACCCCGTACGCGGGCGATACTCCCGGTCCACTTAGGTGGCGCATCCGCCGACATGGACAAGATCCTCGACGTTGCTAAACGGCACAATCTCGCAGTGCTGGAGGACGCCTGCCAGTCTCATCTTGCAGAATGGCGGCGTCGCAAGGTCGGCACGCTTGGCGATCTGGGCTGTTTCAGCTTTCAAGGTTCCAAGAACCTGAACTCTGGCGAGGGAGGCAGCATCGTCAGCAACAATGGCGAACTCATCGACCGTTGCCGGAGCTTTCACAACAACGGACGGGCTGTTGGAAATGCCGCTTTTGAATACGTTCGGAACGGCACCAATCATCGGATGACGGAGTTTCAGGCTGCTTTGCTGCTGGAGCAGCTGAGCCGGCTGGAGCAACAGTCTCGGAGCCGGGAAGAAAACGCTCGGTACCTGACGGAGCAACTCCGCAAGATTCCAGGCATCATTCCCGCGCGAGTTCATGAAGGCTGCACCCGGAACGCCTACCATCTCTACATGTTCCGATACCAAAGGGACCAGTTCAAAGAATTGCCCCGCTCAGCTTTCCTTAAGGCCCTGAGGGCTGAAGGCATTCCCTGCTCGGGCGGTTATAAGCCACTGAACAAGGAACCCGTGGTCAGTGCTATTTCTGAATCACGGAGTTTCAAGAGCGTTTTCTCACCGACAGACTTGACTCAATATGAAGAGCGCACCAGGCACTGCCCGGAAAACGATCGGCTTTGCGAAGAGGCAGTATGGTTTTTTCAAACCATGCTGCTGGGATCCCGCAGAGACATGGATCAGATCGTCGATGCGGTGCTGAAGATTCAGAAGCACGCAGATCAGCTCTCGTGACCCGACTGAGTTGCTCAGAGACAGAGTGGCGTGCCTGGTCTCCAAAAAATCAAATCAGAAAATGGAGCCCTCAATGGCGAAGGCTGCCTGCGAGGACTCCGGAATGGATCTCCTAAGACCGGGGACGCACCATTACCCACTCGCTTACTCTGGGCGACAGCCGTCCGCTTTTCATCAGGATTCGAACTGGGGCTATTCTCTGGTTCCGTTAACCGTGATCAACGGGTTGTAGGGATCTGCGGAGAAGAATGCGGTTGCGCCGCGGGGGATCATGGGCCAGTCTCTTTCCAATACTTACGTCCATCTTGTCTTCTCAGCCAAGAACCGGGAACGTAATCCTCGCAAGGAAATTCGCCCTGACCTCCACGCATCAATGGGCGGCATCTTCCTTGTCCTTGAAATTCAGGATCTCATCGCTTGCGCAGTTTGTACTCGGTCCCGACGAACTCGAGCACGCGCTCAGATCCCTGACCTGCACGATATCGCCAGATCTCGAAAGGAGGAGAGTTCGCATCCCCTCTCGGGTGCGCTTCGATTTGATCAGGAGGTCCCCAGACAATGTAAGTTCGTCCCCGATCCGTTTTCCACCCTGGCGCCGTCGTGGGAAATCGCTCGTTGGCGTAAACAATCCGCCGGTAGTGCTCATCTCGCAACTCGTTCGCGATGGTTTCCGGAGTAGGATCGCGCCTCAGCCAGAACTGCTCAATGAAGTGGTAGCGCTCCTCGTCAGCTGTCAGTCGACAGAATGCAGCTCTCTCCTCATCCTTAATAATGTAAACCACGTCCTGCGCCAGCCACTTTCTTAGGAAGGGATCCGATGACTCCGAGCGAGAGTGTTCTGGATTTTGGGCGAGAGATGATACGCCAAAAGACATTGCCAGAAGCCCCGTCAATACGATCGAGTCAATCGCGTAGGTTCTGAGCCTTGTCATGGTGACCTCCTGTCTGGGAATGCGGACAAGCCAATCGTGCTAGAGAGTTTGCTCTGCAAGAAAGTCTATCATGGAGCGCCCACCTCGACGAGGCAGAGGAATTTGTCTGAAACACACTTCATCCATTCGAGGAAGCCAGAATCTAGCCTGTCTAGTATTGTGGACGACCCAATCTTGATTAGCAGCAGGCAGGGACGCGGAGTTCTCTAATATCAGCTGATCTCTGCCGCAGGCGGGCTCCACCAAACCAGTTTGCCCATCTGCCAGTCGAATCCACAGGCTCTGAGCGAAGCGCTGAACGCTTTGCTTTCACACTCGAAATCGGCGTAGTGAGATTTCCAATACCTTGGACGAACCGAAATTGGCTCTTGACTCCGCCTTTACGCAGCCGCATATTTCGGGGTCACGAAGTCCGAAGTCCAACGGTCCAAACGTCAGCGAAAAAGGATCTCGAACTGAGCCTGCCTCTTCCATCGACAACGCCGGCCATTACGGCGAGCCGGGCCTGGTCTCTTGTGGGCTTCATGTGGGTCGCCTATTTCCTGAACTATAGCGACCGCCAGGTGGTCTTTTCCATCTTTCCCATTCTGAAGTCGGAGCTAGGTTTCACGGACACACAGCTGGGACTGACGGGATCCGTTTTCCTCTGGGTTTACGCCTTCTGCTCGCCGATTGCCGGGCAAATTGGGGATCGCTTCTCAAAACGAATCCTCGTAGTGACAAGCTTGGTGCTCTGGAGCGGTGTTACAGCCTTAACCGGTTTTGCGATCTCGGCCTTCATGCTGTTGGCTTGCCGGGCATTGATTGGCGTGACCGAATCGCTGTTCATTCCGCCCGCACTCGCGCTTACAGCCAATGCTCACAGGCCGCAGACACGCTCGAAAGCCATCGCCGCCTTCGATACCGCTCAGCTGGCGGGCGTTGTCATGGGAGCATGGTTCGGCGGTTTCATGGCGGATCACTTTCACTGGCGGTACGCCTTCTTCGCTCTGGGGATTTTCGGTATCCTGTTCGCGGTGCCCTACTCCTTGTTCCTGAAAGGAACGGGAGAGGAAGCCGAGGTGGAAACCAAAAAGTCTGGCGGTGGCCTGGCCATTGCAACTCTGATGAGGATTCCGAGCTATCGGGTCTTGTGCGTGATCTTTCCGGCATTCACTTTTGTGTTGTGGCTGCTCTATACCTGGCTGCCGAATTTTCTCTATGAAAAGTTCTCATTGAGTCTGTTAGACGCCGGCGTTACTGCGACGGTTTATCTGCAGAGTGCCACTTTGATTGGGCTGATTGCCGGAGGCATTGGGGCCGATTGGCTCTACATCAGAACCAAAGCGGCCCGTTCCTGGCTCGTCTGCATGGGCTTGTTTCTCTCAGCGCCATGCGTCCATCTGATCGGGAACACGGACTCCTTGCTGTTCACCAAAGTTGCCGCAATTGGATTCGGGCTGGGCAGTGGCCTGTTCATCGCCAATCTGATGGTTTCGTCTTTTGAAGTGGTGCCCGCTGACACACGCGCTTCGGCTGCCGGCTGCTTGAACTTGATTGGAGCGGCTGTTTCTGGATTTGCGGCTCTGCTCGGCGGCATGTTGAAGGGCAGCGTGGGCATTCACGGACTGCTCACCTATGCCTCATTGATATGCGTTGCCGCCGCGGTATTCCTGGCAATCGGCATCCGGCTCTATTTTCAACCTGACTACGATCGGGTTCATTAAGTTCTCGGGCGCCTTCCGCTGGACTCTGTTCAGCAGCATGAGAGCCTGAAGTGCCAGATCATCATCACAAGGAGGCTCGCGAATGCCTGGGAAGATCCCGACAAAGGCGATTGCCTACGTATCTGACGAGGACTATGTCGCGCTTGCAGGCGTATCAGCCGAGTTTGAATCTCTTCACACCCGTGAAGTGAGCATTTACCATTCCTCTCCGCGCGGCGCTTTCTACGCAGACCTGACTGCCGGGACATATCGCGTCACTCTTGCCAAAGACGGCTATGGTTCCAAGTGGGTGGAATGCCCGCTTGGAGCCGGAGAGCCTTTCCACTTCCGGCTGCTGAGTGACCGGCTGCTTGGCTATATGTGGCCAAAGTGGGTTCGTGCGGGCGAACGGTCGGAAGTGCGGCTTCACAGCGTCGAGCAGACGCAGCTCACTTTGTGGCGTTACGGTCTGCAGAAGGAATACGTCGGGATGATCAGCTGGTTCGACGAACATGGTCCGCGCTCGGTGATGCAGATCACGCCCGACGGAGACTTCACGCAAACAGGCGTGAATTGGAATCGGCGCGGTTATCCCAGTCCCCATCCGCAACAATTTGTCACCGCGCCGGACCGTTCGGGACTCTACTATTTCTGGGCGCGCACGCCATCTGGCCAGACGTTCTCTTTTCCGTGGGTCGTGGCTCCTGCGCGGCCCAAGGCTCGCCTGGCGGTGCTGGCCTCAACCAACACCTGGAACGCCTATAACAACTTTGGCGGAAGGTCTAACTACATCAGCCCAGCAGGACTGCCGCCTGCGCCTACAGTGAATGCCCGGCTCGACCTGGATCGCTTCACTCAGGCCGAGAGCGTCTGGCGATTCCAGGACTCCGAATTCAAACCGTTGTCTTTTGACCGTCCGGAACCCCACAACCACATCTTCGACAATAGTCCCTGGGACGGTAGCCAGATTACCAGTCCAATTCCGGGACGCATGCAATGCGGCCAGACGCCGGCCGAGTGGCGTTTTCTGGGTTGGCTCGAACGTGAAGGTTATGAGTACGATTACTACTCGGAGGCGCAGCTTCATGATGGCACCTTGCCGTTAGACGGCTACCAGGTGCTGGTGCTCTCCGTTCACCCTGAGTACTGGACCCGCGAGATGTATTTCGAGCTGAAGCGGTGGGTGTTCGAGTGCGGTGGGCGCCTGATGTACCTTGGCGGCAACGGGCTAAACTGCGAGGTAGCGCTGAATGCGGAGGGCACCATGCGATGCCTGTCTCATGATGATTCGACAGATCCGGCTTCGGGGCATGAGTCGCGCATGCATCGCACCGCCGAGTCCGAAGCTAATCTTCTAGGCGTGGTGTTCACTTACGCCGGAGCCATGACGGCAGCTCCATATCGGGTGCTCGACGAAACCCATTGGGTCCTTGAAGGCACCGGACTTCGCAACGGAGATCTTTTCGGTGAGAAGACTTTGCACGAACGTGTCCCCGGCGGAGCATCAGGGCACGAAACCGACAAAGTCAGCGCCAGCTCTCCGGCCCATGTCGAGCGCATAGCGCAAGGGATCAATCCGGACAATGGTGGCGCAGACCTGATTCACTACTTGACGGGACGCGGAGCGGTCTTCTCGGCCGGGTCGATCACCTGGGTCTCCGCGCTTTTCACCGACTCTCACGTGTCCCGCATCACACGCAACGTCCTCGACAGGTTTCTCGCCAGCAATCGACCCTCGTGAGTGCCGCGAATATCGATGCAACCCGCTCTTCCGGCAGCGGCTGCGCCAGCCTCGCAACAGCGGTCCATCGTGAATTTCTCCTCCCCGGTATGTTTGAAGCGAACAGGTCCGCTGTTGCTCAGGTAGACGTAAACGGTTCCCGTCTTCGGGTGATCGTGCGAAGAGATTCTTTCGCGCGGCTCGTAATGGACCCGAACAACTCTCACCCAATTGTTCTCAAATTGGAGTCTGTAAGCTTCAGGTGCGACGCTGAACGGATCCTGAATGGCCAGAGCACAAACGATCTGCCACGCTAGTGTGCCACTTTGTAGAAGTGACATAGTCAGACTCACATCTGCTGTTTCCAAAAAATCGAAGGTGGGATCGGCTTCAGCCGCCGCTCAGGCAGCTCGGTTCAGCAGAACAGCGGAAGCGAGGTTCAGAGCTCCTGAATGCTTCATTGTTTGCTCACGATGTGGCACTCAGGCAGCGCTGCTTGGAGTTGCTTGACCCCTTCTTCTGAAATCGATGTGTCGTAGATGTACAACTCTTCAAGGCTCTTCAGTTCCGCAAGAACGGCAATTGCTTTGTCGGAAACCTGCGTATTGTGCAGCCAGAGTTTCTTCAGCCGGGTCAAACCCTTGAGGTCACGCAAGCCTTCATCCGTGATTCTGGTTTCGCCCAGATGGAGTCCCACGAGGTTTTCCATCGTTCGTAGGTGCTTCAAGCCCGCATCGGTCACCTTATTGCCCCGCAATCCGAGGTAGAGCAACTGAGGCATCTCTTCCAGATGAATGAGCCCGGCGTCGGTCACATTGGTGCGCCCCACCGGCAAGTGCCGCAGGTTTGGTAGCTCCCTTAAATGCTTCAGACCGGCGTCGCCAACCCGCGTCCCAAACAGGTTCAGCCACTCCAGGTTCCGCAACGGCCGGAGATAGCTCATTCCTGTGTCACCGATTTGAGTTTGTTCCAGGGAGAGATCAGTCATCTCCGGAAGCTGGGCGACAAGCCGAAGATCCTCGTCAGAGGCTCGTGTCCGGTCTAGATGGATTTCCACCACGTGTCCCGAATTCTTGAATACACGTGCCCCGAGAGCTTCCAGTTTCCGGACGATCTGCTCCTCCTGTCCAATTGCCCCGGGCAGAGACCCTTCGCTGGGGTTCGGTTGGGAGTAGCCAGGAAGCGCTTGAACCACAAAGGCGCAAAGAAACGCCAGATTGAAACAAAGCGGCTTTCTAAAGAAACATGATGCGAGACTTGCCGTTGGCACTGGCGCTCACGCGTCCTTCCGGAGGTTTCTGGGCCCCAGGCGTGGGTTCCACTGCGATGCAATCCACCCTCCGTCGACAACGAGCGTGGCTCCTGTGACATAAGAAGCATCGGCAGACGCTAGAAAGGCTACAGCAGCTCCGATCTCTTCGGGCTGTCCAATCCTTCCCAGAGCTGTTCGGGCCTCGCGATCGGCGAGCTCGTAAGGAACATTCTTGATGATGCTGAACGTCGGAGTATCGATGGCGCCAGGACAGACGGCATTGCTGCGAATGCCTTGCAACCCATAGTCGATTGCGACGGACCGCGTAAATTGCAGGATTGCCGCTTTGGCGGTGCAATAGGCTGTTCCTTCCCCAAAGGGATGGATGCCCCCAATTGAGCTGATATTGACAATGGATCCACCGCCGCGCTTGATCATTTCCGGCAGACACAGTTTCGTCATCAAAAAAGTCCCATCCAGAGTGATGGCGAACTGCCGGTCCCATTGGTCGAGATCCGTCTGCAGCGCAGCGCCAGACTGATCCGCGATGTAGGCCGCATTGTTGACCAGCACATCGACTCCATCCCAGAGCTCGAGAACTCGATTCAGTATCCTAGCTGGGACATCGCGATCGCCCAAATCTGCTTCGATCCATTGCCATTCGCCGGGCAAGCCGTGGAATCTTCTCTCTGTTTCGCTCGAAGGCCTCCGGATATCAGCGTTCAAGACTTTGGCTCCTTCACTGGCCAACCGGTGAGCGCAGCCGAGACCTATCCCCGAGGATGCGGCAGTAACGACGGCGATTTTGTTGTGGAATCTCATAAATTCAGTTTGCTGGGGCTGCACGGCGCTTGCGTATTCGCGCCTTGGCGGTTCTCTTATTGAGTGTAGGGCTTTCCGGCGACTCCCACATCCAAACGATGGATGGCATGGCTTCCAGCGACAGTGACGTAGACACTCTTTCCCCAGAAACACAGATTGGTCACTTTGGTGCCACCGGCACGAATCGATCCTACAAGTTTGCCCTCGAGTGTGATGACATCCACGGTCTCATTCAACCAGCGGGCCACCCAAAGGCGGTCGTATTCGTCAAACATGATACCGTCGACTGACGAGTTCGGAAACTGGTAGAGGGTTGTCGCCGGTCCCAGCGAACCATTGGATTTGAAATCAAAAGCAAGAATCCGATTCGTCATGGTCTCAGCAACAATCAACCGCTTCTGGTCTGGAGTAACGGCCAAGCCATTGGGATACTTCAGTCCGGTGATCAGCCGCGTCACCTTGCGGGAACTGTCAATTCGGTAAATGGAGCCAACGGGAGCTTCGGGGGTCTCGTTGGACGGATCGGAGAAATAGATGTTCCCCGCCAGGTCCAAACAGACATCGTTGGGGCTCAGGTAAGGTTTCCCCTCGTATTTGTCTGTCAAGACCTCAATGGGTGTGCCATCCGGATGAACTCGGATGACTCGCCTGGCGCCAGGGTCGGCTCCAATCACATAACCTTTGGAATCGATTTTCAGTCCGTTGACTTGTCCACCCGTTTCACACCAGACGCCCACGGTCCCATCGGGAGTCATCCTGCCAAGGGTGCCGTTACGAACATAGTTCACAAAATAGAGATTCCCTTTAGAGTCGAATATCGGCCCCTCGGCAAAATCGATGTTGGCGACAATGGGATAAGGCGCGATTTGTTCAGGCAGCGGTGGCGCTGTCTCCGCCAGCAAAGCCAGTCCGAGAACTCCCACTGAAAAAATCGCGGCGGTCAGGAAAGTGTCCGGCATAGTTCTCCTCAGGTAAGGATGGGCTCGGAAAATGATTGCCGCGCGTCTGCCGGTTCCCAAGCCAGAACGCGGGCACGATTTCAGTCCTTCAGGAGATCAAGAACCTCGCTAGCCGCTGGTGCTGTGAAGCGTCGCTCAGGCCTCAATGCCGAGTATTTCAAGCGTGTCTCGGTAGAACATTTTCTCCATCTGGTCTGTGTTCAGACGCGGCAAGGCTGTTCCTGCCAGCATGTCATTGAGCTTTCTCATTCCATCCAGACTGGCAGCGACGGTCGTGAACGGATAATCGGTTCCAAACAGCACTTTGCTCCAGACCCCATACTCCTGCACCAGCATCAAAGAATGGTAAAGCTGGAAGGGCCGGTAGTGCAGAGCCGAGCAATCTGCATAGACATTGGGATGTTTTCGGATGGTCACAACACACTCTCCCTCGTAGGGATGGGAGAGATGGGCGAGAACAATCTTCACGTTGGGGTAGCGAATCGCCACCTCATCCAGGAGACGAGGCAGCGTGCATTCCAGGGGTGCCTTGTCGATGAAGGTGGTCCCTGTGTGGAGCAAGACGGGCAGGCGGTGCTTCGTGGCATATTCCCAAAGGTAGTTGAGCTCTGGCTCGTTCGGTTTGAATCCGGCATACATAGACAATAGTTTGATGCCTTTCATCTTCAGGTCTTGGTGCCCCTGGATGAGCTCTTCCTGCCATCCAGGCTGCGTCGGGTCCACTGACAGAAACGGGATCAACTTGTCGGGGTGTTGCCGCGTGTAGGCCGCCACATCAGCGTCAGGAACCCAAAGCCCTGACAGCTTGGCCTTCCCTCCAAACACGATCGTCTTGTCGCACCCGCCTGCCGTGGCTTGGTACTCTTCCCACCGCACCGTGAGATCCACTTCAGTCGTTCTTGCCCGGCGCGCCTGATCTCGAAAGTCCTCAGTGAAGTGCTCGGGATATTTGAAGAAGTGAGTGTGCACATCAACAAGCATGACGAAGACTCCTTACTCGAATGGACGGAAATCCAACGGCGATGAGCACTGTCCGGGCTGCATGATTTGGAAAACCGTCCAGAACTCTGGACGCATGCCGCAGCAACGCTAACAGAATCAACTTGACTCTTCAACAGGGCAATATAGACTCCAACGAGTCCTCAGAGCATCATCGTCCAGTATCCTGGACATGATTTTTCTCGGTTTTGTGAGTCCCTGCCTGAAAGCGAAAATGGTGCAAGTCATCTACACGCCGTCCGAGATTGATTTCGAAAAGCCGGGAAAGAATCACTATCAGGTTGCCTTTCACCTCGACTCCAACTGGGGCTATTCTCTGGTCCCTTTGACGGTAATCAACGGGCTGAGGGGGCCCACAGAGAAGAATGTCGTGGCGATCGGAGGGACTCACGGCAATGAATACGAGGGGCAAGTTGCGGTTCGGCGCCTGTGCCGTGACCTCGATCCAGCGGCAATGCGAGGCCGAATCATTTTGATTCCACAACTCAGCGAGAGTGCCTGTGTCGCGAATCTGCGTGAGTCACCCCTGGATCGTGTCAACATGAATCGGGCATTTCCCGGGAATCCGCGCGGAACGATCTCGTATCGGATTTCGAATTTTGTGAAGACCTTCGTCTTTCCTCAGGTCCACGTCGTTCTCGATATCCATTCGGGCGGAAGCGAGGCCATCTTTCCCCTGTGCAGTTCTTTTCATCCCATTCCAGATCCCGTGCAAAGAGCCGAGATTGCTAAAGTCGCGCAGCTCTTCGACACACCGTTTGTCATGCTGTATTCGAGCCAGATGGCATCCGGCTTGTTGACGGATGAAGCTGAAGCCATGGGCAAAATCACGATTGGCGGGGAGTTTGGATTTGCCGAATCCACGAATCGGAAGGGGACGCTGCATGCCTATGAAGGAATCAAAAACGTCCTCAGGCACTATGGTCTCCTGCCCGGAGAGATCATGAAGATCGACCTGGCAAGGCCTTCGGCGCCGCGCTTTGTTCAGGCACTGAACCTGGAGGACTATATTCCGTGCCCCAGGAATGGCGTTTGGGAGCCCCTGACGGAACTGGGTGTCAACGTCCAGCAAGGAGACTTGCTGGGCCGATTGCACGACTTTTCCGATCATTCTTCCGAACCTCTGGAGATCCGTGCGCACCGCTCAGGTGTCCTGACGATGCTGCATTTTGCTGCGCAGTGCAAAAAGGGCCTCACTTTGTATGTGGTCTCTGAAGAGGTCCAGCCCTAAGCCCGCAGCTCAATGTCCTAATCCCCGGATACCCACTAAGCTGCATCTTCAGAACGAAGCAATCGGTTGCTTCGCTCGTTTGCCCGCATGTCATTCTTCGGAGAGGCATCATGCACTTCAGCCGACTGAAATGGCCCGATGTGAAAGCCCTTGATTTCTCCCGCCTCATTGCGATCATGCCATTGGGTTCCATTGAGCAGCACAGCTTGCACCTGCCCCTCTCTGTTGACACAGACGTCGTCACTGAACTGGCAGGGCGAGTGGAGGCGGCCAGGCCTGAGACTGTCGTCTTGTTGCCGACGCTCTGGCTGGGACATTCACCGCACCACCGGTTTCTTGCCTGCCTGAGTCTCGAGGTCCAGCCTTACATGGAAGTGATCAAGGGTCTGTGCGACTCTCTGATTCGCACGGGGTTTCGCAAGATTTTCTTCCTCAACGGCCACGGAGGCAACGACATTGTCACCAAAGCAGCGATGCGCGAGGTGAAAAGCAAGTACGAGGGCCGTTCGGAGCTACGGATCGGATTTGCCTCCTATTGGGCGCTGGGGCGCGAGACGCTCCAGCGGATTCGAGAATCCCCACTGGGAGGTGTTGGACACGCCTGCGAGATGGAAACTTCGGTGATGTTGCATCTTCGGCCCGATTCGGTTGACATGGCGAAAGCCAGGACAGGCGGGCCTTTTGGGACCACCAACCGATACAAACTGCTGGATGCCCAGTACGCACCGCCGGTTTATTTTGTCGAGGAATTCAGCGATCTCTCGGAGCATGGAGGGATAGGCCGTCCGGAAATGGCAACACCGGAAAAGGGCCGGCAGTTCCTAGACGGATTCACTCGAGAGGTTTTGGAGTTCATTGACGAGTTCACCCGGTGGTAGATGCTGTAGGGATCGGTCGCAGCCTGACACTGGGTTGAGGACCCGCCAAGTGAAGCGGTCGCCCTTTGAGGGCATGTGAGTTTGTCCAGGCATGAGGAGGCTGGTCATGACCCAGCGCATCACTCGGCGGGCGATGATGGCGAAGGGGGCTCTAGGCGTGGGGGCCCTGGCGTTGGCAGGAGATAACCCGCTTGCTGCAGCAAGACTTGCGGGAGCGCCGCCAGCGAAGTTCAACCACCGCGGCTATCTGGGTTGGATCACCGATCTTGCTTCCGAGCCAGATCGTTCGGCGGCCTGGCCCTCTATGCAGTTGGACGCTCAGGTCCTCAAGGACTACGCGGAGAGTTTTGCCGTGATGCACCGGCTGGGATTCAACGAGATTTCTGTCTGGGGCCTCTATGTCTCCCGCGCATGGCCGGTAGACGTCCGAAGGTGCGTTACACGCGAGCGAGGGGCTTTGGTTGACAAGTTGATCGATGCCGCGCATAGGAAAGAAATCCGGGTCTATTCAGGCTTGGGAGTTTACAGTTGGGGATTTGACGAGATCATCCGTGCGCATCCGAAACTCAGCCGGGGGAACGCCAATGCCATGTGTGCCAGCGAACCGGAATCCTGGCGCTGGATGCAGCAGGTGGTCGACTTCGTCTTCGAGCGATTTGAGATCGACGGAGTCAGCATGCAGTCTGCCGATCAGGGCCGCTGCCGGTGTGACCAGTGCAAGACTCTCGGCGATGCCGAGTATCATGCTCTGCTGAATGTCCGCGTCAGCGACTACATTCGCAGCCACTGGCCCAAGAAAACGATTGGCGTCAACAGTTGGGGAATGAAGTTTGAAGAACCCGAGACTCTGCCTTCACTCAGAAAAATCAGCGAGAAAGTGGATTATCTGATCGATGTCCACGACACCAGCAGGAAACGGGACCTAGGTTATCGCAAGAAGATCATCGATTCCTTGAGCTGTGACTTTGGCACCCTTGGTGGCCCACAGGTTGAGCCGCCGCAGCACTGGGAGCGAGACCGCTGGTTTCTCCCGACACTGAGAACCGCGGGCGTCCACCTGCGCGATCTGGCCGCTGAGGGAGGCAGGGCTTGCGAGTATTTCTTCCACATTCTGGCTAACCCCGGAGATGAGCTTTCCTTTTGGCTGGCAGGCAAAATCTTGGCCGATCCGAATGCGTCCTGGGAAAAGCAGCTGAATGCCTCGGTCGAGGAGCTCTACCAGGTTTCCAAGCTATCCGTCCGGGACGCAGTCGTGCAGATTTTTCTCGATTCGGAGCACGCTTACTTCCGCCATTTGCCTCCCCGGATGAGCGGGACGATTTCGATGGAACCCTTGGTCAGCGGCAAGCCCGGACCACCTGTTTACTTGACCAAGCGCCTGTCGGCTGAGCAGCGTGCTGCCTATGCTTCGGACCTTGTGAAGATCAAATCGCGAGCGGAAAAGATTATTTCGGACCTGCCCCAAAGCTCGAAAGTGAAGATGGAGAGAGTCATCCGTTGCATGAGCAACGCTTTGAATGACGCGGAGCCGAGCTAGCCACATTGACGAATGAGTTCAGAGCCGATGCTGCGGAGAACAAACTGTGCCGCACAGAATGGGCATCGGATCAACCTCCAAAGACGCCGGCATCTGAAGAGCCCTCGTTACCGTCTTTCCAGGCAATCCAAATACGCACGTAAGAAGTAGAAGAAGATCGCCAAGAGCAAACTGGCTGCACTGAGCAGCGCCAGGGCCTGCTGGTTGAATGCGACGAACAGACTCGAGATTCCCAGAATGAAGAGCGCAACTGCCGTCGCGCCACAGCCAGCCAGGGCAAATCCCTGGCCGATGGTCTTCCAATCGGATGGAAGCTGCTCAGCTCGGCGGCCTGAATCTTCCCTGGCTAAGCGCTTGCGCACCGGGCCCCAAGCTCCTAGAGGCTTGGCTTGTTGCCAGAATCGATCGAGCACTTCAGGCGGGTCTGGCTTCGAAAGCATCGCCACGCTCACCCATAGGAGCGTCGTCAGTCCCATGACAACGAAAGTCTGGTACCACCAAGGCAAGATAAGAGCGCCTGCCCATGCATATCCTGCTCCGCTCAATAGCTTCGGACCCAGTACAACCACGCAGAAAATCGCTCCTCCACCGAAAGACGCTGCGAGCCGCGCTTTGCCGTTGAACCGCCACCACCACCACTGCGCCCAATTGGCAGGCAGTTCCGCGGAACTCAACTGCAGCATGAAGACGGCGACATCAAAGATGATCCGGGTGTGATAAACGACTGCCAGCGACAGAGCGAGAATCACAAACATGCATAGTCTGCCCGCCAGCAAGTAATGTTGCTCGGTCTTGCCGCGCGCCCACCAGCGCCGGTAGATGTCACTGACCATCACCTGGCTGCCAAAGTTAAGATTGTCGCCCACGGTGGACATCACTCCAGCCAGCATTGCAGCCGCAACCAGTCCCATTGCGCCTGAGGGCAACAGCGCTTTCATCAGAAGCCCGTAAGCCAGCTCCCGGTCGCCCGAAGGCGCTAGCAAAGACGGCCATAGAAGCGGGGCAGCGATACAAGGCAACGACACCAGCAGGACGCAACTGAACATGGTCACGGCGGTCACCACGTACATGCTCACAGCGGCGCGCGGGGTCCGGGAGGAGAGAATCCGCTGTCCTTCCATGGCCCCGCCCATCGGGGCCGCATCGCCACCGTAGCCGATGGTTTGCCCCGCCAGCCATGCCAGCGCCGCCGCAAGGGGAAACACCGCGTGCTCAGTCGGCGGAAAGAGACTCAGCGCTTGCCTTCCAGTCTCCATCCCCGTCAGCCGAGCCGCCAGCCCACCTGGTCCGCCGAAGTGAAACAGGGTCTTCAAAGCCAGGTAGACTGCGCCCGCCAGAAAAATGGCCATCTGAATGAAATTGGAAACGACCACACCCTTGTATCCCGACAGAAAAACATAAGCGAAAGCAACGGGAACGATCAGGAGCATCGACTGCGTTGTGGTCAGGCCCAGCGTAGGGCCCAGGATCTTGGCAGCCGCAAGCAGTGTGATGCCCGTCCAGGCTGCCATGGCCACAACGGAAGTGCGAAACGCAATCCACAGGCGCATCAGCGCTGCGGCTTTCCCGGTGAAGCGCAACTCATAAAATTCCATGCTGGTGAAAAGTCCCAGGCGCCGCCAGTAAATGGCAAAGAGCACCGCTCCGACGAACAAAGCCAGCCCAAAGCGGCTGAGATACCACCAGCAGACGAAGACCCCGGTTACTACCGCCAATCCTCCATAGGCCGTGGCAGCGTCTGCGCTAACCATGGCCGCTGCGTAGGAAACGCCATTGAGCCAGCCGGGGATGTCTCTGCCGGCCAGAAAGAAATTCTCCAGTCCCTGACGGGCGTAGCGACGGTAATACAGCCCTATGCCGAGCATCAAAAGAAGATAAACGACAATGATGGTCAGATCCTGATGGGTCATGGGGCGCGTGTGTGGAGAAAAGAGGGGAACGCGCAGGGTCGTTGAAGTGAGGCAGAATTGTCAGTTGGCTGGTTCAAGATTGCGGAGCGCTGTGTCCAGTCAGACCAGGAGCGCCGCTTGCTCACACCTGAAGCACAGCCTCTACCTGGTCAAACTCGGGCGGAAGCACTGGAAGCGGCTCGAACGGGCGGGTGAGCGCTTCAGCCCACTTCACGTGGGCGCCAGTGCCGATGACTATCCATGTCTCCAACTTCCCAGAACGCCTGGAGAGCCTTTTTGAGCAGGCGAATGCCGCAGCAGAAGCGGGTTCCAAGGCATAACCGATCCTGGCCATCTGACGGGCCGCAGAAAGAATCTCATCATCGGAACAGGAGAGCACCTCGCCCCCAGAGTCATACACAGCCCACAGTGCGGGCCGGCCGCCTTCGACTTCCGAAATGGAGAGAGCGATGGTGCGGGCTTCCGGGAGGCGTTCCACGTGTCGCAAACCTTTGGAGAAAGCACGAACGTAAGGGGCGGCTCCCTCGGCCTGGCAGCCAATCATCTTCGGAACGCGCCCGGTGAGGCCGGCTTTCGTCAACTCGACGAATCCTTTCCAGATCCCATACAACCCGTCTCCGCTGCCAACCGGGACAAACACCCGGTCGGGGACCTGTCTGTTGAGCTGAAAGAAGATCTCGAATGCGATGGTCTTGAAGCCCTCGACGCCATAAGGGTTCGAGCAACCGGCGAAGGGATCAATGACACAACTGGGGAACCATTCGCCGCTGTGGACAAGCCTTTCCAGCATTCTTTCACGATTGCCGCCGCGGAGAACCCGGGCGCCATAGAGTTGCATGAGGGCTGTTTGCAACGCAGAAACTTCCCGGTGACAGAACACGACAGACTCCAAGCCCGCAGCGCTGGCGTAAGCAGCGTGTGAACTTCCGTGATTGCCCGTGCTAACGGCGGCTGCCCGCTTGAACCCCAGTCTTCTGGCTAGGGTAATGTTGACACTGTTGGCGCGATCCTTGTAGGACCACGTGGGATTGACCGATTCGTTTTTCAGCAACAGCGTTGTCGCTTCGTTTCCGGCATCGAGGCGGCACAGCGGCGTGCTTCCTTCGCAGAGAGAAACAGGCGGCTCAGACGGATCGCCCGGCAAAAGTTGATGCCACCGCCAGATGCCGGGGGCACCCTCGCCGGGACCGAATCCTTGGATGGAGCGGTAGTCGTAGCGGACCTCCAGCGGCGCCGGTTTCCCGGCAGCGCCGCATTCCTCACAGCCCATCCACATCGGCCCCAATTCAAAGCGAGCTTCACAGACCAGACATTCGAGCCACTCTCGCTTCATGCTGAAGAATTCCTCCCTGAGGGCAATTCCCTGGCCAATAGCACGGCCCAGCTTCCGGCGATGAGATAGGCTTTGCTGCGAAGGCCGAGGATGACGCCCTCGTGCGGTGCAGCGATTCGGCTCAACACATCTCCGCGATGCCCCACGATCGTTGCCAGATCGTCTCCGGCGCGCACGGTGTCGCCGAGTTTGCGAGCAGTGCGAAACACGCCGGTGGCTTCAGCCAGCAGCCAATCGTCTGCAAAAATTCTTGGTTCCGGCGGAGGCTGGGAAGCGGATGGCTCCAACGCATGCCATAGCTCTAAACAGCGCTGGATGCCCCTCGCATACGCCTGGGCGCCCTCTTCAGACAACCGTCCTGTCCCGAGGTATTCCGCCCCAACTGCCACCTTGCCGGCACGCATCGCCTCTCGCGACAGCACGCCCGCGGTCTCGGGAAGCTGCCAGAGCGCAGGCAACCCCATCGTCCGAGCAGCCTGAAATGAGGCGTTCTCAGGCTGTGGAGCGCCGTAGAAGCCTGCGACTGGAAGAAACTCATACTCCACACCACCGCTATGCAGGTCGATGAGATAGTCTGCTGGGTCAGCGAATTCACGGAAAAGAAAATGAGCCAGCCGCTCGGTTGGCATCCCATCTGCCTTTCCCGGAAAAACTCGAGCGAGATTGAGACCGTCGACTGGTGATGTCCGGGTTCCGGCCTCGAAGGCGGATGGGTTCGCTACGGGGATCAAACGAATGATCCCCTGGACCCGCTGCGGAGACAACTGGGACGCGGTCGCTGCGATGGCTGCAGGGCCTTCATACTCGTCGCCGTGAATGCCGGCAACCACCAGCACCGAAGGCCCCGGACGGTGGCCCACACACTCGAACATCTCCACAGGCACAATTCTGCCATTTCCGAGCGGCACGGAAACAGATCGCCAGCCTGGCCTCGCTGCCTGGAGTGTTTCAGAGGAGCTATCCATTCGTGATTGCTTTTTCTTAATAACCGGATTGGATTATAAAACGACCTCACGACCTGCCTGGAGAAACTCTACGGCAGCGAGAACAACTCTTTCAGCTTCGAACGCTTCGCGCGTAGTGGCCGCAGGCTGCAACTCTCCGCCGATCACCCCGAGAAAATAATCGAGCTGCAACTTCAGACAACCGTAGTATTCCGGGCGCCAAGGATGACCGTATCCAAAGCTTTGAGCTGTTGACCGTTCATCACCCAACCTGGTCTGGAAGTTTGATCGACACGGAAAGCGTCCAGGCTGCCTCGAATGAACATTTGCGACTCCGAACAGTCGGAAAGAGGATGATGATCTTTCTGACACCAGGCGATTGTGTCGACTGCCAGAGAGCCATCTCCAAAGGTGAGCAGCGTCGTGCTGACGTGCTTGATGCTTGTTTCCTCGTAGACTTGGGTTCCGCGGGCCAGCACCGAAGACGGAAGGGCGCCTTTCAACCAGAGAATCAAATCAATGTTGTGGGAAGCGGTGTCGTATACACCCAACTCCCAGGTTAGGTCTGAATACTGATACGGCGCCACCCGGGAGGCTTGAATGGCGCGGACCGCGCCCAGGCGTCCCTGCGCGACGGCTCGCTTGGCTTCGAGATAGGCTGCATTGAATCGTTCACAGAAGCCCACCTGAACCACTTGCCCCAGCGCATTGGCCGAGGCCTCGACGATAACGATCGAATCCTCAAGCGTGTTCGCCAGCGGCTTTTCTACAAAAACATGCTTGCCGGCTGCCAGTGCTGAGTGGCACAGCGACCGGTGTGATGTCGCTGGAGTGGCGATGACGACCGCATCGAGCCCCGGTTCTTCGAGCAGGTTCTGCCAGAATGCGTAAGGTTGAACGGAGAACTCGCGCGAGACCTGCTCCAGGGTCTGCAGGCTCGCGTCGAAGATGCCGGTCACCCGGCACCCACGCAGCGAAAGCAGATTCCCGAGGTGAACCCTCCCAATGTTGCCGACTCCGCAGAGCGCAATAGTCGTCATGGTTTGGCGGCTGCCAGTTCAGATAAAGTTTGGCGGCAACAACAACCGATGCAGCGCATCCGTGGCCTTCTTCATGTGTTTGGAACCACCTTTGACGGACCACAAACCGTGACCGGGAAACAATCCGTCAAACTCGAGGCGCTCGAGCCTGCGAAGACTGCTCACATAGTCTCCAACGTTGCAGTCGTAGACTGTTGACAGCAGAATTCGTCCTCCGGAAAAAAGCGTATCACCGGAAAACAGAGAAATGGAGTCTCGGGTCCTGAGCAAAAAACTCAGCATGTCGTGAGAATGACCGGGTGTCGCAAGAACCTGAATCTCACATTCCGCGAAGGAAATCGTTTCATCCGCACAAACGCGTTGATCCACCGGGCAGGAAACAAAACGAAGATCCAGCGGATATCCCCCCGCTGCTTTGGCTTTGTCGAGGCTAATGGCTTGCTCATCGCCAGCCTCCAACGCTCGCGCTGTTTCGGACGAAGCGTGCACTCGCAACTGCAACCGATCTCTCAAATAGCGACTCCCGCCGCTGTGATCGAGATGTCCGTGGGTGAGGAGAAGGCGCCGCACACGCTCCAGTTCGATGCCGTCGGCGACCAGGTTGTCCACAATAGCCTGAGCCTCAACGCCGGCGCCCGCATCGATCAACACGAATTCCTCACCACAATCAATTCCGTAAACATTGCAGTCCAGCGAATGGCTCATCCCGGTTCCCAGAGAGCCACTTGCCAGAAGATAGATCTGCGCCGTGAGTTTCATTTAGCCTCAGGCGGGCCGCGCCACTGCTTGGGACACAACCCATTACTCAGACACTCTTTCGATAGTTGAAGTCGACGTCCGGCAAGTCAGGCAGATCCCGGAAGTTTCGAACGAACTCGATGAGGTTGGCAATTTCTGCCTCGACGATTTGCTTGCCCTTTTCAGCTGTAGCCTTGAAAGGGTCGCCCTCGACACCGCTGCGTGCCGTCCGGCTGTAACGGTTGACGAAGTGAACAGGGCTGTCGCCGAACAGATCGGAATACATGAACTTGGAAAGCTTAGAAGGCACCTCGGCGGCCATCTTGTCACTTTCGACGAGCTCAGGTTTCAAGTGGAGGTAGATGGAAGTTTCAAACTCACAAGCATGAGCCATGCCTCCTGGGAATTCGGACTCTCTGATCTTGTCCACAACCTCTTTGCTCAGGTTCCAATGTGGCAGAGCCGCCGCGAGGGCGGAAGTGGTGTTGACAAGCCGCCTTGCAACGAGGTTGCACAACATCTGATTGCTGCCGTGGGCGTTGACATAAACGATGCGGTCGAAACCCTGCCGGGTCAGCGAATGCCCAATGTCGTAGCAGAAGTCCATGAAGACCTGCTCGCGAATGTTGATGGTTCCGGGGAACCCCATGTTGTGTTCGTTGAATCCATAGTGGACCGGAGGCATCACCAGCATCAGACCGCTGGACCGGCGAGCTGCCTCCTCTGTGACGTGCTCCACCGCAAGGTTGTCCATGTCCACCGGCAGGTGATAGCCGTGCTGTTCGATGGCGGCAACCGGAATCACAATGACGGCGCGGTCCTCAGCAGCTTGCCTGACCTCGGGCCATTTCAACAGGCGATACAGATGGGAACGCATCAAGCCTCCTTGTGCTGAAAGAGGGAGCCAAGTCGTTTTTGCAACGGGCGAGTCGATTGCAGCCAGTTTCGGTCTGCTCGGCAGGTCAATCGTTGCTGGCACAGACGACGGCGGTCAGCTAACGTCCGCGTGATTATCGCTCAAATGCGGTGTCTGTCAAAAAACGAACTTCGGGTGAAAGGTGGCTATATCCCTTGGATATCCAGAATCGAGCAGGCTGGAGCCGTTTGCGTGGGCTTCCACGAGTCTAAGGCCTGTTGTGTATAATGGCAAAGTCTGAGCCTGAGTTTTCCGAATCGACCCTAAGGAAAGGTGGCACATGATTCATCTGTCACGTCGAATGACCGTCACAGTTTTGCTTGTTCTTGGTGCGATGCTCGTGGTTCGCTTCAGCAGCTTAGCCGCCGATCGCCCGCCATTGGTTGGCATCGCGCACATCGCTTTTCAAGTGAGCGATCTCGCCAAGGCGCAAGCGTTCTATCGAGACCTGCTGGGATATGAAGATGGTTTCCGCCTTTACAAGGAGGATGGCACCACTCGGTTGGTCTACTTCAAGGTGAACGACCGGCAATACATTGAGATCTTTCCCGGATTGCCTCCGGATCAGGATGACCGGCTGTCGCACATTGCGCTGGAAACCACGGATCTCGAAGCCCTCCGAAAATATTTGGACGAAAAGGGCGTCAAAGTACCGGACAAAGTGAATAAAGGCCGGGATGGGAATATCAATATGACCGTCACTGATCCCGACGGCCACCGCGTGGAGTTTGTCCAGTATCTGCCAGGTTCGCTGCACATGAAGGCTAAAGGCAGTTATTTGAATCCTCGCAGGATTTCTGAGCGGATGCTTCACGTCGGAATCACAGTTGCCGACGTGGCTGCCGCTGACCGCTTCTACAAGGACATCCTGGCGTTCTCGGAGATCTGGAAGGGCGGAACGACGGACGACACAACAAACTGGATCAACATGAAGTTGCCCGACAGCACCGATTACATAGAGTACATGCTGGTTACCGGAAAGGTGGACCGACAGCGACTGGGAGTTCTGCATCATCTGGCGCTGCAGGTGCCCGACATGCAGAAAGCGCTTGAGACTTTGCGGGAGCGTCCGTGGGGCTGGGACTCAAAGTACGTTCGGGCACCGCAAGTGGGTCGCAACAATCGTTGGCAGCTCAACATGTATGACCCGGACGGGAGCCGCACCGAGTTGATGGAGCCTTTTACGATGCGCTAGCGTGGAGTTGGCGCGAGCGCGATCCCGCGTGAAGGCATGCGGCCACAACCTAAAAACCTCTCACATATGAACAACCCTTGCCTCGTTTGCATTGCAATTTTTTTCATAGCCGCGCTGAGTCTGCCTGGGTTGGAGGCTGAAGAAAAGGCAGCCGAAAAGCATCTGAAGAACCTGCGGCAACTGACCTTCGCCGGCGAGAATGCTGAAGCTTACTTCTCCTTCGACAACCAGAAGCTGATTTTTCAGTCCACGCGCGACGCCTGGCCCTGCGATCAAATCTACTGGATGAACGTTGATGGCAGCGGTGTGCAACGCATCAGTACCGGCATGGGCCGGACGACGTGTGGTTATTTTCTGAAGGACGGGAAGCACTTCATCTATTCATCGACACACCTTGGAGGCAAGGACTGTCCACCCAAGCCGGACTACTCACGAGGGTATGTCTGGGCTATTGATAAGGACTACGACATTTTCTTGTCCGACATGCGTGGGAATACAACGCGGCTGACCCAAACACCCGGCTACGACGCTGAAGCCACAATCTCGCCCGACGGCAAGAAGATCGTATTCACTTCAGTTCGCGATGGCGATCTGGAGCTTTACTCGATGAATACGGACGGCAGAAACGTGCGCCGGTTGACGCGGGAATTCGGCTACGATGGCGGCGCGTTCTTCTCTCCCGATGGAAGAAAAATCGTCTATCGAGCGTCGCACCCCAGCGACGAGAAGGTCAAATCCCGCTACCGGGAACTGCTGGCCGAAAACCTTGTGGAACCCCGGCAGTTGGATCTGTTTGTGATGAACGCGGACGGTTCTGATCCTGTCCAGATCACTAACAATCGCGCCGCCAATTTTTGCCCGTTCTTCCACCCTAAGGGCAAAAAGATCATCTTTGCCTCAAACATCGGAGACCCCAAAGGACGAAATTTCGACCTCTATCTGATTAATCTGGATGGCACGGGCCTGGAGCAGATCACCTTCAACGAGACATTTGACGGTTTCCCTATGTTTTCTCCAGACGGCAAGAAGCTGGCGTTTGCTTCGAATCGCAACGCCGCCAAGGCCGGGGAAACGAATGTCTTTGTCGCCGACTGGGTTGAGTAAGTTCGTGTTTGCGCCAGAGGCACGCTTTCCCCTGAACCATTTGAACTTCATGCAACCGCTGCTGGCTGAGACGCTGTCTCCCTCCTTTTTCTCGCGTCGCACACGAAGCGTCGCCCGCCAACTGCTGGGCTGCAGGCTGGTTCGACAACTCAACGGGACCCGGCTTTCCGGGATTATTGTTGAGTCCGAGGCCTACATTGGGGAAGAGGACCTCGCCTGCCACGCCAAGGCTGGAAATACGGCCAGGACGCGCGTGATGTACGGCCCGCCAGGTTTCTCTTACGTTTACTTCACCTATGGAATGCACTGGATGCTGAACGTGGTGACGGAAGAGGAAGGATTTCCTGCCGCCGTTTTGTTGCGCGCGATCGAGCCGCAGGAGGGTGTGGATGTGATGAGGGCCTTGCGAGGCGGCAAGCCAGTCGCATTGCTGACAAACGGGCCAGCCCGGCTGACTCAGGCCATGGGGATCGAGAGAGCAGAAAACGGGAAGGATTTGTGCCGTCCGGATTCATCGATCTGGATCGAACCGGGCCGGCGCTTGAGTCCCCGCCAGATCGCCACTTCAAGCCGCATCGGTCTTGGGCAAACCCCGGAGCCGTGGCTCTCGAAGCCTTGGAGATATTTCGTGAAGGGCAATTCCTTTGTATCGCGACAATAGCCAGACAGCCGTAGAGCCGGGAAAGGGCAGTCTTTCCGCCTCTCGCAAAAGGCAGGACCGCGAGCGTTGCATTTTCAGGCCAGCGCTTTCTTGCAATAATCCAGTGATTCTCTGACGCCTTCGATTGCCGCCTCACCGCGAATTTCGTGCTCAATATTGGCAGGAATCCTGTACTTCTTCGTCTTCAACAGCTGCAGAACCTCCTTGATGGGCGTGTCGCCGGTGCCGAACTTCACGGTTGGTGAACTGGGACCCAGCGCTTTCTTGCGGTCCTTGATGTGAAGCGTCACGATTCTGGCATGATGCTGCTGGAGGTACTCGACTGGATCAAAGCCAGCGGCCACGAAATGACCGATGTCCAGGTTGATGCAGATGAAAGGAGATGCCCCTTCCATTGCCTGGGCGAACTCTTTGGGACCGTCAAATTCATCCGGCCTTCCACCCTGCGCGTGATTGTGCATGCCCACTCGAATTTTGAATTTTCGCGCGAATGTGTCGACCCGCTTCGAGATGCTGGGGTTCGACGACGCTGTGATGGAGTTCGTGCCGAGAGCCTTGGCCATCAAGAATCCTCGTTCCAATTCCTCATCGGTGAAGTCTTTCTTGAAGCTGTAGTTGTATGCGCTCAGCTGAATTCCAGCCTTCTTGAGTTTTTGTCCAGCCTCTTCGAAAACAGAGAGAGGGGTTTCAATCCGCCACTTCCGCAGTGCTTCACGGTCGAGCCCTTTCGGCTCCAGATGCCCCTGCCATAACTCGCAACTGTTGATGCCCACTTCAATGGTGGCCTTGATGGCGTCGTCAAAGGAGCGGTCACGGAAACTGTAGCTCTGGACACCAAGCTGCACGCCGCTGACCAGAGAGCTGGGAGCCTTATCTGCCCCAAGGATTCTTCCTGAAAGCGGCAAAGCCCCGGCCACCAGAGCCAAGTCCCGCGCGAACTGGCGTCTTGAAACAAGTTTCATGGAAATGCCTCCGTGTTTGGCTGACCTTTCTCACTTCCGGACAAGATCGAATCCGAGTGACGGCACTCTACCAATCCCTTCAGGATTTTTCAATCAGATGTCCAAATGGATTGCGCCTGCCCCGTTCCCTTCAACGAAGGTGTTTCCTACTTGATTTGTCTGTCCCGCATGCAGGCACGGGCGTATAATATTTGCGACTTCCAACGGACGTACCGCAGGTGGCAACAAGAATCTCAGTCAGGTGCGTTCGAGACCAGCCACTGGGGCCCCAATATAGAGGCCTTCCTTGCGAAGGAGGCGACTGTATATGGCTCGCGCTCTTGCTCCACTTCTCCTCCACTTAAGCTTCCTCCAGCTCAACAGCCTCCAAGGCGATAAGGAACTGCAATCAAGCCGGGCTGCCGGCCGGAACGCTTGAAGGCAAAGCAGCACCTCTCCGCACACAACCCACCCCTTGAAGGAGGTGTTTATGTCGAAACGAAACGGCTTGCGCATCGATCTCAGCACTGTGGTTATTCTTTTGATCCTGGTCAACGTGCCTCTGTGGACTCTCGCCTTTTTCACGGTTGGCCAGGTGCAGTCGTCCATCGAGTCCAAAGCCGCTGACGACTTCCGAGCCATCGCGAAGAAGAACGCAGTAACCATGAACTACGCGATCAACCATCTGGTTGCCCAGGTTGCCGCTGTCGCCATCGCACCGTCGGTGAGAGACGCGGTCAGGAAACAGAATGCTTCGTACACGAGCTCTGCAGAACAGATCCAGAAGCGCATTGGCGAAATCGACAAACTCTGGCTGACGCCCCAGGCCAAACCCTATGTGGATCCTGTGTTGGCCAACCCGGGATCCCAGTTCCTGAGGCAGTTTGTCAGAGTGCACTCAAGCATCAAGCGGGTGACGGTCACCGATCGGATGGGCGCTGTAGCCGCAGCAAACCTCAAGACCGTGGATTACGACCAAGCCGACGAAGCCTGGTGGCGGGACACCTACAAAGATGGAGTTACTGGCAGCGTGGTGATCGAAGACGTTACGGCGGACCTCATCACGAAAGCAAACTCACTTCACATTGCCGTGCCGATTCTCGAGGATGGGCAGGACGTTGTGATTGGGGCCATAGGTGCCATTGTGGACATCAGTGATCTGTTCCCGCTGGTGTCAGGCGTCAAGATTGGCAGCACCGGGGAGACCCTGCTGGTTAAGGACGATGGCACGATCATCGCCGGCGCCGAACTCGACGAAAAGCAGCCCAGGCAGATCAGCTATTTCGATGACATTCGGGACGCCTTGCATTCGCAAACCAAGCCCGACTTCATCATTGCGACAGCTGTGGGTGGTTTGAAGAAGGCCGTTGCTTACCGCGATACCGGACTCTCGGCGACCTATCCTGCGCTCAAGTGGATGATCGTGGTGGAGCAAGACTATCGTGAGACGAACGCGGTCGTTGACAGCCTGGCGCGAAAGCTCCTGCTGGCAGTCCTGGGTGTGCTGATTTGCATCACTGGGCTTGCGCTTTATCTTTCGACTCACCGGGGGCTGCAGTTCACAAACATTGGCGAAGTCGGTACTGAAGACGCTAGAGCGAAGATAGCCCGAGGAGGAACTGTCTAGCAGTACCGCAGCACCTCCTGCCACTCATGGGGCACTGTGCGGAAAATCTCCTCCTCAACCGAGGAGGGGATTCCTTCTGCATGTCCTGAACCTGGCTTGAGAGATTATCTAGCGCGCAGCACTTTCATTGGGTGGGCAGAACTGGAGAATCTGTAAACCGGGGCAATAATCTGTTCGCCGCTTCTCCGATTGACCTCTTGAAGCCTACCTGGCCAGAGGTACCCATCCGTTAAGCGATGCGGTTGCACTGGGAGGAGTGAAGCTGGTGTGGAAGTACTTGCCGCGCGCAGTGGCCAATGGCAGCGATTTGGAAGCACGCACGCAAAGGATGGCAGCCGCTATCATGGGTGCGACAGCCTTCCAAGAGGGCCTCGGCGCTGTCCACTCTCTTGCCCATCCGCTCTCCACGATCGCCGGTATGCACCATGGGACTTCGAACGCCGTTTTATTGCCGCCCGTAATGCGTTTCAATGCCACTGTGGCTGCAGACCGTCTGAAGGATTTGGCTGTAGCGATGAATGCGGAGCCCAGCGTCGAGGCTGCGATCCAGCGCGTCCACGAACTCAACCGTATCTGCGGCATCGGAACATTGCGCGACTACAAAGTGACAGAGGAAACGATCCCCCGCATCTCATAATCAGCGAAGGCAATGGAAGACGGTTGCCATCTCTCGAACCCACGCGAAGTTATTGAAGCCAACATGGTTCAACTTTATCAGGAAGCGATGCAGGGCTTCGCGAGGTGAAAGCGCGTGGGAACATCGGACCGCCAGACCGGACGCAGCACGGGCTGGTGGCGGTTCTTGACCCTACAGCGCCTCATTATCAGACCCTCTCCGGGCTCCTCGGTCGATCACAACTGATAAATCTCTGCGTATTTGTTTCGGAGGTATCCCAGGTAAGGCCCCGCTTGAAGGGGATCGCCGCTGGCTCGCTTCACAAGGTCCGAGGGCAAGAACTTGCGACCGTGCCGATGGATGTTTTCTCTTAGCCATGCGAGCAGCGACAGGAAATCTCCGGCTTCAACTTGCGAATCGAAAGAGGGGTTTGCGGATTGGGCTTTCTCGAAAAGCTGCACCGAGATGAGATTACCCAGCGAGTAAGTCGGAAAATAACCAATGAGTCCGTTGGACCAGTGAACGTCCTGCAGAACTCCTAGGGCGTCATCTGTTGGGACGACTCCCAAATACTCCGTCATCTTTGCGTTCCATGCCTGTGGCAAGTCGGCAAGGTCGAGCCGCCCCTCGATAAGATCTCCCTCCAGCTCAAAACGGAGAAGGATGTGCAAATTGTAAGTGACTTCGTCCGCCTCTACCCGAATCAATGAAGGTTCGACACGATTGATGGCGCGATAGAATTGCTCCTGAGCGACCGCGGCTAGGTTTGCAGGAAAGATCTGTTGAAGCCTCGGATAAAAGAACTTCCAGAATCCGCGGCTCCGTCCAACCAAGTTCTCCCAAAGGCGTGACTGGGATTCGTGAATGCCCAGAGACGCTCCGCTGGCCAGAGGTGTTCTTTCCAGTGACTGGCTGATCCCCTGTTCATACAGCGCATGGCCGCATTCGTGCAGTGTGCCAAAGAGCGCAGTCGGCAGGAACTGCTCGTCTGTCCGCGTTGTGATTCGGACATCGTTAATCGAGAACGAAGTGGTGAACGGATGAACCGATTTGTCCTGGCGGCCGCGATTGAAGTCGTAGCCAACGTGTCTCGCCACTTCCAATCCGAAATCCCACTGAGCCTGCTCGGCATATTTCTGGCGTAAGATCGCGTCATCCACCCGGTCGAGCCTTTCAGAGATGGCCTGGACCAGAGGGACTAGTCCTGCCTTGACGTCCGCAAAAATCTTGACGAGCTCCGACTTTTTGATCCCAGGCTCGTACTGGTCGAGCAGGGGATCGTACGGGCTTTCATCAAAGCCGAGGCAACGAGCCAAATCCTTGTGGAGATCCAGGATCCTCTGGAAGGCCGGCCGGAACTGCGAGTAGTTTGATGCCTTCCACGCCTGGACCCAGATCTCCATACCCAGTGAGGTGGCTCGAGCGATCTCCGCAACCAGGTCAGGAGGCACCTTCCGAGCTCTGTCGTAGTCCCTGCGCACAACCCGGATGAGGCAAACCGCGTCAGCGGCGTCGGGTTGGCCAGCGACTTCCGCTGCCGCACCTTCCAGTAGCTCACCAATCTCACTAACAGTCAGCATCTCGTGCGAAAGGCGCCCCAGGGTTGCCAACTGTTCGGCCCGCGCCGCGGCACCGCCCGCAGGCATGTAGATCTGCTGATCCCAGCCTAGCAGGGAAGCCGCACCATTGACGTCGGCGATCACAGCGAGCCGGTTTTTGAGCTGTTGAAGTCTGCTCATGGCCTGCGAATCCACGGATTCAACGTCCAAGGATTCGAAGCTTCGAGCCTTGAACCTCGGACTTGCTATTGAAATTGCTCCAGCAACCGTTTGGTTGCCCAAATGCCCTCGTACTCGCTCAGGCGGTCCCCTTCGTACTCGATGCCGACATATCCGGAAAACTTGGCATCGTCCAAGACAATCTTCATCATCCGGGAATAGTCGGTCTCTTTCTCGTCGCCCTTGTCATCGAAATCGTGCGACTTCGCGCTGACGCCTCTGGCAAACGGCATCATCTTGCGGATGCCTTCATAGCGATCCATCCCACGATCAAAATTCCCGACATCAGGCAACGTGCCAAAGTTCGGCAAGTTGACGGCTTTCATCAGCTTCACGAGCACGTCGGCGTTCGACGAAAGTCCGCCGTGGTTCTCAATGATGATGTTGATATTGCTTTTGGCGCCATACTGGCACAACGCCGTGAAGGCGTCCACGGAACGGTCGATAAAATTCTCGACCGTCTTTGAGTTCCCGGCAGTTCCAGGCTCCTCGCCGCGCATGTTGACTCGAATGGAGTGGCAGCCTAACTCGGCCGCAATGTCGACCCACTTCGTGTGATTCTGAACCGCCTTCATTCGCTCTGACGTTGCCTTGTGTGCCAGCGCCCCTTCACCGTCGCACATGACCAGCAGAATCCTGACGCCTTCGTTCTGAGCGTTCTTCTTGAGCGCGTCGATGTATTCAGCCGTGGGCGTCGCCAGCAAGGTATTGACAAGCTCGATGGCTTCGATGCCAAAGGTATGTCGCGCAATTCGAGGAAAATCGAGCGTTTTGACAAGATTGCCTTGAATGGCCTTGTGCAAGGACCATTCCGCCAGCGAAATCCGGAAGCGACGGCTCTCCTTTGGCGCATGAGCGCCAAAGGAAGACGCAGACAGCAAAGGCGAGCTGGCAACGCCAGCAACGGTGCCCACCAGCGAGTGTTTCAGAAAACGCCGCCGAGGTTTGGGTGAGCCCATAGGGTCCTCCAGTCCGAGGTTAAGGGCGGGAAGTATAGCACAGCGGAACGGAATCAATGTCTCCGCCTGAGTGGGACCAACAGCCTCGGGAACTGCTGCCACGGCCTTTTTTTGCGGCCCACGCTAGACAGGACGAGGGATCATACAAATCTTTGCTGAGGCTGGTAGTTCTGTTTCGAGTCTTTTCGTTTTTTGCGTAAGCTCGAAGCTTGTTGGCTGGGGTTTGGGTTGGGGCTTCTTGAGAATTTCACACCGGCATGATACTTTCTCAATCCTGTCTCATCATCGTTTGAAAGGATCGCCCATGAAACGTGAAGACTGCATCCTGTTCAGTGGCGGTGCCCAGGGCGCAGAAGCGGAGTTTGGCATCAATGCCGAGCGTTTTGGCGTCGAGGAGGTGAACTTTACTTTCGAGGGGCACAAGATCCTGCGCCATCGGGGTTTGCGTGTGCTGAATCATGAAGAACTCAATGCCGGCGATGTCAGCATGGAGTACTTGTCGCGATTGATGAAGCGCCGCTATACCGACAGTCTGATCTTTCGTAAGATCCTGCAAAGCATCTGGCATCAAATCAACAGTGGCCAGGAGGTGTATGTCATCGGCAAGATCCTGGATGACAAGACTGTCAAGGGAGGCACGGGTTGGGGCGCCGAGTTTGCCAAGCTCTGCAACAAGCCCTTGCACGTCTTCGACCAGGAACGCAACCAGTGGTTTAGTTGGAACGAAGGGTTCTGGATCGAAAGAAAGAGAGACGACGTGCCCGTCATCTCACATGTTCACTTTACCGGAACCGGGACCCGCTTCCTCGAAGAGAGCGGGCGCAAAGCGATTGAAGAGCTATTCCGCCGCTCATTCACCTGACAAGTTCAGGGTTCAGGACCTAGTTCCAGAAACCTGGACATAGATCACGGAACCTAAGCCCCGCACTTCGTTTCCCGAATGAAAAAATTCTCTCAACTCGGCATCAGCCTCGGCTTGACGCTGCTTGTCGGATACCTGATCTATCGCGGTGTGCCCGATTGGGGGCAGGCCTGGAAGGTGATGATTCAGGGCCGCCCTGTCTTTTTCCTGGCAGGCTTTGCGTTCGTCATGCTCCATATGCTGCTGCGAGCGGTACGCTGGGGAGTTTTGCTCAAGCCGGTCAAACCGCGTATCCCTCTTAAGAATTTGTTTTCACTGACTCTGGTCAAGTATGTCGTCAACATCATTCCGCCGCGTGCCGGCGAAGTCGCAGCCTCTTTGGTTCTGGCTCGTAAGGAAAACATCTCTGCCGCATCAGTCATCGCGGCTTCAATTCTCGAGCGCATCCTCGACACCATGACGGTGGTGGTCATCTTTGGTTTCTATCTGTCCTTCTTTTCCCATCTTTATGCCCCCAACTCGGAGCGCGGACGGGAAATCATGGCAACTGTGCAGAGCTACTCTCTGAAGGGCTTCTTCGTTCTTACCGCAGGATTCGTGCTGCTGGGATGGCTTCTGCGAAACAACTCGTGGTTGGGCCATCTTCCCTCCAGACTGCGAACAATGGTTCAACCCTTTCTGGAAGGATTCCGTGGACTCCAGCAAGGCGGAGTTCTCGCGCAAGCGCTGGTGTTGTCGTTTGCAATCTGGATTGTGATTACGATGCAGCTGTGGTGCATGCTGCATGCTTACCTTGAAGAATTTCCCTTCGTGGGGGCTTTGTTCCTAATGGCGCTGACTGTGGTCGGCGTTGCGATTCCAACGCCAGGCGGCGTGGGCGGCTTTCAGTTCTTCATGAACCTGGCCCTCGTCAATTTCTTCTCTCAGTATCTTTCCCCCATTGACCCGCAGTCGCAGGCTGCCGGCATCAGTAACGGCAGTTACCTGGTCTCGATGACGCCTGTCATCCTCATCGGTTTGGTATTTCTAAATCGCGAAGGGTTGTCGTTTGGCAGCGTCTCGAAGATAGCACAGTCGAAGGTTTGAAGCCCTCCGAGGTCGTTCTTCCGGTCCTGTGACGGCATTTCTTCTTACTCCGCGTCGCTTCCCAGAGAAGGAGAATGTTCCCGAACTAACATCCGGCGACAGGAAGTCGCGAGTCCAAAGTTTGGACTGAAGTTTAGAGTCCAAACTCGAAGTCTGGCGTTGACTCTAAGTTCATCGACCGTGAATACTGGCAGGGCCAGCCGGCCCAATCGCGTTGGAGATGGCGAGATTGACAACCCCGGACCTGGCCGATGGTTTGACACGGCAGCATTCAACTTTCCTGCTGCATTTGCCTACGGGAATGCCGGAAGGAATATTCTCGATGGCCCGGGCCGTGTGAACTTTGATTTTTCGCTGTTCAAGGACATTCCAGTGAGCGAACAGGTAAGGATTCAGTTCCGCACTGAATTCTTCAGCCTCTTCAACACGCCGCAGTTCGATCTGCCGAACGCCACCATCGGAACGGGTGCTGCCGGCACCATCACAGGCATAGTCGGAATTCCACGCCAGATTCAGTTTGGATTGAAGATTGTGTTCTAGGTGGGCGGCCTGAAGTCCCTGCGATGATGAAAGTGGGGACTTCAGGCCTTTGACGTGTCTGCAGCAAGCAAAGATTCAGAAAGCTTACCGGATCAATTCGATCAACCGCTTCAGACCACTCGTGATATCGCTGCCTAAGTGGACTCGTATGGCCCGCCGGTGGCGGGTTGCCAGCGACTGAAAATCACCCAAAGCCTGAGCCTGCTTCAGGACGCTGAAGCTATAAGGCTCTCCTGGGATAGCGAGATCCGCCAAGTCGTCAGCGGTGATCTGAATAAACACGCCGCTGTCGGGTCCTCCTTTGTGCAACTGCCCAGTGGAATGAAGGAATCGCGGTCCAAAGCCTACCGTGGTGGCCACTCGGAATCGGTCGCGAAGCTGTTGCCGGAGTGTCCGCAGCCGCACCTGGTTTTCAGTGGAAGGATCAAGATAGGCGTTCAAAGCGATATAGTCGCCGGGGCGAACCTGCCCGAAGTGCGCGGCGAGGCAGGCAGCGAAATCCACGTTTCCGGACTCGCTGTTTAAACTCTTTTCAAGCCGGGTCCGATACTCTGCGCTGCAGAACACAGACAGCCCGCGCTCGGCTACGAACGGGGCGTCCGTTGGTAATTGTCCCGACTGTCGAAACTCTTCTAGCAACCGGTTCGTGTTGTCCTTACTTTCCTGAACGTTCGGCTGGTCGAAAGCGTTGATCCCGAGAACGGATCCGGCAACGGCGGTTGCGAATTCCCATCGGAAGAATTCGGCACCGAGATCGTTCAGTTCGGTCAATCGGATTCGGACCACCGGATGCCCAGCTTTTTCCAGGTCGCGGAGCAGGCTTTCCTGTCCGGTCGTTTCTGATGTTCCCGCGGTGAGCTCGACGAACAGCCGGTCCCGCCCATAGACAGCGGCATGTCCAACAGGCTCGCCATCGATGGGAATGATGCCCTTGCCTTCCTTGCCGGTACTTTCAGCAATGAGCTGCTCGACCCACAATCCAAATGTCGCAAGCTCCAGAGACGTAAATAACGTTACTTTATCTCGACCTGCCCTGGCTGCCTCAGCCAGGATCACGCCTAGCCGTACCCCAGGATTCTGCTCCGCCGGCAGCTCCGGGCTGCAGCTCTTGACCATCGTCTGGGCGCGGCTCAAAAGCATCGAGACGTCCAATCCCATAATCGCCGCAGGAACCAAACCAAACAGCGACAGAGCAGAGAAACGCCCGCCGATGTCTGCCGGATTCAAGAACACCTGAAGGAAACTCCGTTCTCGTCCCAGCTTTTCCAGAAATGTTCCAGGGTCTGTGATCGCAATGAACTGCTGGCCGGCCGCATCTTGTCGCCGTGCACGGATTTTCTCGAAGAAGTATCGGTAGAAGGAAGACACTTCGACGGTCGTGCCCGATTTGCTGGCCACGATGAAAAGTGTTCTATCTCGATCGATCTGATTTTCGACAGTACGCACCGCCGCGGGGTCAGTGCTATCGAGAACCTGCATGGCAGGACATCCGCCGATGGGTGCGAAGCTTTGCCGCAGCACCTCGACGCAAAGACTGCTCCCACCCATCCCCAGCAGAACAGCATGGGTGAAACTTTGCTCGCGGACGCTTTTGCCAAATGCGACGAGGTCGCTTGCTCGCTGAACCATTGGATCTACGACGGTCAGCCAGCCGAGCGCGTTCTTAATGATGCGATGATGGCTTGGATCTGCTTTCCAGAGCGATGGATCTTTCTGCCAAAGCCGACTGGAGAACTGGTCAGCTGCCAATCGCTTCAAGGCAGCGGATACAGCGGAGGAGAGATGCGCCAGGTTTTCGGTTGAGGTTGACAAGGGCGTTTCGCACTCGAGTGAACGGAGCGAACCACGGTTAACTCACTACCTGTCTCTTTGCTGCCAGAGCTTTCATCAGCGTATCGAATGAATCGGCAAACAGCTTCACACCGTCGACTTGAAGTTTTTCGGTTGAAGCGCCCGTGTCAATCCCTACCGCAGCGAGCCGGCTGAAAATTGCTTTCGCTTCTGGCAGGCTCTCCTCGAGGCTGGCCCGAACGCGGCCATGATCGCGGAACGCGTCGATCGTGGCGGGTGGCATCGTGTCGACAGTGTCGGGGCCAATCAATTCCTCAGCGTAGAGCACGTCCCGGTACGCGGGATTCTTCGTGCTGGTGCTGGCCCAGAGCGGGCGTTGAACCTGAGCGCCTTTCTCCTTCAGGGCAGTGAAATTTGAGCGCGAAAAAATCTCCTTGAACTTCTGGTAGACCAGCCGCGAGTTGGCGATGGCCGTCTTCCCAAGTAACGAATGCAACTCCTGCTTCTCACTCGCGCTCTTCGTAGAGCCTAGCCGTTCATCCAGCTGTTTGTCGACCAGCGTATCCACTCGGCTCACAAAGAAACTTGCGACCGATGCCACGGCCAGCGATTTCCCACTGCGGGCACGTGCCTCCAAGCCCCGCACATAAGCCTCGGCGACGCGAATGTAGTGGTCCATCGAAAACATGAGGGTAACATTAACGTTGATCCCTGCGGCAATAAGCTGTTCGACTGCCGGAATTCCCTCAGGTGTTGCCGGCACCTTGATCATTACATTCGGGCGGTCCACCTGTTTCCACAGCCGACGGGCTTCATCCAGAGTTCTCTGGGTCGCATTTGCCAACTTAGGCGACACTTCGAGGCTGACATAGCCGTCCAGACCGCGCGTTTCACGAAACAGAGGCCTGAACAGATCGGTGGCTCTCTGGATGTCGTCGATAACCAAAGACTCATAGATTTCTTCGACACTGCGTCCTTCCAGGGCGAGCCGCCTGAGCGCAGCATCGTAGTCCTGGCTGCCGTTGATGGCTTTCTCGAAGATTGTGGGGTTGGAGGTGACTCCCCGCAGGCCGTCCTCCTCGATGAGTCTCTTGAGTTCACCGGAATCGAGAACAGCCTTCGAGATGTTGTCCAGCCAGACGCTCTGTCCGTGAGCCTGAAGCTCAACCAGGGGATTCGCCACCTTCGCATCAGTGTTGACACTCATAGAGCCTCCCAGAATTTGTCTTCTGACGACTGAACTGACAGCAGCACAGAGCTGCTCAATCGTCCATGAGTCATTGACTCAACATTTCTCCAATTCAACAATCTTGTCCACTCGACGCTTGTGGCGCTCGTCTCCGCTGAACCGGGCCGCTAACCAAGTCTTGAGAATGTCGAACGCTAACGCCGAGCCCACGACACGTCCACCCAGGCATAGGACGTTCACATCATCGTGCTCCACCCCCTGGTGCGCCGTGTAAGTATCGTGGCAAAGTGCAGCCCGAATGCCGCGCAGCTTATTGGCCGCGACACATGCGCCGACGCCGCTGCCGCACACCAGAATACCGCGCTCCGCTTTGCCTTCCTGAACAGCCTGCCCGACCATTCTGGCGTAGTCGGGAAAATCCACCGGCTCGGTGCTATCGGTTCCGAGGTCCAGTATATCGTGGCCATCCTTTTCCAGAAATCGGAGGACTTCCGTCTTCAATGGATATCCTGCGTGATCTGCGCCGACTGCTAACCGCATGCGCCCTCCAGAGTCAACTCTAACGTAGCTCTCTTCGGCCAACAACCACAGAGTCAGTAATGATAGACCCTCCGGTACCGGGAATTACGCCGGTTCCAGATCAGTCCGATGCCCGCCAGGAATCCCCCGATATGGGCCCACCAAGCCGTGCCGCCGAGCTGCCGTTCTCCCGCGGCCAGTGACATGGCGCCACTGAAGAACTGCATCACAAACCAGAAGCCAAGAAAAATCAGGGCTGGCAACTCGACCAGCTGGAAGAAGAAGAAAATGGGAACTAGAGTGAGTACTCGAGCGCCCGGGAACAGGATCAAATAGGCGCCCAAAATTCCCGCGATGGCTCCGCTGGCACCGATCGTGGGAACCTGAGAACTCATGTTGGTGAAAATATGAAGAAAAGCGGCCACCAGGCCACAAACAATATAGAAGAAGAAGAACCTGACGTGTCCTAGCCGGTCCTCGATGTTGTCCCCAAACACCCAAAGGTAGAGCATGTTGCCGAGGAAGTGCAGCCAGCCTCCATGCAGAAACATGGACGTTAGCAGGGGAAGTGCCCCTCCAACGAGCCCTACGGTTTGCCAATACACAGGGTTTTGAAACAACGCGGGAACGACGCCAAAGGTTTTAACGAAGCGCTCTAGAGAACTCTGCCCGAGCGTCAGTTCGAAGAAGAAAACCAAGCCATTCAGGATAATGAGAGTGACGGTGATGAAGGGGACCGTCTGAGAGCGGTTAATGTCTTTGAGCGGAATCATGATGACAACGATTCATTCTAGAGACAAGCACTGTGGAAGGCTAGCAGAAAACATCCAAATCCTCTAGAAACCGCACTGGGAAAGGCTCACAGACAATGCGGAGAGGTTCGAAACAATGGAGCGAGAGATCCGGACCTTCACCAGTTCTTTTGGGAAAGCAATTTACGCATCACTGCAACTGTCTCATAATCTTCTGTGCGAGGCTGACGATATAGTCTGTAAAGCATTAGATGAAAGAACCTATGAAGCCCAAGCAAGAGAAAACCAGTGGAGTTCCACAACTTGTGCAGCGCCGAGGGTTCTATCTGGATATCCTGAAGTATGCCGAGACCCAGCCAATCCCTCTGGACTCCGAGCTGGCTGCGCGCTTTCTGGAGGCCTACAATCGCCTGAAGTCGTCCCTGGGCCATGTCTCTTACACAGAAATCTCCCGTGCCTTGCAAGTGACTTCTCTGGAGGTCATGCAGCACGTCAAGCACATGCACATTCACTCCAAGGACTGGGAGGTTCGCTTTTCGAACAATCGCCACAACGAGAACGTGCTGTTCAAACTGCTGAGCAAGATTTCCTGAGGAGTTTTCATGACTTGCCGTGGCCGCCAAGGCTGACGCAAAGGGCGAGAGCCAAAGCCTGAAGCCTTGAGAAGACCACGTGGTTAGGTCGCAGGTCGAAGTCTCAGTAGACCGGATCGAAGATGGAGCCACGCAAATCGAGCGGTTCCGTGACTGGGAACAAGGATGTAGAGAAAGGTGCTCCAAGCAGCGAACTAGTCTGCTTTTCTCTTTGGCAGGCCTGCAGCGCTGTGTAGTCGAGGCTGAAGGTCTTCCGATTCCAACGATTGTTCACCTTGAAGGCAATGCGGATACTGTCGACTTCCGCAGCGTTCCACTCCTCCTTTAGATGGTCCCTGCCTGCTTTCGCGGAGAAATAGATCGTCTTGCTCAGGGTTTCTTCCTTGTTGATTAGAAAAGGTGTGAATCGAGAAATAATTGAATGCCGCCCCGACACGCCTGCCTGAGGGAAGAGAGTCTGATGATAGGCTTGCGGTCCTAAACGCCCCACGTGTAATGGCTTCCCCTTGGACCACAGAGTGATCTCCATGTCCAGGACGGCCACACGGACACGGCCTGGATTGAAAAAGGTCATGTCCAGCACCAACGACGACTCTTTGCGATTCAGATAAGACAAAGCAGGCGGATAGACCAGCAACCTGTAAGGCGAGACTCGAACCACCCACAGTGTGTAGAGGGAAAATCCGAACGCGACAATTGAGAGAGCAATGGCGAAGATGCTGGCGGCGAACATTGGAGTTCCGGCTGTTTCTAAGCCTGCAATTTCAAGAAGGTCTACCCAGCTGATCTCAGGTATCAGCAGATGTATCCCTTATCGGGTGTTTCGACAACACCGTTAAGTTTTTTGGGAGGCGATTCCTGAGTGCAGCGGTAGATGCAAAGGAGGGGAATTCCAACACAGCCCCATCCGGGCAGGGCAATCCGAGACAACGGTGCGAGGCACAACAGGCGCCGATCGAAGACTGCCAGTTAGGACAGCTGATTACGGAAGTTCTTCAAGAGATGCAGGGCATCAATCGGCGGCAGCAGGATGCTTTCCAAGGCGTCCTGAACATAGGTGCGGCGGCGCATGCCGTTAAGAACACAGGAAACTCCGTCAAGGTTCAGTAGAACGCTCAGAGCGATCTGGCTGAGTGTCGGAGAGTCATCGGTCATGCCAGCCTGCCGAAGCTTGTGCCGCACCTGATCGGAAACCGACTGCTGCTGGGCCTGCACAAAACGTTCGATCTCTTCGAAGGTTTCATGAAGTATTGGGAAAAACTGTTCCAGCCATACTCCCCAGGAGACGTTATTACCAAGCTTCTTGCTGTTGTCTTCGATCCATCGCTGCAACGGAACGATCACGTAGTGCGAGACCACCTGCTCCCAATGATCCACCGACTTCAGCTGCGGAACGATCTGTTCCAGGATTTTGACCAGTTTCTCACGGCCCCCGATGGGAGAAACCTGGATCTCTTCTAGCAAGAGTTCTTCGTGTTTGCGTAGTGGGCTCAGCAGAGTTGACAGCTCCTCGATCTGGGGTGTTCTCGAACCTGGCTTGGCGAAATCGGCCAGCCTGATCATCTGATTGTCGAAGAAGGCATTCAGCGGTCGGTTTATCAGAACACCCAGCCCACGAGCACGGCAGAAATCGAGGACCGTTTGGCCTTGGTTGTTAAGCTCTATGGCGCCGCCGCTCTCATAGAGATTCATCGGGAGCTGAATTACCCGGAAGTGATGGGCGGGAGAGATTCCTTCGGCCTCGGCCAGGCAACGCGCAACGCTGGTCATGGCCGGATCTGATGCAGCAAGGCCATAGTTGTTGGAGCTGGTCCCATACCAGCGAATTTTGCCCTGACGGACCTTGTGCTCCAGAAACTGAAAGGCTTGCCCGATACGGCGGTAAAATTCCTTGTGGTCTTCTGCATCCAGCCGCTTTTGATGGGCTTGATGGCTCAGAAAATACTCCGGATTGTGCAGCAGGAAAATGTCGATGGTTTCAAGCTGCAGCCGTTCGGTGGACAGAGCGATCTGTGTTTCGAGAAAGTCTGGATGAATACAGTGCCAGATGCCTTCGCCATATTTCACGACTTCAGGAAACGATCGCGATTGTGCCAGGGTCATGTTCTGCCCCTGAATGTATCCAGCCTTGGTAACGACGATGGCACGGTCTCTGGAATAACTCTGAAGGACCTTGCCCACCAGAACTTCTGACTGTCCATCGGTGTAGTTCGCACTGGTGTCGATGAGATTGCCGCCACGTTCGATGTAATCGCGCAGTGCAGCTTCGTGCTCGGCGTTTCCGTCAGCAATGCGGTAGCAACCGAATCCCAGCGGATGGGTGAACAGGCCGGTCGAGCCTAGCGAGCGCTTGAGGGCTGAGTCTGATTTCATCGGCATTCTTTCTTATATCGCTGAACCCGAACCGCCACGCGTCGTACGTTCCAGATAGTCGGGCACGGCTCGAATTGACGAGCACGCCAGGCCACGGTAGCGGCTTCCACGGGCATTGTAAACACAGATTCGGAAGCCGAGCACGAGCGCGAGTTGAGCAAAGCTGCTCCGCACCAGCCGTTCCTGGCGGAACTTAGGACCCATTTAGCTTGAAGTGAACCGTGCTGTGCCAGGATTTCGTGATCTAATGCGAACCTGGAGCGCTTGATTAAGAACCGCCTCTGGCGATCGCCCGATTGATGAACTGAAGCTGTCGCTTTTTGGGGACCGCACCTCTTCGAACCCTATGAAGCGATACCTCCTAACAATGCTTGAGCAACAGACCGACATGTCAGTTTCCTGTGCGAACAGATTTTTCTTCTCTCCTACCTTTCCGCTGCGTTCTCGTTTGGAAAAGAGTTCTGGAGGAACGCGACAAGATCGCAGTCATACTGTGCGATATTCCGTGGCCTCACTCATGGTGCTCCTGTCGGCCCTCTTCTGCGGGGAAACCCGAGCTCAGACGCCGGCGCCTGACCCCATCAAGCTCGGCAAGGTCACCTTGTCAGGCAGCGTGCGTGTGCGCTGGGAGGGTTGGGACTGGTTTGATACGTCCGCAGCCGATGGAAGCTATGACTACTGGGGTAGTATCGTTCGCCTGGGGTTGAGCCAGAACTTCACAAACTGGGACTGGCAGGTGGAATCCGCTGCCCCGTTTTTGCTGAACCTGCCAGTAAACGCAATCGCGCCAGCCCCTCAAGGGCAACTAGGCTTCGGTGCTACCTACTACGCTTCAAACCGGGGCCAGGTTGGGAGCGTGTTTCTGAAACAGGCGGTAGTCCGACTCAAGAACCTTGCGGGAGACAAAGCTAGCAGCTTGAGACTCGGAAGAATGGAGTTCATCGAGGGGCTTGAGACCACTCCCAAGGACGGAACTCTCGCAACGCTCAAGCGATTGCACATCGCCCAGCGGCTGATTGGCAATTTCGGTTTCTCACACGTCGGCCGCAGTTTTGATGGCGGGCAATTTGTCCGCGATACTACCAGCTCCAACGTCACACTGCTGGCGGGCCGCGCTACGCAGGGCTCGTTTCAGCTGGACGGCATGAAAGAACTGGACGTCGATCTCATCTACGGGGCTCTCACCAAACCGCTGCACAACACTGTTGGCAAGGGCAAAGTTGTGCCTGGTGAAGCTCGTCTCTTTGTTCTGCACTATCACGACGGACGCCGAACGCTGAAAACCGACAACCGTCCCGCAGCACAACGTGCCGCAGACTCAGAAAACATCCGCGTTACGACCTTCGGTGGGCACTACCTCGGTGTTCTGGATTCCGCAGCCGGCAAGACCGACCTGCTAGTATGGGGGGCGCTGCAAACAGGAAGCTGGGGATTGCAAGACCATCACGCTGGCGCTCTTGCCGTGGAGATTGGATTCCAGCCAGAGCTTGGTTTCCTGAAGCCTTGGTTCCGAGCTGGCTATTTTCGCGGTAGCGGCGACGATGACCCCGTTGATGGGCAGCACAAAACGTTCTTCCAGGTTCTCCCTACCCCGCGCCTCTATGCTCGCTTTCCGTTTTTTAACCTGATGAATACGCAAGATGTCTTCACTCAGCTTACCCTGCGTCCTCACAGCCGCCTCTCGGTACAGGCAGACATTCGAACACTTCGCCTGAGCAGCGCTCAAGATCTCTGGTACGCGGGAGGCGGGGCTTATCAACAGGACCTCTTTGGCTTTGCCGGCCGGCCCAGCCGCGGCAGCCGCAGTCTGGCCACGCTGTTTGACATAAGCGCCGACTATCGGGCGAGTGCGCGCACGACGCTTACGTTCTACTTCGGCCAAGCCTTAGGACGAGGCATTCCAGACAGTATCTACCCTGATGGAAGGAATGCGACCTTTGGATATGTGGAACTGACGCAGAGGTTCTAGCAGATCGAGCCGTTCTGATGAGCCGTACCAAGTGGGAAAATATGACAAACAGGTAACGCAGCGCTGAGTTCCTTCACCCTTCCGGTCGTGAAAGACAAACGATCTAAATATCTCGATTCAGTTCCTGTGCGGTTCTTTCCAAATTGCGTCCCGCCTTGTAAAGATTGGCACCTCGCTCAAGTGTCAACACAAGGTAGTAGCCACTCTTCAGTGGCTGAATGACAACATGCCGGTTCTGAAAGGTGAGCGTAATCCGGGAGGGGGCCTCTCCACACGTGCTGTGAACCTGCTGGAGTTTATGGAGGATAATGCCTTGATAAGCAAGATGCAGTCGATGAGGGTAGTCATCCAGGCTGCCTGCCATTTCTACCGTCTCGCCTTCATAGTCTGCAAACCCGCTAGCCAGCGAGCCTTTTACAGACTTCAACAGTTGCTCCAGGATGGTGAGGTAAGAAGACGCCATCAGTCTTTGGCGTTATGAAACTCGAAGGTCCGAGCAATGGGCCGCATATGAACCGCCTCCATAAGGAAAGAAGAATGCTTTCAAGATCCCGCTGCGTTTGAAAACTAGTTGGAGCATGCCTCTTCTGCAACTCGTCACTAACTCCCGACCGCTGGCCCATCACAGCGCGATCGGAGCCCTAGGGCACGACCATCGTATTGTCATTCGGCGAACCCATGCTAGCAAGAAAGCTCATTGAGCTCAACCTGAGAGGCGTTCTTCAACCGGTGATTGAGGACTGTTCTTGGAGGGAAGGCTAAATGGCTATTGCCTGGGGCTGGGCCTCTCTAACAACGAGTTGGCCGCTCTGGATCGCTTGATTGAAAGCCTCGACGATGCGGGGGTCGTACTTGATACCTGCGTTTTTGTTGATCTTTTCGACGGCAAACTCGAATGTCAGAGACTGTTGATAGGGCCGATTGGTAGTCATCGCATCCAAGGTGTCAGCGATGGCGATAATGCGTGCG
>Ga0187892_10000311_pt1 | contig 129538 bp, 118 predicted proteins | sample MA1701073metaG_FD_139345 | JGI IMG/M metagenome (GOLD analysis project Ga0187892, IMG submission 139345) | Bio-ooze microbial communities from a basaltic lava cave in the Kipuka Kanohina Cave System on the Island of Hawaii, USA - MA170107-3 metaG ... | reverse complement strand
TGCGCGCAGCGTTTCGCGCCGCGATCATCCGCTCGACCTCGGCTTCCTCCAACGCGGGCCCCGGCGTGCCGGCGTCGGTGATCTCCGACCGCATCGCCAGCCATTCCTCCGGTTTGCGCTCCAGGACGCCGAGGTGCCCGCCCAGGCGCACCAGCTCGCCCGCCAGCTTCCCGGCGCGGGCCGCATCGCCCGCGGTCTTCGCGACATTGATCTCGCGCGCGAGGCCCTGCAGGACCGCGAGCGCTTCCGGCGTATTGAAGTCGTCATCCATCGCTGCCGCGAAGCGCACGGTGGCTTCCGAATCCTCGGGCCTGCGCGGGCGCTTGACGCCGCGCAGCGCCAGATACAGGCGGGTCAGCGCCGCGTCCGCCTGGCGCAGGTTGTCCTCGCCGTAGTTGACCGGTCCGCGGTAGTGCGACGACAGCAGGAAGGCGCGCAGCACCTCCGGGCGCAGCTTCGGCAGCACCTCGCGCACGGTGAAGAAATTGCCGAGCGACTTCGACATCTTCTCCTCGTTGACGCGCACGAAGCCGTTGTGCATCCACACGCGCGCGAAGGGCGCGTCGCTGGCCGCGCAGGACTGCGCGATCTCGTTCTCGTGGTGCGGGAACTGCAGGTCCATGCCGCCGCCGTGGATGTCGAAGTGCGGGCCGAGGAGCGCGACCGCCATCGCCGAGCATTCGATGTGCCAGCCCGGGCGGCCCGGCCCCCAGGGCGATTCCCAGGCGGGTTCGCCGGGCTTGGCGCGCTTCCACAGCACGAAGTCGAGCGGGTCGCGCTTGCGTTCGTCCACCTCGACGCGCGCGCCGGCGCGCAGCTCGGCGGGCTTCTTGCCCGAGAGCCGGCCGTAGCCCTCGAACCTGGCCACCGCGTACAGCACGTCGCCGCTCTCGCCGACGTAGGCGAAGCCGCGCTCGCGCAGACGCTCGATCGTCTGCACGATTTCGCGGATGTAGGCGGTCGCCCGCGGCTCGTGATCCGGCTTGCCGATGCCCAGCGCGGCGAAGTCCTCGTCCATGGCGGCGATGAAGCGCGCGCTCAGCCCCTCGACCGTTTCGCCGCGCTCGCGCGCGCGCTCGATGATCTTGTCGTCGATGTCGGTAATATTGCGTACGTAGTTCACGCGATAGCCGCTGGCTTTCAGCCAGCGCCGCACCACGTCGAAGGCGATCTGCGAGCGGGCATGGCCGACGTGCACGTAGTCGTACACGGTCATGCCGCAGACGTACATGCTGACCTCGCCCTCGCGCAGCGGCGCGAAGGGCTCCTTGCGCCCGGTCAGCGTGTTGTGGATCTGCAGCATCTAGGGAAGCTCTCCACAGGCGGCATGGAGCGCGTTGTGCGCGCGCCGCGCGGCCGCCAGGCGCGACCGACGAGGTGTGATGAATCCACACGAGGAGGGAGCAACGCAGTGGCCGCGCGGCCCGTGCGCAACCCTCCGGGGCCGGGCGGATAGCCGATCGGGCGCCGTCGCTCGTCGCTCATGCATCGTGATACACAACGCTCCTCGTTCCGTGCCCGATCGGCTATCCGCCACGGCCGCGTCCATGCCACCTGTGGAGGGCTTCCCTTGCTTCAGCGCATCCGCGCGGCTTTTTCGAGCCGCTCGCGCACCAGCGCCGCCGGAATCGCGGGCAGGAGCGCCGCCAGCTCCGGACCGTCATGACGGCCGGTCAGCGCGATGCGCAGCGGCCGGAAGATCTCCGCGCCGCGCCGGCCGGTCCCGGCCCGGAGCTGCTCCACGAGCCGCGGCAGGTCGCCGCCGGTCTCCGCAAAGGCGGCGAGCGCGGCCTCGAAGAAGGCCCGCCCGGCCTCCGCCACCGCCTTTGCGTCCTCGCGCCGCAACGGTTTCAGTTTCCCGGACAGCACCGGAACCCATTCGCGCGCATCGGCCGGCAGCAGCAGATTGCCCTGCAGGAGCCGCGCCGCGGTTTCCCGTTCGGGATCTGGCCATTCGGCCGGCAAAACCGGCTCGATCCAGGCGGCGGCTTCCGCGGGCGTGAGCCTGCGCACCGCCTCGCGCTGCCAGTGCGCGAGTTGCACCGCGTCGAAGTGCGCGGGCGCGCGCCCGAGCCTTGCCGGATCCAGCGCGCCCGGCAGCTCCGCGGCTTCCACCCAGCGATCGGGCGCGCCGTGCTGGCCGAGCCGCAGCAGGTAATTGGCGACCGCACCGGGGAGGTAGCCGCGCTCGCGCAGCTCCGTGACGGTGACGCTGCCGCGGCGCTTCGAGAGCGGCGCGCCGTCGGAGCCGAGCAGGAGCGGCAGGTGCCCGTAGCGCGGCGCCGCCAGGCCGAGCGCCTGGAACAGCAGCAGCTGGCGCGGCGTATTGCTCAGGTGGTCCTCGCCGCGCAACACGTCGCTGACGCCCATCAGCGCGTCGTCCACCGCGTTGCAGAAGAAGAACACCGGCTCGCCGGTGGCGCGCCGCACGACGAAATCGCCGAGGCTCGCGCAATCCGTGGCCTGCTCGCCGCGCACCAGGTCCTCGAAGCGCACGGCGCCGTGGTCCGGCACGCGGAAGCGCAGCGCCGGCCGGCGACCTTCGCGCTCGCGGGCGGCGCGCGCCGCCGCGTCCAGACCCCGGCAGGTACCCTGGTAGCGCGGCTGCACACCGCGCGCGGCCTGCGCCCGGCGCGCGGCGTCGAGCTCCGCGGGCGTGCAGTAGCAGGGATACGCCTGGCCGGACGCCGCCAGCGCCTCGAACAGGCGCTCGTAGGTCGCGCCGCGCTGCGACTGGCGGTACGGCCCGCGCCCGTCGTCGCGGTCGGGCCCCGCATCCCAGGCGATGCCGAGCCAGGCGAGGTCCGCGAGCTGCCCCGCAACATGCTCGTCACGGTTGCGCTCGAGATCGGTGTCCTCGATGCGCAGCAGGAAGCGGCCGCCCTTGCGCCGGGCGAGCAGGAAGTTGAACAGCGCGGTGCGCAGGTTGCCGGGATGCAGCGCGCCGGTCGGACTGGGTGCGAAGCGGGTGACGGTCGTGGCCATCGGCGCCACAGTCTAAGGTATCCCGGCGGGGCTCTCACGCGCGCCCGGCGCTGGTATCCTGTGACTGCCGCCATGCAGTTCCGTGCCCTCGCCCTGCTGCTGTCCTGCGTTCCGGCCGCCGCGCTGGCCCAGCTGCCGGCCTCGCTGGCGCCGCGCGTGCAGCTGGAGACCACGCTTGGCAACATCGTCATCGAGCTCGATGCGGTACGCGCGCCGCTGACGGCCGAGAACTTCCTGCGCTATGTGCGCGACGGCCACTACGACGGCACGATCTTTCACCGGGTGATCGCCGGCTTTGTGATCCAGGGCGGTGGCTATGACGACAAGCTCGAGCAGCGCAAGCCGCGCGCGCCCATCCCGAACGAGAGCGGCAACGGACTTTCGAACCAGCGCGGAACCCTGGGCCTCGCGCGCGAGGAAAGCCCGCATTCGGGATCGGCGCAGTTCTACATCAACCTGGTCGACAACGGCGGACTCAACCCGCTGCCGACCCGCTGGGGCTACACCGTGTTCGGCAAGGTGGTCGAAGGCATGGACGTGGTGGACCGGATCGCCTACCTGCCCACGCGCACGGTCAAGGACTTTGCATCGGACGTGCCGGCGGAGCCGCCGGTCGTGCGGCGCGCCTTCGTGATCGGCGAGGCGACGCCCGCCGCCGCGCCGGTGGCGCCGCCCGCTGAACCGGCGCCGTGAGCGACTGGTTCGCCTCCGACCTTCACCTCGACCCGTCGGCGCCCGAGATCGCGGCCCGCTTTCTGCGCTTCCTCGCCGGGCCGGTGCGGGGTGCGCGCGCGCTGTACCTGCTCGGCGACCTGTTCGAGGCCTGGCTCGGGGACGACGACCCGGAGCCCGCGCATCGCGCCGTGATTGCGGCGATCGCCGCGGTCGCGTCCTCGGGCACGCTGGTGTACGTGATGCGCGGCAACCGCGACTTCCTGCTCGGGAAACGATTCTGCGACGACAGCGGCGCCATCCTGCTCGACGACCCGGCCGTGGTCACGGCCGGCGGTACGCGCGTGCTTCTGAGCCACGGCGACGGGCTCTGCACGGACGACCGCGCCTACCAGCGGCTGCGCGCGCTGGTGCGCGACGAGCGCGTGCGCCGTTCCTTCGAGCGCCTGCCGCTGGAAGCGCGCCGCAGGCTCGCGGGCGAGGCGCGTGCCGGCAGCCGCGAGCACCTGGCAACCGCCTCCGAGTACATCACCGACGTCAATCCGCAGGCCGTCTCCGCGCTCTTCACGGCTGCCGGCGTCGGCACCATGGTCCACGGCCATACCCACCGCCCGGCGGTGCACGAGCACACGCTGGACGCCGGCGTCGGCACGCGCATCGTGCTCGGCGACTGGCATGGAAGCGCGCAAGTCTTGCGCTGGGACGAGACGGGCTGGAAGCTGGTGCCCTGCCCCGCTTGAACGACGCTCAGCGCTCGGTTTCCTCGCGCTCGAGCTCGCGCGCCTCGTCGAGCAGCCGCGCCGCACTCGGGTAACGCCGGCCCGGATCCTTGGCGATGCAGTTGTAGAGCAGCGCCTCGAAGCGCTTGAGTTCGGACGGCAGTTCCGGCAGCGGCGAGTGCGCGTGCTTGTAGATCACCTGCATCGGCGTGCCGGCGACGTAAGGCTTCCGCCGCATCAGCATCTCGTAAAAGATGATCCCGAGGCTGTAGACGTCGCTGCGCGCGTCGGTGTCGCGACCGTGACCCTGCTCCGGGCTCATGTAGTACGGCGTGCCGAAGATCTCGCCGCTGCCGGTGATCGAGGCATCGATGGCTAGCTGCTTGGACAGGCCGTAGTCGATCAGCGCGACCGAAGCCTCGTCGCGCAGCATCACGTTGCCCGGCTTGAGGTCGCGGTGCAGCACGCCCGCCCCGTGCAGCACTTTGAGCGCCTCGGCCATCTGCCGCAGGAAGGCGAGCGCCCGCGCGGGCTCGATGCCGGCCTTGATGCGCGCGCGCAGGTCGCCCTTCGGGAAGTACTCCATCGCGATGTAGGCGTGGTCGTCCGCCGCGCCGAAGCCGTGTACGCGCGCCACGTTCGGGTGCGCGAGGCCGGCCGCGATCTGGTACTCGCGCAGGAAGCGGTCGAAGGTCTTCTCGCCGCCGCCGCCGTCCGGTGGCTGATGCAGGACTTTGAGCACGACCTGCTCCCCGCTGCGCTCGCTCTTCGCGAGGTACACCGAGGACACCGGGTTATCCGCGAGTTGCCCGAGGTAGCGGTAGCCGCGGATGGTGGCGTCGCCAAAGCGGCTGCTGCGCGGGGCATCCTCGCCGCGCGGTGGCGGCGCCGGCTGGCCGCGGCGAGCCTGCGCCGCGCGCAGCGCGGCCACCAGCGCCGCATGGTCCACCTTGCGCGCCGAGAGGCAGCCGTGCGCGCCGGCGGCGAAAGCCTGTTCCTCGGCCTCCGCGCCGGGTTCCGACAGCAGGTAGATCACCGGCGGGAAGCCGTTGCGCCGCGACAGGTCGCGCAGCCAGGTCAGCCCCGATTCCGCGCCCGGCGTGTCGCCCAGCAGGACCACGTCGTAGGCGCTGCCGGAGAAGTCCGGCGGCAGCCGTCCGCGCGCCATCGGATCGTACTCGGCGATGGCCGGTTGCTCGAAGCCGGTGCTGATGTGGTGAGCCAGGAGGCGCCGGAAATCGTCCTGGTCGTCGATGATCAGAACCCGGACGCTCATGTGCGTATTTTACATGGCGCGGTCCGCGGCCGGCGCCTGGCGCAGCGCCAGTACGATGTCGCCGACGTTGGTGCCGGTCGTGCCGGTGTAGACGAGCTCGCCCGCGGCCTCCAGCAGCGTGCCGCTGTCGGCGGCCGCGAGCCCGGCGGCTGCATCGAAGCCCGCGTCCTCGATGCGCGCCAGAGTCTCGCCGTCGACGATCGCGCCGGCGTCCTCGCTCGCGCCGTCGCGTCCGTCGGTCCCGGCGGCGAGCAGCAGGCAGTCGGCGTGCCCGGCGATCAGCTGCGCGGCCGCGAGCGCCAGGTGCTGGCAACGGCCGCCGCGGCCCGGTCGCGCGGGCAGGCGCACGACCGTCTCGCCGCCCGCGACCAGCAGCGATTCCGGCATCGCCGATAGCTCCTGACACAGGCGCCGCGCCGCCTCCTCGGCTCCGCCGTCGAGCCGCTTCGGCCAGAGCGCCGCGGTCAACCCCTGCGCCCGCGCCGCGCGCCATGCGGCTGCGAGCGCATCCGCGAGACTCGCGACCACGGAGACCCGGCACTCGGGGGAGTCCAGCAGACCCGAGGCGGCGACCGCGGGATCGTCGTGGGGCACGTCCGAGATCAGGAGCCCCTCCACGGTGCAGGCGCGAAACCGCGTAACCAGTTCGCCGCCCTTGATCGCGGACAGCGCGCGACGGCGGGCGTTGAGGGCGGCGATGTCGGTGCCCGCGGCGAGCGCCTGTGCCGTGGCATCGCGGAGGGTAGCGAGCGCGATGCCCGGGGCCGGCACTTCGGCGAGCGCCGAGGCGCCACCCGAGACCAGGAGCAGAACGCGCGCGCCCGCCGGAGTCGCAGCCGCGAACTCGAGCATGGCCTCCCCCGCCGCCAGGCTGCGTTCATCCGGCAGCGGATGGCCGCCGGTGAGGCAGACGAAGCGCGCATCGCCGGCGAGCTCGCGCGGCGCCGCTTCGGCCGCGATCACGAGGCCGCGGGACACCGCCGCGCCGAGCGCGTCCAGCGCGCCGAGCGCCATGGCGGGAGCCGCCTTGCCGACCGCGAGGAGATGCACGGGCCCGTCACGGGCGCCGGCCGCGAGCGACGCGCGCACGCGGCGGCGGCCGTCCACTGCCTCAAGCGCGGCGCGATACAGCTCGAGCAGCAGTTCGCGGCGCGGGTCGGCGGGCGCGCCGGGCATCGCCCGCCCTTCAGACGGCGCGTGCGGTGCGGCCGCCCTGAAGGTCGAGCAGGCGCTGCGCGCGCACGCCGTCGCTGCGGTCGCGCTCGATGCGCGTCAGGAACTCCCGGGTGACGTCGCCGGTCACGTAATGCCCGGAGAAGCAGGAGGTATCGAATTCGGTGATGCGCGCGTCGTCGTAGCGGCAGGCCGCGACCAGATCGTCCAGATCCTGGTAGATCAGCCAGTCGGCGCCGATCAACCCGGCCACTTCCTCCTCGGTCCGCCCGGAGGCGACGAGTTCCGCGGCCACCGCCATGTCGATGCCGTAGACGTTCGGATAGCGCACCGGCGGCGCTGCCGAGGCGAAGTACACCCGGTGCGCCCCCGCCTCGCGCGCGAGCTCGATGATCTGGGCCGAAGTGTTGCCGCGCACGATCGAGTCGTCCACCAGCAGCACGTTGCGGCCGCGGAACTCGAGGTCGATCGCATTCAGCTTCCCGCGCACCGATCTCTGGCGCAGCTCCTGGCCGGGCATGATGAAGGTGCGGCCGATGTAGCGGTTCTTGACGAAGCCTTCGCGGTACTTGACGCCGAGCGCAAGCGCGAGCTGAAGCGCGCTGGTGCGGCTGGTATCGGGGATCGGGATCACCACGTCGATGTCGTGCGCGGGCCGCATCCGCTGGATCTTCTCGGCGAGCTTCTCGCCCATGCGCATGCGCGCCTTGTGGACCGAGATGTTGTCGATGATCGAGTCGGGCCGCGCAAAGTAGACATACTCGAAGATGCACGGCGTGTGCTGCAGCGCGGCTGCGCACTGCTTCGAGTGCATGCGTCCGCCCTGCTCGACGTAAATCGCCTCGCCGGGTGCCACGTCGCGCACCAGCTTGAAGCCCAGCATGTCGAGCGCCACGCTCTCCGAGGCCAGCATCCACTCGGGCCCGCGCGGCGAGTCGCGCCGGCCGAGCACCAGCGGTCGGATGCCGTGCGCGTCGCGGAAGCCCGCGATGCCGTGGCCGACGATCAGCGTGACCACGGCATAGCCGCCGCGGCAGCGCCGGAAGACGGCCTCGAGCGCGCGGAACACGTCGCCGGCCGCCAGCCGCGCCGAGTCGGACCGCTGCAGCTCGCTGGCGATCACGTTGAGCAGCACCTCGGAGTCCGAGCGCGTGTTCAGGTGGCGCCGGTCACCGGCGATCATCGCCTGCGACAGCTCGTCCGCGTTGGTCAGGTTGCCGTTGTGGCCGAGTCCGATGCCGAACGGCGCATTGACGTAGAACGGCTGCGCCTCGTCCGGGCCGTCGCAACCCGCGGTCGGATAGCGCACGTGGCCGATGCCCGCATGGCCTGCGAGCTGGCGCATGTCCTGCTCCCGGAACACGTCGCGCACGAGGCCGCTGTCCTTGCGCACGAACAGCGCGCGCTCGTCCATGGTCATGATGCCGGCGGCATCCTGACCGCGGTGCTGGAGCACCGTGAGCGCGTCATAGATCCGCTGATTGACCGGGGACGTGCCGACGATGCCGACGATCCCGCACATGCCTTCAGCTTTCCGGCTTCTCTTGCGCCTTCTCGTAGAGATCGGCGGCGGCCGGTGCGGCGTAGCGCTGGAGCCAGTTGGCGGCCGCTTCCGCGGCCGGCATCGACTTGGTCCGCTCCCACCAGGGCTCCAGGTCGAGGTTCACCGCGCGGCCTCCGATCACGAGCAGGCCGATGACGACCACCGCGCGCATCAGCCCGAACACGGTGCCGAGCGCGCGGTCCGTCGCCGCGAGTCCGGTAGCGCGGTGCGCGAAATGCGTGACGATCGCGGCGATACCGGATCCCGCGAGCAGCACCAGGAACAGCACGACCGCGCGGCCGACCCATTCGCGCACAGCCGGCTCGGCGAGCGCGCCGCCCAGGAGCGGCGTCACCAGGTCCGCAAAATGCCAGGCGAGCCAGAGCCCCACCAGCCAGGACAGGAGCGCGATCGCCTCGCGGATGAAGCCGCGGATGAAGCCGACCAGACCCGAGGCCAGCAGGATGATCCCGAACAGGTGGTCAGCGCCGCTCATCGTTTCGCCGGCTCCCAGGGAAGTTCTGCACCGGTGGCATTGAAGGTGCGGCATTCTATCCGATCAGGGATGCGGCGCCACGACCGGCTGGAAGCCGTCCTTGCGCAGCCGCTCGGCAATGGCCACCGCACGCGCGCGGTCCTGTTCCGGGCCCACCCGGACGCGATGCAGCAGCTGGCCGCCGCCGCGGTACTCCAGCACGAATGCCGCGTAGCCCCGGCTCCGCAGCTCGGCGACCAGTCCCTCCGCCTTGTCGCGCGTGGAGAAGGCTCCCAGTTGCACGGCCCAGGCGGCTGTTTCCGCACGCCGCGCTGCGGCTGCCGGCGGCGCCGGCGTGGGCGCCGGCTCCGGCGCCGCTTTCTCAGCCTGGGCGGGCGCCGGTGCGCGCCCGGTTCCCGCATCCTCGGCGCCGGGCGGCGGTGCCGCGAGCGGTGCCGCTGGCGCCGCTTCCGGCTCCGGCACGAGTTCGTCGTCGCCCGGCGGCGCCGCGCCTTCGGCCAGCGTCACCTCGACGCTGCGAGTCTCGGGCGGCGTGGCTTCGGCGCCGGGCGACGGCTGCGGGCCGCGCAGCAAGGCCGGCACCAGCAGCACGACCGCGGTGACCAGGATCAATGCGCCAACCAGGCGTTCGCGTGCGCGGACTTCCATGGATCCGCAATTCTACGTGCGAATCCTTGCTACGCGCTCTGGCCCAGTTCCGCGAGCGCCGGGCCGACCGTCAGGAATGACCCGAATACCAGGATCCGGTCGGCCGGCGCCGCCAGGGCGCGCGCCCGGCGGCAACCCACGGCCACGTCCGCGGCGACATCGACGGACTCCGCGCTTGCGGCGGCGATGCGGGCCGCGAGTTCGGCAGCTGGCAGCGCGCGCGGCCCGGACAGACCCACCGCAATCCAGCGCCCGACCCGGCCGGCGAGCGGCCGCACGATCGCTTCCACGTCCTTGTCGGCGAGAATCCCACAGACGGCGATCGTCCTGCCGCGCCGCGGACGCGCGGCGAGGCTCGCCGCGAGCGCAGCGGCGGCTTCGGGATTGTGCGCGACGTCGAGCACCCATTCCGGGTCCCCCACCAGCACCTGGAAGCGCCCCGGCAAGCGCACGCGCGGCAGCCCCGCGCGCACCGCTTGGTCGGGGATCAGCACGCCGGGCTCCGCGGCTTCGAGCACCGCGAGCGCGGTGGCGGCATTCTCGAGCTGGCGGGCGCCGGTCAGCGCCGGCAGAGGCAACTCCCGCCGGCGCGATCCGAAGCCGATGTAGTCCCAGCCGTCCACGCGCTCCACATAATCGAAATCGACGCCCAGCCGGCGCAGCCTCGCACCACGCTCCGCGGCCGTGCGCGCGACGCTCTCGGGCATGTCGCGGGCGCCGAAGATCGCCGGCCGACCGGGCCGAAAGATCGCCGCTTTCTCCGCACCGATCTGTTCGCGGGTTGCGCCCAGCCATTCGCAATGGTCCAGTCCGACCGTGACCACGGTGGCCACGTCCGGCTCCGGCAGGTTCACCGCATCCAGCCGTCCGCCCATGCCGACCTCGAGAACCGCCGCGTCGACGCGCGCGTCAGCGAATGCCAGGAAGGCCGCGAGCGCGCTCCATTCGAAGTAGGTCAACGACACCTCCGCGCGCGCAGCGTCGATGCGCGCGAACGCGGACAGGAGCGCGGCGTCGTCCAGTTCGCGCCCGTGTACCCGGATGCGTTCGTGGTAACGCAGCAGGTGCGGCGAAGTGAAGAGCCCGGTCTCGTAGCCGGCCGCGGCCAGCAGCGATTCGAGCGTGGCGGCGACCGAGCCCTTGCCGTTGGTGCCGGCGATGGTCAGCACGGTGCCCGGCCGCGCCGGCCGCAGACGGCGCCAGACTTCGCCGACGCGCTCGAGCCCCGGGTCCACGGCGACGGGATGGGCGACCTGCTGCCAGGCCAGCCATTCCGCGACGGTTGCGAATCTCACTGCTAGGGAAGCTCTGCGCGGGTGGCGGCGGGCCTGCCGAGCAGCATGCGCAGCAAAAGCGCGATGCGGTCGCGCAGGTCGCGCCGGTCGACGATCATGTCGATGGCGCCGTGGTCGAGCAGGAACTCGCTGCGCTGGAAGCCCTCCGGGAGCGTCTCGCGCACCGTCTGCTGGATCACGCGCGGTCCGGCGAAACCGATCAGGGCCCTGGGTTCGGCGATGTTGATGTCGCCGAGCATCGCCAGGCTCGCTGACACGCCGCCGGTGGTCGGGTCGGTCAGCACCGAGATGAACGGCAGCGGCACGGCCGCCAGCTCGGCGAGCGCCGCGCTGGTCTTCGTCATCTGCAGGAGCGACAGCAAACCTTCCTGCATGCGCGCGCCGCCGCTCGCCGAAAAGCAGACCAGCGGCAGGCCGTGCGCGATCGCATGTTCGATGCCGCGCACGAAGCGCTCGCCGACCACCGATCCCATCGAGCCGCCCATGAAGCTGAACTCGAACGCGGCGGCCACGGTGCCGATGCCGTCGAGCGTGCCCGACATGACCACGAGCGCATCGCGCTCGCCGGAACTCTTCTGCGCGGCGGCGAGACGGTCCCGGTAACGCTTGCTGTCGCGGAATCGCAGCGGGTCCTCGGGCAGCACGCCGGCGCCGATCTCAGCCGGGCTGTCGGGATCGAAAAACTGCGCCAGCCGCTCGCGCGCGCCGATGCGCAGGTGGTGCGCGCACTTCGGACAGACCTGCAGGTTGCGCTCGACTTCCGGGCGATACAGCACCGAGTCGCAGGCCGGGCACTTCATCCACAGCCCCTCGGGCACCGAGCGCGTGCGTCGTTCGGTCTTGATGCGCGAGGGTATGATCTTCTCGAACCAGGTCATGTGCTCAGGGGAGCGCTGCACGGACGGCATGGAGCGCGTTGCGCGCGTGCCGTGCCGCCACTAGGCGCGACCGACGAAGTGTGGTGAATCCACACGAGGAGGGAGCAACGCCGTAGCGGCGCGGCCCGCGCGCAACCCTTCGGGGCCGGGCGGAAATCCGATCGAGCCGCGTCACTCGTCGCTCATGTATCGCGATACACATCGCTCCTCGTTCCTTGACCGATCGGATTTCCGCCACGGCCGCGCCAATGCCATCCGTGCAGCGCTTCCCTTGGCCCTCCCCGATCAGGCGTCCGCGATCATAGCCCATGGCGCGAGTGGCTCGCCCCGCGGGATCCCGAGAGCCGGCGCGTAGTCGACCCGCCACAGGTACAGGCCGCAGGCGGGCGCGGTCACGCCGGCCTGAGTCCGGTCGCGGGCCGCGAGCGTTGCCGCCATCGAGTCCGGCGCACGCTCGCCGGTGCCGACCTCGAGCAGGGTGCCGGCAATATTGCGCACCATGTGGTGCAGGAAAGCATTGGCGCTGATCTCGAGCGTCACGAGGCCGGTCGTCGGCTGGACGGAAATCGCGTCGATGCGGCGCATGGGCGTCGGCGACTGGCATTCGACGGCGCGGAAGGAAGAGAAGTCGTGCTCGCCCAGGAGTGCCTGGGCGGCTGCGTGCATGGCGCGCGCATCGAGCCCCGTGCGGACCCAGCAGGCGCGGTCGCGCAGGATGGCGGGCCGCGTCGGCCGCACCAGCCAGCAGTAGCGATAGCTGCGCGCCAGCGCCGAATGGCGCGCGTGAAAGCCGGGCTCGACCTCGCGCGCCCATTGCACGGCGATGTCCGACGGCAGCAGGCTGTTGGCGCCCAGCACCCAGCCGCGCAGCGGGCGCTCCGCGGTCGTGTCGAAATGAGCGACCTGGCCGACCGCGTGCACGCCCGCGTCGCTGCGCCCGGCTCCGACCGCGACCACGGGATGATCGGCGACTCCGGAAAGCGCCTGCTGCAGGCAGGCCTGTACCGACGGAAGCCCCGGCTGCTGCTGCCATCCGGCGTAGCGGGTGCCGTCGTATTCGAGGCCGACGGCGAGGCGGCGCGACTCCGCGCGCTTCACGCTCCCGGCAGGGAATCGATCAGGCGTCGCGCCTCCTGCTTCTGCGAGGCGCTGCCTTCGGCCAGCACCTCCTGCAGGATGCTGCGGGCGCCGTCCGGGTCGCCCATGTCCATGTAGGCGCGCGCGAGATCGAGCTTGGTGCCGACCTCGCTCATGGTGACGGGCTCGAGCTCGGAGAGCTGCGGGAGCTGCTCCGTCGTCAGCGTGTTCTTCCCGGTCGGCGCCTTGTCGGCATCGTCGCCGGCCCTGCCGACGTCGAGGTTGATCGAGCCGAAGTCGATCTTCTTGACGATCGAAGTGGCGCCGCTGTCCTGCGCCGGCAGGATCGCGGTCGCCGCGGGATCGGCACCGCCCCTGGGCATCAGGCGCGTGGTCTGATCGTGGCGCGCAATCTGCGTTGCTTCCTCGTGCAGGCCGGTCGCGATCGCGGTGGCGTCGTCACCCTCCGGCAGGTTTTCGAGCGCGCCAAGATCGAGTCCGAGATCGTCGATCGCCATCTCCGCGGTCGCATCGGCGCGGTCCTGCGCGGGCTTGCCGCCCTTCAACTTCAGAGCCGGCGTCTCGACGGTCGGCGTTTCTGACGACGGCAGCTCGAGCGTCGGCATTTCGACCGTGCTCAACGGGTCCTTGCGCACGATCTCCTGTGTCGAAGTTGACGCGGTGCCGTCCTTTCCGAAGTCGGGCCCGAAGCCGATCGCCGTGTTCTCCGCAGTGGAATCGAGCAGTCCCTGCGTGATGGTGGAGCGGCCGAGGTCGAGGTCGACGTCACCGCCCTCTTCGTCCGCCGGTACCTGCAGCAGGTCGATGTCCACCAGGTTGTCGCCGCCTTCGAGGGACAGGTCGACGCCCGCGTCCTGGACGCCGCCCGCGAACATGGGTTCGTCCGGTGCGAGCTGGCGGCCCATGATCACGACGCGATCCCAGTCCGCGCCCGGGCCCAGCGTCTTGCGCAAGTCGCGTGCGACGTTCAGGAACTGGTTCGTGTCACCGGCCACGAAATGAATCTCGGCCAACTTGAGCTTGAGGTCGTTGCGCTCCGGCGCGTTCTGCAGTGCCAGGCGCACCAAGTCCACGGCCTGATCGTAGAGACCGTAGGCCATGTGGAAGTCCGCTTCGGCGAGCGGATCGGCCTGGTCGAGGTCGAGCGCCGCCTCGGCGCTGATCGTTTCCTCGTGGCCGGCAGCTGCGGCTGGGCGCGGTGCCGCCGGTTCCGCGGCCCTGGGCCGCGCGACCGGACGCTCCTCGACCCGGAAGCGCTCGGTCTCCTCGAGCGTGGCCGGGCGCTCGAGCTCCGCAGTTTCGTCGCCGGTCGCGAGCACACGCAGGCGCACAGTCTCGCTCGGCACCGGCGCGGTCGCCGGCAGGTCGAAGCTGCGCAGCCCGCTCTCCGGCTCGCTTTCGCGGCGCCGGCGCATGAAGCCATAGCCCAGGAGGAACAGCAGCACGGCGCCGGCTGCGGCCAGCAGGTACTGCCAGTTGTCGGTCAGGCTCTCGAGAATGCCCTTCTCGGCCGCGACCGGCGCGGTGCGCGGCGCAGGTTCACGGGGCTCGGTCACGGGCGCTGGCACAGCGGCGCGGCCGACGTCGTCCTCCGGCGCGACCTGCGCCTCGTCCGTCGGCGCTGCCGCCTGGTCCGCGGCCACCTGATCGGCCGCAGCCTGGTCCGCCGCAGCCTGATCGGCCGCCGCCTTGGCCTTGGCCGCTGCGTCGGCCTCCTCTGCCCGCGCGCGCGCGAGCTGGTTCTGGAGATTTGCCAGTTCCTGGTTGCGAAGTTCCAACAGGCGCCGCTGTTCGTCGATGTCCTTCTGCAGGGAATCGATCTGCGACTGCACCTGCCCGCTAGGCTTGCCGGCTGCCGCGCCCGCGTCTGCCGAGCCTTCGGGCGGCGTCACGAGGCGCAGGCGTCCCGCCCCGCCCCCGGCGGCGCGCCATTCGGCGTTCTGGCGCCGCACTTCGCCGGAAGCGTCGGAGGCCCCGATCTCCGCGAGGTCCGCTGCAGCCGGGACGCGCAGGATGGCGCCGGCGCGCAGGCGGTTGATGTTACCCTGGAATGCCTCGGGGTTCGCGCGGAACAGCCCGATCATCATGCGCTCGGTGGCCGCACGGTCGCCGGCCGCGAGGGTACCTGCGACGGCGTAGAGCGTGTCGCCACTCTGCACCCGATAGCTGCCGTCACCGGCGACGGGCATCGCCTCGCCGGCGGCGGGTTCAGCGGGCTGCGGCTCGGGCGTGCGCGTCGATGGCATCGTCGTCGGCGCCGCGACCGGCGCCTGTGCCTGGGGCGCGGGCGCGGCGAGCACCGGCGGATCCAGCAGAACGGTGTACTCGCGCAGGAGTCGGCCGCGCGCCCAGTTCACGTCCACCAGGAAGGAAACGAATGGCTCGCTGATCGCCTCGCGCGAACGCACCAGCAGCACGTTGCGTCCGTCCCGGCCACGACCGACCGTGAATTCGATCGAGCTCAGGTAGGCAGGCCGCTCGACGCCATAGCGCTGGAAAATCTCGACCGAAGCGATCTGGGCCACGAGCGCGGCCAGCTCTTCGGGTGTCGCGGCCACCAGGTCGATCTCGGCCGAAAGCGGCTCGTTCAGCGTCGAACTCAGGCGGATCTCGCCGAGGCCCAATCCCATGGATGAGGCCGGTGCGAGCAGCAAGGCCGACACCAGGACGCGCAGTTTCCAGCTCATCGTGACTCCCCAAGGACGCGGCCCGCACGGCAGCTTTGGCCACGAGCTTGCGAATTGCGTGTGAAACCGATCACAAGTCCCTGATCCTTTGGACTATAGCTTACACGCGCGATTTACCAAAATCTTGCTGCGCGTCACGCAATATGGCGGTTCCGGACCGTTCTCGGGACGCGCCAGCGCCTTGATTCTCCGGGGTTCAGCCCTCGAGACGCGGGGTTCCAGGGACCACCTCGGCGCACTGCGCACGATGCCTCAGGAAGTGGTCCATCAGCACGAGCAGCAGCATCGCCTCGACGATCGGCACGGCTCGCAGCCCCACGCAGGGGTCGTGCCGGCCGGTGGTCACGACCTCGACCGGCCGGCGCGCGAGGTTCACGCTGCGCCCCGGCACCTGGATGCTGGCGGCCGGTTTGAACGAGACGTGCACGAGCAGATCCTGACCCGAGCTGATGCCGGCGAGCGTTCCGCCGGCATGATTCGAGAGGAATCCCCCGGGCGTGAGCTCGTCACGGTGCTCGGATCCGCGTTGCGCCGCGACCGCGACGCCATCACCGATCTCCACCGCCTTGGCCGCATTGATGCCCATCATGGCCCAGGCGATATCGGCATCGAGTCGGTCGAACATCGGCTCGCCGAGCCCGGGCGGCACCCGGGTCGCGCGCGCGCTGACCCTGGCACCGATCGAGTCGCCGTCCCGGCGGATGCCCCGCAGGTATTCCTCGAGCATTGGCAGCTGTGACGGGTCGGCGCAGAAGAACGGGTTTGAGTTCGCCGACGCCGCGTCCACGCAGGCGAGGATATGGGGCCCGATCTGCGACAGCCACCCTTGCACCGTGAGCCCCAGTTTCTCGCGCAGGTACTTGCGCGCGATCGCGCCCGCTGCGACCGTCGCGACCGTCACGCGCGCCGAGGCGCGCCCGCCGCCGCGATGGTCGCGCAGTCCGTACTTCTGCTGATACGCGTAGTCGCCGTGCCCCGGCCGGAAGCGGTCGCGCAGCTTGTCGTAGTCGCGTGTGCGCGCGTCCTCGTTCTCGATCAGGAGCGCGATCGGCGTGCCCGTGGTGCGGCCTTCGAAGATGCCCGAAAGAATGCGCACGCGGTCGGGCTCCTGGCGCTGACTGGTGTGGCGCGAGGTGCCGGTGCGCCGCCGCTCGAGGTCGGACTGGATCTCCCCCTCGGCGAGCGCGAGGCCCGGCGGGCAGCCGTCGACGACCGCGCCCAGCGCGGGGCCGTGGCTCTCGCCGAAGGTCGTGACGCAGAACAGCCTGCCGAAGGTATTGCCGGACATCGCGTCGGTGCCTAGGGAAGCTCGCCGGCGTGCAGCAGGAACACGCCCCCGCCGCCCTGCTCGAACTCGAGCCAGGTGAACGGCAGCTCGGGCCAGCGCCGCCGCACGCGCGCGGCCGTGTTTCCCGCCTCCACCACGAGGATACCGCCGGGCGTCAGCCGATCGCGCGCCCCCGCCAGGATGCGCGCGATCACGGAGAGCCCCTCGCTTCCGGCCGCGAGACCGAGGCGCGGCTCGGCGCGGTGTTCCCGAGGCAGTCGCCGCAGCTCGGCCGCGGGCACATAGGGCGGGTTGCTCACGACGATATCGTAGCGCCGCGCGGGAAGGCCCGCGTACACGTCGGCGCGCCGGAGCTGCACGCGTCGCCCGAGGCGGTGCCGCCGCACATTGCGCCGCGCGAGCGCCAGGGCGCCGCGGGAGACATCGGTCGCATCCACGCGCGCTTGCGGCATGGCATGCGCCGCCGCGATCGCAATGCAGCCGGAGCCGGTGCCGATGTCCAGCACCCGCCGCACGCGCTCCGGTCGCACCCAGGGTGCGAAGCCGCGCCGGCAGAGCTCCGCGATCGGCGAGCGCGGCACGAGCACGGCGGGTGTCACGCGGATCTCGTGGCCCGCGAACCAAGTGACGCCGGTCAGGTAAGCCGACGGCACGCGCTCCGCGACACGCCGCTCGACCAGGCGCGCGGCGCGCGCGGCCGCGCGCGACTCGAGCGGCAGGCGGTAGCACCCGGGCGCGGATTCGTGCGCGAGTCTGAGGGCGTGGCACACGAGCGCGGCCGCATCGTCGCGCGCGTTCGCGGTGCCGTGGCCGTAGTGCAGGCGCGCGCGCGCCAGCCGGCGCCAGGCCCAGTCGAGCAGCTCGCCAACCGTGCGGCAGCCGTCGGGTGCGGGCGCCATCCGTCGCGTCATGACCAGGAGTCTAACCGGGCCCGCGCGGGCCGCTGTGGGATAATCCGCGCGCCCATGGATTCACCGAGCTTCCGCGAGCGCGCGTTCATCGGCCTGCAGCATCTGCTGCCGCAGCACCTGCTGTCGGGTCTCGTGCGCCGGGTGGCGACGAGCCGCATCGGCTTCCTGCGCGGCGCGCTGATACGCGCTTTCCTGCGCGCGTACCCGGTGGATCTCGCGGAGGCACTCGATGCCGAGCCCCGCGCCTATGCGAGCTTCAACGATTTCTTCACGCGCCGCCTGCGGCCCGGCGCACGCCGGCCCGACCCCGATCCGCGGGTCGCGCTTTGTCCCGTCGACGGCAGCGTGAGCCAGTCCGGCGCGATCGAAGGCGACAGCCTGCTCCAGGCCAAGGGCATCCGCTACACCACGGCGGCGCTGCTCGGCGGCGATGCGGCGCTCGCGGCGCCATTTGCCGGCGGCGCTTTCGCGACGCTTTACCTCGCTCCGCACAACTATCATCGCGTGCACATGCCGCTCGCCGGGACGCTGGTCCGCGCGCGCTTCGTCCCGGGCGACCTCTACAGCGTGAATCGCGCGACGGCGGCCGGCGTGCCCGGCCTGTTCACGCGCAACGAGCGCGTTGCCTGCCTGTTCGACACCGAAGCGGGTCCGATGGCGGTGGTGCTGGTCGGCGCCCTGTTCGTGGGCAGCATGAGTCTCGCCTGGTGCGGCGAGGTGAGCGGCGCCGGTGGCCGCGTACGCGAATTGCCGGTGCACGACCCGATCATCGCGCTCGAGCGTGGCGCCGAGCTCGGCTGCTTCAACATGGGCTCGACCGTGATCGTCCTGTTCGGGCCCGGCGGACCGCGCCTGGTCGCGAGCCTGCAACCCGGCCGCGAGGTGCGCTTCGGCGAACGGCTCGCGACGTTGCCATGAGCGGCGCCGACTGGCGACCGAGCGCAAGCGCCGCGGTGATCCGCCGGCGCGCACAGATGCTGGCGCGGGCGCGTGCCTACTTCGCGGCCCAGGGGGTGCTCGAGGTGCAGACACCGGTCCTGTCGGCGGCTGCGCCTTCCGATCCGCAAACCGAGTCGATCGCGGCGCAGCCCGCGGGAGGTGCGGCCCGCTATCTGCAGACCTCACCCGAATACCCGATGAAGCGCCTGCTCGCGGCCGGGATTGGCGACTGCTACCAGATCTGTCCCGTGTTCCGCGACGGCGAAGCCGGGCGCCATCATGGGCCCGAGTTCACCATGATCGAGTGGTACCGCGCCGGATACCCGGCGCCCGAGCTGTGCCGCGACGTCGAACGGCTGCTGCACGCGATCGCCGGCGGCATCCGCCGCTTCGCGCCGGCGCGCGTCGTGAGCTACCGCGAGGCGATGCGCGCCGCCTGCGGGATCGATTGCCGGCGCACGGACACGGGCGCCGTGCGGGCCGCACTGGCCGCGCGCGGCATCGAGCCGGCCGCGGCTGGCGACTGGGGGCTCGACGAATGGCTCGACCTGCTGATGGGCGCGGTGGTCGGCCCGGGTCTCGGCCGCGAGGCGCCGACCTTCGTGACCGACTACCCGCCGGCGCAGGCCTCGCTCGCCCGGCTGGGCACGGATGCGGCGGGCGAACCGGTCGCCGAGCGCTTCGAGCTCTACGTGGACGGCGTTGAGCTCGCGAACGGCTTCCGCGAGCTCGGCGACGTCGGCGAGCAGCGCGCGCGCTTTGCCGCCGACCTCGAGCGCCGCCGCCGGCTGGGCCGGCGGACCGCGCCGCTCGACGAGCGGCTGCTCGCCGCCCTCGCCCATGGCCTGCCGGACTGTGCGGGCGTCGCGCTCGGATTCGACCGCCTGGTCATGGTCGCGCTAGGCTTGCCGGATCTCGCATCGGCGCTCTGCTTCGCGCACGATCGCGCCTGAGGAACCCGGATGCTCGCGACCACCGACGGCGACCGCGACCTGCTCGCGCTGGCGGACGGACTGTTCGCCGGCGAGCGCGATCCCTGGGCCAATGCCGCCAATGCTGCGGCGCTCCTGTTCGAGCGGCTGCCGGAGCTGAACTGGGCCGGGTTCTATTTCCTGCGCGGCGGCGAGCTCGTGGTCGGCCCGTTCCAGGGCCGTGTCGCCTGCGTGCGCATCGCGCCGGGCACGGGCGTCTGCGGCACCGCGGCGGCGCGGCGCGAGACGCTGATCGTGCCCGATGTGCACGCCTTCCCGGGCCACATCAGCTGCGATGCCGCCTCGAACTCCGAGATCGTGGTACCGCTGCTGTCGGGCGGGCACCTGCTCGGCGTCCTCGACCTCGACAGCCCGCGGCTGGCGCGCTTTGGTCCGGAAGATGCGGCGCTGCTCGAGGCATTCGCGCGCCGCCTGGTGGCGGCCTGCGACTGGCGCCTAGCCGGCATCGATGACTTTGCCGGTGCCGGGTCGTAGATTCGTAGTTCCGGTCGTACCGGAACTACGAATCTACGACCCGGCACCGTTACTGCGGCATCGACGGCGTCTGAGTGCGCCGCTACTTGGCGCGGGCGATGTACTGCGCGCTGCGCGTGTCGACCCGGATGACTTCGCCCTGGTTCACGAACAGCGGCACCTTGACCACCGCGCCGGTCTCGAGCTTCGCGCTCTTGGTGCCGCCGGTGACGGTATCGCCGCGCATGCCCGGGTCGGTCTCGACGATCTTGAGCTCCACGTGCGGCGGCGGCGTGACCGTGAGCGGCTGGCCGTTCCACAGCGTGATGATGCACACCGTCCCGTCCTTGAGCCACTGCGCCGCATCACCGACCGCGGTCGCGCCGGCCGCGAACTGCTCGAACGACTCCGGCTGCATGAAGTGCCAGAAATGGCCGTCCGAATACAGGAACTGCATGTCGACGTCGACCACGTCGGCGGTCTCGAGCGATTCGCCGGACTTGAAGGTGCGCTCGATCACGCGGCCGGTGCGCAGATTGCGGATGCGCACGCGGTTGAAGGCCTGTCCCTTGCCCGGCTTGACGAACTCGTTCTCGACGATCGCGTAGGGATCCCCGTCGAGCAGGATCTTGAGGCCGGAACGGAATTCGCTGGTGTTGTAGCTGGACATCGGGGGCGGTTTTCGCGGGCGCCGGTCGGGCCGGGGTTCGGGGGGCGCGTATGATAGCGGCTGGCCCCAGGACCGGCCACCCCGGCCCGGAGCATGACGCCGGTCGCGATTTCCGGCCGTTTCCGGGTGCTAGTATCGCGCCACGACCCTCGGGCACCCTCTCCCGGAGCCGTATCTTGAAGCAGCCGTCTGCCGTGCCGATGATTGCGCTGACGCGCAGTCAGGATAACGTCGAGGCCATCAACAAGGCCCTGCGCAATGCCGGCCATCCGGTTCACGTGACCTGGCTGCCCGACGCGCGCGACCTCGGCGACGCGCTCACCCAGGCCTCGGCCGAGATGCTCGTGCTGTTCGCCGACGAGGGCATCGTCGATCTCGCGAGCGCGATGGACTTTCGCGCCCGCTTCGCGCCGGACGTGCCGGTACTGATCGTGCGCGAGCGGCTGGACGAAGACGCGATCGCGCAGACGCTGGCGCTCGGGGCGCAGGACGCGGTCACGCTGTCGAACATACCGCGGCTGCAGCTGGTGGTCGGCCGCGAACTGCGCACCCACCGCCTCGACCGCGCCCTGTCCTCGACACTCGCCACGGCGCGCGAATACAAGAAGCAGCTGCAGCACATCGTCGAGGGCTCGACCGACGCGATCGCCACGGTGCAGGAGGGCATCATCGTCGACGCCAACCCGGCGTGGCTCGCGCTGTTCGGCTACTCGGCCGCCGAAGAGGTGGTCGGCACGCCGCTGATGGACGCATTCGATCCGGACGACCACGCGGCGATCAAGGGCGCGCTGGTCGCCTGCATGCAGGGCAAATGGTCCGGACATACGCTGCACGCCTCGGCACTCGTGGTCAGCGGCCACACGCCCTCGCTCGAGCTGCAGCTCACGCGCGCGGAATTCGACGGCGATCCCTGCGTGCAGGTGTGCGTGCCGGCGCGCGTCACCGACGCCGGCGAATATCAGCGCAAGCTCGAGGACGCCATGCAGAGCGACCCGGCGACCGGGTTCATGCACCGGCGCTGGTTCGTCGAGAAGCTGCGCGAGCGGCTCGCCACCCCGATCAAGGCCGGCGTGCGCTGTCTCGCCTATGTCGAACCCGACAAGTACGAGGCCGTGCACGAGGAACTCGGCGTGCTCGCGGGTGAGGACTTCCTGACCGATTTCGCGCGCCTGCTGAAGGACCAGGTGCAGCCCGGCGACTTGGCGGGCCGGTTCGGCGGCCAGGGCTTCATGATGCTGATTGAGCGCGGCAACACGCAGGACGTCGAGGCCTGGGCCGATCACGTGGTGCACAAGGTCGCGGGCGAAGTGTTTCAGGCCGGTTCCAAGTCGCTGTCCACGACCTGCACCGTCGGCCTCGGCCCGGTCCCGCCCGAGGTGCAGTCGCCCGAAGGCCCCGCCAACGACGCCTGGCGCGCCCATCGCCAGGGCCGCGACCTCGGCGGCAACCGGGTCCAGCTGCTCGAGCACACGGGCGCGATGCTCCGGCTGCAGGATCAGGACCGCGTCTGGGTGCAGGAGATCAAGGCGGCGCTGAAGGACAACCGATTCCGGCTGGTGCAGCAGCCGGTCGCGAGCCTGGTCGGCGAGGACCTCGGCATGTTCGACGTGCTGGTGCGCATGCTCGACGAGAAGGGCCATGAGATCCTGCCTTCCGTGTTCATGCCGGCCGCGGAGCGCAACGATCTGATGAAAGCCATCGATCGGTGGGTTATCAACGCGGCGATGGCGTTCTGCGCCAAGAGCAAGCCAGGGGCCCTGTTCGTGCGCCTGTCGCAGGACACGCTCGCCGACTCGACGCTGCCGGCCTGGCTCGCCAGCCAGCTCAAGTCAGCGCGGATCGAGGCCGCACGCATCGTGTTCCAGGTGCGCGAGGAAGCTGCCGCGCAGCAGCTCAAGGAAGCGGTCACGCTGAACCAGGCGCTGCGCCAGCGCGGGTTCCGGTTTGCGATCGAGGGCTTCGGTCTCGGCCGCGACACCGATCGCCTGCTGACCCATCTGAAGCCCGACTTCGTCAAGATCCACGGCGCCCTGATGCAGGGGCTGTCGGCGGACCAGGACAAGCAGGCGCGGGTCAAGACCCTGGTCGAGGCCGCGCGCGAGTGCAAGGCGATCACGATCGGCGAGCGCGTGCAGGACGCGAACACGATGGCCGTGCTCTGGCAGCTCGGCGTCGAGTTCATCCAGGGCTATTTCGTCAACGCCCCGGAAGAAGTCGTCATCGGCTGAGCCGCTACTCGACGCCGAGCCGGTCCACCTTGCGCCAGCCGCGCGGCAGCACCGCGCCCCGCTGGCCGCGGGCGCCGAGGTAATGCTGCAGGTCCTTCCAGGACAGCGTCATCCGGCGCGCGCCCGACCACACCGCCGTCGCCTGATCCGGCGCGACCACGGTCGCGGCCACCATGAGCTCCTCGCCGGCACGCGATTTCCGGCCCGGGATGCCGAACACCAGGTTGCCCCGGCCCCGCTCCATCTCGGGCAGGTCCGCAACCGGGAAGGCCAGCATGCGGCCCTCGCTGTTGACCGCGACCACCAGCGCGCCCGCCGCCTCCGGCACCGGCGCCGCCGCGAGCACCTTTGCGTTCTCGGGCAGATTGAACACGGACTTGCCGGCGCGGTTGCGCACGAGCAGCGACTCCAGCTTCGCCACGAACCCGTGGCCGGCATCGCAGGCGAGGAGCCACCTGTCGCCCGGCTCGCCGATCAGCACCGCCGCGAAGGTCGCGCCCTCGGGCGGGTCCAGGCGTCCCGACAGCGGCTCGCCCTGGCCCCGGGCCGAGGGCAGCGTGTGTGCGACCAGCGCGTACGCGCGCCCGGTCGAGTCCATGAACACGGCCTGCTGCGTGCTGCGCCCGCGCGCCGCGGCCTGGAAGCCGTCGCCCTGCTTGTACGAGAGCGAGGTCGGGTCGACGTCGTGGCCGCGCGCCTGCCGCACCCAGCCGAGCGTCGACAGCACGACGGTCACGGATTCGGCCGTGACGAGCTCGGATTCGTCGATCGCCTGCGCCGCCTCGCGCTCGACGATGCGCGTGCGCCGCGCGTCGCCGTAGGCGCCGGCGTCGGCCTCGAGCTCGTCGCGGATCAGCTTCGTGAGCTTCGCCGCGCTCTTCAGCGTCTTCTCGAGCAGATCCTGCTCCTCGGCGAGCTCATTCTGCTCGCCGCGGATCTTCATTTCCTCGAGCTTCGCGAGATGGCGCAGCTTCGTTTCCAGGATGGCCTCGGCCTGCGCATCGCTCAGCTTGAAGCGCTGCATCAGCACCGGCTTGGGCGCCTCCTCCTTGCGCACGATGCGGATGACCTCGTCGAGGTTCAGGAACGCGATCAGCAGGCCTTCCAGGATGTGCAGCCGCGCGTTGACCTTGTCGAGCCGGTACCGCAGCCGGCGTCTGACGGTCTCCTTGCGCCAGCCGAGCCATTCCGCGAGCAGCTCCTTGAGGCCGAACACGCGCGGCCGCCCGTCCTGCGCGATGACGTTGACGTTGACGCGATGGCTGCGCTCGAGATCCGTGGTCGCGAACAGGTGCGCCATCATCTGCTCGACGTCGACCCGGTTCGAGCGCGGCGTGATGCAGAGGCGCGTGGGGTGCTCGTGATCGCTCTCGTCGCGCAGGTCCTCGACCATCGGCAGCTTCTTCGCGCGCATCTGCCCGGCAATCTGCTCGAGCACCTTGGCGCCCGAGACCTGGTACGGCAGCGCGGTGATGACAACCTCCCCGTCTTCCTCTTCGTAGACGGCGCGGGCGCGGAAGGTGCCGTTGCCGGTCTTGTAGATCGCGCGCAGCTCCGACTTCGGCGTCACGATCTCGGCGCCGGTCGGGAAGTCCGGGCCCGGCACGTGCTTGCACAGCGTCGCGATCGAGGCGTCCGGGTCGTCCAGCAGCTCGATGCAAGCTGCCGCGATCTCGCGCAGGTTGTGCGGCGGGATGTCGGTTGCCATGCCGACCGCGATGCCCTGCGTGCCGTTCAGGAGCACGTTGGGCAGCCGCGCGGGCAGCAGCTTCGGTTCCTCCAGCGTGCCGTCGAAGTTGGGCTGCCAGTCCACCGTGCCCTGCGCGAGCTCGGCGAGCAGGACCTCCGCGAAGGGACGCAGACGCGACTCGGTGTAGCGCATCGCTGCGAAGGACTTCGGGTCATCGGTCGAGCCCCAGTTTCCCTGCCCGTCCACCACCGGGTAGCGGTACGAGAAATCCTGGGCCATCAGCACCATCGCCTCGTAGCAGGCGGAATCGCCGTGCGGGTGGTACTTGCCGATCACGTCGCCGACCGTGCGCGCGGACTTCTTGGGTTTCGCGCCGGCCGCCAGGCCGAGCTCGCTCATCGCGTAGATGATCCGCCGCTGCACCGGCTTGAGACCGTCCGCGAGCTGCGGCAGCGCGCGGTCGAGGATCACGTACATCGAGTAGTCGAGGTACGCCTTCTCGGTGAAGGTCCGGAGCGGTTGCCTCTCGATGCCCTCGAAGTCGAGCGGCGGCTGGCCCTTCATGTGACGTTTGCCAGGTTGCCCTTGGTCTCCAGCCACTCGCGCCGGTCGGCCGCGCGCTTCTTCGCGAGCAGCAGGTCGAGCACCTGGTCGGCGCCGTCCCTGGCGTCCACCGTGAGCTGCACCAGGCGGCGGGTCTCCGGCGACATCGTCGTCTCGCGCAGCTGCAGCGGGCTCATCTCGCCGAGGCCTTTGAAGCGCGTGATCACGGGCTTGCCGCGGATGCCCTCGGCCTGGATCCGGTCGAGCAGGCCCGCCCGGTCGTGCTCGCCGAGTGCGTAGTAGACGTTTTTGCCCACGTCGATGCGGAACAGCGGCGGCATCGCGACGAACACGTGCCCCGCGAGCACGAGCGGCCGGAAATGCCGCAGGAACAGCGCGCACAGGAGCGTCGCGATGTGGGCGCCGTCGGAGTCCGCGTCGGCGAGGATGCAGACCTTGTGATAGCGCAGGCCCGAGAGGTCGGCCGACCCCGCATCGACGCCGAGCGCGGTCGTGATGTCGTGCACCTCCTGCGAGGCAAGCACGTCCGCGGCCTCGACCTCCCAGGTGTTCAGGATCTTGCCGCGCAGCGGCATCACGGCCTGGAATTCGCGGTCGCGCGCCTGCTTGGCGGAGCCGCCGGCGGAATCGCCCTCGACCAGAAACAGCTCGCAGCGTTCCGGCTCCTGCACGGTGCAGTCGGCCAGCTTGCCGGGCAGCGCCGGGCCGGCGGTGATCCGTTTGCGCGTGATCCGCGCGGCCTGGCGGGTGCGCTCCTGGGCATTGCCGATCGCGAACTGCGCGATCCTTTCGCCGCTCTCCGGATGCTGGTTGAGCCACAGTGCGAACGCGTCCTTCACGACGCCCGAGACGAAGGCCGCCGATTCTCGCGACGAGAGCTTCTCCTTGGTCTGGCCCGCGAACTGCGGGTTCTGCATGCGCACCGACAGCAGGTAGGCGACGCCGCTCCAGACGTCCTCGGGCGCGAGCCGCAGGCCGCGCGGAACCAGATTGCGGAATTCGCAGAATTCCCGCACCGCGTCCGTGACGCCGGCGCGCAGCCCGTTGACGTGCGTGCCGCCCTGCGGCGTGGGGATCAGGTTGACGTAGCTCTCCGCGACCGCGGATTCCGCGTCGGGCGCCCAGCAGAAGGCCCAGTCCGCGACTTCGTTGCCGCCCTGGAAATGGCCGGTGAACGGTTCCTCCGGCAGCCGGCCCGCCTGGCCGATCTGCTCGACCAGGTAGGCGGCGAGATCGCCGGTGAAGAACCATTCCTCGCGCTCTCCGCTGGCCTCGACCGAGAGCGACACCCTGAGACCCGGGCACAGCACCGCCTTGGCCTTCAGCACGTGCTTGAGGCGCGGCACCGAGATGCCCGGCGAATCGAAGAAGGCCGGGTCCGGCCAGAAGCGCAGCGTGGTGCCGGTGCGGCCGCGCTTCGACTCGCCGACCGCCTCGAGCTTCGACACGACCTTGCCGTCCCTGAAGCCGATGTTCCATTCGCGCCCATCCCGGCGCACGTGGCACTCCAAGTGCTTGGACAGCGCGTTGACGACCGAAACGCCGACGCCGTGCAGGCCGCCCGCGTGCTCGTAGCTCCGGTCGGAGAACTTCCCGCCGGCGTGCAGGCGGGTCAGGATCAGCTCGACACCGCTGACCTTCTCCTTCGGGTGGATGTCGACGGGCATCCCGCGCCCGTCATCCTCGACCGTCACCGAGCCGTCCTTGTGCACCGTCACCGCGATGTTCTCGCAGTGCCCGGACAGCGCCTCGTCGACGCTGTTGTCCACCACCTCGTGGACCAGGTGGTTCGGGTTCTTGGTGTCCGTGTACATCCCGGGCCGGCGGCGAACCGGTTCCAGGCCCTTCAGGACTTCGATGTCGGAGGCGGTGTAGCTGCGGCTCACGGCGCCGCGATTCTAGCAGCCGTGCGCGCCCGGCCGGGGGACCGCGGCCGGGCGTCGGTCTGCACGCGGACTCGTTGACCGGCCGCGCCGCGGCTGTGACACTGGCACGCGCCATCGGCCGATCGAGAAGTCATCCCGTGACCCGCAACAAGCCGGCGACCCCCGATTTCGAGGCGGCCCTCGCCGAGCTCGAGAAGATCGTAGAGCGCCTTGAACAGGGCGAGCTGTCCCTCGAGGAGTCCTTGCGCCAGTTCGAGCGCGGCGTGTTGCTGACACGCAGCTGCCAGAAGGCGCTGCGCCAGGCCGAGCAGAAGATCCGCGTGCTGTCGGCGGGAGCAGACGGCGAGCCCGTCGAGCAGGACTTCGCGCCGCCCGCCGGCGAATGAGCGCCCGCGGGATGCAGGCCGCCATCGGGGCCGACGGCTGGCAGGCGCTCTACCGCGAGCGCGTCGAGCGCGCGCTCGAACGCGTGCTGCCGGCGGCCGAGGCGGTTCCCGCGCGCCTGGCCGCCGCGATGCGCTATGCCGTGCTCGGTCCCGGCAAGCGCATCCGCCCGATCCTGGTCTACGCGGCCGGCGCCGCGATCGGCGTCGCGCCGGCGGCGCTGGACGCACCGGCAGCCGCGGTCGAGCTGATCCACGCCTATTCCCTGGTGCACGACGACCTGCCGGCCATGGACGACGACGACCTGCGGCGCGGGCGGCCGACGGCGCATCGCGCCTTCGACGAGGCGACCGCGATCCTCGCCGGCGATGCGCTGCAGGTGCTCGCCTTCGAGATCCTGGCCGACGACCGTGGTTCGGCGCTCGATGCGGCGGCGCGCATGGACATGATCGGGCTGCTGGCGCGCGCCAGCGGCGTCGCCGGCATGGCCGGCGGGCAGGCCATCGATCTGGAAGCGACCGGCCGGCGGCTCGGAATCGGGCAGATCGAGGACATGCACCGGCGCAAGACCGGCGAACTGATCCGCGCCTCGGTGCTGCTCGCCTGCGCCGCTGCGCCCGCGTTGCCTTCCGCGCGCCGCGCGGCGCTCAACCGCTACGGTGAGGCGATCGGGCTGGCGTTCCAGATCGTCGATGACCTGCTCGACGTACTGGGCGACTCCGCGGTGACGGGCAAGGGCCAGGGCTCGGATGCCTTGCGCGGCAAGCCGACCTATCCCGCGGTCGCGGGCGTTGCACGCGCGCGCGCGCGCGCCGCGGAGCTCGCACGCGAAGCCACTAATGCGCTCGGCGAGTTCGGGCCCGAGGCGGGCCAGCTACGCACTTTCGCTGGCGAACTCGTGGAACGCGGCCGCTAGAGAAGCCCTGCGGTAAACTCCGGGCATGGGGGATGCGCCACGCACCGGGCTCCTGGAATCGATCGAGACCCCGGCCGACCTGCGCGCGCTCGAGCGCCGCGAGCTGCCCGCGCTCGCGGCTGAGCTGCGCGATTTCCTGATCCACACCGTCGGTCAGATGGGCGGCCACCTGGCGGCGGGCCTCGGCACCGTCGAGCTGGCCCTCGCCCTGCACTATGTGTTCGATACGCCTTATGACCGGCTGGTCTGGGACGTCGGCCACCAGGCCTACCCGCACAAGGTGCTGACCGGACGGCGCCACCGGCTCGCCAGCATCAAGCAGGAGGGCGGACTCGCGCCCTTTCCTGCCCGCGCCGAGAGCGTTTATGACAGCTTCGGGGTCGGCCATTCCAGCACCTCGATCAGCGCGGCGCTCGGCATGGCGATCGCGAACCGCGCCGCCGGCAGCGATCGCCGCGTGGTCGCCGTCATCGGCGACGGCGCGATGAGCGCCGGTCTCGCCTGGGAGGCGCTGAACCACGCCGGCAGCCTCGACGTGGACCTGCTGGTGGTGCTGAACGATAACGACATGTCGATCTCGGAGAACGTGGGCGCGCTGTCCAACTATTTCGCGCGTGTGCTCTCCGGGCGCGCCTACTCGCACCTGCGCGAAGGCGGCAAGCGGGTGCTGCGACGCATGCCCTCCGCCTGGGAGCTGGCGCGGCGCTCGGAAGTCCACGCCAAGGGCATGGTGCTGCCGGGTACGCTGTTCGAGGAGATGGGCTTCAATTACATCGGGCCGGTCGACGGGCACGATGTCGACACGCTCGTAACCACGCTCGGCAACATGCGCGCGCTGCCGGGCCCGCAGCTCCTGCACGTCGTGACCCAGAAAGGCAAGGGCTACGCGCCCGCGGAGGCCGATCCGATCAAGTGGCACGGCCCGGGTCCCTACGATCCCAAGAGCGGCACGCTCTACAAGGAGCAGTCCGCCGGTCCCACCTACTCGCAGGTGTTCGGCGCCTGGCTCTGCGACATGGCGGAACAGGACGAGCGCATCGTCGGCATCACGCCCGCCATGCGCGAAGGCTCGGGCCTGGTCGAGTTCGAGAAGCGCTTTCCCGAGCGCTACTTCGATGTCGCAATCGCCGAGCAGCACGCCGTCACGCTGGCCGCCGGCCTCGCCTGCGACGGCCTGAAGCCGGTGGTCGCGATCTATTCGACTTTCCTGCAGCGCGGCTACGACCAGCTGATCCATGACGTGGCGCTGCAGCGCCTGCCGGTGGTGTTTGCGATCGATCGCGCCGGTCTCGTCGGCGGCGACGGCGCGACGCACCAGGGCGTCTTCGACCTAAGCTACCTGCGCTGCGTGCCGAACCTGCTGGTGATGGCGCCCGCCGACGAGAACGAATGCCGTCAGATGCTCTACACGGCCTGCCAGCACGACGGTCCGGCGGCGGTGCGTTATCCGCGCGGCCGCGGGCCCGGCGTCGCGGTCGAGCGCACCCTGCAGGCGCTGCCCGTCGCTCGCGCCGAGCTGCGCCGCCAGGGCGGCAGCGGGCTCGCGCTGCTCGCCTTCGGGACCATGCTGGCGCCGGCCGCGACCGTCGCCGAGGCGCTCGACGCAACGCTCCTCAACATGCGTTTCGTGAAGCCGCTGGACGCGGAGGCCGTCGCATCGGTCGCCGCCACGCATCGCGCGCTCGTCACGCTCGAGGAGAATGCGATCGCGGGCGGCGCCGGCGCGGCCGTGCTCGAAGAACTGCAACGCCAGGGCGCGACGCTGCCGCTCCTGCAGCTGGGCGTGCCCGACCGTTTCATCGAGCATGGCTCGCGCGAGGACAATCTGGCGAGCGCCGGACTCGATGCCGCCGGCGTGCGCGCTTCCGTCGAGACCTTCTGGCGGCGGCACGCGCGACCGGTCGCGGTGCCCGCCGGTTAATCAGGACCAATATGGTATGATTTCGCCATGACCGCCCAGACCGGCAGCTGCACCATCACGCCGATCATCAGCGACGTCCAGTCGCGCCCCGACACGCGCCGCATCCCGATCGACCGCGTCGGCATCAAGGACATCTACCACCCGGTGCGGGTCAAGGATCGCGCCGGCGGGGAGCAGCATACGATCGCGAACTTCAACATGTACGTGCACCTGCCGCACGACTTCAAGGGCACGCACATGTCGCGCTTCGTCGAGATCCTGAACGAACACGAGCGCGAGATTTCGGTCGAGTCCTTCAATGCCATGCTGGCAGAGATGAGCGAGCGCCTCGATTCCGCCTCCGGCCATCTCGAGATGACCTTCCCCTACTTCGTGATGAAGCGGGCGCCGGTCACCGGCGTGCAGAGCCTGCTCGACTACCGCGCGACGCTGGCCGCCGAGCTCGCGGACGGCCGGGTCGAGACCTGGCTCAAGGTCCTGGTTCCGGTAACGAGCCTGTGCCCCTGTTCCAAGGAGATCTCGGACTACGGCGCGCACAACCAGCGCTCACACGTGACGATCTCCGTGCGCATTTCCGAGCATGTCTGGATCGAGGAGCTGATCGATATCGCCGAGCGGGAAGGCAGCTGCGAGCTGTACGGCATCCTGAAGCGGCCCGACGAGAAGTACGTGACCGAGCGCGCCTACGACAACCCGAAGTTCGTCGAGGACATCGTGCGCGACATCGCCGTGCGCCTGAACGGCGATCCGCGCGTACGCGCCTACGTCATCGAGTCGGAGAACTTCGAGTCGATCCACAACCACTCGGCCTACGCGCGCGTCGAGCGCGACAAGGATGCCGAACAGAAAATGGGGACAGGTACGGATTAGCGCGGACCAGACGCGACCAGCGGCAGGCATGCCGCCAATCTGCACCTGTCCCCATTTTCTTCAGCTGGCGACGTTGCGGTCGCCGTGCTGCAAGCGCGAAATCAGCGCGCGCAGGAACACCTTGTTGAAGCGCAGCTGGCAGGCCGGCGAGGCCTGCTCGAGCAGCGTCGAGCTGACTTTCAGGATGGTCACCCCGTCGCCGGCGACCACGCCGGCCTGGCGCTTGGCGCCGCGCAGGTAGCTGGTCTCGCCGAAGCAGTCGCCCGCCTCCAGCCGGCCGACGATGACGCCGTCGCGCTCGACGGTGCAGCGCCCGGCCACCAGCACGTAGAAGCGGTCGTCGACACCGCCTGCCTTGACGATCTCGTCGCCGCGGGCATGGGCCTGGAAGGTGCCCGCGCGCAGCACCTCCCAGATCTCGCCGGACGAGAACTCGTGGAAGAACTTGAGCCGCCGCAGCTGGTTGAACTGCTCCTGCTGCTCGGTGCGATCGACCTGGGTACGCTGCTGGGCGTGGATCTTGGCGATCGCGGCCGAGAATTCGGCGCCATTCGGATAGCGCTTGTCCGGGTCCTTGGCCATCGCGGTCGCCACCACGCCCTCGAGCTCGGACGGCAGGTCCGCGCGCAGCGAGAGCATCGGCGGCGGAGTCGCGTAGACGATCTGGTGCAGCAGCTTGGCGAGGGCGCCGGCCCGGAACGGGCGGTGCCCGGTCAGGAGCTCGTACATGACCGCGCCGAGCGAATACAGGTCGGAATGATTGGTCAGCTCGGCCGACTGCACCTGCTCGGGTGACATGTAGCTCGGGCTGCCGGCGATGCCCTCGATGCGCGAGAAGTCCGCGTCGGCATGCAGCGCGATGCCGAAGTCGATCAGCCGCAGGTCGCTGTCGGTCGTCAGCATCAGGTTGCTGGGCTTGATGTCGCGGTGGATCACGCCGCGCGAGTGCGCGTAGTGCAGCGACTTCGCGCCCTTGAACATCAGCGTCAGGACGTCCTCGACCGGCAGCAGGTTGTCGGGCCGGGTGTAGGCGGCGAGCGTGCGCGCCCCGTGGATGAACTCGGTGACCACGTAGTAGTAGCCGTTCTCTTCTCCCGCGTCGAAGATCGGCATGATGTTCGGGTGCTGCAGCATCCCGACCATGTGCGCCTCGGACATGAACATCTTGCGCGCGACCTTGGCGCGCTCCGGGCTTTCGTCGCCGGCGACGCGATAGGCCTTGATCGCGACGTCGCGGCCGTAGTACGGATCGTGGGCGAGGTAGACGGTGCCGGTTGAACCGCGGCCGACCTCGCGGATCACCTCGTACTTGCCGATGCGCTCGCCGAGCCCGCCGGACTCTTCGCTCGGGGGCCGGATCGTCGGCAGGGTTGCGGTAGCGATGATGCGATCCTCCAGGGGCCGCCGGCGGGCAGTCGCCACCGGATGACCGCGCCAGAGTATTTCGTCAAAAGCCCCGGAACCGTGAAGCGGATCGCGCTTCGCCGGGGGTCGCCGGGTCACCTTCCGAAGTGGTCGAAACCGTGACCCGCGTCTCGCGGCAGGGCGGTGCCGGCAACCGTGACCCCGCCGTCCGCGACGATGACGCCGATCCGCCGGCAGGAGACCCCGGCCTGGAGCGCCTCGATCTCGCTGCGGCGCGCGGCCGGCGCCGTGAACAGGAGCTCGCAGTCGTCACCGGCCGTGAGCGCGAGCGCCGCGGCGGCCTCGAAGCCGCTGGCCTCGGCCAGTTCCGGGGACAGCGGCAATCGGCGCGCGTCGAGCGATGCTCCGACGCCGCTCGCCGCGCACAGCTTGCCGAGGTCCCCCAGCAGGCCGTCGGAGACGTCGATGCAGGCGCTCGCGACGCCGCGCAGGCGCAGCCCGAGTTCGACGCGTGGCTCCGGCAGCAGGAAGCGCCGCAGCAGCTGATCGCGCGCTTCGGCATGCGCGGCGAGACGGCCCTGCAGCAGCGCGAGTCCCGCGCCGGCGTCGCCTGGCGTGCCGCTCACCCAGACGTCCTCGCCCGGCCGGGCGCCGCGCCGCAGGAGCGCGCCGCCCGCAGGCACCGTGCCCGCGAGCATGACCGTCGCCGAAAGCGGTCCGCGCGTGGTGTCGCCGCCGGCTAGCGCGACGCCGTGGCGGCGCGCGAGCGCATCCAGGCCGGCCGCGAACTCCGCGACCCAGGCCTCGTCCCCCGAGGGCAGGCTGAGCCCGAGCAGGGCCCAGGCCGGATCCGCCCCCATGGCGGCCAGGTCGCTCAGGTTCACGGCGAGCGCGCGATGGCCGACCGATCGCGCCGGCGCATCAGGCGGGAAATGCGTGCCCGCGGCGACGGTGTCGAGCGCGAGCACGAGCTCGTGGCCCGGCGGCGGCGACACCAGCGCGGCGTCGTCGCCGACTCCCAGCCGCAGGTCCGCGCGCGCCGCACCGCGGCCGCTGAAGTAGCGCTCGATCAGCTCGAACTCGCCGATGGGCATTGGCGCTAACCGCGCTCGTCCACCCGGTGCGCACGCGAGGCCCGGTCGAGTACGGCGTTGACATAGCGGTAGCCGTCGGTCGCCCCGAAGCGCCTGGCCAGCTGCACGGCCTCGTCGATGACCACCCGGAACGGCACTTCCGGCCGCGCCATCAGCTCCCACAGGCCGAGGCGCAGGATCGAGCGCTCGATGGGATCGAGCCGCTCCGGCGCGATGTCGGAATGGTGGCGCAGCTCCTCGTCGAGCGCGGCGATCGAATCGCACACCGCCTCGAGCGCCGCGCGAAAATAATCCGCGTCGGCGCGGCCGAATGCCGGGTCGCTGCTGTACTGGACGTGCAGCTCCTGCCAGGGCTGGCGTCCCAGCTCGCGCTGGTAGAGCGCCTGCACCAGGTACCGGCGCGCGGCGCTCCTGGCCCGCGCGTCGTTCGCGGCGTCTCGCGGGCGATTCATCGCCGGATTATAGCGACCGGCCCGCTCCGGTCCCGGCCGGCACCGCGTCGATCCGTTCGTCGGCCAGGCCCGCGTCGCAGAATGCGCGCGTGAGCCGCGCACCCGCTTCGACGAGCGCTTCGTTGACTTCGAGTTCGGCCAGTCGCGCCAGCACGGCCGCCAGCTCGAGCCCGCCGGCCGCGGCCGGCAGGTTCTCGACCCGCGCGCCCGCCGCTTCCAGCGCGGCGCGGCGCCGGGCGTCGCCGCTCGCCGTCAGCACCAGCGCCTGCCCCGGCGCGGCCAGGAGGCGCGCCCGAGGCGGCGTGCACAGGCGCGCATCGAGCACCACGCGCAGCGGCTGGCGCCGGGCGCCGGGCAGGCGCACCTCGGGTCTCGGGTCGTCCGCGAGCACGGTGCCGCAGCCGGTGAGCACCGCGCTCGAGCGCGCGCGCAGTTCCTCGACCAGGTGCACGGGCTGCGCGCCGGGCAGCAGCACGCGCACCCAGGGCCGGCCGCGCTCGAAGCGCGACAGGAAGCCCGGGTTCAAGGCCCGCGCCTCCGGCTCCATGACTCCGCCCTGCAGGGCGACGCCCGCGGCGGCGAGCCGCGCGGCGCCGCCGCCGTTGACGCGCGGATTCGGGTCGCGCACCGCGTACACCACGCGCGCGATGCCTGCGACGGCCAGCGCATCGGCACAGGGCGGGGTGCGGCCGTGATGGCAGCAGGGTTCCAGATTGACGTAAGCGGTGGCGCCGGGCGCGCGGCCACCGAGCGCCGCGAGCGCCGCCAACTCGGCATGGGGCCCGCCGGCGCGTTCGTGCCAGCCCTCGGCCAGCACGCGCTCGCCGTCGGCGATCACGCAGCCGACGCGCGGGTTCGGATCCGTGGACCACAGCCCGCGCCGTGCCAGCTCGAGCGCGCGCGCCATGTGGCGCCGGTCGGTTGCGGTCATTTCCGGCGCGTCTCGCGCGACTGCGGCGGCAGCAACGACATCTGCCCGGCGGACGGGTCGGCTCGCCGCCGCTTGCCGAGCTGCTCGATCTGCTCCCGGAACGAGTCCACGTCGTGGAAGCGGTGGTAGACCGAGGCGTAGCGGACGTAAGCGACCTCGTCGAGCTGGCGCAGCTCCTCCATCACGATCTCGCCGATCTGGCGTGAGCCGACTTCCCGCTCGCCCAGCGTGCGCAGCCGCTGCCCGATGCGCTCGATCATGGTCTCGACCTGTTCGCGCGCGACCGGGCGCTTCTCCAGCGCCTTCATGATCCCCGTGCGCAGCTTGGACTCGTCGAAGGGCTGGCGCGTGCGGTCATTCTTGACCACCTGCGGCATCACGAGCTCCGGGGCCTCGAAGGTCGTGAAGCGCTCGCCGCAGGCCTGGCATTCGCGCCGGCGGCGCACCTGGTGCCCCTCGCCTGCGAGACGCGAGTCGGTGACCTTGGTGTCCTCGTGATTGCAGAACGGGCAGTGCACGGCCGCCCCCGGATGCGCTCAGCCGTAGACGGGATGGCGCCGGCAGATCGCGAGCACCTGCTCCCGCACCCGCGCGACGGCGGTCTCGTCACCCATCGCGTCCAGCAGGTCGGCGATCCAGCCGCCGACCTGGCGCGACTCGGCTTCGCCAAAGCCGCGCGTCGTGATCGCCGGGGTACCGATCCGCAGGCCGCTGGTCACGAACGGCGGGCGCGGATCGTTCGGCACCGCATTCTTGTTCACCGTGATGTGCGCGCGCCCGAGCGCCGCGTCGGCATCCTTGCCCGTGTACTCGCGGCCGATCAGGTCGAGCAGGAACAGGTGGTTATCGGTACCGCGCGACACGATCCGGTAGCCGCGCGCCTGCAGCGACGCCGCCATCGCGCGCGCGTTGGTGACCACCTGCCGCTGGTAGTCGCGGAACTCCGGCTGCAGGGCCTCGAGCAGCGCGACCGCTTTGGCGGCAATCACGTGCATCAGCGGCCCGCCCTGGGTGCCCGGGAAGATCAGCGAGTTGAGCTTCTTGTGCAGCTCGGGATTGTCCCGCGCCAGGATCAGGCCCCCGCGCGGCCCGCGCAGGGTCTTGTGCGTCGTGGTCGTCACGACGTCCGCGACCGGCACCGGGTTCGGATACACGCCCGCGGCGACCAGACCCGCGACATGCGCCATGTCCACGACGAAGGCGGCGCCGACGCCGTCGGCGATGGCGCGGAACCGCTGCCAGTCCACCACCCGCGAGTAAGCCGAGAATCCGGCCAGGATCATCTTCGGCCGGTGCTCGCGCGCGAGTCGCTCGACCGCGGCATAGTCGATCTCGCCCGTCGCCGGGTCGAGGCCGTACTGCACGGCGTTGAACAGCTTGCCCGAGAAGTTCACCTTCGCGCCGTGCGTCAGGTGGCCACCGTGATCCAGGCTCATGCCGAGCAGCGTGTCGCCCGGCTTCAGCAGCGCCAGGTAGACGGCGGCATTGGCCTGCGAGCCGGAATGCGGTTGCACGTTGGCATAGGCCGCGCCGAACAGCTGCCGGGCGCGGTCGATCGCGAGCTGTTCCGCCACGTCCACGTTCTCGCAGCCGCCGTAGTAACGCTTGCCCGGGTAGCCTTCCGCGTACTTGTTGGTCAGCACCGAGCCCTGCGCCTCGAGCACGCGCGGGCTCGCGTAGTTCTCGGAGGCGATCAGCTCGAGATGCTGTTCCTGGCGGTGGCGCTCGGCGGATATCGCGGACGCGAGCTCGGGATCGAAGGACTCGACGTTCATGCCCGGACCGAACATGGAAGCCAGTACCGCACGCTGAAAAAGAGGCGTGCAGTCTACCCGAAAGGACTGGCTCCAGCCGCCTCGACGAAGGCCTGCACCACCCGGGTCCAGGCGCGCGCGAGATTCGTCCGGTTGTAGCCCCCGCCGCCGGTGCCGAGGATGCGTCCGCCGGCGTGCCGGTCGGCAACCCGGCACAGCGAGCGCGCGGCCTCCGCATGCGCTTCCTCGCTCAGGGCCAGGTGCGTGATCGGGTCGCCCGCGAGGCTGTCGGCGCCGCACTGCAGGATCAGGAACTGCGGCCGATGGCGCTCGAGATGCTCGAGCACGCGCGGCCAGGCCGCGAAGAATTCCGCATCGTCCGCGCCCGGCGGCAACGGCACGTTGAGCTTGGTGCCGCGCGCGGCGCCCTTGCCCTGCTCGCTGGCCGCGCCGGTGCCGGGATAGAGGAACCGGCCATCCTCGTGCAGGTCCGCGAAAATCAGCGCCGGGTCCTCCTCGAACGCGTAGAACACGCCGTCCCCGTGATGGGCGTCGATGTCCACGTAGGCGATGCGCTCGAGGCCATGCGCGCGCTTCAGGTGCTCGACCACGACCCCGACGTCGTTGAACACGCAGAATCCGGCGGCGTGGCCGCGGCCCGCATGGTGCAGGCCCGCGATCGGCACGAAGGCGCGTCGGGACTGGCCGCCCATGAGCGCCTCGGCCGCGACCAGCGTGGCGCCGACCACGTCGCATGCCGTCTCGAAGATGCCCTTGAAGGCCGGCGTGTCACCGGCGTCCAGCCAGCCCTCCCCGGTCGCGGACCGCGCCTGCACGAAATCGACGTACTCCGGATGATGGAACAGCAGGAGTTCCGCGCGCGTCGCCGCCCGCGGCGGCAGCGTGCGCACGCGCTGCGCCAGGCCCGAGGCCGCGAGTTCACGCTCGAAGGCGGCGTGCCGGTCCGAGCCGAAAGGATGCCCGTCAGGAAAGGCATAGCGCGCGATCCGCTCGCCCGTCACCAGGCAGGTATCCGATGCGCCATTCATCGCCGAGGGTGCCGTCCAGGCCGCGGGCTCGGAGCCTAACACGGCGCGACGCCGGCTGGCGGCGGTTCGCCGCATCGCCGATAATCCGCGCCCCTCGTGACCGGTGGCGTGCATGGCCCAGTACATCTACACGATGATGCGCGTCGGCAAGGTGGTGCCGCCGAAGCGGCATATCCTGCGCGACATTTCGCTCTCCTTCTTTCCGGGCGCCAAGATCGGCGTGCTGGGGCTGAATGGCGCGGGCAAGTCCACCCTGCTCCGGATCATGGCCGGCATCGACAGCGAGATCGAGGGCGAGGCGCGGCCGCAACCCGGAATCCGCATCGGCTACCTGCCGCAGGAGCCGCGGCTCGATCCGGCCGCGAACGTGCGCTCGATCGTCGAGGAATCGGTGCGCGAAGTGAAGGACGCGCAGCAGCGCCTCGAGCAGGTCTATGCGCTCTACAGCGAGCCCGACGCGGACTTCGACAAGCTGGCGGCGGAACAGGGCCGGCTCGAGGCCTTCCTCGCTTCCGTGGATGGCCACAATCTCGAGCGTCAGCTCGACATCGCCGCCGACGCGCTGCGCCTGCCGCCCTGGGAGGCGCAAGTGGCCCAGCTTTCGGGCGGCGAGCGGCGGCGCGTGGCGCTCTGCCGACTGCTGCTGTCGAAGCCCGACATGCTGCTGCTCGACGAGCCGACCAACCATCTGGATGCCGAGTCCGTAGCCTGGCTCGAAAAGTTCCTCGAACAGTATCCGGGCACCGTGATCTGCGTGACCCACGATCGCTACTTCCTCGACAATGTCGCGGGCTGGATTCTCGAGCTCGACCGCGGCCACGGCATACCCTGGCAGGGAAACTACTCGTCGTGGCTGGAGCAGAAGGAGCAGCGACTCGCGCTCGAGGAGAAACAGCAGGAGAGCCTGCGGCGTACGCTGCAGCGCGAGCTCGAGTGGGTGCGCGCGAACCCGAAGGCGCGCCAGGCGAAGAGCAAGGCTCGCATCCGGCAGTTCGAGGAGCTGTCCTCGGTCGAATTCCAGGCGCGCAACGAGACCAATGAGATCTACATCCCGCCGGGTCCGCGACTCGGCGACCTCGTGATCGAGACGGACGGTCTGCGCAAGGCCTATGGCGAGCGCCTGCTGTTCGACGGGCTGTCGTTTCGCCTGCCGCGCGGCGGCATCGTCGGCATCATCGGGCCGAATGGCGCGGGCAAGACCACGCTGTTTCGCATCCTGACCGGCGCCGAGCAGCCGGACGCTGGCACGGTGCGGCTCGGGCCCACGGTCCAGCTCGCCTGCGTGGACCAGTCCCGCGACAGCCTGGATGGCGGCAAGACCGTCTGGCAGGAGATCTCGGGCGGTCAGGACCTGATCCGCGTGGGCGGCTACGAGACGCCCTCGCGCGGCTATGTCGGCCGCTTCAATTTCCGCGGCAACCAGCAGCAGCAGCTAACCGGCGAGCTGTCGGGCGGCGAGCGCAACCGGGTGCACCTGGCCAAGCTCCTGCGCTCGGGCGCCAACGTGCTGCTGCTCGACGAGCCGACCAATGATCTCGACGTCGAGACCCTGCGCGCGCTCGAGGAGGCGCTGCAGTCGTTTCCGGGCTGCGCGGTCGTGATCTCGCACGACCGCTGGTTCCTCGACCGCATCGCCACCCACATCCTCGCGTTCGAGGGCGACAGCGAGGTGACCTGGTACGAGGGCAACTACCAGGACTACGTGGCCGACCTGCGCCGGCGCAAGGGCGAGTTCGCGGACCAGCCGCACCGCCTGCGCTACCGACCCTTGCACGGCTGAGGCCAGCCGCCGCCCGCGCGCATTTGAGCTAGACTGATGGGGGTTCCGAAACCGCGGGAAGCGCGCGTGGCGGTTTTCATCGACTCCTCCGGGCGCCTGCACCACGACCAGGAAAGCGGGCTCGCGCTCCATTGCCCGCACTGCCAGGTGCTGGCGCACATCACGCCGTTATCGGTGCCGGACTTCAACGCGCTGCAGCAGCACAAGCCATCCCAGGTCGGGCTGGTGTACCGCTGCGAATCCTGCAACGCGCCGATCTTCCTGCGCTTCGCGGTCAAGCTGTACGCGGGCAGCCGGGTCGAGCTCGCGCCCAACTTCGTCGAGCTCGAGCGGCCGCGCGAGCGATTCCAGTTCACCTACCTGCCCGAGGACGCCGAGGTGCTGCTGAAGGAAGCCTTCACCTGCTTCTCGGCCGCCTGCTACAACGCCTTCGCCTCGATGTGCCGGCGCGTGGCGCAGTTTGTGTTCGCCGACCTGGGCGAGGACGGCAAGCTCATGCTCTACGACGAGCTCGGCAACATCCGCCGCCTCGCCGAGCTCGACGACGAAGTCTTCGCGGTGGTGCGCCGAGTGCTGTTCGAATCGGACGCAGCGGGTCGCGCCGGCCTGCCGGTGATCGACGCCTTCCAGGCGGGCGTGCTGCTGGAAGTCCTCAAGGATCTGATGTACCAGGCCTACGTGCGCCGCGGGCGTCTGCAGCGGGCGATGATGGTGCGGCGCTATTTCGCCGAGGACGAATCCAAGGTCACGCCGCTGCCGGGCCGCTCAGCCTAGCCACACCCGCGCATTGCGGAACATCCGCATCCATCCGCTGTCCTCGCCCGCGGCCGCGGGCCGCCAGGAATTCTGCGCCGTGCGGAACACCCGCTCCGGGTGCGGCATCATGATGGTCACGCGCCCGTCATCCGAACACAGCCCGGCGATTCCCCCGGGCGAGCCGTTCGGGTTCGCCGGGTAGCGCGTCGCGACCCGGCCGCTCCCGTCCACGAAGCGCATGACGGTCAGCGCGGATGCGGCGCAGAGGTCCGCGTCGCACGCGAATGAGGCGCGGCCTTCGCCGTGCGCCACCGCGATCGGCAGGCGCGAGCCGGCCATCCCGGCGAAGAACGGCGACGGCGTCGCCAGGATCTCGACCTGCGACAGCCGGCCCTCGAACTGCTCCGAGCGGTTGCGCAGGAAGCGCGGCCAATGCGCGCTCCCCGCCACCAGCCCGCCGAGCGCCGCCAGCATCTGGCAGCCGTTGCAGACGCCGAGCGTCAGCACGTCCCGGCGCGCGAACCAGCCTTCGAACTGCTCGCGCGCGCGCCGGTTGTAGAGGATCGACCTGGCCCAGCCCGCGCCGGCGCCGAGCACGTCGCCGAAGCTGAAACCACCGCAGGCCACGAGCGCCTGGTAGCCCTCGAGCGCCGCGCGGCCCTCGATCAGATCGCTCATGTGCAGATCGAAGGCGTCGAAGCCGGCGCGGTCGAAGGCGGCCGCCATTTCCACCTGGCTGTTGACGCCCTGTTCGCGCAGCACGGCGACGCGCGGGCGCACGCCGCTCGCGATCAGGGGCGCCGCCACGTCCGAGTCCGGGTCGAAGGAGAGTTCCCAACGCAGGCCCGGATCGTCCTCGTCGAGGCGCGCGGCCCGTTCTTCGTCCGCGCACACGGGCTCGTCGCGCAGCCGTTGCATGCGCCAGCTGGTCTCGGACCAGAGCTCGCGCAGCCGTACCCGATCGTCGTCGATGAGCGTGCGCGAACCCGCGCGGACGGAGACGCGCCGGCCGGGCACGGCGTGGCCGATCTCGCGCACACAGTCGCCGAGCCCGCGCGCCTCGAGAATGGCGCGCGCGCGCGGGAGGTCGCGCTCGCGCAGCTGCAGCACCGCGCCGAGCTCCTCGCTGAAGAGCGCCGCGGCTGGCCGGGCGACCTCGCCCAGATTCACCTCTAGACCCACGCGGCCCGCGAACGCCATTTCCACCAGGGTCACCGCGAGGCCGCCGTCCGAGCGGTCATGGTAGGCCAGCAAGACACCGCAGTCGGCGAGCTCGCGCACCGCCGCAAAGAACGCGGCGAGGCGCGCCGGGTCGTCCAGGTCCGGCGGCACGTCGCCGGTCGCGCCGTGCACCTGCGCGAGGGCCGAGCCGCCCAGGCGGTCGCGGCCGCCGCCCAGGTCCGCGAGCAACAGCGCGCTCGCACCCTGGGTCAGGTTCAGGGCCGGCGTCAGCGTGCGGCGTACGTCCGCGACCGGGGCGAAGGCGGAGACCACGAGCGACAGCGGCGCTGAGACCTCGCGCGCGCCGTCCGCCGCACGCCAGGCGGTGCGCATCGACAACGAGTCCTTGCCGACCGGGATCGCGACGCCCAGCGCCGGACAGAGTTCCATCGCGACCGCGTGCACCGCATCGTGGAGATCGGCGTCCTCCGCTGCGTCGCCGCAGGCGGCCATCCAGTTGGCAGAGAGCTTCACGTCGGCGAGGGCGCGCACATCCGCGGCCGCGATGTTGGTCAGCGCCTCGCCGACCGCCATGCGCGCGGACGCCGCCGCATCGAGTACCGCGATCGGCGGGCGCTCCCCGATCGCCATGGCTTCTCCGGCATGGCCGGCGAGTGCCGCCAGCGTGACCGCGACATCGCTGACCGGCACCTGCCAGGGCCCGACCAGCGGGTCGCGGCTGACCAGGCCGCCGACGCTGCGGTCGCCGATCGTGACCAGGAAGCCCTTGTCGGCGACCGCCGGCAGGCACAGCAGCCGCTCGAGCGACTGGACCAGGTCGAGGCGCTCGGCGTCGAAGGCCTGGCCGCGCCGCCGGCGCCTCGCGGCCGCTCGGCGCATGCGCGGCGGCCGGCCGAGGAGCGCCTCGACCGGCAGGTCGACCGCGGTCGCGCCCGAGGGCGCATGCGTCACGAGCAGCCGGCCGTCATCCGTGATCGCGCCGATGACCGCGACCGGGCTACGCTCGCGCCGGCACAGCGCCGTGAACTCGTCCAGGCGATCCGCTGCCACGGCGACGACGTAGCGCTCCTGCGCTTCGTTGCACCAGATCTCGAGCGGCGACATGCCCGGCTCGTCGCTCGGCACGCGCGCGAGCTCGACGCGGCCGCCGCCGCCCGAGGCGGCAACCACCTCGGGCACGGCGTTCGACAGCCCGCCGGCGCCGACGTCGTGAATCAGCAGGATCGGATTCGCCTCGCCCCTGGCCCAGCAGGCGTCGATGACTTCCTGCGCGCGCCGCTGCATCTCGGGATTGCCGCGCTGCACCGAGGCGAAGTCGAGCGCCTCGCTGCCCGCGCCGCTGCCTTGCGACGAGGCAGCGCCGCCGCCGAGCCCGATCAGCATCGCCGGCCCTCCCAGCAGCACGAGCGGCGTGCCCGGTCCGGCCGCGCGCTTGTGCACGTGCATGCGCCGCACGGTGCCCAGTCCGCCCGCGATCATGATCGGCTTGTGGTATCCGCGCACGCGGCCCGGGGCGTCGGTGGGAATTGCCTGCTCATAAGTGCGGAAGTAGCCGAGGATGCCCGGGCGCCCGAACTCGTTGTTGAATGCCGCGGCACCGATCGGGCCGTCCAGCATGATTGCGAGCGCCGAAGCGATGCGCTGCGGCCGCGCGGGATCGCGCTCCCAGGGCTGCTCAAAGCCTGGAATGCGCAGATTCGAGACCGTGAAGCCGACCAGGCCCGCCTTCGGTTTGGCGCCCTGCCCGGTCGCGCCCTCATCGCGGATCTCACCGCCCGAACCCGTCGCCGCGCCGGGAAAAGGCGAGATCGCGGTCGGGTGGTTGTGAGTCTCGACCTTCACCAGCAGGTCCGCGGTTTCCTCGTGCCACCCATAGCAGCCGTCGGGCGACGGAAAGAATCGCCGTGCCAGAGGGCCCGTCAGGACGGCCGCGTTGTCGCTGTAGGCGGATAGCACGCCGGCGGGGCTCCGTTCGTGCGTGTACCGGATCATGCCGAACAGCGAGCGCGCTGACGCGGCCCCGTCCACCGTCCAGTCGGCGTTGAAGATCTTGTGCCGGCAGTGCTCGCTGTTCGCCTGCGCGAACATCATGACCTCGACATCGGTCGGGTCGCGCCCGAGGCGTGCGAACAGGTCTGCGAGATACTCGATCTCCTCCGGTGACAGCGCGAGACCCAATCGTTCGTTGGCCGCAGCGAGCGCCGCCGCAGGTGCGGTGCCCAGCATGACCCAGGTCATCGGGCGCGCGACGTGGTTCGCGAACAGCTGCGTGAGCTCAGATTCCTCGGTCAGCAGCGACTCGGTCATCGGGTCGTGCAGCTGCGGCACGAGCTGCGCGGTGCGCTCCGGCGGCAGCGACTCGGCGCCGGCGATGTGCCAGGCGCGCACGCGCTCGATGCGTCGCACCGGCGCGAGTCCGCAGACGTGCGCGATATCGGTGGCTTTGGACGACCAGGGCGAGGTGGTGCCGAGCCGCGGCGTCGCGTACCAAAGCCGTCCGGGCGCATGCCGGGCGCGCGCGCCGGGCTCGGCCTCGAGCAGGTGCGCCAGGAGCTCCACCTCTGCGGCGGTCAGCGGCCGCGCGGTATCGACCACGTGCAGGTAGCGCACGGCGAGCCCTGCGACTGCGGGCTCGATGGCCCGCATCGCCGCGAGCAGCCTTTCGATCCTGAACGGGGAGAGTGCCGGGGCGCCTTCGAACAGCAGCACGAAGTTCAGCGCTTCACGCCCGGGTCGCCGCCCGCCGGGATCAGCGTGACCGGGAACTGGGCGACGTTGCCGCCCTCAAGCGCGCTGATCTTGCTGACGCCCTGCTTGCGCACTTCGTCGATGCGGATGACCGCATGCAGCGGCAGGTAACAGCGCGTCACGCCGGCAAACTCGGCCTTGATGCGTTCCTCGCCAGGGTCCAGCACTACCGAGCTGCGCTCCCCGAACACCAGCTCCTCGACCTCGACGAAGCCCAACAGGCCGCCGTGACTCACCTTGCGGGCATAAATCTCGTACACCTTGCCCTGATTGGCGAACACGATCCTGAAAATGTGACTGGCGGCCATGATCCAGGTGGGGTTCGTCCTGCCGTGAGCGCGCTATTATAGCGATCCCACCGGGCGCAGAGCGGACCCCTCGCCGCAGGCGCCGGCGCGAATCAAGGTCCAGCAATGGCGCTCAGGCTCACGATTGTCAGCGACAATGCCACGTCGGCCGGCGCGAACCGTCGCTGGACATTCGGCGTGAACGGCGGCCGCATCGGCCGCCACGAATCCAATGACTGGGTGCTGCGCGATCCGGAGCGCTACGTGTCTGGTCGCCACGCCGAAGTCGAGCACCGCGCCGGCACCTGGTGGCTGCGCGACACCAGCACCAATGGCACCTTCATCAACGGTTCCGAGGACGCGCTCGGCCACGATCGGCCGCACAAGCTATCGCACGGCGATCGCATCCGCATCGGAGAGTACGAAATTCAGGTCGAGATCTCAGGCGGCAACGATTTCCTGGTGCAGGAGACATCCGCGGGTTCGCTTCCGGATCTGGACCAGCCGTTTCCAGCGCGGAACTTCATGGAGACGCGCCGGATCGATCGCAATTCGCTGCCGCCCCGGTCGGCGCCGCGCAATGCGGCCGCGGCGGCACCGGCGCCCGCCCCTGCCCCCGCACCGATGCCCGCGCCTCCGGTGGCGTCGTCACGCGCGCGCGAGGAGCAGGATCACTGGCCCGGGCTGGTCGCCCTCTGCAAGGGCGCCGGGATCGACGCGCGCGCGCTGCCCGCGGAGATCCGTACCACCGCGCTCGCGCAGGCAGGCCAGCTACTGCGCGAGATGCTCGTGGGCTTCGCGGAGCTCGCGCGCACGCGCGCGGACTTTGCGGCGGATTTCAATGTCATTTCCGGCGCGCGGCGCCGCGATGCGACCAGCCCGCTGTTGCAGATTGCGGCGGTGGAGACTGTGCTCGAGCGGCTGCTCGCCGGCAGTGGCCAGGGCGATGTCCGTGCCATCGACGAAATCCGCGCGCAGTTCGCCCGCGCCCGCCAGCACGAGACCGCGCTGGCGGGCGCCTTGCGCGAGGCGCTCGCCACGCTCCTGCAGAAACTGGATCCCGACGAGCTCGAGCAGCAGCTCGGACGCCGTGCCGCCGGTCCCGACCTGCAGGCCCGGCTCTGGGGCCGCTACCGCGAGCTGTTTCGCGCCACCGCACAGACCGGAGACGCCGGCCTGCCCGCGGCCTTCCTGGCCGCGTTCGCCCGCGCTTACGAAACGATCACGGCCGGAGGCAGCGGCCGGGACCCCGGCGACCGCGAAGAATAATGGGGACAGGTACACATTACCCGCACGGGTAATGTGTACCTGTCCCCATTTATTTATTCTGGCGGAGAGGGTGGGATTCGAACCCACGAATACCTTGTGGGTATTACTGGAATTCCAGTCCAGCGCCTTCGACCACTCGGCCACCTCTCCGTGGGCGCGAAAGCCTACCGAAGCCCCTGGCGAGCGGCAAACGCGGCTCAACCCTGCGCCGGGCGGCTGCCGCCATAGGCGGGCGGGAATTCCAGGCAGCGGCCGCGCTCCAGGGGCCGCTCCGGGGCGCGTACGGCCGGGATCTTCAGGGCATTGCGCGTGTCCGGCAGATCGGCTCCGGCGGGTACCTTGAGCGGCGCGGCCTCCTCCGCGGCCTGGTAGGGCTCGGGCTTGTCGCAGCCGCTTTCGCGGTTGGGCAGGAGCCCGCAGCCCGTCAGCAGCAGGCAGGCGGCGAACGCGGCGCCGACGCGGTGACCCGCACAATTCATTCGATCGCTCCCGCGCGGCGCATCGCCGCTTCCAGTGAACCCCGGTGCGCTTCCCCGAGCTCGACCAGTGGCAGCCGGATGCCCGGCCCGACCAGCCCCATCCGGTTGAGTGCCCACTTGACCGGGATCGGGTTCGGCTCGACGAAGAGCGCAGTGTGCAGACCCGCGAGCCGCCCGTCGAGTTCCCGCGCCAGGCCGCCGTCGCCGGCGAGTGCCGCTTCCATCATTTCGTGCATCAACCGGGGCGCGACATTGCCGGTCACGGTGATCACGCCCTGCGCGCCCGCCGCCACCAGCTCGCGGCAGCTCGCGTCGTCGCCGGACAGCAGCAGGAAGTCGTCGCCGCAGCGGTCCGCGATCTCGCGGGCGCGCTCGATGCTGCCGGTCGCCTCCTTGATCCCGATGATCTGCGGGTGGGCGGCAAGGCGTTCGACCGTCGCCGGCAACAGATCGCAGGCGGTGCGCGACGGCACGTTGTAGAGGATGAGCGGCACGCTGGCCGCGTCCGCCACCACGCTGAAGTGCCGGTACAGTCCTTCCTGCGGCGGCCGGTTGTAATAAGGCGTCACCACCAGCACCCCGTCCACGCCGATCTCGCAAGCGGAGCGCGTGCGCTCGACCGACTCGGCAGTGGAATGGGTGCCGGTGCCCGCGATCACGGGCATGCGCCCGCCTACGCGCTGCACCGCGACCTGCAGCAGTTCCGTGGCCTCCGTGGCCGTCACCGTGGCGGACTCGCCGGTGGTGCCCGCGACCACGATGCCGTCGCTGCCCTGCTGCGCGTGCCAGTCGAGCAGACGTCCGAACGCGACGTGGTCCACGTCGCCCGACTCGGTCATCGGCGTCACCAGCGCGACCAGGCTGCCGCGAAACATCTTACCCCCGGCCGGACGGCCGGCACCGGACGCGGGATCGTACTGGCGCGTGCCGCGGGGGTGCAAGCCGCGCCGCCGCCGATATCATCGGGCGCCCGATCCCGGTAGACTGCCAATGGCGCCACCGCGCCCTGCTGCATGAAACAATTCATCGCCATATCCGCCATCGGCGGCGATCGCATCGGACTGGTTCACGATCTCTCGAAGGTGGTCGCCGACTGCGGCGGCAGCATCAGCGAGAGCCGGATGGCGGCGCTCGGCAACGAGTTCGCGATGCTGCTGCTGGTGACCGGCAACTGGCATTCGATCGCGCGCATCGAGACCGAGCTCGGCAGGCTCGCCGAATCCTCGGGCATGACGATCCAGGTGCGGCGCACCGCGGAGCGTCCGGCGCGCGAGGACATGGTCCCCTACTCGGTGGACGTGGTCTGCATCGACCAGGCGGGCATCGTCTCGGGCCTGTCCGGGTTCTTCGCCTCGCGCGGGATCGACATCGGCGAGCTTTCCACGCGCGGCTACGCGGCCGCCCATACTGGCGCACAGATGTTCTCCGTGTACATGATCGTGAACGTGCCGACCCGCATCCACGTCGGCGCGCTGCGCGAGGAATTCATGGATTTCTGCGACGAGATGAATCTCGACGCGATCCTCGAGCCGGTCAAGAGCTGAGCGGCGGCAAGGGCATGGCGGCAATCGGCGTCGGCAACAAGGCACCGGAGTTCACGATCGAAACCACCGCGGGCCGGTTCCGCCTGAAGACGCGGCCCGCGGGCCGCCTGGTCATCTATTTCTACCCGCGCGACAACACCCCGGGCTGCACCACCGAGGGCGGCAATTTCCGCGACCTCGCCGCGGATTTCCGGCGTGCGCGTACCACCATCCTCGGCGTCTCGACCGACTCGCTGGAGTCGCACCGCAAGTTCAAGGACCGGTTCGGCTTCCCGTTCGAGCTCGGCTCCGACCCGGAGCACGAAGTCGCGGCGCTGTTCGGCGCTTGGCAGCAGAAGAACATGTACGGCAGGAAGATGATGGGAATCGTGAGAAGCACATTCCTGATCGACGACGCCGGCGTCCTGCGCCGCGAGTGGCGCAAAGTGCGCGTCGCGGGCCACGCGGAGGAAGTGCTGGCCGCGGCGCGCGGGCTCTGAGCAATCCATGATCAAGCCACGCCCCGGCAAGGGCTCGCGGCGCGCGTTCGTGCTCGATACGAATGTGCTGATGCACGACCCCGCCGCGATCTTCCGCTTCGAGGAGCACGACATCTACCTGTCGATGGGCGTGCTCGAGGAGCTCGACGCCAACAAGAGGGGCCTCTCGGAATCGGCGCGCAATGCCCGGCAGGTCAGCCGATTCCTCGACGAGCTGATGGCGAATGCGACCAAGGAGCAGATCGACCGCGGGCTCGAGCTGCCGACCGGCCGCTCGGGCAATCACGGCAAGAAGCCGCCGACCGGGCGGCTGTTCTTCCAGACGCGGCGCCTGGCCGCCGGACTGCCCGACACGCTGCCGGGCCACGGCATCGACAACGCGCTCTTGGGCTACACGCTCGCGCTGCAGGTGGAGAGTCCCGCCACGCGCGTCACGCTGGTTTCGAAGGACATCAACCTGCGCATCAAGGCGGCGATCCTCGGTGTCCACGCCGAGGACTACTACAACGACCGCACCATCGAGGACGCCGACCTGCTGTTTACCGGGGTCGCCGCGCTGCCGGCGGACTTCTGGGAGACGCACGGCGATCAGATGGAATCGTGGCAGGACCAGGCGCGCAGCTTGTACCGCGTGCGCGGGCCGCTGGTGCAGCATTGGCACCCGAACCTGTTCCTGTACGGCGGCGGCGAGGACGCCTTCGAGGCCACCGTGCGCGCGATCGACGGCGACGTGGCCACGCTCGAGGTGACCCAGGATTACCGCAGCGAGCGGCACTCGGTCTGGGGCATCACCGCGCGCAACCGCGAGCAGAACCTCGCACTCAACCTGCTGCTCGACCCGGAGATCGACTTCGTAACGATCCTCGGGCCGGCGGGCACTGGCAAGACGCTCCTGTCGCTGGCCGCGGGCCTGGTCCAGACGCTCGAGACCAACCGCTTCAGCGAGATCATCATGACGCGCGTGACCATCCCGCTTGGCGAGGACATCGGCTTCCTGCCGGGGACCGAGGAAGAAAAGATGGAGCCCTGGATGGGCGCGCTGATGGACAACCTCGAGGTACTGACGCAGAGCCAGGAGGGCGGCAGCTGGGGCCGGGCCGCGACCCAGGACCTGCTGCGCCACCGCATCAAGATCCGCTCGCTCAATTTCATGCGCGGCCGCACCTTCCTGAACCGCTTCCTGATCCTGGACGAGGCGCAGAACCTGACGTCGAAGCAGATGAAGGCGCTGGTCACGCGCGCCGGCCCGGGTACCAAGCTGATCTGCCTCGGCAACATCGCCCAGATCGACACGCCCTACCTGACCGAAACCACCTCGGGCCTGACTTACGTGGTCAACCGCTTCCGCGGCTGGCGCCATTCCGGCCATGTGACGCTGGTGCGCGGCGAGCGCTCGCGCCTCGCGGACTTCGCGTCCGAGGCTCTCTAAGGCCCGAACCATGTGCGCCCGGCGCGGTCGAACCGCCATCCTCGCCAGGAACCCGTGCATGCGCGCGACCGCCTGCCTGCTTTCCATGCTGCTCTGCCTGCGCGCGGGCCCGGTGCCGGCGCAGGCGCAGACCGGCAGCGGCCTGCCGGATATCGGCACGCCGGCCAGCAGCACGCTGTCGCTGATCGACGAGTACAAGATCGGCCTGATGATCGTGCGCGGCCTGCGCGACGCCGGCCAGATCGTCGAGGACCCCGAGGTCTCCGAATACCTGCAGTCGCTCGGCATGCGCCTCGCGAGCTAGGCGCACGAGGGTGCGCACCGCTTCACTTTCTTCGCGGTCAAGGATGCGGGGATCAACGCCTTCGCGCTGCCGGGGGGCTTCATCGGCGTGAATGCCGGCCTGGTCACGGCGACCAGGAGCGAAGCCGAGCTCGCCGGCGTGCTGGCGCACGAGATCGCCCACGTGACTCAGCGCCACATCGCGCGCTCGGTCCAGAATGCCGGCCGCGTGAACATGGCCTCGGCGGCCGCGGTGCTCGCCGCGATCCTGATCGGCGCGACCGCGGGCGTGCCGACCGACGCGATCCTCGGCACCGTGACCGCGGCACAGGGGCTCGCGGCGCAGCAGCAGATCAACTACACGCGCAGCAACGAGAGCGAGGCCGACCGGGTGGGCATCGGCATCCTGGCCGCGGCCGGCTACGATCCGGTGGCGATGCCGGAATTCTTCGGCACGATGCAGCAGAAGAGCGGCAGCGCCGGTCGCAACATTCCCGATTTGCTGCGCACGCACCCGGTCACGACCGAGCGCATCGCCGAGACCCGCGACCGGGCCCAGCGCATGGAGCGCCCGCGCAGCGTCGACAGCATGAGCTACGCCCTGATCCGCGAGCGCCTCGCGGTCACGACCCTGCCGCCCGAGACCCGGTTCCGCGACCTGTACCTGCGGGCCGGCGCGGTGGATTTGCCGTCCACGGAAGGCGATCAATACGGTCGCGCGCTCGCGCTGCTGCGTGCGGAGGCCCCCGAGGAGGCGATTCCCGTCCTGCAGTCGCTGCGCGATCACCGGCCGGATGTCACGCTCTATCACACGGCGCTCGGCCAGGCGCAGCTCGCGGCCGGGCGCGTGGCGGCCGCGCGCGCGACGCTCGAGCACGCGATGGAGCTGTTCCCGCGCAGCGTGCCGGTCACGATGCGCTATGCGGAGACCCTGATCCGGGACGGCGATGCGAAGCGCGCCCATCTGGTGCTGCTCGACCTGTTCAACAACGTGCCGCCGACCGCCGAGCAGGCCCGGTACACGGCCCTGGCCGCGAATTCGGCCGGCGACGTGGCCGACGCCTACTACTACATGTCCGAGTACCACGTAATCAGCGGCGACCTCGCGCTGGCGATCGACCAGCTGCGCCTGGCACAGGCGGTGCCGGGCCTCAACGTCGTGCAGCGCGAGCGCTTCGAGGCGCGCATCCGCGAACTGCAGGAATACCTGCCGAAAGGCAAGCGCGCGCAGGAAGTGCCCGGGCCCACGGCGCCGCAACCGGACCCGGGCGGCGCAGGCTAGAATCCCGCCGGTCAACGGCCGCCGGAATTCCTGCATGCCGGGCTTCGTCTGCACATCCCGTGCCGCCCTCCTGCTGTGCCTGCTCGGCGGCTGCGCCACCACCGGCACGCCGACGCCCGGCGACCCGCTGGAGCGCTGGAACCGCGGCGTGCAGCGATTCAACGATGCGCTCGATCGCGGCGTGCTCAAGCCGGTCGCGAAGGCGTACCGGCGCGCGGTGCCGCAACCAGTGCGCACCGGCATCGGCAACCTGCTGGCGAATCTCGGCTTCCCGGTGACCATCGCGAACGATCTGCTGCAGGGCAAGCTGGTCGCCACGGCCCAGGATCTCGGCCGCTTCACGCTCAACTCGACGCTGGGACTCGGCGGTCTGCTGGATCCCGCCACGGATGCCGGCCTGCCGCGCAACCAGGAGGACTTCGGCCAGACGTTCGGCCGCTGGGGCGTGCCGGCGGGCCCCTACCTCGTGCTGCCCCTGCTCGGGCCATCGACCCTGCGCGACGCGCCCGCGATACTGGTGGATGCGCAGGCCGACCTGCGCGTGCAACTCGAGCTGCGCGACTATGAGCGCGCCGCGCTCGGCGCGCTCACGGTGGTCGACCGGCGCGCGGGCCAGCTCGGCGCGGATCCCACGATCGACACGGCCTTCGATCGCTACGCCTTCATCCGCAACGCCTGGCTGCAGCGGCGCGAGTACCAGGTCCGCGACGGCGAGATCCCGGAGGAGTCGCCGCCGGAGGAGCTCGAGGACCCGCAAGCGCCGGAGCAACCGCCGGAACCGGAGCCGGACGGGTCCGAACCTCAGCCGTTGGCGGTCGGCATCAGCGCATCGACCTCGGCGAGACCCGCGAGCGCGGCGAGCGCCGGCGGCGCATTGCGGTAGCGGAGCGCGCGGCCGGCGCGGCGGGCTGCCAGCGACCATTCGAGCAGCAGCGCCACGCCCGCGCTGTCGATGCGGCCGACGGCGGCGAGGTCGAGCTCCGCCCGTGCCTGGGCCGCGAGCGCGGCGTCGCCGGCCGCGAGCAATTCGGGAACGGTTTCGAACACCAGGTCGCCGCCGAGCTCGAAGCGTCCTCCCCCGAGGTCGCGCAGATGCGGCGCGCCCATGGCTTCAGCCGGACCGCGCGGGCGCGCCGTCGGCGTTCTCGCGCTCCAGCCGCTGGATCAAGGCATCGAGCCCGCGCTGATCCACCTCGGCGCCGACATCGTTGCGGAAATTGCGCACATAGGAAATGCCTTCGATGGTGACGTCCCAGGCCTTCCAGCCGCCCGGTGTCGCGCGCATCGAGTAGTTGACCGGCACGCGCGTGCCGTCCCTGCGCTTGACCTCGGTACGGATGGTCGCCTGCCCCTTCGCGAGGTCGCCGCGGAACGGCAGCACCGTCAGGCGATCGGCCGTGAACTCCGCGAGCGCCGAGCCGTAATTGCGCAGCAGCGACTGGTAGAACGCGTCGACGAAGCGCCGGCGCTGCTCGGCCGTGGCGCCCTGCCAGTGCCTGCCCAGCACCAGCCGGGCGGAATAGCCGGTATCGAAATGCGGCAGCAGGATCTGGTCCACGAGCCGCTGCACGCGCTTCCCGTCCCGTGGCGCCACGGCGCGGTCCTGGTCGAGCGCTTCCAGCAGGCGTCGCGCCGTGGTCTCGATCAGCTGCTGCGGCGCGGGGCCCGGCACCGGCTCGGGCGCCGGCGTCGCCGGCAGCGCCAGCGCCGCCGCGAGCGCGCAGCCGGCCAGGGTCGTAAACGCAGGCCTCATGGCGCAGAGCCCTCCTTGGCACCGGTCGCCGGCTCCTCGCCCGCCTTCGAGAACAGGAACTTGCTGATCAGGTTCTCGAGCACGACCGCCGATTGCGTGAATCCGATCTGATCCCCGTCGGCCAGAAAAGTTTCCGCGGCGCCGGGGCCGATGCCGACGTACTGGCCGCCGAGCAGGCCGGCCGTCAGGATGCTCGCGTCGCTGTCCTCCGGGATGCGGTCGAAGGCGCGCGCGATGCGCATCGTCACACGCGCGCGGTATTCGCCGAAGTCGTATTCGATCGCCTCCACGCGACCCACCGTCACGCCCGACATCGATACCGGCGCGCCGGGCTTGAGCCCGCCGACCTGCTCGAACATCGCGGTCACGCGATAGCCCTCATCGCCGAGACCGAACTGCCGGCTCGTAATCTGCGTGACGAGGAAGAAGAGCGCGGCGAACCCGAGCAGCACGAACAGCCCGGTTCCCAGCTCGATGGCGCGCGTCTGGCGCATGGCGGACTCCTTACATCATGACCGCGGTGAGCATGTAGTCGAGCAACAGCACCAGCACCGAGGAGATCACGACGGTGCGCGTGGTCGCCCGCCCGACGCCTTCCGCGGTCGGCTCGGAATGATATCCCTCATGGACCGCGATCAGCCCGCAGGCGACGCCGAACACGGCGCTCTTGATCACGCCCTCCATCACGTCCGCAATCTCGACCGCGGCGCGCATCTGCGACCAGAACTGCCCGGCATCGACGCCCATGAGCTGCACGCCGACCAGCTGGGCGCCGTACAGGCCGATCAGGCTGAACACTGCGGCCAGGAGCGGCATCGAGATCGCGCTGCCGAGGAAGCGCGGCAGCACCACGCGCCGCACCGGATCCACGGCCATCACTTCCATGGCCGCAAGCTGGTCGGTGGCCCGCATCAGGCCGAGCTCGGAGGCGAGCGCGGTGCCCGCGCGCCCGGCGAACAGGAGCGCGGTCACCACCGGCCCGAGTTCCTTGAGCAGGCCAAGCGCCACGGCCGTGCCCAGCGACTCCTCGGAGCCGAAGCGCTCGAGCAGGTCGAATCCCTGGAGCCCGAGCACCATGCCGACGAACAGGCCCGACAACATGATGATCACGAGCGACAGCGCCCCCGCATTGTGCACCTGCTCGACGACCAGCCCGAAGCGCAGCAGGCCGCGCGGCGTCTCCGCCAGCAGTCGCAGGAAGAAGAGCGCGTAGGCACCGAGCCCGGTGAGCGCCTCGCGCAGGCTGGCGAGGAGTTCGCGCGGCAGCGTCGCGGCCATTCAGGCGAGCTCCGCGGCCTGGCGCTCGTAGTCCGGTGCCGGGTAGTGGAACGGAACCGGGCCGTCCGGCAGGCCGTGCATGAACTGGCGCACGTCCTCGCGCGCGCTGCCCGCGAGCTCCGCGGGGCCGCCCGCGGCCGCCACGCGCCCGCCCGCCAGCAGGTAGCAGGCGTCGGCCACCGCGGTGATCTCGCGCACGTCGTGCGAGACGACGATGCTGGTGAGCCCGAGCGCGTCGTTGAGGCGGCGGACCAGCCGCAACACCATCCCCATCGAGATCGGGTCGAGCCCGACGAACGGCTCGTCGTAGATCAGGAGCTCCGGGTCCATCACGATCGCGCGCGCGAGCGCGACGCGGCGCGCCATCCCGCCCGACAGTTCCGCAGGCATCAGGCGCCAGGCGCCGCGCAGGCCCACGGCCTGCAGCTTGGTGAGCACCACGTGCCGCAGCAGGCGCTCCGGCAGGCGCGTGTGCTCGCGCAGCGGGAACGCGACGTTTTCGTACACGTCGAGGTCAGTCAGCAGCGCGCCGTTCTGGAACAGCATGCCCATGCGGCGGCGCAGTCGGTACAGGCCCGCGCGGTGCAGCGCGGGCACGTCAGCGCCGAACACCTCCACCTTGCCCGCGTCGGGACGCAGCTGTCCGGTCAGCAGCCGGAGCAGGGTGGTCTTGCCGCTGCCGCTCGGGCCCATGATCGCGGTCACCGAGCCGCGACGGATTTCGAGATCCAGGCCGTCGAAGATCGCGCGGCCGTTCACGGCGTAGCGCAGCGCCTGCACGCGCGCGAGCGGTGCGTCGCTGCCTGCGGCCTCCTGGCCCAAGGCGCGATTCATGGGGAGCCGGGGCCGCCGCCTCAGGCCGCGGCCTGCTCCATCGCGGCCTCGTAGCTGCCGTTACGGGCAAGCCCGTTGAGCCGGGCGCGTTGCAGGAAGGCGCGCTGGCCGGCCGCGACGTTGCCGCTCTCGCCGCGCCAGGCATCGAGCGCGCTCTGCTGCAGCGCGCGGCCGTAGCTGAAGGAGAGCTGCCACGGCAGCGGACCCAGGCGATTCATCAGCGACAGGTGCAGGGTGGCTTCGGCCTCGCTCTGCCCGCCCGACAGGAAGCAGATGCCGGGCACGGCCGCCGGCACGTGCCGCTTGAGGCAGCGCACCGTCGCTTGCGCGACCTGCGCCGGCTTCGCCTGCGCCGGGCACTTCTTGCCGGCGATCACCATGTTTGGCTTCAGCACCATGCCCTCGAGCCGGACGCGCTGGCGGCAGAGCTGGTCGAACACGAGCGCGAGCGTCGCGTCGGTGACCTCCTCGCAGCGCTCGATCGAGTGCTCGCCGTCCATCAGCACCTCCGGCTCGACGATCGGCACGATGCTGGCCTCCTGGCACAGCGCGGCATAGCGCGCGAGCGCATAGGCATTGGCCTCGAGGCAGGCGTGCGTCGGGATGCCGGCGGCGATGTCGATGACCGCGCGCCACTTGGCGAAGCGCGCGCCGAGCGTGCGGTACTCTGCCAGCCGCTCACGCAGGCCGTCGAGGCCCTCGGTCACGGTCTCGCCCGGGAACCCGGCCATGGGCTTGGCGCCCGCGTCCACCTTGATGCCTGGCAGGATGCCGCGCGCGGCCAGGAGCTGCGGGAACGGGGTGCCGTCGGCCGCCTTCTGGCGCAGCGTCTCGTCATAGAGGATCACGCCCGAGATGTACTTCTCGGCGCCGGGCGCGGTGAACAGGAGCTCGCGATAGGCGCGGCGCGACTCGAAGGTGGATTCCAGCCGGATCTTGTCGAAGCGCTTCTTGATCGTGCCGGTCGATTCGTCCGCCGCGAGGATGCCCTTGCCGGGCGCCACCATCGCGGCCGCGTTCTGGTCGAGTTCCTGCCTGTTCATCGCCGATTCCGCCTCCGGTGGAGCTGAGGGGCGGCCGCTCCGTCGCGCCGGGCGCGAAGGATAGCAGAGAGCCCGCCCCCTACCCCGCCGGGAATAATAGTACTAAAATCGTACTGTTTCATCCGGGGCCCGGAGAACGCCCATGCTGCGCATCAGCCGCCTGACCGACTACGCGACGCTGATCCTCGCCAGCCTCGCCGGCGGCGGGCTCGCGAGCGCCGCCGGCATCGCCCTGCGCACGCGCATCGGCCTGCCGACCGTCAGCAAGCTCTTGAAGCAGCTCCAGCATGCGGGCCTGGTGCGCTCGGTGCGCGGCGCGCACGGGGGCTACCAGCTCGCGCGCCCGGCCGCCGGGATCAGCGCCGCCGACATCATCGATGCGGTCGAGGGGCCGGTCGCGCTCACCGAATGCGCGAGCGGCGCCGGCCAGTGCGGGATCGAGTCGACCTGCCTGGTCGGCCATGGCTGGCAGCGCATCAGCCTGGCGATCCGCAGCGCCCTCACCGAGGTGAAGCTCGAGGAACTCCTGCGCCGTGACGGCGCCTTTCCCCCGCCCGATCTGCACCAGCGGCCCGGCGCACGCTGGCGGCCGCTGGTACGCGGCAGGCCCGCTTGATGACCCGCGATGCGCAGGAACTCGAATCGCTGGTCGCGCGCCGCTACCGGCACGGCTTCGTCACGGACATCGACAGCGACACGGTCGCGCCGGGGCTCGACGAGGACGTGATCCGGCTGATCTCCGCGAAGAAGGGCGAGCCGGCATTCATGCTCGACTGGCGCCTGAAGGCCTACCGGCGCTGGACGCGCATGGCCGAGCCGCGCTGGGCGAACGTGCATTACCCGCCGATCGACTTCCAGGCGATCTCCTATTACTCCTCGCCGAAGGCGCGCGCGGACGCGCCCAAGTCGCTGGCCGAGGTGGACCCCAAGCTGCTCGCGACCTACGACAAGCTCGGCGTGCCGCTGCACGAGCGCGCGCGCCTCGCGGGCGTCGCCGTGGACGCCGTGTTCGACAGCGTCTCGGTCGCGACCACGTTCAAGGAGCGGCTCGCCGAGGCCGGCGTGATCTTCTGCCCGTTCTCGGAGGCGGTGCAAAAGCACCCGGAGCTGGTGCAGCGCTATCTCGGCTCCGTGGTCCCGGCCGGCGACAATTTCTACGCGGCGCTCAACTCCGCGGTGTTCACGGACGGTTCCTTCGTCTACGTCCCGAAGGGCGTGCGCTGCCCGATGGAGCTCTCGACCTACTTCCGCATCAACGCCGCGAAAACCGGCCAGTTCGAGCGCACCTTGATCATCGCCGACGAGGGCGCGTACGTCTCGTATCTCGAAGGCTGCACGGCGCCGCAGCGCGACGAAAACCAGCTGCACGCCGCGGTGGTGGAGCTGATCGCGCTGGACGATGCCGAGATCAAGTACTCGACCGTGCAGAACTGGTACCCGGGCGACGAGAACGGAGTGGGCGGCATCTACAACTTCGTCACCAAGCGCGGCGACTGCCGCGGCCGCGACTCGCGCATCTCCTGGACCCAGGTCGAGACCGGCTCGGCGATCACCTGGAAATACCCGAGTTGCATCCTGCGCGGCGACGGCTCGGTGGGCGTGTTCCATTCGGTCGCGCTCGCCAACCACCGCCAGCAGGCCGACACCGGTACCAAGATGATCCACATGGGTAGGAACACGCGCTCCACCATCATCTCGAAGGGCATCTCGGCCGGCCACGGCCAGAACGCTTACCGCGGTCTGGTCAAGGTGCTGCCGGGGGCGGACGGCGCGCGCAATTACCCGCAGTGCGATTCGCTCCTGATGGGCCCGAATTGCGGCGCGCACACCTTTCCGTACCTCGAGGTCGCGAATCCGACCGCGGTCGTCGAGCACGAGGCGACCACCTCCAAGATCTCGGACGAGCAGCTGTTCTACTGCCTGCAGCGCGGCATCGGCGCCGAGGACGCGGTGAACATGATCGTCAACGGTTTCTGCCGGCAGGTGTTCCGGGAGCTGCCGATGGAATTCGCGGTGGAAGCCCAGAACCTGCTGGCCGTGAGCCTGGAAGGAGCGGTGGGATGAGCGATGCCGGACGCCCGATCCTCGAGGTGCGTGAGCTGTCCGTGCGCGCGGGCGGGCGGCTGATTCTCGACCGGCTCTCGCTCGCGGTCCGCGCCGGCGAAGTGCACGCGATCATGGGCCCGAACGGCTCGGGCAAGAGCACGCTGACCGGGGTGCTGGCCGGGCGGCCGGGGCTCGAGGTCGTCGGCGGCAGCGCGAGCTACCTGGGCCGCGATCTGCTCGCGATGGCGCCCGAGGAGCGCGCGCGCGAAGGCCTGTTCCTCGCCTTTCAGTACCCGGTCGAGATCCCGGGCGTCAACAACATCTACCTGCTGAAGGCCTCGCTCAATGCGCTGCGCCGTCACCGCGGCCTGCCCGAGCTCGACGCCTTCGAGTTCCTGGGCCTGGTGCGGGAGAAGCTCGCGGCGATGCAGATGGACGAGTCGCTGCTCAATCGCGGAGTGAACGAGGGCTTCTCGGGCGGCGAGAAGAAGCGCAACGAGATCCTGCAGATGAGCCTGCTCGAGCCCGTGCTCGCGCTGCTCGACGAGACCGACTCCGGCCTCGATATCGACGCGCTCAAGGTGGTGGCCGCCGGTGTGAACGCGCTGCGCGGGCCGGAACGCGCGATGGTCGTGGTCACGCACTACCAGCGGCTGCTCGACCACGTGGTCCCGGACCGGGTGCACGTGCTCGCGGAAGGCCGTATCGTGAAGAGCGGCGGGCGCGAGCTCGCGCTCGAGCTCGAGGCGCGCGGCTACGACTGGCTGCGCACCGGGACGGCGGCCGCATGAGCGCCGCGGCACCGCTCGAGCGCATTGCCGCGGCGCACGCCGAGGTCGCGCCGCGCCTCGCCGGCGGCGCAGCCTGGGTCCGGCGCCGCGCGCGCGCGCTCGAGCGCCTGCTGGCGGCGGGCCTGCCCGACCGCCGCGACGAGAACTGGAAGTATCTCGACCATGCGCGCCTGGCGTCCTATCCCTTCGAGTCAATGGCGCTGGCGGCCACCGCGGTGCAGATCCCGGCGCTGCCGCCGCTGCCGCTGGCCGGGCGCCGGCTGACCCTGATCAACGGCCGTTTCGAGCCCGCACTCTGCGATGCGCCGGAGCCAGGCGTCGATCTCACGGATCTTGCCGCCCTGCTGGCGCGCGCACCTGAATCCGCGCTGGCGCTCCTGCGCGAGCCCGATGAGGATCCGGACGACCGCTTCGCCTTGCTTGCCGATGCCTTCGCCGGCAGCGGCGCACTGATCCGCGTGCAGACCGGCACGGCCCCGGCCTTGCCGCTCTGCCTCACCCATGTCGCGGCAGGCGAGAACCCCGCCGCACACCATGCGCGGCTCGTCATCGAGCTCGGCGCCGGCGCGCAGCTCCTGCTGGTCGAGCGCTTCGTGGGCGCCGGTGCGGCGGCCGTGCTCGGCAATCTCGCCGCCGAGATCCGGCTCGGACCGAAGGCCTCGCTCACGCATCTGCGCCTGCACGAACATTCCGCGGCCGCGGCCCAGATCGAGACCTGGACCGTACGGCAGGAGGCCGGCAGCCGCTACGAGCAGCACCTGCTCGCGACCGGCGGCGCGCTCCTGCGCTCGAACCTGCGCCTCGCGCTCGAGGGCGAGGCGGCGGAATGCCGCCTGTTCGGGCTCTTCGCCGCGGATGCCGGGCGGCAGGTGGATCTCAGCACGCGTGTCGACCACCTGGGCGCCGCCACGCGCACCGAGCAGGAGTACCGGGGCGTGGCCGCGGATCGCGGCCGCGGTTCCTTCAATGGCCGCATCGTCGTGCATGCTTCGGCGCGCGGCGCGGACGCGATGCAGGCAAGCCGCAACCTGCTGCTCTCGCCGCTGGCCGCGATCGACGCGCGCCCGCAGCTCGAAATCGATACCGAGGAAGTGCGTTGCCGCCACGGCGCGACGGTGGGCTCGCTCGACGAGCATCAGCTCTTCTACCTGCGCGCGCGGGGGGTGCCGGAGGCCGCGGCGCGTGCGCTCCTCACCTGGGCCTTCTGCGCCGGACTGATCGGCCGGCTGCCGCTGCCGGCGCTGCGCGCCGCCGCCGCGGAGCGCTTTGCCGGCGCCCTCCCCGACCGCGCGCTGCTCGGGGGACTGCACTGATGGCCGCCGTTGCCGGCCGGGTACCTTCCTATGATGTCGCCCGCGTGCGCGCCGACTTTCCCGTGCTGGCGCGCCGCATCAACGGCCGCCCGCTCGCCTACCTCGACAATGCCGCCTCGGCGCAGCAACCGGCCGCGGTGATCGACGCGGTCGCGGCCTACGCGCGCGCGCACCACGCCAACGTGCATCGCGGCGTGCACGCGCTCTCCCAGGAAGCGACTGCCCGGTACGAGGGCGCCAGGGCCCGGGCGCAGCGCTTCGTCAACGCCGCCTCGCCCGCGGAAATCCTGTTCGTGCGCGGTACCACCGAGGCCCTCAACCTGGTCGCGCAGTCCTTCGCCCGGCCGCGGTTGGAGCCCGGCGACGAGATCCTGGTCACCTGGCTCGAGCACCACTCGAACATCGTCCCCTGGCAGCTGGTCTGCGGGCAGACCGGCGCGGTGTTGCGCGCCGCGCCGATCGACCGACGCGGGGTCGTGGACTTCGAGGCCTGGCGCGCGCTGCTCGGCCCGCGCACGCGTCTGGTCGCACTCGCCCATGTTTCCAATGCGCTCGGCACGGTGCTGCCGGTGGCCGCCATGCTCGCCGAAGCGCGCGCCCGCGGCATCGCCACCGTGGTCGACGGCGCACAGGCGGCACCGCACCTCGCAATCGACGTGCAGGCGCTCGGCTGCGACTTCTACGCGTTCTCGGGCCACAAGATGTACGGCCCGACCGGCATCGGCGTGCTGTATGCGCGCGAGGCGCTGCTCGCCACGATGCCGCCCTGGCAGGGCGGCGGCGACATGATCCTGACGGTCTCGTTCGCGGGCTCGACCTGGAATCACCTGCCGCATCGCTTCGAGGCCGGCACGCCCAATGTCGGCGGCGCCGTGGGCCTCGCAGCCGCGATCGACTATCTCGAGGCCCTAGGCCATGACCGCGTCGCCGCCCATGAGCACGAGCTGCTCGGCCACGCGACCTCCGCGCTTGCCGCGATCCCGCGCGTGACGCTCATCGGCACCGCGCCGGAGAAGTCCAGCCTGGCGTCCTTCACCGTGGACGGGCTGCACCCGCACGACCTCGGTACCGTGCTCGACGCAGAGGGCATCGCGATCCGCACCGGGCACCACTGCGCGATGCCGGTCATGGAGTATTTCGGCGTGCCGGCGACCGCGCGCGCTTCCTTCGGCCTGTACAACACGCACGCGGAAATCGAAGCGCTCGCGGACGGCGTCCGCCAGGCGATCAGGATGCTGGGCTGATGGATCTCGCCGAGCTCTACCGCGACGTCATCGTCGACCACAATCGCCGGCCCCGCAATGCCGGCCTGCTCGAGCGGCCGACTCACCGGGCCCTTGGCAACAACCCGCTGTGCGGCGACCGGCTGCAGCTGACCCTGGACCTGCAGCAGGGCGTGATCCGGGACCTGCGCTTCGAGAATGCGGGCTGCGCGATCTCGACCGCCTCGGCCTCGCTCATGAGCGAGGCGGTCAAGGGCCGGACCGCGGCCGAGGCGCAGGCGCTGTTCGAGGCGGTACACCGGATGCTGACGCAAGCGGACGCCGCGCCTGCCGCGGCGCTCGGCAAGCTCGCCGCGCTCGCCGGCGTGCGCGGATTTCCGGCACGGGTCAAGTGCGCGAGCCTCTGCTGGCACACGCTGAAGGCGGCCCTCGCCGGCTCCGGCGGCACCGTGAGCACGGAGTGACGATGCGCCAGGCCATGCACGAGCCCTTCGTGCTGGAGCGTGACGTGCGCGCGGTGATCGTGCCCGCTGGCGTCGAGGTCAAGCTGCGCACCGGGAGCGTCGGCACCATCACGCAAGCCCTCGGCGGCAGCTTCACGGTCTACGTCGAGGGCAACCTGTTCCGCATCGCCGGCGAAGACGGAGACGCGATCGGCAAGGAACCTCTGCCCCGCCCGCGCCTGCCCGACAACGCGACCGAGGCCGACGTCACGCAGCTGGTCTGGAGCCAGCTGCGCACCTGCTACGACCCGGAGATTCCGATCAACATCGTGGATCTCGGGCTGGTCTACGACTGCACGGTGACGCCGGCCACCGACGGCCCGCGCGAGGTGTTTGTGCGCATGACGCTGACCGCGCCCGGCTGCGGCATGGGCGAACTGCTGGTCGCCGACGTGCGCGACAAGCTCCTGATGATCCCGACCGTGCGCAAGGCCGACGTCGAGCTCGTGTTCGACCCGCCGTGGAACCAGTCGATGATGTCGGAGGCCGCGCGCCTGCAGACCGGCATGATGTGAGAAAAAGAGAAAAAGGGGACGCACCCCTTTTCTCGGTGCACCGAGAAAAGGGGTGCGTCCCCTTTTTCTCAATCCTCGCCGAGCGAGAGCAGCGTGGCATTGCCGCCGACCGCGGCGGTATTGATGGTCACGGTCTGCTCGGTTCCGAAGCGCGCCAGGTAATGCGGCCCGCCGGCCTTCGGGCCGGTGCCGGACAGCCCGCAGCCGCCGAACGGCTGCACGCCGACCACGGCGCCGATCATGTTGCGATTGACGTACACGTTGCCTACCCGCGCGCGCTGCGCGACGCGGCGCGCCACGCCGTCGATCCGCGTATGCACACCGAGCGTGAGCCCGTAGCCGCTGCCGTTGATCTCGTCCAGCACCGCCTCGAGCCGCGGCCCCGGGAACCGCACCACGTGCAGCACCGGGCCGAACACCTCGCGCTCGAGCCGGCCCATGCCCTCGATCTCGACTGCGAGCGGCGCGAACCAGTGGCCGCGCGCCAGGCCCGCCGGCAGCCGCGCGCGGTGGTGCCAGCGGGCACCGGGCACGATCGCGGCGGCGTGGCGCTCGAGCGTCTCGCGCGCCGCCTCGTCGATCACCGGCCCGACATCGGTCGCGAGCAGTGCCGGGTCGCCGATCGCAAGCAGATCCATGGCACCCGCGAGCAGCTCGAGCACGCGCGGCGCGATCTCCTCCTGCAGGTACAGCACGCGCAGCGCCGAGCAGCGCTGGCCGGCCGCGTTGAATGCCGAGGTGACCGCGTCCTGCACCACCTGTTCGGGCAGCGCCGAACTGTCCACGATCATCGCGTTCTGGCCGCCGGTCTCGGCGATCACGACCGGCAGCGGCGCCTCACGCGCGGCCAGCGCACGGTTGATGTGCCGGGCGGTCTCGGTCGAGCCCGTAAATGCGACGCCGGCGAGCCGCGGGTCCGCGGTCAGTATCGGGCCGATGCGCGAGCCGCGCCCCGGCAGCAGGTGCAGCACGTCGCCGGGCACCCCGCAGGTCAGCAGCAACCGCACCATGTCGGCGGCGACCAGCGGGGTCTGTTCCGCGGGCTTCGCGACCACGCCGTTGCCGGCGGCGAGCGCGGCCGCCACCTGCCCTGTGAAGATGGCGAGCGGGAAGTTCCATGGGCTGATGCAGGCGAATACGCCGCGGCCCCGCAGCGAGAGCTGGTTCGATTCGCCGGTCGGCCCCGGCAGGGGCGCGGGCGAGCCGAATTCGCGCAGGGCGCCCGCCGCATAGTAGCGCAGGAAGTCGACGGCCTCGCGCACTTCGGCGATCGAGTCGGGCACCGTCTTGCCGGCCTCCGCCACGCAGGTCGCGACGAAGCGCGGCAGTTCGCGCTCGAGCGCATCCGCGGCCCGGCGCAGGATCGCGGCCCGCTCGGCGCCGGCGACCCGGTCCCAGGCGGGCTGCGCGGCTGATGCGAGCGCGAGCGCCTCGGCGACCGTCGCGGCGTCGGCATCGGCGACTTCGCCCACGGCGCGCGCGAGGTTGGCGGGAGACAGCACCTGGCGGCGCGCACCGCTGCGCTCGCGGCCGCCGACGATCGGTGCGGCCGCGAGCGGCCGCGTCAGTGCGGCCTGGCAGGCGGAGGCCAGACGTTCCTGCTCGCGCGGATCGGCGAGATTGACGCCCGCGGAGTTCTCGCGTTCGCGGCCATAGAGCGCGCGCGGCCGCGGGATGCGCGGGTGCGGGCCGGGCCCGGCGCGCTCGACTTCGGCCAGCGGGTCCGATACGACCTGCCCGGGCGGCAGCGATTCGTCGACGATGCGGTTGACGAACGAGGTGTTGGCGCCGTTCTCGAGCAGACGGCGAACGAGGTAAGGCAGCAGCTCCTCATGCGTGCCGACCGGCGCGTACACGCGGCACGGCAGATTGCGACCGGCAGGATCGGTGAGCTCCGCGTACAGCTCCTCGCCCATGCCGTGCAGGCGCTGGAACTCGAATGCCCTTCCGGTGACCCGCCCGAGCTGCAGAATGCTGGCCGCAGTGTGCGCGTTGTGCGTGGCGAACTGCGGCAGCAGGCGGTGGCTGCCTTCCAGCAGGATGCGGGCGCAGGCGAGGTAGCAGAGGTCGGTGTGGTGCTTGCGCGTGAACACCGGGTAGTCGGCCAGGCCGCGTTCCTGCGCGCGCTTGATCTCGCTGTCCCAGTAGGCGCCTTTCACGAGACGCACATTGAGCACGCGCCGGACGGCGTCCGCGCGCGCCCCGAGCCAGCGCAGCACGTCGGCGGCGCGCTTCTGGTAGGCCTGCACCGCCAGCCCGAGCCCGTCCCAGCCGGCGAGCGCGGGATCGGCGAGCAGTCCGTCCAGGAGCTCGAGCGAAAGCTCGAGGCGCTCGGTTTCCTCGGCGTCGATGGTGAGCGCGATGCCCGCCGTGCGCGCGGCCAGAGCCAGCGTGGCGAGTCGGGCGCCCAGCTCGCGCACCACCTGCTGCCGGCGGCCGTATTCGTAGCGCGGGTGCAGCGCCGAGAGCTTGACCGAGATGCTGGGCCAGGAGGCCGGCGCGCTGCCCGGGCGGACCGAGCGGCCGACCGCGGCGATGGCGGCGCCGTAGGCCTCGAGGTAGCGCGTGGCGTCCTTTTCGGTCAGCGCGGACTCGCCGAGCATGTCATAGGTGTAGCGGGAACGCGCGGCCTCGCCAAGGGCGGCGCGCGCGAGTGCCTCGCCGATGTCGCGTCCCATCACGAACTGGTGGCCCATGATGCGCATCGCCTGGCGGAACGCCGCGCGCACCACCGGCTCGCCGAGGCGCGCCACCAGCCGCCTCAGGAAATCGCCCGGGTCCCGCAGTTCCTCGTCCGAAGGACGCATCAGGCGCCCGGTCAGCATCAGCCCCCAGGTCGAGGCATTGACGAACAGCGAATCGGCCGCCCCGAGGTAGTCGGACCATTGCCCGGTCGAGATCTTGTCGGCGATCAGCGCGTCCGCCGTGTCGGCGTCCGGGATGCGCAGGAGCGCCTCGGCCAGGCACATGAGCACGATGCCTTCCTGCGAGGCGAGGTCATACTGCTGCAGGAACGCCTCGATGCCGCCGCGCTCGCCGCGCCGCGTCCGTGCGGCATCAACGAGCGCGATCGCTTCCTCGCGCACCTGCGCCCGCGCCGCCGGCGTCTGCCGCACGAGGGCCGCGAGGCGCGCGACGAGGCCGGCCTCGTCGGCGAGCCAGTGGCCGTTGATCGCCGCGCCGGGCCCGGAGCCGAACCCGTGCGGATCGGCGCGCAGGAATGCGGGCGGCGCGGCGTCGTTCATCGCAGACATTCTATCCGCGCCCGCCGTCGCGGAGCGCGCGGTAGTCCGCAAGCACGCGGCCATGGTCGAAGGCGAGCTGTGGCGGCGCCGCGGGGTCGGCGATCAGGATGCCGGCGGCATCGTCGCCGGCCGCCGGTGTGCCGCGCGCCTGGCCGACGTAAATCACGCTCACCACGTGCCCGCGCGGGTCGCGCAGCGGATCCGAGTACACGCCGAGCAGCGCGGTGAGCCGCACTTCGAGCCCGGTCTCCTCGCGCGCCTCTCGTCGCGCCGCATCCTCGACCGTCTCGCCGATCTCCACGAAGCCGCCGGGCAATGCGAACCCGGGCGGTGGGTGCCCGCGCTCGATCAGCACGATCGGCCGCCCGGGCCGGTCCTCGAGTTCGATGACCACGTCGACGGCCAGGGGCGGCGTTTTTGGCAGCGGCATCAGCGCACCGCGGATCTGCCGGCCGCTTCCGCCCGCAGACGCGCGGCCTCCGGGTCGCCGAGATAGGCGCGGATCAGGCGCCGGCCGGCATACAGCAGCGGGATCAGCATCACCGCCATCGTCATCTTGTAGAGGTAATTGACGGTGCCCACGGCGAGGAACAGTGCGACGGGCCAGCGCTGCGGCCCGAGGACGAAGGCGATGTACAGCACCACGAAGCTGTCGATCAGCTGCGACACCGCGGTCGAGCCGGTCGCGCGCAGCCACACCAGCCGCTCGCCGGTCGCGCGGCGGATACGGTGGAAGACGGTCACGTCGATCAGCTGCCCGATGAGAAAGGCCGTGATCGAGCCGCCGATGGTCCACAGCCCCTGCCCGAACGTGGCCGCGAACGCCGCCTGCATGTCCGGAACGCCGCGCTCCGCGCCGATCCCGACCCACCAGCCCGCTGGCACGAGCTCGATCGCGAGATAGACGAACAGGAAGGCGTACGAGATGAATCCGACCGCGAGCCAGGAGATCAGGCGCACGCCGCGCACGCCGAAATGCTCGTTGATGACGTCGGTCAGGATGAAGACGACCGGCCACAGCATGACGCCTGCGGTGAACGAGAGCGAGCCGCTCTGGCCGAACAGACGCCAATTGAATGGCGGCAGGCCGAGCGTATCCTCGAGCGCGAAGATCTTGACGCCGACGAACTCGGCGATCAGCGCATTCGTGACGAACAACCCGGCGAGCGCAATGAACAGCCGCGCCGGCCGCGAGGCGACCACGGCCGCCGTCTGTTCGCGCGTGTGCTGGGACATGCACGTCTCTCCCGGGCCGCGATTATACGGGCCGCGGCTCGCGCGGCCGCTATAATTCGCGCCGGGAACGCGGACACAGGGATTCATGGACCAGGCACTGCTCGATCGGCTCGAGTCGCAGCTCGCCGGGCTCGAGCGCGACGGCTTGTACAAGCGCGAGCGCGTGATCGGCTCGCCGCAGGATCCGGTCGTGCGGCTCGAGGACGGGCGCGAGGTGATCAATCTGTGCGCCAACAACTACCTGGGGCTTGCGAACCATCCGGAGCTGCGCCGGGCAGCGCACGAGGCGCTCGACCGCTACGGCTACGGCATGGCTTCAGTGCGCTTCATCTGCGGCACGCAAACCGTGCACCGCGAGCTGGAGCGGCGCCTGTCCGCTTACCTCGGCACCGAGGACACCATCCTCTACTCCTCCTGTTTCGACGCGAACGGCGGCCTGTTCGAGACCCTGACCGGGGAGGAGGACGCGATCATCTCCGACGCCCTCAATCACGCCAGCATCATCGACGGCATCCGCCTGTCAAAGGCGAAGCGCCTGCGCTACGACAACGCCGATCTCGGTCAGCTGGAGGCGCGGCTGCGGGAATCGCAGGACGCGCGCACGCGCCTGGTGGTAACCGACGGCGTGTTCTCGATGGACGGCACGATCGCGCCGCTCGCCGGGATCTGCGAGCTGGCCGATCGCTATCGCGCGACGGTCGTGGTGGACGACTCCCATGCGACCGGGTTCATGGGCGCGGACGGGCGCGGCACGCACGAGCATTGCGGCGTGGCGGGGCGCGTCGATCTCTTGACCGGCACGCTCGGCAAGGCGCTCGGCGGCGCCAGCGGCGGCTACGTCTCCGGACGCGGCGCCGTGATCAATTGGCTGCGCCAGCGCTCGCGGCCTTACCTGTTCTCCAACACGATCGCCCCGGTGGTCGCCGCCACCACGACCGCCGTGCTCGACCTGCTCGAGCGCTCCGGCGAGATGCGCCGGCGGCTGCACGACAATGCCGCCTTGTTCCGCGCCCGGCTCGCGGCGCTCGGCTTCCCGCTGGTCCCGGGCGAGCACCCGATCATCCCGGTCATGCTCGGCGACGCGTCGCTCGCCGTGCGCATGGCGGAGCGCCTGCTGGCGCTCGGCGTGTATGCGATCGGCTTCTCCTACCCGGTGGTGCCGATGGGCAAGGCGCGCATCCGCACCCAGATGTGCGCGGGCCACGACCGGGCCCTGCTCGAGCGCGCGGTCGCGGCCTTCGGGCAGGCCGGGCGCGAACTCGGGATCATCGGCAAATGAGCGCGGGAGACGGCGGATGAAGGCACTGATCAAGGCCAAACCGGAGCCCGGCATCTGGCTGGGCGAGCTGCCGCGGCCGGAACCGGGGCCGAACGACGTGTTGATTCGCGTCAAGAAGACCGCGATCTGCGGCACCGACATCCACATCTATCACTGGGATACCTGGGCCGCGCGCACGATCCCGGTGCCGATGCAGGTCGGCCACGAATACTGCGGCGAGATCGTGGCGATCGGCAGCGAAGTCCGGGGGCTGGTCCCCGGCGACCGCGTCTCCGGCGAGGGCCACATCACCTGCGGCCACTGCCGGAACTGCCGCGCCGGGCGACGCCACCTGTGCCGCAACACCGAGGGCGTGGGCGTGAACCGCCCGGGTTGCTTCGCCGAGTACATGGTGCTGCCGGCTTCGAACGTGTTCCGTCTGCCGGATGCGATCAGTGACGAGATCGCGGCGATCCTCGATCCGCTCGGCAACGCCACGCACGCCACGCTGTCCTTCAACCTGGTCGGGGAGGACGTGCTGATCACCGGCGCGGGGCCGATCGGCATCATGGCGGTCGCGATCGCGCGCTTCATCGGCGCGCGCCACGTGGTCATCACCGACGTCAACGACTACCGGCTCGCCCTCGCGCGTCGCATGGGTGCGACGCGCGCACTGAACGTGACGCGCGAGAAGATCGACGACTGCATGCTCGAACTCGGCATGCAGGAGGGCTTCGACGTCGGCCTCGAGATGTCGGGCAACCCCGCGGCATTTCGCGACCTGCTGCGGGTCATGCACCACGGCGGCAGCGTCGCCATGCTCGGCATCCCGCCCGCGGAGACCGCGATCGACTGGAACCAGGTGATCTTCAAGGGCCTGGTGATCAAGGGCATCTACGGCCGCGAGATGTTCGAGACCTGGTACAAGATGGCCGCGATGCTGCAGAGCGGGCTCGACGTGAGCCCGGTGATTACGCATCGCTTTCCGGTCGCGGACTACCGCACCGCCTTCGACACGATGAGCGGCGGCCAGTCCGGCAAGGTGATCCTCGAATGGGCCGCTTAGGGGACTGTCCCCATTTTCGCTCCGCGAAAATGGTGGACTGTCCCCTCCTAGACAGTCCCCTTCAGTCGACCCGGCAGCCGCAGAGGTACAGCGGCCGGCCTTCGGTCGCCAGCGCCAGCAGGAGGCGCGCCCGCTGGACCGCCTCGGCGACGCCCGGCAAATCGGCGCGGCGCGGGGCGGCGGTGTCGATCACCCAGGCCGACGCCGAGCGCAGCCAGTAAGCCAGCGAATCGCGCCAGGTACCCTCGCGCTCGTACCAGATCACGCCATAGTCCTCGCCGAGATCCGCGCGGCGCGCGGCCTCCGCGATCGCCTCGTCGACGCCGCCGAGCTCGTCGATGATGCCGGCCGCGCGCGCGTCTGCGCCGGTCCAGACCCGGCCCTGAGCGATCTCCTCGATCTCCTCGGGCTCGCGCTCGCGCGCCCGGGCGACGTGCCCGACGAAGGTGCGGTACGCGTGCTCGACTGAGGACTGCAGGATCCTGCGGACGTCCGGGCCGAGCTCGCGGTCGAGCTCCGCCTGGCCGCCGAGCCGCGTGGTGCCGAAGCCGTCGTTGTGGATGCCGACCTTGGCCAGCGTGCGCTGGAAGGTCGGGACCAGTGCATAGACACCGATCGATCCGGTAATGGTGGTCGGCGCGGCGATGATGTGGTCCGCGTCCATCGCGATGTAGTAGCCGCCCGAGGCCGCGACCGTGCCCATCGACGCAACCACTGGCTTGCCGGCGGCCGACAGCGCGGCGACCTCGCGACGGATCACTTCGGAGGCCATCATGCTGCCGCCCGGACTGTCGATGCGCAGCACGACCGCGGAGAGGTCCTCGTCCTTGCGCGCCTCGCGCAGGAGCTCCGCCAGCGTGTCGCCGCCGACCAGGCCCGGCGACTGCTCGCCGTCCAGGATCTCGCCTCGTGCCACGATCACGCCGACGTTGCGCCCGCCGCTGCGCTCGATCGCACGGTCGGCGCGGACCAACGGCAGGTAGGAGTGCCAGTCCACCGCCGCGTACACCGTGTCCTCGTCCTCGCCCGCGACTTGCGCCACCAGCTCTTCGAACTCGGCGCGCGTCTTCACGCCATCGACCAGGCCGCGCGCGAGCGCATACTGCGCGGCGTCGCCGCCGGTCGCCTGCAGGCCGGCCGCGGCCTCGTCGGCGTAGGCCTGCACCAGCGCGGGCTCGAGCCCGCGCGCCGCGGCGACGTCGGCTTTGTACGCTTCCCACAGGGCACCGATCCAGACCGAGGCGTTCTCGCGGTCCTCGGGCGACATGTCGCTGCGGGTCCAGTCCTCGGGCGCCGACTTGTACTCGCCGACCTTGAACAGATTCAGGTCGACGCCGAGCTTGTCGACAGTGCCGCGGAAGTAGCTGCGAAAGTAGGAATAGCCGTCGATCACCACGTAACCGAGCGGATCGACGTAGACCTCGTCGGCCTGGGCCGCCAGATAGTACTGGCGCTGGCTGTAGCGCGGGCTGTAGGCATAGACCTTCTTGCCCGCTTCGCGGAACCAGCGGATCGACCGCGCCAGGTCCTGCAGCATCGGCAGCCCCGCGCCCTCGAGGCCGTCGAGCTCGAGCACCAGCGCGCGGATGCGTTCGTCGTCGCGCGCCTCGTCCACGACGTCGATCAGGTCGCGCAGGCGCGTTTCGAGCCGGCTCTCGCCTGCCGCCCGGGCGAGCGCCTTCTCGAGCGGGTCGCCGCTTTCCTCTTCGACCAGGAAGCCCTCGGGCGCCAGCACGAGCGCGGCACTGCGCGGCACGATCGGGAGCGCCGTATGGCTCGCCGCGAGCAGCGCGCCGAACAGGAACAGCAGCAGGACGAGGTGCAGGACCTTGCGCAACCCGTCGAGGGCAAGCCAGATCCCCTTCAGTACGGTCCAGATCGCGCGCAACGCAGGCATGCTGGCTCCTCAGACGCCCAGCTTTTCCTCGATGCGGGCCGACTTGCCCGACCGGTCACGCAGGTAGTAGAGCTTCGCGCGGCGCACCTTGCCGCGGCGCTTGACCTCGATCTCGGCGATCGCCGGACTGTGGGTCTGGAACACACGCTCCACGCCCTCGCCGTGCGACACCTTGCGCACCGTGAACGAGCTGTTGAGGCCGCGGTTGCGGCAGGCGATGACCACGCCTTCGTAGGCCTGCATGCGCTCGCGATCGCCTTCGCGAACCTTGACCTGCACGACGACAGTGTCGCCGGGCCCGAAATCGGGCAGCTTGCGCTTCAGCGAGCGCGATTCCAGTTCTTTCATCAGCTTGTTCATCTTCCCACCCCGATCCTTGACTCCAGTCCTCAACCCGAACGCGGCGGCGGAATCCCCGCCTCCGCACAGTATTCCACGAGCAACTCGCACTCCGCGGGCGACATGCCGCGCGCCGTCAGGAGTTCCGGCCGCAGGCGCCAGGTCCGGCCGAGCGCCTGCTGCAGGCGCCAGCGCCGGATGGCGGCGTGGTTCCCGCCCGCGAGCACCGCGGGAACCTCACGGCCTTCCCAGGCCTCCGGCCGCGTGTACTGCGGCCAGTCCAGGAGACCCGCGCCGAACGAGTCCTGCGCGGCGGACTCCTGGTCGCCGAGCACGCCCGGAAGCAGCCGGGCAACTGCGTCGATCACGACCACCGCCGGCAGCTCGCCGCCTGACAGCACATAGTCGCCGATCGAAAGCTCCTCGTCGATCAGGGCATCCAGCACTCGCTGGTCGATGCCCTCGTAACGCCCGGCGACCAGCCCGAAACCGGGCAGTTGCGCCAGCCTCCGGGCCGCCGCCTGGTCGAAGCGGCGGCCCTGGGCGGACATCGCGATCATCCGCGATCCCGCCGGCAGCCTGGCCGCTGCGCGGCGGATCGCAGCCGCGAGGGGTTCGGGCGCCAGCACCATGCCGGGCCCGCCGCCGAACGGCCGGTCGTCGACCGTCCGGCGCGCATCCGTGGCGTGGTCGCGCGGGTTCTCCGTTGCGACCACGATGCGGCCGGCCCCGCGTGCGCGCGCGACCACCCCGGCCGACAAACCGGCCTCGACCAGACCCGGGAACAAGGTGATGACCTCGACCCGCATCTAGAAGTCCGGGTCCCAGTCCACCACGATGCGCCCGCGCGCCAGATCCACCTGCCGCAGGTGCTTCGGCAGGAGCGGCACCCAATGCTCGCGCTCGCCTTTCACCACCATCACCGCGTTCGCCGGCAAGTCGACGAAATGATCGACCCGCCCCAGCCGACGCTCGACCTGGTCCACCACTTCGAGCCCGATCAGGTCGGCCCGGTAATACTGACCGCGGCGCAGGGCCGGCAGCTCGCGCCGCTCGACCCACAACTCCGATCGTGCGAGCGCCGCGGCTGCGTCACGATCAACGATGCCCACGAGACGCGCCACGAGACCCTTGCCATGGCGGCGGCCTTCGAGCGGCACGAGTTCGCGGCTGCCGCCCGCCGCCAGCGCCACCTGCCAGCGCGGGAATTCGAGGAGTTGCTCCGGCGGCTCGGTGTACGACTGCAGCTTGACCCAGCCGCGTACACCGAACGGTCCCTGGATGCGTCCCAGCACGATGCGTTCTCGCTCCCGTGCGGACGCCCGCGACGGTGCCGATGGCATCGCGGCAATCGGCTCAGGCCGCGGCTTGTTTGCGCGCGGAGGCGACCAGCGAGCGCACGCGATCCGACATCGACGCGCCGACGCGCGTCCAATGCTCGATGCGCGCGAGGTCGAGCTCCAGCTTGCGGTCCTTGCCGCGCGCGACCGGGTTGAAGTAGCCGACCTGCTCCAGCACCGTACCGCCCTGCCGCTTGCGGCTGTCGGTGACCACGACGTGGAAGAAAGGCGAGTTCCTGCCCCCCCGGCGCGTCAGGCGAATCGTGACCATCGATCGAATCCCTCGCAGCGCTGCTGCGTCCATCCGGGCCCCGCGGGCCCCGTGAAAGAGCCGCGCATTCTACTCAAATACCCCTGCCGATGAAAGGCTTAGGGAATCTCAGCTCCGCGGCGGGCGGCCCGGCCCGCCTGCGCCGGGCAGGCGCCCGGCGAGCCCGCGCAGCAGCCGCTGGAGTCCCCCGCCCTTCATCTGCTTCATGACCTTTTCCATCTGCAGGAACTGCTTGAGCAGCCGGTTCACTTCCTGCACCGGCACGCCGGCACCGGCGGCGATCCGGCGCTTGCGCGATGCGGCGATCAGCGCGGGCCGGCGCCGCTCGGCGGGCGTCATCGAGTCGATGATGCCGATCTGCCGGCGGATTGCCTTTTCGTCCACCTGGGCCGCCGCTCCCGCCGGAATCAGCTGCGCCGGCAGCTTGCCGGCGAGCGCCGCGATGCCACCCATCCGGCTGAACTCGGCCAGCTGCGCGCGCAGGTCGCTGACATCGAAGCCGCGCCCCGCCACCACCTTTTTTGCCAGGCGCGCTGCCTGCGCCTGGTCGCTCTGCGCCTGCACCTGCTCGATCAGCGAGAGCACGTCGCCCATGCCGAGAATCCGCGCCGCGACGCGTTCCGGGTGGAAGGGCTCGAGTGAATCGGTCTTCTCGCCCGTGCCCATGAACAGGATCGGCTTCCCGGTCACCTGGCGCACCGACAACGCGGCGCCGCCGCGCGCATCGCCGTCGGCCTTGGTCAGGATCACGCCGGTGAGTGCGAGCGCCGCGTCGAAGGCACGCGCCGCGTTGACCGCGTCCTGCCCGGCCATGCTGTCGATCACGAACAGGCGCTGGTGCGCGCGGACCGCGCCGTCGATCGCGCGCACCTCGGCCATCATCTCGTCGTCCACGTGCAGGCGGCCCGCCGTGTCCAGGATCACGACGTCGTGCTGCCGGTGGCGCGCAAAATCGACCGCGGCGCCTGCAATCGCCACCGGCGCGGCGCCCGCGGGCGGGACGAAATAGTCGACGCGGACCTGCTGCGCCAGGCGCTCCAGCTGGGCCATCGCCGCGGGCCGGTAGACGTCGGTGCTCGCAAGGAGCGGTCTGCGCCCGAGCTTGCCGGCGAGGTGGCGCGCCAGCTTGGCGGACGTGGTCGTCTTGCCGGCGCCCTGCAGTCCGGCGAGCAACACGACCACGGGCGGTGGCGCATGCAGATCGAGTCCGGTGCCCGGCTCGCCCATCACGCGCGTGAGCTCCTCGTGCAGGATCTTGATGAAGGCCCGGCCGGGCGTGAGGCTGCGCGCGACCTCGGTGCCGATCGCTCGCGTGCGCGCCGCGTCGGTGAACGCTTTGACGACGGCGACCGCAACGTCCGCCTCGAGCAGCGCCATGCGCACCTGGCGCAGCGTGTCCGCGACGTTTTCTTCGGTCAGGCGACCGCGCCCGCGCAGCGCGTCGACGGCGTGGCCGAGACGCTCGGCGAGCGAATCGAACATGCGGGGATTCCTGGAGCCGTGCCGGCGCCGATTATAGCGCCCGCGCTTTGCTTCCCCTGCCCCCTGTGCAATGATCGCCCGCGGTTGCGGAGCCTGTCCGTTGCGCGCATTCCTCGTGATCCTTCTGTATCTCGCCGCGGCCGCGGCCGCGGCGCACGCGGCGCGGCGCGAGACGGCGCGCGCGCCGCACGCGGAGCCGGCAGCCTGGCTCGCGCTCGCCGCAATCCTGCTGCACGGTGCCTGGCTCTACCAGGCACTTCGCCCCTTCGGCGACGCCACGCTCTCCCTCGCCGACAGCGCCTCGCTCATGGGATTCGCGATCGGCGCCGGCGGCATGCTGGCCGCGATCGCTCCGCGCTTCCGCGGCGTCGCCGCCGTGCTGCTCGGTCTCGCGGCGCTGCTGGCGGCGGGCACCGGCAGCCTGCCAGAGCCCGGCAGCCCGCTCGCGGCCGGTTGGCCGTTCGCGCTGCACGTGGTGCTCGCGATGGGTGCGGCCGGGATGTTCGCGATCGCGGCGATCCTGGTATTGCTGCTGTCCCTGCAGGACGCCGCGCTGCGGCGCCGCGCGCCGGCCGCGTGGCTCGGCGCCCTGCCGCCGGTCGAGAGCCTGGAACGGGCGCTGTTCGTCGTACTCGCGACCGGCATGGCCGCACTCACCGTCGCGATCGCGGCCGGGCTCCTGTTTGTCACCGATCTGTTCGCGCAGCATCTGATGCACAAGACGGTGCTCGCGCTCGCGGCCTGGCTGATCTTTGCCGTGCTGCTGATCGGCCGCTGGCGTCGCGGCTGGCGCGGCCGCAAGGCCGCGCGCTACACGCTCGCGGGCTTCGGCCTGCTGGCGGTCGCCTACTTCGGCAGCAAGTTCGTGCTCGAGGTCCTGCTCGGCCGGCACTGGGGCTGAAATAAAGGGGACGCAACCCTTTACCGCTACCCAAATAAAGGGGACGCAACCCTTTACCGCTGCCCGGACGGTAAAGGGTTGCGTCCCCTTTACTCCTTTACTACTCCTTTACTTCAGCGCGGCGAGCGCTTCCCGGATGCCCGCGACGGCGGTGGCCGTGATGCCTTCGAGCGGGTGCCGCGGCGTGTTCGCCCGCGGCACGATCGCGCGGCGGAACCCGTGCTTGGCCGCTTCGCGCAGTCGTTCTTCGCCGTAGGGCACCGGCCGCACTTCCCCGGTCAGGCCCGCTTCGCCGAACAGCACCAGATCCTGCGGCAGCGGCCGCCCGGACAGGCTGGACGCGAGCGCGGCGACCACCGTGAGGTCGGCCGCAGTTTCGCCGAGCTGCACGCCGCCCACGACGTTCACGAATACGTCGTGTCCGGCCAGCGCCAGGCCCGCATGCCGGTGCAGCACCGCGAGCAGCAACGCGACCCGGTTCGACTCGAAGCCCACCGCGATCCGCCGCGGATTGGCGAGCGCGCTCTCGTCGACCAGCGCCTGTACCTCGATCAGCATCTGGCGCGTGCCCTCGCGCGCGACCGTGACCGCCGAGCCCGGCACGGGCTCGCTGCCGCGCGACAAGAAAATCGCGGAGGGGTTGCGCACCTCGCGCAGGCCGCGCTCCTCCATTGCGAAAACGCCGATCTCGTTGACCGCGCCGAACCGGTTCTTGACCGCGCGGATGACGCGATAGCGGCTCCCGGAGTCGCTCTCGAAATACAGCACGGTATCGACCATGTGCTCGAGCACGCGGGGACCTGCGATCACGCCCTCGCGCGTGACGTGGCCGATCAGGAATACGGCCGTGCCGCTCGCCTTGGCGTGGCGCACGAGGCTGGCGGTCGACTCTCGCAGCTGAGTCACCGCGCCGGGCGCCGCCTCGATGCCCGCGACCGACATGGTCTGGATCGAATCGACCACTACGACGCGCGCGGCTGCCTGCGCCGCCAGTTCCAGGATGCGTTCGACCTCGGTATCGGCAACCACGGACATCGAGCCAGGTGCCAGCGCGAGCCGGTGCGCGCGTTCGCCGACCTGACGCACGGACTCCTCGCCGGTCGCATACAGCACCGGCTGGCCCGCGGCGAGTGCCGCGGCGGCTTGCAGCAGCAGCGTCGACTTGCCGATGCCCGGGTCACCGCCGATCAGCGTGACCGAGCCCGGCACCAGACCGCCGCCGAGCACGCGGTCGAGCTCGGCGAAACCCGTGTGCAGCCGGGCCTCCTCGACCGCGGCGCCGCCGGCGACCGCCACCGCGACGGCTGCCGAGCCTTGCCCGCGCGCGGCGCCCGGCCGGCGCGACTCCGTGAACGCGGCGAGCGTGTTCCACGCGCCGCAGGACGGGCATTGCCCGGCCCAGCGCGGTGTGTCGGCGCCGCAGGACGAGCAGACGAACGCGGTGCGGGGCTTGGCCATGTGCGGGCACCGATCCGGGGAGCCGCGATGCTAGCACGCGTCCGCTGTTCCCCGGCGTCGCGGTGGATTGCGGCTCAAGTCGCGGTTTCACCCATAAGCGCTTGAAAATCCGGCCCCTCCCAGTACCGGCGGGGCGAGCGCCCGTTTATCATGCGCGGATCAGGGTGGTCAGGGATCGTAGGGCGCATGCCTGACGAATCGAGTCGCGGCGACTGGCTGCGCAATGTATCCGGCATGGCGGGCAGGAAGTCCGGCGATCCGGCACCGAACATCGGCAGGCCGCTCGAACTCGCGGCCGGCGATAGGCCGGCTGCCGCAGGCGGCTCCGCGAAGCCCGCGTCTGGGCTGCGCGGCAAGGCGCTGCAGCCGGGTCAGCTGTTTCACCACTTCCAGGTCGAGCAGGAACTGGGCCGCGGCGCGACCGCGACCGTCTACCGCGCAGTCGATCAGAACACGGGCGGCATCGTCGCCCTGAAGATGCTCTCGCTGGCCGACGACTGGCCGGACGACCTGCTGGAAGAAGCCAAGCTGCGGCTGCTGCGCGAGGCCGAGGCGGCGGGCTCGCTCGCGCATCCCGACATCGTCGAGATCCGCGAGTCCGGCGAGCACCAGGGTCTCGTCTACCTGGCGATGGAATACGTGCAGGGTGTCAACCTCGGCATGCACGCCACCGAAGGCCGGCTGCTGCCGCCGCGGCTGGCCGCGGAGATGTGTGCACGCGTCGCCGACGCGCTCTACTTCGCGCACCAGCGCGGCATCATTCACCGCGACATCAAGCCGGCCAACATCGTATTCGACAAGCAGAACCGGCGCGTGCGGGTCATGGATTTCGGCGTCGCCCGGCTGGTGGACAGCCGCGCGACGCGCACCGGCGTGATCCTGGGCTCCCCGTCCTACATGTCGCCGGAGCAGCTCGATGCGCGCCCGGTCACGGCGCAGTCGGACATCTTTTCCCTCGGCGTGACGCTGTTCCAGCTGCTGACCGGGATGCTGCCATTCCGTTCCGACTCGATTCCCGGGCTGATGCAGAAGATCTCGGCCGAGCCGCACCCGCCGCTGCGCGTGGTCCGTCCGGATCTGCCCGCCTCGCTCGGCACCGTCATCGATCGCGCACTGGAGAAGGACCCGGAGCTGCGCTACCGGAGCGGCGCCGAGATGGCGCAGGCGCTGCGTGACGCCGCGCGCGAAGTTGACCCGTCTATCCGTTGATGGCCCGCTACGTCTCCCTGCGCAGCCGCGTCCAGGCCGTCGGTCTGACCGATACGGGCAAGGTGCGCGAGCACAACGAGGACTCGATCGCGCTCGACACCGATATCGGCCTGTACGTGCTGGCCGATGGCATGGGCGGCTACAACGCCGGTGAAGTCGCCTCCGGCATCGCGGTGAAGACCATCACCAACCTGGTGCGCGAGGCCTACCTGGCGCAAGAACTCGAGGGCAACGACAAGGCGACCGGATTGCACCGGCCGAGCATCATCCTGCGCGATGCGATCGCGCGTGCCAACAAGATCATCCACCAGACCTCGAAGTCGCAGACGCAATGCGAGGGCATGGGCACGACCGTGGTGGCGGCGCTCCTGCACGACAACCGCATCACGATCGCTCACGTCGGCGACTCGCGCCTGTACCGCCTGCGCAAGGAAACCTTCGAGCAGCTCACCATGGACCACTCGCTGCTGCAGGAGCTGGTGGATCGCGGCTTCTATTCGGCCGAGGAGGCGCAGCGCGCCACCAACAAGAACTACGTGACCCGGGCGCTCGGCGTCGAGCCGACCGTGGACGTCGAGGTGCACGAGCTGCCGGTGGAGCCCGGTGACTGGCTGTTACTCTGCTCCGACGGCCTGACCGATATGGTCGAGGACGACGATATTCACTTAACAATCAGTACTTTCGGCGGCAATCTTGATACAGTTGCTCGACAGCTGGTGCAGCTCGCGAATGATAGCGGCGGCCGGGACAACATCTCGGTGGTGCTGGCCCAGGTGGTCGAACTTTTCCCCGCACGGCGGGGCATACTTGACAGAATACTGGCCTGGTTCGGATAACCGGGGGCGAGGGAGACGATGGCGCGCCTGATCTTGAGTCTGGATGGCCAGGTCCTGGCTGAATACAACATGACCAAGGAGCGGTACACGATCGGCCGCCTCCCCGACAACGACGTGCGTATCGACAATCCCGCCGTCAGCGGTCACCACGGCCTGATCATCAACATCCTGAACGACTCGTTCCTCGAGGACCTGAACAGCACCAACGGCACCTACGTCAACGGCAAGCTGATCAAGAAGCACGCGCTGACGCACGGCGACGTGATCACGATCGGCCACCATCACCTGCGCTTCGTCGACAGCCAGGTCGAGAGCCAGGAGCAGGACGAGTTCGAGCGCACGCTCGTGATCCAGCCGGGACAGGTGAGCGAGGCGCGCCTGCGCGCCGCGACCGAGCAGGTCGCCCCGCCGTCCACGCCGCCGCCACAGCCGGCCGCCGCGCGCGCCGCAGCGCCCGCCGAAAAGGGCGCGCCCGCCCGCCCGGCCAAGCTGCAAGTGCTGTCCGGCCAGTTCGCGGGACGTGAGCTGGAACTGGCCAAGACGCTCACCACGCTCGGCCGTCCGGGCGTTCAGGTCGCGGCGATCAGCCGCCGCGCCGACGGCTACTACGTGGTGCACGTCGAGAGCGCGAAGCCAGGCGACTTCCCGCTGGTGAACGGCCAGCCGATCGGACCGCAGGCGCGCCGCCTGCACGACAACGACGTCGTGACCCTCGCCGGCGTAAAGATGGGCTTCTTCGACGCCTGAATCGGACTCAGGCGCCGGCCAGCCCCGCGATCCCGAAGCCAAGGATTCCGAGCGCCGAACCGACATTGATCGCGCGGCGCCAGCCGCCTGGCAGCGCGGCGCCCGCCGCCGCCCCGGCCGCCGCGATCACGCACTGCACGCCCAGGCTTCCCAGGAACAGCGCGAACGCGAGCCGGGCCGCGGTTGCCGGCGAGCCGGCGACCGGCAGCTGCGGCACGACGCCGGTGAACAAGACGATGGTCATCGGGTTGACCAGCGTCAGCAGGAAGGTCGGCCAGAACGCGGAGGCCGCCGACGCCGGTTCGCCGGCCGCTTCCGGCGCGGAACGCAGCAGCATTCGCAGCCCGAGCGCCACCAGGAGCAGCGCGCATCCGATGCGGATCGCGCGCCCGTGCGCCGTGAGCGCGGGCAGCAACAGCGCACCGCTCGAGAACGCGACCGCCGCATACAGCAGGTCGGCCGTCGCGGCACCGAGGCTCGCGAACGCGCCGGACGCGAATCCGCGCCGCGCGGCGGTGCCGAAGACCAGGAGCGCAATCGGTCCGATCGAGCCCGCGACGACCACGCCGAACAGCAGCGCCTTGAGGAAGGCGGCGCTCAATCGGGCTGCCCGCCGTGCTTCAGGCCCCTGCCGCCGGCGTGCCCTGCGCGAGCTGCCAGCCGAGCGCCGCCAGGAATGCGATCAGCACGAACATGCTGGCGGCGAACGCACGGAAGCGCCAGCGCAGCTTGTTGCTCGTCAGATGGATGGCCGTGTGCAGGACGCGCAATGCGACGTAGGCCCAGGCCAGCGAGTCCAGTAAGGTTCCGCTCAGACCGGCCGCGAACGCGATCGCGACACCCGCATAGAACAGTGTCGGCATCTCGTAGAGATTGCTGAGGTTGCGGGCGGTGGCGGCGACCTCCTCGGGATCGCTCTCGCCCCGGAACACCTTGTAGTAGCGCGGATCGACGCGCCCGCCGTAGGCGGCGGCAAAGCGCTGGCGTGCGAGCCGTATGACGACAGCGAAGCTGAGGGCGGCCAGCGCGAATGCGGGCCAGACGATGGACATGGGCGCCTCCCGGGCCGGGTCAGTCGTGAGAGATCGGTTTGCCGGCGAACAGGGACTCGGCGGACTTCCGGGAGCGCACGGCCTCGCGGCTGCCCAGCAAGGCGGCGAAATCGTGCACCGGACGGTAGCCGAGCCCCCTGATCGCGGCCTCCACAACATAAACGCGGTCGATGGAGCGAGGCAACTCCCAGCCGCGGCGCGCGAACTCGGCCGCGGCCTGCGGCGCGCGCCGGGCAATGACGGCCGGCGCATCCGCGAGCAGCTGCAGGCAATCGGACCACTGGAATGGTGAAGGCGCCGACACATTGTAGACGGCAAAGCCGGCTGCGGGAGCGGCCAGCGCCAGCTCATGCGCCTGGGCCACGTCCTCGGCATCGACGCCACGGTACAGGCGATAGGCTGCGATCTCGCGCGGCGGCTCGGGAAAGCAGCGCGACATGCGCAAGGCAACGCAGTGGAGCCCTGCGCCCGCCGCCGCGCGGCAGCATTCCTCGGCCGCCAGCTTGGTGTCGTCGTACCGGTCGCGCGGCCGCGGTACCAGCGATTCGGTGACCCAGACCGCGGCATCCTCCGGTACCAGCGCGTGGCCATACAGCGAGGTCGTGCTGGTGTAGACGAAGCGCCGGACTCCGGCTTCGCCGCAGGCGGCGAGCAGCCGGCGCGTCGCCTCGACGTTGACGCGGCGGAAATCCGCGGCGCTCCGCGCGGCCAGGTCCGGCACGTGCAGGGATGCTGTATGCACGACCGCTTCCACACCCGCGAGCTGGCGCGCAAGGGCCGCGGTGTCGCAGACGTCGCCGATGCACTGTGTGAACGGGCCCGGGCGCAGGTCGAAGCCGGTGACGTCGTGGGAGCGCGCCAGCCGCGCCGCGATCGTGCCGCCGATGCGGCCGCTCGCGCCCGTCACCAGCACTTTCAAGACGCGCGCACCTCGAAGGGTACGCGCCGGCTGACGCGGCAGGTCAGTTCGTAGGCGATGGTGCCGGCCGCGGCGGCGATGCGTTCGGCCGGGAGCGCCTCACCCCAGAGCTCCACCGGCGCACCGACGTCGACGCCCTCGTGACCGGTCACATCGACCGCCATCATGTCCATCGAGACGCGCCCGACCAGCGCGGCCTGGCGTCCCGCCACCCGGACCGGCGTGCCGCTCGGTGCGCTGCGCGGATAGCCGTCGCCGTAGCCCGCGGCCGCGATCGCGATGTGCGCGGGCGCCGGCGCGGTCCAGGTGCCGCCGTAGCCGACCCGATCCCCGCGCGCGAGCGTCTTCACCGCGATCACGCAAGTCTCGAAGCGCATGACCGGCCGCAGGCCGAGCTCGGCACCGCTGCGATCCGGGAACGGGGACAGCCCGTACAGCATCAGTCCCGGCCGTACCCAGTCGGCACGCGCTTCCGGCCAGGCGCAGAGGCCCGCGGAATTCGCGATGCTCCGCTCGCCCGGCAGGCCGCGGGTCACCGCGGTGAAACGATCGAGCTGCGCGCGTGTGTGCGCATTGCCCGACGCTTCCGCTTCCGCCAGATGGGTGGCGAGCAGCGGCGGCTGGGCGACGCCCGCGCAGGCCGCCAGGCGCAATGCCGCCTGCATCGCCTCCTCCGGCCGGAAGCCGAGCCGGCCCATGCCGCTGTCGATTTTCAGCCAGACGCGGAACAAGTGCGGACCGCGCCAGCGCTCGAGCAGCTCGACCTGGCCGATCCGGTGCACGAACGGCTCGAAGCCCCGCGCGGCGGCAGCCGCGAGCTCAAGCGCGTCCTGCACGCCCTCGAGCAGCACGATGCGCGCGGCGATGCCGGCCTCGCGCAGGGCCACCGCCTCCGGCAGGCGCGCGACGGCGAAGCCATCCGCGCCCGCCAGCGCGCGGGCCGCCGTCACGATGCCGTGCCCATAGCCGTTCGCCTTGATGACCGCGAGCACCCGGCTGCCCGGGGCAAGCTCGCGCACGCGCCGCAGGTTGTGGGCGAAAGCCGCCGTCTCGATGACGGCGCGTGGTCCGGCCGTCAGAATGCGCCCTCGCCGTAGGACTCGGCGACCAGGTTTTCGAAGCGCGTGTACTCGCCGAGAAAGGTGAGCTGGACCTCGCCGACCGGCCCGTTGCGCTGCTTGGCGATAATGATGTCGGCGACGCCGCGGCGGGTCGTGTTCGCGTCGTAGACTTCCTCGCGGTAGATCAAGAGGATCAGATCGCTGTCCTGCTCGATCGCGCCCGACTCGCGCAGATCGGACATGACCGGCTTCTTGTCGGTGCGCTGTTCGACCGCGCGATTCAGCTGCGACAGCGCGACCACCGGCACCTGCAATTCCTTGGCGAGCGCCTTGAGGCTGCGTGAGATCTCCGAGATCTCGGTCGCGCGGTTCTCCTTGGTGCCCGGCACCTGCATCAGCTGCAGGTAGTCGACCACGAGCAGCCCGAGACCGCGCTCGCGCTTGAGCCGCCGTGCGCGCGCGCGCACCTCGGTCGGCGTCAGCGCCGGGGACTCGTCCACGTAGAGCGGCGCGCCCGAGAGCTGCGCCATCGCACCCTGGATGCGCGACCAGTCTTCCTGCGAGAAATTGCCGGTGCGCAGGTGCGTCTGGTTCACGCGTCCGAGCGAGGAGATCAGGCGCAGCGTGAGCTGCTCGGCCGACATTTCCATCGAAAAAATGGCCGACGGCACGCCTTTCGCGATCGCGGCATTCTCGGCAATGTTGACCGCGAGCGTGGTCTTGCCCATCGACGGCCGTCCCGCGATCACCACCAGGTCGCCGGGCTGCAGCCCGGTGGTCTTGCGGTCGAGCTGCGTGAAACCGGTCGGCACGCCGCGCACCTCGCCCGGCGACTGGTGCAGCAGGTCGAGCCGGTCGATGGTGTCCGGCAGCACATCCTTGATGGCGATGAATCCGCTGCGGCCCCGGCTGCCGCGCTCGGCGATCTCGAATACGCGCCGCTCGGCCTCGTCCACGAGCTCGGCGGCGGGGCGACCGCGGCTGTCGGTCGCGGAGGCCGCAATCTCGGCGCCGGCCGTGGCCAGCTGCCGCAGGATCGAGCGCTCGCGGATGATCTCGGCATAGGCGCGCACGTTCGCGGCGGAAGGCGTGTCGCGCGCGATGGTGCCGAGGTAGGCGAGCCCGCCGATTTCGTCGAGGCGCCCCTTGCGCTCGAGATGCTCGGAGACGGAAACCGCGTCGCAGGAGCCGCGCTTTTCGGCGACCTCGGCGATCGCCTCGAAGATCAGGCGGTGGTCGCGGCGGTAGAAATCGCCGGCCGTGACGATGTCGGCGACCGCGTCCCAGGCGTTGGCCTCGAGCATGAGGCCGCCCAGCACCGCCTGCTCCGCCTCGACCGAGTGCGGCGGCGCGCGGACTTCGTCCTGGCGGATGATCGCGACCATGCCGAAAGCATACCCCCGGCGGGTGTCGCCCGCTCGCGGGGCCGCCCTACTCCTCGGCGACGACCGCCAGCGGCACCGGGATGTCGATGTCGCTGTGCAGATGCAGCGAAATCAGGTGCTCGCCCACGATCCGGATCGGCCCGCCGGGCAGCCGCACCTCGGATCGTTCGACCACATGACCGGCGGCCTTGCAGGCCTCCGCGATGTCGGTGGTGCTGATCGATCCGAACAGCTTGCCTTCACTGCCGGCCTTGGCCGTGATGCTGAGCTTGAGGCCCTCGAGCGCTGCCGCGCGCGTGCGGGCCGAGGCCAGATCGGTCGCCGCCCTGGATTCGAGCTCGGCGCGGCGCGCTTCGAACTTGGCGATGTTCTCGGGCGTCGCCAGCGTCGCCTTGCCGCCCGGCAGCAGGTAGTTGCGGCTGAATCCCGGCTTGACCTTCACGCGGTCGCCGATGTCGCCGAGATTGGCGATCCTCTGGAGCAGGATGACTTCCATGGGCATTACCTTTTGACGAATCTCTCACGAAACCGGACCCAGCTGTCCGCGAAACCGATGGCAACCAGCGCCACCGGCGCCAGGATCAGCGCGACGTAGGCGAGGATCACCGGCAGCTGGCCGATGATCTGCAGCTCGCGCAGGCCATGCACCACCGCGAGCGCCTGAACCAGGAAGGCCGCGGCCAGCACGAACACGATATCGTCCGCTGCCTGCCAGCCGCCGGCCTTCAGCTGGTGCGCCGCCAGCGACACGACGAAGGCGGCGGCCAGCGCCCTGGCGATGAAATGGCCGAGCGTGAGCCGGCGGAATTCGCGCGCGAACAGGCCGGGTTCGCGCAGCCGGCCGAGGCCCCAGAGCCCGGCAAACTGCGCGAGCAGCGCATGCAGCAGCACCATCCAGCAGAGCGTGGCCCAGGCGGCGCGCGCGGTGACGGCGCCGATCGCTTCGGGTGAGCTCTCGATGCCCCACTGCGACAGGGTTGCCGCCACCTGCTGCAACACCGGCTCGAGTCGGGCGAACAGCGGCGCCAGCGCTCCCGCCGGATCGCCGAGCAGCCCGTGAATCGCGAGCACCAGGAGCCCGGCACCGAGCGTCAGACCCTGGAACACGAGATTGAGGCTTCGCGTCCGGGCGAGTGCGACGCCTCCGCACCAGGCCGGCAGCAGCACCGCGATCGCGATGGCGAGCGCCGGCCCCGCGCCGAAGGCGGGCGCCAGGGTCCACAACAGGGCGAGCGCCGCGCCCGCGGCCGCGGCCAGCGCGATCGCGGCACCGCCGCCCAGCAGCGTGAGCACCACGAACCCGGCCGGCAGCCAGGCCGCCATCGGCAGCGCCAGAAGCGCCAGGAAGGTTGCCAGCCCCGCGGCCAGGAAGGCGCGCAGCGGATTGGCGGTCACCCATTGCAGCAACGCGGTCATCGGTCGTACCGGTGGCGGGAATTACCCCGCCGGACTCAGTGCTGATCGGTGTAGGGCAGGAGCGCCAGGAAGCGCGCGCGCTTGATCGCGATCGCGAGCTGGCGCTGGTAGAACGAGCGCGTGCCGGTGATGCGGCTCGGCACGATCTTGCCCGTCTCGGTGATGTAGGCCTTGAGCGTCGCCAGGTCCTTGTAGTCGATCTGGTCGGTGCCGTCGGCGGTGAACTTGCAGTACTTCTTGCGCCGGAAGAATCGTGACATGGTGGGTCTCCGCTCTCTCGCTCAGTCTGCCGCCAAGAGCTCGGCCGGCAGGTCACGGTCGCCGCGCTCGCGCTCCTCGGGCTCCTTCGCCATCGGCGAGGGCTCGGTGATGGCGCGGTCCATCTTGATGACGAGGTTGCGCAATACGGCGTCGCTGAAGCGGAAGCCGCCGGTCAGCTCCTCGAGCGCCTTGCCGTCGCACTCCACGTTCATCAGGACGTAGTGCGCCTTGTGCATCTTGGCGATCGGGAATGCCAGCTGGCGCCGGCCCCAGTCCTCGAGCCGGTGCACGGTGCCGCCGCCCGCGGTGATGATGCCGCGATAGCGCTCGACCATGGCGGGAACCTGTTCGCTCTGGTCGGGATGGACCAGGAATACGATTTCGTAATGCCGCATCTTGTCCTCCTCGTGGGTATCAGCCTCCCGTTGCTGCGGCGCCGGTGAGGCAAGGAGAAATCGCCCCGGGGTCCGGGGCAAGGGGCGCGTAAGTTACCGGACTCGCTCGGGTTTTGCAACCCGGACGGCCTGCTGGCGGCGCGCCTCGAACAGCGCGATGCCGGCCGCGACCGACACGTTCAGCGAGGCCACGGACCCGCGCATCGGCAGCCGCAGGCAGAAATCGCAGGATTCCCGGGTCAGGCGCCTGAGGCCCCTGCCCTCCGCGCCCATGACCAGCGCCAGGTCGCCCCCGAGGTCGGCGGCGTACAGCTCCTGCTCCCCGTCCCCGGCCATGCCGGCGATCCAGAGCCCGGCGGCCTTCAGGTCCTTGAGGCAGCGCGCCAGGTTCGTCACCTGTGCGAACGGGATGGTCTCGGCCGCGCCGGCGGCGACTTTGCGCACCGCCGGCGTGAGGCCCGCCGCCCGGTCGCGCGGCGCGACCACCGCGTTCGCGCCGGCCGCGTCCGCGGTGCGCAGGCAGGCGCCCAGGTTATGCGGATCCGATACGCCGTCGAGCACCAGCACGAGCTGCGGCGCCGGCGCCGCGACCACGAGGTCCAGCAGGCCGTTCTCGTCGAGCGCGGCGCTCGGTCGCAGCAGGGCGATGACGCCCTGGTGCGCGGCGCCGCCGGTCTCGCGATCGAGATCCTGCGCCGGAACCCGCGTCGGTCGCAGTCCGCGCGCCTGTGCCAGCTCGAGGAGCGCGCGCAGGCGCAGGTCGTCGCGGGTGTCCGCACAGGCCAGGCGCAGCACGTCGCCGGGGCGGCGCTCGAGCACCGCCATGACCGCGTGCAGGCCGAATACCAGCGCGCCGCCGCTCATTTCCTCTTCCGGGCCGTGCGGCCCTCACGGCGACGGGGGTGGAAGTGCGTGCCGGTGCGGGCGACCAGCTCGAAGTCGATCTTGCGCTCCGCGGAGTCCACGCGCACGAGCCGCACGCGCATTTCGTCGCCGATCGATATGCGCAGGCCCGAGCGTTCGCCGACCAGCGTGCGGTCGCGCTCGTGGAAATGGAAGTAGTCGCGCGGCAGCGCCGTCACATGGACCAGGCCGTCCACCTGCAGGCCCTTGAGCTGCACAAAAACGCCGAACTCGGCGATGCCGGTGGCGACCGCGTCAAATTCCTCTCCGATGCGCGGGCGCATGAATTCGCACTTGAGCCAGGCGACGACCGAGCGCGTGGCCTCGTCGGCGCGCCGCTCGCGCATCGAGCATTCCTGCCCGAGCGTCTCCATCTCGCGCGCCGAGTGCACGAAGCCGTCGGCCGCTCCGCCGGCGAGCGCATGGCGGATGCCGCGGTGCACGAGCAGGTCCGGGTAGCGGCGGATCGGCGAGGTGAAATGCGCGTACTCGGCGAGCGCGAGGCCGAAGTGGCCGATGTTGTGCGGCTGGTACAGCGCCTGCGGCAGCGAGCGGATGATTGCATTTTCGAGCACGCCGGCATCGGGCCGCGCAGCGATGGATTGCAGGGCTTTCTGCAGCCGCTTCGGCTCCAGCTCGCCGGCGATGTCGAGATGCACGCCGCGCATCGCCAGGAAGCGCTTGAGCTCGTCCATGCGCTCCTCATCCGGCCGCTCGTGGATCCGGAACAGCGCCGGCAGGCGGCGCTTCTTCAGGAACCGGGCGGCCTCGACATTGGCCGCGATCATGCATTCCTCGATCAGCCGATGCGCGTCGTTGCGCGGGTACTCGCGGATCTCGGCGACGCCGCCCCCATCTTTCAGCAGCACCTTGACTTCCGGCGCCTCGAAGTCGAGCGCGCCGCGCGCCTCGCGCCGCTTGCGCAGCGCGCCATACGCGCGGTGCAGGCGCTCGATCACCGGCGCCACCGCGGCCAGCGCCTGGCGCGCGGCCGGCTGTCCTTCCAGGAGCGCGGCCACCTGCGTGTAGGTGAGCCGCGCCGCGGAACGCATGACCGCGGCGTGGAAGCGGCTTTTGGTGACCGTGCCGGCGCGGTTCACCTGCATTTCGCAGGCCATGCACAGGCGATCCAGCTGCGGCATCAGCGAGCACAGGTGATTCGACAGCTCCTCCGGCAGCATCGGCAGCACGCGGCCGGGGAAGTACACCGAGGTCGCACGCTCGCGCGCCTCGGCGTCGAGGGCGGAACCGGGCCGTACGTAGTGGCTCACGTCCGCGATCGCGACGATCAGCCGGAACCCCTGCGCGGTTTCCTCGGCCCAGACCGCGTCATCGAAGTCGCGCGCGTCCTCGCCGTCGATCGTGACCAGCGGCAGCCGGCGCAGGTCCTCTCGCCCGGCGGCGGCGGCGGCGTCCACCTCGCGTCCGTAGCGACGCGCTTCGGCCTGAGCCGCGCCGGGAAATTCGTGCGGCAACCCGTGCGCGCCGATCGCGAGCTCGATCGCCGTCGCCGCGCCACCGTCCTCGGGCAGTACGCGCAGCACGCGGCCGACCGGGTCGCGCTGACGGCTCGGCTGCTCGACGATCTCGACCACGGCGAGGTCGCCGTGACGCGCCGGTCCGGCGTGCTCGCGTGGCACCACCACGCGCTGGCTGATGCGCCGGTTGTCGGGCACCACGAAGCCGACGCCCGCCTCCAGCGTGAAGCGGCCCGCGACCTGGCGCGTGCGCCGATCCAACACCTCGACGACCGCGCCCTCCGGCCGGCCGCGTTCGTTGCGCCCGGTCACGCGCGCTGCAATGCGGTCACCCGGAAACAGCATGCGCATTTCCCGGTACGGCAGGAACAGGTCGTCGCCGCCGGCATCGGGCGCGAGGAAGCCGAAGCCGTCGCGATGCCCGCTCACGGTGCCGACGACCAGCGCGAGGCGGTCGACGAGACAGAACTGGCCGGCGCGGTTCTTCAGCAGCTGGCCGTCGCGCACCATCGCCTCGAGCCGCTTCTCGAGCGCGGCGCGCTCCGCGGGGCTGGCGCCGAGCCGCATCGCCAGAGCATCGAAGGCCAGCGGTTCACGCGCGTCACCAAGCGTCTTCAGGAGCAGTTCGCGGCTCGGAACCGGGCGCTCGTAGCGCGCGGATTCCTCGCGGAATCTCGGGTCAGATTCCTGCCAGCGCGGTTTGCGGCTCATGGGATCACTGCAATTGACATGAAACAGGTGCCTGCGTAAATTGACGCGCCCTCGCCGGGGTCGCCCCGGCCGCAACCTGTGCCCAGGTGGCGGAATTGGTAGACGCGCTAGGTTCAGGTCTTAGTGCCGAGAGGCGTGGAGGTTCGAGTCCTCTCCTGGGCACCACTGGTCTTCGCCGCGCATTCTAAACGAGCCGCGACCGCTGCGACATCGGTCTGTCAACGGCCGGCTCGCGCAGCTGCCGCCCGTTCGCTGCTGGAAGGGTGCGTGGAGAGGTACGTGGGCCAATCGCCGCCGCCGGTGCTCTTGTCGAGCCGCTCGAGCAGGTCCGTCATGCGCGTGCGCGGCACGCCGGCGGCATCCGCCCAGCCGAAGGCATAGGCGTCGGCCTCGCGCTCGTCGCGTCGCGAAAAGGCGGCCTGGGCCAGCACCGCCGGCAGCGCCGCCGCCAGCGAGGCCGGACCACTCAGGTCGCCGGTCAGCACGGTAAGCACTGCCGCGAGGCCCAGGCTCTCGAAGACCTGGCGCAGCGTGTGGCGGTGCGCGACATGTCCTGCCTCGTGTGCCAGCACCATCATGAGCTCGTCGTCGTGCTGCGCCTGTGCGACCAGCTCGTCGGTCATGATCACGATACCGCCCGGCAGCGCCAGGGCATTCGGGCCGATTTCGCCGCCGGCCCGGAACTCGAGACGCACTGCGCCGCCCTCCGCCCGCGAGGCAATGCGCCGCTCGAAATCGGCGCGCAACCCGGCCTGTCGCTGCCGGTCAAGCGCCGATGGTTCGAGCCAGTCCTCGTCGATCTCGCGAAGCGCGCGCTCGCCGACCTGACGCTCTATGTCGGCGGGCACGCGGCCGGCAGCCGCCGCCGCGAGCGCCGGCAGGCCGTAGCGGACGAAGCCGAAGGCCGCCAGGATGGCCAGTGCCAGCGCCGCGACGGCCTGGGGCCAGCGCGCTTCCAGACGGCGGACCCAGCCGCTTTGGCCCGCGATGCGGTCGAGCAGCGCATCCGATCGCGCATCCGGTTCGACATGTGCGAGCGCCCCGTCCGGGAACTCGATCTGGCGCGGGCTCCGCGCGCCGACGCGATCGCCGATGACCAGCTCCGCGATGCGATAGCTGCGGTCACCGTCCGCGAGCTCGATGCGCGCGAGTCCGGTGACGTCGAGGTGGAGTCGCGCGCGCCGCGGCGCGGAACGGCGGCCGTCGTAGAAGACGACCGCGATGCCGCTCACAGGCCGATATCCACGTCGAACAGCTCCCCGACCTCCTCACCCACCGCGCTGGTTCGCTCCGTCTCGGTCGCGATGAATCCGTCGAGCGCGCCGGTGTCGCTCACGCCGGTATTCTCCAGCAGGTACTTCGCGGCGCGCACCTGCGCCCAGGGCAGGAACAGCCCGAGCGTCAGCACGATGCCGAGCGCATTCGTGGCGTAGATCCAGGCCAGCCGCCGCGCGGACAGCGCGCAGGCGAGCCGTACCGGCCCCGCCTGCGTCGCCGGCAGCATCAGATTGAGTACGCTGCGCCGCCAGTAGGCGTACAGCACGTAGCCGCCGAGCAGCACCGGCAGGTACAGCAGCACCACGAACACCAGGAAGCCAGCTTCGGCATTGTCAAAAGGACTCCGCACCGTGCCAACCAGCAGGCCCATTGCCATCACCGCCCCGACCGCGACCAGCCCGATCACGATCGCGACGCCGAGCGTCCGCAGCAGCATGAACGCGATCGGCTTGAGTCCCGTCTCGAGTCTGAACCAGGTGTTGCCGTAAGCCGTGTTGTCGATCAGCCACTGGTAGCGCAGCCGCACGGCCCAGGGCGCCGCCAGCCCGAGCGAGAACACCACCAGGATCGGCGCCAGGAAGATCGTCTTGAAGGCCCCGCCGTAGTCCGGCTCGAAGTCGAAGCGCACGCCGCGGTACGAGGTCATGCGCATCTGGAACAGCCGTGCCCGCGTGACGATCCAGGGCACTACGACCACGTAGGCGATGCCGAGGATGGCCGCGGCGGCTGGCACGAACTGGGCGATCGCGCCGTAGGCCAGGAGCGCCAGCACGCCGATGATTCTTCCCTTCAGGATCGCGATCGGGTTGCCGTGGTAGTCGAAGGCATGCCCGGCGAGGCGCGTGCTGCCGTAGAAATATTTGAGCCGCCGTACCTTGGCCCAGGCCGAGTAGATACCGAGCGTGAGAATCGTCAGCGCGAGGTTGACGATCCAGATGCGGAAGTACTCACCGCCGGTGCCGGTGAACTCAAGCCGCTGAGCGCCGGGCGCCGCCGGCGTGGCGATGGTCTCGGACATGCTCTCCCTCCCCCGTCGCCGGCGCGCGCCGGCGCGCATACTACCAGTGCACGCCCCGCAACAGGGAGGCGAACATGACCGCTTCCTTGGTCGGCGGCGCGTCGGGCTTTTTCTCGGCCTGCTCGCCCTTCGCGGCTGCCGAGTCCGGGAACATCCGGTAGGCCGTGTTCATGACGACCTCGGTGATGCGCGGCGCGACGAGATGCAGCACCTCGGCCGCGATGCCGAGCTTGGTCGCGATGCGCTTGGGCCGGTCGATGATGGCCTCGGCCACCATGTCCGCGGCCTCCTCCGGCGTCGCGACCGGCATCTGCTCGTAGATCTTGGTCGGCGCGATCATCGGCGTGCGCACCAGCGGCATGTTGATGATCGTGAAGGTCACGCCGCGGTCCGCGTACTCGGACGCCGCGCAACGGGTCCAGGCCTCCATCGCCGCCTTCGACGCGACGTAGGCCGAGAAACGCGGCGCGTTCGAAAGGACGCCGATCGAGGAGATGTTGACCACGTGGCCGCCACGCTCGAGCAGCTTCGGCATCAGCGCCATGGTCAGGCGCACGACCGCGAAGTAGTTGAGCTGCATGGTGCGCTCGAAGTCGTGGAAGCGGTCGTAGGACAGGTCGATCGAGCGCCGGATCGAGCGCCCGGCATTGTTGACCAGCACGTCGACGCCGCCGTGCTCGGCGAGGATGCGGCGCGCGAGCTCGTCGCAGGCCGCGTAGTCGGCGATGTCGCTCTGGTAGGTCACGACTCTGCCGCCATGGGCGGCAAGCTGCGCGCGCGCGGCCTCGAGCTTCTCCGGATCACGCGCCGCGATCAGGACCGTCGCGCCGGCATCCGCACAGCGCTCCGCGGCGGCGAGTCCGATGCCGGAGGAGCCGCCGGTGATCAGCACGACCTTGCCGCGCACCGCGCCCGCCAGGCTGCGGTCCAGCGACAGGTCCGGGTCGAGGTGGCGCTCCCAGTAATCCCACAGCCGCCAGGCATAGTCCTCGAGCGGCGGCACGCGGATGTCGGTGCCCTCGAGCAGGCGCTGCGTGCGTGTCGAGTCGAAGCGCGTCTGCCAGTTGAAGAATTGCAGCACGTCGCGCGGAATGCGCAGGTCGCGCAGGATCGTGTCGAGCACCTGCTGGAACGGCCGGTAATTCGCGACCGAGGAGCTCACCGCCGGCGGAATCAGCTCGAGCAGCTTGGGATCGAGACGGAATGCCATCGTCGGCGCGTGGCCCATGCGCGCAAACAGGTTCAGCACTTCGCCGACGCGGCGCTGGCGCGGGTCGGTCAGGTGGAAACACTGGCCGTCCTGGCCGGGCAGGTGCGCGAGATGGTCCATCGCCGCGGCCACGTAGTCCACCGGCACCAGATTGATGTAGCCACCCTCGAGCCCGATCAGCGGGAACCAGGGCGGCAGCGACTGGCGCAGCTTCTGGATCATCTTGAAGAAGTAGTAAGGCCCGTCGATCTTGTCGATGTGGCCGGTCTGCGAATGACCGACCACGATGCCGGGGCGATACACGCGCCAGGGCCGCTTGCAGCGGTGCCGCACCATGGCTTCCGATTCGTGCTTGGTGCGGAAGTACGGGTGCTCGTGGCCGGAGGCCTCCTCGAACATGTTCTCGCGGAAGGTGCCCTGATAGAGGCCGGCGGAAGCGATCGAGCTCGTCAGGTGAAAGCAGCCCGCCTGCACGGTCTCGGCGAACTGCATGGCATGGTCGGTGCCGACGATGTTGGCCGCGTCCTGCGCCTCGCTGCCGGCCTGCAGGTCGTAGATCGCGGCGAGGTGGAACAGATGCTCGACCTTGCCGCCGAGCTTGCGCTGGTCCGTCTTCGAGACGCCGAGATTCGGCTCGGCCAGGTCGCCGGCCACCGGCACCACGCGGCTCGCGCGCGCGCCCCACGCGCCGCGCAGCGCCTCGAACTTGTCCATCGACTGCGGCCGTACCAGCACGTGTACGCGCGCGCCGCGCGCCAGCAGCCGTTCGACCAGATAGCGGCCGATGAAGCCGGTGGCCCCGGTGACGAAGTACGCCATCTGCTGCTCCCCTGCCGAATCCGGCTATCATCCACTCTAAACCCATGCCGAAACAAACGGAACGCATGTCCGCGGTGGATGCCGCGTGGCTCCGCATGGACCGGTCCACCAACCTGATGATGATCGTCGGGGTGGTGATGTTCGACGGCCGCGTGGATTTCGCGCGCTTCCGCGCCACGCTCGAACAGCGCTTCCTGAAGTTCCCGCGCTTCCGTTGCCGCGCGGTCGAGGACGCCCTCTCGGCGTCCTGGGAGCCTGTCTCCGACTTCGATCTCGACCAGCACCTGACGCGCGTCGCGCTGCCCGAGCCGGCCGGGCAGCTCGAGCTCGAGGCGCTCGTGTCCGAGCTCGCGGGCACGGACCTCGACCGGCGCCGCCCGATGTGGCAGTTCCATTTCGTCGAGAACTTCCGGCGTGGCACCGCGGTGATCCTGCGGATTCACCACTGCTATGCCGACGGCACCGCGATGATCCGCGTGTTCCTGACCCTGACCGACCCGGAGGCGAACGCGCCCACGCGGGCGCAGGCAGCGCCGGCAACCGAGCGCGCCACGGACGACGAGTCCCTGCCCTGGCTCGGCAAGCTGGGCCTGCCGGGACTCGGCCTGGTGCAGAAAGCCTATGCCGAGGGCGCGGAATGGCTCGGGCGCGCGCTGGACCTGACCCGGAACCCGGAGCAGGCCAACGAGCTCGCGAAGCATGCGCTCGGCATCGCCGCCGAGCTGGCACGCGTCGCGACGCTTCCGGACGATCCGCCGACGCGATTCAAGGGCGCGCTCGGAACGCGCAAGATCGCGGCCTGGACCGATCCGCTTCCGCTCGCGGAGGTGAAGGCCGTGTCGAAGGCGCTCGGCTGCACCGTCAACGACCTGCTCATGTCCACCGCCGCCGGCGCGCTCGGCGGCTACCTGCGCGCGCACGGCGAGGACACCGACGGGATGACGATCCGTGCGACCGTGCCGGTGAATCTGCGTGACCCCGCCGCTGCGGCGCAACTCGGCAACCACTTCGGGCTGGTGTTCCTCGAGCTGCCGATCGGAATGCGCGATCCGCTGGCGCGCCTGTCCGAAGTGCACGCGGCGATGAGCGCGCTCAAGAGTTCCTATCAGCCGGTGCTGACGCTCGGCCTCATGGCCGCGCTCGGCATGGTGCCGACCCAGGTCGAGGCCGCGGCCATCGACCTGCTGTCGACCAAGGCGACCGCGGTCGCGACCAACGTGCCCGGCCCGCAGCAGCGGCTGTACCTCGCGGGGAGCCCGATCGCGCGGCTGATCTTCTGGGTGCCGCAGTCCGGCGACATCGGACTCGGCATCAGCATCCTGTCCTACGCCGGGCAGGTGCAATTCGGACTGATCGCGGATTACAAGCGCGTGCCGGATCCGGGCGAGGTCACCGCGCGCTTCCACGAGGAGTTCGACAAGGCCGTGCTGGCGCTCCTGATGGGACCGTACCTGCGCCAGGCCGTCTGAGCCTCACTCCAGTTCCGCCCTGGCCTGCTCGACGTCGAGCCTCTCCATCGCGTCCGCGGGCTTGATCGCTGCGGCTTTCCGATACAGCTCCACCGCCTTCCTTTTCTGCCGGTCGCCCTCGAGCATCAGGAGCCCGTTCGCGTATTCCATGTGCGCGATCGCCGACGCGGGATTGAGCCGCAGCGCCTGCTCGAAGTGCTTCACCGATTTCGCGGCATCGGCGCCGTAGGTCAGGCGACCCGCGAGCGCGCCCACCTTGTCGATGATCTCGGCGTGGTAGAGCCCCAGCGCGATGTGGGCGTCCGCGTGCGCCGGCTCGAGTTCGAGCGCGCGGTCGAGCGCCTGCCGCACCTTGCTGCCCACGCCCTCGGCCAGCGCCTTGACGATCGAAACGCGCTGGGCGTAGCGGCCGAGCACGAAGGCCTGCATGTACCAGGCATTGGCGTCGCCGGAGGCCTTCTGGGTCGCCTGCTCCGCGCGCTTTGCGGCCTCTTCGAGCAGTTTCAGCGCGCGCCGCTCGTCCTCCTCCAGATAGGTCGCGGCAACCGCCGCGGACTTGTTCGCGACCGTGGCGCCGCGCGCGCCCTGCTTCGCGCCCTGCGCGATCGCTTCCGCAAAGTCGCCCCGGTGGAATGCGCGCCAGGCCTGCTGCAGCTTCGCGTCCGCAGGCCACGGCTCGCGGTCGCCGGCGTGCAGCCGATTCCAGGCCTGGTGCAGGGCATCGCCCTCGTAGGCATAGGGCTTCTGGTCGTACGGAAACGCGAGGGACTTCGCCGCAGCCATCATGAACTCCTGCCCGGAAAGCGGTATTCTTCCGCGCGGGCCGGCCAGCGGCGGGCCCGCGACCAGGAGAGGATCATGGCGGCGAAGAAAAAGGGCAAGCTCGGCGCAGCCGCGGGCCCGAAAGGCGGCGAGGACCTGCTCTACTCGGCCCACCAGATCTGGCAGGCGGGACTCGGCGCCCTGTCGCGCGCGCAGGCCGGCGCACCCAGGATCTTCGAGGACCTGATGCGCGAGGGCTCGAAGCTGCAGGGCGGCGCGCTGGACGCCGCGAAGAGCGTCGTCATGCAGGCTTTTCAGGGCGCGCAGAAGTCCGTCAACCGGCGCGTCGACGAGGTCAAAGTCCAGGCGGGCGAGACCTGGGACAGCCTCGAGCGGGTTTTCCAGTCGCGCGTGCAGCGCGCGCTGCACCAGCTCGGCATGCCGACCGCCGAGGAAATCGGCGCGCTCGCGCGCAAAGTAGAGGAACTCTCCGCGAGCGTCGAGAAGCTCGCGTCGGCGAATCGCAAGCCGCGCGCGAAATCGTCGCACGCCAGCGGCGCAGACCCGGCAACTTGAACCCGGACGCCATGCGCCTTTCCACGCCGTGCTGACGCTGCAGACGGCGGCGCGGCCACGCGCGACCGGCAAGCTCGGGCTTGCGCTCGCAGGCGGCGGCCCGCTCGGCGCGTTCTATGAGCTCGGTGCGCTGCAGGCGCTCACCGAGTGCGTGCGCGGATTCGATCCCTGCGACCTCCACGCCTATGCCGGCGTCAGCTCCGGCGCGATGCTGGCAGCGGGTCTCGCGAACGGCCTGACGCCCGTGGACATGGGCCGCCTCACGATCAGTCACGAGGGCGGCCTCGATCCGGCGCATCCGGGTCTGTTCCTGCAACCTGCCTATTCCGAGTACGCGCGTCGCCTGGCGCGCCTGCCGGGCCTCGCCCTCGAGGCACTAGCTCAGTACGCGCGCGCGCCATTGACGCAGGGCCTCGCCGAGGCGCTGGCGCCGCTCGCCGCCGCCTTGCCGGCAGGCCTGCTGGACAGCGCTCCCTTCGAGCGCTACCTGCGCCGGCTCTACGGCGGCGCCGGCCGCAGCAACGATTTTCGCAGGCTGAAACGCCGGCTGTTCGTGGTTGCGACCAATCTCAACACCGGCGAGGCCGCGCGCTTCGGCGAGCCGGGGCTCGACCACGTGCCGGTCTCGCGCGCGGTGCAGGCGAGCACGGCGCTGCCCGGGCTGTACTCACCGGTCGAGTTCGACGGCGAGACCTACGCCGACGGCGCGCTGCTGCGCACCATGCATGCCTCGGTGGTGCTCGAGGCGGGCGCAGACCTGCTGTTCGGCATCAATCCACTGGTGCCATTCGACGCCTCCGAGGATGCCGAGGGCGCGCGCGGGATCGAGCTCACGCGGCACGGCTTGCCCGTGGTGCTCGGCCAGACCTTTCGCTCGCTGATCCGCTCGCGCATGCAGGTGGGTGTCGCCGCCTACCAGGACCGCTTCCCGCGCGCCGAAATCCTGTTGCTGGAGCCCGACCGCGGCGACCGGCGCATGTTCTTCGGCAACGTGTTCCGCTACGCCGACCGGCGCCAACTCGTGGACCACGCCTTCGCGGCCACACGCCGCGATTTGCAGAAGCACGCGCGCCGGCTGGCGCCGGTGCTCGCGCGCCACGGACTCGCGCTCGACCGCGGCGCGCTCACCGACCCGGCGCGCAGTTTCCAGGCGGCGCTCGAGCAGCGGCGGCGCAGGGATCGCGCGGTCGCGCAGGACCTGGGCGCGGCGCTCGACCGGCTGGAGCGGCTGCTCGCCCGCGCCTGAAACCGCTCAGTCGAATGGGTGCCGAGAGACGATGGTCTGCTCGCGGTCCGGCCCGGTCGAGACGATCGTGACCGGCACGGCGCAGACTTCCTCGAGACGGGTCAGGTACGCGCGCGCCGGCGCCGGCAGCTCCGCGAGCGCGCGCAGGCCGACCGTGGACGCCTGCCATCCCGGCAATTCCTCGTAGACCGGCGTGCCGCCCGCGCCGTAGCGCACGCAGATCTTCACGCGCTCGAGCCCGTCCAGCACGTCGAGCTTGGTAACGCAGAGCGCGGTGACGCCGTTGTTCGCGATCGAGTCCGCGAGTACCACCGCATCGAACCAGCCGGTGCGGCGCGGCCGGCCCGTGACCGCGCCGAACTCCTGGCCCACGCGCGACAGGTGGCGGCCCGCCTCGTCGTCGAGCTCGGTCGGGAACGGGCCGGCGCCGACGCGCGTCGTGTAGGCCTTGACGATGCCGAGCACCTCGTCGATGTCGCGCGCACCGAGCCCGGTGCCGACCGCCGCGTAGCCCGCGACGGTATTGGACGAGGTGACGAACGGATAGGTGCCATGGTCCACGTCGAGCAGCGTGCCCTGCGCGCCCTCCATCAGCACGTTGCCGCCGGCCGCGCGGATGTCGCGCAGGCCCTTGGTGACGTCGCCGATCAGCGGCCGCACGCGCTCGCCCTGGGCGAGGCAGGCGTCGAGCGTCGTCCGGAAATCCACCGGCGCAGCATGCAGGTGGCGCTCCAGCAGGAAGTTGTGCCAGTCGACGAGCTCGCGCAGCCGTGACTCGAATTGCGGCGGGTCGAGCAGATCGCCGACCCGCACGGCGCGGCGCGCGACCTTGTCCTCGTAGGCCGGGCCCACGCCGCGGCCCGTGGTGCCGATCTTCTTCGCGCCGGAAGCCGCCTCACGCGCCCGGTCGATGGCGGCGTGCGAGGGCAGCACCAGCGGGCACTTCGGACTCACGGTCAGCCGCTCGAAGGCCGGCACGCCGCGGGCCGCGAGCATGTCGGCCTCCTCGAGCAGCTTGGCGAGCGAGACCACCACGCCATTGCCTATGAAGCAGCGTACGTGCCCGCGCAGCACGCCCGAGGGCACCAGCGAGAGGATCGTCTTCTCGCCGCCGATCACGAGCGTGTGGCCCGCATTGTGCCCGCCCTGGAACCGGGCGACGGCGTCCGCCCGCTCGGTCAGGAGATCGACGACTTTGCCCTTGCCTTCGTCCCCCCACTGGGCACCGACCACGACCACGACCTTGCCCATCGCGGCAGCCTCAGGACCGGACCAGCCAGATCAGGAACAACCCCGCGAGCATGCTCGCGGCGCCGGCAATACGCAGCATGGCGTCGCCGGACTCCGACATCGCCGCCGCCGCGCGGCGCACGCCGCCCGGGCTCAGGAACGGCAGGATGCCCTCGATCACGAGCACCAGACCGAGCGCGGCCGCGAGGTCGGGCCAGGCGATACTCATTCAAGCCTCAGCGGCCGGGCTGTTTCAGGTATCGGAAGAACTCGCCTTCCGGCGCGATCACCAGCACGTCGTTCGGCTGGCCGAGCGCGGTCCGGTAGGCCTGGAGACTGCGATAGAAGGAGAAGAAGTCGGGGTAGCGCTGGTAGGCGCGCGCGTAGATCTCGGCGGCCGTCGCGTCGCCCTCGCCCCGGATCTTCTGCGCGTCGCGGTTGCCCGCCGAGATCAGCTCGGTGCGCTCGCGCTCGGCCTGGGCGCGGATGCGCTGCGCCAGCTCGTCGCCCTCGGCGCGCAGCTGCGAGGCGACGCGCAGGAAATCCTGGCGCATGCGGTTGAATACCGAGTCGGACACCTCGTCGGGCAGGTCGATGCGTTTGACGCGCACGTCGACCAGCGTGAGGCCGAGCTGGCGTACCTTATCGCCGGCCAGCTCCAGGATCTCGTTGATGAATTCCGCCCGCTCGGCGGCCACGACGCGCTGGATCGTGCGCTTGGCGATCAGCCCCTTGAGGCCGTCCTTCACGTTTTCGGCCAGGCGCGCCGCGGCGGCATCCTCGTCGCCGCCGGTCGCCTGGTAGTACTGCCCGACGTCGGACACGCGCCACTTGACGTAGAAGTCCACGTTCAGGCGCTTGCCCTCGCTGGTCAGGAACTCCTCCGCCGGGAAATTGCGGGTCAGCACGCGCCGGTCGAACTTGCGGACCTCGTTCACGACCGGAATCATGAAGTGCAGGCCCGGCTCGAAGTCGGTGCGTACGATCTCGCCGAACCGGAACTTGATCGCGAGCTCGGTTTCCTTGACCTGGAACATCGAGCCGTTCGCGATCCATGCGAGTGCCAGAACGACGATCAGGACCTGGAGAATGCGGCCCGGCATCAGCGCTCCCTCCGCGCGCGCGCGTCGTCGACCGCCTGGCCCGATGCGTCCTCGGGCCGCAACGGCTGCGGCTGCTCGACGGTCACGCGCGGCTGCCCACGCTGTTCGAGCAGCTTGTCGAGCGGCAGGTAAACGAGGTTGCCGGCACCCTTGGTGTCGACGATGATCTTGGCGGAAGAGCCCAGGATCTGCTCCATGGTTTCGAGGTAGAGCCGCTCGCGGGTCACCGCCGGCGCGCGCTGGTACTCGGCCGCCAGTGCCAGGAAGCGCGCGGTATCGCCTTCGGCGTGGGCGATCGCCTGCGCCTTGTAGGCGCGCGCGTCCTCGATCACGCTGACCGAGCGGCCGCGCGCCTTCGGCACGATATCGCTGGCATAGGTCTCAGCCGTCAGCCGCGCGCGATCCTTGTCCTCCCGCGCCTTGGTGGCGTCAGCCTGCGCCGGCGCGACCTGCTCCGGCACCCTGACATCCTGCAGATTGACGCTGATGACCTCGATGCCCGTGTTGTAAGCCGTGATCGTGCGCTGGATCAGGTCGCGGGTCCGCAGGCTGATTTCGGTGCGGCCGGTTTCAAGCACCAGGTTGAGCTTGCTCTGGCCGATGACCTCCCGGATCGCGCTCTCGCTGACCTCGCCCAGCGTCTCCTCGGGATCGCGCACGTTGAAGGTGAACTTCACCGGGTCCGCGCGCCGGTACTGCACCGCGAGCTTCACGTCCACCAGCGCCTCGTCCTGCGTCAGCATCCGCGGCGTGGTCGTGAAGCTCTGGATCTCCTGGATATTGACCACCGTGCGCCGGTCGATCGGCCACGGAAACCGCCACTTGAGACCGGCCGGTGTCGTCTCGATGTACTTGCCGAAGCGCGTGATGACCGAGCGCTCGGGGGCGTCGTTCTGGTAGAAGCCGGTCAGGCCCCAAACAATCAGGAGTCCGGCGATCACATAGCCCGCGCCGAATGCGGAGCCGCCACGCCCCGTGCCGTTGCCCGGTCCGCGCCCGCCGAACATGCCGCGCAGCTTCTTCTGCAGGCGGCGCAGCGCCTCGTCGAGATCCGGCGGGCCCTGCTCCGGCCGTCGTTGCCAGGGATTCTGGTTCTTGCCGGGATCGTTCCAGGCCATGCAGTTGCTCTTGCTCGGGGCTCAGGCGGCGGAAATCGCGCCGTCGCGTCCGAATTCTACGAAGCCCTCCGCGGGCAGACAAGGCGAGACGGCCTGCGCAAAATCGACGCCCGCCGCCCGGCACAGCGCCTCGAGCCGGCGGTGCGAGCATTCGACCGTGAGCTCTGTGCCGCCGTCCGCGGCCGGCGCCTCGCGGCGTACGATGCCCTGCGCGTACAGTTGCGCACGCATCCGACCCTGCGACGGCAGCAGGCGCACGGTCATGCCAAGCGCCGTCTCGCCGAAGATCTCGCGCAGGCTGTCGCGCAGCGCAGCGATGCCCAGGCCGGTCTGCGCCGACAGCCACAGGGCCGCAGGGCGGCCGTCGGCGCCGCGAGCCTGCTCCGGCGCGCGGCCGAGTCGGTCGATCTTGTTGTAGATGCGAAGCTGCGGGATTCCGCCTGCGCCGATGCCCGCGAGCACCTCGTCCACCTGCGCGACGTGGCGCTCGCGATCCGGGTCGGAGGCGTCCACCACGTGCAGCAGCAGGTCCGCATCGCGCGCCTCCATCAGCGTCGAGCGGAACGCGGCCACCAGCTCGTGCGGCAGGTCACGGACGAAGCCGACCGTATCCGCGAGCACGAGGTCGGGCGTGTGCGGCAGGCGGATGCGCCGCACGGTCGGGTCGAGCGTGGCGAACAGCTGGTCGGCCACGAATGCGTCGTGCCCGGTGAGCGCGCGAAACAGCGTCGACTTGCCGGCGTTGGTGTAGCCGACCAGCGCCACCGCCGGCACCGGCACCTGCTTGCGCACGCCGCGCCCGGTATCGCGCTGGCGCGCGAGCCGCTCGAGACGCGCCTCGAGCGTCCGGATGCGCTTGCCGATCAGGCGCCGGTCGCTCTCGAGCTGGGTCTCGCCCGGACCGCGCAGACCGATGCCGCCCTTCTGCCGCTCGAGGTGGGTCCAGCCGCGCACCAGCCGCGAGGACAGATGGCGCAGCTGCGCGAGCTCGACCTCGAGCTTGCCCTCCGCGCTCTTCGCGCGCTGCGCGAAAATGTCGAGGATCAGTCCGGTGCGGTCGAGCACGCGCCGGCCGAGCAGCTTTTCGAGGTTGCGCTCCTGGGACGGCGACAGGTCGTGGTCCACGAGCACGAGGTCCGCGCCGTCCGCCTGCGCGCGCAGGCGGACCTCTTCGGCCTTGCCGCTGCCGATGAAGAAGCGCGGGTCGGGCGTGCGGCGCGCGCCGGTCAGTGTCGCGACCGGAAGCGCGCCGGCGGAGCGCGCGAGGGCCTCGAATTCGGCGAGCTCGTCGGCGTCCACCGGCGAGCCCAGACCGATGCGCACGAGGACCGCGCGTTCGCCCCGCTCAGGCCGTTCGAACAAAGGATCCTGCCGGAACCGGCCTCAAGCGGGTTCCGCTTCCCGGACGCTGTCTTCTTCCGCCCCTTCCGCCGCCGGCAGGCGCACATTGCGGGCGGGCACGACGGTCGAAATGGCGTGCTTATAGACCATCTGGCTCACGGAGTTCTTCAGGAGCACGACGAACTGGTCGAATGAATCGATCTGACCCTGCAGTTTGATGCCGTTGACCAGGTAGATGGACACGGGCACGCGCTCCTTGCGCAGGGCATTCAAGAAGGGATCCTGGAGGGACTGACCTCTGGCCATGGTAACTCCTTGTTTTTCTAAAACTTCACGCCGCTCTACGGGGGTACGGCGGCTCCACGATACGCGAGCGGGGCAGCAAACAAACGCCACAGGCGTCGCCCGCAAGTGACGGAGTCTAACACCTCGTCTGGACCCGGTCTCAGGCGGCCTGCAGCCAGTCCCGGACCTTATCCTCGACCTGGCCCGGCGTCGCCGCGTCGTCGGTATCGAGCCATTGCGCCTGCGGCTCGGCGCGCAGCCAGGTGAGCTGCCGGCGCGCGTACTGGCGCGTGGCGATGATCGCCTGCTGGACCGCTTCCTCGAGCGTGCACCGCCCCTCGAGGTGCGACCACAGCTGGCGATATCCGATCAGGCGCAGGGCCGGCAGGCCGGCATGCAGATCGCCGCGCGCACGGAGCGCGCGCACTTCCTCGAGCAGGCCCTGGCTCATCATCGCCGCGAAGCGCGCAGCAAGCCGCTCGCCGTGGCGCGCGCGGTCGCCCGGCGCGAGCACGAGGCGCAGGTCGGTCGCCGTCGCCGCACCCCGCAGGTCCTGATTCTGCCGCGCGGAAATCGGGCCGCCCGTGATCGCGACCACCTCGAGCGCGCGCTGGATCCGCTGCCGGTCGCCGGGCCGGATGCGCGCGGCTGCAGCCGGGTCGAGCCGCGCGAGTTCGGCATGGAGCGATTCCCAGCCTTCGCGCGCGGCGCGCTCGTCGAGCCGGCGGCGCAGCGCCGGGTCCGCGGCCGGCAGCTTCGCCAGCCCGGACTGGAGCGCGCGGAAATAGAGCATGGTGCCGCCGACCAGAAGCGGCGTACGCCCGCGCGCGGCGATCTCCACAATCGCGCGGGTCGCGTCCTCCAGGAAGCGCGCGGCGGAATAGCTCTGTGCGGGATCGATCAGGTCGATCAGGCGATGCGGCGCGCGCGCGCGCAATTCTGCCGGCGGCTTGGCCGTGCCGATGTCCATGCCGCGGTACACCATCGCGGAGTCCACACTTACAATCTCGAGCGGGAAGCGCGCGACGAGGGCCGCCGCGAGTTCCGTCTTGCCGGAGCCCGTGGGGCCCATCAGCAGGATTGCGCGCGGGCGCGGCATCAGCGCCCGCGCAGGAACAGCCGGTCGAGTTCCGCCAGCGTCACGCGCGTCCAGGTCGGCCGGCCATGGCTGCAATGGCCCGAGCGTTCAGTGCGTTCCATGTCGCGCAGGAGCGAGTTCATCTCGGGAATCGTCAGCGACCGGTGCGCACGCACTGCGCTCCGGCAGGCGATGTTCGCGAGCAACTCGTGCTGGCGCTCTTCGATGCGGTGCGTGGCGCCGTGGCGCCCGAGGTCCGCGAGCGCATCGCGCAGCACGCCCGCGACGTCCTGTCCCGCCAGCACCGGCGGCAGCTCCCGCACCGCGAGCGTCGCGGGCCCCAGCCGGTCGATGACCAACCCGGCCGCGACCAGTTCCTCGCGGTGCTCCTCGGCGAGCGCCGCGTCGGCTTCGCTGGTCTCGACCACGGCCGGCACCAAGAGCGGCTGGCGCGCGCCCCGGCCGGAGACAAGCGCAGTCTTCAGTTGCTCGTAGAGGATGCGCTCGTGCGCTGCGTGCATGTCGACGAGCGCCATGCCGTCTGCGGTCTGCGCCAGGATGTAGATCCCGTGCAGCTGCGCGATCGCATAGCCGAGCGGCGCCGCCGCGTCGTCCGCCCGCGGCGCGACGGGCCGCGGCAGGTCGGCGACGCCCGCTGCGGCGCGGGATTCCGGCAGCGGCAGCCGCAGCGCCGCGGCGGCCACGCCGTCGAGCCAGCTCGCGGCCACGGGCGGGGGGCTGCCGGCGTCGGCGCCCGCGGAGGCGAGTGCCCGCTCGACGGCGCGGAACAGGAAGTCGTGCACGGCGCGCGGCTCGCGGAAGCGCAGCTCGAGCTTCTGCGGATGAGCGTTGACGTCCAGCTCCGCGGGGTCAAGCGAAAGATAGAGCAGCCAGGCGGGGTGGCGCCCGCCATGGCTCACGTCCCGGTAACCGAGCCGCACTGCGCTCGCGAGCAGCCGATCGCGCACCATGCGGCCGTTGACGAACAGGTACTGGCGGTCGGGCTGCGCGCGCGACTGCGAGGGCAGCCCGATCCACCCTTCCAGCGCGAGTCCGCCGTGGCGGAACTCGACGAAGCGCGAATTCGCGACGAACTCCTCGCCCGCGAGGCGCGCCACCCGCTCTTCGCGTTCGCGCCTGTCTGCCGCCGCCGCCAGCGACAACTGCTGGCGCCGGTTGTGCGCGAGGGTGAAGGCGACGTCGTAGCGCGACAGTGCGAGCCGGGTCACGACGCGTTGCAGATGCTGGAACTCGGTCGCCTCCGAGCGCAGGAACTTGCGCCGCGCCGGCACCCTGTGGAACAGCTCGCGCACTTCGACCGTAGTCCCCGCGGGGTGCGCCGCGGGCTTCGGCCGGCCGGCATGGCCGTCCGCCGCCTCGATCCGCGCCGCCTGCGCGGCGCCCGCCGCACGCGAGGTCAGCGCCAGGCGCGAGACGGAGGCGATCGAGGGCAGTGCCTCGCCGCGAAAGCCCAGCGAGGTCACGCGCTCCAGGTCCGCCATCGACGCGATCTTGCTGGTCGCGTGGCGCGCCAGCGCGAGCGCGAGCTCGGTCGCCGGTATGCCGGCGCCGTCGTCGCGCACGCGGATCAGGCGGATGCCGCCCTGCTCCACCTCGATCTCGATCCTGCGTGCGCCGGCGTCGAGCGCGTTCTCCACCAGCTCCTTCGCGACCGAGGCCGGGCGCTCGATGACCTCGCCGGCGGCGATCTGGTCGATCAGCGGGTCTGCGAGAATGCGGATCGGCATGGCGGGCCCCGGCTGGCCCGTCAGTCTAGCAGCGCGTACGAGTTCAGGTGCCGCCGACGGTGGCGGCGACGCCGGCGCGGGTCGCGACTTTCTCGCCCTGACGCGCACGTGCGGCGAGCATCGCGACGCGGGTGCCGGGCGGTGGATTGTCGTAGAAGTAGCGGCGCACGCCCTTCTGGATCGCGCCCGCGAGCCGCGCCTGGTGCGCCGGGTCGCGCAGTCGCTTCTCCTCGTCCGGGTTCGAGATGTAGGCGGTCTCGACCAGCATGGAAGGGACGTCGGGCGATGTCAGTACGATCAGGCTCGCGTGCTGAACATCACTCTTCTTGAGCTGGCCGACGCCGTCGAGTTCCGCGAGCACGCGCGCGGCCGCCTCGCGGCTCGCGCTGATCGAGGCGTTCTGCGACAGGTCGAGCAGCACCGAGGCCAGCACGTCCGTCTTGTCGTCGAGCGAGACGCCGCCGATCAGGTCGGCCGCATTCTCGCGGTCCGCGAGGATGCGCGCCGCCTCGCTGCTCGCGCGGCGCGTTGACAGCACGTGGACGGAAGAGCCGCGCACGCTGCGGTTCACGAAGGCGTCGGCATGGATCGAGATGAAGAGATCCGCCTGGTGGTCGCGCGCGCGTTTGATGCGGTCGCGGAATGGCACGAAGTAGTCGCCGTCGCGCGTCAGCACCGCGCGCATCCCGGCTTCGGCATTGATGCGCTCGGCGAGTTTGCGGGCCACGGCGAGCGCCACCGTCTTCTCGCGCGTGCCGGCCTTGCCGACCGCGCCGGGGTCTTCGCCGCCATGGCCGGCATCGATCGCGATTACGACATCGCGCAGGCCGTCGCGCGGAACCGCCTTCACGATGCGCGGCGCCTGCGCAGGCGCCAGATCCACGACCAGGCGGTGGCCATAGGCTTCGTTCGGCGGCGTCAGAAAGCTCTTGGGCTCGACTTTCGCGCCGACGTCGAGCACCACGCGCAGACCGCCGCCCTCGCGCGCGCCGAGGCGCACCGCACTCACGAAACCGGCGCCCGGTGGCGTCGCGACGCCCATCGGTGCGAGGCTGGTGTCATCGAGGTCGATCACCACGCGCTCGGGGTCGCCGAGGGAGAACAGCGAAAAGCCGGCCGGGGCCGAGAGATCGAGCACCACGCGCGTGGAATCAGGGCTCGCCCACAGGCGGATGTCCTGCAGCATCACGGGCTCCGCCTGCGCCGTAGCCGATGCGAGCAGCAGCAGCAGGGCGGTGGAGCGCAGCGCAGAACGCATGACGGGTCCGTCGGTGAGGATGGACGCTACTCTAGCGGCGCACTTCCAAACATTCAAGCATTTCAGCCAGATACGTCAGGAACTTCGAGCGGCACGCGACCAGGCGTCGAGCCAGCGGCGGCCCGCGTCGGTGCCGGCCTCAGCCTGTAGACCGCGGCCCGGCGCGCGATGTTCAAGCCGGACGGCGAGATCCGCAGTGCCGAGCGCCGCGCCACCGCGTTCCGGCCACTCGACGATCACCAGGCCCGGCTGGTCGCGCAGCTCACGGTAGCCGATGGCCGCGAGCTCCGCGCCGCCGGGCTGCAGGCGATAGAGGTCGAGATGGTGCACCGCTCCCGCCGGCGTCTCATAGGGTTCGACCAGCGTGAAGCTCGGGCTCCGGACCGCGCCCGAGACCCCCAGGGCCCGCAGCAGCGCGCGCGCGAGCGTGGTCTTGCCGCTGCCGAGCTCGCCGGAGAGCGCGAGCAGCAGGCCATGGTGCCGTAGCTCGGGGACCGTGCGCGCGAGCGCCGCCCCCGCCGCCGCGGTCGCGGCCTCGTCGGCGAGCTTCAGTTCCACGGCGGCTGCACGGCGCGTCGCAACTCGGCGATCAGGTCGCCCGCGATCAGGCCTCGTTCGCCGGCTGCCGCCGCCCGGTCGCCCGCGATCGCATGCAGCAGCACGCCCGCCGTGGCCGCGAGTTCCACGTCCGCTCCGGCGGCGAGGAGCGCAGCGATGATGCCGGTCAGCACGTCGCCGGAACCCGCGGTCGCCATGCCGGGATTGCCGCGATCGCAGACCCATGGCGCGCCCGTCGCGGAACTCACGAGCGTGCCGGCGCCCTTGAGCACGCAGATGCCCCCGTAGCGTTTCCGGATCGCGGCTAGCGCGGCCAGGCGATCGCGCTGCACGGCGCCCGTCTTCGACCCGAGCAGGCGCGCAGCTTCGCCGGGGTGCGGCGTCAGGATCCACTGAGCACGCCTTCGCGGCCGCCGTGCGGCCAACGTGAGCGCATCGGCATCGACCACTGCCGGTTTGCCCGATGCCAGCACCGTATCGAGCAGGCGTTTCGCGCGCCGGTCGAGACCGAGCCCCGGGCCGACGGCGACGGCATCCGCGGAATTGATCAACGGCCGCAGCCTGCCGGCGCTCGCCGCCGCCCGGGCGATGATCTCAGGCCGGCGGCCGACGATCACGCTCGCGGATGCGGCCGCGGTCGCGACCATGACCAGACCCGCACCCGTGCGCAATGCGGCCTCGCCCGCGAGGCGCGCCGCTCCCGCCATCGCATGGCCGCCGACGACGAGCACGCGCCCGTGGTCGCCCTTGTGCGCGCCGCGGCGACGCTTCGGCAGCGCGGCCGCCAGGATTGCGGCGTCGAGGCGCCGCAGCACCGGGGGTACGCCTGAGCGGGCCGAGTCCGGCACGCCGAGGCCGGCGAATTCGAGCGCGCCCACATGCTCGCGCGCCGCACCGAGAAAGAGACCGGACTTCAGGCCCACGAAGCACAGGGTGCGAGCAGCCCTGATCGCGGCGCCGCGCGCCTGGCCGCTGTCGGCATCGAGTCCCGAGGGAATGTCGAGCGCGAAGACCGGCCGTCCGCTCGCGTTCACGGCCTCGATGCAGGAGCGCATTTCGCCCGCGACCGGGCGATCCAGCCCCGTGCCGAGCAGCGCATCGACGATCAGGGCGCTGCCCGATAGCTGCCGTCCTGCGAGCGGCGCGTGACGACCGCCGGCAGCGGCGAAGTCCGACCAGGCCCTTGCGGCGTCTCCCGTCAGCCGTGCCGGGTCCACCATCGCCGCGAGCGAGACCTTGAGGCCGGCCGCGCGCGCGAGCCGCGCGAGCACGTAGCCGTCGCCACCGTTATTGCCGGCACCGCAGACCACGGCGATGTGCCGTGCGGCCGGCCAGCTGCAACGCAGGCAGGCAAGCGCAGCCTCACCCGCGCGCTGCATCAGCGCATAGCCGGAAATCCCCGCGCACTCGATCGCATGGCGATCCATCGCGCGCACCTGCGCGGCCGAGTAGACCTCGACGGGCAGCGTTTCCATGCGCATGATTATACTGGTGGTGTCCCCGCGGCCCGGCCATGTCACGCGCCTTCCAAGCTTCCGAACTCGCTGCGCTCCGTGCCCGACTCGAGGCGATTGCGGCCGAGCTCGGCTTCGACCAGCTGGGCGTCGCGGGCGTGGAGCTGCCGGCCGACGAAGCCAATCTCGGGCGCTGGCTCGCCGAGAACCGCCATGGCGAGATGCGCTACATGGCGCGTCACGGCAGCAAGCGCAGCCGCCCGGCTGAGCTCGTACCCGGGACGCTGCGCGTCATCAGCGTGCGCATGGCAGCCGGTGCACCGGACGCCGCACCTGCCGGCCAGGTGCTTGCCGACGGCAGCCGTGCCTACATCGCGCGCTACGCGCTTGGACGCGACTACCACAAGGTGCTGCGCGCGCGCCTCGTGCGCCTGGCACGCGCGGTCGAAAAGGAATTCGGGCCGTTCGGCTATCGCGCCTTCGTGGATTCGGCCCCGGTCATGGAGAAACCGCTCGCGCGCAATGCCGGTCTCGGCTGGATCGGCAAGCACACCAACCTGATCAACGAGCGCGCCGGATCGATGTTCATGCTCGGCGAGCTCTACACCGATCTGCCGCTGCCGGTGGACACTCCCGCCAAGGACCGTTGCGGCACCTGCAGCGCCTGTATCCCCGCCTGCCCGACCGGCGCGATCACCGCGCCCCATCAGCTCGATGCGCGCCGCTGCATCTCGTACCTGACGATCGAGTATCACGGCTCGATCCCCGAGGAACTGCGGCCCGCGATCGGCAACCGCATCTTCGGCTGCGACGATTGCCAGCTGGCCTGCCCCTGGAACAAGTTCGCGCGTCCGGCCTCGCTCCCGGAATTCCGCGCGCGCCAGGGCCTCGACGCCGAGGGCCTGGCCGAGCTATTCGCCTGGACCGAAGCCGAGTGGCAGGAGCGGACCGCGGGCTCGGCGCTGCGCCGCCTGGGCTACCGGCGCTGGCTGCGCAACCTCGCGGTGGCGCTCGGCAACGCGCCGCGCTCGGCCGGGGCCGCGGCCGCGCTCTCCGCGCGCGCGGGCGATGCCGACCCGCTGGTGCGCGAGCACGTGCGCTGGGCGCTCACGCGCCACGGAGTCAGCGCCTTACCGGATTGACGTAGTGCCGGCCACTCTGCGTGCTGCGGATGGTCTCGAACAGGTCGTCGAAGTCGCGCGAGTTGTTGGCCGGGTCGATCTCGGCCGTGTTGACGATCAGGAGCGGCGAGGCCGTGTACTGGTGGAAATAGCGCGTATAGGCTTCGCCGAGCCGCTCGAGATAAGCCGCGTCGATGTATTTCTCGTAAGCGATGCCTCGTTTGTCGATGCGCTGCAGCAGGATGTCCACCGGCGCCTGCAGAAATACGACCAGGTCCGGCGTCGGCGCGTCCATCGCGAGCCGGACGTAGACCTGGTCATAGAGCTTGAACTCCTCGTCGTCGAGCACGATGCGCGCGAACAGGCGGTCCTTGTCCAGCATGTAGTCGGCGATGCGCAGCGGCGCGAACAGGTCCTGCTGCTGCAGGGCCGACAGCTGACGCGCGCGCTGGAACAGAAAGTAGAGCTGGGCGGGAAACGCCGCAGCGCGCTGGTCCTTGTAGAAGCGCTCGAGGAACGGATTCTCCATCGGCTGCTCGAACACGGTCTCGGCGCCGACCGCGGCCGCCAGCTTGCGCGCGAGACTCGTTTTGCCGACTCCGATCAGGCCCTCGATCACGACCAGCCGGTGCGGCCAGTTCTCTTTGTCTGCTTCAGTCACCGGATCCCCGCGCCGCGAGCGCCTCGAGGCCTTCGCCGGATACCTGCTCCCGGAGCGACCGCACGCGGCCGTGTCCGGGCACCCAGAGTTCCGGCGCGATTTCGGCCAGAGGATACAGCACGAAATTACGCTGGTGCAGGCCCGGGTGCGGCAGGGTGAGTCCGGGCTCCTGGCACGTTTCGCCGACTACGAGCAGGAGATCCAGATCGATGACGCGCGGTCCCCAGCGGCGGGCGGGCTCCGCGCGGCCCATCCGTTTTTCGATGGCCGCCAGTGCGGCGAGCATGGCGGCAGGCGCGAGCGCCGTGAGGAGCCCCGCAGCCGCATTAACGAAGTCGGGCTGATCCTGCGGTCCGATGGGCCGGCTGCGCCACAATCCCGAGCGCAACTGCAGGCGCGATTCCGGGATCGCGGCAATTGCGGCGAACGCGGTTTCGACCTGCTGCGCGGGATCGTCGAGGTTGCTGCCGAGGGCCACGTAGGCCGGGCGCCAGTGCACCGCACTTCACCCCTCGGTCGTCGGACGGGCCCGGTGACGGCGGCCGCCGCGCCGGCGCCGGCGGCGCGGTCCGCCTTCGCGCGGCGTCCCGTCCGGCTGCGCACCGGTGCGCTCACGCTGCGCGTCCGGCGGCAGCGACTGGATCTCGGTCCACCATTGCGCGATCGCCGGGTCTTCGCCGCCCGCCTCGGCCCGCAGCAGCAGGAAGTCGTAGGCGGCGCGAAAGCGCGGGTGCTGGAGGAATCCGAGCGCACGACGGCCTTCGCGGTGGTGGAAACGCGGCTGCAGCGCGAGCAGCTCACGCATCGGGATCGAGTAGCGCTTCGGGATGCTGATACGGCGGTTTTGCGCGGCGACGACCTCGTCCACGGCCTCGGCGATCGCCTGGCCCGGGTGCATCCCGGTCTCGAACCGCTTCTGGGCCGCGGCCGTCACCGGGCCGAACAGCAGCACCGCGAACAGGAACATCGGCGTGACCGTGCGGCCCTCGGCGACGCGCCGGTCGGTGTTCGCGAGCCCGGACTCGATCAGCCGCATCGCCATGCCCTCGCGCTCGCCGGCCAGCCATTCCTCGGTCGCCGGGAACAGGTGCTCGAGCAGCCGGCGTTCGCGCAGCAGCGCAAAGGCGCGCTGCCCGAAGCCCGTCAGGAACATCTTCTGGAATTCGTCGAGCAGACGTGCCGGCGGAATGCCGTCCAGCAGCGACGCGAGCCGGGTCAACGGCTCGAGGGTTCCCTCGTGCAGCGTGAAGCCGAGCTTGGCCTCGAAGCGCACGGCCCGCAGCATGCGCACCGGGTCCTCGCGGTAACGCGTCTCCGGGTCGCCGATCAGGCGCAGCGTGCGCGCGCGCACGTCGGCCGCGCCGCCGACGTAATCCCAGATCGAGAAGTCCTCGATGTTGTAATAGAGCGCGTTGCAGCTGAAGTCGCGCCGCCACACGTCCTGGTCGATGCTGCCGTAGACGTTGTCGCGCAGGAGCCGCCCGCGGTCGTCGTGCGCGCGGTCGAAGCCTTCCGGGTCGTCGGGGTCCGCGACGTTGCCGTCGACGTCGCCAAATTCGTCGAGCGGCGGCTCTTCCCCGGCCGCTTCCTCCTCCTCGGCGACGCCGTCGAGGTCGGGCTCAGGTGCCATCGGCGCGCCCGCCGCGCGGAATGTCGCTACCTCGATGATCTGCTGGCCGAAGCGGATGTGCGCGAGCCGGAAGCGCCGCCCGATCAGCCGGCTGTTGCGGAACAAGCGCCGGATTTCCTCGGGCCTTGCGTCGGTCGCGACATCGAAGTCCTTCGGCACGATGCCGATCAGGAGGTCGCGCACGCAGCCGCCGACGAGAAAAGCCTGATAGCCGCCATCCTTGAGGCGGTAGAGAACCTTGAGCGCACTGCCCGCGATCATCGAGCGCGAGATCGGATGGTCCGCGCGAGCAACGATCACCGGGGCCTGGGCCGCGGCCCGGTCGCTGGGTTCGTTCAAGGATTCGGGTCCGCTTGAGGTCGAATGACGGGCCCGTATAATACCAGCCCCCGATTCCGGGCCCGGACCGGATGCATCGTCGCCTCGCTCCCATCGTCTAGAGGCCTAGGACACAGCCCTCTCAAGGCTGGTACGAGGGTTCGAATCCCTCTGGGAGCGCCATCTAATCAACAGGTTAGGCTGAGTACCATACGGAAATATGAAATCCGTACGGAATGCGTTGCCTGACACACACGCTCCGTAGCAAGTCGAAAACCTGCAGCGTTCAGCAGTCACTAGTGGCTCGGGTTGTTTGCAACCCCAAAGGAGGTTCACTGTAACGAACCTTCGGCGGCAATTAGCCAACGGGATGCACCGATGACTGAGCCAACTATTACCTGCCCCAAGTGCAAGACGAAGATCCCCCTGTCGGAGTCGCTCGCGGCGCCACTCATTGCCGCGACTCGACAACAATTTGAGCAACAGCTCAATCAAAAGGACGAGGACATTGCGAAACGCGAGAAGGGAATCCGCGAGAGGGAAAAGCAGGTTGCCCTAGCGAAACGCACTTTGGACGAACAGATAGCGGAACAGGTTGCCGAGCAACTCAAGAACGAGCGCGCACGTGTTGCGGCCGAAGAATCAAGAAAAGCGAAGCGCGCGACCGCCGCCGAGCTGGACGCAAAGGGCCGAGAGGTGGCGGAACTGCAAGTCGTACTTAAGGACCGCGACGAGAGGCTCGCCGTTGCCCAAAATGCTCAGGCCGAGCTCATTAGGAAACAACGCGAGTTAGACGATGCCAAGCGTGAATTGGATCTTACCGTTGAAAAGCGCATCCAGGACGGACTAGCTGATGTCCGGACTCAAGCCCGCCGAGAGGCGGAAGAAGGTCTCAAACTAAAGGTCGTCGAAAAAGACCAGACCATTGCATCGATGCAACAAAAGATCGAGGAACTTAAACAGAGAGCTGATCAGGGCTCGCAGCAATTGCAGGGTGACGTCCAGGAACTTGAGCTTGAGTCAATATTGCAGGCGCAATTCCCATTCGACAGCATCGAGCGCGTGCCCAAGGGAGAATTCGGTGGAGACGTGCTCCAACGAGTAACCAGTCAAGTTGGTCAGATCAGCGGTACGATTCTTTGGGAAGCCAAACGCACCAAGAATTGGAGCGATGCGTGGCTTGGCAAGCTCCGTGATAACCAACGCACGGCAAAGGCCGAAGTATGTGTGCTCGTTAGCCAAGTGCTACCGAAGGGCGTAGACAATTTTGACTTTGTCGAAGGCGTTTGGGTCACACATTCCCGCGCCGTTGTACCCGTGGCCACATTTCTCCGCCACATGCTCCTAGAGGTGCATTTGGCGCGACAGGTATCCGAAGGTCAGCAAACGAAGACCGAGATGGTCTACCAATACCTTACGGGGTCCAGATTCCGTCAACGCCTGGAAGCAATTGTCGAAGCGTTTTCGTCCATGAAGGAAGACCTTGATCGGGAGCGCAAAGTAATCACGAAGCAATGGGCGAAGCGTGAAGAGCAAATCGAGCGGGTCATGAACGGCACGATTGGCATGTATGGCGACCTACAAGGCATCGCTGGAAAGTCGCTGCAGGAAATTAGCGGATTGGAATTGCGAGCACTTGAATTGGACGAATCCTCGCCGAACGGTTCAACCGAGCCGTGATCATCCGATTTCGCGGACGCGCGGTCGCGTATGACAACGCACCTGTCGAGCATTCGGTAAGGGATCGTGGTCGCACTTCCGCGGGGAGAGACTCTTTATGAAGCAGCTGATTGTTGACATTGAAAACTGCTATGGCATCAAGAAGCTACTTACCCAATTCGATCTAGCCGACAGCAAGGCCGTCGCTATCTACGCGCCGAATGGATCGATGAAAACCTCACTAGCACGGACATTTCAAGACATCAGTCAAGGAGTGGAGTCCGGGGATCGCATATTTCCGGCCAGGGTTTGCAAGCGAGTGGTAACAGATGAGAACGGCGTAGACGTTCCAAAAGAAGTTGTACTAGTTGTTCGACCATACGACGAAGTACTGGCGCACTCAGAAAAGACTTCGACACTGCTGGTCAATCAGACGCTCCGCAAGGAGTACGAGCAGTTGCATATTGAGATAGATGCGGCCAAAGAAGTCTTTCTTAAAGCACTCAAGGAACAGTCCGGTTCGAAAAAAGACTTGGAAAGGGAAATATCCGCTACCTTTACACCAAGCGATGATCAGTTTTACGTCGCTTTACTACGCATAAGGGACGAGCTGCTAAAGCAAAAGGATGCTCCGTTTGCGGAAGTAGACTACGACGTCATATTCGACGAGAAGGTACTCGCCTTTCTCGGAACCGAGGACTTCAAGACAGCGATCGAGTCATACGTCACTAAATACAATGAGCTATTGGCCGCGTCGACGTATTTCAAGAAAGGCATTTTTACCTACTACAACGCGGCAACGATCGCGAAGCAATTAGCAGACCACGGTTTTTTCAAGGCCAAGCACACCGTTAGCCTGAATGCAGACACAAAACTCGAGATAACGAGTCAGAAAGAACTTGAAGCTTTGATTTCTAGAGAAAAGGACAGCATCTCGAATGACAAAGAGCTGAAGAAGAAATTCGCCAAGATCGAAAAACTAATTCAGAAGAATGTGACTGTGCGGGATTTCGAAGCCTACCTCGCCAGTCATGAGGAGATTCTCGCGAAACTCGAAAACATCGCAGCGTTTAGGGAAGAAGTCTGGAAGTCCTACATCAAAGCACATTTTGATTCCTATCAGGATCTAGTCACAAAGTATCAGGCCGCAGAGACGCGCAGAAATGAAATAGAGACGCAAGCCGGAACAGAACGTACTCAATGGGAGGAAGTGATCGACATCTTCAATGATCGATTCTCCGTGCCGTTTACCTTGAATGCAGTAAATCGAGTGCCGGTGATATTAGGGCAGGAGCCGATCCTCGCCCTCGGATTCACATTTAACGATGGAGCCGATCGAGCACCAATTGAGCGCCCCGCATTAATGCAGGTGTTGAGCCAAGGTGAAAAAAAGGCCCTTTACGTTCTCAACGTGATTTTCGAAATTGAAGTTCGTAAAAAGGCGAGCCAGGAGACGGTTCTTGTTATCGATGACATCGCGGACTCGTTCGACTACAAGAACAAGTACGCAATCATTCAGTACCTAAAGGACATTACTGCCGAAGCAACTTTCAGTCAGATCATCCTAACGCACAATTTCGATTTCTTTCGCACGGTAAGCACCAGGTTTATTGGCTATGGCCAGTGCTACATGGCATCAAGAAGTAGCACCGGCATTACCTTGAACAAAGCGTCGGGCATCAAAAATGTGTTCGTTAATGATTGGAAGCCACACTTCTTTGATGACCCGAAGAAGCGAGTTGCTTCCATCCCGTTTCTTCGCAATCTCATCGAGTTCATGAAAGGGGATCAAGATCCCGATTTTGCTACGTTGACTTCCTTGTTGCACTGGAAAGCGGAGTCAGATCGCGTCACACAAGCCGACCTTGATCAGATTTACAACAGATTATTTGGAGGAACTGGCGCCGCCGCCGATGGTGCAGTACCCGTCGCGACCATCATTCAGCAGCAAGCTGAAGAATGCCTTGCGGCGCCAGCGGGAGTGAACTTCGAGAACAAGATTGTGTTGGCGATTGCCATTCGACTTGCTGCCGAAAAGTTCATGGTCGCCAAGATTAACGACCCAGCATTCGTCGCAGCGATTGACACCAATCAGACTCCGAAACTATTGACTAAATTTCTTCAGCTCTTTCCAAACGAGGTCGCTGCAACTAGCGTCATCCAGCGCGTAATTCTTATGACGCCGGAAAACCTTCACTTGAATGCCTTCATGTATGAGCCAATCTTAGATATGTCTGACGAACACCTTAGAAATCTATATCGCAAAGTTTTGACCTTGACCTAGTTTGCAGAATCTGTCGACGACGTGCGATGGTAACCGGTTGAAATCGATTAGAGCCGCGGGTCTACTGGTTCACTTTCGAGCGCAAGCACGCCAAAAACGCACTCGTGCACACGACGCAAAGGTTCGCGGTTCACGAATCGCTCCAGGCCTTCCGCGCCCAGCGCAAACTCTCGCAGCGCCATGCTTCGTTTTGTTGAAAGACCGCGGTTGCGCAGTCGTTCTAAATATTCCGGCCGCGAATATTCCGGGCCGTAAATGATCCGCAGATACTCGGGCCCGCGGGACTTGATCGCCGGCTGAATGAGACCACGCTTGCCTCGGAACACGAAATCGACCGGCTTCACGACCATGCCTTCCCCGCCCCCAGCGGTCAGTTTCTCCCACCACTCAATGACCGCTCCGGTTTCCTTTGCATCGTCCAGACGTGCCGTCCGATAGGGCGTCGCCAAGAGAAATTCTGGATCCGCTCTGCAAAGCGTTCCGAGGTTCTCCATGTGCCAAACATGTGACTTGTCAAAGTGAGTCGCGCCTTCCGTTGCCAGCAGATGAAACGGCGCTATCCGGATGTCCGCGATGCTGTTCACGGGCCAGCAATACTGCCGGTACGCCTCGACGAAACGAGTCACCAGATCAGAACGCTCCGCAGAGGACCGCTCCAGCACTGTGATGTCGAGCCCCCGCTTCGTTGCCTGCTGAAATACACCGCCCAGCGCCGCCACTGCAGCACTCGCTGCGGCCCCGGTTGGCGCGTACTGCGTACGAAGCAGCTCCTCCGCCTTCACGGACCATGGCATGACTTCGCAATCGAGGCAGAACCACTCCGTTCCAAAAGTGTCCCAGAGCCCGCTCCTGTCGAACGCCGAACCAACGCGGTTCAATACCTCGCTCTCAAGTGTCGCACTAGGGAAAAACTTACGGCCGGTACGCGTATAGATGATTCCGCGGCCCTCGCCTTCTACGCCAAATCGAGCGCGGGCCGTGCTTTCATCTCGGCAAATCACGACAACCGCCCGCGAACCCATGTGCTTTTCCTCGCACACCACGGACTCGACTCCGTTCTTTCGGTAATACGCTAGGGCTTCTTCCGGCCGTTCGAGAAAGCCATTCATTTGGCTGGTCTCGCTTGGCGACATCGTCGGCGGCAGATAGATGAGCCATTTCGGATTGACCGCAAATCGACTCATGACTTCCAATGCGGCGACCGCGTTCTCCTCGCGAACCGTCACACTGCGATGAAGCCTGGTTTCAATCAGCCGCTTGCCTGAGACGTCCTCGATGTCGAGCAGGTCATCAAGCTGCTGCTGCGCGGTCAGCGTCGTTGGCGCCGTTGTGCGCAGTGGTCGAATCGGCTCGTAATACATTCGCTGTGCCGACACCGAGACAAGTTCGCGCTCCGGATACCTTAGTGCGGTGAGCTTGCCTCCAAATACGCAGCCGGTATCGATGCAAATCGTGTTATTCAGCCACTCGGATTCAGGAACCGGCGTGTGTCCGTACACGACCATTGCCTTGCCACGATAATCTGCGGCCCAGTTGTAGCGAACTGGCAATCCGTATTCGTCGGTCTCGCCAGTGGTCTCGCCATACATCGCGAACTGGCGAACCACGCCGGAGCCGCGTCCGTGCATTTCCTCCCGCAGTCCCGCATGTGCGACGACGAGCTTCCCTCCGTCAAACACGTAGTGACTGACTAGGCCGTCGAGAAACTCGGCAACCCCATTTCGCGCTTCATCCGATTCGGTTTTGAGCTGTTCCAGCGATTCCGCGAGACCATGAGAAATCTTGACGTCTCTTCCACGAAGCGCTCGGGAGAGTTTCACATCGTGATTTCCGGCGACGCAGAATCCGGCGCCTGCACTGACGACATCGCGAACAAGCTGCACGACGCCGGGCGTGTTAGGACCGCGGTCGACGAGATCGCCGACGAAAATGAGCTTGCGGCCTGCTCGATGACCAACGGAATAGTGGCCGTTGTCTCGACTCCACTCATAGCCAAGCAGAGTCAGCAATTTCAGCGTCTCGTCGAGGCACCCGTGGATGTCGCCGATGATGTCGAAGGGTCCGGCTTCACCCTTCTTGTTGTTCCAGAGCGGCTCCCGACGAATGGTCAGGTCCGCAAGCTCCTCCGGTGTCCGAAACACGTGCACATGCCGAAATCCTTCGCGATTCAGGTTTCGCAGCGACTTCTGGAGCTGCATGCGCTGATTGCGAATCACGTGGTCGCCGAAATTACGATCGGGGCGATCACGATTGCGATCGCGACACAGGCGCTCCGGCATGTCCAGGACGAGTGCCACAGGCAGACAGTGATACTCGCGAGCCAGCGCGATCAGCGACTTGCGCGCTTCCGGTTGCACGTTAGTCGCGTCTATGACGGTCAGATGGCCACGCCTGAGGCGAATACCCGCAATGCCATGCAAGAGCTCAAAAGCATCATTCGTAGCGGACTGATTGTTTTCGTCGTCGGAAACCATGGCTCGGCAAGCGTCCGAGGAAATGATCTCCGTCGGTTTGAAATGCGCACGCGCGAAAGTTGACTTGCCCGATCCGGATGGTCCAATCAGCACGACGAGCGCCAGTTCTGGAATTCTGATTTCCATTGCTATACGGCTTCGAAGATCGCCATTTGGGTCGGCGCGCCGAGCGCCGGATCACTTGGTCCAACGTCGCCGAGTCGCACGGTGTAGCCGAACTTGCTAGCGATCTCGTTCGTCCATGCCTCGAATTCCGCGCGAGTCCATTCGAAGCGGTGGTCCGGATGCCTGAATTGCCCCGCGGGCAGGGATTCGAACTTGACGTTGTAATCCGCGTTAGGCGTCGTCACGACGACAGTCTTCGGCCGCGCATGCTCGAACAGCACGCGTTCGAAGGCACGCAGACGCGACACGTCCAGGTGTTCGATAACTTCAATCACCGTGGCCAGGTCGAATCCCTGGAGCCGGCGATCGCGGTACATCAGCGAGCCGTGAATGAGGCTGATGCGATCCCTCGCGGCCGGCGCAAGCTGTTCCAGCCGCAGGCGATCGGCGGCAAGTTCCAACGCACGGAGTGACACGTCCAGGCCCACGATGCGATTGAGTTGGCGCAGTTTGATCAGTTCACGAAGCAGCTTGCCCTCACCGCAGCCAAGATCGACAACCGACTTGGCGGCGGAGTCAGTGACTACCTCAACTACCTTTGCCAGCCGCTCTGCGTTGAGACTGATCTTGGTCTCGAGCATCTCTTCGCGTCCCTGCGGCCTTGGCGCATCGCCGACCGGTTCTGGGTCGTCGGCATCGACATCGGCAACAAGTCGTTCGATTGCTTCGCGTGCCAAGCTTCTCCGATGCTTGAGATATCGGCGGGCAATCTGTTCCTTGGCCGGATGAGCAGGCAGCCAGTCCCCGCCACGTCGCAGAAGCTTCTCGACCTCGTCATCCCCGACCCAATAGTGCTTTTCATCGTCCAAGACCGGAATCAGGACGTTGATGTGACTCAGCAGGTCCTGGAGTCTCTGTGTGCCTGTCAGCGTCACGGCGTAGTACCGGCTGGGCCCCCAATCCGGAAATTTCGAATCCAGCGGAAGCCGTTCGATTGTCAGCGAGTATCCGAGTGGCTCGAACAGGTCCTCAATCAGCCGGTTTCCTCCCCTGCTCGGCAGTACCGGGATTCGGACTTCAAAGGGAAGGCTTGCGGCAGCCAGTTCCGGACGCTCTTTGGACCGTCCTCCCATGGCGGTGCCGAAGACCTCGGAGAGCGCAACCGAAAGAAACGACGACGCGACGTAGGGCCGGTCATTGACGTACTGCCCGAAAATCCCGCCGTCGCCTGAGGGTCCGGATTTTCGCCGCACCATGCGGATGGGATCGACCTCCACGAGCAGACACGCAGTGCAGCGATCCGAACTGGCCTCGGGATAGAAAACAGTTGCCTTGCCAAAGGACAGCTCAAAGCGATGGACCCGCGAGGGGTTTTTGTGCAGCAGATACCCCAGGTCCGTCGCCGGCTCAGCCAACAATGTGATCGTCAGGAACATGGGCCAATGATTGCACACCCGCAGCCACTTCCCGGATCCAGAATCGAGCCGCGACATGGGTAGCGCCGCAGGCCCGAAGGGCGCACTTACGAGTCGCTACGCGACTCAGTGCGCCTGGGGCCGGCGTTTCCGCCTTGCCCCCAGGACCCCCCGAGTTAACTCCGTGACAGCGCGCGGTGCAAAATCGCCAACTCATGCGCGACGTTCTTTGCGCGACACGCGCAAACGATGCGCGCGATTTTGGCTACCCTCCCCCACGAGACAGGGCCGGGGCGGGCTCCGATTGGCTCTCGCTTATCTGGCGGCCTCCAGCTTCTCCTTCATCGCCGACGGGATGAATCGGAAGTAGGCTTTTTCGATCATCGCCAGACTGGTCCCGGTTTGCTGGGCAACCGTCAGCGGATCAATGCCATAGACCTGCAAGAGCTCACTGATCCGCGAGTGCCTGAACGAGTAGGCGGAGGCTTCCGGCGGTACTCGCGATTTCCCCCTGGCCTTGCGGTTGTACTCGGCGATCGCGGCGCTAGTCGCCCGTGCCCAACGGTGCCGGCGCCAGGGTTGGATTCCGTCCTCGGTAAAGATCGGGGCCGCCGGCAATTTGCGCTTGACCGCCGACTTGAAGAACCGGGCCCCATCGCTCGAAAGCGTCACGTATCGGGACCGCAGCTTCGGCGGTCGTCCCTTGCGGTGTGTCAGCCGTAATCGTTCCCCGTCGAAGTCGGAGGCCGCAACAGCCGCAAGCTCACCTGGCCGAGCGCCCGTGAACTCGAGTCCTCGAAGGAAATCCGCCAGGTTCGATTCAACCGAGACAATCAGCGCGGCCCGCTGCTCGAGCGTCAGCAAAACGGCGGTTTCCCCGCTATCGTCCACGTCGTCGGCCAGTGGCTCAATTCGCCAGGCGGCCGGGTTGCCCACATGCCCGAGCGCATTGGCTTTGTTGAGCCCGGCGACGACCGCCCGGACATGCCGATTCACGGAGCGGTTCTGCCGACCCTTCCGCAGCCGCTCCCGCCAGCCGGTGAATTCCTCGAGACCCAAAGACTCCAGCGGCGTGTCGGCCATCGCATCGGGCCAAACGACAGCCTTGTAGCGCCCCTCGACCTCCATGGCGGTGTCCGCCCGCCCCTGCTGCTTCAGATAGCCCAAGTAAGCTTCCAGCGCGTTCCTGACCGTGCCGCGTCGGATCGTCCGGACCGCGGAGGCCGAGAGCTGCGCCAGCCAGGCTTCGGCCGCGCGCTTCGCCTCGTCGTAGTCCATCGCCTCGCCCAACGAACGATAGGATTGCTTCCCGTCGCGGCCCCGGTATCGTGCGATCCAGGTGTCAGGACCGCGACGGAAGCCGAGATAGGCACCGGCAGCCATGCGCTGCCAGTACGGTTCGCGCCGAATCGGTAGCCGCTCGCGATCGCGTTTGCGTGACAGGTCCGACAAGGCAGAAACACTCCGTACGGAACGGTACGGAAACACTACGTGGAACGACGGTAGACAGCAACAGCCTTGTTTTGAGCCATTTCAGCAACTTGCGAGACGACGGAGGACGCGAAAAGACGCTCCGGCGTCCCTCTTAAGGCTGGTACGAGGGTTCGAATCCCTCTGGGAGCGCCAACCACGCCGCATGCCGGCCGCCAGACGCGCGTGTACCATGGCGCCGCAATCGTCATCGTGGGAATTCCCCATGCTCCGCCTCACAATCCTGATGCTCAGCTGCGCGACGCTGCCCGCATTGGCCGACGAAGCCGCGGGTGCCGCAGCGCCCGGCAGCCTCGCCCCGGTCGTCGCGCGCATCAAGCAGTCGGTCGTCATGGTGCAGACCTGGAGCAAGGACCAGCCCTCGCCCCTGCTGCGCGACCCGGCATTCGCACGATTCTTCGGCGCCGATCGCGCGGAGCCCAAGGAGCGCGAGACCGCCGGCACCGCATTCGTCGTGGACGCGGCGGCGGGACTGCTCGTCACGTCCGACTACGTCGTACGCGATGCGGATCGAATCCAGGTCGTGCTTCCCGGCGGCGAGTTGCGGCCCGCAACCGTGGTCGGCCACGATGAGGCGACCGGTGTGGGCCTGCTGCGCATCGCGCCCGAGGGCCTGGTCGCACTGCCATGGAGCGATGTAGAACCCGCGGCCGGCGACCCGGCCGTCCTGGTCGCCCATGTCTTCAAGCGCGGGCCGATCACGACCGTCGGCATCGTTGCGGGCAGCGACGACTCGCTCGACGGATTCGCGATCCCGTCGCTGTTCATCGATGTCGCGGTGAACCGCGGCGCGGCGGGTGGCGTAATCGCGACGCCCGAAGGGCGCGTCATCGGCATGGCCTACGGCTCTTACGGTGTTGGCAGCGATCCCTACGCCAGCCTGGGCGTGGCGGTGCCGGCTTCGGAAATGCGCCCGGTCGTCGAGGCGCTGGCCCGCGACGGCAGGGTGCGGCGCGGCTGGATCGGCATCACGGTGACGCCGGCCGTTCTGCGGCGCGGTGCGCTGATCGTCGAGGTCGAGGAGGGCTCGCCCGCTGCGCAGGCAGGCCTCGAAAAGGACCAAGAGATCGTCGCGGTCAACGGCGTGGCCATCCGCGACGACCAGCCGCTGCGCCGCGCGGTGGCGCGCTCGCCGGTCGGCAGCAAGCTGTCGCTGTCCGTGCTCAAGGCCGAAGACGACGTGCGCGAGATCAGCATCACGACCGCCGAGCGTCCTGACTGACTGAGGGCAGGCGCCATGCGTATCGCCATGTGGTCCGGCCCACGCAACATCTCGACCGCGATGATGCGCGCCTTCGGCAGCCGCCCCGACACCTTCGTCAGCGACGAGCCGCTCTACGCCCACTACCTCAAGGCCACCGGCATCGAGCATCCGGGCCGCGTGGACGTGCTGGCACGGCATGAAACCGACTGGCGTCGCGTGGTCGCGCAGATCACGGGCCCGGTCCCGCAAAGCCGCGCGATCTGGTACCAGAAGCACATGGCGCACCATCTGCTGCCGGACATGGACCGCGACTGGCTTGACGGACTCACGCATGCCTTCCTGATCCGCGAGCCGGACCAGATGCTGGCCTCCCTGGTGAAGACCTACCCTGAGGCGCAGCTTGCCGACACCGGGTTGCCGCAGCAATGCGAGATCTTCGACCGGGTTGCCGAACGGCTCGGCCGCGCGCCGCCCGTGGTGCTCGCGAGCGACATATTGAAAGACCCGCGCGGCGTGCTGACCAAGCTGTGCGCGGCGCTCGGCATCCCGTTCCTGGAGCAGATGCTGTCGTGGGAGCGCGGACCGCGGCCGACCGACGGCGTCTGGGCGCGGCACTGGTATGCGGCCGTCGAAGCTTCGACCGGCTTCGAGCCCTGGCGGCCGCGCAAGGTGCGCCTGCCGAAGTCGCTGCGCCCGCTGCTCGACGCCTGCCGGCCCTGGTACGAGAAGCTGTACGCTCTGCGGCTCGGGGACTGAAGCACAGATGCTGCAGCAGTTCGACGAGCGCAACCGCAATCTGATCGTCAACATCAGCGGCGAGCTCGTGCACCGCGACGAGGCGCGGGTGAGCCCCTTCGATTCCGCCGTGCAGGGCGGCGACGCCGTCTGGGAGGGACTGCGCCTTTACGATGGCCGCATCTTTGCGCTGGAAGCGCATCTCGCGCGCCTGCGCGCCTCCGCGCTCGCGCTTGCCTTCGACCGGATCCCGACCGACGAGGCCATCACCAAGGAGATCCGCCGCACGCTGGAAGCCAACTGCATGCGCGACGGCGTGCACATCCGATTGACCCTCACCCGCGGCGTCAAGTTCACCTCGGGCATGGACCCGCGACTCAACCAGTCCGGCCCGACCCTGATCGTGCTCGCCGAGCACAAGCCGCCGGTATACGCGAAAACCGGGCTTTCGCTCGTGACCAGCACGATGCGCAGGCCCTCCCCCGACGTGCTCGACCCCCGGATCCATCACGCCAACCTGCTGAACTCCATCCTCGCCAAGCTCCAGGCGAACGCCGCCGGGGCCGACGACGCGATCATGCTCGACGCACGCGGATTCATCGCCGAAACCAACGCAACGAACCTCTTCCTGGTCGAGCGCGGCCTCGTGCGCACGCCCGCCGCGGTCGCCTGTCCGGAGGGCATCACGCGTGCGACGGTGCTCGACATCTGCCGCGCGCATGCGATCCCGCATCAGGTCGGTGACCTGCCGTTGTACCTGCTGTACCGGGCTGATGAGGTCTTCTGCACCGGGACCATGGGGGAACTCGCGGCCGTCACGCGCGTCGACGGGCGGGCCATCGCTGCCGGCAAGGTCGGCCCGCTGACGCAGCGCCTGTCTGCGCTCTACGCCGAGCGCACGGCGACCGGCGGCACCAGGGTCGTGGATTGAGCCACATGAATATGGGTCGGCAGCGGGCACTCTGGCTGGCCGCGTTCGCGCTCCTGGCCGCCGGCTGCGCCGCGCAATCGCGCGAGCCTGCCGACACCTCGGGCAATCGCTGTGCGCCGGCGCGGCCCTTCGCCGAGGGCGGCGAGCGCGCGACGCTCTGGATACGCCAGTCAGCGGAGTACCGCGCGGCCAGCGAGATCATCTACCGTGCCGCGGGCGCGGCGCTCGCGCGCAACCTGACCGATTCCGGACTGAGCGCGGATCCGGCGCAGACCTCGGGCTACTCGGAGCTGCCGCCCGCGGTGGTCATGGACATCGACGACACCGTGCTCGACAACTCCGCCCCGCAGGCGCGGATGATCCTGGAGCACATCTGTCCCGCGGAATTCCCGGCGGTCTGGGATGCCTGGGTCGGCGAGCGTGCCGCGCCGGGCGTGCCGGGTGCCGCCGCCTTCGTGCGCGTGGCGCGCGCGATGCAGGATCCGCGCGGGCGGCCGGTGCGCGTGTTCTTCATCACCAACCGCGAATGCTCGCCGCGCACCGGCAAGCCCGGTGCCTGCCCGCAGGAAGAAGATACGCTCGAGAACCTGCGCGAGCTCGGCCTCGATGCGCCCACGCTTGCCGAGGATCTCATGATGAAGGGCGAGCGTCCCGAGTGGGTCAGCGAAAAGGAATCCCGCCGGCACGAAGTCGCGCGCCGCTATCGCATCGTGCTGAACGTCGGCGACGATTTCGGCGATTTCCTGCCCGGCGTGCGCCGACAGGATGTGCCGGCGCGCGAGCGCGCGCGCTGCGCGCACCAGGACTGGTGGGGCACGCGCTGGTTCCAGGTGCCGAATCCGATGTACGGTTCCTGGCAGGCCGCACTCGGGCCGGATCTCGAGAAATCGCTCGCCGCCCCCGCCGCGCCGGACTGCCCGGAACCGTGAATCCGGGCCGCGGCCCGGTGTGACGCGCGTCAAGGACTGCGGTGAAAGCAAAGCGTCGTGCCAGGGCGTCGCTTATGTTGAGTCCATGACGCCGGCTGACGAACGCGTGATCCAGCTGCTGCAGAAATGGCAGAAGAGCCTCGACCTGCACGCGCGCTATGCCGACCTGCCCGAGGACCAGTACTGGCTGGTGCAGCCCTGGCCCAATCACCAGCGGCCGACCAAGTGGGTGATCGACCTCGCCCGCCAGCGCCTCGCCGATCTGCAGAAAATCGTGCAGACGCGCCTCGCCGCCGGCGACCAGTCGCTGTCGGAGGGGCTCGAGCTCATGTCCTTCCTGACCAACCTGGTCGGCTCGCAGAACGTCGAGCGCTTCGTGCCGGTCGCCGAGCCGGAGCGCGAGCGGCAGCTCCCGGCCGCGCCGCCCGCGAAGAAGAAAGTGAGCAGCACGACTTCGACCTCGACCGCGATCAAGCCCGGCCGGCCGCCGGTGACCCGCCCGCGCACGCCGACCCGCGTGCCGAAGGCCGTCCCCGACTCGGCCGTGACCGCAATCGTCAAGGACGCAGCGCGCCTGCTGTCCTGGGGCCGGGAGTGGCATGAACTGCCTGAAGCCATTGCGCGCATCGCCGGCCGCCCGGACGTGCAGCAGGTCCGCCAGGTGCTGAAGAGCAGCCGCCAGGCCATCGAACAGCGCCTAACCCAGCAGGACAAGCACTGAAGCTATAGAATCCGCGCCCGCATGGATCCCGCATCCACGGGGCCGCAACCGGCCGGCGTCCTGCGCCGCCTGGCGGCGCTCGTCTACGATGCGCTGATCCTGGCCGCGCTGCTCTTCGTCGCCACATTCGCCTGGCTCCCATTCACCGGGGGCGAGGCCCTGACCCCCGCGAGCCAGGGCTGGATCGCCCAGCTGTACCGGGCTTCGATGTTCGCGTTCGCCTTCGGGTACTACGGACTGTCCTGGACCCGCGGCGGGCAGACGCTCGGCATGCGTGCCTGGCGCATCCGCCTGGAACGCGCCACGGGCGGGACGCCCGGCTGGCTCGATGCCCTGGTCCGCTTCACGCTGGGCGCGGCCCTGGCAGTCGCGGCGGGCGCGGGCCTCTGGTACCTGCGCGGCCCCGGCTGGTCGCTCGCGGACGGCGTCGCGATCCTGCTGCTGTTGCTGCCGGTCGCCAACCTGGCCTGGGTGAGATTCGACCGCGAAGGGCGCAGCCTCCAGGACCACGCGAGCTGGACGCGCGTGCTGCGTTAGGGAAGCCCTGCCCTATCGGGTGCGCCAGATCGCGAAGGCTGCGACCGCCGCCATCAAAAGCGTCGGACCCCAGGCGACCAGCAGCGGGTTGAGGCCGTAGACCTGACCGCTGTTTTCGAGCGTCTGGGTAAGCAGTATGAACAACACGCCGGCCATGATCCCGAGTACGGTGCGGGCGCCCGCGCCCGCCTGGCGCAGCGGGCCAAAGGCGAAAGGCACCGCGAACACGCAGACCACCACGGCGGCTGCCAGGCGCGCGACACGCGACCAGAAGGCGATGTCCCAGACCCGCGCATCCTGCCGGTTTTCCTGCAGGTGCCTGCGGTAGGCCTGCAGTTCCGCGAGCGGCAGCGAGCCCGGCTCGGTCACGGCGAGCCCGAGAAAGCCGGCATCGAATCTCGCGCCCGTCACCTCGAGCGCGCGCCCGCGGGCTTCGATGCGCGCGCCGTCGAGACGCGTCTCTGCGTAATTCGACAGCACCCAGCGGCCCTCGGCGTCCTGGCGCGCGGTCTCCGCGCGTCCGACCAGCCGCAGGCGCCGGTCCGACCCGAGCTCGTGCAGATACACGCCGCCAAACAGGTTGCTGGCGGCCTGCTGGCGCACATTGATGAACCACGCGCCCTCGCGCACCCAGGCGCTGCGGCTGCCTGCGATCTCGAGCTGGCCATAGCGGCTGAAGATCTTGTACTGGCGCGCGTAAAGGTCGGCCGGCGGCGCGAAGTATTCGCCGACGATCCAGAGCGTCGCGGCGACCACCGCACCCGCCATGGCCGCCGACGCGGCGATGCGCGCGACCGGGACGCCGGCGCTCCTGATCACCGTCAGCTCGCTGTCGCGCGCCAGCGCGCCGAGCCCCGTGATCGAGCCGATCAGCGCGCCGATCGGCAGCAGTTCGTAGGCCTGTTGCGGCATCAGCAGCAGGGTCACGAAAAAGGCGTCGGCGACCTCGAAGGTGCCCTGGCCGATGTCGTCCTGCTGGTTGATGAAGGTCACGAGCGACATCAGCGCGAGCAGCACCGCCATCACCATGAGGGTGTGCTGCAGGATCGTGCGCGCGAGGTAGCGGTCGAGGATCGTCATGCCGACCTCGGCTGGCGGCGCCAGCCTGCGCCAGTCTGGCGCAGGAGGAGCACGAACCCCGCGGCGGCGATCATCGCATGCACCCACCAGGTGCCGACAGCGGGCGGCAACTGTCCCTTTTCGATCCAGACCTGCGCCGCGGACAACAGGTTCGAGTACACGAAGTAGAGAAGCACCGCGATCGCCACCCGCGCGTAGCGCCCTTCGCGCGGCCGCACCGCGGCGAGCGGCACCGAGACCAGCGCTAGCACCAGGACCATGACCGGCATCGACAGGCGGCGCTGGAGCTCGGCGATGTCGGCCGGCTGCGCGGAGCCCAGCAGTGCCGCCGTGGGCCGGCGTTCGGGACCGACACGTCCTTCGCCTGCGCCCGGGACCACCACCGGGATGCCGTGCTCGACGAAGCGGATGCGCCGGAAGCTGGCCTGCCCCGGCACGCCCTCGATGCGCTCGCCATCGTGCAGAACCACCAGTTGAGTCCGGCCGCCGTGCAGTACGCGGTGCTCCGCCCAGGCCGCGGTCGCGACCTCGACGCGGTCGCCCGCAAGGCGCTGCACGAACACGTTTTCGAGCCGCCCGTCCGCGCCCAGCTGCTCCGCGTAGAACACTGCCTGCCCGCCGGCATAGGTACGGAACTTGCCGGGCTCGAGCATCCCGAACTGCGCGTCGCGCATGCCGCGACCGCGCAGCTGCTCCGCGCCGTCGCGCGCAGCCGGTCCGACCACGAACGCGAGCCAGCCCAGCACGATCGCGGTCGGCAGCGCCAGCGCGAACACCGGCCGGTACAGGCGTTCCGGCCCGACGCCGGACGCACGCACCGCGGTCATCTCGCTCTCGTGATACAGACGGCCAAGCGCCAGCATCACGCCGAGCAGTACCGCGATCGGCACCAGGAGCATCAGGTTCTCAAGCGTGGTCAGGCCGATCAGCGCAAACACGATCTCGTGCGGGAAACCCTGCTCGGCGGCGGTGCCGAGGATGCGCGCAAGCTGGTAGCTCACCAGGATGGCGAGCAGGACCGCGGTCACCCCGCCGAGCGACCAGGCGACCTCGCGCATCACGTAGCGGTCGATCGTCGAAAACATGGCTGCTTGGCCGGGCGCTCCGGCGTCTTTAGGGAAGCTCTGCACCGGTGGCATGGAGCGCGTTGCGCACGCGCCGCGCAGCCACCAGGCGCGACCGA
>Ga0187892_10000310_pt1 | contig 129565 bp, 132 predicted proteins | sample MA1701073metaG_FD_139345 | JGI IMG/M metagenome (GOLD analysis project Ga0187892, IMG submission 139345) | Bio-ooze microbial communities from a basaltic lava cave in the Kipuka Kanohina Cave System on the Island of Hawaii, USA - MA170107-3 metaG ... | reverse complement strand
CGCCAAACTTCTCCGCCAGCACCTTCGTCAGCGCCGCCGTCAGCGTCGTCTTACCGTGATCCACGTGCCCGATCGTTCCGACGTTCACGTGCGGCTTGGTGCGTGCGAATTTTTCCTTGGCCACGGCAGGAAACCTCGAGTTCAGGAGTTGTTCGGCGAAAAAAAAAAGCTGCGTCTGTGCTTGAAACTGGAGCTCACGACCGGAATCGAACCGGTGACCTCGTCCTTACCAAGGACGTGCTCTACCGACTGAGCTACGTGAGCCGCGTAGTCACTCGGAGCCGCAAGCGTGCAGACTGTCCTGGAGCGGGTGATGGGAATCGAACCCACACCATCAGCTTGGAAGGCTGAGGTTCTACCATTGAACTACACCCGCAGCGTTCACCAGCTTCTTCCATCTCTGTCGCCTCGGGCCGCCCTTCCTTTGGTGGAGGGGGTAGGATTCGAACCTACGAAGGCATGAGCCGGCAGATTTACAGTCTGCTCCCGTTGGCCGCTTGGGTACCCCTCCGCGAAAAACGAGCCGCGTATTGTGATTTCGGCGCCGAGGGGTGTCAACGGCAAAACATGTGCCAAGAGGGGGCCTAACGGGGATGACTCCTTATATATGGGGGGTCTCGGCCCCTTGAAAGGGGGTCGGGCACCTTTTCGGGTGAACCGGCTCGGCCGGGAGCCCGACCGACCTGGCATCGGCCACCTCCGGCCAGCTATGGAGACCGACCGACGATGCGCTCTGCGCTGAGCATGCTCCTCGCTCTGTGCGCCCTGCTCTCGGGCGCCGCGTCTGCTCAGACTGCCGCGGCACCTGCTGCCGCGGCACCCGCTGCCGCAGCGCCATCTACCGTTGCACAACCTGTCGTTGCGCCCGCTCCTGCCGCGCCGGATCACGTGCTCATCGTCGGCGGCACGCGCCGCACAGGACTCGAGATCGTGAAGCTGCTGCTCGCGCGCGGGCAGGCTGTGACAGTGATGGCCCGGCCGAGCTCGGACACGAGCGCGATCGAGCAGCTCGGCGTGCCGATCGTGCGCGCTGATGCGCTCGACACCGCGCGGGTGAAGGCCGCGTTCGCCGGCGGCCGGTTTCGCGCGGTGATCTCCACGCTCGGCGCCTCGCGCAGCGACAAGAAGCCGCCGGACTTCGAAGGCAACCGCAATGTGATCGACGCGGCGAAGGACGCGGGTGTGCGGCGCTTCCTGCTGGTCTCGACCATCGGCGCGGGCAGCTCGTCGGATACGGCGTCGGTGGCCGCGAAGCTCATGTACGGCAACGTGATGACGCTCAAGACGCAGGCCGAGGAGTACCTGGCGGCGAGTGGACTCGACTACACGGTCATCCGCCCGGGCGGCCTGCTCGACAAGGAAGCGAGCGGCAAGGCGGTGCTGTCGGAGGATCCCGCGACTTTCAGCCTCATCGCGCGCGCGGACCTCGCGCAACTCCTGGTGGATGCGCTCGACGATCGCAAGACCATCGGCCGGACCTACAGCGCGTACGACGAGACGCGCGAGGGATTCTGGGCGAGGTGGCGGGAGTAGCGGGCCAAACGCCGGTCACGCAGCCGCACGACGCGGGCGTCCGCGAGTCCGGTGTGTTCGTACCGCGAGCTGCTCGACGACGTAGGTTGCCGCCGCTTCAGCCACTGCAAGCGTAAAGGGGCTGCGCACGGTCAACCCGCCATAGATCGCGCCGTCCTGCATGTCCACCGTAAGGAGCAGACTGCAGCCCTGCACCTCAGCCGCAGCTACGATCAGACTATCCCACCAACTCAACGTGTACCGCTTCTCGACGTCACGCGCTGCGATGAGCACATCGGCGTCGATGACCTGTGGGTCCCACTTCTGAATGCTCAGCACATATTCCCAGGCACTCTCGTTGGGCTCTGCAGGATGGATCTTGCTTGTGAGCGTAACGTACAACTCGTTCAGCACCTGGACGCTCGTTCGACCGAGTTGCTCACGCCAGAGCTTGTCGAGCCATTCACCCGCTGCACGCTTCTTTCCTGCGTCGCGTCCATCCCGTGCGTAGACGAATACGTTCGTGTCAACGAACACGGCCGCGATCATGGAGCTCCCCCCTGGTCGGCCGCCGGCCATCGACCCATTCGAACTGCAATGGCTTTGCCGCGAAAAAGCGCCGCATCGCGTCGTTGTACTTGCGCAGGTCTGTCATTCGAGACTGCAGCAGCTCACTGACGTAGCGCGATGCGCTGATTCCGCGCTCGGCCGCCGCCACGCGCAGCCAGTCGGCCGTCTTGTGGTCCAGCGTGATCGTTACGTTCTTGAGGCGGGCGGCCATAGGCGCTATATACACGAGATTCGTGTATTTTACTATGCACCCACATCCTCCGCCTTCTCTCTGCGCGCGACGATTTCCTCGATCCGCCACCCGTCCAGCTTCGTGACTTCCAGCGTCCAGTCGACCCAGCGCAGCCGGTCGCCGACGAAGGGCAATCGCCCGAGCTGCGCGAGGGCGAAGCCCGCCAGCGTGTGAAAATCGCCGCGCGGCGTTTCGGCAATGCGCAGGCGTTCCTGCGCCTCGTAGATCGACATCGACGCATCGAGCGCCACCACGCCGGGCCCGACTTCAGTGGCACCGCCCGCCTCCTCGCCCGGCTGCGGCAGGTGTCCCGCGATCGCCTCCAGCATGTCCGTGCGCGTGACGATGCCGGCGAGCGTGCCGTACTCGTCGACGATCAGCGCCATCTCGCTCGGCGAGCTGCGAAACACCTCGAACGCCGCGAGAATCGTCGCGCCCGCGCGCACGGAAGCGGGCTCGAGCGCAATTGCGGGCAGGTCGAAGGCCGCGCCGGAGAGCGCGAGCTGCAGCACGTCTTCCTTGCGCACGATGCCGATGAGGTTGTCGATGCCGCCCCGGCTCAGCAGGAAGAACCGGTGCGGGCTCGAGCGCACCTCGGTCATCACCGCCTCGCGGGCATCGTCCGCGTCGATCCACATGACGTCGGTGCGTGGCGTCATGATCGTTTCGACCTGCCGGACCGCGAGCGACAGCACACCACGCACCATCGCCTGTTCGGCAGGCGTGAACGTGGCACGCGCTTCTTCCGCCGTTGCGAATGTCGCCGGCTCGGCCGCGCTCCCAGCGATGGCCGCGCCGCCCGCGCCCGCCGGCGCTTCGCGGATCGGCACCCCGCCCAGCATGCGCAGGATCGCGTCCGCGGTGCGATTGCGCAGCGAGATGGAACGCACGTACCGGCGCCGCTTGTGCAGCGCAGTCTGGTTGAACAGCTCGATGAGCACGGAGAAGCCGATGGCAGCGTAGAGATAGCCCTTCGGGATATGCAGGCCAAAGCCGTCGACGACCAGCACGAAGCCGACCATCAGCAGGAAACCGAGGCACAGGATGATCAGGGACGGATGCTGATTGATGAAACGGCTGAGCGGCGCGCTCGCCACCAGCATCACGATCACCGCGACCGTGACCGCCGCCATCATCACCGCGAGCTCGTCCACCATGCCGACCGCGGTGATCACCGAATCGATCGAGAACACCGCGTCGAGCACCACGATCTGCGCGACGATCGGCCAGAAGCGTCCCTGGCCGCCTGCGCGCCCGTGCCCGTGCTGCAGCTCGGCGACCTCGAGCCGGTCGTGGATCTCGATGGTCGCCTTCACCAGCAGGAACAGGCCGCCGGCGATGAGGATGACGTCGCGCCAGGAGAAATCGAAGCGCCAGATGCCGAAGAGCGGATTCGTGAGGCTGACGATCCAGGAAATGCTCGCAAGCAGCCCGAGGCGCATGATCAGCGCCAGGCTCAGGCCGATGCGTCGCGCGCGGTTCTGCTGGTGCGCCGGCAGCTTGTCCGAAAGGATCGCGATGAAAATGAGATTGTCGATGCCGAGGACGATCTCCAGCACGACGAGCGTGGCGAGACCCAGCCAGACCGTCGGGTCGCTCAGCCAGTCCAGCAACTCAGGCCCTCCAGTGCGCGCGGCCGCGAGGTGGCGATTCTACGCGAAGGGGACCTCCGGGAAGCCAGTCCGCGCGGCGGTGAACCCGCCCGGCGATCAACGTGCCCGGCGGCGAACGATGGAGACCGGCCCGCGTCCCATCTACAATGCAGGGCCTCCGGAGAGCAAGAAATGCAAATCGCCAGGAATTCGGTCGCGACCATCCACTACACGCTGCGCAACGACAAGGGCGACGTGATCGATTCGTCGGACGGTCGCGAGCCGCTCGCCTACCTGCATGGCCACGGCAACATCGTGCCGGGCCTCGAGCGCGCGCTGGAGGGCAAGCGCGCCGGCGACAAACTGCAGGTGAAGGTGGCGGCCGAGGACGGCTACGGCACACGCGACGAGCGGCTGGTGCAGGACGTGCCGCGTGAGGCGTTCCCGACGGACGTCGAGCTCCAGCCGGGCATGCAATTCCACGCGCAATCGAGCGCGGGAGTGCACACGGTCACCGTGCGCGACGTAGGCGCCGACTCAGTGAAGATCGACGGCAACCATCCGCTCGCCGGTGAGGCGCTGAGCTTCGATGTCACCATCGACGGCGTGCGCGAAGCGACCAGGGAAGAGCTGGCGCACGGCCACGTGCACGGGGAAGGCGGGCATCATCACTGATCGCGTAGGCGACGCTGGTAGCAGAAATTCTAGTTGAGCGAGTCCATGTGATACGGCAGCGGGTTCGGAATGACCCAGGCACCAATGGCCGCACAAGCCGGCGACGGATCGTTGAAGTAAAGACGAATGCTCCCGCCGCTCTTCTGAGCTGCGAGGAATGTCGCGTACCACGCGCGACATACGTCCTGAGTGATGGTGACGCCGCCGGCACTGAAACTGCTGGCAAGCCCGCACAGGGGCCACACGTTAGACCCCACATTTACGTAGACGGAACCGTTGCTGCCGACGGCCAGGTAGCTGACCGGCCCTTCGCACGACACGTAGGCGTGGGCCGCCGATGAGCACAAGGCGACCCCAGCCGTCGCGAGAGACAGAAGCAGAGATCGCGTCCTCGCACTCTTGCGCGCCTTGTTGGCATGCATATCCGGCACCTCCATTAGAGCACCGCCACCTCTTCAATGTCTTCGCCGTCGACCCACCTCAGGCACGTGTTCTTGCCGACGATCTGAACTGTCTGCCCCGCCAGCTTGGCTGCCAGCAGTGCCGCGAAGTGGCGCTTGCCGGCCTCGCTGTTCTCCGCGCGCACCATCCAGTAGCTGCCCGTCGCGCATACCGGCCTTCCGCTCGCCGTTCCGGTCATGTAGACGTAGATGAGGCCGTCCCCATCGCGCACGTAGAGCGTCGTGATCATTCCGGTCTGCGTGCCGCCTTCGGCGGCGGGCACCGCCGCCAGGAACGCCATGCCGACCAAGCTTGCCGCTGCGGTAATGCAGGTGAGTTTCATGATCCTTCTCCTCCTGAGCTCGAGCCTCGTTACGCCTGTTATCTGGGCACCCTGACGTACGCGATCAGACAATCCTGCGATCCCGCCGCGACGCGGATGGACACCGGCGTGCCCATTGCCTGCGCTGCCAGCAATCCCGCGAGCACGGTCTTTTACTGGGCCATGCCGTCGCTCAGGCGCAGGAAAACTCCGGAGTTTGGCGTGCAGTTTGGATTCGTTTCCGTACCCGAGGTCTGGATCCAGATGTTGCTGCTGCTGTACAGACCGCTTTCGATGTAGATCTCGTCGATGAGAACGCTCGAGCATGCGTCGGCGGTGTAGTTGGCGTAAGCAACCTCGCCGAGGAGGGTGACGGTGAGCGCAACCAACAGCGTTGACGTCTGGCCAGGCATACATATGTCTCCAGCCAGGTTGGTGGTCCTACCCCACGCGATGCCCGCGGATGAACGTGTGCGCGCAGTTTCCGAGGGAGTCGTAGCCGATAGTGATTGTTTCGCCGAGCGCGTAGGCGGTGAGCAATCGCGCCGTCAGACGGCTCAGCCGGTCCCCCGGCAACGAATCTGAGAGGGCGAAGTAATAGGGGTTGCACGACGGGTGCGACGTCGGCTGGTTCTGCAGGCGGAAGAGGACGTAGCTCGCGTCGGAATAGGTCAGCACGCTTTCGATCACGCCCGTCATGTTTGCGTCGTAGCCTGCGGATACTGGCATTGTGCCTGCAAGCATCACCAGCACGAGGGCTCCGGTTGCGCTTCGCCTGCTCATGATCGTTTCTCCCTTCTTGCCTCACGATGTCGCCCTACGACTTCAACCCCCGGCTCCTGACGGCGAGGTTCAGTCCACGACCGACAGCCGGTTGATGTAACAGTTGGACGTCGATTCGTCGAAAGCGATCCAGACGCCCTTGCTCGTGGCGAATGCGAGTGAGGCCGTGGCGAAAATCTTCTTCGCGCCTTCCTGTGTCATTCCGTTCTGGCCCACGACGATGTAGTAGTAGTCAGGCGAGGACGGACTCGTGCACGAACTGCTGTCAGCATTGAGGATCAGCGCGAAGTTGCCGTCCGCCAGCGCATAGAGTTGCTTGATGGTCGAGTAGTGCGAGATTTCCGCATGCGCGAGCGATGCGAGGGCGAGTGTCACTATGGCGCTAGTCGCTTGCAGTATCGCTTTCACTCAATCGTCCTCCTGACTTTATGCCCCGCGTTGTCACTGGCAGTCGCGCGAAGCGGCGGCCTAGTCGACGATCTCGGGTCCCCAGTACCAGCCGCTCAGGTAGTTCCACGACGGGTGCGTGCTGCACGTCAGCCCGTCATCGAACCAGAGCTTCACCTGCTTGCCGCTGGCCTGCGCCGTCAGAAGCAACGCGAGCAGGCCCTTGCATGCCTCCGGCCCGACGCCGTTCGACGTCGTCTGCCCGAGCGCGCAGAAGTACGGCCACGAAAGTGTGCCGATGGATTCCACGGCGACCAGGCCGTTGCCGTTGACGTGCACGCCCACGACGGGGCCGGTGCAGGCGTAGCTGGCGAAGGCTGGTGCGCTGACGAACAACAACAGAATGCACACAGTGCAGCGAGCTGATGTCATACTGAACCCCATGCTTCTGAATTCTAACCACCAAAAACGACCTAGGTTGAAACACGCTAGGGCACAGTTCCCGCATAGCATGCCAAGGCCGCGGGTAGCGCCTGCCGATATGGGCCGTAGCTGAGTAGGTACGAGGAGCCATCCGTCACCAATTCAACTGGACCGTTCGATGTTTCCGGAAACGAACGAATCGTAAGATTGTGTTCTCTTCGTGACGCGGCGGCACCCCGTGCAAGTTCTGACCAGTCGCGCTGGAATGATGCTGCGGAGAGGAAGAACAACCGAGAAGAGGCTTCGGGGATCCACCTTCGATGCGCGCCGTCAAAGTATTCAAGGTCGGATTCCTTGTGATCAACCAAGACAAAGTTTGCGGGCACGGGCCAGTGCCCCTTGAACAGTTTCACAAAATGGACCCGCTCGGGGCTGGCTCTCGCGCAGTCAGTCAGCGCCCCTGAATAGTCCATGTGCTGCCGGGCAGGAAGGCTGCCGAGTGCGTGCACTAGGCCTGCGCATCCGAACGCGGCAACCAAAGTCAGCGTGGCCTTGCGACTGGTCACTGTCATGTGCGGTTACCCTGGCCCTATTGTCTGTAGTAGTAGATTTCGTACGGCATCGTTACGCCGCACACACTGGGCGCACAAAGCTGGAACTCGTATCTGTACGGCGACGAGCCAAAGTCCATAAATGACCCTACGTAGTCAATGCTGTCCGCAACAATTCTTACCTCCGGTGGCGCTATCACGCGGGCCCAGTCTTGACCCCCAGGTGTGAACTCCTCGACGAGCTGGCCCGTTGCGACAACCCTCGCATCCAGAGCATGTAGGGAGAGGTCAGAACTCAGCCGATCAACATACATCACCGGGCCCCCGTCTCCGTTGGCCGACAGCCAGTCCCGGAAGACTGTCGTGGGCAAGTCCACGATGACAGCACGAAGCTTTTCGAGCTGAACGGCCAGATCCAACATTGCAGCGGATTTCTGTGCGGAGGAAAGACCGTTCTGGCTCAAGATATGCGCCTTCATCTGCTGATAACCCAATCTGTTTGGCGCGCTGTGCATCGCATCGTTGAAGAGTCTCACGAAGGCAGCGCTTGCCGCACCATTTGCAAAATTGCCACCGCCAATTTCCGCAGCCGTTCCTCCTAGCACCGCCGCCGTCAGTACGCCCAGCCATGGGCTGTTGGTAGCTCGATCTACCGCGTCGGCGAGGGGCGAAAATAGCGAGCCGGCGAACCCACCGAGGAAGCCATCCGTGAATTCGCCTCCTAGCGCTTCCTGGAATGCGCCCTGAACAAAGCCGTGGGCAAGTGCTTTCTGGAGGGCCTGCAGCGTCTCACCCGAGGTCAGGAAGTTCGGATTCCCGAACTGGCTGCCTATCCCGGCTGTCAGCGCGCCCGCAGCTCCGCTGAACACCGCCGCCTGCAAATCGCCGCCACTACTCAAGTAACCGCCGATGAATCCTCCGACGAACCCTCCTGCTGCTGTGCCGACCGCACCGCCGCCGAGAGCGCCAGCGGCACCGTAACCGAAGCCCCAGCTAACCACCGCGATGATGGCCATGCGCAGAACGTCGCGGCCCTTCAGGAACCCACTCGGATCCGTGTAGCTCAGCGGATTGTTGTCGACGTAGCTATAGCGATTGAGTCCCTGCGTGCTGTCAGGGAATTGTACGAACGGATCCGCGGACAGGAACTTGCCGATCTCGGCGTCGTATACGCGCCCGTTCATGTGGACGATGCCGAGCGCATCCACCTGTTCGTGGCCGGTGTAGCCGCGTGGTGTCGCAGCGGGCGCTGGTGTCGGGAAAGTGCCTGGCGTCACCGAGCCCCAGTTGTCGCGCTGTCGGCGCTTGCCCCATGGATCGAAGCTGAAGCGCTCCGTTAATGTGCCCGCCGAGTCCGTGATTGCGACGACTGATCCCAGGTGGTCACGCTGCAGGTACGAAGTCGACGTACTCCCGCTGCCCGTGCGCTTCCATATAGCCACCACCGCACTCGCCGCGCGGATGTAGTGCACATGCTCCGTCGTCGTGCTCCCGGACACGACCTTCGTCAACTTTTCATACAGTCCCGCCATGTAGAGTGTGGTGGTCTGGTTGGAGGCATCCTGGTACGCGACCTGCTTGTAGCGAGCTCGCGCAGGGTCGTACCAGAACTCGCTGTACGCACTGCCTTTCGAAACCTTGCGGGCGAGGTTCGCCGTCCACCACGTAACAGTGTCGTACCCCGCGTTGAGCGCCGTCGCGAGATTGCCGTTTGCGTCATAGCAGTAACGACGCGTTGTAGAACTCACCGTGACTTCATACACCGCGTGCGGACGCACCGTCGTGTCCGCGCACGCGGGACGAGCACCGTATTGGTATCCGGTGTATGCGCCCTTCGATGAGAGGTTTCCGAGCGGATCGTAGGCGTACGTTTCCGTACTTTGCGGCGTCGATCCGTTGTGCGAAGCGAACACCTGTGTCTGCGTGAGCCGCTGGAGCTTGTCGTACGCGAACTCTTCGCGCGCGCCGGCGCCACTGTTGACGTACGTGCTGCTGTCCTTGCGCATGCGGAGGTTCGCAGCCTGGTCGAAGCCGAACTGCATCGACTGAGCGCTCGTCGGCGACCCGGTCGTTCCGGTCTTGAGATCGTTCACGTAGCCGGTGACGCGATCGTAGAAGCGCTGCGTGACGAGCCCGTTGCCCAGTGTCTCCTTTTTGACGTTGCCGAGGACGTCCACTTCGTCAGCGCGCCAATACACGGTTGACGTAGCCGCGTCCTTGACCGAGACGAGGTGTCCGAAGGAGCTGTAAGTGTGCTGCACACGCAGACGTTCGCTATCGGGACCCGCACTGCTGCTGGTACTCGCGTTCACCGAGTTCGGATACTTGATGATGTCGAGCCGTCCCTGGCTGTCGTACGTCTGGTCGATCCAGTGGTACCCGCCGTCCATGAGGCGCTTCGTGCGTTCCAGCCGTCCGAAGTTGTCGTAGAAGTAGTGCTCCTCGAAACTTCCCGGCGCGACGACCTTTGCCAGCTTGCCGATGCCCTTGGTGCCGGTGTCGTACTCCCACGTAGTCGTGCCCTCGGAGCCTTCCGCACGCGAGATCGTGCGCCCGAGCTCGTCGTAATCGAGCGTCGTGACTTGCAGCTTCGCGTCGCGCTGCCAGACGAGCTCACCGAAGACGTTGTAGCTGTAGTCCCAGGTTCCCATGTCGGGATCGATGGTCTGCGTCTTGAACCCGCGCCGGTTGAACGTCGATTTCGTTTCCGTCAGCACGTTGGGCGTGCGCGTGGTATCGAGCTGCTTGACGTACGTCGTATTGCCCTGCGCGTCGTAGTCGAACTCCGTCATCGCGCAGCCCGCTGTGGATCCCGACAGAGAACCGTTCCACGGGCAGCTGCTTGCGGTCGTCTCATCGAGGGAATGGCGCAGGCGATCCATGACGTTGACGATCCTGTACGTCGTGTGCGCCGTTGCATATCCGGTCGTGTCCGAGGCGTTGCTCACCACCTTCGTTGCGATGCCGTTTCCTGAGATCAGGTCGTGCGAAACGTCCGTGCGCTTCCAGGCTCCCGCCGGCGAATCGAACTCCGAGTCCGGCTTGTCGTAGCTCGGGACCGACGCCGTACAGGCTTCCTCCGTGAACGATTGCCACTCCTTGATCATGCGGCCCAGCGCATCGAAGCGGCGGAAGGTCCAGCATCGGTTCTGACTGTCGCGATACGGGCCGGAAGTGAGGTATTCGCGCCCGAGCGGGTCGTAGTGCTTTTCGGTGTTGAGCCACCCGCCGTCGAAGTGCAGCGTGCGCGTACGAATCTCGCGTCCCAACCGGTCGAATTCGGCGGAGCTGATGCTGCCGTCGCTCCCCGTGACCTTGACAGCGAACACCGCATTCGACGCGACGCACTCGCCGGTGCCCTCGCACCAGTGATGACTGTGCGTGGTCGTGATCGCCGGCAGACCGGCGATGGGGGTCTCGCGGACCTTGCGGCCGAACGTGTCGTACTCGAAGAGTGCAGTCAGGTTGTTTGGCCCGACGACCTGCGTCTGCGCACCAAACCTTCCGTCCCACGTCGGCAGCTCGCTGTGTCCTTCGGCGTTCGTCTGCATCGAGGGCAACTGGCCGAGGTTGACGGTATACGTGGACGACGTCGTCCGCTCTTTCGCGGAAACGATTCCGTATCCGCCGACGGTCTCGCTCGCACGATTGCCGTAGGCGTCGTAGGTGTAGGTGTTGGTGAGCCGCCACTGGCCGCTGTCGGCTGCAGGCTCAGTATTTTCGGTCTGCAGCACGCACTTCAGGCCGCTCTGATAGCCGAAAGTCGACTGTCGCGTGATGCTCGTCAACGCCGTCGTGTTGCCCGAGACGTTCGCGGGCTTCTGATGCTGGACCGTCACGCCCGTCAAGCGACCGAGACACCAGTCGTTGGTCTCGTTCGTGTAGGTATTGGTGGTCGTGACGACATGTTCGTCCACGCCTGACGTACCGGTGTTGGTCGTAACCCGCACCATGAACGGGTTGCCGTACTCGTCGTATGCCTGCTCCGTCGCCGACCCCGACGCTGACAGGTACTCGGTCTTCGCCTGCTTGTACAGCGTGCCCGCGCCTGCATCGGTGAGCGCATACACTTTCGAGGTCGTGCTGCGCAGGTAAGGGAAATAGCGATTGCCGTCCGTCAGCACTCGCGTGTCGATGGTGCTCGCCGCCTCGCTGACCGGCCCGCCGGCGGTGTAGGAAAGCACGGACGGATTGACTGGGCTGCAATGAGGTGTCGTCTCGCACTCCGCCACGTAGTCGAACAACAGGTTTGGCGCGGTATCGTTCGTGAGGGCCGCCATGTAAGACGCCAGGCCTTTGAACACCTGCTTCGAGCCCAGCACCATGCCGGTGTGGGGGAACGTCTGGGCATGCTGGTTGATCGTCTGGATGTCGGTGTTGTCATTCCACGATCGGATTTCGGAGAAGCCCAGCACGCCGCGACCCTGACGGTGCACTTTGAGGCCGTAGTACTCGTAGGTCGTACGTACGCTGCCGCGCGAACTGTCGGGATTGGTGCGCCCGTTGTCGGCCGAGAACTGGTAGACAACGGGAATCGGTGCGCCGAAATGCGTGTACGGGAAGGTCGGTTGCGGCCCTTCGATCAGCGCCTGGTGGCCCTTGTAGACGACACCGACGCCTGTGCTGGGATCGATCGCCGTGAGTGCCGCGTACTGGACGGTGGTCTGCGCGCCCAGGCCATCGGTGATCTTTTCGATCAGCCCGGAAATCGGACCACGGCCGGGATAGATGTGCCAGTAGCTCTGTTCGGGATCGCTACCGGATGCGAACAGCAGATCCGGAACTCCGTCCGCCCGGTCGTCGACGACCATTGCCGAGCCCGGCTGGATGGCGTTACGGCTCGTCGACAGCAGTGTGCCCTGGAAACCGCTGCCACCAGCGGGGAGCGCCACCCAATCCCCTCCCTCGGGGTAGAGGATGTCGGTGCGGCCGTCGCGGTTGTAGTCGTAGGCGACAGCGTCATCGAGCTTCTGCTGGGTGAGGCTGTAGCTGATTGTCTGACAGGCCGGTGGCGCGACGTTGCCTGCGAAGTAGGTCCACTGGTCGAAACACGTGGCCATGTTGACGGAGCTGGCGTTCCACGCGGAAACCGACCAGCTCGCCGCGTCCGCAGTGCCGAACCGCAACTGCCACCCGGTGGTCGCGTCGGCCCACGAGAGTATGTCCGTGAGTCCGTCGCCGTTCGCGTCGAGCAGCTTCAACTTCGACCATGTACCTCCCCAGTACGTGGCGCCGCTCTGCGGCCATTTCTGGTGAAGCGTGCCCGACTCGTTGATCGAGAAGACGCGCGCCTGGCTCTCGCACTGGTAGCTGATTGTGGGTACTTCTATCAGAGCGCAGTCGTTGACCAGCACCAGCAGGTCGTCACGACCGTCACCGTCGAAATTGATCACGCGCAGCGCGCTGCTTTCCTCCTTGCGCCCGCGCACGAAGTGGATCGAGGACTGATAACGATTGTCCTTTCCAGAGGCGAGATAGACGGAGTTCGTCGCAAGGCCCGTCGCCGTGTTGAGCTGCACGGCCACGCCCAGACCGTCGTATTGCGCGGCATCGGTAGCATTTTCCGCGACGTAGGCAAGATCCTGGCGGCCATCGCCGTTGAAATCGCCAGCTACCGTCGCTTCAGACCTGTAGCTCAGCGCGCGCGCGGAGACACTCTTCGGGTCCGGCGCGTTCAGGACCGTGGAGCTGCCGTGCAACACCTCGAGGGTACCGCCTGACCCTGTACGCTGAATCAGGTCATCGTAGCCGTCGCTGTTGTAGTCGAGGGTGACTGCGTACTCGAGGTCCTTCGGAGCGTGGGTAGTCGCCGTTTCCGTCGAAGAGTGGAAAGAGCTGGTGTGGACGACCCACCTTTGGAGAGCGATGGGATGTTGAGGAATCCACTTGGAATAGACGTAATCGGAGCGGCCATCGCCGTTGTAGTCAAAGACCTTGAGCCCCTCCACGGTGAGGGGGACAACGCTGCTATACGCTGCGCCGAACCCCCTGTACCCGTGCTGCCACTGGAGCTTCGTGTCTCTGAAACAGCGCTGCGCGGTCCCGGAGCCGCCGTCGCACAGCGTTACCGACGTGAGGTGGGTCAGCGCCGAGGTTACGCTCGTCTCGTAGTTGAGGAAGTATTCGCGGACTTTCGTGGAGGCCGCGCTCGTCCCGCTCTGCGTCGGATTCTGGCGCGCATACACCGTGACCTTTTGCAGCAGCTTCCTGGTACCGACGGCTCGTCCGCCTGCGAGGTAGCCTGACGTCGCATCGGGGCGATCCTGCGTGAAGTAAGTGAAAACCACGCGCCCGACGACGGTTTTCGCGCTGGCTGTGCCGGCGACCTGGCTCCCATAGGTGATCTCAGTCGGCCAGAAGCTCGCCTTGCTGAGATCCTGCTCGTACTTGTACTCGATGAAATTGTCGAAGCGGTCCTTGATGAGCTTGACTGCCCAGACCAGGCCCTGCCCGGCGTTGGTCGCCTCGGTGGGCGTCCTGGCTTCGATGCGTGTGTCGTCTCCGGTAGCGGTGTCCGCATCCGTCGTTCCGTACGATCGGATCAGACCCGCCTTGTCCCACACCTCCCAGCTCGTCGGATCTCCGGCCGTGGATCCGGTGGACGAAACGCGCTGGAAAGACTCGAGCTCGGTCCGATACTGGGCGTTCGGCGCACCGTTCGCCACGCCGCTGCCGAGCACTTTCAGTCGCTGTCCGTCCAGGCAGAAAGCATCGTTGCCGTCGAAGTCGGCGCCGTCGTTGACATTGTCGGTGGCAATCGTCAGCCCACAGCGCGTGATGGCGGAAAGACCCGTTATGGTCCAGCCAACGCCGAGCAAGCCGTTGTCGGAGCGGCTGCTGTACACGATCGACATGCCCGGCTGTACGCCGGCAACCCCCGGGGGCACCGCGATCGGAATGCTGTAGTTTGCGCTGCCCGACGGATTCACGGAGAACTGCCCGGGCACGGCCCCAACGGCGGTGCCGGGCGTAACTTTGTTCGTCAGATTCGGATTGCTGGGAACTACCGAGGAGTAGTCATGCTCGCTGAGCGTGAACGACGCCGTGATGTCGTTGGCGTAGCCGTTGGCGCCACCTCCCGCGGTGCGCGCCTGCTGATAGATTCCGACCTTGGTTCCGCCGTCGAAGTTCGCCGCCAGCAGCCTGAAAGCGTTTCCCGTGCCAACCGCAACCGTGCCCGTGGCCGTGCCCGGCACGACCTGACTGCTGGAGTTGGTTGCGAACCAGTAGTTCGTGCCGCCACTGCGCTTCGATTGAAGGAGGATGTCTGCCTTGCCGTCGCCGTTGAAGTCACCAACGACTGCGTCAGTGTTGGCGGCGGACCAGTCAATCCCGTTCTGCATCCGGCTCCAGTACTGCCATGCGGTGGTCTGCAGCAAGCCGGTGGAGTTTGCGAGCACGATGCCGAAGGAGTTCGGGCGATACTTCGGTACCGGGAAGGGAATGTCGTAATCGATGATGACGATGTCGGGTTTGGCGTGGACGAAGATATCGTCGTACCCGTCGTTGTTGAAATTGCCGGCGTGAACGATCGCCTGGTTCAGCGACCACTGGAATCCGGCGGTGCCGTCGCCCCACGTCTGCGCTGGGCTGGAAGCGCAGTTCACCTCGACGCGCTGCCCGTAGGGCGTCGAGACCGCGGTCATCGAGACCAGTGCGTTGGTTCCACCGCGCCGCGTGGCCTGCAGCAGCAGGTCACGTCGCGCCTGCCCCTCGGTCGAATGCGTGCCGTTGTTGACGAAATTGCCGGCGATGATGCGGTGCTCGTTCGCCGTCCAGTACAAGCCCTGACAGTAGGCCGGGATGCTCTGATGAATCGACGTAGAATCGAATCGGCCTTCCGAGTTCGTGTAGAGCAGATAGCTCCACGCTCCCGCGCCGGTCGCATGCAGCAGCAGATCAGACCGACCGTCACCGTTGTAGTCACTGACAACCGGCTCGTAGTTGCCGCTATGCCAGGGTATTCCAAGGAAATTGCTCGGCCAGGATTGATGATCGATGGTCGGGCCGGTGGCCGTAAGCGCGATACCACTCGCCTGGCCGGGATCGCGCGCGATGTAGAGGAGGTCGCTCCTCTCGTCACCGTTGAAATCACCGACCGCAAGGATGTGCGTCTGAGCACTCAGCTCACTCGCAAGCACGGCCGTCGGTACGGCACATGCGATCAACGCACCTGCAGTCGCAGTCAGCAGCATCCGCACGGTCGGTCTCTGCGCAGCGCGATTCCCTGACATAACTCCCTCGATTCTTCTGATTGCTGTCGCCAGCTCGGTCGCTTCGTCTCGACTCATCCCTTCGGCGTCGTCTCTCGCTACGTCGGCGGTGGCGGTGGCGGAAGCGCCGCAACGGCCGGGCCCGGCTCCGCCGGCGCGCCGGCATTGCGACTCGGTTCCTCCAGACGGCTCAGATCGATGCTCACGTGCTCGAGCTGTCCCTGCCGCTCGACGGTCACGACCACGGGCACGCGCGAGCCGAGCGCACCGAGCAGATCCTCGATCTGCTCCGGCTGCTCGACCTTCAGGCCGTCGATCGAGGTCACGATATCTCCCGGTTGCAATCCGCTGGCGTTGAAATGCGCGAGGTTGGTGCCGGGATCGACCTGCAGCCCCCTGAGCACGCCGTTCGCGAACACCGGCTGGCTGCGCAGCATCGCCGCCTGCACATCCAGCGGCGGCGGCTTGATCTCCTCGCCGCGGGCATCCGGCCCGCCGACCGCGAGCATGTGCTCTTCGAGCTGCATGCGATCGCTGAGGCCTGCGACACCGACCACCTTCGGCGGCTTGCTGTTGCCCACAAAAATCTCGATTCGCGCGCGCTTGCGTTCGAGCACCACGTGGTCGGGATGCACCTCGATGAGCCGACTGCCATTCGGCAGCAAGCCGCCGGTCGCAAAGATCTGCGCGTTCTCGAGGCTAGTGCCGATCGCGGCGCTGCCCTCGCGGATGTTGCGGCCGGGTGAGGTGGAGGCGAGGATGAGGCGAACGGGCGTATCGGACTCGTAGGCTTCGACGCCGGGCGGCTTGGCGGCGGGCTGCGATGGCGCGGCCAACACCTGAGGAGCGGGCGCGTGCATCGGCGTCGGCGCCTCGGGCTCGCTTTGAAAGACCTGCTTGATCGGCGAGAATTCGACGCCGGCCACCCAGAGCACACCGGCCACGACAGCGGCAGCGACGAGCGCGACGGATGATCGGCGTATCCAGATACTGACGAGTGATCGTCGCGCCGTCGCGCTTCGCAACCGGACATCGCTCACATGACGCTCGCTCATGCGCTCTCCCTCTCGCGGCAGGCGGGCCGCAGCCCGCTAGTTCAGGAGCACTGCATCGATCGCGCAGCTATCCCATCCGGTGGGCGACAGGTTCTGGCGACAAGGTCCTCACTGAATGTAGACGTACATCACCGAGCAGTTCGGTGAGGAATCGATCGTCCGGATCGAGAGCACGCGCTCGGTAAATTTCGCGGCAAGCAGGAGCGCGTAATGCGCTGCATAGTTGGGATCGGTCTTTGGCAGACGCAGATACGTGCCGCTGTCGGCAGTGCAGTTGGTAAGGCCCGAGAGGCCTGAGGTCAGCTGCAGACTGACGCCCGAGTCGTCGACCACTAGCATGCTGATCGTATCGGTGCAGTAGTAGCTTCCGCACGCTCCCAGCGCCGGCGCAGAAGACAGCACGGCCACCAATGCGAGCAGCGAACGCAATAACCCCTGCCCCTTGGTCACTGCGAGAGCGTCATCAAGCATGTCGGACTCCTGTTTCAGTTCGCCACCATTGCGTAGTTCGGCATCAGAGCGAACGCATATGTCGGCAAGGTCGCGCACGTATACGAGGGCGTCGAGTACTGCACCACCACCTGCTTCCCGTGCACCTTCGCAGCCAGCAAAGCGCTGTACCAGGTGAAGCACGTCTCTGAGGTAATTCCCTGCCAGATGCCGTGGACGTTGCAGGCCTGGGTGTAGTCGTTGCGATAGCTGCCGCTGAAAACGACGGATCCGTCGGACGAGACGTACACGGCGCTCACCGTGCCGTTGCAAAAGATATCGGCGGCAGATGCGGGGAGGAGATACGCCAGCAGCAGGCACGCGGAAATGCCTGCCGCAACAAGTGGATGCCTCTTCATTGCACCATCCTTCGCGCAACCCGTTTTCTGGCGATTCCGTCTGGCGCCACGCTTTTCGCGGGCGACACGCTCCCGTTCCACCCGATGACGCGGCGGATACTCGTTCGAGGAATTGGAGTTCGAGACGGTCTACTTGCGCGCGGATCCTTGCAACCCGCGCGAGCGATTCGCCGCTACCTCCATGGACCTTCCCTCTCCGAGTGCGCCGCCGGTCCCTGAACCGGAGTTGCACTCTTCGCAACTGCTCTTGTGCACAGTTGCCAGCCCGTGTCGGAGCCTATGCCCGGGCGTAGTCGAATTCAATAGTGTTGCGACGGTTCGCAGCTTGACGTGACGCAGCGATTGCGTGCGCGTGACCGTGTCAATGCGAGTTTCTATTTGAAACGCAAAGAAATGTCGTCGACCGAAACTCCAAGTGAAAATTTCGCAAGCAAACAACGGCCCCGGGACCAGCGGTGCGTATCCGGGCAGCGTTGGCAGCCATTCGCGCTAGCCACTGACGATTTCCATTGATCCGTCGGGCCGACGGCACACCGGGTGATGCCGCTCGCGCTCCGGCAGCCAGCGCGCCGTTCGCGCGGCTTCGTCGATCGCGTCCTCCCAGCGCTCGAGGTAGCGTGGCGCGCCGCGGTCGCCTCGATCGTGGCTCATCACTCGCGAGCGTCCCGCGTGCCGCAGCGACGTGGTCACTTTCTCACGTCCCGTGATGACCGGACCGTACGTCCACCGAACGTCGAAGTACCCGCCGTCGATCAGGCGGGCAACGAGATTGCGTACCGCGAACGGATCGACGTGTGCGGTATGGCGGCCGCGCGCGCAAACGTGGCGCCGGCCTTCGAATTCGACCCGACCGGAGCCGTAGAGCGCGAGGCTGTACTGCGGGCACTGATCCGGGCACGCTCCGCGCTCGATCGTGATTGCCGTCGTGTCGTCGAGAGTTGCAGGCAGGGAACCGGCGAGGCCGGCTGCCACGACCGCCGAGAACGCCAGTGCAGGAGACAACGCGATTGCCCCGCTATCGCAGCCCCGGCCTCTTCACTTCCGCAACTCCCGCCTGGTCGAACTTCAGGCTGCCCACGAGCACGGCGTTGGGACCGAGCTCCAGCGCGTAGAAGAAGGTGCTCGCCTTGCCCGCTTCGTCCTGCCGCGCCGACGTCGGCCGGCCAAGGATCGAGATCACGTCCAGCTCCTTCATGCCGGTCCGGATCCGATCCCAGTTGCCGACCACCAGCCAGGCGGGGGACGAGTCGGCCGGCCGTGACGACCCCGCGGCAGCGCGCGTGGTCGTGCCGCTCAGCCTCATGTCGCGCTCGAGCTGATCGATGCGGCGCGCCTGCGTGGCCAGCTCGCGCTGCAGGCGCTGCACCTCGCCTTCGAGCTGGCGCACGCGAATGTCTTCCTGTGCGAGCGCAGGGGTGGCGAGAAGGCTGGACAGGGCGAGGGTTGCCAACAGGCGGGCAGATGCAGTGAATCGCGACATGGGCCACCTGTGAACGGATGATCGCGCGCGACGCGGCCGGTTGTCCGCTTGGACGGCGAACCCGAAGAGTGGTTCTGCCCGATCGGCGAAAACTACTACGCAGTGATCGAGTTTGAGGCTCACCAGCAATGTCGCGGCAGGCCTCAGCCGCGAGGTGATTCACTTACGCGGCGCAAGAAACTTGCAGGTCGGCCCCTGTGCCTTGACGAGCCGCTCATCCAGGGTCGGCTGCTTCGAGCCACTCTGGCATACGCAGAGCGGCGTAGTTAACTGTAGCCTGGTAGCAGCAGGCGCTGGTTAGCGCGCGGCAGCGCGCTTGCCGTGCACGACGGTGAGTAGCTCAGCCTCACCGCGACTGATCCCGAAGTTCGCAACGAGCTTGTCGGCCTCAGCACCCTGACGCGCAACGTCGATGGCGCGATCGAAGGCGCGCGCGTCGCCGAGCTCTTCGACCAGGCAGAGGCGATCGGTCAGCTCGACGAGATCCTTCTCCTGTTTGCGCAGGCGCTTGCCCACGTCGGAACCGTAGCTCACCGCGGAATGCGCTTCGCGCCGCACGTGTTGCACCAGCTCGTGCAGCTCCACGGCCTCGCGCCGCAGGCGGGCGATCTTTCGCGACTGCCACAGGACGACAAAGACCGCCGTCAGCGCCAGTATTGCAGTGCTGGCGCTGAGGGCGATCAAAAGGTCGTTGGTCAGTATCGGAGTCATCAGAACATCAGCGGATCAGACAAACTCAAGGAGATTCAAACCAGGCTTTTCGAGTATCGAACTGGACATCACTCATCGCCGCGTCCGGCCATCGTCAGGGGGTTGTCGAGGGCCGGCGCGACGGCTCTCTATATATATTGTCGGCGGGCGCCGGCGCTTTGACCTGCGTCGCGGATTGCGACGCGGTTCCGGCGGGCGGCGAAGAATTCTGCGTCGTCGGACGCGTCGCCGGCGAGGTCGGAGCGCTCGGCGCGGTCGGGCGGCCCACAGAAGGTGACGGACCCGTCGCTGGTGACTGCGGTGCACCACCGCCAGGCGCCGCACCACCGCCAGATGCCGCACTACCGCCAGATGCCGCACTACCGCCAGGCGCCGCACTACCGTCGGATGCCGCGCCACCGGCTTGCAGTGCCTCGGCGGGTACCGCAAACAGGTGCCGGTTCGTGCCGGGCTCGGCCAGGGTCTGGCCGGCGGCGGCAGCCACCGTCTCCCCTTCCCGACGCCGCTCGGCGGAATAAACCTCTTCCGCCTTCCCGGCCCCCTCCAGGATCACCACCCGCACCCGGCGGTTCGTATTGCGCCCATCAGAGGTGCCGTTGTCCGCGATCGGCCGGAATTCGCCGAGCCCGATGATCTCCATCCGCTTCGGATCCATGCCCGCCGTCGTGAACAGATGCACCACGCTCGCGGCCCGCGCGGCGGACAGCTCCCAGTTGGATGGGAACGCGCCACTCTTGATCGGCACGTTGTCGGTGTGACCCTCAACGCGTACCGGGTTGGGAAAGGGCTTGAGGATGCCGGCGAGCTGTTCCAGCACGGGCCGTGCACCGGTCGATACCTTCGCCACGCCACTGGCAAAGAGAATATCCGTGCGAATCTCCACCTCGATCCAGAACTGCTCGCGGCGCACGACCACGAGCTTCTTGTCGATCAGCTCCTGCAGCGCGATCTCCACGTCGCGCGCCATCTGTACCAGCGCGCCGTGCAACTCGCGGTTCTGCTCGGCCGGCGGCGGAGTCGGTGGAGGCGGCGGCGGCTCCTGGCGGTCGTGAGCAATCGGTTTCGTGTCCGGAAGCTTCATGAGCTGCGTCGGATTGATCCCCTGCAACTGCGCGTCGCCGCCCTTCCCCGTCGGCTCCTCGCCGATGTTCACGGGCGCGATGGTCTTGGGCGCGCCGCGGAACGCGGCGATCAGCGAGTCCGACAGAATGCGGTACTTGCCCTCGTTCACCGAGGACATCGAGTACATCACGACGAAGAACGCGAGCAGCAGCGTGATCAGGTCGCCGTACGGAATGGCCCACGCCTCGGTGTTGACGTGGTCCTCGTGTTTTTTCTTGCGGCGGGCCATGCGCGACAACCCGCGCTCAGCGGTGCAGGTAACCGTTGAGCTTCGATTCGATGTTGCGCGGGTTTTCGCCCTGCGCAATCGCGATGATGCCCTCGATGGTCATCAGGCGCACCTGCGTCTGCGCGTGGATCACCGACTTCAGCTTGTTCGCCATCGGCAGGAAGAACAGGTTCGCGAGCGCGATGCCATAGATGGTCGCGATGAACGCCGCCGCGATGCCGGTGCCGAGCTTGCTCGGGTCGGCCAGGTTCTGCATGACGGCCATCAGGCCCATCACCGCGCCGATGATGCCGAGCGTCGGCGAGTAGATGCCGAGGCCCTCGTAGACTTTGGCCGCGGAATTGTCGAAATGCTCGCGCGTCTCCAGGTCCACCTCGAGCATGGCGCGGATCGCCTCGGGCTCGCCGCCGTCCACCAGGGACTGCAGGCCCTTCTTCATGAATTCGTCCTGCTCCGTCTCGACCGCGGACTCGAGCCCCAACAGGCCCTGCTTGCGGGCCACGTTGCTCCACTCGACGATTTTCTCGATCACCGCCTGCGGGTTGCTGGCCGGCGGCTTGAAGACCCAGCGCACGATCTTCATGGCATGAACAAAAGTCGCCATCGGCGTCTGTACCAGGATCGCGGCGATCGTGCCCAGCACGACGATGGTGAACGCCGCTCCGCCGAGCAGCGCCTTGACGCCGCTGCCCTTGAGGATCGAGCCGCCGATCAGCGCGGCGAACGCGAGCACGGTGCCGACGATGCTGAGGATGTCCATGGCCGTGAACGGGCGCCGTCATCAGGACGGGCGCAGCCATTCCTCCAGGCGCGCGCGCACACGCACCAGTGCCTGGCCGTGGATCTGGCAGACCCGCGACTCGCTCACCTCCAGCACTTCACCGATCTCGCGCAGGTTCATCTCCTCGTCGTAGTACAGCGAGAGCACCAGCCGCTCGCGCTCGGGCAGGCCCTCGATCGCCTTGGCCAGCGCGCCGCGGAAGTCGTCGTCTTCGAGCGTCTCGACCGGCGTCGGCCCTTCGTGCGGCGTGTAGTCCGCGGGGCTGTCGTTCTCGGTGCTCGCCATCTGGTCGAAACTGAACAGGCGGCAGCTCACCGAGTCCTGCACCTGCTTGTGGTAGTCCTCGAGCGAGATGTTGAGCGCGGAAGCAATGTCCACCGGCTTCGCATCGTGTCCCGTCTCGTTCTCGATGCGGCGCACCGCCTCGGACATCTCGCGCGCGCTGCGGTGAACCGAGCGCGGCGTCCAGTCGGACTTGCGCACCTCGTCGAGCATCGCGCCACGAATGCGGATGCCGGCGTAGGTCTCGAAGTTGGCGCCCTTGGTGGCGGAGTAGTGCCGGGCTGCGTCCAGCAGGCCGATCATGCCGGCCTGGATCAGGTCGTCGACTTCGACGTTGGGCGGCATGCGGCTCACCAGGTGATACGCGATGCGCTTCACCAGGTCCGCATGACGGACCACGAGCTGCTCCTGGGTTACACCCCGCAGCGTCGGATCCGTCGCGCCGAGGTCGCCCTCGGTGTGGCCCACGCCCTGGGCCTCGGCGTAGCGTGCCTTTGCGTTCATTGCAAACCGCCCGAAACGCCCGTTCCTGCCAGAACCAGGCGCTCGATGAAGAATTCGAGGTGCCCCCGAGCTCCGTCGGGCACCGTCCACTTATCGGCTTTCTGGGCCAGATTCTTGAATGCCCGGGAGGCCTCGCAGGAGGGGAAAGCCTCGACGACGGCGGTCTGCTGCTGGATGGCCCGGCGCACGTAGTCGTCGTGCGGCACCGCACCCAGGTACTCGAGGCTCACAGTGAGAAACCGGTCACAGACCCGGGCGAGCTTCATGTAGAGGTCGTGCCCCTCGCCGGCCGTGCGCGTCTGGTTGGCCAGGATCTGGAAGCGCACCACGCCGTGCTCGCGGGAGAGCACCTTGATGAGCGCGTAGGCGTCCGTGATCGAGGCGGGCTCGTCACAGACCACCACCACGACGTGATGGGCCGCGTGGCTGAACGTGGTCACGCTGTCGGCGATACCCGCGGCGGTATCGATCACCAGCACGTCCAGGTTGTGGTACAGGTCGCTGAACGCACGGATCAGGCCCGCGTGCTCCCCGGAAGTGAGGCTGGCCATGGCCCTCACTCCCGAGGACGCGGGAACGATCTGCATGCCACGCGGACCGGCGAGGATGACGTCTTCGAGGTTGCACTCGCCGCGCAGGACGTGCGAGAGATTGAAGCGCGGCTGCAGGCCGAGCAGGACATCGACGTTTGCGAGGCCGAAGTCCGCGTCGAGCAACATCACCTCGCGCCCGCGTTCGGCGAGCGTCAGGCCGAGATTCGCGGCGACGTTGGTCTTGCCGACCCCGCCCTTGCCGCCGGTGACCGCGATCACTTTCACGGGGCGCAGACCCCGGGCGCGGCGTACTCCGGCCGCCTGTGTTTTTCCCTTGTCTTCAAGCATGGGCCGCCATCCTTCCAAACTGTTCTGCCAGGAACGCTTCGTCGGGGACGCGCTGCGTATCGCGGCGCATCTTCACTGCTGTCTGTACGAGCCAGGAGCGGCGGCTGAACGCGGCGTGCAGGTCCTCGGGCACGCGCTGGCCGTCGCAGATGTGCGCGATCGCCAGCCCGTGCCGGATCGCCACGGAGATCGGCGCGCCGAGGCTCGCCGCTTCGTCGACCTTGGTGAGCACGCAGGCATACGGGCGAATGCGCTCGAACACGCGCACCGTCTCCTCCAGCGCCGAGTATTCGCTCGCCGCTGAGAGCGCGAGCAGCACGCGAATGCGCGCGTTGTCGTTGTGGAGCGTGGCGAACTGCTCGTTGAGCCGCAGGTCGCGCTGGCTCATGCCTGCCGTGTCGATCAGGACGAGCTTGCGATGCTCGAGCGACTCGAGCACGCCCGCCAGCTCGCGCGAGTCCTGGGCGACGTGCATGGTCACGCCGAGGATGCGCGCGTAGGTGTGCAGCTGCTCGCGCGCGCCGATGCGATAGGTATCCGTGCTCACCAGCGCGACGTGATGCGCGCCGTGCTTGAGCGCGAAGCGAGCCGCGAGCTTGGCGATCGTCGTCGTCTTGCCAACGCCGGTGGGACCGACGACCGCGACCACGCCGCCGTGCTCCAGCACGCCGTCGTCCGTCACCGGAATGCGCTTGACCAGCAGGCCGAGCGGAATGCGCCAGGAATCCTTCAGGTTGTCGATCGGCGGCATCTGCGCCGCGATCTCGCGCGTGATCTCCGGAGCGATGTCGAGCGCCGCGAGGTCGCGCAGCGCCTTGGACTTGAGCGGCTGGCGCCGGCCCATGTCGTTCCACGCCAGGCTGGCGAGCTGCGATTCGAGCAGCTCGCGCATGTTGTGCACTTCCTCCCGGATGCTGGCGTAGGCCGCGTCGCTTGCGCGCGCAGCGTCGGGTGCATGGTCGCTTTCGGCCATCAGCGGCCGCGGCGGCGCGAACGCAACACCGTTCATGCGCGGCCTCTCGATGACCATCGTCCGATCGAAGGGCCGCTCCACCTCGGTCGGCTTCTGCACCTTGCGAGCGAGCATGATGTTGTCAGGCGCCTTTCTCGGAGGAAGCGACGCCGCCGCTTTCTGGGCGGTGACGTCTGGCACCTTCTTCGCGACTGCCGCGACGGGGGCGACCGGAGCCGGCGCGATCGGGGCAGGCGCCTTCTTCGCCGCAACCGGGGCGGCCGTTGGAGCCGCCGCCGGCGCGGGGTCCGGCGCCAGTTGCCGCGCACGCGGGGCGATCTGCGCAAACGCCTGCGTCATCAGCGTTTCGTCGTAATCGACCGCCGCGATGACCTCCATGCCGTCATCGATGCGACGGTTGGAGAGGATCACCGCTTCCGGACCCTGTTCGGCACGCACCTGGGCGATGGCTTCGCGCATCGTCGGCGCCACGTAACGCTTGATTTTCATTTCAAGACCTCAGGTCAACGCCCGACGGCCGCGATCACGCGGATGCGGCGGCTCTCGGGCACTTCGTTGTAGGCGAGCACGTTCAGGCCCGGCACGGTGTGCCGGGTGAGGCGTGCCACCCAGGGACGCAACTTCGGGGCAACCAGCAGCACGGCGGGCTCGCCCGCCATTTCCTGCCGTCGCGCGCTTTCCAGCAGCGCGCCATGAATGCGATCGGCGAGGCCGGGCTCGAAGCCGGGGCCGCCATCGGCGCCCGCGAGCATCGAATCCTGCAGGAGCTGCTCGAGATTCGGATCGAGCGTGATCACCGGCAGCTCCTGGCGCAGGCCGGCGATGTTCTGCACGATCGTGCGGCCGAGAGCCACGCGCACGCTGGCGGTGAGCGCCACCGGGTCCTGTACGCGCGGCGAGAACTCGGCGATCGTCTCGAGAATCGTGCGCAGGTTGCGGATCGGCACGCGTTCGCTGAGCAGGCTCTGCAGCACCTTGACCACGAGGCTGAGCGATACCGTCTTCGGCACGAGATCTTCGACGAGCTTCGGCGCGCTCTTCGCGAGGCGCGTCAGCATCTGCTGCGCTTCCTCGTGTCCGAGCAACTCGTGCGCGTGGTTCTGGACCAGGTGGCTCAGGTGCGTCGCGATCACCGTGCTCGCATCGACCACCGTGTAGCCGAGCGTCTGCGCCTGCTCGCGGCGCCCCTGCTCGATCCACACGGCCTCGAGGCCGAAGGCAGGATCCTTGGTCGCAATGCCGGCGAGCGCGCCGGAGACCTGGCCCGGATTGATCGCCAGGTCCCGGTCCGGATAGACCTCGCCCTCGCCCACCGGCGCGCCGTGGATGGTGATGCGATACGCGTTCGGGCCGAGCTCCAGGTTGTCGCGGATGTGCACGGGCTGCACGAGGAACCCGATCTCCTCGGAGAGTTTCTTGCGTACGCCCTTGATGCGCCCCATGAGCTCGCCGCCCTGTGCGCGATCGACGAGCGAGATGATGCGGTAGCCGACTTCGAGGCCGATCGGATCGATCTGCTCGACGTCGTCCCAGGAGAGCTCCTTCATCTCGGCGGGCGCGCCGCCGCCAGCCTGCGCCACCGGTGCGGCGGGGGCAGCGGCCTTCTCCGCCGCGAGGCGAGCACGGTGCTGCACCATGAAGTGCGCGCCCGCACCGCAGATTGCGGCCATCATCAGGAAGGCCACGTTCGGCATGCCCGGTATCAGGCCCATCACGGCGAGGATGCCGGCGGCCACGCCGAGTGCCTTGGGCTGCGCGAGCACCTGCGCGGCCACCTGCTGGCTCATGTCCTGCGAGCGCGACACGCGAGTCACGAGGATCGCAACCGCGACCGAGAGCAGCAGCGCCGGGATCTGCGCGACCAGGCCGTCGCCGATCGTCAGCAGCGTGTACACGCGGCCCGCGTCGGTGAACGACATATCGTGCTGCAGGGTGCCGATCGCGAGACCGCCGAAGATGTTGATGAACACCACCAGGATGCCCGCCACGGCGTCGCCGCGGATGAACTTGCTGGCGCCGTCCATCGAGCCGTAGAAATCCGCTTCCTCGCGGATCTCCTGCCGGCGCGCGGTGGCTTCCTGCTGGTTGATGATGCCGGCGTTGAGGTCGGCATCGATCGCCATCTGCTTGCCCGGCATCGCGTCGAGGGTGAAGCGCGCACTCACTTCCGAGATGCGGCCCGCGCCCTTGGTGACCACCACGAAGTTGATGATCACCAGGATCGCAAAGACGACGATACCGACGGCGTAGTTGCCGCCGACCACGAAGTTGCCGAACGACTCGATCACGTGGCCGGCGGAGGCCGGGCCCGTGTGTCCGTTCATCAGCACGATGCGGGTCGAGGCCACGTTGAGGCCCAGGCGCAGCAGCGTGGCCGCGAGCAGCACCGTGGGGAATGCGGCGAAGTCCAGCGGGCGGCGGGCGTAAACGACCGCCAGGATGATGACGATGGACAGCGAGATGTTGAACGTGAACAGGATGTCGAGCGCGAGCGGCGGCAGCGGCAGCACCATCATGGCCATCACGACCATGAGGAGCAGCGGGATGCCGAAACCCGAGCGCGTGAACTGCACGACCGTGGAGGCGAACGCGCTCATCAGTGCGTGCCTCCGTCACTCTCGTCAGTATCGAAAAGGTGCCTGAGCCCTTTTTCCTCTTCGACGAGGTACTCGGCGGCGACCTGCGGTTCCGGCCTGGTCATGCGTGCGGCGAGCTGCGGCGACAGGTGGCGCAGGTGGTAGATGTACGTGAGCACCTGCGCGACCGCGACGTAGAGCCCGGCGGGAATCTCGCGCTCGACCTTCGTATGGCGGAACAGCGCGCGCGCCAGGGCCGGCGCTTCGAACACCGCCACGCGGTGCTCGGTGGCGAGCTTGCGGATGGCGAGCGCGACGAGGTCCGCACCCTTGGCCACCACGCGCGGCGCACGCATGCGCTTCGCGTCGTACTTGAGCGCGACCGCGTAGTGCGTCGGGTTCGTGATGACGACGTCAGCCTTCGGAACCGCCTGCATCATGCGCTGCTGGGCCATGCGCTGCTGCATCTGGCGAATGCGCGACTTGATCTCGGGCCTGCCGTCCGTTTCCTTCAGCTCGTCGCGGATCTCCTGGCGCGTCATCTTGAGCTGGCGCGTGTAGTTCCAGAGCTGGTAGGGCACGTCGACGGCCGCGACGATCGCGAGCGCAGCGCTCATCGCGAGCAATGCGAACACCACCAGGTTCGCTGCGCGGGCAATGCCCGCGGCGGCGGCCATGCGGCCGACGCCGACGGTGTCGTCGAGCATGGCGAAGACGACTACCGTGCCGATGCCACCGACGACGAGGCACTTGGCGAGCGCCTTGGCGAGCTCGACCCAGCCGTTGAGACCGAAGATGCGCTTCAGGCCCGCGATCGGGCTCAGGCGCTGGAAATCGGGCGCGATCGCCTTGCCGCTGAAATTCCAGCCGCCGATGGCGAGCGGCGCGACCAGCGCGGCGAGCAGCGTGGCGATGAGAACGGGCGCGAGGTAGTTGAGGGCTGCACCGGCGGCAGCGCCGAGCGCAAGCTGCATCGCGTCCGGCGCGAGCATGGCGTCGCGGCTCAGTTCGAGCGATGCGCGCATGTCGCCTGCGGCGTGACCCGCGAGCTGGCTGCCGAAGCCCATGAGGGCGGCAGCGCCGGCGAGCATCACGGCGGTCATGGTCAGCTCGCGCGAACGCGGAACGTTGCCCTTCTCGCGGGCATCGTCGATCCGCTTCTGTGTCGGTTGTTCGGTCCGTTCCTGTTCCTGTGCTTCAGCCACGGCCGGCACCTCCGAACAGGTTGCGAACCGCCTCGAAGCTGGCTTCGAGCACGCTCGAGAAACTGCCTTCGAGGTTCTGCAGGCTCAGGATGATGACCAGGAAGCCGATGCCGATGCCGACCGGGAAACCGATCGAGAACAGGTTGAGCGAGGGCGCGGCGCGGCTTACGACGCCGAGCGCCAGGTTGACGACGATCAGCGCGACGATGGCCGGCAGGCCGATCATCAGGCCCGCCTCGAAGATCTTGCCGCCCCAGAGCGCGAGCGTCTGCGCGGCGCCGCCGGGGAAGCCGATCCGGCCGACCGGCATCCACGTGAAACTCTCGGCCAGCAGCTCGATCACGACCAGGTGGCCGTCGATCGACAGGAACAGCAGCAGGCCGAGCACGAGGAGGAACTGGCTGACGACCGGCACGGACGCGCCGCGCTGCGGATCGAGCAGCGTGGCGTAGCCCAGGCCCATCGTGCTCGCGATCGTCTGCCCGGCGAGCGTCAGCGCTTCGAACACCATCTGGATGGCGAAGCCCATAGCGACGCCGATCAGCACCTGGCTTGCGGAGAGCAGCATCATCTGCCCGCCGAGCGGTTCGACCGCGGTCGCCGGGGCGGCGAGCGGCGCGAGCAGGAAGCCGAGCATCAGCGCGAGGATCACCTTGATGCGCGCCGGGACGACGGCGGCGCCGAACATCGGCGCCACGAGGAACAGGCCGATGCAGCGCAGGAACGGCCAGAGCACGCTCTGCACGAATCCGACGATGTCCGCGCTGTCGAGCGTGATCATGTTCAGCCCAGCATCCCCGGAATGCTCTCGAACAGCTGGCGCGTGTAGCCAACCATGGTCTTGAGCATCCAGGGGCCCGTGATGAAAATTGCCGCGACCAGCACGGCGAGCTTCGGGATGAAGCTCAGTGTCATCTCGTTGATCTGCGTCGCGGCCTGGATCATGCCCACCACGAGGCCGACGACCAGCGCCGCGAGCAGGAGCGGAGCGGCGAGCAGCGTCGTGAGCGTGAGCGCCTGCTGCCCCACCGTAATGACGGTCTCGGGCGTCATGCGAAGCTCCCGGCGAGCGTGCCCATGAGCAGCGACCAGCCGTCGACCAGTACGAACAGCATGATCTTGAACGGCAGGGAGACGAGCATCGGCGAGAGCATCATCATGCCCATCGACATGAGGACGCTGGCGACGACGAGATCGATGATGAGGAACGGAATGAAGATCAGGAAGCCGATCTGGAACGCGGTCTTGAGCTCACTGGTGATGAAGGTCGGGATCAGCACCGTCAGCGGCACGTCCTCGGGACCCTTGAAATCGGGCGCGTTGGCGATCCTCTGAAACATCGCCAGGTCGCTGTCGCGCGTCTGGCGCATCATGAACGCCTTGAGCGGCCCGACGGTCTTGTCGAACGCGACTTCGCCCTGCGCCTGCCCGTCGAGATACGGCTTGACGCCGTTCTGGTACGAGTCGTTGATCGTCGGTCCCATCACGAACAGCGTGAGGAACAGCGCGAGACCGATCATCACCTGGTTCGGCGGCGTCTGCGGCAGGCCGATCGCCTGGCGCAGGATCGCGAGCACGATCACGATGCGAGTGAAGGCCGTCATGCTGAGGAGCAGCGCCGGCAACAGCGTCAGCACCGTCATCAGCAGGAGGATCTGCAACGTCAGCGAATAGGTCTGGCCGCCGCCGGATGCTACCTGCACGGTGAGCGCCGGCAGAATGCCGTCCTGCGCGAGCGGCGCCGCCGCCTGTGCAGCCGCCGCGGCTTGTGCAACCGGTGCCGCGACCTGCGCGAAGCCCGCTCCGGGCAGCGCGATCAGCAGCAGCGCGGCGAGCGCGATGAAGAGAGCCACGCGGTTCACTTGCCGGTTCACTTGCCGGTTCACTTGGCTATACCCGCGCGCTTCATGACTTCTTTCAGCTTGAGCGCGAAGTCGGCGGGCTGTGCGGACTCCGGCACGGTGATGTTCTGTTCCAGCAGGCCTAGAGAGTGAACGCCCGCGCTGCTCACGCCGAGGAGTGCCTGCCGCTCGCCGACGCGGACCAGTACGATCCGCTCTTTCGGGCCTACGGCAATCTCGCCAAGGACGCCGATGGCGCCCGAGGTGGTGCGCGTGACGCCGCGCAGCCGCCCGATGACCCAGGAGAGCGCGATGATCAGCGCGATGACGAGCACCAGGCTGAGCATCATTTCCAGCAACCCCGCGAAATCGAACGCGGGTACGCCGCCGGCCGCGGTCGTTCCCGTCACTTCACCTGCTCCATGCGCTCGCCCGGCGGCACCACTTCGGTCAGGCGGATGCCGAACTTCTCGTTCACCACCACCACTTCGCCGCGCGCCACGCGCACGCCGTTGACCAGCACGTCGAGCGGCTCGCCCGCGAGGCGGTCGAGCTCGACGATCGATCCCTGCGTGAGCTGCAGGAGATCGCGCACGGTGATGCGTGCGCGGCCGACTTCGAGCGCCACGGTGACGCCGACGTCCATGATGAGGTCGAGGCTCACATCGCCACCGGCTGCAGCGCCGGCGCGCGGCTCCGCGGCCAGGTTGCCGAATTGCGCGCGCGCAGGCGCGACGTTGCCGCTGTTGCTGCTCATGTCGTCTCCGAATCAGCCTTTGCGAGGGCTGGCAGGTGTGGGACCGGTGAGCTTCAGTGCGTTGCGCTCACCGGAGATTCCGAACTTGGCCGAGTAGACGGGCACGCTGCCGACGCACAGCAGCGCCGCGCCCGGCGCGTCGATGGACAGGACGTCCCCGGGCTTGAGCGCGACCAGCTCGCGCAGGCTCAGGCGCGTCTCGGCCAGCACGCCGCGCACTTCGACGACGGCCTCGCCGAGGTGCTCGCGCAGCGTAGCCGGCCAGTTCACCGAAGAATCGCTGCGCGGCGCGCCGCCGGGATGGCGCATCGCTTCGCGCAGCGGCTCGAACATCGTCTCGGGCATCACGAAGTCGACCGTGCCACCGCCGCCCGGCAGCTCGACGTGGAAGCGGTTGACCAGCAAACCGTCGCCGGGACTCGCGATGCTCACGAACTGCGGATTGCTCTCGTGGCGCGGCGTGTCGAACTCGAGCTGCGCGACCACCGCCCAGGCCTTCTTGAGGTCCGCGAACATCTGCTTGAGCAGCATCTGGCCGAGACGCTGCGCTGCGGGCGTGAGCGCGCGCTGCGTCTCGCGCGCGATCGAGCGGCCGTTGCCGCCGTAGTAGGCCTCGACCATCTGGTAGAGCAGCGCCGGGTCCATCGAGAAGAGCGCGCTGCCCTTGAGCGGCTTGATGCCGACCAGGTCCAGGCACGCGGGCGATTCGAGCGCCGCGAAGTAGTCGGCGCACTTCACGGTCTCGATCTTCTGCAGGCTCACCTGCACTTCACGCTTGACCAGCGCGGTGAGCGCGCTGCGGTGAAGTGCGATGAAGGATTGGTGCAGCACCTCGAGCATCGGCAGGCGGCCGTGCGTGATGCGCAGCTTCGCGAGGTCGAGAGGGCGCGCCTCGCCGGGCTTGGCGTCCTTGCGCTCGAGCAGCGCCGAAGCTTCCTCCTCGGTGATCACCGAGGAGGGCGGCGCGTCTGCGGCCGTGGCGGATTCGTTGCTCACGTGCGTGCCGCTATTGGACGATGAAACTGGTGAACAGGAGATCTTCGACTTCCGCCTCGGGCGCTTCCTTCTTCAGGATCTTGCGCACTTCCTTGAGCGCCTCGCTGCGCAGCGTTTCCTTGCCCTCCGAGCCCATCAGCGACTGGTAATCGCGGTGGCTGATGACCATGAGCAGGTTGTTGCGGATCAGCGGCGTCAGCTTCTGCACGGACTCGATGGCCTTGGCGTCACGCGACATCAGATCGACGCCGACCTGCAGGAAGCGCACCGCCGAGCCTTCCTCGAAGTTCACGACCAGCGGCGGATCCATCGAATAGAACAGCGCCGGCTGGTGCTCCTTGACCTCTTTCTTCTTCTCGGCCTTGGGCTTGGGCGGCGGCGGCGGCTCGTAGATGCGGATGCGGCCGTCCTTCGCGTCGAGCACGTACTCGGCGGGCGCATGCAACTGCGCGTTGATGTAGCCGCCTGCCACCACGGCCGTGAGGCACGCAGCGAACATGCCGACCACGCCGATCAGCTTGCCGACGATCCCGCCCTTCGGGGCGGCGGCGGCAACCGCGACTTCTTCCTGCTTTGCTTCGGCCATTCGAGCTCGCTCCCACGACAACCAGCGCCGGAAACAGCCTTCCGGCGAAGGTCTGGTAGCAAGTCCCATGCCACGATTTTTCGGACTGGGAAACAAAGAGTTAGCGCAAGTCGCGCGGTCCGCCGAAAAGTTCTGAGAAGTCGGGCGTCAGAAATTTGGCGCGACGTACGGCGCGCTTGTGAGCCAGTTAACACTGGCTCCGACAGGAGAAGCGGGTCAGGCGCCTTCTCGCTCACGACGTTTTGTGAGCGAAACCACGTATCGGCGCCGGCGTTTCTTTCTGGAGCGTTCTCGTGCGCGCTCGAACGCTAGATCGCGTTCGCGAGGACGACGTAGCGCAGTGGCCCACCGGCACGCAACGCATCGAAGGGATAGCAGGTCACGAGAGTGAGGCGCGAGACGCCATCGTTCGCCATCACCCACGTGTCGCGCTTGTCGACCACGCGCGTTTCATCGACGCGGTAGCTCGTCCAGGTGCCGTCCTGCCTCTGCACGCGCGCGACGGTTCCGGCATGCACGTCGCGCAGGAAAGCGAGATGCGTGTCGCGATGGCCGCCGACCACGCTGTTACCCGGCTCTCCGGGCACCGGTGTGCCGAACCTGTGGCCGGGACCGAACGCGAGCGTGCGACCGTTCGCGCCGGCGAGCACGAACACGTCGACGTCTGGTTCGGCCATCACCAGCCGCGCCACCGGCCACGTATCGGCCCACGGCCAGGGGCGCACCTCGCGCTCGCCGGCCAGCGTGCGATGCCACGCGCGCCGGATGAGTACCTGAGCGAACTGTGCTTTCACGTGAATGTACGCACCCTGCCCCACCTGCCACGTGCCGCACGCGAGCAGCACGAAGGCGACGACGGACGGGACTCGGCGCTTCAGTGCGGATGCGTCCATCGCAGTGCAGCGCCAACGACCGGCGATGTGCCTACGAGGCGGCCGCGCGCCGCCGGCCTCCGGGCGGCGAGCAGCATCAGGCCGATGAGCAGCAAGACCGTACCCAGCAAGATGCTGAAGCGACTATCGGTCGCGCCCTGTGGCAGCTCGCCGCCCATCGCGCCGCCGAAAACGGCATCGTAGTTCCAGCCCTGCGGCAGGTTCGTCGGCATGGCCGACGACCTCAGCGCTTCGTTCGCCGGCCGTGCCGGCGTGCGATCCACCGCTACGAGGCTGGTGTACTTCGTCACCAGGTGATGCTCGAGCGCGACGGCGGTGACGAGCTTGCGCGTCTGTTCCTCGTCGGCTCCGTCGAGCTTCGCATCCAGCAGCGAGTCGATCTTGTCGCGCGCCCAGAGCGCGGCGATACCTTCGCTCCCGGTATCGCGGCCCACGGAAATCCTGCCTTCCCACGACGCCTCGCCACGCACACCGCTGACGCGCGCCTCGCCACGAGAGCGATCGCCGCCGACGAGCGACATCGCCGCGGTCACCACGATCGGTTCGCCGGCGTAAAGATCGGGGACGCGCGCCGGCCACGTCTCGACCCCGGCACCGCCCGGCCACTCGATGCGCACGTTCTTGAGCACGGGCGACTCGAGCTTGGCGAACAGCTCGGTCATTTTCTCCTGCACTTCCTCGAGATTGCCGATGTACGTGAACGTGCCGCGACCGACCTGCGCCGCCTTGGTCATGAAGTAGCCGTTCGGCGCCGAGCCGATGCCGACGGTGAACAGGCGCGAGTCGCCGAGGCCGTCGTTGACCATCGTGAACAGTTGCTCCTCGTTGCCGACCGCGGCGTCCGTGAGGAACACGATCTGCCGCACGCGATCGGAGTGCGTCTCACCGTCGAGCGCGAGGCCGAGCGCCTTCGCCATCTCGGTGCCGCCCTGTGCCTGGAGGTTTCCGACCCAGCGCCGCGCACGCTCACGGTTGTCCGACGTGGCCGGCACTGCGTCCGGAAAGAGTCGCTGCGCGTTGTCGTTGAACTCGATGACGTTGAAGCGGTCCTTCGCGCCGATACGATCGATCGCGAGCTGCAGCGCCAGGCGCGCCTGCTCGATCGAGGTGCCGGACATCGAGCCGGAGCTATCGATGACGAAGATGACCTCGCGCGGCAGGCGCTTGTCGGCCTTCTGCGGGGCCGGGGGCATGACCATCAGCAGGCCGTAGGTGCGATCGCCCAGCTTTTCGGTGAACCACGCGGCGCGCGGCGCGGATCCGCGCACCGGCTCCCAGTGCAGCGCGAAGTCGCGGTTCGCGGGCGTGACGCCGGAGCGTAGCTCGATCACGTGGCTGCGCTCGTCGACCTTGCGCTTGTTGACGGCGTGATACGAGCTGACCACGCGCACGACCGGCCCGCCCGCGTCGAGCTCGACGCGGATCGACACGGGATTCAGCGGCCCGTCCTCCGGGCGCTGCACCGGCGGCGTGATCCGCGAAGCGTCCGGTACTTCGTTGCTGTTGCGCGCCCAGCCATGGCCGAGCGACAGGTTCGGCGACGCGCTGCCATCGACCGCGTCCGCGTGCGTAGCGTCGTCGGGCCGCGCATCGTCCGCGTGCGCCGCGTCGACGGCGTGGCTCGGTGACGGCGATGGCTGTCCGGGGATGTACCGCGGGCCTACGACCATCGGGAACCGCAGCGAGAAGCGGCCGGCGTCGTAGCGCAGCGTCTGCTGATACTCGATCTCGACGACGATGTCCTCGCGCGGCCCGATGTTCGCGACGCTCGAGGTGAAGAGGTTCGGCCGTTCCTGCTCCAGCAACGCCGCGCGCTGCCCGCTCTGTCTGGCCTGCTCGTATTCCTTCTTTGCCTGTTCGCGTTCGCGGATCACGCCTTCGACGACGCGCTCGCCGATCCGCATCTTCAGGCGGTCGACGGCGGCGTTCTCCGGCAGCGGGAAGACGTAGATGCCTTCGTGCCAGTCGTTGTAGGGATTGCGGAAGGTCTGGCGCACCTGCGCGCGCGCGACCATGCCGGACACGCGGATGACGACGTCGGTATCGAGCAGCGGCGCCGGCAGTCCGCTGCGTCCCTTGCCGGACCTGAAGAGCAGCGTGCCGGACGTCGCCTGGGACGGACGCATCTCGCCCGACACATCGCGCGTGATCGCCGCAACCTCCTCCGCGCGCTCGCACCGCCAGGTTTCCGGTCGCTCGAAGTCGCGGACCTGCGATGCGCACGGGTCAGCGCTCGCGACGGGCCCGGTACTGTCCGGCCCCGACGCGTAGCGGCTCCCGTCGTCGGCCGGCAGCGGCCCGGACATCGCGACGGCGAAAACCACGACTGTGACGACCAGGCCGTAGCCGAACGACGCCCATCCCGCTCGTCCCGAGAGCATTGCAGCGCGCTTGACGTTCATGAGCCGTACCTCCCCGATGCTTCCACTCGTCCAACTTGCGGACTGAACGCAATTGCAGCGTGCGAAGGAGGCGCGGCCGAGCCGCAGTCGTGGCACGACGCTGACGAATTGTGGAAAACCGGTGGCAGGAAAGCGGCCGGAAGGCAGCGCACACGGCATGCCGTTCTGAGCAATAATGCGCGTCCCCCGCGGGAGGTGGACCGTGAGAGACCTGAGCATCCGACTGAAGAACCGGCCCGGCGCACTCGCCGAAATGGGCGAAGCGCTCGGCAAGGCGGGCGTCAGCATCGAAGGCGGTGGCGCATTCCTCGTCGACGATGTCGGTGTCGCGCATTTCCTGTTCAAGGACGGCGCCGCGGCGCGGCGCGCGCTGGAGGCGGCGGGCATCGAGGTGCTCGCGGACCACGAGGTGCTGGTGCAGAAGCTCGACCAGGAAACGCCGGGACAACTCGGCGCCATCGCGCGCAAGATGGCGGACGCGGGCGTGAGCATCGAGGTGATGTACAGCGATCACGCGAACCAGCTCATCCTCGGCGTGCGCGAGACGGACGCCGGGCGGAAGGTGTCGGAGGAGTGGGAGAAGCAGCGCAAGGGGCGCACCGTGCGCGCGCATCGCTACACGAGCACTGTGCGCTGGCTCGGCAACACCGGCACGGGCACATCGTCGTATCGCGCGTACAAGCGCGATCACGTCATCGAACACGAAGGCAAGCCGCCGATCGCGGGCTCGTCGGATCCGCTGTTCCGCGGCGACAAGACGCGCTGGAATCCCGAGGACCTGCTGGTCGGCTCGCTATCCGCGTGTCACAAGCTCTGGTACCTGCACCTGTGCGCGGAAGCCGGCGTGGTGGTGACGGCGTACGAAGACGAGGCGGAAGGGTTCATGGACGAAGACGCGAGCGGCGCTGGCCAGTTCACGCGCGTCGTCCTGCATCCACGCGTGACCATCGCGCCCGGGTCGGACGCGAAGCGCGCCGCTTCGCTGCACGAGAAGGCCGGCGCGATGTGCTTCCTCGCGCGCTCGATGCGGTTTCCGGTGGATTGCGAGAGCGTGATTGCAGGCTAGCGCAGGCTCAGGAACTTCAGCCAAGCCGTGATCGAAGTTGTCACGATAACCGTCCGATCCCTACGATTCGAGCGGCGTCTCTTTGGCATCGCTCAAGCTGTTCATCTAGATGTGCCCTGCGCGTGAGCCGTGATGGTTCATTGCCTCCGTAGCGATCAATCCTATGACACGTCGTAGCGTCAGGGTCGCGTACTTTCATCGGGGCTTGGCGACCGTTGCAAAGCTTGGCAAGTCGGCCAGTCGACCGGCGGAACGATCGAGCTGCACGATCGTGTGGAAGGGCGCTGCCGGGCGATCCCCTGCGTTGCCGGTCGTAACCGGAACAGCCCATTCCGCACCGGCAGCCTCGAGAGTATCGACCGCACCGTCGAGTGCTTCCGCCGGCGCCTCGCAAAGCATCTCCGCGCCATGCCGGATGAGTATTGCGAAGCCCCCACCTCTCATGACGTCGGGATCCGCCAAACACTCACCCAGCGCGTTGAGATTTCTGCCGAAGTAGTCCGGCAATGCAAGCGCTCTGGCAAACTCGTCGTAGAAACCCGCGCTCGTTCGCATGGCTCGACCATCGAGCACGAACACCTCTACGGTACGATGGCTCTGCCTCCAGCTGAGCAGGGCCGCCTCGAGGGTCACGGCATCACAGACGGCCTTCCAAAGCCACGGCCGTTCGAGCAGCAGCAGCAAGCCGAAGCGTCCTTCCAGGTCACGATCCGAAAGGTGCGAAGCTGACATAGTGGTTTCTCGTATAGTTCGCGCTGCCATCCCTTCCGAGCACGATCCGTTGCTGCCCGCGATTCATCCCTGGGGTGTGCGGCGCAATGTCGTACTCACGATAAGTGATTTCTCTACCATAGGCATCCGTGCGCGGAAGAGCCTGCCCGCCGTTTCGGCCATCGTTCGCAAATGTCCTACCGCCGACGTAGCCCGGCGGCGCCTTGCCCCATTGCCTGATGTACTCCATGGCTTCCCATGCTTCTCGTGGCACGCCATTCGCAAGGGCCGCCCGCATTGCTGCATCTCGCCTGACGAGGCGGTGATGTTGCCGTAATAGTCGTACGAGACGGAAAGGTCACCGAGAGTGATACCTCGGCTCTGCATCGAATCAAGCGCATGCCCCGTGTACTGACGACCGCCTATTGTAGTTGGGACATTCTGCTGCCCGGAATTTTCATCGGGTTGCGGCTCGAACCCATCGGAACGGCTCTGGCAGCGTCGTCAGCTACACCGCCTCCCGCCCTTGCGGCAAGCCAACTTTGGCGACGGCAATACTCTCACCGAATTCCCGAGATCAGAAATCCGGCGAGTTTGTCATCAGCCAACAAGGCGATACACCGATCCGATAGTGCGACTGCCCGACTCGCGACCGCGGACCCAATGTCTATCCGAAGGTTGCGCCCACTGGCGTCCGTTCGAGCTTGTATCGGCAGATGGAAACTCTTGCGATTCACCGTAGTCAGTGCGAATTCCAGATCTCCAGGAGGTGCAATCATCGAAAGTCGGTCCTCATTCAAGTTCCGAAGCCAGCGACTCCTCGGGACGTGAAAATCGAAATTCGCAAGAACTCGTCGATCGTCAAGATCAAATACAAGCGTGCCATCAATGTCCACACCGTATGGCCATTTCCTTTGGACAGTCGATTCAACCGCGAGTACTCCGGCTTCGTCGTCATAACGCGGATGCAGTCGTCCAAGCGGTGTCGGCGGCCTAGTCTGAACCACAATGCCTGTCACTGACCTGGCCTCCATGGGACGGGATTCCATCCAGTTCCGGCTTCATGCCGCCCGCGCCTGGTGGCGTCCAGATCGGGATCTGGTATTGCGCCGAGCCCGTGGGGCTCACCATAAACTGCCCGGGCGTTCTTCCGACCGCCGCATGGGCGATCGAGGCTGCAAGAAGGGAGGCGCAGAGACCTAGAAGACGCGCAACCGCGCGTGACATGATCGGTGCCGACATGAGACATCCCCTCTCATTCCGTGGCGCGCCGATTAGCGCTTACACTGTGGCCGGTTCTACGACGAGTGCGAGCCGATGCTAGCGGGGAATTCGTGCGTTTGCCATCGCGAGTTGCGACGCCCGGACGTGCAAGAGTTTTTGCAACGAATCATTGCAGGAGTGTTGCAACTCCACCGTTTCCCGCATCGTCGAATTTCCAACAACCCAACGGACTGATACAGCCGATGCCGACCACCACATCCCGATCCATCAGCCTCATCGGCCTGCCGACCGACCGCCATTCGTCTTACTTGCGCGGTCCGGCCAAGGCTCCAGCGCACATTCGTGCGGCGCTGTTCTGCGACGCCTACACCGCAACGGCCGAGAACGGCATCGAGCTGGGCGTAGACGTCGAAATCGAGGACCTGGGCGATCTCGCGTTGCGTGAAGCCGACAGCGACGACGAACTGATTGCACATGCGATCGGCGACGCCGCGAAGAAAGGAACCTGCCCCATCGCGCTGGGCGGAGACCATGCGGTGACGTATCCGGTGCTGCGCGGACTCGCGGCACACACCGGGCCGCTGCAGATCCTGCACTTCGACGCACACCCGGATCTCTACGACAGCTACGAAGGCAATCGCCGCTCGCACGCCTCGCCGTTCGCGCGGATCATGGAAGACGGTCTCGCCGCGCGGCTGGTGCAGGTGGGCATCCGCACGCTCAATCGTCACTTGCGCGAACAGGTCCAGCGCTTCGGCGTCGAGATCATCGAGATGAAGGACTTCGACGCCGCGGCCATACCGGTGTTGGCGGCCCCGTTGTACGTCAGCATCGATCTCGACGGCCTGGATCCGGCATATGCGCCGGGTGTTTCACATCACGAGCCTGGCGGTCTCAGCGTGCGCGATGTCCTGCGCGTGCTGCACGCGCAGCGTGCGCCGCTCGCCGGCGCGGACGTGGTGGAGCTGAACCCCGATCGGGACGTCAACGGCGTGACCGCCGTAGTTGCGGCGAAGCTGGTCAGGGAACTGTGCGCGTATGCGACGCACAGGTCGATGGAGTCGAGTCAGCCTCGCTGATCGCCCTTCGATGGAGCCGGCTGCGCCTGCGCTTCGTCTCCGGGCGGTTCGTCCTCAGGCGCGGCGCCCTCAGGCGCCGCGTCCTTCCGCAGCCTGTTCAGCTCGGCAAGCTCGGCCTCCCCCACATGCTCGATCGGCTTGCTGTTCCCGCAATGGGAGAGCTCATGCGGTTCGCCTCCCTCGCGATAGATCAGCCATGTGCCGGAGAACTGAGTGGGCCGGGTAGTCTCAGCGTCGACGTCGAGCGTCGCCGACCACATTGGATCGTTCCACGCACTCTCGCCACAATTCCCGCCACCCGTTCTCGAGCGCGTCGTGGCAATGCTTCCCGGGCGCACGTCACCCTTCCATGCCTCCAGCACGACGAATCGCACCGTCTCGGTCCAATAGTGCCCAGTGGTATCGCCATCGGTCGGAACACGGTCGACAGTATCGATTCGTGCGAGGAAGACGTCGTCCGACTCTTTGAACGCCTCGGCAACCGCTCTCGGCCTGGAGCAGCTGCAGGCGTACGCCTCCGACAGACCACACAGCAGAACAAGGAGCAATGACACTGCGGCACGCATCTGATTCACCTAGTGCGGCGTCTTGTAGACCTCTCCGCCCTTCATCACGAAAGCCACGCGCTGCAATGCCTTGATGTCCTGCAGCGGATCTCCCTCGACCGCGATCACGTCGGCGAGCTTGCCCGCCTCGAGCGTGCCGAGCTTCTTCTCCATTCTCAGCAACTCGGCGCCGCGCAGTGTGGCGGAACGGATCGCGTCGAGCGGCTTCATCCCGTAGTCGACCATGCGCACGAACTCGCGCGACGACGTTCCGTGCTGGTACGCGCCGACATCCGTGCCGAACGCAATCCTGACGCCCATGCCCATCGCCCGCTGAAACACGTTCTTGTGGCTGGCGATGATCCTGCGGCGCAGCTCGGTGTTCTCCTCTTCGTGCGCCGGGATGTAGACCGAGAGCGTCGGGCACCAGAACGTGCCGTGCTCCACCATGAGCTTCAGCGCCTCGTCGTCCAGCATCATGCCGTGCTCGATCGAGCGCACGCCGCCGCGAATCGCATTCTTCGCGCCTTCGCCGCCGTAGGCGTGGGCGGCGACATCGCGTTTCCAGCGTTTCGCCTCGGCAACGATCGCGCGAACCTCGTCGCTGGAAACCTGGCTCAGCGAATCGAGCGATACCGGATCGACGTGGCGCAGCGTGCCGGTCGCGTAGAGCTTGATCCAGTCGGCGCCGTACTTCACCTGCCGGCGCACCTCGGCCACCATCGCCTCGCGCGAGTCGGTGAGCGACGCCGGCTCGGGGATCGTGATGTCGGGGTTGAGCCCCGCGTTGTTCATGTGCCCGCCGGTGATCGTGAGCGCGAGCGTCGCGACGTACAGGCGCGGGCCGGGCACGATGCCGCGATTGATCGCGTCGCGGATCGCGACGTCGGCGAAGCCCGCGCCCTCGCTGTCGACGTCGCGCAACGTGGTGAAACCTGCCTCGAGATCGAGCTTCGCGGCGGCCACGCCCTGCACGGTGCGGAACGCCTGCGACTTCGTGACGACCGGCGGCGGTCCGACCTCGTCCTCGGGCTGCAGCAGGATGTGGGTGTGGCTGTCGATCAGCCCGGGCAGCACGGTGTACGCGGACAGGTCGATCACGCGGGCCCCGTCGGGGACGTGCACGCCCGTGCCGACCTGTTCGATACGGTCGCCGTTGACGACGATGACGGCGTTGCGGGTGAGCGACCCATCGACCGGGTTGAGGAGTGTGCCGCAGCGAATGGCCGTGACGTCCGCGCGCGCCAGCGCGCCGGCCGTGATCAGGCAGACGGCAAGGATCAACCCTCGAAAAAATTGCAGCGCGCTGCGACTCGGCATGACGCCTGGCCCCTTCAACGGTTCACTGGCGCCTCAGGAGCCAGCACCACGTAGGTTTTCGCGAGACTGTCGTGCCAGCCCCTGGCGTCGTCGTTGAGCAGGACCGAAAACGGCTCGAACGGAATGAAGCGCGCGATCGTACGCACGAACACCTGGCGGAGGGTCGGCGGCCTGCCCTGTTCATCGACCACTCGCGTTCCGACGAACAGTTTGCCGGGCGTGAACGCGCAGGTTCCCTCGAACACCAGGTAGAAAGCCATCAACAGAAGGCTGGCGGTCAGGTATGACCGGAGACCATCGAACCACACCATGATGCCTTCACCCCAGATCAGTGGGGCAACCATGGCGGCCACGATGGCCAGTGCCAGGTAGAGGACGTAGTCGATCGCGAACGTCGCGAAGCGACGCCCCTTGCCGGCGAGGCGCGGCTGGTACGCCGGCACGGTCGCCGGATCGACCTGCTGTTGCAGTTCCACGCTCATGTTTCAGTCCTCATGGTGAATCGGCTGGCATCGACGTGATCTGCACGCTGACGATCTTCCACTCGCCGCCGCGCCGGGCGTAGACATCGATGTAGCGATAGTGACTAGCGAAAGGCTTGCCCTGATACGTGCCCGTCATGCGCGTGCGCCCGCTCAGCAGCGCAGTGTCGCCGTAGAGGCGCACGTCGAAATCCTCCACCGCATACGGATCGATCGTGAGCCCGGAGTCCATCAGGCCGGCGACGAAGGATGCCTTGGTCTCGATGTTGGCCTGCCGGTCGATCTGGCGGAAATCCTCGGCCATGTTCGCCTCGATCGCCGCGCGATCCTTGCGCACGATCGCCTCGTCCCAGGCATCGGATTGGGCGGTGAGCTTCGCGACCAGCGCGGTGGTGTCGCCGCTATCCGCAGTCGCTGTGCTGCCGTGCGGCTGCGATGACGGCGCGCAAGCGACGCACAGCAGCGCGATAGCGGCGATCACAATGTGTCGCAGGTCGACCAGTGCGCCCGTGGCGCGAATTCGCAAGTCCCGCAAGGTGCCCCCCGGACCGCGCGCTCGTTTGCTGTTGTTGCTTGCCGCGCTCGCGGCGGCGCGGCGTGCGGCAGTGTGCCGCACGACCGGGCCTTTCATCAAATCAGCCGCTTTCGGTCCGACGCTTCAGGTCCGAAGCTTCGGCCCGGTGCGCTCAGTCCGCTGCCTTCTGCATCGCCGCCATGTTCCTGGCCACGACATCGATCGTCTGCTGGTATTCCTTGCGCGGGCTGAACTCGAGCACCTCGGTGTCTTCCTCGAACACCGGCACGTGCCCGGGTTCCAGGTAGTACACGTCGCCGCTCCTGAGCACGAACTCCCCTTCCTTGCTCCTGATGCGCACCCGGCCTTTCAGGATGCATCCCCAGTGCTTCGCCTGGCACAAACCGTCGGGCAGTCCGTTGAACAGGGGCGTCGCGTCCACGCCCTTGGGGAAGGTTTCGTAGGAGACGATCATGCCGCCCCACTCCACCAGCCGGCTGCGAAAGCCCTCGCCGTAGTCCTCCACCAGCGGCAGCTCCTTCATCGCGCTGTGCATCGTCGCTCTCCTGTCAATCGAGGCGCTCCGATGGTGCGACCGATGCGCGCCGCTTCCCACTGACTTCGGTGTGTAGGACGAGCCTGCTGGTGGTACGGCGCACGGTGCGGACGACGGTCAAACGTCGGTCTTGCGCCTGCCGTGCGAAGGACCGCGGCGATCGGGACCCGTGCCATTGAGGAACGCGCCGGTCGGCAAACCCGCATCGCGCGCCCGCCGGTCTACTGAACGCCGGTCCTCATGATGGCGGAAGCGGCACGTGCACTGGTTGGGATGCGTGCAAGCCACCAGCGGCAATGCCGGCGCTTCGCGCGACAACACGCGCCGGCCCCGCAAGGCCAATGCTGCGCGGCAAGCGTAGAGACCGCTTTCCACCGAGACCGAGTGCCAGGGATTGGAGATGCGCTGGCGGGTTTCCACCCGGCCCACGTACTCGCGCCGAAGCCGCAGCCGATGGATCGCAGAGAGCAGACCGTCCGTCCACCTCATCCGGAATCCTCGCTATTCGTCTATCGATCGAGTGAGGCTTCCGGGCCTCGAAGCGGCAGCGACGCGCGGCCTCCTGCCTCGTCTGCGAGATTAGTGACCGCCCGTCGTTGACGCAAGCGCGTGCAGAATTTGCAAGGCCTCGTCCCTCTCGAGCGCGCGCAATTCGCACGGCTCGTCGTCAATTCGTCACCACGAGCACCGGCTCGCCCAACGTGTCCATGCGTGGTGTCACGCCCAACCCCGGCGCCGTCGACGCCCTCATCTTTCCGTCGACGCGTCTGGGTGCCCCTTCCGCCAGGCTCACCGTGACGTAGCTGTTGAAGTCCGTGCTCGTGAAGCGAAATTCCTCGGGCGTGCTGTGAGCGAGGTGCGCGATGGCCGCCGTCACGATGTCGCCGCCCCACGTATCCTCGAGGGTCATCGCGATTCCCATCTCCACGCACAGATCGCGCGCCAACCGCGTTCGGGTCAGCCCACCGAACTTGCTGATCTTGAGATTGACGACGTCCATGGCGAGATCGGCCTTGCCGCGCAGGAGCGTTCCGACGTTGTCGATCACCTCGTCGAGGATGAAGGGATGATCGCAATGACGCCGCACGTGCAGGCAGTCTTCGTACGTCAGGCAAGGCTGCTCGATGTAGACATCCACGTCGCGCACCGCGCGCACTACGCGCAGTGCATCGTGCGGCAGCCAGCCGGTGTTGGCGTCCGCGACGAGCCGATCGCCGGTTCGCAGCATCTTCGACACCGCGCGGATGCGCTCGATGTCGGTGTCGGCGCCAAAGCCCACCTTGAGCTGAAAACGCGTGTAGCCGTCGGCGCGATAACCTGCCACGTTCTTCGCCATCGCATCCGGGGCCTGGCGTGAGATGGCGCGGTAGAGAATGACGTCCTCGCCGTAGCGACCGCCGAGCAGATTGCAGACGGGCTGATTCGTCGCCTTGCCCAGGATGTCCCAGCACGCGACGTCGATCGGCGACTTCACGTACGGATGGCCTTTCAAGCGCGAATCCATGAGCTGATTCAGCAGGCCGAGCTGCGTGGGGTCGGCACCGATGAGGTGCGGGGCGAGCTCAGCCAGGCCCGCGCGCACGCCGGCGGCGTAGGACGGGAGGTACACCGGGCCAAGCGGACACGATTCGCCGTAGCCGACGAGCCCCGCATCCGTTTCCATCGCGACGACGGTGCTGTCGAAGACGGCGACGGACTTACCGCCGGACCAGTTGTAGCTGCCTTCGTTGAGCGGCAGGTCGACCTGCCAGGCCTTGATCGCTGTGATTTTCATGGATTGGCGGATTCTTGACCGTCGTCGCGCCGCTGGCGCCGGCGCAGAACGATCGTTTCACTACCAGCCTCGATTGAACCTGAGGGTGTCGCGACGGCGCTTGATGAAGATGTAGATGCAGCAGATCGCGAGGATGAAAGCGGGCGCTGCCTGAATCAGCGGAGTATACGTCGCGTGATAGTAGGTGGCCCCAACCATGATGATGCCGAGCCCGGCCGAAGCCATGGCACTGAGCGGGCGGATCAGAAGTGCGATACAGCCAAGCACTTCGCACACCCCGATGAAGTACCCAAACCAGCCGGGCAGACCCAGCTTGGGGAAGCTGCTGTGAACGTAAGGAACTCCGAGTAGCTTTGCGATACCGCCGACGCCGACGTAGAGAACCACAAGAGCCACGGCAAGCCTAACGCGGTATGCGGAGGTGGCAGGGAGGCTAGCGGGCGCGGACATATCGGCACACCTGCGCTCCGGTGCTGGCTCTGGCTGTCGACTCCAGCGTGAACGGGATCGCCTTGCCGTTCTGGGCGAAGATCGTCTTCCCTCCCCCGAGGATGATCGGCTCGATCGTGAGCAACAACTCATCGACAAGATCGGCGGCGAGCAAAGACCGGACCATCGTTGCGCTGCCGTACACGTAGATGTAGCCGCCCGGCTGCGCGCGCAGCTCGGACACTTTCTTCACCAGATCGTCCCCGCGAATGATCGTCGTGGGATTCCAGGTCAGGTTCTTCTCGGTGAGCGTGTTCGACACCACGTACTTCTGCACGCGGTTGATCCATTCCGAGAACGGGTCTCCCGAGCGACTGGGCCAGGCCCCGGCCGAGACTTGATAGGTGCGGCGTCCCTGCAGGAGCGCGTCGCTCTGCTGGGCGAGCTCGGTGAATGTGCTGCCCATGACGACAGGGTCGAAATACTTGATCGACCATCCGCCATGGCTGAAGCCGCCGTCGGTGTCTTCGGTCCGTCCGCCGGGAGCTTGCACGACACCGTCGAGGCTGATGAATTCAGTGATGAGCGTCTTCATGGGTTCTCCGCGCGAGCAGCCACGGCCAGCTCCCGACTGAGGTGTTAGCGATCGCGCACCTGCTCGCGCACAAAGCGAATCGTACGGACGTCTTCAGAGGATTGCGTATTGATATGGTAGGGAGAGCGAATCCCGTTCACGTAGTAGACCCAGCGGGACCCTGGCTCGTTCGAGAGCCCTGCAATCGAAGTAACGCTTTCTGCACGAGCCACCTTCTCGACAGAGTACTCGAAACCCGCCTTCGCGAAGGCGCCGCGAACCCAGAAGGCGACCTCGTACGGAAGTTTGTCGCCGGTCAGTTTCACGACTTCGTCGTATGTGATGGCGATCATTACCGGCTCCCGATCGGGAAATTCCACAGAGACGGTAACGGCAAGCTCGCCCGCCCTGGCAAGGGTAGCCCCGGCCGACTCCCCCGCTGCCGACACCGGTTCCTGCGCCATCAGCGCGCAACACAGTGAGCCGATGCCGACAAGCGCGCACCGCAAGAAGCGAACCTTGGATGTCATGGCAGGACTCCGATCCGGTAACGGTGTCAGCAACAAAGCCGATGCCATTGTCGGGCAGCACGGTGACGCTACGGCGTGAACCGACCGCCGTGGGTAGCGATCTGCCACTTGTTTCCCCAGGGATCGCGAATCATGGCGCGCCGATCGCCATACGGCATGTCCTGAGGTTCCTCGAGCGACTCTGCGCCCAACTCAACCGCGCGTCGATAGACCGCATCAGTATCTCTGACGTAGACATAGAGGAAGGCAAGGGTCGCCTCACGTTCGATCGTCGAACCCACCATGATGAGCGAGTCATCTATCCGAAGCTCCGAGGGCCGCGACGGATGGTATTCGCCTGAAGCCGCAAAGACTTCCCGCATGAACTCCACGAGCGCCTTGGGATCGTCGACCGCAATTCGTGGAATCACGGCGGGCCAGCCAGCCGGTGCGTACTTCGCCATTGATGTCTCCTCGCCGCCTGAGGTTACCGCTCGCGCGCCGCGCTCTTCGTGCGATCGCGTGCAGCAGTTGGTTGGGCACGTTGAGCGACGCGCTGCTGTGTTGTGGACACTGGCTTGCCTTCTCGCGTTTGCCCGAGCGCGTTGTCAGGTTCCACCGATCGCGCGCGCGACGCGAATCTCGAAGGCGCGCTCAATGAGTTTCTGTTGAGTCTTGTCTGATGCCTTGTACAGGAAGATCACCTCACCATCCTCGGACACGCGACTCGGCCCATCGGCCTTCTTGTCCAGGAAGACTATTTCGAGAGTGTCGGGGTCACCGTCACCTTTGTATTCCGCAGCCGGAACACCCAGCTCTGTCACAACCACCAACTGCGTTTGCGTCAGCACACGTGTCCTGATCTCGTCGGAGGTCTCCGCCCACGCGATTGCACAAACGCAGAGTAAGGCGCCCAACGCTACGGTCTGTTCACAGCGACGATCGAACATCCGTCATCCCTCCTCTTATCGCCCGCGCTGCTGTCGCGATCCGGTTTAAGCCGTCCGCTGCAACTGCCTGTCAGGCGCCAACGCGCTTGGTATGACTGACCTTCCAACGATCGTGGACCGGCACATAGCTCAGCGCCTCGTAGAACCTGCTTGCCGCCAGAGACTCCGTAAACAGCTGGAACGTTTCGAAACGTTTCCGGCCGTGCCCCTCAATCAGCTCCATCAGCCGGCGTCCCACACCGTCGCGCCTGAAATCGGGACTTACATAAAGATGCCGAATTCGGCCTAGCGATGACGAGTCGTGGTACGGATCGACGTTGATGCCGCCGATAGCAATGACATGATCACCGTGCAGCGCGATGCAAAGGCACTCGCCACGTTTTGAGAATCGATTGACATCCGCAATGTAGTCGTCAACCAGACGGCGAACCATGCCAAAGCCCTCGGACTCAGCGCTCACCGCGAGGTCGCTGATGCCCGAATGCAACGTTGAAATCGCCACGAATGTTGGAGTCATTGGCGCCTGACGCCCGCGTTCAGGCGACGGTTCACCGCGGCGGCCGCTGCATTGATTGCAGAGGCCACGCCTAGCGTGCCGAGGTCTCTCGCCGCCACGATTGTTCCAATCCGTCCCTCGATCAGATCCACCGCCCTGGCTCGGATCTTGCGGCAATGGCTCTGCCACAAGGCGACGTTCTGAATGTGATCCGGGGGTTCCACGGGGCGTCCTTCAATGTCGGCCAGCGGGCTGCGTCAGCGCTTGATTACCGCCTTGGCAGCCATGTTCATGAACAGCGCCAGGTTCAGATCGTAGATCGTCACCCGACGCTGGGCATCCCAGGTTGTCAGGGAAACCGTCACGTGATTGAAGACGTTGCGCCACTCTGGATGATGATCGAGCACACGACAGTGGGCCGCGACCAATGCCATGAAATCAGCCGCCTGGTTGAAATGCGGAAACTTGAAGGTCTTGACCAGATAGCGGACGTCGGCATTGCCATAGTTGTCTACGTACCAGCCCTCGAAGTCGTCGTAGTGCAGGGTCTGCGCGAGGTCGGCGTCCGGAAGGGGCTGCGTCCTTGCCTTGGCCAGGTCCGGTTTCGGGTACTCATCTGCGTCGGGCCGCTTCTTCAACGACAAGGTGACGGCGAGTCGATCTAGCAGCGGGCCGATCATCGTGGGCCAACCCGCGTAGTCGATGTGCTCTGAGTGGAGACCGGTCAAAAACCCCAGACGTGAAGGGAGGTTGAACTGTCGAAAGTCGCGATCACAGTCTGCAAAGAGCGGCACGAGCAAGCGCTGGCTCTGGCCGAACCGCTCGCCTTCGGGCAGCGCGAGTGGCGACTCATGGGAGTAAATCAATTCCTCCACTACCCAGTCCGTCGCTAACGATGTGGGAGGGGCCTCGCCGACACGAGGCATCCACCGCTTGCCAATCAGTACGATTGTGGCATGGGCAGTATCGATCAAGCCCCTGAGTCGGGCCGGAAATGGATCACCGGGCCGCATCTCCTCCACGTCCACGGATACACGCACAAACTGCAGCCGCTTCTCAATCTCGTTCTTTAGAAGCAGAGCGATCGGAGCCGTGTCTTGACGGCGATAGCTTATGAAGAAGGTGAATGGCTGCATTATGCTCGTGCCATGAACATCCAGCGATGCCCTTCCAGATCCTCAACTCGATATCGTCGCGCTGGCGGCCCATCCTCCGGCTCAGACAGGATGACCGCTCCCGCGGCCTTGGCCCGGGCATAGTGCTCGTCGACATCGTCAACATAGACGAGAACACCATCGATGACCCATGGCAGGGCGGACCACGAGGCGGCGATCTCACAGTTGTCGCGATGCCGCCTGGGGCTTTCATAGTCGGGCGTCGGACTGGCCAACATGATCAGTCCATCGCCAACCGACATTTCTCCGTGAGACAGCCTCCCATCGGAAGACGTGAAGCGAGCTGTCTCCGTGAATCCAAACGCCTTGGCCAGCCATTCCAGGGCGGCAGTGCCGTCCTCATAGGTCAAGAAGGGAATTACGTCCGGCATACTGTTCTCCATTCGTCAATGCCGCGAAGACCGGTGAGAGCTCGAGGTAGGTGAAGAGGAGCAGCGCTGATACCAATGAAAACCCTGACAGCATCAGCACCTACCGCCCGCGACTACTGTCGACGCGCTCGATCATCGTTTTCCGCCTCCGATGCCAGCGCGAGAAGCGGGCGCTCCAGGTACCTCGGCATTACTTTCTCCGCCCACACCTCGTAGAAGTTGCGTCTACTCTGGGCCACCCATTCCCGCTTCTTTTCGATCATCTCGGCTCTGGACATACTCGCGTCCAACTTCAAACTGCTCGTCATTGAGTTGCACGAGCCGCAGGCCGCGACCCGATTGTCGGGCTCGTCGCTTCCTTCGCAGCTCCTGGGCAGAACGTGGTCGATCGTCAACTGCATCCATGCATCGAAGGTCCGACCATCAAAGCCGCAATACACACAGGTAAAGTGACACTTCAGATACGTCGCTTCGTCTGATTCGGTCATCACCCCGACCTCCTCGTCTCCGCGAATAGCTCGTTCGGGTTCTACGGTCGTCGCGCCCGTTGCTACACAACAAGCAGATCCGCACCGTACGCCTTAGACAGCGCTTCCTGCTGCCCCAGTACCCTGTTTGATTGCATGTCGCTTGACACGGTACGAGAGTACTAGCCAAAGGATGACTATTGACGTCAAATTCGCGGCAAACATGAGCCACGTTTCCGGAAGGCCCAAGGACCAGAAGATCGCGCTCGGAAGCGCCGGGAATGGCACGAAGGTGTGGACCGCGGCCAGGCCTGGTGTCAACAACAGTGCTACCCCCGCAGCAAGGGCACGCGCGTGCGCTAACTTCCTCGCTCGGTCTGCGAGACCTTTGAACACTCGGAGCACGATCGCCATCCAGCCGATATACGCTACGAGACAAAGTGCCACGTATCCGTACATGACGCAGTCTAACGTTCCAGTTCAGCGGCCGGGCACTGACAATTGGATGCTGGCACTTTATCTCTCACGCGTGCGCTCCGGCGAGGTGTCAGGCGGCCGGCTGCCCGAACGTGAGCCAGTCACCGTCCGGAAGGCGAACCTGAAATTCCCGCTGTCCCCATGGCGTTCTGGTGATGGGCTCAACGCGATCAGATGGCAACTTGTCCAATCGCTCTCGCAGCCGTGAGTAGAGTTCATCGATGCCCGGCACATCGATGTATACCGATACTCTCGCTTTGCCATCCGGCGTGAGTGCGCGTCCCGGTTCCTCCAATAGTCGAATAGCGGAACTACCGAAAACGACAACTGCGTAGTTGCCATCCCGAAACCTTGTCGAGAACGGGAGCGTTTCGCAGAAGAAGCTGAGGGCTCCCTCCAGGTCCGGGACGTGCAGAAACGGCGTGATTTGACTGAGCACTTTGGGTCCCTCGCGTTGCCGCTGTCCGGCGGCCTAACGTCCGCGTTGAGCAACGCGCTGGTGTGAATTGGATGCAGGCACTCTATATCCCTCTCGCGCTCGATCCAACGCGCCGTTCGCGCCGTTCGCGCGGCCCTCAGCGATTGGCTCGGCGATTGGCTTGGCTATTGGCATGCGCCTGTTCGATGCCTGACGCCCAGCATCACCGTCGCCATGAGTCGAGTCGAGTGTGAAACTGAAGCTTGTTCCCATCCGGGTCGACGACTGTCATGGAACGAAGTCCCTGGAGTCCTTCGTTGGGAGGCTCCTGCACCGCCGTCCCCTTCCGTTGGAACTCCGCAAACCACGCATCCACGTCGGGAACGTACAGGTGAACCAGGCCACCGAAGGCGCAGTCCCCCTTGTGCTCGCTGAGAAAGAACGCCATTCCGTCGCGCGAGACCTGCATGAAGACCGGGAAATGGGGCTCAAAGCGGTGCTCCCAGTCGATCGCGAAGCCAAGGCCTTCGACATAGAAGGTCTTGCTCTTCGCGTAGGATGCGATTCGCAGCGTTGGCATGACCCGCTGCTGCGGGAGATTGCTCGTATGCTCCATTGGTTTCACCACGTTCACGAGGAAACGATTCAGCGTGCGCCGCGGAGCCGCCGCCGTTCGCAGTCCGCGCGATAGAAAATCTCGATGGAAAATAGAGAATCGCTGATCCGCCACCGGCAGTCGCCACGCGCAAGGCAGGCATGAGCCCGTCCGGCCTCGTCACCTCCGGCGACGAGGCTGGACCGTTGCAGCCGATCAGATCCCAGCTTGCCAGGTGCTCGGAAACCCGGCGCGCTCGATCGCATCCTCGATGACCAGGCAGGCCTCGCGGGCCTCCGGCTGGGCACGAAGACTGCGGGCGATCGAATTGAGGAACGTGCACATGAGCTGGATGTTCGGGTGTTTGGAGACGAGCTCCGACTCCACCCGATCGATCAACTCAAAGACGTCTTCCTGATCGCACCGCGGAAAGGTGAGCGTACCGACGGTTTCGTGAACGGCGCTGAGGGCCTGATGGATCCCATTCAGGTGTGCGGCTTCCACGGCCCAAATTTGACCTAGCCACGCGGGGAGCGCAAGCGCAACAACGGGCCGGGAGCGCAGTGCAAAAACTATTCCCCGGGGGTCGCCTCGGGCTGGCCATGCAACCCTCCGTGCGGCTGGAATCACAAACGGACGTGAATCAATCAGATACACACGAACCCGGCCCGGCCGGGGCCGACCGCGCTGCGGCGCCGGACCGGGACCTGGTCGAGCGCTTCCTGGCCGACCGTTCCGAGGCCGGTTTCCTGGCCCTCTACCGCCGTCACACCGCCCTGCTCTACCGCTTCAGCGTGCGCTGCCTCGCCGGCACGCCCGCCTCAGCCGAAGACGCCGTGCAGGAAACGTGGCTGCGCGCAATGCGCGCGCTTCCGCAATTCGAATGGCGTTGCGCCCTCTCGACGTGGCTCGTCGGCATCGCGCTGCGCGTGTGCATGGAGTCGAGCCGCGACAGCGCGCGCGTGATCGCATTCGGGCCCGACGCCGAGCCCGAGGAACCCGCCGCTTTCGACGCCGACAGCGCAACGACCATCGACGTCGAGCGCCTGCTCGCGCACTTGCCGCCAGGCTATCGCGCCGTGCTCGTGCTTCACGACATCGAAGGCCTCACGCACGAGGAGATCGCTGAGGCGCTGGCGATCGCGCCGGGCACGGCGAAGAGCCAGCTCTTTCGCGCGCGTCGCGCGGCGCGCGCGTGGCTGGAAGGCGTAAGACCGCGGCGTGCCGAGGTACAGCCATGACGAACCTGAGACAGCAACCGGATCCACCGGCCACGCTCGAGGCGCGCGTGCTCGCGCGTCTGCGCAGCGAGGGCCTGATCGACAACGACAGCTCAAGGGAGACCGACATGAGAAAAGTGCATCTGGCGTGGGCGGCGGCAGCCGCGGGACTGATGATCGTAGGTGTTCTGATCGGCCGAATGCCGGCCGCGAGTACGCCGGAGGGCGAGCCGGGGGCGGGCGAGCCGGAGGCGAGTGCGCCCGCAGCGAGCGCTGCGAGCTCAGCCGCCAGCGTGGCGAGCGCGCAGGACGCGCGCGCGGAATATGCGCTGCTGCTGTACGAGGACGCGACCTACCAGACTTCCACGCAGCCCGATTCGAGCGATCGCGTGGCCGAGTACGGCGCGTGGGCGCGCCAGCTCGCGGCCGACGGCAGCGTCGTCGGTGGCGAGAAACTCTCGGACACCGGCGTGCTGCTCGCGAGCGCGGAAAGCAGCGCGCGCATCCCGCAATCGGACGCCGGCGCGCTCACCGGCTATTTCGTCATCCGTGCGCGCGACGATGCCGACGCGGCGCGCATCGCGGCGACCTGCCCGCACGTGAAGTACGGCGGGCGCATCTCGATCCGTCGGATCGAGACCTGACTACTTGCGCTTGTAGAGCCCGTCGAACTGCACCGTCCACGTCTTGCCGTCGGGCGACGACTCCCAGAGCTGCTGGACGTCGCCGCCCGGCAGCGGCGTCCAGGTGATCCGTTCGTGCGTCTCGGCTTTCGTGGCCGGGTCGACTTTGCGACCCGTGAGTCGCATCTTCCCGTTCGCGAACTCGCCATCGAGCTGCAGCGCGTTGCCGTTGTCGCTCATCCACGTCTGGTGCCAGACGCCGTGGCGCCGGTCGTAGAAGTTGAGGCTCTTGCCCTCGCGGCCGCCCGCACCGCGCCAGTTCTCCAGGATCGCGCACCCCTGCAACAGCCGCTCGATGCGGCTGTCGCCCGCGTGCTGGCCACCGCTGGTCACGGTCCACTCCCCGATCCAGAAGTCGAACTGCCGGTGTACCGGTGCATCGCAGGTAGGTGGCGCGGCCCGTGCGGCCGGCGGTGCGGCAGACGATGCGGTAGACGCCGACGGCGCGGGTTGCTGGGCGGCCGCCGCGCAAGCGACGGCCACGAGCAACGCTGCTGAAACGGCAGATATCTTCATAATTGTGTCCCCCTGCGGCACCGTATGCGCTGTAGGCCGGCGAGCGTCAACGCCCCGGGGACGAACGACGCCCTCGCCCTCTTCGGAACCCTCGCCGGTGCTAAAGTTGCCGTCCCACCGCATCCGGGACGCAGGCCGGCCGATTCATCGGCGAAGGAACCTCCATGGCGAAGTCCGAACTGGCTCAACTCAACCTCGCTCACCCGCGCGGGCGAATCGATTCGCCGCTGATGGCCGATTTCGTCAGTGCGCTCGATCGCGTCAACGCGCTCGCGGAAGCGTCGCCGGGATTCGTCTGGCGGCTGAAGGACGATTCGGGCAACGCCACTGCGTTGCGGCCGCTCGGCGACGACACCATCGTCAACATGTCGGTGTGGAAGGACGTCGAGTCGCTGCACGCGTTCGTGTATCGCAGCGATCACGTCGAGGTGATGCGCCGCCGGCGCGAATGGTTCGAAAAGATGGAGCTCTACATGGTGCTGTGGTGGGTGCCGTCCGGCCACCGCCCGACGATGGCCGAGGCCATCGAGCGCCTGGAGATGTTGCGCGAACGCGGACCGACGCCCGAGGCGTTCACGTTCCGCATGTCGTTCCCGCCGCCGGGCGCCGCGCCGGCCGCGGACGAGGGTTCCTTCGACGAACCGTGCCCGGCGACCTGACGTGGCAGCCCGCAGCAAGTCCGGCGCGAAGAGCGCCGGCAGCAAGTCGGCGGCGCGCCGCCGCAAGTCGCTGGCGCCGAGCAAGAACAAGCGCGGCCTCGACGCCGCCGAGATCGCGCTGCCGATCGACGACGAGCGCGTGGCGGCGCTCGCCGCGCAGGTGCGCGATCGCGGCGGTGCGCCCGTCGGCGCCTATCGCGAGCCGATGTCGGGCAGCACGGTACTGGTCGCGTCGCTGCCACTCTCGGCCGTCGAGCCGACGCCGTTCCAGCGCGACCTCTCGCCCACGCACACCAAGCGTCTCGCGCAGAAGATCGATGAGGCCGGATCGTTCCTCGATCCGATCATCGTCGTGCGCGGCGAGGACGGGGAATTCTGCACACCCAACGGCCGGCACCGGTTGGCGGCCGCGAAGGTGCTGGGCCTGAAGCAGATCACCGCGCTCATTTCGCCGGATGAGGGGCTCGCGTTTCGCATCCTCGCGCTCAATACCGAGAAGGCGCACAACCTCAAGGACCGGAGCCTGGAGGTCATCCGCATGGCGCGCGCGCTGGCGCGGCGCGAGCCGCGTGCCAAGGAGAGCGACTATTCGGCGCAGTTCGAGTCGCCCGAGTTCATCACGCTCGGCATCCTGTACCTGAAGAACCCGAAGTTCGCGGGCGGCGCCTACGGCTCGTTCCTCAAGAAGGTCGACCGATTCACGGACCGCACGCTGACGGTGTCGCTGCGCGAGCGCGAGGGCTACGCGTCCCGCCTCGCCGAGATCGACACGCACGTGCGCAAGGTGGTCAAGGCGCTCGAGGCGCGCGGCTTCAAGTCGCCGTACCTGCGCACCTTCGTGGTCGCGCGCATCAACCCGGTCCGCTGGCATCGCGCCAAGCCCGGTGACAAGAAGCCGCCGATGCCGATTGCCGCCGCGCTCACGCGCATGGCCGCGTCGGCGAAGAACTTCGATATCGGCAAGGTGCGCCAGGGCGATCTCGCGCTGGTGGCCGCAGTGGCGAGCGAATAGCGAAGATGAGCAACCCGGTCACCATCTATCACAATCCCCGCTGCACCAAGAGCCGCGCGACGCTCGAGCTGTTACAGGCCCGCGGCGTCGAACCGCGTGTCCTCGAATATCTGAAGACACCGCCGACCGCTGCGGAGCTTTCGGAGATCGTGCGCAAGCTCGGCATCAGGCCCGAGGCGCTGGTGCGCAAGGGCGAGGACGTCTTCCGCGAACGTTACGCCGGCAAGTCGCTGAGCGATGCGCAGTGGATCGCCGCGATGGTCGCGAATCCGATCCTGATCGAGCGACCGATCGTCGTGAGCGGTGCGCGCGCCGCGATCGGCCGCCCGCCGGAGAACGTCCTGGCGCTGTTGAAGTAAAAGGTGCCTGACCCCTTGCCCTTTTGGAGAACTCGCGATGACTGAATACTCGCGCTGGCGGCCGCACCCCTGGCATGGCCTGGAGCCGGGCGCGCAGACGCCGCGCGTGGTCAACGCCTACATCGAGATCACGCCGTTCGACCTGATGAAGTACGAGGTGGACAAGGCCAGCGGCTACCTGCGCGTCGATCGCCCACAACGCACGTCCTCGCAGCCGCCGGCGCTCTACGGCTTCATTCCGCAGACCTACTGCGGCAAGCGCGTCGCCAAGCGCGCGCCCGGGAGCGACCGCGGCGACGGCGACCCGCTCGACATCTGCGTGATCAGCGAGCGCCCGATCGCACGCGCGGAGATCCTGCTGCGCGCCTGTGTCGTCGGTGGCCTGCGCCTGATCGACCGCGGCGAGGCGGACGACAAGATCATCGCGGTGCTGGAAGGCGACTACGTCTGGGGCGGCGCGCGCGAGCTCAGCGACGTGCCGGCAACGCTCATCGAGCGGCTCGAGCACTACTTCGCGACCTACAAGCTGGTGCCGGGCGAACCGGCCAGCATCCAGGTCGCCGGCAAGTACGGATTCGCGGAGGCCGCGGCGGTGATCGAAGCGTCGATCGCAGACTATGCGGAGGCGTTCGGCCGAGGCTGAGGCTGAGGCTGAGGCTGAGGCAACGACGGCCAGCAGTCACGCCGCGACCGGCGCGGCGACCTGCACGTTGTTGCGTCCGCCCTTCTTAGCCGCGTACACCGCGGCATCGGCTCGCGCGATCAGGCTCTCGCCCCAAACGTTGAGCATGTCGCTCGTCGCGACGCCAATGCTGCAGGTGAGCTGGATGGGCTGCCCGAAGCCCTGCACCTGGATCTCCGCGACGCGCGCACGGATGCGCTCTGCGATCGGCCGCGCCGCCGCCACGTCGGCGCTGCTCAGGATGACGATGAACTCTTCCCCGCCGTAGCGCCCGACCACGTCCGACTGGCGCAGCTCCGCCTGGATCGGCTTGATGATGGCGTGCAGGCAGGCATCGCCCGCCGCGTGGCCGTACGTGTCGTTGATCTGCTTGAAATGATCGAGGTCGATGAACAGCAGCGAGATCGGCAGGCCGCGCGCCCGCGCGCGCGCGCAGGCAGCCTCGAGACGCTCCACGATCGAGCGGCGGTTGAGCACGCCGGTGAGCGGATCGGTCTGCGCGCGCCGCTCCGCGTCCGACAGGGCCGCGCGCTGTTCGCGCAGGCGGTCGGCCACGCCGAGCGCGACGAACGCAGCAGCGACGACCATCGACAGCGGCAGGCCGTAGTAGAGGAGCCCCTCGGCACCTTCCGCATCGGCCACGAGCAGGCGCACGGCGGTCGCGATCGTTGCAGCCTCCAGCAGCGTCCACGCGATCAGGAACCAACCCGCCGCGCGACTGCCCTGGCGCCAGGCCATGAATGCGGCGACGAGCGTGAACACCGCCGCGCTGACGAAGACGAGGTTGCCGATCATCGCGACCAGCCCGCCCAAGCCGATCAGGTCGGCGAGGTTGGCGAACGCGAGCACGACGAAGGCGACGGCGAACCAGCCGAACACACGGTAGCTGCGCGGCATGAAACGGCGCAGGTCGGCGATCTCGCGTACGAACAGGCAGGCGGCCGCGCCGCTCAGTGCCGCGGGCACGTTCCAGGCGTGCGACATCAGCGGCGCCGCGTAGCTGAGGAGAGGCCAGTCGAAGCCCTGCCCCGAGAGGTATGCGATGTAGAGCGCCTGCAGCGAGAAGATCGCGCCATAGAGGACGAAGAGCTTGTCCGCGAGCACGAACCAGATGAGCAGCGAGCCGAGTGCGAGCGCCGCGAGCGCGCCGAAGGCCAGCGCGATCATGCGCGAGTGCTCCGCTCCGTCCGCCAAAGCCGCATCCAGCGTGGATCGCGAGAATCGCAGCAGTTCGGCCCCGCGGCCGGCCGGCCGGACATGAGCGTAGAGCGCTCGCGACGGTTCGACAGCCTGCGGGAGGACGAACACGGCCTGGTGCAGTCCGCCGAACGAGGGCAAAGCGGTCACGGGCTGTAAGGCAGACATCCCAGCGCCGTGCGGCGCGTACAGCTCGACGTTCAGGTGCCGACCTTTGTCGACGATGACGACGGGCACGCCCGCGCGCGCCTGCGCATCCTGCCAGCGCAACGACAGCCAGAACGATCCGCCGCGCTTGCGTGCGTCCCGATAGGTGAAGGGCGCAAACCGGGAATCGAGGCTGCCACTGGCGATCGCCTGTGCCCCGGGATTCGTGGCCGCGAGCCCGGGGTCGAGCTCGAGAATCGCCGGATCGGCAGGTCTGGCCGCTGCTGCATGCAACGGGATCGCCAGGGCTGCGACGACCAGCAATGTCAGGGCGCGCATGCTATTGCTTCTTCCTCGTCTCTTCTTCCACGCCGTAGATCACCGCGGCCGCCGCCGGCTTCGCCACGCCGGCGCCGCTTTCGAGCATTTTCGTCTGGAACGCCACCGGCACGACGTGACCCGATTCGTTCTTCGCGAACGCCAGCCCATTGACGGCCGCAAGCGTCCCGTCGCACAGCTCCAGGGCAGGCACCGGGGGCAACTTCGGGTCGGGGCGCGGGATATCCACGTCGACCTGCGTGATGCCGGCATCGACCGCACTGCCGATCCGCTGGATCAACGCGCGCAGCTGCTCCGTCATGTCTTCGTAGAGCGTCTCGTCGCGCTTCAGGTAGTACGCGGAGAGATAGCGCGCGACGCTCGACGCCTTCTTCATCTCGCTGCTCACCAGCTCCGCCTCGTTCACCAGGTTCAGGATCGGCTCGGTCGACACGTAGTCGAGCGTATCGGTCGGCACGGTCGGCTCGTCGACGCGCAGGGCGGCGGTGCGCACCGACAGGATCGTGCCGTTGCGAGTGATGGCCACGTCGTCGAGCGGCAGCTCGTACGAGAGCTTGGCGGGCCAGGCGACGAACATGAGGGGATTGACGCCCGTGACTTCGGGGCAGGCGCGATACCAGACCGCGATGTGCCGCTCGTGCTCGATGACGGCCTGCGTCTTGAGCTCGGTGACGATGACCCGGATCGGGTCCTCGGGCACCGGCTCGCCCCGGAATTCGAAGCCGACCCACGCACCGGCGACCAGGCCGAGCAGGGCAAGCAGGACGTAGCGCATGAGGCAGGACTCCTCGCGGCTCAGTCGATGAGCCAGGCGGTGACGAAAATGCCGACCATCGCGAAAGTGAGCGCGAGCTTGAAGAGCGTGCCGAGGATCAGGCCCACCCAGGCAGCGAAACCGACGCGCGCGGCATGCGGCGCGTTGCGTGTCGCCATCAGCTCACCGATCACGGCGCCGGCGAAGGAACCGAAGATGAGCCCGAAAGGGCCCATGAAAATGCCGACCAGTGTGCCGATCGCCGCACCGGCGATCGCTGCCCGGCTCGCGCCTACGCGTTTCGCACCGAGGCTGGCTGCGATGAAGTCCACGAGGACCGCGAAGATGGTGAGGATGCCGAGCACCAACAGCGTGACCCAGCCGACTTTCTGAAAGTCGTCGACATACGCGGCGAGCGCCATGCCGGCGAATACGAACGGCACGCCCGGCAACACGGGCAGGAACGTACCGACGATGCCGACGAGCACGAGCGCTGCCGCCAGTGCATAGAGCAACTCGGGTGACAGCGCCGGCATCAGCGTGCCTGCGCTTCCCAGCGGTCAAGCAACTTGTCGTACCGCTCCGCCTGCTTTTCCTGCCGCGAGAGCAATTCCTCCTGCCTCTGCAACTGCTGCTCGGCGCGCTCGAGCTGCCGGTCCGTGCGATCGAGCTGTCGCTGGTACTCCTCCTGCTGCAGCGTCGTCTCGGCAACCTGCCGGTCGACGACTGCCTCGACGATACGTCCCTCGTCCTGCCGGCCGCAGCCTGGCAGCGCGGCGGCAGCCACGACGATCAACCCGGCTGCCATCTGTCTCAAGCGATTCATGCGGGCTCCTTCACGTGGCTGTGTGCGTCAACGCGCGCCGCGCGCGCGCCGCATCGATCTGCGCCTCGCACCGCGCGCGGACTCGGCGTGGGCGGCTCGCAACGGCTTGCGGCCGGCCCGTTTGCGCCCGGTACTCGCAGCGCCGTGCTCGTCCAGCATGCGGAACAGGTTGCCCACGAATTCTTTGTGCAGGGCCGCCATGCGCTCCAGGTCCGCCGGCGCGAATTCGTAGTTCTCGACCTCCGTTTCGAGCGCGATGCCGCGCCGCGCAGCGATCGCCTCGTGCACGGCGAAGCGCTCGCGCAGCAGCCAGACCTCGCTCGCGAGAGTCAGCACCACGGCCAGCAGCCGGTCGTCGGAAGGGTCGTCAAAGTGGATTTTCTGCCTGGCCATGCCGTCTCCGTGCAATCGTGGGGAGCGGTGATCTGTCCCCTGCGAGATCAAGATAACTCACTCGGCGACCAGGCGCGCGTAACCCTCGGTGTCGATGTTGGCCCCGCACACGATCAGTCCCACGCGCCGGCCGAGCAGCTTCGAGCGTAGCGGCCCGAGGAGTGCCGCCAGCGCCGCGGCGCCCGCCGGCTCCACCGCCAGCTTGCATTCGCGTTGCATGAGGCGCATGGCGGCACGCATGTCGTCGTCCGTGATCAGCGTCAGGTCGTCGACGTTGCGCCGGCACAGCTCGAACGTGATCGGCATGGCATACGGAGCCCCGAGACTGTCAGCGATCGTCGCCACGCGCTCGATGGAGCGCGGCTCGCCGGCCTCGAAACTGCGGCGCATGGAATCCGCACCCGTGGGCTCGACACCGTAGACGGCGCACTTCGGCTGCATGAGCTTCACCGCGGAAGCCACGCCCGCGCACAGGCCGCCGCCGCCGATCGGCACGATCACCGCGTCGAGCTCCGGCACCTGTTCGCAGAACTCGTGTCCGAGGGTCGCCGTGCCCATGGCCGTTCGCAGGCCTTCGAACGGGTGAATCAGCGGCCTGCCCTCTTCCAGCTCGATCTGGCCGACCCGTTCGAACCCGATGTGCGCGTCCTCGGCGAACTCGAGCTGCGCCCCGTAGCTGCGGCACATGGCGACGCGCAGCGGGTTCGCGGTCTTGATCATCACGACGCGCGCGTTGCTCCCCAGGACGTGGGCCGCGTACGCCACCGCGATTGCGTGATTGCCGGCGCTGATGGCCGTGACACCGCGGGCCAGCTCGTCGCGGGTGAGCGCGAGCATGTTGAGCAGAGCCCCGCGCGGCTTGAAGCTGCCGGTGCGCTGCAAGAGCTCCAGCTTCAGAAAAACCCGCGTATCGCGGGACAACAGCTCCGCGACCGCGGGGCTGCGCCACTCGTGGACCGGGGTGGTGATCACCCGGTCCCCGAGGAGGCGACGCGCGGCGGAGATGTCGGCGGCGGTCAGGGCCGGGACCATCGAGGAAGGATAGTGAATTTCAGGCATTTTCGTAGGCCCGATTCGGGCCGGATGAGACGGCCTCGAACGACGGCGGCCTTCCATAATCGTTCAATACGGAGCGACGACCCCCGCTGCACGGGTCGTCCTGGACCGTCGACCAAGAAAGGCTGCCCGCGCAGCCCGGCTGAGAGGGAGTGTTTTTCTGGTGAAGCACAGGCGTCCGATGCCCGGCGTCCGCCGTTGCGTGCAAGCTGCGTTTGGCCTGGCCGCGGGGCTCGCGGGCGTTGGCTACGACAGCGCGCGGGCGCAGCAAGCCATCGAAATCGAGCGCCTGCCCGCCCACGCTCGCGCGTCGCTGGCCATCGAGCAGCTATCGCCCGCCCGACGCACCGGTCGCGTCGTGCTCACCCTGCCCGGCGGCGAAACCTTGCGGTTGATCCCCGAGCCTCGCGAGCGCCGGATGGACGGCACGTGGACGCTGAGCGCCAGCTCGGGCACGGACCGCCTGCTGGTGACGACCGACGGCACGCGCGCCTACGGACACGCAGTCGTTGGCGACAAGACCTACCTGATCGCGACGATGCCCGCCGCCAGCAAGGCGGCCACCACCGAGTCGCCGGCGACGAAGGTGGAGTCGACGGACGCGGCGGCTACGAAGGCGGCGCAGGTTGCGATCGTTGATGCCGACCGCCTGGGCGGGCCGCGAACCGCCGCGGGCACCTGGCGCAACGATGTCGTCTTCAACGCGGCGACCTATTCCGACCTCCTGGCGAAGGCAAAGGGGGCTGCAAATGCGACGGCCGCGAGCGTCGACGCCGGCGCGCCCAGCACCGTCGATGTCGCCCTGTTCGTGGAAGGGCGGGTCGAGGAGCAACACGGCCCGCAGGCGGTGCGCACTCGTGCGCAGGCCTGGGTGGAGTTCACGAACGCAGCGTTTCAGCGCAACGGCATCGCGCTCTCGCTGCGCCTCGTCTATCTCGGGCCGTTCGCCGGCACTCTCCCGGCCAACGACACCCTCTTCGAAGCCTTCCAGGCCAACGTTGCCGCACAGGACACCGCACTGCTCTACGGCGCCGACCTGCGCCACCTCGTGTACAGCCAGGACAGCCGACCGGGCCTCGACAACTGCGGCCGCGCGAACCTGCTCGGCCCGGCCGGTGCCACCGGCTTCGAGTGCGGGCAGCATCTGTTCGCGCACGAGATCGGGCACAACTTCGGCGCACATCACGATCGCGCCCACGCACAGGCGCCCGCCCCCTCCGCCGGCGACTTCAATTTCGGCTACGTCTGCGGCGGCCGCGGCACGCTGATGAGCTACGCCGGCGCGTCGAGCCTCGATCACTATTCCTCGCCCGATCTGTCCTTCGGCGGCCAGTCCTGCGGCGTGGCCATCGGCCAGCCGGACGCAGCTTTCAACGGTGCGGCCATAGACCGCAACCGCGTCACCCTCGCCGGACTCGCGGCACCTCAGCCCGCCTTCGGCACGGTGCGCTTCGCGACGCAGTCGCTGAGCCTCGATGAGAAAGGTGCCGGGCTTCCGCTCACGATCGTGCGCGAGGGCGACCTGTCGCGGACGGCGTCGGTCGAAGTCGGTCTCATCGATGGCACCGCCACCGAAGGCGAAGACGTGCGCCCACTCCTGCAGCGCGTGACGTTCGCGCCCGGCGAGAACGCGCGCACGCTGATCGTCGAGCCCATCGACGACGAGGCCTTCGACGGCGGGGTGGAATCCCTGCGAGCGGTCCTGCGCTATCCGCTCCAGGTTGCCGTCGCCGGCGAGGCGCTCGAGATCTCGATCGCCGGCGACGACGATCTGGATCGCGGCCGTGCCAGCTTCGAATCCTCCGCGGCCAGCGTCCGCGAGAACGCGCGGCAGGTGCAGATCCAGGTGCGGCGCGACGGCCTCGCGGCCGAGCCGCTCACCGTATCGTTCCTGCCGGTCGACGAAACGGCGCGCAACGGCGCGCACTATCGCCTGGACGCCGGCCAGGTCGCGTTCTCGGCGGGCGAGACTCGGAAGGCGATCGCCGTCGAGATCCTGGACGATTCCATCTACCAGGGCGCGCAGGCGTCGCGTTACTTCACGGTACGGCTCACGGGGCCGAACGTGGGAGCGACGCGCGAGCTCAGGCTGTTCGTGTACGACGACGAGCTTGCGTCGCCCACGCGCGCGGCTCGGGAATCCGGGGAGAAAGGCGGCGGCGGCACGAACTTGCTGGCGCTACTCGCCCTGGCGTTCGCGCTCAGGGTGCGCCAGCGTCAGTGCACTCAGGCGAAAGTATCCAGCACCGAGCGCGGGCCCGGCGTGCGTGCGGGTGCATAGGCGCGCGCGTCGCGCGCGTCGTCAGCCACCATCGAGGCCGGGTACGACGGGCGCTCGCCATGGCCGCGCTGACCGGCCGACTGTTGCGACTGCTGCCCCACTTCCACGTTGACGTTGGCAAAGCCCTGCGCCTGCAGCATTTCGCGCAACCTTGGCGTCGCGGCTTCGAGTGCTTCGCGCGTCACCGCATGGTGCGCGACAAAGGCCACGCTCGCGCGGTCGTCCGCCACCGAAACACGCACTTCCAGCGGCCCGAGGTGCGCAGGGTTGAGACGGATGTGCGCGTTTTCGAGGTTCTGGTTCGCGATCCACACGACCTGCTCGCCCAGCCCGTCGGCCCATTCCGGCTGTGTCATCGGCATGCCGAGCGTGAGCACCGGTGCTTCGCTGCGCGCGCTCGCGGTGGCGTTGGCGCTTGCCGCGGCGGCACTTGAGCCGGCCGCCAACGTGAACGGCTGTGTGGTCTCGTTCGCCGCAGTGGCGCGTGAGCCAGGGTTCGACAGATCCGAAGCGTTCGCGGCAACTGCGTCGGTCACCGACTCTGCACCGCCCGCCTGCAGCATCCGCTCGAACGACGTCGCATCGACCGTCGGCGCTTTCGGCGTTGCGGCCCCGCTGGCGCCTTCCGTCAGCGATGTGGACGTCGCGTCGCGCGCGCCAAGGCCAGCCGTGATTCGACGCGACTCAGCGCTCGACGTCAGGCTGCGCTCAGCTGCGCGGGACAGGCTCGATCCCTGCGCAGCGACGTGCGATGCGGGCATCGAAATCGCGGAGGGTGCGACGCTCGGGGGCAGCGTCGTCGGCGTGATCGACGCGGTGGGGACCGAAGAGGCCGCAGACGGCGTCGAGGTCGAAGACGCGGGCGCATTTTCCGAAGCGACGCGCTGACCGGGCATCGGCACCGTGCGCGCGCGCTCGAGGATCTGACGCTCGATCTTGTCCAGCTCGGCCGGTGTGCCGGCCGGCGCGCTCTCGCCGGACGAAGGAGGCAGGGCGGACGTCCTGGCAGCGGGCGCGGTCGTGACAGCGGGCCCGGTCGTGGCAGCGGGCCCGGTCGTGGCAGCGGGCGCGGACGTATCGGTGGCGCTGTTCAACACCTTCGAGCGGCGCCCGGCCGAGGGCATCTCGATCACTCCTGCCGGACCGCGCCGGGCCTGGCCTCGCGCCACGGCGGGCGCCAGGTTGTTGGTCGTCGCCGCCTGGGTCGGGTCCCCGGCGAGCGGCAAGGCGATGAGCTGAAGCGGCAACGCGTTGCCGCCGCTGCCGTCGAGCGGCGCATCCTCGCCGCCTGCTTCCACGTCTTCCGCACGCATCTTGTGTGCGGGCGGAATGCGCAGGTAGGGCGCCGCACCCATTTCGGGGTCGCCCCAGCGGAAGTCGGCAATCAGGGTCTCGAAGTCGCCTTGCGCCGCCGGCGCAGCGGCCACGGCGTCGTTTCCGGACGCGGTTGAAGCGACGGGCGCGGGCACGTTGGCAGCGCCGGACGCGGGCGTCGACTCTGCGACGGGAATCGGTACCAGGTTCGGACTGATCTCCATGGTCGGAGAAATTGCAACTGGTGTGCCAGCCAGGGCGGGGGCGGCGGCCAGAACGGTCACCACGAGCGCTGCATCACGAAATCTCATCTCGTCCAGTCCCTCCTGAGTTCGGGGCTTCGATGCGGGTCGTCCGCGGGTTTTCGTGACACGCGCAGCCGATGCCCGGACGTCTTGAACGTAGCGCGCCACGCACTGCAGCAAGTGAGCGACGCATAGCAGTTTTCAGCTCGGCGTCCGGCCCCCCCAGGGCGGCGATCCGCTTTTGCGAATCAGCTCTGTAGGACTGCGAACGCCTTTCGATCGGCGGTGTAGGACAGCGGGCGCCGGCAGCGGGCGCGCGCCTCAGTCCTTCACCTTCCAGCGACCCGAGCTGCCGATCTTCCACACACCCGTGTCGTTCGCGATCTCGCGGCTGCGCCGCTGCGCGGCCGATTGCTCGTCGGAGCTCTGCTGCTCGCGCCGGTCCTCGACACGCTGCTCTTCGTCCTTGAAGCGCTCCATCGCCTTGCCTATGGCGTTCGCCTCGACTCGCCGCTCGCGCCAGGCCTGGCACTTGCGGTCGTAGTCTTCGCGCGCCACCTGCACGCCCTGCTCGGCCTGGCGGATCGCGTCCGCGAGTCGCCCGAGAAAGGCGCGATGGTTCTGCAGCTTCAACGAGTTCATCGTGCCCGGCGCGGCCTTCTGGCTCGCGCTGTAGTCGTCGCGGTACGACTTCAGCTGCGCGAGCTGGCGCTCGCGCTCCTGCAGCACCTGCTGGGCGGCGGCGACAATAGAGCCGGCGTCCCTCTCCCGGCCATCAGCAATACCCTTAATCGGTTCGAAGCGATCGGAGCGCGTCATCGGCTATTTCTGTAGGACTGGTGGAGGACGGCGCACTTCGGACTCACGTGGGTGCCCGCGCGGCCTCGGCGGGCGCGCGCGGCTGATCGCCGACGAGCACGCGCAGCTCTTCGTAGCTGCGCTCGAGACTCACGGGCTCGTACATGTCCTGCCGCAGGAACTCGTTGATGCGCGGCCAGTACTCGATCGCCTGGTCGATGCGCGGGTCGGAGCCCTTGCGATACGCGCCGACGCTGATCAGGTCGCGGTTCTGCCGGTACGTGCTGTAGACCTGGCGCAGGCGCGTGACCAGGTCGAGCTGCTCGCGCGTCGCGACCTGCACCATCGCGCGGCTGATCGAGGCCTCGATGTCGATTGCCGGATACAGGCCGCCCTCGGCAAGTTGCCGCGAGAGCACGATGTGGCCGTCCAGGATCGCGCGCGCCGCGTCGGCGATGGGATCGTTCTGATCGTCGCCTTCGGTGAGCACGGTGTAGAACGCAGTGATGGAGCCGGCGCCGCGGTCGCTGTTGCCCGCGCGCTCGACCAGCTGCGGCATGCGCGCGAACACGGACGGCGGGTAACCCTTGGTGGCGGGCGGCTCGCCGATGGCGAGCGCCAGCTCGCGCTGTGCCTGCGCGAAGCGGGTCAGCGAGTCGAGCAGGAGCAGCACCTTGAGGCCGCGGTCGCGGAAGTATTCGGCGATGGAGGTCGCGAGCCAGGCGCCGTGCAGGCGCATGAGCGGCGTGTTGTCGGCCGGCGTCGCGACGACGACCGCGCGGCGCATGCCGTCGGGCCCGAGCGTGTTGCTCACGAACTCCTGCACTTCGCGGCCGCGCTCGCCGATGAGCCCGACCACCGTCACGTCCGCGTTCGTGTAGCGCGTCATCATGCCGAGCAGCACGCTCTTGCCGACACCGGAGCCCGCGAACAGTCCGATGCGCTGCCCGCGGCCCACGCTCAGCAGGCCGTTGATCGAGCGCACGCCGACGTCGAGCGGCTCGCGGATGGCGCGGCGCATGAGCGGGTTGAGCGGCTCGCCCATGAGCGGCACGCGATCGGAGCAGTCGAGCGGACCGAGACCATCGAGCGGACGGCCCGCGCCGTCGAGCACGCGGCCGAGCACGTTCTCGCCGACCAGCGCCTCGGAGGCGGTGCGCGTCGGTACCACGCGCGCGCCAGGCATCAGCCCGCGGATGTCGCCCGTGGGCATGAGATAGAGCTTCTCACCCGAGAACCCCACGACCTCGGCTTCGATCTGCCGGCCGCCGGGCGTTTCGATCATGCAGCGTCCGCCCACCGCGGCTTCGCAGCCGACGGCTTCCAGCGTCATCCCGACCATGCGATTGAGCACGCCCTCGACCGTGAGCTCGCGGATACCCGCGGCGCGCTCGCGATGCGCACCGAGGCGTGCGATCCAGCCGCTCTGGTGGCGCGTGAGCTCGGGGGTCATCGGGAATTGCGCGGGTCGGCGCCGGGCTCGTCAGAGGCGCGAGCCTCGCCGCCCAACAGCTCGGCCATCATCGTGGCGAGGCGCGTCTCCAGGCGTGCATCCACGCGTGAGGTCGCCGACACGATCTGGCAGCCGCCGCGCGACATGACCGGGTCCTCGACGATCTGCCACGCGCGCTCGCTCTCGGTCGGTGCGAGGTGCGTGCGCACCACCGCCGCGTCCTCGGGATGCAGGTGCACGCGCACGTCGCGCGAGGTGACCGGCAGTACCTTGATGGCATCGCGGATGATGCCGATGATGTGCGAGGGATCGGCCTTGAGCTCGCGACGCACGATCTGGCGCGCGAGCGCGATGCTGAGCGCGAGCAATTCCTGCTCGACCTGCGCGTCGAGCTGCTCGAAGGGCCGCGCGAGGTCGTGCAGCATCGCGCCGAAACGCTCGATCTGCTGGCGAACCTGCGCGTTGCCCGCGGCGACGCCTTCCTTCATTCCCTGCGCGTAGGCTTCACGATAGGCCTCCTGCTGCAGATCCTGCAGGCTGCCGACCGTGAGTGGACGCGGCGCCGCGGCGTTCGCGATCGTTCCGGTGACGTCCGGCGCGCGCCACGGCTGCGCGCCCTTGGGCGTGCCGGTCGTCACGGGGCACCGTGAAGCGCCGCGTGGCGCGACGAGGCGAGCCGGCTACACATAGTCGCCGCTGCCGCCGCCGATGTTGATGGTGCCTTCCTCGGCGAGGCGCTGTGCCACGGCGACGATCTCCTTCTGCGCCGCCTCGACCTCGGCGAGTTTCACCGGCCCGCGCGCTTCCATGTCGTCGCGCAGGATCTCGGCGGCGCGCTTGGACATGTTGCGGAAGATCTTGTCCTGCATCGCCGGCTCGGCGCCGCGCAGGGCGAGCGTGAGCTGGTCCGAGGAGACTTCGCGCAGCAGCGCCTGGATGCCGCGATCGTCCACCGTCAGCAGGTGGTCGAACGTGAACATGAGGTCCTTGATCTTCTGGTGCAGCTCCTGGTCGGCCTGCTGGATCGTCTCGAGGAGCTGCGCGCTCGAGGCCGGCGCGACGCTCTTGACGATGCCCGCGGCGACCTTGGCGCCGCCAATACGCCGCGGCGGCGCCTGCGGCGTGACGCCAGCCTGGCGCTCCACCAGCTGATCGAGCTCGTTGAGCGCCGCCTGCGGCACCTCGTCGAGCGTGGCGATGCGCAGCACCACGTCGCCGCGCAGCTGCTCGGGCAGCAGCTCGAGCACGCCGCCCGCCTGGTCGGGCTCGAGGTGCGATAGAACAATGGCGACGATCTGCGGGTGCTCCAGTCCGATCACCTGCGCGATGGTCTTCGCGTCCATCCACTTGAGCGACTCGATCCCCGCACCCGGCGAGCTGCCGGTCTCGATGCGCTGCATCAACATGTCGGCCTTCTGCTTGCCGACGGAATTCGTGAGCACGCGCCGCAGGTAATCGTGCGTGCCGCCGGAGCCCATGCCCTTGCTCTCGGCGACCGTGATGAAACTCTCCAGCGCCTTGCTCATCTGGTCGCGCGAGACGCCCTTGAGCGCAGCCATGGCGGCGCCCACTTTCTGGACCTCGCCCGGTTCCATGTGCTTGAGCACCTGGGCGGCTTCCTGCTCGCCCAGCGACAGCAGGAGAATCGCGGCGCGCTCGGCGCCTGTCGGTTCACCCGCCATTGACCCAATCCTTCATGACCTGAGCGGCGCGCTTCGGGTCCTGGCCGACCATGCCGCGCGCGGCCGCGACCTGACTGTCGTAGTTCGGTGCGTAGGCGACCTGGCCCCCACCCAGCGTGACGCGATCGCCGGCGAGGTCGCCGGCGCCTGCGCCGCCGCGCGCCGGCTGCGTGAGCGTGCGCAGGATCGGCTTGAGCACCGCGAAGATGAGGAGCAGCACGAGAACCGCGCCCGTGCCCTGCTTGAGCGCTGCCTTGACCCAGGGCTGGTCGAGCATCGAAGGCTCTTCCAGCTCCGCGGGCGGCGGCGCGGCCTTGAACGACGTGTTGACGACGCTCACGCGGTCACCGCGCGCTTCGTCGAAACCGACGGCTTCCTTCGTGAGGTTCGTGAGCCGCGTGATCTCCGCTTCGGTGAGCGGTGTCGGCGTCACCGTGCCTTCCTCGTCGACGCGCTGCCAGTCATCGACGATCACCGCGACGGACAGCTTGCGCAGTGTTCCGCTCGGCTGGCGAGTGTGACTGATGACGCGGTCCATCTCGAAGTTGCGCGTGGCGCGGTTCGAGGTGCTCACGGGCTGCGCCGGCGTGCCCGGAGGCTGCTGCTGCGCGGCCGGCGGCACGCCGCTCGTGCCTGGCGGCTGATTGCTGAGCGCACCCGGCACGCCGACGGCGAGATCGCCCGCCATGCGCTGGTCCGTCGCGGTCTGTTCGCTGCGCACGACGGTCTGCGCGGGATCGAAGTCCTCGCGCGTCTGCTCGGTGAGCGTGAAATCGAGCTCCGCCGTGACGCGCGCGCGCACCGCGGTCGAGCCGACGATCGGTGCCAGCAGGTCCTCCACGCGCTGCGAGTAGCTCTCCTCGAGCTGGCGCGTGTATTCGAACTGGCGCGCGGTCATCGACATCTCGTTGTCGTCGTCGGGCGAGCTGAGGAGCGAGCCGTTCTGGTCGACCACCGTGACATCGCCCGCTTCGAGATCCGGAACGCTGGAGGCGACCATGTGGACGATCGCCGCCACCTGGCCGGGGTCGAGCCGGCGGCCGGCGTAGAGCTGCAGCATCACCGAGGCGCTGGCGCCGCGGCGATCGCGCACGAACACGGTCTGGCGCGGCAGCGCGAGGTGTATGCGTGCGCCCTGAACGCCCTGCACTTTCGCGATGGTGCGCGCGAGCTCCGTTTCGAGCGCGTGCTGGTAGCGCGCGGATTCCATGAACTGGCTGGTGCCGAACCCCTGATCCTGCTGGATGAGCTCCACGCCCATGCCGTCGCTTTGCGGCAGGCCCTGGCCGGCGAGCTTGATGCGCGCCTCGTGCACCTGCGCCTCGGGCACGTGGATGGCGCCCGCTTCGAGCTTGTAGGGGATGCCGCTCGCGGACAGCGCGTCGATGACGGCGCCGGACTCGCGCTCGGAGAGTTGACCGTACAGCAGCGTGTAGCTCGGGCCCTGCGACCAGAGCACGAGCCAGACCGCGGCGGCAACGCTCGCGGCGATGCCGACGAGCATCAGCAGCTGCTTCAATCCGGGAACGCTGTCCATGACCCGCGGCGCGCGCGGCTCGGGCTGGGCAACGGGAAGTGTTTCGGCCATGTTCGTACGGTTCCTTGCTGCTCATTCACATCGACGGCGTCAAAGGGTCGGACCCTGCTTCGCTACATCGACATGTTCATGATTTCCTGGTACGCGTTGACGAGCTTGTTGCGTACCTCGGTCATCGCCTTGAAGGCGAGACCGGCCTTCTGTACTTCGATCATCACGCCGGTGATGTCGACATTCGGGGCGCCCGCTTCGAACGCCTGCGCGGCGCTCGTCGCGTTCTGCTGCATCTGGTTCACCTTGTCGAGCGAGGCCTTGAGCACCGAACCGAAGTCGGTGCCGCCGCCCGTCGTCGCCGCGGCGGGCAGCGACGGCTTGCCGGCGGCCTGGGCGGACAGCGCGCGCATCTCGGCGAGCACGCGATTGATCTCGAGTGAGCTCATGTGACCTCCAGTCCTTTCGCGCGCAGCTGCGCGAGCTTGTGCCGCAGGGTGCGCGGGCTGATCCCCAGGCGCGCGGCCGCTTCTTTGCGGCTTGCGGTGTTCTCGATGGCGTCGCGGATGAGCAGGCGCTCGCGCTCCTTGAGGTCGGCCTCGAGCGCGGTCGAACCGGCATCGGCGCCGTTCGGCGAAACGCCGGCCGCGCCCGGCGCAGTGACGTTCGCCGCGCCGTTTGCTGCGCCGTTCGCCGAGCCGTTCGCTGAGCCGTTCGCTGAGCCGTTCGCAACCGCGCCTGCGGCGTTGCGACCGTAGCCCGCCTTCGCGTCGGAGGTGATCTCGACCGGCTCGAAGGGCAGGTCTTCGGGTCGCAGCGTCGCACCGGGAGCGAGAATCGCGGCGCGCTGAACCAGGTTGTTGAGCTCGCGTACGTTTCCCGGCCAGGTGTGCGCGGCGAGGCTCTCTTCGGCTTGCGGACTGAGCGCCGGGGGCAGCGAGCCCGGCGGCGCGTAGCGCGCGAGCGCCAGGCGAGCGAGCGGCAGGATGTCCTCGCGGCGCTCGCGCAGTGCCGGCAGGCGCAGCGGTACGACGTTGAGGCGATAGAACAGGTCTTCGCGGAAGCGACCCGCGGCAACTTCCTCGCGCAGGCTGCGATTGCTGGTCGCCAACACGCGCACGTCGAGCGAGATGGTGCGCGTGCCGCCGAGACGCTCGACTTCGCGCTCCTGCAGCACGCGCAGGAGCTTCGCCTGCAGCGCAAGATCCATCTCGGAGATTTCGTCGAGGAGCAGCGTGCCGCCCTGCGCCTGCTCGAATTTGCCGGCATGCGCGGTCTGAGCGCCGGTGAACGCGCCCTTCTCGTAGCCGAACAGCACGGCCTCGAGCATGTTCTCGGGAATCGCCGCGCAGTTGATCGCGACGAAGGCGCGCTCGCGGCGCGGCGACTCGGCGTGAATGAAGCGTGCGAAGACTTCTTTGCCCGTACCGCTCTCGCCGGTGATCAGCACCGTGACGTCGGTCGCCGCGAGCCGGCGCGCCATGCCGAGCACCTCGCGCATGCGCGGGTCCTCGGCCACGAGGTCCGTGGCGCTGTCGGCCGCGGGCAGAAGCCGGCGCACCAGCTCGATGAGCGTGCCCGCCTCGAAAGGCTTGGCGAGATAGTCGGCCGCGCCGTCGCGCATGGCCTCCACTGCCTTGCCGATGGTGCCGTGCGCAGTCATGAGCACGACCGGAAGATCCGGGCGGCGAACACGGATACGCCCGAGCAGCTCGTGCCCGTCCATGGGGCGCATCTGCACGTCGCTCACGACCACGCCGAACTGCGTCTGCTCGCACAGCTCGAGCGCGGCGCTGCCGTCGGCGGCGGCGGTCACGTCGTAGCCGGCGATCTGCAGCGTGTCGCACAGCGCGTCACGCAGCACCGGATCGTCTTCGACCACCAGAACGGAAGTGTTGCGCTCAGTCATGAGGCACGCTGCAGAGGCAGTAGCGTCGTCACGCTGGTCGCGACGTCCGCGACCGGGATACGGATCTGGAACGCCGCGCCGCTCGGCCGGTTGGCTTCGAGCGTCACCTCGCCACCGTGCGCAGTCACCACCGACTTGACGACGGCGAGGCCCAGACCGGTGCCGCGCTGGCGAGTGGTGAAGAAGGGCTCGAAGATGCGCTCGTGCAGCTCGGCGGGGACGCCCGGGCCGTCGTCGGCGACGCGAATGCAGGCGCAGCCCGCCTGCGGGCCGGAGACTTCGATGAGCACGCTCACGTCGCCGCCGGTCTCGAAGGCGTTGGTCGCCAGGTTGAGCAGCGCGCCGGCGAGCGCCTGGCTGTTGCCGCGCAGCTTGAGCTCAGGCGCGCGCGTGCGGATCGTCAGCTTCGCGCCGCCGCGCAGCTTCGGCTCCAGGCACTGCGCCACCTGCTCGAGCAGCGCGCTCAGGCTGAACACTTCCACCACCCCACCGCCGCCGCGCGCGAACGCGAGCATGTCGTTCACCAGGCGCTCGAGGTCGTGCAGGCACGAGCGTGTGCGCTCCGCGAACCGCGTGCGATCGGCTTCGGCGAGCGAAGGCGTGGTGACCTGCGAGGCATAGAGCAGCGCCGCGCTGAGCGGCGTGCGGATCTGGTGCGCCAGCGCCGCGGCCATCTCGCCGATCGCGGACAGGCGCTTGTGGCGCTCGAGCAGCTCGCGCACCAGGTTCGTCTCGGTGAGGTCCGCGATCAGCACGACGTCGCCCGGCTCGGAGCCGAGAGCGCGCTGCGAGATCGTCACCTGCCGGCCGCTCTGCAGCGTCACCTCGCCACCGAAGCGGCTCGCGCTGCGGAACGTCCGCGCACACACCTCGGACCACTTCTGCTCGGCGAGCGGCAGACCGAGGATCTCTTCGGCCGCGGGATTGAACTCGCGCACGATGCCCGCGCCATCGAGCACGAGCACGCCGCCGGGAAGCAACTCGAGCAGGTAGCGCAGGCGTTCGGCCAGGCGCTGACGCTCTTCGGTCTGGCGCGCGCGCTCGGCGCGTGCCTGCTCCAGCTCGTCGTGCAGGCTCGCGACCCGCGCCTCGAGATCGCGATAAGAGCTTTCGAGCGTGGCCGAGAGACGGCCGAACGCTGCGAACGCCTGCGCGAGCTCGTGCTGTTGCGATGCCTCGACCATCTCGCTCTCCCTCGACATCGTTTCGTGACGCAATTCCGCTGCCAGCGATCCGACGCGCCGGTGCAGCGGAAAGGGAGGGAGCAAGTTCCGTGCCGCAGCTTTGCGCTACTTCAGGATCAACGAGTTGGTGCGCGGCGCCGCGCCGGCGTGAACTGGCGCGTCAAAATTCCGACGTGAAACAAGGCTCTGCGTGCGGTCCGAGTGTGAAGTCTGTCACCAAAGTCCGGTACCATCGGACGCCGGACAAGGATGCGACGAGACAGGGGTGCGCATGAGACAGGACGAGCAGGAACGGATGCCGCAGGGCGCCGAGCAGGCGCGGTTTCGCGTCGAAGTGACCCGGCAGCGCGTTCGCATCGCGAAGGTGCAACTCGAAAAGGCACGCGAGCTCTACAAGGAAGCGAAGCGCGAGGCCAAACGTGCGCGCAAGAAGGCGGCGAGCGCCCAACGCAGTTGGCGCATCGTGCGCAAGGAAGTCGGGCGCAAGGCGGCGCGTGCGGCGAAACGCAGCGCGAAGCACAAGGTGAAGCGCAAGGCGCGAAGTGGCGCATTGCAACGCACCGGCCGGCGCGTCAGGAGCCGTCGCTGGTGACACTCGCCCCTATGGACGCCCGACGCGAGCGAGTGGACTCGCTCCGCGAGCGACTGGACTCGCTCCGCGAGCGACTGGACGATAGCCGCACGAAACTTGTCCACAGATCCGGTGAGTTATCTGTGGACAACTCGCGAGAAACACCCGTTGACTTCCGCTCCGGCCGCAGCGGCGGTTGGATTGCGCAAATATTGCGCAGATGTGACGTTCAGGCGGCTGACGAATCGGCGAGACGGTGCTTACGGAGTTTCTCGACGAGCGTGGTGCGGCCGATGCCGAGCAGGCGCGCCGCCTCGGCGACCGTGCCGTGCGCCTGGCTGAGGGCGCGGCGGATGAGCGAGACTTCGATCGTGCTGAGGTGGTCGTTGAGGTCCAGGCCCTGCTCCGGCCAGGCCAGTTCCACGGCGTGAGACATGAATTCTGCCGCCCCTTCCGCGGCCACGCCCCCGCCGACGGCAGCAGGCGCAAGCGATGGGTGGTTTGCCGCGCTCCTCGAAGCGCGGGGAACGCGCGTCGGCGCGCCGCCGGCGCCCGCAAGCCCTCCTCCGCGATAGCGCTGGGGCAGGTCACGAGCCTCGATGCTGCGACCGCGATGCATGATGCTCATGCGCTCCAGCAGATTCGCCAGCTCGCGCACGTTCCCCGGCCACGCATAGCTCGCCAGCGCTGCGGCAGCGCCGGTACTCAGCTCGACCGGCTCGTGACCGGTGTGCCTGAGGCGCAGGTTGAGCTGCTCGATCAGCAACGGGAGATCCTCCAGGCGCTCGCGCAGCGGCGGCATCTGGATCGGAAAGACATTCAACCTGTAGAACAGATCCTCACGAAACCAGCCGTCGCGGATACCGATCTCGAGGTCGCGGTGGGTGGCCGCGATGATCCGCACGTCGCAACGCACGCTGCGGTTGCTGCCCACGCGCTCGATCGTGCGTTCCTGCAGCACGCGCAGGATCTTGACCTGCATCGGCAGGCTCATGTCGCCGATCTCGTCGAGGAACAGCGTGCCGCCGTTGGCGAACTCGAAGCGCCCCTGGCGCGCGGCCAGGGCACCGGTGAAAGCACCGCGCTCGTGCCCGAACAGCTCGCTTTCGAGCAGCTCGGCGGGAATCGCACCGCAGTTCACCGGCACGAACGGGCCGGCCGCACGGCGCGAGGTTTCGTGAATGTGCCGCGCCACCATCTCCTTGCCCGTCCCGGACTCGCCGAGCACGAGCACGTGCGTGTCGTGCGCCGCGACCATGTCCATGAGCTCGTGCACTTCGAGAATCGGCGGCGAACGTCCCGCCGGGCGGTGCGTGAGCATGCGGCTGCCGAGGCGCGTGTTCGCTGCCTGCTCGAGCGCAGCCGCGAGCGCGGCGTGCCGCACCGGCATGACGATCTCGAAGTGCGGCCAGTCGGGCGGAAAAACCGCATCGTCGATGCGCTTGTCGTCGGTGGCGGCGCAGATCACCGGCACCATCGAATCGTAGGCGCACAGGTGCTGGAAGAAACGGCGCAGGCTCGACGCCGGCGGCTCGGGCGCGAGTACGACTGCGGACCACTCGAGTTGCGGCGGCGCCGGCCACTCGACGCGGTCGATGTCGGCGAAGGTCACGGGCTCGTAGCCCAGAAACTCGAGAACGGTGATCCAGATATCCGCCTGGCGCAGGTCGGGCTCGATCACCAACACCTTCCCCTGGCTCACTTAAGGACTTCGCTCCCTGTCTGCGGAAAGCACGTCAGCTCACCTGCGCAAGACGTTGTTGCTGTTGTTGAGTTGGCGCGGATCGTAGGCGACGCCGTCGCAGAGCGCATATGAGGCGTCCGCCGGAATTATGTTAAGGGTTACCTCTACGTCATCGTAAGGGCCTGTAGGGGAGTTGCATCGAGCAAAGTTGCAACGCGCCTGTAGGGACAATGGTGGGCCAGAGTGGTCCACGTGGAATGTGAATTCCACGCGCAGGGCCGAAGGCGCGTGCGCGGCGGTGGCCTGGCTTGCGCGGCGGTGGCCTGGCTTGCGCGGCGGTGGCCTGGCTTGCGTTGCTCAGCGCTTCTCGGGCGGTATGTCCCTGATGCGGGCGATGTGCGACGCCAGTTCTTCCAGTGTGGCGGACATGTGCACGCGCTTGCCCGCGGGCGGGCGCGTGTAGCGCGACAAGCCGGCGCGCCATTCAGTTGCGATGCGGATCGGCCGCGGGACGAAACCGCCGCCGCAGTTGGGGCACACGTTGTGCAACTTCGTCGCGACGCAGTCGGCGCAGAACGTGCATTCGAACGAGCAGATGAGCGCGTCGCCCGCCTCCGGCGGCAGATCCTTGTCGCAACATTCGCAGTTCGGGCGCAGCTCCAGCATGGTCAGGCTCCGGGCAATTGTGTTTCGACCCGCGTCGTCACGGAATTGGCGATGAAGCAGGCCTCGTGCGCCTTGTGGTGCAGCTCCTCCTCCGTGGCGCGGTCGGGGCCGCGTCCGCGGTAAGTCACGCGCGGCCTCAGAGTGACGACCGTCATCGCGTGACGGCCGCGCGCATCGCGGTCCATCAACCCTTCGGCTTCATCGACGTAGCTGTCGACGACGAGGCCGTGCTTCGCCGCGAAGGACAGGAAGAACAGCATGTGGCAGCTCGACAGCGATGCGACGAACGCCTCTTCGGGATCGACGTTCTCTGCGGCGGAATACGGCAGCGGCACCACGTGCGGCGAGGAGGAAGCAGCGACCTGCGCGCCGCCGTCGAAGCGCCATCGATGCGCGCGGCGATACTTCTGATCGACGAATGCCTCCGTCTCGGCGCGTTGCCATTCGATCGTCGCGGTATGGCGGCTCATCGCTGCAACTCCTCGTTCATCCCCGCGCGCCAGGCGTGAAGTGCTTCGCCAATGCGACGAGCGCGCGGGAAATGTCGCGCTGCTCGCAGGCCTGTAGCAGCTCTTCGTGATCCTCGACGTAGCGCTTGCGATTCGCGGAGGGCGACGGCTGCGTGTGATAGGCGCGGCGGCTCTCTCGCCGCAGCGAGTCGATCAGCCGCTTCAAGCGATGGTTGTCGCAGCCCTTGTACAGCGCCTGATGGAACGCGACGTCCAGCTCTTCCATCTGCAACGGATCATCCTCGTCGGCCAGGTCCTCGGCGATGCGCCGCGCTGCACGGATCGAGCGCGCGTCCAGATGCTGGAATGCCTGCCGCAACGCTTCGCTTTCGAGCACGACACGAATGTTGGCGATCTCGGCGGCATCCCGTTCATCGAGACCGATGACCACGAGCGTGCGGTCCGAGCGCTTGGCCAGCAGCCCTTCAGCCACCAAGCGGTGCAGGGCTTGGCGCACGGGCTGGCGGCTGACGCCGAACCGGCGCGCGATTTCTTCTTGCCGCAACGGCGCGCCGGGCACGAGCACGCCGGCCTCTATTTCGCTGCGTAATCCATCGGTTAGGGACTTTGGATCCATGGATCCATAATCTACTGCGGGCCGGGGCTACGTCAAGGCCAAGGCTGTATCGGACCGCGGTGCCCCCGGGCGGATGCACTCGCACCCTGGAAGCGAGGCGTGAAGTCGTCACCGCAGGCGTCGATATGGCAGGCGAACGGCGCGCCGAAATGTGCCGGCATCAACAGCGCGCCGGAACCCGAGCAGTCCTCCAGCACCTTGTGCCGGCTCGAGCGCGCCATCTCGGGATCGGCGCAGGCGAAGCTGTTCCAGTCGGGGTGATAGACCTGGATGGCGTGATGCAGGATGTCGCCGCAGAACATGGCGTCCTGCCCACGCGAGGCGAGCTTGATGGCGATGGTGCCCGGCGTGTGGCCCGGCGCCGGGTCGTAGCTCAGGTTCTCGTCGATCGCGCCGGGCCCGCTCACCATCTGCGTGAGGCCTGCCTCGACCACCGGGAGCACGCTGTCGCGCAACGCACCACCGCTCACGGCCTTCGGATCCTGTTCGAGCCTGAGGTAGTGATCGTAGTCCTCTCTGCTGAACACGTACCTGGCATTCGGGAAGGTGGGCACCCAGCGGCCGTTGTCGAGCCGCGTATTCCAGCCGATGTGGTCGACGTGCAGGTGAGTACACATGACCAGGTCGACCTGCTCCGGCTTCACCCCGGCAGCGGCAAGGCGCTCGAGGTATCCGGTGTCCAGCATGTGCCACATCGGCCGGTGCGCCCGCGGCTTGTGGTTGCCGACGCACGTGTCGATCAGGATGGTCTTGCCGCCGATCCTGATCAGCCAGCTGTGCACGCTGAGCTTGAGGAACCCCGAGGCGGCGTCGTAGTGGTCGCTCACCATCCAGTCGCGATGCCGGTCGAGCGCCGCGCTGCTCCACGCGGCGAAGAACTTCGCCGCCTCGAAGTTCGGCTCGTAGGTCTCCTCGATGCGCACGACCGTCGCACCGCCGATGGTGAATGCGCTCATCGCGTCGACTCGTTGCGCGGGACCAGTCGCTACTTCGACGCCGCGACCCAGCGGTCGATCTTCGCCTCCAGCACGTCGAGCGGCATCGCGCCATCGGCGAGCACCTGCGTGTGGAACTCGCGCACGTCGAACTTCGGCCCCAGCTCGCGCGCGGTCCGGGCGCGCAGCTCCTTGATCTTCAGCTCGCCCATCTTGTACGCCAGTGCCTGGCCCGGGATCGCGATGTAGCGCTCGGTCTCGGCAATCGCCACGGTATCGCCGGCGGGCCAGTTGGCGAGCATGTAGGCAATCGACTGTTCCCGCGTCCAGCCCTTCGCGTGCATGCCGGTGTCCACCACGAGGCGCACGGCGCGGAACATCTCCGAGCTCAAGCCCCCGAAATAGCTGTACGGATCCTGGTAGAGCCCGAGCTCCTTGCCCATCGATTCGGCGTAGAGCCCCCAGCCTTCGGAGTAGGCGGTGAAACCGCCGAAGCGGCGGAAGCGCGGAATGCCCTGCAGCTCCCGCTGGATCGCGATCTGGAAGTGATGGCCCGGCGCGGCCTCATGCAGGTAGAGCGCGTCCATCGCATGCTTCGGCCGGGCCTTCATGTCGTAGGTGTTGACGTAGAACACGCCGGGGCGCGAGCCGTCGGGAGTCGGCGCGCGGTACGAGCCCCCCGCCGCGGAACGCGCGCGGAACGCTTCGACCGCGCGAATCTCGAAATCCGCCTTCGGCTTCACGGCGAACAGCGCCGGGAGCTTTTCCACGACGCCCGCCTTCAGAGCGCGATAGCCATCGAGCATCTGGTCCTCCTGCTCGAAGAAGAACCGCGGATCGCTGCGCATGAAGTCAAAGAATGCCGCGAGGTCTCCCTCGAAACGCACTTCCTTGAGGACCTTCTCCATCTCGCCACGGATGCGCGCCACTTCCGCGAGGCCGATCTCGTGGATCCGCGCCGGCGCGAGGCTCGTGGTGGTCTGCTCCTTCACGCGGTAGGCGTACCAGCGCTCGCCGTTCGGAAGGGCGGACAGAGCGACTGTCGACCTGCTCCGGGGCAGGTACTCGTCGCGCACGAACACGTGGAGGCGCCGATAGGCCGGGACCAGCTTCTGCGTGATCGCCCGCTCATACGCTGCGGTCAGGCGAGCGCGATCCTCCGCGCTCACCGATTCGGGGAAATCCCTGACCACCGCATAGAAAACGCTCTCCTGCGGCTCGTCGACGAGCATCGCTTCGAGCTGTGGCAGCATCTTCTCGACGACGACGCGCGGGTGCACGACGCCCTGCTTCACGCCGATTCGCATATTTTCGATCGCCTGGTCCACCCAGACGACGTAGCCATCGATGCGCGAGAGCCAGTTGTCGTAGTCCCGGGCCGAAGTGAACGGTTGCAGGCCACCCGGAACACCGAATTGCGGCATGGTTTGCGGCAGCCCGCCGAACTGGTTGAACGGCAGCAGGTGCCGCGGAAACTCGAAAGCTTCGATCGCCACCTCGCGCTCGCGGCGGAAGATCTGCCAGGAGAGTCGCGCCTGCGGGCTCAGCTCGTCGGCATCGACGGCCGAGATCTGCGCGAGATACTTCTTCTGCAGATCGAGCGACGCCTTCAGGAACTCGGGTCCGATGCTGTTCGGCAGCTGATCGTTATAGGCATTGTTGCCGTTGAACGTGGCAGCGAGCGGATTCTCCTTCTCGAATTCGTCGAAGTACGCTTCGACGACCCTGGTGAGCTTGTCGTCCGCGGTTTCTGCGGCGGCGAATGCGGATGCCGCGCCCAGCGCCGTTACGGCCAAGGCAAGCAACTTCAGGCACTGGTGCGACATCGTTCGGCTCGGCACTGATGACATGTCACGTTCTCTCTTGATTGTTTGCTGCGGGCGTCAGCTTGTGGGCAAGGGCCGCTGCGATAGAGACCGCTTGCTGCAGGAAGCCGGCGTCTCGCTGCATTGTGATGGTGTGCGGCCAGACTGTTTTCCCGGGGAGACTGGTCAGCGGAGTCGGCAAGTGTAGTCAGCAATCGTGACGGAGTGTAGGTGCAGCCGCCGCGCGCGCTTCACGACGCAAGGGATGTGATGAAACGTCAGCGGCAGGGCCGAGCCGCGGCGCACATCTCGCGCGCGCGTTGCGTCGATGGAGTGACCAGCGTGGAGGGCCGATCCAACCCGTCAGCGGTGCTGGCGTGCCTCGGCGACCAGGCGCCGGTGGTGACGGAAGATCATCTTCTCGAGCAGATCCGCCACGTGCGCGCTCAGGCCGTGAAACGCGACGCGCACGTTGCGCTCGCCCTGCCCCGACACCGCGGTGACTTCCACGGGCAGCTCGATGGGAAACGGCAGCGAGCGGTTGACGTACAGGCTGACGATGCCGCGAGTGCCGACCGCCGGCGTCGCTGCAGCCTCCGACGCCGACTCGGTCCACTCCAACCCCTGCGCATAGATGCGAAACTTGCGACGCGAAGGCACGACGTTCTGGTGTTCCAGCAGGTTGCCCATCACGCGAAGCACGACGTCGAGCTTGAACTCCAGGCGCTGGATCTCCTGAAACAGCGGCTCGCCGTCCTCACGCGGCTCCACGCGCCGGTATTCCTCGAGCGAAGAATCGGCCTGCAGCACCTGCGCGTTCTCGGCGTTGAGGCGTTGCAGGTCGGGCCCTTCCGGCAGCTTCGGCAGCGGCCTGAATCCGAGCGGCACCGTGTCCTCGTAGGCCAGGCCGCTCAAGGCCATCATCCGGATTGTGTCGCTCATGTCAGTGCGCCGTCCTCGCGTCTGTGCGGGACATTATGCGCCGTCGACGGCGCCGTAGGCTGCAACCGCCCGGCGCCCGACGCCGACTGTCTCGGCATCGGTCATCAGCACTTCCTGACGCCGCTCGACCGCACTGATCATCGCTTCGTTGCCGGCAACGAGCTCGCTGAGCGCGGCGATCAGGGCCGGCGGGCAATTGCGCGGCTCGATCCGCGAGCACAGCTCCATCAGCAGGCCCTGCCGTTCGGCGTCGGCTTGCGCGGCACGCATCCAGTCGCCCGCCTCGATCAGCGTCTGAATGCGCCTCGTACATTCGAGCACAGCAGCGAGCGCGATGCGCGTCGCTTCGTCGAGGGCGAGGTTGTTGAGCGCTGCCAGGGTCATCGGTGCTCTCTGCGCAATCCTGGTTCAGCGAGTGGCAGGCGCGTTGCCGGCCAGCGGCAACGCATCCCAGGCCGACTTGATCTCGCGCAGCAGCGTCGCCGCCTCGTCCAGGCGAGCAGCGTCGTCGAGCGCGTTCGCTTCGAGCAGGCGGCGCGAGACGTAGTCGTACAGCTCGCGCAGGTTCGCCGCGATCTCCCCGCCCTGCTCCAGGTCGAGCGCATTGTTGAGCCCGCCCACCAGGCTGATCGCCTTGCTCACGTTCTCACCCTTCTGCGCCACCTGGCCGCGCTCCATGCAGCCGCGCGCCGCGGCGATGCGCTCGAGCGCCGTGGCGAACATCAGTTGCACGAGGCGATGCGGATCGCTGCTCTCCACTGATCCGTGGGCGGAGACAGTACGATAGTAAGCACCGAGGTTTGAAGAGGATCCGTAGCTCATGCGTGTTCCGTGAATCTGGTGTCGTGAGACGCGTGGTGTCGTGAGACGCGTGGTGTCGTGAGACGCGTGGTGTCGTGAGGCGTGGTTTGGTTCGCTGAACGTCCTGCTCAGCGCGTGCTGTTGTTCAGGGCGGTGATCTGCTGCGTCAGGAAGTTGCCCGTCGAGCGCAACTGTGCGACCAGCGTGTCCATGGCGTTGAACTGCGTGCGCAGCCGTCTCTCCACCGACACCAGGCGCTCGTTCAGCGCCTCGCGCGACTTGGTGATCACGTCGATGCTCGATTGCAGGCCCTTGGTGCGCGTTTCCACCAGGCCGCCGGTCTCGAGGTATTTTTCGATGAGCACGTTCAGGCGTACCGCGACTCCGCCCGCCGGTACGTTGCCGGCCGCCGGCGCGGCGAACAGCTTGCCGATGTCGTCGAAGTTCGTGGCGACGAAACTGTCGAGACGCGCCGAGTTGACCTCGAGCGTGCCGTCGAGCTTGGCGGTGATGCCGATCTCGGCGAGCGTCGCGAAGCTCGCGCTGGCGCCTGTCACCGCGACCGCACGCTCGCGCGACAGCGCGGCACGAAAATCGCGCAGCGTGGAGTCGCCGAGCAGCGCACCGCCGATCTTGGTCTTGGCGTCGAAGGAGCTCAGGCCCTTGATGCCGTTGATGAGCGCGTTGTACGCGGTGACGAAATCGTTGACCGCCTTGGTCGCGGCCGCCTTGTCGTAAGACACGGTGACGGGCGTGGTCACGTCGGTCGCGGACGTGCCCACCAGGCTGAAGGTCAGGCCATTCACGGCAGTCGTGATCGTGTTCGATTCGCCTTCGTACGCGTAGGTGTCGATCATCACCCGGGAGTTGGCGGCCGCTTGCGCGGTGCCCAGCCCTCCGACAAAAGTCGTGAGCGTGGCGTCGCCGCCGGTCTGCTGCACGCTGATCGTGTTCGACAGGCCGGTCTTCGAGGACGTGAGCACCAGGCGCGCGCCGTCGACCGCATTGACGATGGTGGCGCCGATGCCGGGGTTGCCGGTCGCGGAATTGATCGCGTCACGCAGGCCGGCGAGCGTGTTGTTCGTGCTGTCGAGTGCAACCCCAATCGCGCTGCCACCCACCGTGAGCGTGAGGGTTCCGGTGCCGACCACCGCCGCATCGTTCGCTTGCGGGAGCGAGGCGAGCTTGTGAGCCGCCGCGAGCCGCTCGACCTCGACGTTGTACGTGCCGGGAAGCGCCGCGGTGCCGGCGAGCACGGTGAGCACCTTGGTGTCGCCGACGGTGGTGGCGCGCCCCTGGAACTTGCCGACCTCGCGCAGCGGCTCGAGCGCGCGCTTGAGCGCGTCGAGGGCGCTGCGGAAGGAACCGTAGGCGGAAAGCTTGGCCTGCAGCCCGGCCTCGCGGGTATCGAGCACGACGCTCTTCGCACGTCCCTCGGCCGCAACCAGGGAAGTGACGAGACTGTCGACGTCGATGCCCGACCCTACGCCGGACGAAGTAATCGTGGCCATTTCGTTGCCCCTCTGGGTGCGCGGGCGGGAAGCTGCCTGGGAAAAGCAAGTTCCATGCCCGGGTATCGGCCGCCCCGGCGGTTTCTGAACAACTAAACGAATAACTCAGCGGGTACCGGACTTTAGTTGTGGGTACCGGACTTTAGTTGTTGGTTAGGTATTCAGGCGACGGCGTCCAGGAGGGCACCGGGGAGCGGGATCTTGCGAGCGACGGCCAGGAGCTCCTCGGGCGGGATCTGCCGCACGATTTCGCCCGTCGCGGGGTTGCTGACGGTGATGATCGTGCGCCCGCTGCTCTCGTCGACGTGAAAACTCAGGTTGCGCTGGTTGCTCTGCAGGAAGCGGTTCATCTGCTCGATGACGCGCGTCATGTCGGCCGGCTCGGGCGCCGGGCGCACGGGGGCGGCGGGCGCGTTCGCGCCGCTCACCGGCAAGGCGTTGCCGCCCGCCGCAGTGGCATCAGCTGCCGATGTGTTGGCGCGAGGTCCCTGCGCCGCCGTACCGCCCGTCGCGATGACGGACGCCACATCGTTCATGATTGCACCCGCGTGAAACTTCAGTCCCTTCGGTGGTCAGCGGCCCGGGCTCCCTGCCCAGGCCTCGTCCCTGCCGACCCGCTTCGCACCGGCGGCTTGCGCCGCCGGTGCGAGCGTCGTCCCTGTGTCGTCCTCGTCCTCGTCCTCGTCGTCTCGTCTTAGCGGAGCAGACCCAGCACGTTCTGCGGAACCGCATTGGCCTGGGCCAGAATCGCCACACCCGCCTGCTGCAGGATCTGGGCGCGGGTCAGGGCCGCCGTCTCGGCAGCGAAGTCCGCGTCCTGAATGCGGCTGCGAGAAGCCGAAAGGTTCTCACTGACCGCCTGCAGGTTGGAGATGGTCGACTCGAAGCGGTTCTGCACGGCGCCGAAGTCGCTGCGCAGCGTGCTGACCGTGGTCAGCGCCGCGTCGACGCGCTGGATCGCCGTGTTCGCACCCGCGACCGTCTGCACGCTCACGCCCGCAAGCGTGGTCGCGTCGAGCGCGATGGTGTTCACTGCGAAGCCGAGATCCGCAAACGCACCAGTCATGGTGATGTTCTGCGAAGCGCTCAGCGTGATGTTGCCGCGAGTCGTGACCGCAGCAGCCGCGGCCACCGCATCAGCGATGCCACCCGTCGCGCCGCCGCCCAGGGTCTCGGTCGCAACGATGTTGCGGCCGTCCGTGGTGGAGAGCGTCAGGTTGCCGCCGCTGAAGGTCGCCGAGACGCCCGTCTGGCTGGCGAACAGGTTGATCTGAGCCGCCACCTGCGTGCCCGTCGGCGCCGTCGCCGAGATGTCGGTTGCGCCGTAAATGGTCGTGCCGTTGAGCACGAGCGAGTACGTCTGGCCAGCGCCGGTCGAAAGAGCCGTGAAAGCGCCCGTGACCGTGTTCGACGCCGTAGCCGTGAGGCCCGCCACGCCGGCCGCGTTGATCGCGGCAACCTTGTCCTTCGCGCTGTCAGAGGCGCTCGCGCCGACCGACACGGCAGCCGCCGTACCGACCGCGATGGTGACGCCGCCCGCCGCGAGCGCGTTGCCCGTGGCGCGATTGGCGCCCGCGGCACTCGCGATCTGGCCGATCTGGTCGGCACGCACGCCGGTCGAGAAGTTCACCGACACGGTGTCGCCGACGTTCGCGCCGACCTGGAACACGCTCGTGCCGAAGCTGCCGTCGAGCACCTTCAGGCCGTTGAACGTGGTCTGCGTCGCGATGCGCGAGATTTCGCTGATGCGCTGCTGCACTTCGAGATCGAGCGCCGAGCGGTCGGAAGCGGAGTTCGTGCCGTTCGCCGACTGCACCGCGATCTCGCGGATGCGCTGCAGGTTGCTCGTGAGCTCGCCCAGCGCGCTTTCCGCGGTCTGCGACAGCGAGATGCCGTCGTTCGCGTTGCGCACGGCCTGGTCGAGACCGCGAATCTGCGTGGTGAAACGATTGACGATCGCGAGGCCCGCGGCGTCGTCCTTCGCGCTGTTGATGCGCAGGCCCGACGACAGGCGCTGCAGAGCCGTAGCGAGGCTCGACTGCGACGTCGACAGGTTTCGCTGAGCGTTCAGCGAAACGATGTTGGTGTTGATCACTTGGCCAGTCATGTCCGTAACTCCTGATGTGGTCGATTACCGGCCCATTGGCGGGCCAACCGTTCTGGTCTGTGGCTGCCCGCCCCGTTCAGGCGGGCCGGTAACCACATGCGAGGCAACTTATCGGACTGCGGGCGGCAATCTTTAGCCGCTGCCGGTCAAGGACTTGCCGCTTGCTGCGGACTTGCGTCACAGAAATCGCTCGGGGTGTTGTCAGTCGCGAGGCGGCTGGAGGGAAGGCGCCTCGCGAAAGAGCCCGCGCGATTCCGGCACGCTTTCCTCACGATGCAGCTGAGTCCGTGCGCGGCACGGCCGCCGAAACGAAGTGGGACCGCGCCCGCCTCGTGACTGCGGTGATTGCGCATCTGAGCTCGAGCGACCCCATGACCGTCGATTTCTGCGGCTGTGCAACGGAGTCCAACCGGGAAACGACATCGAGAGCTATTCGAAGACCTGGAGCTTCTTGTGCCGTGCCGGTGCCCGAGCGCGGCACGACAGTTGCGCGCTACAGGTAGTTGAACAGCGACAGGCCCTGGACGCGGGCGTAGGACTTCTGCGCGGCCTCGAGGCTCGTGAGCTCCATCTCCAGGCGGCTCAGCGCATCGGCGTAGTCGAGATCCTTGATGTCCGAGAGCAGCCCCTTGAGCTCGATCTCGAGGTCGGCGTTCACGGAGTCCTGGGAATCGATCGCGGCGAGGCGGCTGCCGACGCCGGCGCGCGTCTCGATCATCCTGCCGAGCGCCTGGTCGAGGTCCATGACGGTGCGGTTGATCGCGTTGTGCATGCGGGCGCGGCCGGCGTCGGTGGTGGTGCCGGTCGCGAGCGCGTCGACGAAGTTCTGCGCGGTACGGAACAGGTCCTGGTTCTGGCTGGGCGCCACCACGAACGTGTCGCCGGTGGCGGGTACGCCGGTCACCTGGATCTGCACGCCGGCGAATCCGATGCTCTGTCCGGCCGTGTACGCACCGCTCGCGACCAGCGTGTTCGCGCTGTCGCGCACTTCGTACGCCGTCGCGGACGTGAACGAGATCGTGTACGTGTCGGCGTCGTACAGCGTCGGGTTGGTGACGCTGTAGTCGCCGACCAGCGCCGCGCCGGTATTGGCGCCGCCCGCGCTGACGACGAACGTGCCGTTGCCGTTGCGGATGCGCATGAAGACGCTCGAACCCGCGTCGCTGTCGGCGATCTCGCGGTCGGGGCCGATCTGCAGCTGGCGCGTGCCGTCGTCGCCGTTGTAGGTGACGCCCGCGGCCGCCTGCGAGAACGGCCGCGTGCGCGTGCTGTAGCCCGAGAACAGGTACTGGCCGTTGCCGTCCTGCGCGTTGGCGAACTGCAGCAGCGCGTCGAGCTGCTGGCGTGCCTCGGAGGCGATCGCGGCCCGCGTTTCCGGCGTCTGGCTGTCGTTGTTGGCCTGCAGGGCGAGGTCGCGCAGGCGCTGCAGCGAATCGCCCACCTGCACCAGCACGCTCTCTTCCAGGCTGAGCCGGTTGCGCGCGAGCTGCGCATTGCGCGTGAGCTGCTGGTTGGTTTCGAGCGAGCGGTTGAGCTCCATGGCGCGCGTGGCGGCAACCGGATCTTCCGCCGGCCGCGAGAATCGCTCGCCCGTCGCCACCTGCTTTTGCGTGCGTGCGAGGCGCGACTGCGCCTGGCGCAGGGCCTGCAACCACACTTCACGCATCGAGGAATCGGTGATTCGCATCGGATCCTCTGGGGCTCGGCGACTCGGCGACTCGATTGCTCGCCCGCGGCTAGCGGCCGACGACCGAGATAAGGGTCTGGAACAGCTCGTCGGCAACCTTGATCGTGTGCGCCGCGGCCTGGTAGGCCTGCTGCCAGCGCAGCATGTCCGCCGCTTCCTCGTCGAGGTTGACACCCGAGGTGGCCAGCACCTGCTCGTGCGCGCTCGAGGCGATGGCTTCCTGCGCGTCGCGATTGAGCGTGGCCTGGCGGGTGAGCGCGCCCACGGCGCCGACCAGCGAGCCGAACGCCTCGCTCACGGTGGTGCTGCCGCCTTCGAGTACACCACGGGTCTGCAGGCCGCCGAGCAGCAGCGCGTTGCGATTGTCGCCGACGCCACCCGCGTTGCTCTGCACGGTGAACGTGTCGTTCACGGCCGGCGTGCCGCTGATCTGCACGCGCCAGCCATTGATGTCGATGTTGCCGCCGCCGGTGTACGCAAAGCTGCCGGCGCCATTGACGCTGTACGTCGTCGGCGTGAGGAACTGGATCGTCACGGTGCCCAGCAGCGCCGGGTTGGCGGCATCGAGCACTTCACCGGCGCTGATGGCTGCGCTGCCGGTGTTGGCACTGGCGGCTGACGTGCGGACCGGTGCCGCGGCGGCGATCGCGCGCGGATCGGTGATGGTGGCACGCAGCGACGACGCGGCGTCGCGCGTGGGCCGCAGCAGGAACTGGTCGCCGGAAACGGGCGCGCCGCTCACGACGATGGACAGACCTTCAGCGCGTAGCGGGTCGGCAATCGTGCCCGTGCCCGTCAACGCCACGGTCTGACCCGTGCCGTTGCGCACGAGGCTGTACGTTCCCGCGTTGAAACGCAGCGCGTACTCGTCGCTGGTGAGTCCGCCGACGTCGGACACGCTGATCGCGAGGGCGCCAGTGCCCGTGTTGTCGGGGTCTGCCAGCCCTTGTGGCGACGCGATGGTGAACAGGTCGGTGCCGAGCGTGCCGAGCAGGTTCATGCCTTCGCGGTGCTGCGCGTTCACGCTCATGGCCAGCGCCGTGGCCAGCTGTCCGAGCGTGTTGCGGGCCGGATCGAGGAGCGTGGCGCGGACGTCGAGCAGGCCGCCGAGCGCGCCGCCAGCGCGCACGGCCTCGGTGATTTCCTGGCTGCCGCCGGTGCCGCGATAGACGATGTCGAGGTTGGCCGGATCGTTGGGATCGGGCGTGACGTCCAGGCTGAGGGCATGCCCGCGCAGCACGATCGATTGGCCGTTGCCGACGAACACGTTGAGCGCCCCGTCGGGCTCCTCGAGCACCGTGATGTTGGTGAGCTTCGCGAGGTCGCCGAGCAGCTTGTCGCGCTGGTCGAGCAGGTCGTTGGGCGGCTGGCCCACGCCGCCGCGCGCCTCGAGAATGTCGGCGTTCAGTTTGGCGATCGAGGTGGCGAGCTGGTTGATGTCGCGCACCGTGCCGCCGATGCGGGCGTTGACGTCATCGCCGATGGCATCGAGCCGCGCGGCCGTCGATCGGAAGCGGTCCGCCACGGTCTGCGCCTGGCCGACGAGGCCCTGGCGCGCGGAGAGCGAGGCCGGGTCGTTGGCGACGTCCTGCCAGGCGTTGAAAAAGCCGGACAGCCCCTTGGCAATGCCCGTGTTCGGATCGCCGAGGATGTTGTCGAGCTGGGTGGCGTACGTGGAATAGGTGTCGAAGCGACCGAACGAGGCGTCGGCCGTGCGCGCCTGGTTGATCGCGAACTGGTCGATGACGCGGCGGATGGTGGTGATTTCAACGCCGGTGCCGACGAAACCATAGCCGAAGCCCTCGGGACGGCGCGCGACCAGCTCGGCACGCTGGCGGCTGTAGCCGGGCGTGCTGGCGTTCGCGATGTTGTTGCCGGTGGTGGCCAGGGCCCGCTGAAATGCCAGCAGTCCTGACAATCCGGTTCGCAGAATGTCGGGCATGGCGGCTAGATCGGCTGGCCTTCAGGATTCTTGAGAGCCGCGAGCGCGCCGCGCAGCGTGTCGCTGTCGAGCAGACCTTTGAGCTTCTCGGCGTACGCGGGATCGGTGGCATAGCCGCTGCGCCCCATCGATTCCGCGAAGCGCGTGACGTCGCCGCCCGCCTCGAGCACTTCGCGATAGCGCGGGCTGTCGCGCAGCAAGTTGACATAGTCAGCGAAGCTCTCCGCGATCGAGCCGTAGCTGCGGAAACTCTCGCGGCGTAGCACGGGGACCACTGATCTGCCCCCTGCGATGGCTGTGCCGCCCCCTGCGATGGCTGTGCCGCCCCCTGCGATGGCTGTGCCGCCCCCTGCGACGTCTCCTTCGAACTCGATCGTGCTGGCGCCGGCCCGCGTGCCCTGCCACTCCGAGCCGGCCTTGATGCCGAAGAGGTTGCAGCTGCTCGCACCGTCCTCGCGCACGATGACGCGCTTGCCCCAGCCGGTTTCGAGCGCCGCCTGCGCGACGAGACCGAGCGGATTCACGCCGAGCTCCTTCGCCGCGGCGCGCGCGTGCGGCAGCACCTCGCGCACGAAGTCCGCGGGCGAGCGCGCCCAATCGGGCGACGTCGCTGCCTGCTCGCGCCCGCGCGTCGCCGGCGTCGCGCCGTCGAACGGCAGACCTTGCGGCTTCACGCCGTCGAGCTTCAGGCCTTCGGCGTTCGCGCCGGGCTGCAACGCGCCGCGCGGCGACAGCTGGCGGATCAGCATCTCGGCGATACCGAGGCCCTTGCCGCGAGACAGGTCGAGTGCGACCTGCTTGTCGAACATGCCCTGGTAGAGATCGCCGGTCTCGCTGTCGAAGATTCCGTCGCCGAGGCTCGCCTCGCGCATCGACTCGAGCATCATGTCGAGGAACAAGGCTTCGAACTGCCGGGCAACCGCGGCAAGGGCTTCGGGGGTATCCGCCCGGGCCGCGTTCTTCAGACGCGCGAGCCCGGCGATGTCCGAGGCGACCGGAACATCGGCGGGCGACAGCGGTGCGACGTCGTCGAGCTTCATGCGCCGCTCGTCAGATCACGATCAGCTCGGCGCGCAGCGCACCCGCTTCGCGCAGCGCCTCGAGGATCGCCACGAGATCGCCTGGCGCGGCGCCGACCTGGTTCACGGCGCGCACGATCTCATCGAGCGTCACGCCCTGCTGGAACAGGAAGGCGTTGCCACGTTCTTGTTCGACCTCGACCGACGAATCCGGCACCACCACCGTCTGGCCGGTGCGCGCGAAGGGTGCGGGCTGGCTCACCAGCGCATCCTCCTGGATCGTGACCGAGATCGAACCGTGCGCGACGGCCGCCTGCATCACGCGCACGTGATTGCCGATCACGACCGTTCCGGTGCGCGAATTCACGATGACGCGCGCGGCGGCCTCGCCCGGTTCGATCTCGAGATTCTCGAGCGTCGAGACGTAGGCGATGCGCTGGCCCGGATCCCTGGGCGCCACAACGCGCACCGAAGTGGCGTCGAGCGCGACGGCGGTGCCCGCACCCAGCGTGGCGTTGATGCGCTCGCTGAGACGCGTCGCCGTCGTGAAATCCGCGACGTTGAGGTTGAGCGTGATCGCGTCGCCGCCACCGAACTGCGTCGGCACGCCGCGCTCGACCGTGGCCCCGTTGGGGATGCGACCCGCGCTCGGCACGTTGACCGTGACGCGCGAGCCGTCGCGACCCTCGCCGCCGAACCCGCTGACGATGAGATTGCCCTGCGCGATGGCGTACACCTGCCCGTCGAGACCCTTGAGCGGCGCCACCAGCAGCGCGCCGCCACGCAGACTCTTGGCGTTGCCGATGGAGGAGACGGTCACGTCGATCGTCTGGCCGGGCTTGGCGAATGCCGGCAGCGACGCGTGCAGCGCCACCGCCGCCACGTTCTTGAGCTGCGGATTCACGTCCGGCGGCACCACGATGCCGAGTTGCGCGAGCATGTTCTTCAGGCTCTGCACCGTGAACGGCGCCTGGCTCGTCTGGTCGCCCGTGCCGTCCAGGCCGACGACCAGGCCGTAGCCCACGAGCTGGTTGGTGCGCACGCCGTCGACGTGCGCGATGTCCTTGATGCGCTCCGCGCGCGCCGTCGTCATCGCGCTCAGCGCCGCGACACAGCAGACCGCGACCAGGAGCCAGCGGGCCACCGTCAGGAAACGTCGTGAAGCGCAAACTCTCACAGCTGGAACGTTCACAGGAGTCTCCACGGGTCCGAATGCGCGAGCGAGCGAGCCGAAGCGGACGGTAGTCATGTCAGTACGGCCAGATGGGTGAGTTGAAGAACCGCGCCAGCCAGCCGGCGCGATTGGCGTCCGCCAGCGTGCCCTTGCCGCTGTACTTGATGCGCGCGTTCGCGATCTTGTCCGACGACACGGTGTTGTCCGGGTTGATGTCGTACGGGCGCACGATGCCCGACACACGAATCAGCTCGTCGCCCTGGTTGAGCGTCAGCCACTTCTCGCCCTCGATCACGAGATTGCCGTTCGGCAGGCGTTCGACCACGGTCGCGGTGATGCTGCCTTCGAGGCGGTTGCTCTGGCTGCTCGACCCCTGGCCGTTGAACTCGCGCTCGCCGGCGATCGACATGTCGAGCACCTCGGTGCCGTTGACGGTGACCGGCCGGCCCGCGAGGGTCGGCGCGGGGAGCGACGTGTCGCTTTCCTTCTTGGTCTGCGTGTTCGAGCTCTTGGTCGCCTGCGTGGCTTCCTGCAGGCGGATGGTGAGGATGTCGCCCACCCGGTGCGCCTTGAGATCCTCGAAGTACGCGATGTCGCGGCCCGACTGGAAGATGGCGCCCGCCGTCGCCGCTTCCGCCGGCGCATACGCGACGCGCGTGGCGAGGGGTTCGGGCTGGCCGCGCAGCGAGGTGCAGCCGCACGCCAGCGCACACACCAAGAGGACTACGACGAGGGGCTTCATGACCTGGTTTTCCACGGTTGGCGAGGCGTCAGAAGGGTTCATCAGATGTTCGTGGTGAGGTAGCGCAGCATCTGGTCGGTGGTCGATACGGCCTTCGAGTTCATCTCGTAGGCGCGCTGCACTTCGATCATGTTGACCAGCTCTTCCACCACGTTGACGTTGGAAGACTCGAGCGCGCCCTGCTGCAGTGTGCCGAGGCCGTTGAGGCCGGGCGTGCCGATCTGCGGCGTGCCGCTCGCGGCCGACTCGAGCATGAGGTTGCCGCCGCGCGCCTGCAGGCCCGCAGCGTTGATGAAGTCGACGATCTGCAGCGTGCCGATCTGCTGAGCAGCCGCCTGGCCCTGCGTGTTCACGCTCACGGTGCCGTCGGCGCCGATGGTGAGCGCCACGGTGTCCGCCGGGATCGACAACGGAGGCTGCAGCTGATAACCCGCCGCATTCACGACGTTGCCCTGCGCATCGACCTTGAACGAGCCGTCGCGAGTGTAGGCGGTGGTGCCGTCGGGCAGCAGGATCTGGAAGAAGCCGCGGCCCTCGATCGCCAGGTCGAGCGAGTTGCCCGTCTGCGAGAAGGAGCCCTGGGAGTAGAGCTTTTCCGTCGCGACGATGCGCGTGCCGGTGCCCAGGTGCAGGCCGGTGGGGAGCTGGCTGTCCTGCGAGCTCTGCGCGCCGACCTGGCGCAGCGTCTGGTACAGCAGGTCTTCGAACACCGCGCGATCGCGCTTGAAGCCCGTGGTGTTGACGTTGGCGAGGTTGTTCGCCACGACCGACATGCGCGTCTGCTGCGCGTCGAGACCGGTCTTGGCTGCCCAGAGTGCGGAGTTCATGTGTCTGTCCTCGGAATTCGTTGCGTCTGTCGTTGCGTCTGTCGTTGCGTCTAGACGAGAGAGATCATCTTGGTGGCGGCGTTCGCGGTCTGCTCGGCCGTGTTCATGGCCTTCACCTGCAGATCGAACAACCGCGCCATCTCGATCATGCCGATCAGCGCGCGTGGCGCGTTGACGTTGCTCGACTCGAGCACGCCGGAGATGAGCTGCACGTTGGCGTCGGCCGGCGCGTCGTCGCCTTCGTCCGCGCGGATCAGGCCGTCGGCGCCCTTGACCAGCGTCTCGGCCGGCGGATTCACCAGCTTGATGCGGCCGATGCTGGCGAGCGTCGCGGGGCCGAGGCCCTGCGGCACGATCGACACGGTGCCGTCGCGACCGATCGCGATCTGCGTGCTCGGCGGCACGCTGATCGGGCCGCCGTCGCCCAGCACCGGGTAGCCCGCGGCCGTCTCGAGCACGCCCGTCGCGGAGACGCGCAGGTTGCCCGCGCGCGTGTAGGCTTCGCTGCCGTCCGCGGCCTGCACCGCGATCCAGCCCTCGCCCGCCACCGCGACGTCGAGATCGCGCCCGGTTTCGAGCAGCGTTCCCGTCGTGAGGTCGAAACCGGCGTTCTCCGTGACGGCGTTCGCCCGCGAGGCGAAGCCCGGCCCCGCAACCGCCTGCGTCGCGAAGCGATGCAGGTCGGCGCGAAAGCCGTGCGTCGACACGTTGGCGATGTTGTGGTTGTTGACGGCCTGCGCCTGCAGGATCTGCTTCGCGCCCGTCATCGCCACATAAACCATCTTGTCCATTGCTGTTTCCTTCGGCTCAGCGGATGTTGATGATCGTCTGCGTGACCTGGTCGGCCGTGGAGATCATCTGCGCGTTCGCCTGGAAGTTGCGCTGCGCGGTGATCATGCTCACCAGCTCGTTGGTCAGGTCGACGTTCGAGCCTTCGAGCGCGCCCGACTGGATCAGGCCGAAGCTCGCCGAGCCCGGCTCGCCGCGGATCACGTCGCCCGAGCCGAAGGTTTCGGCCCAGGTCGTGTCGCCCATCTGGCGCAGGCCCTGCGGATTCGGGAAGTTCGACAGCGCGAGCTGTCCGAGCTGCGTCGCGCGCCCGTTGGTGTAGCGCGAGAACACGATGCCGGTGTCGTCGATGTCGATCGAGGTGAGGCGGCCGGAAGTGAAGCCGTCCTGCGTGATCCCGTTGACGCCGAACTGGCCGCCGAACTGCGTGGAGTCGGTGAAATCGAAGTCGATGTTGATCGGGTTGGCGCCGTTGGTCGGGTTGAACGGGCCGTAGGTCAGCGTGCCGCCGGCGGGCACGGTCTGCGTGCCGGTCGAGCTGAACTGCAGGTTCTGCAGGCCGCCGACCTGTGTGCCGTCGACGGTCACCGCGGTCTGCCACTGGTTCGCCGTGCCGGTGCGGATGAAGTAGAACGTGGCGTTGTAGACGTTGCCGAGCGAGTCGTACACCGCCGTCGAGGTGGTGTGGTTGTAGGTCGTCGGGTCGAGCGGATCGAACGCGCCACCGGTCGGCGGCGCCGCGTTGGCCGGCAGGTTGAGGCTGACCGTGCCGCTGGTGGTTGCGGACGGCGCGCTCTGCGTGGTCTGCAGCTGCAGATCCTGCAGCACGCCGGTGTTGAAGCCGCCGATGGGCAGCGCCGGGTAGACCTGCAGGCGCAGGTTGCTCGAGTTCACGACGTTGCCGTCGCGATCCACGCTGAACGTGCCGTTGCGCGAGTAGAAGAAGCCGTTCGAATCGCGTAGCGTGAAGAAACCCTCGCCGCTGATCGCCAGGTCGAGGTTGTTGTTGGTGAACTGCACGTTGCCCTGGCTGAACTGCTGCTGGATGTTCGCGAGCTTCACGCCGTTGCCGACCACGTTGCTGCGGAAGTCGAGCGCGCCGGTGTTGAACACGTCGGAGAACTCGGCCCGCGAGCTCTTGAAGCCCGTGGTGTTGGCGTTGGCGACATTGTTCGCTGTGACGTTGAGCTCGGAGGAAGCGGCGTTCAGGCCGCTGAGTGCTGTGCGAAATGGCATGGTCTGTCTCCCTGAAGATCTGTGAAAATGTTGCGGTCGCGCGTGGCGCAGGCCGTGCTAGCGGATGCTGCGCACGTCGCTGAAGCTGACTTCGCCGATACCCTGCAGCGTGAGGCTCATGCCCCGCTGACCGGCGCTCATGGTCACACTCTCGACGCGCGCGTCGACCAGCGTCTGCGCCGCGGTCTGCATGCCGCCGGCGCCAATGGTCGTGGCCTTCACCGTGTATTCGCCGGCAGCAGCGACAGTGCCGTCGGCGAGGCGGCCGTCCCACTCGAAGCGCGCAAGGCCGGCGCTCTGCGCGCCGAGATTGATCTGTCGCACCACGGCACCGTTCTCATCGGTGATCTGCACGATCACCTGGCCGGCGCTGTTGGTGAGTTCGACCGCACCGCTCAGGCCGGCGCCGGCTTCGAGCTGGCTCGAGCTGCGTCCGACGAGCACGTCGCGACCGAGCAGCGTCGAGGCCTGCAGCGCCTGGTTCGAAACCACCGACGAGGACAGCTCGCCGAACGAGCTGTTGAGGTCGTCGAGGCCCTTCACCGTGCTGAACTGCGCGAGCTGCGCCAGGAACTCGCCGTTCTCCATCGGCTTGAACGGATCCTGGTTGCGGAACTGCGTGATCATGAGCTTGAGGAAGTCCTCCTGCCCCAGCTCCTGCTTCGCGGGCTCCGCGTCCTCGGCGCGGCGCAGGCCGAGCCCGGAAAGATCGAGATTCGTGGCATTGATGCTCATGATCAGCGTCCCATCGTGATGGTCTTGAGGAGCAGGTCGCGCGAGGTGTTGATGACCTCGACGTTGCTCTGGAAGGTACGCGAGGCGGAAATCATGTCGGCGAGCGCCTCGACGGTGTTGACGTTGGAAGCGAAGACGTAGCCTTCGGCGTTGGCGAGCGGATGGCCCGGCTCGTAGCGCCGCGCGACCGGGGCCTGCGACTCGACGATGCCGAGCACGCGCACGCCGACCGCGCTGCCGTCCGCGTCACTGTCGAGACGCGCGGCGAATTCGCGCATCGCCGAGGCGAACACCGGCTGGCGCGCGCGGTAGACCTTGCTCTCCTCGCCGGCGACGCTGTCGGCGTTGGCGAGGTTGCTGGCGGTGGTGTTCAGCCGGATGGATTGTGCCGCGAGGCCCGAGCCGGCGACGTCGAAAACTTTCAGCAGCGACATGAGCGTTCTCCTGCTTGTGCCGTTCGGTGCCCGGGCTAGTTGCCCGTCAGCGCGCTCTCGATGCTGGCGATGCGCCGGTTGATGAACATCAGGCTCGCCTGGTAGCGCACGGCGTTCTCGGCGAACGCGGCCTGCTCGAGTGGCACTTCGACGGTGTTGCCGTCGAGTGAGGGCTGGAACGGGATTCGGTACTTGACGTCGCCGCCGGCGCCGGTGCCGGAAGACATGTCCAGGTGCCGCGAGCTCGTCTTCACCAGCGCAACGCTGCCCTGCGTACCGGCTGTCTGTTCGCCCGCGAGCACTGCGGCGAAGTCGAGATCGCGCGCCTTGTAGTTGGGCGTGTCGGCGTTGGCGAGGTTGGCCGCGAGCACGGACACGCGCTCGCCGCGCAGTTGCAGTGCGCGCTCGTGGATACCGAAGATCTGATCCAGCATTCGCATGGCTTGGGTCCGGTCTCGCCGCCGGCAACCTCGCCGGCACAGCCCGAGGAGCAACATGCGTGCCAGCGCCGCGAAACCGGTGCGATCGCGGCGCGCGCGGCGGCCGGCGGGCGCAATCAAAACCCGAATCGCGTCAACGAGCTGCGCGCGCAGCCGAAATTTCGACGCCGGGTCCTTGCGGAGCGCGCAACGCGGCAAGCAGCGGCGATGCGAATGCGGCAAGCGATTGCCGCAGGCTCCTGTTGCAGGCAACCGCTGGCCGCTTTGGAGACCGTGCATGGCGCACAGTTGCAGGCCTGCCCGCGCGGCGACGTGGCCTGCGTAGCCATGACGGCGCGCGGCGCGCTTGCGGGCGCGCAGTGGCACGCGCGTTGCATCGTCTCAACGCATGGAGAGAAGCAACACGTTCACGACATGCGCACGCAGTTTCGCGCGCACGCTGCGGCGCCTGCGCAAACCGGGTCGCGCACGTGGCGTGGCCGTCGCGCTGGCGTGGGTAGTGTGCGCGTCCGCAGTCCTCGCGCCCGTTGCGCCCGCGCTCGCAGCGTCCACTGCTCCGCGCACGACGATCGAGAGCATCAGCGAGGCGGCGCGGCAGTTCGCGGACCAGAACGGGCTCAAGACCGCGGGCCGTCGCTCGATCGTGGTTTCGCCCCTCGATACGCGGCTGCGCTTCGCACCTTGCCCCGTTGCACTGGCCACCGCTGCTGCACCGGGTGTGCGTTCGAGTCTACGCATGACAGTTGAAGTGCGCTGCCCCGCCCCAGGCGGCGGCTGGCGATTGTTCGTGCCGGTTCGCATTGAAGCGTTCGACAGTGCCGTGGTCGCCGTGCGTGCGTTGCCGCGGGGTCACGTCATCGCGGGCAGCGATGTCTCGGTCGTAGAAAGCGACGTGAGCGGCCTGCCCGCGGGCTATGCGAGCGACGCCGGCAGGCTGATCGGCCGCCGTGTGGCCCGGCCGGTGAACGCGGGCTCCGTCCTCGGCAGCTCGACCTTGGTGCCCGACCTCACAGTTCGGCGCGGCCAGACCGTGACTTTGCTGGCGCAAACGCGTGGACTTTCGATCCGGGCCCAGGGCATGGCATTGACCGGCGGCGGTGTCGACGAACACGTGAGAATCAAGAACTTATCGTCCGGCCGCGAGATCGAAGGCATCGTGCGCTCGGCGGGGGTCGTGGAGATCACCCTGCCCTGACGCCGAATTTGACTTATCCCCCTAAAGTTCATCCAAGTCCTGACGATAAACCTCCTCGAGCGAGCCCGGTGGCCTCGCGGAGAGCACCTCGATGTCGAACAAGATTCACGGCTACGGCCAGCCGCAGCCGCCGGTGACGAGGGGTAGTCACGGCACAACCGCGGCAGACGTGACCCGTGCGGACGGCAAGCCGGTCGAACCGGTCGCGCCGGCTCGCGATGCGGTATCCCTGACCGACACGGCGCTGCTGATGCGCAAGCTCGAGGAAGCGGTCGCGAAAGCGCCTTCCGTCGATGCGGCGCACGTCGCGCGCGTCAAGGACCAGATTGCTCGCAACGAATACACGGTCGACGCGCAGCGCGTCGCCGACAAGATGATCCGGCAGGAACGCGAGCTCGGCGGCAAGCCGGGCTTCGTGGAGAGGGCCAGCTTCGCGGAGAAGAAATAGCCGATGGCGCAGGAGAGCCACGAAGCGCTGGCGCAGGTGCTCGACGAGCAGATCGCGGCCGCCGCCCGCCTGGCCGAGGGGCTGCGGGCGGAGCGGGCGGCGCTGTCGGGGCGCACGGTCGAAGACCTGCACTCGGCGACGCGCGACAAGGAACTGCTGTTCACGCGCTTCGAGGAGCTGGAACAGGAGCGCTGCATGGTGTGCGCGACCCTGGGTGCGCGCCCCGACCGGCAGTCGATGGACGCGCTGATCGCGGCTCAGTCGCACGGTGCGCGCGACAGCCTGCTGGCCAGGTGGCAACGGTTGATGGACCTGACGTCGCACTGCCGCGACGCCAACGAGACGAACGGATTGATCGCGCAGAGCCGGCAGCGCCAGCTGCTGCAACTGCTGGGTCTCATGCGCTCCGGTGCGAACGGCGGCGCGACTTACGGCCGCACGGGCGTGGCGGCGATCGCGGGCGACAGCTCGCGCGCAATTGCCACCGCCTGACGACCGCCTGAGGACACGACCATGCTGGTGTTGAGCCGACGCGCCGACGAATCGATCGAGATCACGCCCGCCGACGGCATCGATCCCGGCATGACCCTGCGCGAGCTGTTCGCCAAGGGCCCGATCCTGATCACCCTGCTCGGCGGCACCGGGCGGCGCGTGAAGATGGGTATCGAAGCCCCGGCGGAGCTCACCATCCGCCGCAAAGACGACTAGCCCATTCCGGCGGATCCTTCCGGCCCGGATCCTTCCGGCCCGGATCCTTCCGGCCCGGCTTTCTGCCTTCTTTATGTCACCGGCCGGGAATGGACTTCACGGCTCAGGCATCCATTCCGTGGAACCGTGGCGCTGCAGATCGGCCGAATGAATGTCGAGGACATCGCGCGCGGGCGATCGGGCGAGAGGTGCCGAAACGGGCATATTCTTCATTAACTTATGGCATCGCAACACGACGAACGGCGCAGCTTTGCCTGTTGCGTGAGCGTGGCGCCGAGGCATAATCGAATCTGCGGAGAATAATAAGAGCATTGAGCTGGGGGCTGAGCGAATGGAGCGACGACTTCACACGCGGCATCGGGCCAAAACCACGGTCTATATCGTGTCGCCCGGCCGCCGCGGCCGCATCTGCAAGGCCAAGAACCTCAGCGCCAACGGCGTGTTCATCGAGACCGAGAACCTGGGCCTGCGCAAAGGCCAGCACGTCGAGCTCGCGTTCGCCATCAACCTCGGCGCCATCACCAAGATTCATCGACGCACGGCGGTGGTCGCACACGTTTCGCGCGGCGGCACCGGCCTGATGATGGAGAACTACGCGGGCCGTTGATCCGGCGGCTTTCGCCCGCATGACCGCGCCTATGCGAACCCTCTTCCTCGCGCTCATCGCGTCCGTCTCGCTGAACACCCCCGCCACGGCGGACGACGACGACGTCCTGCGCTGCGGCTCGAAGCTCGTCACCACCGGCATCGACGCCGCGAAGGTCCTGGCGCTGTGCGGCGAGCCCACGCAGCGCACGACCGAGGATGTTCCTGTGCTCGCGCGCCGCGCCAACGGCACGACGTTCGTCAACGGCAAAGTGACCGTCGCCGTGTGGACGTACGATCGCGGCAGCTCGCGCTTTCCGGCGCGGCTGAAGTTCGAGGACGGCAAGCTCGTCAGCATCGAGTTCGTGCGCTAGCGGATCCGACGTCCGTAGGTCGAGTCCCACGGCAAGACGCGGCGAACCGCCGTCGTAAAGCGCGAGCCGCAAGTGCACGCTGTGCCCGTGGAAGCCACAACCTCTGCCTCACCGCAGAAGATGCGACTACCACTAGGGGCTGCTTCGGCAGCCCCTACTCATTTGGACTCCCCACGCGATAGCGCCCAGGCGATAGCGCCGACGATCAGGCAGATCGCAGCGACGACGTCAGCGGTAACGACTCGGGCGATTCTGGCGTTGTAGTCACCGACCGACCAGGCGAGCCATAGAAACGAACCGGCGCTCAGCAGGCCGACAACGAGGGCTGTCGCCTGCAGCCGTGGTCTGAACGCAGCCAGCAGCATGAACGCGCCGACCAGGGCAATGACCACGGCACGGTGCCGCATCAGGATGGCGAGATCCGGACCGTCGAGGCTGATCCCGTAGAGCGCGGAGAGGCGCTCCGGGCCGACCACGCCGGTGATCGGCAACAGGTGAATCACGGCGGCCACGAGCAGCATTGCCGAAACGACGTAGCGCATGTCGTGCTCTTTAGCGGCATCTGCACCGCAAGTCGACTACCTCGCAGGTTAACGCGGACCTCGCAGGTTAACGCGGACCTCGCAGGTTAACGCGGACCTCGCAGGTTAGCGCCGGACCTCGCAGGTTGGCGCGGGCGACCGGCGCGCGCGCAACCGGCGCGTGGGCACCGGGGATGGCGGATTTTTCGGTCTCGCGCGTCTTTATGGGTGGTTCGTCGTTAGTCCCCCACGACCCCCTCGGCCTGCAACCGTGGCCTGCCCTCTCTGGTCCGGAAGCAGGCCGCTTTTTCGCGCGCCCGTCAGTGGTACGCGGGGGGCAAGCCGTCGTCGGGCTTCAGGTAGCGATCGCGCAGTTGCGTGCGGCGCGAAGACATCGGCTGCTCGATTCCACCGATGAACAGCGCCACGGGGTCCGACAGGTTTTCCAGCGGATCGCCGTTCCACACGACGATGTCCGCGTCCTTGCCCGCTTCGAGCGAGCCGATGCGACCCTCGAGCCCCCAGATGCGCGCCGGGTTGAGCGTGATCGCGGCAAGGGCCTGGTCGTGCGTCAGGCCATAGGCCACAGCTATGCCGGCATTGAGGCGCATCGGACGCAGACTGTTGAAGTTGCGCCCGCCCTTGATGGCGATGAGCACTCCGGCGCTCTGCAGGCGGGCCGCATTGTCGAGCCGTGCGCCCAGCGATTCGAACGCGCGCGGCAGGTCGGCCTGGGGATCGAGCAGCACGGGCACGCGCGCGCCCGCGATTTCCCGCGCCGCCAGCCAACCCTCCTCGGCGCCTTCGAGAATGATACGAACCTTCTCCTCGCGCGCGAGCGCGAGGGCCTGCCGGATATCGGAGGCGCGGCTTGCCCGGATCAGGAGCGGCGTTCGCCCCTGCACGACGGGAATGAGCGCTTCGAGATCGATGCGCGGCAGCCCGTAGGCGCGCGCCCCGGTGCGATCGCCGGCGCGGTTTGCGGCCAGGTGTCGCGCGTCAGCCAGGGCGGCGCGCACGAGCACCAGTTCGGCGCCACGCGAACCGCCAGCGTTGTCGGCACCCGCCTCGCCCAGGTCCAGGGCGACGGCGCTGCGCGCACGCACGAGGGGCTGCACGTCGCCGTGTGCCAGACGCACGATCGCAGCCTGGCCCGCAAACAGGGCCGGCTGGAACTCGCCGCCCTCGCCTGCTCCTTGCAACGCCGTCTCGTCGCCTTCGTGCTCGCCGATGCTGATGCGGCCTACCAGGGGAGTGATGGCGGCATGCGTCACGCCGCTGAGTCGTGCGACCGGTACGCCGATCGACGCCGGATTGATGCCGTACTGCACGTCGAAGCCGGCGCTCAGGTTCTCGCCGCTGCCGTCGTCGCGCGTCGGCGTGAGCAGGTTCACTTCCGCCACCATCAGGTTGGACGCCGCCGCAAAGAAACCCGGCGTCACGGTGAGCCCCCTGCCATCGATCACGCGCGCGCCGGGCGGCACGGTCGCGTTGCGGCCGAGAGCCGCGATGCGCCCGCGCGCCAGGACGACAGTGCCCGCATCGATGGTCCCGTGGCTCACGGTCTCGAGTCGCGCACCCACGATCGCGACCGTGGGTGCGTCGGCGCGATCGCCGGCGGCACTGCTCGTCGCAGGACTCGCGGCCAGCGGACCGGCGGCGAGCATCGTGGCGAGTATCGTCATGCACGTCGCCAGGAAGGACGCGGGAGAGAACATCAGGTTCGTGCGCCTCATGGATGAAAGTCTCCGCCGGCCGGCTGGCCGAGCTCGAAGTCGGAGCGCGGTTGGTAGCGCGGATCGTGCCGGTCGTAGACGAGCGCGCCGTCGATGAACACGCGCTCGGCGAGGGCGTAGACGCTGAACGGATCACGGTTCCACAACACCACGTCCGCGGCCTTGCCAGCCTCCAGGGACCCGGTCCGGTCGTCGACGCCCAGGACGCGCGCCGCGTTTGAGGTGATCCAACCGATGGCTTCGGCGCGCGAGATGTCGATGCCGGCGCGCAAACCGGCGCCGAGCGCGATCGCCGCTTCCTGGTTGAGGCGCTGGATGATGTCGGTGTCGTCGGAATGAATGACGACGCAGGCGCCCGCGCGGTGCAGCAGGGCGGCGTTCTCGCCGATACCGTCGAAGGCTTCCATCTTGGTGCCGCTGCGCTCGGCCCAGATCGCCGAGCAGATGCCCTGCTGCGCGAGCAGCGGCCCGATCTTGTACGCCTCGTTGGCGTGGTGGAACGCCGCGATCCTGAGATCGAACTCGTGCGCGATGTCGATCATCATCGCCATCTCGTCGGCGCGATAGCAGTAGTTCTGGATCAGGATTTCGCCGGCGCGCACGCCCGCGAGCGTGTCCAGCGTCAGGTCGCGCTTGGGCGGGTCGGCCTTTTCGCCGCCGGCGATCTTCGCCCGGTACACGGCCCACTTGTGTGCGTATTCGCTGGCATCCAGCCAGGCCTTGCGGTACGCGAACACGTTGCCCATCGGCGTCGACGGCAGGCGGCCCTTCCCGCCGTAGACGCGCTTCGGATTCTCGCCGCACGCCATCTTCAGCGAATACGGCGCGCCGGGAAACTTCATCGCGCGCGCAGTCACCGCCGGGACGTTCTTGAGCGTCACCGAGCGCCCGCCGAAGAGATTCGCGGAACCGGGCAGGACCTGAAGCGTGGTGACACCGCCGGCGCGGGCGCGCTGGAAAGCCGGGTCCTGCGGCCAGACGGAATGCTCGGCCCAGACGCCGGCCGTGTTCGGGTCGGTCATCTCGTTGCCGTCCTGGCGCGAGCTGACGCCCGGCGACGGATACACGCCGAGATGCGAGTGCACGTCGATGAGCCCGGGCGTGACCCACTGGCCCCGTGCATCGATACGCTGGGCATCGGCCGGCACCGGCGTCGAGGCATCGCCCACCGCAACGACCTTGCCCTCGTCCATGACGACCACGCCGTCTTCGATCTGCCGACCGGTGCCGGTCAACACCGTGGCCCCGACGATCGCGGCCCGGCGGCGCGGCAGCGGACGGTAGGAGCTCGGATACGGGTCGAGATTGAGCTGCGGATCGAGCACGCGCGGCAGCACGACCTCGGCCTTGCTCTTCGCCGCTGTACCGCCATTCGCCGCTGTACCGTCGCCCTTCTGCGCAGCGTCGGGGGATACCGGCGCCGCGGCGCAGCCGCAGATCAGAACGGCGCCCAGCGACAGGGTGAGTCGGAAACGAGTGTGGCGTCTCATTGCGGTGTTCCCATCAGTTGCGCGCGACGGCGGCGCATCAGCTCGACGACGGCGAAGAGGCCCACGGACGTCACGACCAGCACGGTCGCGGCCGCCGTGATTGCCGGGCTCAGGTGATCGCGCACGCCGTCGAACATCAGCATCGGCAGTGTCTTGTGGCCCGCTCCGGCGATCAGCAGCGCGAGCACGATCTCGTCGAACGAGGTGGTGAAGGCGAACACCGCCGCCGCGAACATGCCCGGCGCGAGCAGCGGCAGCAGCACGCGCAGCACCACGACGTGGGGCCGTGCCCCGAGGCTGGCCGCGGCCCGCAGCAGGCTCGAGTCGAAGCCCTGCAGCGCGGCATGCACCACGATGACCACGAACGGGGTCGCCAGAGTGGTGTGCCCGAGCACGAGACCGAAGAAGCTGTGCGCGAGGCCGAGCGGCGCATACAGGAAATACACGGCGACGGCCACGATGATCGCGGGAATGAACATGGGTGCGAGCAGGAGCGCGATCAGGATCGGCTTGGCTGCCGAAGTGACGCGCGCGAGGCCGAGCGCCGCGAGTGTGCCTAGCGGGGTTGCGATCACGGTGGTGGCGAGCGCAACGAGCAGGCTGTTGCGAAAGGCACTCGCCCACCCGGCCGGTCCGATCAGCTCCTCGTACCAGCGCAGCGACACGCCGGACAACGGATAGCTCAGGAACGATCCGCCATTGAACGACAGCGGCACGATCGCCAGGATCGGCAGCACGAGGAACGCGACGACCAGCGCACTGAATCCGTAGAGGAACCAGCGCGTGAGCCTTGCCGTGGGTGTGTCGTGCACGACCGCTACCTCAGGGCGAGCTCGCGCCGTCCGGCGAGCCGCCCGTGCAGAAGCAACAAGAGCACCGTGGCCACGAAGAGCACGAGGCTGAGCGCCGCGGCCATGCCCCAGTTCAGCGACTGATTGGTATAGAGCGCAATGAAGTAGCTGATCATCTGGTCGTCCGCACCGCCGACCAGAGCGGGCGTGACGTAGTAGCCGAGCGCGAGGATGAAGACGATCAACGCGCCGGCGGCGACCCCCGCCAGCGTCTGCGGAAAGTAGACGCGCCAGAAGGCCTGCAACGGGCTCGCGCCGAGCGAGAGCGCGGCGCGCACCGTGAGTGCCGGCACGCGTTTCATGACGGAGTACAGCGGCAGGACAAAGTACGGCAGCAGCACGTGCGTCATCGCGATGTACAGACCGGTGCGGTTGTAGATGAGCTCGAGCGGCTCGGCGATCCAGCCGGCGGCCAGCAGCGCGTCGTTGACCAGTCCATGCTCCTGCAGCATCACCATCCAGGCGCTGGTTCGCACCAGCACGGAAGTCCAGAAAGGCAGGAGCACGAGGATCAGGCCGACGCGCGCCACGTGGTCGGGCAGGCGCGCCAGCACGTAGGCGAGTGGATAGCCGAGCACGGCACACAACGCGGCGACGATGGCGCTGATCCACAAGGTGCGCGCCAGCACCGTGACGAAGATGGACTGGCTCGCGGGCACGTGCTGTATGCCGCCGGCGGCATCGACGCGGCGATCGAACGCGGCGAGCAGGTAGAACGTCGAGACACCCTGCGCGGCCCGCCTCATCATTGCCCACGTGTCCCGATCCGCCCAGCGCGCATCGATGCCTGCCAGCGCCGCGAGCGGATCGGACCGGTCCGCGAGCGGCAGCGCCGCCGCGGTGGCGAACAGCAACGACCGCGAGCCGGGGCGCTCATAGTTGAGCCGGTTGGCCGCGGCGCTGAGATCGGGCGTACCGCGCGTCGCAGCGAGTTCCACGAGGAAGCCGGACACTACCGCCGGCGGCGGCAGACCGTGCCCGTTCCATTCGCGCAGGGCGCGCGCGGTCGTCGGCCAGGCGCCGGGAATCTCGCTCTCGGTGAACGCGCGCCCCAGGAGCATCGCGATCGGTGCGACGAAGTTCACCAGCAGGAACAGCACCAGCGGCGCGATCAGCGCGAACGCGAGCAGGGTGCGCCGGCGCTCGCCGCGCCGCAGGCCACGGCGCAGCTGCGCCGATTGCGCCGGCGCATCGTTCGCGAACGGTACTGCACCCACGGCCGCCATCGCGCCGCTAGCGCGCCGCCCAGGCGTTGAAGCGCTGGGTCAGCTGGTCGGAATGCTCGACCCAGAACTGCGCGTCCAGCTCCACGGCGTGCGCAAGGTTGGCGGGGTTGGAAGGCGTGTCGCGCTTGAGGTCGGCGCCGAGATTGGCGATGGCGGTGCGGTTGGAGAGGCCGGTGGGAATGAAGTACGCGAGACGCACTTCGTGATCCGGCTGTTTCATGTACTCGATGAGCTGCATGGCCTGCGCCTTGCGCGGGCTGCCTTTCAGGATGACCCAGTAGTCGACCGAGTAGATGTTGCCGTCCCACACCACTCGGAATTGCCGCTGCTCGTCGCGATTCGCCACCAGCAGGCGACCCGGCGAGGTCATCGACACGGCCACTTCGCCCGAGGCCAGCAGGTCGGGCACCTGCGATATCGACGACCACCACACGGTGTACGGCTTGATCTCGTCGAGCTTGCGAAAGGCGCGCTCGATTCCCTCCTCGGTGCGCAGCACCGCGTACACGTCGCGCGGCTCCACGCCATCGGCCATCAGCGCCGCCTCGAGCGTGTACTTCGGCGTGCGACGCAGTCCGCGCCTGCCGGGAAAGCGTTTCACGTCCCAGAACTCGGCCCAGTTGCGCGGGCCCTCCGGCATGCGCGCCGCGTCGTAGCCGAAGAGCTGCGACCAGACCATCGCACCGACGCCGCAGTCGTGCACCGAAGGCTCGATGAACGCCTCACGGCCGCCGAGGCGCCGCCAGTCGATACGCTCGAACAGGCCCTCCTCGCACCCGAGCAGCAGCTCCTCGACTTCGACCTGCACGACGTCCCAGTCGGCGACTCCGCCCTGCACCTTCGTGCGCAGCACGCCGATCCCGCCGTGCCACACGTCTTCCCGCAAGCGCACGCCGGTGTGCACGACGAAGGATGTCCAGTAGGCGTCGCGATGTGCGCGCTGCGAGCTGCCGCCCCAGCCGACCACGGTGAGATCGCGCATCGGCGGGTCGTTGCCACAGGAGGCGACCGCCACCAGCGCCGCGAGCAGCGCGCCTCGAACCCACAGCCTGAATCTCACGCGTTGCCCTCCATGGCTTCGTCGATCGCGAACACGCGGCAATCCTCGGGCCTGAACGCCATCGCGACCGGCGCACCCGGCTCGAGACGTTCTTCGCCGGCGCGCGCGGCTTTCGCAACCACTTCGCCGCCGCCGGGCAGGGCCACGCGCACGCGCAGGTGGTCACCGAGGTAGACGACCTCGCGGATGCGCCCGTTGAGTGCGTTGTCGCAGGCGCTTGCGCCCCGGGCGAGCTCGATGTGCTCGGGTCTCACGAACGCGGCGGCACGCGCTCGCGGCACACCCGTGCCCGCCAGCGCCGCTCGCAGGCGCGCTCCGTCGTCCAGGCGCAGCGTGCACACGCCGCGCTCGACTGTCTCGAGCGTGCCTTCGAGGCGATTGTTCTGCCCGATGAAGCGCGCGACGAACGCGCTCGCCGGCCGCTCGTAAAGGTCGCGCGGTGCGGCGAGCTGGCGGATCGAGCCGCGCTCGAACAGCGCGATCCGGTCGGACATGGTGAGGGCTTCGGCCTGGTCGTGCGTGACGTAAACGACCGTGACGCCGAGGTGACGCTGGATCTGCTTGATTTCGGTTTCGAGCTGCTCGCGCAGCTGCTTGTCGAGTGCACCCAGCGGCTCGTCCATCAGGATCAGGTCGGGACCGAAGACGAGCGCGCGCGCCAGGGCGACACGCTGCTGCTGGCCGCCGGAGAGCTCCGTGGTGCGCCGCTCTTCCAGACCGTCGAGCCGCACGAGCGCCAGCACCTGGCGCACACGCTCGCGGATCTTGCGCGCACCGAGTTTGCGGACCGTCAACGGGAAGCCGACGTTCTCCGCCACGTTCATGTGCGGAAAGAGCGCGTAGTTCTGAAACACCACGCCCATGTTCCGCCGGTGCGGCGGCACCTGCGCCAGCGATCGACCCTGCAGCCGCAGCTCGCCGGACGACGGTTCCTCGAACCCGGCGAGCATCATCAGGGCGGTGGTCTTGCCCGAGCCGGAGGGCCCGAGGAAGGTGAGGAACTCGCCGCGCTCGATGCCGCAGCTCAGGCCCTCGACGGCCATCACGCGGCCGTCGTAGGTCTTGCTGACGTCGCGAAATTCGGCGAACGCTGTCACGCCGCGATCTGGCTGCGCAGGGCGGCCGCCAGGCGTGCCACGCCGGCATCGATCTGCTCGGGCGTCGCGTAGCTGTAGGACAGGCGCAGGTGGTTGCGTGGCGGCGCACGCCGCCGGCCCGAGGCATCGACGGCGGGCGCGAAGAAACGCGTGCCGGCAATGACGTTGACGCCGGCGGCAGCAGCACTGCGCGCGAGCGCGTCACAGTCGACGTGTTCCGGGAAGCTGAGCCACAGGTAGTAGCCGCCGTGCGGCAGCGTGATCGCCGCCTGCGGCAGCTCGCGGCGCACCGCCGCCACCATGCGATCGCGATGCTCGCGATAGGCGGTCTGTACACGGACGACGTGCGCGGCAAACGCTTCGGAGCGGCAGAACTCCAGCACCATGCGCTGGATCAGCGGATTGGTGCCGCCGTCGGACTTCAGCTGCATCAGCCGCGCGACGCTGTCGGGGTCCGCGGCGATCCAGCCGATGCGCAGGCCCGGCGCGATCAGCTTGGAGAACGTGCCGACGTGAAACACGGTGCGTGCCCGGTCGAGCGCCTTGAGGCACGGCAGCGGATCGCCCTCGAAACGCACGCGCCGGTAAGGGTTGTCCTCTACCAGGCAGACGCCGCGCCGGACGGCGAAATCGACCAGCGCTTCGCGCCGCGTGCGCGCCATCGTCACGCCCGTCGGGTTGTGATAGTCGACGACGTTGTAGATGAGCTTGGGCGGACGGCGGCCTTCCGCCTCGAAGTACGCGAAGATCTCCTCGAGCTCCTCCACGCGCAGGCCGTCGCGATCCTGCCCGACTTCGATGAACTGCACGCCGAAGCTGCGAAAAATCGGAATCGCGGTGAAGTACATGGGCGCGGTGACGACGATCGAGTCGCCCTCGTCGAGCAGCAGGCGGCTGATGAGATCCAGCCCGTGCTTGGCGCCGTTGACGACGATGATGTCGCGCGCGGTCAGGTTGCAGCCGTCCGCGTTCATGTAGTCGGCCAGCCACGCGCGCAGCTCGGGATTGCCCTGCGTGGGGGCGTATTGCAACGCCTCTTCGCGATGCGTGGTCAGCGCAACCTGGGCAAAGCGCGTGAGGTCGGGCAGGACACCGGGAAAGGCGAAGCCGGAATCGAAGGGGATGACCTGAGAGGCGAGCTCCGAGGGGAAGTGCGGCGCCGGGAAGCTCGTCGCCAGGCCCGCCGCCCGACGCGCCAGCATCTTATCGTCCAAGACGCCCTCCTCGAGCCGTCCGACCGTTGCCCGGGCCCGCTTCTGCCGGCGCCCACTGGCTACGATGCGCCAGCCGGTCAAATCCGCCACCCGACACGCCCGCGCGCCGGGCCGCCCAAGGGCGGCGGTGCTTCGACTTGGCGGGCCGCCCAAGGGCGGCGGTGCTTCGACTTGGCGGGCCGCCCAAGGGCGGCGGTGCTTCGACTTGGCGGGCCGCCCAAGGGCGGCGGTGCTTCGACTTGGCGGGCCGCCCAAGGGCGGCCCTAGGGAGAAATCGTGCGCACGACCTTGCCGGCTTCGTCCAGGAATTCGATGGAGGCGGCACCCTCGCCCGTGACGCGCAATCGCAGCCGCTGGCGGCCGGCGGCGTCCCACAATCCGAGGTCGCTGTTGCGATCGCGTGACTTGCCGAGGAAGAGCCGGCGCTTCGGACCGTAGCGTTCGCTCAGTCGTTTGATCTCGGCGTCCTTCGCCTCGCCGGCGGGCATCGCTTCGGCCTTCTCCCAGGCCTCGAGGTCCATCGGCCCGTCCTGATAGTCGTGAAACACCAGGCCCGCCCAGCGCTTGCCCCCGGATTCCGAATGGGTGAGCTGGATCACCTGGTCCTGCTCATACTGGTCGAAGGACAGGTGGCCGCCCCCCGTGACCTTGCCGTCCACGGTCTTGCCATGGAACAGCAGCCCGCCGTTCTCGGTCTGCTCCTCGTTGAAGAACAGCAGGCCTGCGGTCTTGCGGTTCGGATGCGGGTGATTCTTGCCCCGGAACATCAGGCCGGGGAAATGCGAAGTGTTGCTGATGACGAGCCGCAGGCGGCCGTCCTCCTCGCGCAGGTTGATGCGGCGTACGTCGATCTCCTCGAGGCTGGTGGGCGCCTTCGACTCGAGCGCCGTGGCGCCGAGCGTAGCGACCACAGCCGTGGTCACGGCTACGCTGTAGACCAGCAGGCCTCGTGACAGGGACGAAAGCATCGCGACCTCGAAAGCGGTGTCGGTACGCCTGTCACGAGCAACGGGACCGCCGGTTCCGCCATCCGTACCGCCCTCTTCAGGCTTCCCACAAGCGCCAGGCCTCTTCGGCGATGACGTCCGGCCGCTCTTCCGGCCAGAACAGCTTGCTGCCCGCCAACCGCCGCACGCCGCGCGAAGCGCCGAACGAGCGATCGAGATAGTCCGGGCTCGCCGGCGAAAAGATGTTGTCCGCCATCCCCCAGACGATGCGCGCCGGCACGGTACTGCGCCGCAGGTGCTCCTGGATCCCGATCAGCGCATTGCGCTCGAGAGCGATGGCGTACTCGTGAGTCAGCGCCTTGCTGCGCGCCGACGCGAGCAGTGGCGCGAAATAGATCTCGATTGCCTCGTCGGTGGGATGCTGCGCATTCTCGTAGCACATGCCGCCGATCCCTTCCGGCGAGCGTGCCAGCGCCGTGTCGGCGCGCCACGCGCCGAGCCATTCGTCCACGAACCGCCCTTGCTTCGCCAGCTCGATCACCGGGAGCAGAGCGGGCGGCGGACTGTCGGTCTCGGCGTCGCAATTCGTCAGCAGCAGCGTGCGCACGCGCTGCGGATGGCGTGCCACCAGGAGCTGGGCGACGGCGCCGCCGCTGTCGCTGGCGACGAGGTCGACCCGATCGATCGCGAGATGGTCGAGCAGCGCGATCAGCATCGCCGCCTGCGAGTCGGGGCCGACGTCCTGTCCTTGCGCCACTTCCGTGTAGCCCAAGCCCAGGAAATCGGGCGCGATGCAGCGGCGATGCGGCCAGAGGCGATCGAGCGCCCCTCGCCACTGAAACCCGTTGAGCGGAAACCCATGGAGGAACAACGCGGCCAGCCCGCGCCCGCCCTCCACGTACGCAATGTCACCGAACCTCGTGCGCGCGAAGCGGCGGGCGGCACAGAATGCCGATGCGTCGAGAGGCACCGATGCGGCGGGGGGCGCGGCGGCCATACCTTCGGGGACGGCGGCCCGAGGGCGAGCACAACCTCCGGCCGCCGCCGACACGAGCGCCGCGCCGGCGATCCGAACGAAATCCCTGCGTCTCATCGCACCACCTCCGCTTCCGATTGCACACGTCCCGTTGCACGCTCCGCCCTCGCCATTAATGCCAGCGCCGCCGGTGTCCTGCGCGCGGCGAGGTTCTGCCGCGACAGCTGCCAGGCGCGCTCCGCATCGCCACCCGGGCCGAGGTAAAACTCCGCGGCGTGATCGGCGAATGCGAAGGCTTGGCCTGCGAGCAGCTCCTCGAAACGCTCGCGGGCGCGCGCGATTTCCTGTCGCCCGCGCGTTTCATCCCCGCTGCGCAGGTGCACCTCGCCGCGAAGCGCCAGCACCTCGGGCTCCGTGCTCGACGACATGCGTTCGAGGCGGCTCGTCGCCGCCGTCAGGTTGCCGCGTGCGACCTCGATCTCCGCGAGGTGCAGCTGCGCCGCAACGAACTGCGGCAGGTACTCGAGCGCCTGACGGTACGCCGCATCCGCGCGCGCGGCGTCACCGGCCTGCTCCGCCCACATCCGGCCGCGCGCGAAGTGTATCCACGCGTGAGGAAACGGCGAGGTGCTGCTGAGCGCCGCGAGCGCGGCGAGGTAAGTGCGCTCCGCTGCGTCGAAACGCCCGAGCTCGGCGTATGCGCCCGCCAGCGTGCTGAGCGATGCGTATGTCGGTGAGCGACGGGTTGCCGCTTCCAGTGGCTGGACGCACTCGGCTGCGCGCCCGATCGAAACGCAAACGGCCAGCCGCTGCGCGACGGTTGCCTCTTCGCCCGCACCAGCCGCTTCGGCGGCCCTGATGTCGGCGAGCGCCTGTGCAAAGCGGTGCACGGCCGATCTAGCCTGCGCGCGTCTCAGGAGGTCAGCCGGAGTCGAATCCAGATTCTCGGCGAGGACAGCGGCGCGATTCAGCGCCTCATGGTCGCCCAGGAACCTCGCCCTCGCGAGCAGGAACTGCACTGCTTCGGGATCGTCACCGAGGCGCGCGATCTGCGAATCGAGATTGGCAACCGCGATCGCACCGCGGGCGATCGCCGCTGCGGGCTCCGTGGCTGCGGCGTCCGTCGTACGTACGCTCGCCGCCACCGGCGCAGCGAGGTACGGAAATACGCTGATCGAATGCGTCTGCTCGTCACGATCGACCCCGTCGGCAAGCCCGGCGCGTGCTCCGGTGGCCAGCAACGATCTGAAGACGTCGACGGCGTCGTAGTTCGGCGTCCGACCCCCGCAATCTCCGCGAGCTTCGCCCGGCCCGGCAGCGAGTTCTACACCGAGGTACTGCGTGCACGCGGTCGCGGTTGCATCGATCCAGAGTCTGTCGTCGGTGAGCAGGCGCGCGAGCCGGCTGTACCGGGCAGTGGGCTCGCCGGCGCGATCGGCGAGCCACTGATTGCCGCAGTTTCCGTCGAACCCGTCGTAGAGAGCCAGGCCGCGTGCGATCTCATCCGTGAACCGCGGCCACTCAGCCTGCGCGGCACGGTTGTATTCCTCCTTCAGGCGGGCGCCGACTCCGTCGGCTGCGAACAAGCCGAGCAGAGCGTTCGCGGTGAGCGCCCGACCCATGCGCTCGACTTGCAACCCAGACGCTGCTTCGTGGATCGCGCCCCAGACGGCGAGCTGCTTGCCGCCGGTCGACACGACTTCGACGTCGACCGAAATCACCAGCGAGGCCGGCGTCCAGCCGGCGAGAAAGTTCGTGCCGGGACCCTCGCCGGTACGCTGCCATCGGTCGAAGATCTGCCGCGACGTGCCGGCATCGAAGCGCGGACAGCCCGCATCGTCGCTGGGCGCGCCCGCACGCAGGGCCGCAGCCGCGAAGTCGAGTGCCGCGCGGCTGCCCTTCACGTTGTTGAAGAACGGATCGTCGCGCAGTCCGGCAAAAACCCGGAAACGGCCGTTGCGGCCCGTCAGCCCGGCCGGATCGCCTGCGGGACCGCGCACCTGATCCGTGTCGCCTGCCCGGCACTCCGCGACTCCGGCGAAATCGAAGCGACAGGTAAGGGTCGCCGTGCTCGTGGTCGTACCGAACTGCGCGCCGCTGTCGACGTGAAAGACGTACTGGAGGCCGTCCGAGAATCGATGCGCCACGATGGCCATCACCAGGTTCAGGCGCCGCCCGTCGGGCGACATCCAGGCAAACAGGTCCCCGATGTCCGCCGCCGGATCGGCAATCGCGGCGGGAGTGTCCAGGTGGTCTGCGGCGCTTGCGATATCCGGTGCCGATATCAGCGCTGCTCCGGTCACGGCCAGCGTCAGCGCCTCTTTGCCGATGCCGGCTCGTCGTTCTCCGAAAGACATCCGCGCGTACTCCTGAGCGTTCGTGCTTCGAACGCGCAGAGGTATAGGGCAGAGCTCGGTGTCCGGCTGTCGAAATCTTTAGCAACGCAACTGCGCCCGCAACGCCGCCGGCGTGATGCCGAAAGCCCGCACGAAAGCGTGGCGAAAGTGCGCGACGTTCCTGTAACCCACCCGGTGGGCGATTTCGCCCGTCGCCAGCTCCGTGTTCCGCGCCAACGCGACTGCGCGCTGCAGGCGTGCGTATCGCAGATAGTTGTGCGGCGTGAGCCCCGTGCTCACGCGAAAGCTGCGCGCGAAGTGAAACGGGCTGAGCGCCGCTGCGTGCGCCAGAGTACGGATCGACAGGGATTCGTGCAGACGCGATTCGATGAGTTCCGCGACTCGCGCCAGCCGCCTGCGGTCGAGTCCGCCACCTGGCGAGCGCGGGAGTCGAACTCCACCATAGCGATGCAACACGTGCGCGAGCAGAAACCGGACTGTCACGCTGGCATCGAGTTCCTCGAGCCGCGTGAGGCCGAGAAGGTGGGCGCGCAGCTTGCATGCCAGGCCCCACAACACAGCGTCATGAGTTGCGACCACATCGGGCAGTTGCGGTGTCCGGCTCGCACCCATCTCGGCGGCGACTTGCTCCACGAGCTGCGCCGACGGATACAGCTCGATGCACTCGGACGGTTCGGGGACGTGCAGCCAGTCCAGACGACTCGACATCATCAAGAAAGCCGCCCCGGGATCGATGCGCATGTGGCGAGCCGGCTCTCCGGGCCATTGGGTGACGGTGCGGCGATGGCCGCTGAAGGAAACTCCGATCGCACCGGAGCGTGTCACGGAAGTGAAACCTCCTGGTGCGTGCGGTGGCATCCAGGTATGTTCGATCGAGCTCTGCTCGATCTGCGCTTCGGTGCACACCGCGCCCGGTGGCGCGCGGGAACCGTCGCGGCGCGCGCGACTCAGCAAGAATGGGACTCCCCGGCGTCGTGCCATGACGCCACAATACCTCAAGGTCGACGACCCAATGACGGACTCGCCAGCAATTTCACGCAGGGAATTCTTACAAGGCAGCGGCCTTGCCGCCGGTGCGGTTGCAGCAGCGGCCACGGGCATCGCGCCCGCCGTTGCGGCGGCGGCTGACGCGAAGGTCACTCAGTTCCACGATCGTGTCGACCTGCGGCTGCGCATCAACGGTCAGGACCGGGCGTTGCAGATCGACGCGCGCACCAGCCTTCTCGACCTGTTGCGCGAGCAACTCGATCTTACTGGCACCAAGAAGGGCTGCAACGAGGGCGCGTGCGGCGCCTGCACGGTGCTGGTCGGCGGGCGGCGCGTCAACGCGTGCCTCACGCTGGCGGCGAGCTGCGAGGGCGCGGACGTCGTCACCATCGAAGGCCTGGCCGGGCCCGACGGTACCCTGCACCCGGTACAGGAAGCGTTCATCCGCCACGACGCATTTCAATGCGGCTATTGCACGCCGGGACAGGTGATGTCCGCAGTCGCCTGTATCCGGGAAGGTCATGCTGGCGATGCAGCAAGCGCGAGCGAGTGGATGAGCGGCAACATCTGCCGTTGTGCCGCCTATCCGCAAATCGTTGCCGCCGTACTGGACGCGGCGCGCGCCGGTGCCAAGTGAGGCAGGGATTCGGATACGGGCGCGCCGCGCGTCTCGAAGAAGCGCTCGCCGCGCACTCCGCCGGCACCGTCTGGCTGGCCGGTGGCACTGAGCTGCTCAACTGGCTGCGCCTCGGGATTCAGCAGCCGCAACGGGTTCTCGACATCGGCGGCCTGACCGCACTGCACGGCATCCGTCGCGAGGGTGACGATATCCTCATCGGATCGCTCACGACCCTCAACGAAATCGGCGAGCACCCGCTGGTGCGCGAGCTCGCCCCGGTGCTGTCGCAGGCGTGCCTGCTCGCCGCCTCGCCGCAGATCCGCAATCGCGCGACGCTCGGCGGCAATATCCTGCAGAAGACCCGCTGCGCCTATTTCCGCGCGGACGATCCTGCGCCGTGGCCCTGCAACAAGCGCGCTCCGGGATCGGGCTGCGCCGCCCGCGAAGGACATCACGAACGGCTCGCGATCTTCGGATGGACCGAAACCTGCGTCGCGACGCAACCGTCCGATCCGGCGGTCGCCCTCGCCTGCCTCGATGCCACTGTTCAGGTGGCTGGGCCGGGCGGCGCGCGCACGATCGCGGCCGCCGACTTTCACATCACCCCCGAGATGGTCCGCGCAGCGCCGGGCAGCACCGCGGAGAAGGTGCGCGACGAGGCCCTCATCGAGAATCGCCTCGCGCCGGCGGAAATCATCACGGCGTTTCGCGTGCCCATCTCCGCTCTCGCCCGCCGCTCCGCGTACCTCAAGCTGCGGGAACGACAAAGCTACGAGTACGCGATGGTCGCGGTGGCCGCGGCGATCGAGCTCGATGGCGATCGCGTGCGCTCGTCGCGCCTCGTGCTGGGATCGGTTGCGCAAAAGCCCTGGCGCCTGGAAACCGCGGAACGCCTGTTGAGCGGCAAGCCGGTCGCAGGCGACGCGGCACGCGTAGCCGCCGGCGAAGCGCTGCGCGCGGCGCGTCCGCTCGCACACAACGGCTTCAAGGTCGCACTCGCCGCCAACGCGGTCGCTCGCGCGATCGAGCTCGCCGCTGGCGTGAAGGGAACGGCAACATGACCCCTGGGACACCGGACACAACGGGTGCCGGCAAAAACGACGCGCAGGCGGCAACGGCTGGCGGCGCCCCGGCCACAGTCGTCGGCACGCCGGTTGCGCGCGCGGAGGGACGCGCGAAGGTGACCGGCGCCGCGATCTATGCCGGCGAACGCACGCCGAAGGGAACCCTGCAGGCGGTGCTGGTCACCTCATCGATCGCGGCCGGACGCGTCGTGCGAATCGATCGCGAGCGGGCGCAGTCCGTGGCCGGCGTCGTGCGCGTGCTGCTCGCCGCCGATCTGCCCAGGCTCGGGGCCGCGCCCGTTCCGCCGGCGGCACAATCGTACGCGGTCATGGCCGACGACCGCGTGCAATACGAGGGCCAGCCCGTGGCGCTGGTTCTCGCCGAAACCCTTGAAGCGGCGGAAGAAGGCGCTGCGCGCGTCAGAGTCGAGTATGCACCGGCGCGCGCAGCAGTCTTCGCGTCCGCCGCCACGGTGACTCCCCGCTCCGGCTCCGAAAAAAACGGCTACGCGTTTCAACGACTCGATACCGCGAAGGGCGATGTCGAGCTCGCGTTGCGGCAATCCGCGGTGCGCATCGACGCACGGTACGAAACGCCGATGCGCCACCACAACCCGATGGAACCTTCGGCGACGCTCGCCGAATGGCGTGGCGACGAGCTGTACCTGCATGACGCGACGCAATGGACCTACGGAATCCGCTACGCACTCGCCGCGCTGTACGGCATGCCGCCCGCGAAGATTCACGTGCGCTGTCCGTACACCGGCGGTGCATTCGGCTGCAAGGGCTACGTGTGGCCGCACCAGATCCTGGCGACCCAGGCTGCGCGCGTGGTCGAGCGCCCGGTCAAGGTCACACTCGGACGCCCGGGCATGTATACCGGCTGCGGCTACCAGCCGCAGGTACTCAACCGCGTGCGGCTCGGAGCGGATGCGCAAGGGAAGCTCACGGCGGTGGAGCACGAAACGACCAGCAACTCCTCGATGTTCGACGATTACGTCGAGTTCGGGGCCGCGGGCACGCGCGCCCTGTATGCCACGCCGGCGCTCGCGACCCGCACGCGCATCCGCAACTGCAACTTCGGAACGCCGACCGCGATGCGCGCGCCGCACGAAGGTCCCGGCGTGGTTGCACTCGAGTCGGCCATGGACGAACTGGCAGTGGCGCTCGACATCGATCCGCTCGAGCTGCGCTTGCGCAACCATGCCGACCGCGATCCGAGCGACGGGCGCCCCTTCTCCTCGAAGAAGCTGCGCGAGGCCTGCGCCGAGGCGGCGCGACGCTTCGAGTGGACGCGCCGGCCGCGGCAGCCGCGGACCCTGCGTGACGGCCATTGGCTCATCGGCCAGGGAATGGCGAGCTGCATCATGTCGACGTTCCGATTCGCAGCGTCCGCGCGCGCGACGCTGTACGCCGATGGGCGCGTGACGATTTCCTCCGGCGTGCAGGAGATCGGCACGGGAGCCTACACGGTGCTGCCGCAGATCGCGGCTGACGTGCTCGCGCTTCCGGTGTCGGCCATCACCCTCGAGCTCGGCGACACTTCGCTGCCTGAAGCCGGCGGGACGTTCGGATCGTCGACCACGCTCTCGGCAGGCTCGGCCGTGAAGGATGCAGCCGAAAAGCTGCGCGCCAGGGTGCTGGAACTCTCGCCGGGCACGCGCGACCTCGCCGCGGCGCTGCGCGAGCGCGGCATCGAGAAGATGGCGGCGGAAGGTGCATGGAAGCCGCACGGCGGCGCCACGTTCGACGCCACGGGCGGCACGTCCGGCTACTCGATGCACACCTGGGGCGCGGTGTTCGTCGAAGTCGGCGTGGACGAAGCGCTCGGGCTCGTGCGCCTGCGGCGCGCGGTGGCCGGGTATTCCGCCGGGCGCATCATCAATCCGCGCACCGCGCGCAGCCAGATGATCGGCGGCATCATCTGGGGCTACGGCCAGGCGATTCTCGAAGAGAGCGCGATCGACGAACGCTACGGACGCTTCCTGTCCAAGAACCTGTCGGGCGTGATGCTGCCGGTGAACGCGGACATTCCCGCCGACATCGACGTTTTCTTCGTCGACGAGGTCGATCCGCACGCCTCGGCCGTCGGCGCCCGCGGCATCGGCGAGCTCGGCGCCACCGGAATCGGCGCGGCGCTGGTCAACGCGATCTGGCACGCGACCGGCAAGCGGCTGCGCCGCCTTCCCGTGCACATGGCCGATCTCGTCGCGTGAGCGCAGCGTGACCCGCGCAGCACGCGTCGCCCTGGTGACCGGCGCGAATCGGGGCCTCGGCCTCGAGGTGTGCCGGCAGCTCGCCCGCCTCAGGTATCGCGTGGTGCTCACGGCCCGCACGCTGGCGAGAGCGCGCGACGCGGCACTGACCGTGACACGCGATGCGGCTCGGGAGCTGACGCCGGCCGTCGATGCACTCGCGATCGACGTCACGGACCCCGGCACCGTGAGCGAGGCCGCGGCGCAGATCGTCGAGCGCTACGGCCGCCTCGACGTTCTGGTCAACAACGCCGGCGTGCACTACGACACGTCGCAAAGCGCACAGAGCGCCGACTGGGCCATCGTGCGCGAAGCCTTCGACGTCAACGTGTTCGGCGCGTGGCGCATGGCCCAGGCGTTCGCGCCGATGATGCGCGCTGCACGCTGGGGCCGTATCGTCAACGTGTCTTCGGAAGCCGGCTCGCTCGCCTCGATGGGCGCCGGCACGCCTGCCTATGCAACATCGAAAGCAGCCCTGAATGCCCTGACGCGGGTACTCGCGGCCGAGCTTCGCGGCAGCGAAATTCTGGTGAACGCCGTCTGTCCCGGCTGGACGGAGACCGACATGGGCGGCGCAGGCGGGCGGCCGCTTCGCGAAGGCGCGGCGAGCATCGTCTGGGCGGTGGAGCTGCCCGACGACGGACCCAGCGGCGGCTTCTTTCGCGACGGCAAGCCATTGCGCTGGTGAGTCGCGGCCCGGCCCCATCGAGGCTACGAAGCGTGCTGCCGGGAGAACACCGGCTACCGCGACCCTTTCATGCGTTTCATCAGCGCATCCATCTCCCGGATCATGTCCGCCCACGAGGCGTGATGCCAGTTGTGGCCCTTGCGCGGCCGCCCGTAGTGAAAACGCACCGGATAGCCCGGAGCAGCCGTCTCGGCCAGCATCGATTCGAAGCCGTAGACGCCGAGGTTGAGATAGAAATCGTCCACCTCGCCGGTGATGAACGTGAGCCGGCCCGCGAGCTTCGGCCCGAGCGTCGCCCAGTTGCGCCGCGCGTACTCCGTCAGGTCGTAGCCGTGGGCGCGCATGGACTCGACGACCTGCCGATCGATCTTTCCCGTTTCCTTGTCGAAGAGCGCCGCCGGATAGCCATCGGCGCCGACGGGACCATGCGTCGCCTGCCAGATGTCGAGCTGCGCGCCCGAGCGGCGCTTGCTGCCGAGCGCGGCCTCGTAGCGCGCCATGTCGCGCATCGTGAACATCGGTTGGCCGTCGGTGTCGCGGCGGAAGCTGCGCTCGGCTGACTGAAACGGGGGCAGCGGCCGCGCAAAAAAGTTGTCGTCCGCGTAGAGGTCGACCAGCTGGTAGCGGCGGAAGTCGATGGGATCGGGGTTCAGAACCCAGGCGCCGCCGAAGAAATCCGGATAGTGCAGCTGCATCGCCAGCGCTTCCCAGCCGCCCGTCGAGTTGCCTTCGACGACGCGTGCGTCGCGCTCCGGGATCAGCCGGAAGAGCTTCTCGAGGTGAGGGATCATCTCGCGCGTGAGCGCTTCGCCGAACGGGCCGTTGTTGGCCGAGTTCACGGCGTAGGATTCGACGAAGAACGGGCTCGGCATCTCGAAGGTGATCGCGACCACGCGCGGGAATTCCTCCGCGATCCAGCTCTGGTAGAACTCGTAGCCGGTGTCCAGGTTGGCCGCGCGCGAATCGGCGAGCGTGGCTTCGTGGCTGGCCGGGTCCGTGTTGAAGAAGAACGGCGCATCGCCGTGCCCGAAAACGTAGACGGCCGGATAGCGGCGGGCGGTGTCGGTGTCGAATCCGCGCGGCACGAGCACGTGCGCGCGCAGGTAGAACGGCACACCCCAGAAGCGGCTCAGAATCTCGCTGCGGATGCGCACGTGTCTCAGCCAAGGCGTATCCGTGTGCTCAGGCATCGGCGGGATCGTCTCCGTCAGTGACAGCGACACGCGCGCGCCCTGCCCCGGATCGAGCCGCAGCTCGAGCGGCTTGCTGACGAGATTCCCCGGCATGGAATGCGGGTTCACGCGCCGGTCCGTCATCGGCACCCAGATCGCGTGACCGTCCGAGCGTTTCACGAAGGTGTACCGCGCCAGCACGGCCTGCACGTAGTAGTCGCCCGCGGGGAGCTGATGCAATCCCACGGGGTAGCTCGGTGCACTGGCATCGACACTCGCGACCTGACCCGGCCTCAACTCCTCCACGTCGCGTCCCAGCAGCACGACGCCACGATCGGCACGCCAGCCGACGGGATTGGTCGGACGCAAGCCGAGACGCGGCTCCGGTTCGGCGCGTGGCGAGATGACGACGAGCAGGCGCCCGGTGATCTCAGACGATGCCGCGCTGGCCGGAAACGAAATGTCGAACTGCGTCGCCCCTGCTGCCGGCAACGGCAATGCGAAGAGAACAGCAAGGATCGCACCCGCGATCCCCAGGACGAGTGACGGTTCACGGACGCTGAGGCGCGCCATCCTGCTCTAGCCCCACACTTCGCCGTAGACGCGGGCGAAGTTCGCGCCCAGCACGCGTTCGACGCGCTTTTCCGTCCACCCGCGGCCGACGAGGTCGTCCGCCAGGCGCTGGAAGCGGCGCGCGTCGTTGTATGCCGGGATCAGCTGGTAGGCGTCCGGACCCTCGCCGGGCGCCGCGATGCCTTGCCGCGTGCGGCTCTCGAATTCCTCGCGCAGGTACTTGCGGTAGTCGTCGTCGATCTCGATGCCCGACAGTGGGCCGTCGGTGCCGAGCCCGACGTGCTCTTCCCCGCACACGTCGACCGCATGCTGCAGATGGCGGAACAGGTCGTCCGGGGTGGCGGCGCCGCGCTCCACCAGGAACGGCATGAAGTAGATACCGGCCACGCCGCCCTTGCCGGCCAGCGCGCGCAGCTCGCGGTCGTACACGTTGCGCGGGTGGTCGCGCACGTCGCGGCAGCCGGTGTGGCTGATGATCGGCGGCAGCTTCGCTTCGGCGATCGCCTCGGCGATGGTGCGGGCGCCGGCATGGCTCAGGTCCATCACGATGCGCGAGCCCTGCAACGCCGCAACCAGCGAGCGTCCCAGGTTGCTCAGGCCGGCGTCGTTGCGCTCCAGGCAGCCGTCGCCGACGAGATTGCGCGTGTTGTAGGTCATCTGCAGCTGGCGCACGCCGAGCGCAGCCAGCGTCGCAACCCGCGCGAGGTCGTTCTCGAGGAGCGAGCTGTCCTGCAGGTTGTAGATGAGTCCGAGCCGGCGCGACTCCTTCGCCACGCGCAGGTCCGCGGCGCGTCGGACGCGTATCAGCACCTCCGGGACCGCCAGCACTTTTTCGTCGAACAGTGCGATCTTGTATTGCGCCTTCGCCATGCGATCGCCGGTACTGCCGACGCTGAGCGTCATGCTGATCGCGGTCACGCCGGAGTCGCGGATGTCGCGCAGCAGGCGCTCGGACGGCGCCGCTTCGAGACTCGTCACCGCCGGGTCCGGATCGCTCACCGTGCTGAGCGCATCGATCACGATCGCGCGCTCGTAGTTGCGCGCGCCGAAGCGCCGCTCACCGGCCGCCCATGACGTTGCGAGGCCGGCCAGAGCCAGCGTCGAAAGCGACCCCTGCGCCAGGAAGTGCCGGCGCGACACTGAGAAGCCGTTCCGCATGCCAGCCCGCGTCAGGAGCCGGGCGATGCCGGAGCGTCTGTCGGCGTCAGCGTGCGCACGGCCTTGCCCTTCTCGTCCATGAACGAGATCGAGGCCGCGCCCTCCGCGGTGACGTTCAGGACGATGCGCGGACGGCCCTGCGCATCGTGCAGCGCCACGGCTGCACTGCGGTCGCGACCCTTGCCCACCTGCACCCGAGTGGCGGAGCCGAAAGTTGCTTCCAGACGCTCGAGTTCCGCGGCCTTCTCGGGACCTTCGGGCATCGCGGTGTACTTCGCCAGCGCGGCGAAATCGAGTGGCTGGTCGGGCCGGTCGGAAATGACCAGGGCCGCGCGGCGCTTGCCGTCCTCCTCGCCGTGTGTGAACTGGATCACCTGGTCCTGCTCGTACTGGTCGAACGACAGATGGCCGCTGCTGTACGACTTTCCGTCGACGGTCCGGCCGCCGAACGTGAGGCCGCCGTTCTCGGTGCCCTCCTCGTTGAAGAAGAGAATGCCGGCGGTGCGCCGGTTGGGATGCGGCTGCTCCTTGCCGCGGAAGATGATGCCGGGGAAGCGGGTGGTGTTGCTGATCACCATCCGGATCGTGCCGTCGTCCTCGCGCAGGTTGATGCGCTTGACGTCGATCTCGTCGAACTTCTGCACCTGCGATCCGGCAACGACCTGGCTCGCCAGCAACGCCGCGGCCACGGTGCTCACGAGCGCCGCGTACCCGACCAGCAGGATCTGCGTCTGCGTCTTCATCGATTGCCTCCGGAATGAGCCACGCCGCCTTTCATCACGAAACGGATCCGTTCGAGCTCGCGCACGTCGTCGAGCGGATCGCCGCGCACCGCAACCAGGTCGGCGGCCTTGCCCGGGGCCAGCGCGCCGATCTCGGCCGCGAGTCCCAGGTGCTCGGCCGCGTTGACGGTGGCAGTCCGAATCGCTTCGAGCGGTGACAGGCCAGCCTGCACCAACAGCGCGAACTCGCGTGCGTTGGTTCCGTGGCGGGCGACGCTCGCGTCCGTGCCGAAGGCGATCCGTACGCCGCCCGCGTGCGCGCGACGTGCCATATCGAGCATCGCCGGTCCGACACCGAGCGCTTTGACCCGTGCCTGCGGACTCAGCATGCCGTTGTCGGCGCGCGCCCATTGCGCCAGCGTCGCGCCGGCGAGCAGCGTCGGCACCAGGAACGCCCGCCGCTCCCGGAACAGGGCGATCGAGTCGCGATCGAGGAAGGTGCCGTGCTCGATGCTGTCGACACCGGCCGCGAGCGATGCGTTGATGCCGTCGGCGCCGTGAGCGTGCGCGGTGACTCGACGACCGAGGGCATGCGCGGCTTCGACGATCGCCGCGAGCTCCGCGGGCGTGAGCTGCAGGCCGACGCCCTGCGCGGTGTCGGAGAGCACGGAGCCGGTGGCGACCACCTTGATGAGGTCGGCGCCGCGCCGCACCTGCTCGCGAACGATGCGCCGGCACTCGTCGGCACCCGTACACAGGTTGGGGCGGCGCAGCGCCTCGGTGACACCGGAGCGAAAACCGTGCACGTCGCCCGCGCCGCCATGCGGGCTGATGGCATTGCCCGAGGCCAGCACGCGCGGACCCGGCAGATCGCCGCGAGCGATGCCGTCCCGCAGAGCGAACATCGCCTCGTTCTCGCCGCCGAGATCCGCGACTGTGGTGAAACCCGCCTGCAGGGTGAGCGCTGCGAAACGCACGCCGGCAATGGCGCGATCCGCGGGCGAGCGCGTGACTCTCTCGATCTGATCGGCCGGGCTGTTCTCGTGGTGCAGGTGCACGTGGCAGTCGACCAGTCCCGGCAGCACGAACAGCTCGCGCAGGTCGACGACCTTGCCGGGGCCCGCCACGAATCCGGCGCGAACGGCGACCACGCGTCCGTCGCGAATGACGACCGTCTGCTTCTCGAGCACCCGGCCGCTGGCCGGCTCGGCCAGCAGGCGCCCTGCGTGGACCAGGGTATCCTGCGCGTCCTGCGCGTCCTGCGCGTCCTGCGCTTCCTGCGCTTCCTGCGCGTCCTGCGCGTCCTGCGCTTGCGCCCCCGCGCATCCGGCGCAAAGCGCAGCGGCAGCGAGCACACGCTTCACGCGCGCGAGCGTCACGGGCCCGCTCTCGAGCGGATCCACGCCTCCACGTTCTCTGCGAGTATCGGCAGCGGCAGCGGCCCGCTGCCAAGGACGACGTCGTGGAAGGCGCGCACATCGAAGCGGGCACCGAGCTCGCGCTGCGCGCGCTCGCGCAGCGCGACGATCTTGAGCATGCCGACCGCGTACGCTGTCGCCTGTCCGGGCAGGACGATGTAGCGATCGATCTCGCGCTGGTTGTCGTAGTTCGAGCCGGGCATGTTGCGATCGAGGTAGGCGACCGCCTGCGCACGCGTCCAGCGCTTGTGATGCAGCCCGGTGTCCACCACCAGGCGCGCGGCGCGCATCAGCTCTAGCGACAAGCGCCCGAAGTCCTGGTACGGGTCGCGATAGAGCCCCATCTCGTGCGCCACGCGCTCGGAGTACAGGCCCCAGCCCTCGCTGAAGGCGGCGAAACCGGCGAACTTGCGAAAGCGCGGCAGGTCGGGCAGCTCGTAGGCGACGGCGGTCTCGACATGGTGGCCCGGGATCGTCTCGTGATAGAGGACCACGGGCAGCTGGTAGCGCGGCGCGGCGCGCATGTCGTAGAGATTGATGAAGAAGATGCCCGGTCGCGAGCCGTCCTGCGCCGGATTCTGGTAGAAGGCCTTGGCCGCCGATTTCTCGCGCCAGGCTTCGACGGCCCGAACCTCCACGCCGGCTTTCGGCTTGATGCCCAGCACCTCGCCCTGCCGCGCGTGCACCTCTTCCAGGAGCGCGCGCGCGTCTCGCAGGTACTCTTCGCGTCCCGCCTGTGTGTCCGCGTAGTAGAAGCTCGCGTCCTCGCGAACGTGCGTGAAGAAATCCTGCAGCGTCCCCTGGAAACCGACGCGCTCGACGATCGCGCGCATTTCCTCGTGCAGGCGCGCCACCTCGCGCAGCCCCAGATCGTGCAGCTCCTCCGGTGTCACCGGCAGAGTCGTGTAGCTTTCCAGCGCGTAGCGGTAGTACGCGGCGCCGTTCGGCAGCTTCCAGATCCCGTCCGCGTCCGTCGCGCTGGCCTGCGCCTTGCGCAGGTGATCGATCAGGCCGCGGTATCCCGGCGCGAAGCTGTTGAGCAGCGCGGCCTCGCCGCGGCTCAGGAGCGACGCGCGCTCGGCCGCAGGCATCTTGCTGTCATCGAGCTTCGCGAGCTTGCCGCGCAGGTCGGCGAACAGCGGGCTGTCGACCTCACCAGCTTCGAAGGGCCGGCCCTCGAGAAGGTTTTCCGCTTCGCCGAGCACGAGGCCGTACACGAAACGCGGCGGCCTGATGTCGGCGGCTTCCTGCCGCTCGAGCTCGACGACGAGCTGCGCCATCAGGGCCTTCACGCCTTCGAGGCGTGCAACGTACGCTTGCGCGTCCGCGCGCTCGGCGATCGGGTGATTGTTCAGCAGGATGGTCGCGACGCTGCGATGCAGACCGCCCATCTGCGTGAGCAGGTAACCGTGACGCCGCCACTCGAATCCTTTCAGGCGCTCGCGCGCGCTTCGCTCAAACAGGCGCAGGCTCAGACGGGAGGCCGGATCGAGCGATTGCGGATCGAAGGCGGACAGCGCTTCGAGATCGTCGCGCACCAGGGCCGCGGACTCGAGCGCATCCTCTTCGCTGATATCGTCCCAGCGATCCTGCGCCTTCTGGATGCCGAGACGCGATTGACGCATGGGGCTGCGTGCGAGGTCACGCTCGAAGACGCGTTCGAAGAACGCAGGCAGGCGCTGGGCCGGCGGCATGCCGGCTGCCAACGCCGGTGCGCCTCGTGCACCCGCCTGCGCCGAGCCAGCATCCGCCGCATCGGCTTGCAGGTGCTCGTCCAGGAACGCCTTGACCGAGCGCCAGGCGACGATCTGATTCGGCTTCTTGCGAAAGCCGTGCCCCTCGTCCGGGAATATCACGTATTCGACCGGTACGCCGTTGGCGCGCACCTTCGCAACGATGTCGTCGGACTCGATCTGCAACACGCGCGGATCGTTGGCCCCCTGCAGCACCAGCAGCGGGCGTTGAATCCTTTGCGCGTGGAAGAATGGGGAGATGCCGCGCAGGTAGTCGCCGTCCTTCGCCACGTCGCCGACCTCGGTCGCGAGATAGCGGCGCAGATCCTCCCACCAGGCCGGCGTGTTCTGCAGCAGGCGCGGCCAGTTCGCGACGCCGTAGATGTCCACGCCGACGGCGAAGGCTTGCGGGCGAAACGTGAGCGCGGCGAGCGTCATGTAGCCGCCGTAGCTCTGCCCCATCACGGCGATGCGGCGCGGATCGACGTGACCGGTGTCGACCAGCATCTGGCGCGAGGCGACGACGTCGTCGAGATCGGCGTCGCCGTGGCGGTGGTCGTCGAGGTGGAAGAACGTCTTGCCGGAGCCGGCGCTGCCGCGGTTGTTGATTTCGTAGACCACGTAGCCGTGGTTGACGAGGTATTGCACGACCGGCTTGTAACCGATGCGGCTCTCGCCGCCCGGGCCGCCGTGCACCGACACCACGGCGGGCAGATCGTGCCGCTTGGCAGCGCCCTTCGGCAGGTACAGGACACCCGGGATCGTCAGTCCATCGTAAGACCGGAAGCGCACGACCTCGCCCGCCACCAGGTCCTTCTGCGCGACCTGCGGCGACAGAGACCGCAGCAGAGGCGTATGCACGCCTCGGCGCAAATCCACGATGGATACGTCGCCCGGCTCGTCGCCGTTGGCCTTCAGCATCGCGGCGAGCGGCGCGCCGTCGGCGATCGCGAAGCTTTCGATCGTGCCCGCGCCGACATCCGGCATGGACAAGCGCTCGAGTGTCGCGGCATCGAAGAGGTGGATGCGGGTGCGCGCGTTTTCGTTGACCGAGACCACCAGGTAGCGCCCGTCCGCCGACAGGCCGGCGCCCAGCACGTCCCAGTCGGTCTGAAACACGGTGCGTCGCGTGCCGTCGGCGAGATTCAGGCGTACGAGGTACTGGAATTCGCGTCCGGCATCGCTGGTGAGGAACAGGCCCTTGCCGTCACGCGAGAAGAACTGCGGATCCTCGACGATGTCGCCCGGCTGCGCCGTGAGCACCTCGAGCGCCCTGGTGCGCGTGTCGTAGAGCACGGCGTCGGTGTTCGCGTTGTCGAAAATGCGGCTCAGGGCGACGCGGCTGCGATCGGGGCTCACCGCCTCGATCTGGTAACTCGCATCGTTCTGGAACAGGAGCCTGCGCGAGTAGCTCTTCGCGTCGTACTCGTAGAGATCGAAGAAGCGCGCGTCGCGCTCGTTGGTCGCCGCGAAGAACGAAGCGTCGTCGGGTGCCCAGGCGACGAAGCGCGCCTTGAGGCGCATGCCTGGAGTGACGTCGCGGGTCGAGCCGTCGGTCTCGCGCACGAAGAGATGCGTGAGCTCGTTGCCGCCCTCGTCGCCCGCGTACAGGATGCGTTCGTCGGCCGGGAAGTAGCCGATCGCTCCGAGCGGCTCCTGCGACGAGGTGAGCGCGCGCGGCACGCCGCCGGTCACCGGTATCGAGTAGAGGTTGGCGGCCCCGGTACGGTTGCTCGTAAAGAGCAGCGTCCGGTTGTCCGGCGAGAATGACAGCCCGCCGAGGCTGTCGGTCGCCATCAGCTCTTCGATCGTGTAGCGGCGCACGCCGCCGCTGGCAGCGCCATCTGCCGGCCGCTGCTCCGCCGCGATTGTCGGGGCGACGATCGCGAGGGAGCAGGCGGCGATTGCCAGTGTCGTCAGTCGATGCACGGTCGCCCGATGCACGACCTAGAACGAGGCGCGTGCGCTGGCGAAGAAGTATCGCCCGAGCACGTCGTACTGCCGGAAGGCGCTGGTCACCTGCGCTTCGAAGGACGGCTGCTCGTCTGTCACGTTGTTGACGCCAACCTGCAGCCTGATGGAGTTCCCGAGCGTGGCGCCGAGCGTGACGTTGTGCTGCAACCACGAATCGATCGACAGGATCGGCGAGTCCTCGAACGTGGCCTCGCGATCGAGCAGCACGGAGTCGGTCCAGAGTGTCTGCCAGTCGAGGTCCAGCCAGTTCCACGAGTAGCCGAGATTGACCTGGGCGCGGTACTCGGGCGTGCCCAGCAGGCCGGCGGAGTCGACCGGATCCTGGCCGGCGAAGCCCACGCTCTCGTCCTTGTCGGTGTAGAACACCTTGGCGCTGGTGCGCATCGACTGCACCTCGCCGATGTCGAAAGAGTACTCGCCCGCAAAGATGGCGCCGGCGAACTCGCGGCTGGAGGTGTTGAAGAAGCCGCTGCGAAAGCCGTTGGCAACGTCGCCCGCCACGCGCGGCACCAGGGAAGCGGCGGCTTGTGCGGGACTGAGGCGCGAGAACGCGGCGCACGCGGGACTGCTCAGGCCCATGTTGTCATAGCATTGCGTGAGCAGCGTGCCGATGCCCAGGACGGAGATGCCCTGCTCGAGCTCGATGTTGATCCAGTCCGCCGCGAGCCGCAGCCGCGGCAGCACGGCAGGCTGATAGACGATGCCGGCCGACCAGGAGTCCGCCGTTTCGTTCTGCAGGTTCGGGTTGCCGACCTGGAAGCCGCGCACCGCGAGGTTGTCGGTGGTCGGATCGAACGTGCCCGGCGCCGGCGCGCCGACGGCGGCCAGGGCCGCGGCGCAGTTGTCGGAGCGTACCTGCGGATTCGGCCCCTGGTTGAAGTTCTGCGGGCTGCACGGATCGTTCAGCGTGATCTGCGTCGGCGTCTGGCCGGAGAACAGCTCGGTGATCGCCGGCGCGCGGATCGCGTGCGTGAACACGCCGCGAAACAGCAGGCCGTCGCCGGCACCGGGCAGGCGCGGCGCAAACTTGAGCCCCGCCGACCAGGTGGAGTCGCCGCCGGTGAGCGAGTTGTCCACGTGCCGCACGGCACCTTCGAGGTTGAAGTTCTTGACGCCCGGAATGCCCGACTGCTCGTCGACCACCGGGATCACCATCTCGGTATAGGCCTCGCGCGTGAAGTAGTGCCCCTCGGTGCCGACGTATCCGCCGAGCAGCTGCAAGCCGAGCAGCGTGGAGCCGGCGCCGAGCGTGCCGTCGACGACGAAGGATCCTTCCTCGCGGCGGTACTCGACGCCCAGGTTGAAGGCGATGGGCGCTGCGATTCCGAACGGCAGGTTGCCCGACAGGTTCGCATTGGCCACCTTCTGGGTGTTGGTGCTGATGGCGACGCCGCGATCGAGAACGTAGTCCACGGCCGCATCGCTGGCCGCGCCAGCGCCGAACAGATTGAGCGGCCGGCACGCGACGTTGCCGGACGCGCACACGATCTGG